>Ga0315902_10000046_pt1 | contig 198141 bp, 158 predicted proteins | sample LakEriMetagenome_9_FD_203523 | JGI IMG/M metagenome (GOLD analysis project Ga0315902, IMG submission 203523) | Freshwater fungal communities from buoy surface, Lake Erie, Ohio, United States - Buoy 12 MA117 | ecosystem: Environmental > Aquatic > Freshwater > Lake > Lake biofilm | place: USA... | reverse complement strand
AAAGCATCTAAGCACGAAACTCACCTCAAGATGAGATTTCTTTTAAGGGCCGTGGAAGACTACCACGTTGATAGGCTACAGGTGTAAAGACAGTAATGTCAAAGCCGAGTAGTACTAATTACCCGTAGACTTATAAACTTTTCTTCTAACTAATTTACTGCTTCAGTCATCCGATATATCATGTAGATTAAAAATTGAATGATTACAGATTACAGATTCAAATGTGAATCAATCTCCAATCTGACAATTTGTAATTTGCAATCTTAAAACATTTAAAGTTTTAGGTGTCTATAGCAACGAGGTCCACCTCTTCCCATTCCGAACAGAGAAGTTAAGCCCGTTAGCGCTGATGGTACTGCCCTTTTGAGGGTGGGAGAGTAAGTCGACGCCGCTTTTATAAAGCCTCTTCAGAAATGAAGAGGCTTTTTTTGTTTAGTATATTCCTTAAATGAACTTCGCTTAGAGAGTCATTAACTCCAAGAAAGACAGGATAATATCTCAAAAAAATTCAAGAAATTTTTAGAATCAACAATGATATTAAATAAGATAGTATCGAAACAAAGTAAAGGCTATGTGTCAAAATAGTACTACTTTGAATAGTAACTTATTTTATCTGCACTCCTCTGGAAGAATATAATCCAGCAGATTGTTGTTTGCTTTTATCTAAACTGAAAGCAAAAGTGCTGCCAATACCAACTGTACTTCTAACAGAAATGGTTTGTCCGTGTGATTCAATTATATGTCTGCAAATCGCTAAACCTAAACCAGATCCGCCTTCGTTGCGATTTCTACTTTTTTCAACGCGATAAAAACGCTCAAATAAGCGAGGGAGATGTTTTTCATCAATACCAGGACCATCATCTGAGACCTCTATTGTTACTATATCATCAACAGTAAAAAAACGAACCTGTGTTTTTCCATTTTCATTTCCGTAAAAAATTGAATTATTTATCAGGTTGGTAAGAACTTGTGCTATTTTAGATCGATCCCCATCGACAAATAAACTTCCGTAGTCTTTACCAAAAGACAGTTTCATGTTCTTTTCGAAAGCACGAAATTCAACGGCATCAAAAACTTCTTGCACTAATTCTGTTATATCAAAAGGTCTAATCTGAAGTCTTAATGCATCCACTTCGAGCTTTGTTATTTCATCTAAATCTTCGAGAATATTGACCATTCTATCAGTGGCTTTAGATGCTCTTTCAAGAAAATTTCTATTTACTGTTTCATCTTCCAAACCACCATCGAGCAGGGTAAGAATATATCCTTGTATAGAAAAAACCGGAGTTTTTAATTCATGCGCTAAGTTTCCTAGGAATTCTCTGCGAAATTCCTCTTGTTCTTTTAGTTTTTCAATTTCTTTATTACGTTCTTCAGTCCAGAGCTCGGTTTCTTTTTCGGCGTTCGCAATTACATCATCTGTAATCCTGAATTTCAAATCGTTTTCCTTGGTGATTTTTCCTTTGCGTATAGAACGATATAGTAGCTTTAATCGTTCATTAATAAATTGTTGGATGAAATAATAAAAGACACCGAATGAAATTAATCCGGTAACTAACGGAAGACCTAAAAGTACCCAAAAAGGAAAATTCATTACCTGTTTATCGATAATGAAAGTTATTAGAAGTGTCAAAAAAAATATAATGGCACTTCCACCAATGACTAAATGGATAGGTCTGATATTTTTCACGATTCGCTGAAGGTATAACCGATACCTTTTATAGTACGAATATAATCATCTCCTAGCTTTTCTCTTAACTTTCTTATATGAACATCAATTGTGCGTTCACCAACCACTGTATCATTTCCCCATACAATGGTTAATATTTGTTCTCTAGAATATACTTTTCCAGGACGGCTAGCTAATAATTCTAATAGTTCAAATTCTTTTTTTGGGAGTAATAGATTTTTACCACTAATCTCAACCATGAATTTTTCGCGGTCAATTTTAATTGAAGACGGGGCATCTTTAGAACCACTTGCTGGTCTGTTTAATCTTCGCAAAAGTGATTCAACCTTGCTGATTAATAATCTTGGTCTAACTGGTTTAGTAATATAGTCATCTGCTCCAGCTTCAAAACCTGCTATTTGAGAATAATCTTCAGATCTTGATGTTAGAAAGGCAATTATTGGTTGTGAAATGTTTAAATCTTTTCTAATTACCTGACAAGCCTCAATGCCATCCATTTTTGGCATCATTATATCGATAAGGATAAGTGACGGATGGATTTGCTGAACCATTTTTACGCCATCTTCACCATTACTGGCTGTAAAGACTTTGTAACCCTCTTTTTTTAAGTTATAGGACAAGAAATTTAAGATGTCTTGCTCGTCATCTACTAGTAAAATTGTGTGTCCTTTTAAACTTTCCATATCAAGGGTAAAAAAAATCCCGGATCAAAAAATGATCCGGGATGGTTAATTTATTTTTTTACAATCAGCTTTCTAGTTATTGAACCTGTTGCTGTTTGAACAGTAACGAAGTACATACCATTTTCAAATTGAATTGTAGAAATTGCAAGAGTATTTTGACCTTGATTAATTTCTTTATCAAGACTCAACACTACTTTTCCTAATTGATCACAAACATTAACAGAAACAGACTGCTCATTTGTTGTATTGAATGACAATGTTGTTTCGTTCTCTGCTGGGTTTGGTGCCATTTGAATTGATGTCAATCCAGACAATTCTTCAAGGCTAACAGAAATTTGAACTTCAAATGTTGTAACATCTGTACAGTTTCCGTTAATTGCAGTTAAAGTAACTGTATACGCTCCATTAGCTGCATAAGCGTGTGTTGGTGCTGCCGCCGATGAATTTGTGAAGTCTCCAAAATCCCAAGAATAAGATGTTGCACTGCTTGAAGTGTTAGTGAAAGTAACAATGTTTCCAGAAGTTGAGAATGATCCTGCTGCAATTGGTGTAGTTCCGAAAGTAATTGTTACTGCATCAGATGTGCCTACTCCGTCACACGCATCAGCATTTGTTGTAGTTACAGTGAAATCATCACTCGCTGTTACATTAATTGTTTGCGTTGTTGCACCATTACTCCACAAATATGAATCGGAAGTTGAAGCGGTCAAAACAATTGTTTCACCAGAACATGCTTCTGTAGCTGTAGCATTGATCGTTGGGATTGGTGCGTTACTTACGTTAACAGAAGTTGCAGCTGAAGTTGCAGAACATCCATTATTATCTGTGTATGTTACAGTGTAAGTTCCAGTTGAAGAAACTGTTATAGCTTGAGATGTTTCAGTTGATGACCAAACGTTTCCTGTAGCTTCACTCGAAGTCAAAACAACATTACCACCTGTACAGAAAGATGTAGCTCCACTTGCGTTGATAGTTGGAATTGAAGGTAAAGCGTTAACTGTAACTGTTATAGATGCTCTTGGACTTTCATCACCAGCAGCGTTGTACTGACTTACGTAATACGTATAAGTACCAGCTGATGCTGTTGACGGCATTGGTGCTGTTGTAGAGGAATTTCCACCAGTTGGGTTTGAATACCAGTATAAAGAGTTTCCTGTCGCTGGAGTTGCATTCAATGCACTAGCAGATTCATTGACACAATAAGAGTAATTCGCTGTCACTGAAGGTGCTTGAAGGTTGAAAAATTTCGGATGTGAGAAGTCTGAACCATTAGCTGCAATTGAACCTTCATTCAATCTCGCATCCGGCGTTGTTCCTAGTGCTGGAAAAAGATTTACCCAATTAATTTGGGCAATTGTAGCAGTTGTATCATTGCCATCGGCTCCAAAGAAAGTTGAGTAAAAAGAAGAAGTTGCAGTTACGCAGTTATTTGGTGTAGCAATATTCGTAAGAATATTATTATTGAAAATTAAGGAATCACCATTAACGTTTGCTTCGGCTGCAGCACCCTCAATAGAAAGGCCTTTTTCCCATCCAGTTATCAATGAATTCAAAACAGATGTACTTGTGTTTCTTCTAAGACGGAATGCTTTTTCGAATTTTTCTCCAACTGGTAATGTTACAGTTCCATTTCCTTTTGGCCCAACGAGAGTAACATTCGAAAAAATCGGCATAGTTTTAGGTTGAGCTGCAGAACCAGCAGCATCATTATCTGATTCAAAAGCGTTTGAATCACCAGGGGCATCGAACAAATCTTTATCACGAATAGACAAAGCAAATTGCACTTTTCCTCTATAACCGAAATCTGTATCGAAATCGTCATCCAATCCTCTATAAGCTATTAAATGCTTACAGTTAACTGTTCCTCCAAACCACTCAAAAGAGTCATCTCCAGAAAAAGAAACTTGAACATAATCAACAGTAGTTCCAGAACCTACAGAACCAAAAGTAATTCCGTTTATTTCTTTATTTGGCTCAAGCGGAATACCAGCAAACTCAACTCTTACATATTTCAGAGTTCCCGAGTTGTCTGTATCAAAGTTTCCGCCAAATTGAGTATCCGTTGTTGGCGTAATCCCTTCAATATTCGTAACACCAGTTGGCTGATTGTTTCTCGCCAAACCTAAAATAACAAGTCCGCCCCAATCTCCTTCACTTCTTGAACCAGCTGCTTCATTGGAAGTAAACACGATAGGTTGACTAGCTGTTCCGTTAGCATTGATTTTGGCACCTCTTGTGATGATCAGTGTTCCTTGAGTCGCTTTGTCACCTCTAATAACAGTGCCTGGTAGAATCGTTAATGTTACATTGTTCTTAACATAAATTTTGTTCTGTAACAAAACAGTTCCACTCCATGTTGTATTAGTAGTAATATCTGCAGATACAGTAGTTGTAGTTGCATTGTATACTGTGTTTTCTGGGTCAAAGTTACTCCAGCCACTCGTCCAATCTGTAGCTGTTGTTCCATCGGTTACAGGAAATGCTCCTTGGTAAGGAACTCTCTCCCAAAATGATTGTTGCGCATTGGCGGTGCTAAACAAACCTATAGCTGCCAATAATGTGTAAATTTTCTTCATCGTTAATTATTTTTTGTGCAAAGTAACGATGGTTTAAAGCTAAGAGAGTTATTACATGTTTATGGATACTTTAACATTACGTTAATCACATTAAACGTTTACATAACATTCAGATAAAAAAAGGGAAATGATTTTGTCATTTCCCTTTTTTTAACGGTAATATTCTTACTTATTTATTCTTTATCCCAAAATTGTACTTTAGTGACAATGAAATGGTTTGACCGAATGTTACCTCTTGCCACACATTATCTGGGCCAGTTAGAAAATTGTTGTCAGAATCTGGGTCTGAAGATGCCACTACAGACTTATTTTTTTCATTGTCAAATTTTTGATTTCCATTTAAATCTTGAAAATATACTAATGGTTGAGCTAACAAATCTTTAACATTGAGTTTCAATTCCAAGCGTTCTCCAAACGTTTTTGCGAATTGAAGATCAATAACATTTCTCCCATTTTCCCAAACACTTGGTTCTTGAATATTTCCAACAATATAAATTCGTTGCCCGACAAGGTTATAGTTGGCACTTACTGACCACGATTTCGTAGGATGATTATAGAATAAACCGGCATTTATGATATATGGTGATTGTCCTTGCAAAGGCCTGTCGCCTCCAGAGCCTATTACGGTTGCTAAATCTACTCTTGAACGGATCAAGGACATGTTTGTGTAAACACTTGTATTGTTCCAGAATATGTGATCTTTATTATTGCTGATAAAGCCCAGTTTTAGGCGGTATTCTAACTCAAAGCCATAATTTTTTACGGAAGGGATGTTTGTATAGTAAAGTTCTGGCGCTCCAGATGTACCTGTTCTATTGATTAATTCAATAGGATTTGTAAAACTTTTGTAGAATCCAGAAATACTAAAAACTTGACTTTGTCCCGGGTATAATTCATAACGAATGTCATAGTTTTCTATAGTTGCCCGCTGCAATTCCGGATTACCAGATAAAATATTGTCGGTTATGAAATTATAAAAAGAGAATGGGGCTAATTCACGGAATTCCGGTCGAGATAAGGTTTTATAATAAGATAGTCTAAAATTCATTTTTTTGTTTAAAGCGTAGACTAGATTTATGGAAGGCAAAAGATCTACAACGGTTGTATCAATTTCTTGAGGTAAGTTAGAACCAAATTCAATGTAATTGAATTTTTGGTTATAGGATTCAACTCTTGCTCCTCCTATAAAACGCAATTTCTTAGTTAGTTTGGCATCGAACTGCAGAAAGCCTGCATGTAGTATTGAAGCAGCTTGGTAACTATCGTCTACATTTGAAGCTTCATCAAGTTTAAATCCACCTTGACCATTCTCTAATAATCCTAGGTTTTGCTGTGTAAAGATTTCGTTTTCATTTTGCAACAAAACAAAACTATTGAAGCTGCTTCCGTTTGGTTTGTATTGAGAGAAACCAAAATTTCTAGCTTGAAAATCACGGGTTCTATATTGGCTCATGCCGCCAATTTTAAATTCAACTTTATTACTGTCTTTGTCGTCACCAAATGCCAATGTGTAATCGTATTTTGCACTGTATATTTTTTCATTGGAAGTAGACCAGAACATGTTCCCAGCAGCTGTAGGGATTGTACCATTTGATTGTATAACGGCAGCATATTGTTGAGTGGTATCGTCTTCTAAAAGAGAGTATTTACGGTAAACAACCCTTCTTAAGTTGGGAATGTCGCGTGATATATCACTGAAACCTGTATTCCAGTTTATGGTTCCTTTCTTTAGTTCGTGTTTACCAATGATTTGTGATGTTAACAGATTGTTTTGCGTGTACCAAATATTGGTTGAGCGCTCCCACTGACGAGGGTCATTGTCCAATTCTCTAACACCTTTTCGAACATTGACTTTGTCATCGGAGTTAATTGAATAAAGATTTTTGAAAGTTATTTTGTTTTTATTGTTCAGTTTCAGTTGAATATTTAGCATGGCACTATTCATAATGGATCTTGTGAATACCGAGTCATTCAATTCCATTTTTGTAACTACACCAAGTGCCTGTTCTTCAAACTCTCTTCTGATAAGTGAATTTGTATTCAAATTGTTTTGATAGTTATATGCAAAAACGAAACCTAAGCGTTTTTCATCTTTCAATTCAATGTTTTTTCCTAGTGTATATTGTAAAGAACCATTCGGTAAGGCCGCAACATATTTTCTTCCCCAGCTAAAGTTCATTAGTTTAGCTAATTCACCTTTTTCGTCTTTTGAAATGCTGCTAAAATCTTCCGTTGCAGGAATTCCGTTAGGTATACTTCTGGAGGAAGAACCCAAACCAAGAAAATCAAGTTTTCCTCCATCGTATGTGCCAAAATCTTTAAATGTTGTTAAGGAGTTAAACGCTCCTGATAACTGTATAGAGTGAAAATCCTTCTCTTTTGGCTCTGTGGTATTGATATCAATGACTCCGCCGGCGAACTCTCCAGGCATTTCTGGAGTAGCACTTTTTATAATAACTAAATTATCTAACATGTTCGATGGGAAAATATCGAATGAGAACGCTTTCCTGTCGCTTTCTGAACTTGGCAACGATGCTCCATTTATAAGTGCAAAGTTGTAGCGGTCACTTAATCCTCGAACGACAACAAATTTATTGTCTTGAACACTAGCTCCACTTACTCTTTTTAGCACATCACTTGCTTTACTGTCAGTGGACCTTTTTATGGATTCGGCTGTGATACCATCAACAACTTGAGCACTATTTCGCTGCATTCGAATCAAGTTTTCGTTTGATTCTTTATTCACGGTTACTTTTACTGTGATTTGACCAATTTCACGAACGATTTTGTCAAGTCCAACAAGCATTGAATTTGTATCCTTGTCTTTCACAGTAACTTCTGTTATAATTTTCGAATTGTAACCATTATAAACAAATGATAAACTGTATGTTCCTACTGGTACTGATTGAATGACAAAAATACCATCTAAGTCAGTCATGGCTCCTTTACCAGTTAATCCGTCGATTGTAACTTTTACCCCTGGGATAGTTTCATCTGTTGCACTATCTACTAATTTGCCTGATATGGCTCCTGTTTGAGCTAGAAATAGATTGCAGTTAAGAAGCAGTACGAGTGAAAAAAAAAGATTTTTAAGCGCCATTTTTTTGATAATTTGGCGCAAAGTAACAGCGAATATTACACTGTCATTTTAACTGAAGGTTAAGTTTAGTTAATGATAGCTTAACAATGGATTATTGTTTTTTTTAAATTTCTGCTTCGATGTATTTATAACCAATCCCTTTTACCGTTTTGATTTTGCTTTCACCTATTTTTTCTCTCAGTTTTCGTATGTGAACGTCTATAGTTCGATCACCAACAACAATGTCAGAACCCCAAACTTTGTCTAGAATAACATCACGTTCGAAAACATGATTAGGCTTTGAAGTTAAGAGCGCCAGCAGTTCGAATTCTTTTCTAGGAAGTTGTATTGTCGTCCCGTCTTTTTCGACAAGGTATTTCTCCCTATTTATTACAAGTCCTTTGGATTCAATAGTATCTTGTTCTGGTAATCCTTTTCTTCTTAATAGGGCACTTATTCTACTGATTAAAACTTTGGGTTTAATGGGTTTAGAAACGTAATCATCGGCTCCAGCATCTAATCCAGCAATTTGACTGTAATCTTCGCCTCGTGCAGTGAGAAAACAAACTAGTGTATTTTGAAAACCTGGCATTTGACGAATCGACTCACAAACCTCTATGCCATCCATTCCTGGCATCATGACATCTAATAGAACAAGATCGGGTTTGTTTTCTTTTAGAGCGATTAATCCCATTTCACCGTTCTCTGAAGAATAAACTTCGTGTCCGTCTTTTTTGAGATTGTATGTTAACAATTCTCTGATGTCTTCCTCGTCGTCTATGACTAGTATTCTTGCCATTTATTTAGATTATTTTTCAAAAATAGTAAATAAACAGCTGATAATTTTAACAAAAGATGAAGTATGATTTTCCTGTTAAAAATCAGAAAAAATTGATATGATATTGTCAAAAATATTACTTTTGTTATTAGTAGTAGTAGGTTAGGTTGATTAGTGTAATGAGAGCCTCGGACGCCCGTCCGGGGCTCTTGTTCGTTTAAATTCTTAATTATTTCTATTTTTATTCAAGTATGAAAGTCAAAATTTTATTGGTTGAAGACGATACCAGTTTAGGGTTCGTAATTGCTGATCAACTTCGGTTGGATGGTTATCATGTAACTCTATGCACCGACGGAGCTGATGGATTTCGACGATTCAATAGTGAGGAATTTCATTTGTGCATTTTTGATGTAATGATGCCCAAGAAGGATGGCTTTTCCCTTGCGCGAGATATTCGTAAAATCAATGAAATAATTCCCATTCTTTTTTTAACAGCTAAATCCATGACTGAGGACAAGGTTGAAGGATTTAAATCAGGTGGAGATGATTATTTAACAAAGCCATTCAGTGTGGAGGAACTACAATTAAGAGTAAATGCTTTATTAAAACGAGTGAATATTGTAATGAAAACAGCAGATGAAGCGATCATACCTGTTGGAGCGTACAATTTTGACACCCTTAACTTTAAATTGACTCATCAGCGTTTCGAGAAAACATTGACCAAAAAAGAAGCTCAGATACTAAAAATACTATGCAAATTTAAAGATCAGGTTGTTCCCCGTGATGTCGTATTAAATGCTGTATGGGGACAAGATGATTATTTTGTTGGTAGAAGTCTTGACGTGTTCATTACAAAATTGAGAAAGTATTTTAAAGAAGACGAGCATATAACTATTTCAAATATTCATGGAATAGGATTTAAATTGGAAGTTAAGAAATGACATACATTCTTCATCTCGAAACCGCAACAAAATCTTGCTCAGTAGCACTTTCTTTGAATGGGGAGATGGTTGCAATATCTGAAGTTATTTCAGCGGAATATTCACACGCAGAGAATTTGACTGTTTTTGTGAAGAAAGTATTAGATGAGTCCCAAATTTCATTGGCGGATTTAGCGGCGGTTTCTGTCTCTTCTGGGCCTGGATCGTATACAGGACTTCGGATAGGAGTTTCTACTGCTAAGGGTTTTTGCTATGCGCTTAACATACCTTTGATTGCGGTGGATGCTCTACATTCATTAACACAACAAGCTTTATTAAGACATCCGGGGAAAAATCTTTGTGCAATGATCGATGCACGAAGAATGGAAGTTTTTTCCGCCATATACAATAAATCATTTGAAATTATCAAGCCAATTTCTGCAGATATTATTGACGAGAAAAGTTATTCCGAATATGGTTCCTTTGTTTATTTTGGTGATGGTGCTGAAAAATTAAAAAATTGTTGGGAAGATAGGGATTTGCAGTCGGACTTAAACATTTTCTCTTCTGCCGTTGGTCAAATTACGGAAGCCTATAGAAAATTTGTTGCTCAAGAATTTGAGGACGTTGCTTATTTTGAACCTTTTTATTTAAAGGATTTTGTATCAAAATAATTTACAGACGAACAAATTTCAATTCCCCTAAATTAGTAGATTCATCCTTTAGACGAACAATGTAAATCGATTTAGGCAGATGAATTAAATCAATTGTCGTTTCTTTCGAATTGTTGTTTAAAATTCCTTTTAAAAGAGTTCTTCCGGTTAAATCAACAATTTCATATTGAAGTTCTTCATTTATTTTTGCAGATTTATTAATTACCGTGACGCTACTAATGGCCGGATTGGGGTACAATGAAAAATTACTTGTGGCAAGCTCATTTTCTTCAATCCCAAGATCGTACACATCAAAATAGGCGTCAAAAGTGGTGTTGTAGGTGTCGAGCGTATCTAGAAAAATAGCGTCAAGAATATTGGTGATTAGTGGATTAGCTCCCCAGTTAGAAAATATGTATCCTGGCGTTGGGATTGCTTCTATCTTGATTGGTACACCATTAAAGTAAATTCCCTCCCATGGATATTCGGAAGGCTCGATTGTACTAATGTGAATTTTACCAGCACCTTCTGGATGTACATTCAGCGTTAAATTGACCTGATTAGGGAGGTTGAAGTTTGAACGAATATGTTGTCTGACTTGCGATGAACGAATTGATAATTCATCCCTAAATGTTAAATGGTTGTTGTAAAAATTTGTCATCTGTTGCGGTATTTGACTCGGGTCACCCCAGCGAGCATATTCTTTAGGCATTTCTACAACAGTTTGGTCAAAGAAGTATTGTTCAAGTGGTAACAAGCGATCTGTGTGGTATTCAGTATTCATTACATCTGCAAATCTGTTGATGAAATAGTCTCTGAAACGATTGTTTTGAATGCCTTTTAACCAAATATTAATAAAAGGATTGTCCGGACTTTGACCTAGCATGTATGCTATGTGGTCATCATATGCTGATGTCCATCCATTTGGATTTAGGCATAGTTCTAAATCAATTGTACAGAAGCGATAGCGAAATCCGGTTTTATTGGAACGTACAATTTTTATGTTGTTTCCTGGCCAATCGTTATTACCCATCCAAGATTCAGCAATGATGTAGTCATTGTACCACTCCATATCGAAGTATTGATCAGCTTGATCCCAAAAATTTGCACTAGCAGGATTCAATTGGTAGAAATTGACATAATTATTCGTGAAAGTATCGACTGGTGCTCCATGCAATGAACGCAGAATAAAACCTTCCCATGCGCTCAGAGACAATATGTCTAAAGAATCGGGATCTGCCCCGTCGTGCTCTTGGAAATACTCTTCATCAAATTTTTCCCTTAATTCATACAGACCAAAATAACCGCCATTAATGTAAACAGTTGCTGGTCTCCAAGCAGAGTGATAGTTGTGAGTTGTTCCCGCCATTGCCTGCGTTTGAAAAGCATCTTTGTATGGAAATATAAGGTATTGATTACTTCCATTTCGCATGTAAAATTTACTATACTTCGTTCGTAATGGCCGAAAGGGTATAATGCTGTCATGAATAGCTCCGTCTCCTAGAATATTGTTGTCGAGCTCTAATCGAAAGGAGTGTTGAGGGTGATAACGGCTTCCTCCCCAACCTCCGTCAACTTGCATCCCTGAATGTTGACTGAATCGAAGTTCTTTTTGATCATTGAAGTAATCGACGTAAGCGGCTCTTTCCCAATCTTTATCCCAATTGTCAAAAATTCCTGTTGGACCGTAAAGGTTTGTATTTTCAGTCGTAATGGAAATGATCGGCGTGGTGTGATGAATTCCTAATAAATAGGACGCGCATGCAGATTCGCTCGGCAATAAATCAGCACTAAAGCATCTTGCCTTCATGACCGAATTCATGAAAATCGGAATTGGTGAACCATTGTACAGCGCTGAACTTGCAGTGGGTTCTGAACCATCAAGCGTATAGCGAATCTCAGAATTACTGCCGTTAGGATTGTCTATTGTTATATTCAATAAGGAGTCATAAATTCCAGAAGGTGCTGAAAGAACAGGTGTTAGTAAGAAATTTGAATAGGTAGCAGAATTGTTATTACTTGCTCCTGGCGTTGGTGTTCCGAATAATACAGCGCCAGATGCTGCATCCGGGTAACGACCTCTACTGATATCTATTGATTGACAATCTACGTATAAACTATTTGAAAGAACTCCTGATGGTTGGTATAAATAAACAAATTCCCCGGAGTTTGAAATACTGAAATTCGTGTGCTGATAGTTGTTTGGATCTACCGTTTCATATGAATTAGTAAGGTTATTTGTTGAAACCAATCGCATGTCAAAATAAATCACGTCGTAACTCATTGCTGGATCTGTGTTTGCCACATCAAATGCTAATGAGCTGATATCTCCTGCAACTAAACCTGCTGCGCTAAGTTCACTTGCCAAAACGAGTATTTGGTGGCGAGAGCCCCAGTACCAGTTGCCATAAGGGGCAGGGTAATCAGTAGTACTGTTTTGAATGGTCCCAGTTCCTATTGTCTGTCCATTCAATTGCAAATTTGGACGCTGATTGACAGGAGTTCCATTTGCGTGTGAACATGAAGCATCGCTTCCATCTTGAAAAGAAAATAAGGTTGAAGCAAAGGGAGTGGACGACTGATTGAAAACAGAGTTTTGAGTGTATCCAGCACCATCGTAAGCACAGATGTTGATTAGTACATTTGAAAAACCATCCCAATGAAAAGGTGTGCTGAAATTATGCGTGTTCCAGCCAACTATTGGATTATAATCTGTAGAAGTTAAAACATGAGTAAATCCACTTATAGGTTTGCGATTCTTTGTACTGCAAAACACAGGTTTAAATTCGCCTGGTGACATTTTGATGTTTGGGAAAGTCCACTTTTGAGGCTCCAAGGGGTCATCTGTAAGTGCAAAATCCAACAAAGAAATAGTGTCGGAAGAAGTATTGTATAATTCAATCCAATCCGGGTAATCACCATTTTCATCTGGAAGAACAAGATAATTTCGATTGCTACCTTCATTGATGACGATTTGTCCAAAAATGGAAAATTCTATAAATACAACTAGAATTGCGAGAAAAAATCTGTTAGTCATAATGATGATTTGAACTTTAGAATAAATGTAAGAAATTTAGTTAAGAAACTTCTTTAGAGCAGAGATATAGGTCTTATTGAATTCGAAGTCATTGTGATTCTGACCATTTATCGCGACAAAATGACTTTTTTCGTTTAACAATTCAGACAGCATTACAGAACCTTCGAATGGCAAAATATCATCCTTGTCGCCATGAACGATTAACACTGGTTGATCAATTTTCTTTAGGAACTCATTCGTTTCAAATTTATAGTTCAAAAGAAAAGAAGGAATGAAGGGGTATCTGCGTTGTGTCATGTCAATTAGTGAATAGTAGGGTGCAATTAAGACAAGTTTTGATGGATGTTGAGATGCAGTAATCATTGCAGCAGAGCCCGTACCAATGGAATATCCAACAACAATGATCGAATCTTCAGCGTACCGCTTTGTCATTGTTTTATAGGCAAATGTTATGTCCGAATAAAATTGTTTTTCATCGATTAGTTCACCTGTGCTTTTGCCGAAAGTGCGATAATCCATTGAGAAGAAATCATAGCCCATATCAGTGTAAAATTGTGCAGGCTGTTCTTGGTTTGTAAGATTCCCACTATTGCCATGTAAGAAAAATATGAGACCTTTCTTTTTCGTTTGTTGACTATGACAAAGAATTGCACTAATACTCGTTTTTTCGTCTATTTTCAGCATCAGTTCCTCTTCTTCAAATGGAAAATTGATCTTGTATTTTGCTGCTAATTTTTTTGGATGAAAAATGAAATCTTCCTGCATGAAAAACATGTATGAACAAGCAGCAATGTACAAAAGAAATAAAGCGATAATTAAACGCTTGAAGAATTTAAGCATGGCAAAGAGTTAGACCAATCGAAAGTAATCATTTTATAATTAGTTCTTTTAAAAATTGCTCCCCTTGACCATTTTCTATTTTTTGAATATACGCTGAACCGATAATATGTCCATCGCAAGTCTCATGGTCCAGGATGTCAATATCAGCTTTTGATTTTAAACCGAAACCAATAAAAACTGGCGTAGGTGAACACATATTTTTTATTTGTTTGTACCTTCTTTTTCGCAACTCAAAGTCCTGCTCTGCGCCAGTTGTAGCATTTGAACTTACTAAATAGATGAACCCATTTTTTGACAATTCGGCAATTTTTAATATTCGTTCGTTTGACGTTTCAGGAGTAATCAAATGGATCAATGGAATATTGAATTGATCTGTTAATTTGGCAAAATAGTGCTGATGTATTTCAGGACTAAGGTCAGGGATGATTATACCCGATACACCACTTTTTTCTGCATCTTTGAAGAAATTTTCTATTCCATAATTCAAAACGGGATTGAAATAACCCATTAAAACGATTGGTATATCAATATCATTTTTAGCTGACATTAGTTGGCTGAACATTATTTTCAAATTCATTCCATTTTTTAAAGCAATCATGCTGCTTTTTTGAATGGTGGGTCCATCAGCCATAGGATCAGAAAATGGCATCCCGACTTCTATAAAATCTGCCCCTGCGTCTTGTATTGAACGTAATTGTTCTTCAGTGCTCTCTAATTCAGGATAGCCAGCGGTAATGAAAATTCCTAACTGCTGTTTTTGTTTGATAAAGCGATTCATCTTAATTACTGTATTAAATGTTTTGCATATTCCTCCATGTCTTTGTCACCTCTTCCCGATAAATTAATGACAACAACATCGTTTTGTACCAATTCAATTTTATCCAATGCCGCAAGTGCATGTGCTGATTCTAAAGCAGGAATGATCCCCTCATAAAGAGTAAGAAATTGAGCTGCAGCAACAGCTTCATCGTCCGTTATATTAATGGATTTGGTTCTGCCGTTAGCTATAGTATAAGCGTGAAGTGGTCCTATTCCGGGATAATCTAGTCCGGCTGAAATAGAGTGCGGTTCGGTAATTTGTCCAAATTCGTCTTGCATCAATAATGTCATGCTACCATGCAAAACACCTATCGAGCCTAGTGTTGAGGTGGCTGCGCTATAACCTGATTCTATGCCCATTCCAGCGGCTTCTGCAGCAAACAATTCAACATCTGTTTCATCGTAAAATTCATAAAATGCTCCTGCAGCATTGCTCCCTCCTCCTACGCAAGCAATTACTTTCGTTGGGAGTTCAGAGCCTTCTTTTTCTTTTAATTGGCACCGAATTTCTTTTGAAATGATTGATTGAAATTCTGCAACGATTTGTGGATAGGGATGAGGTCCTACAACGCTTCCGATTAAATAATAAGATGAGGGATGATCAATCCAATAGCGAATTGCTTCATTCGTAGCATCTTTTAATGTTTTACTTCCGCTAGTCGCTGGAACTACTTTTGCACCAAGAAATTTCATTCTTGCAACATTTGGTGCTTGACGTTCAATGTCTTTTTCTCCCATAAAAACGATGCAGTTCATTTTTAGAAGAGCACAAACTGTGGCTGTCGCAACGCCATGTTGACCTGCCCCAGTTTCAGCAATTATTTCTGTTTTCCCCATTCTTTTTGCCAAAAGAATTTGTCCGATTGCATTGTTTATTTTGTGCGAACCTGTATGGTTTAAATCTTCGCGTTTTAAATATATTTTACAATCATATTTGGCACTTAAAGACTGGGATAAGTAAAGTGGCGTTGGCCTTCCAACATAATCATTTAGAAGTTGATTTCTCTCCTTTATAAACAGAGGGTCTTCGTGAAAATTTAAAAAAGCCAACTCTAATTCTGCCACGTTACGTTGCAATAATTCCGGTATGAATGCGCCACCAAAAGTTCCGTAGAACCCTAATTTATCAGGTGTTGTAATGTAATTTTTCATTGTTTTAAACGGTCTATAAATGTTTTTACTTTTTCAAGGTTCTTAATTCCGGGTGCAATTTCAAACTTGCTGTTGATATCTACACCGTATATTTTTGGATGTTTGATTTCCTTAATCTTCTCAAGATCTTCGATAGAAATTCCTCCACTCAAAAAAAAGGGTGTGTTCAGTGAATATTCTTCCAACAGATCCCAATTGAATTTTTCGCCAGACCCACCATGTTTGCTGGTTTTTGTGTCAAAAAGAAAGTAATCTATTTTGTTTTCATAGCTTTTCAGCTCCAAAAAATCATTTTTTGAATGAATTCCAACTGCTTTTATTGTTTTGAATTTTTCCCCCAGGCGCTCACATACTTCCGGACTTTCAGATCCATGTAATTGTAAAAATTCAAGTTGATGATTTTCAGCAGTCTTATAAATAAATTCTTCGTTTGCATTGACGAATACACCAACTTTCTTTTTGTTAAAAACGGTGGTAGGTTTTGTGTTATAAAACCGAGGAGAATTTTCGTAGAAGATAAACCCTAGGAAGTCAATATTGGTTTCTTGATCAAGGATTTCAATCTGCACTTTTTGAGTCATTCCACACACTTTTATTTTCATACGGTTTCCTTTAATTGAGAAAGAAATTGTGCCGGATGCTCGTTTTTTAAAATGCTTTCTCCAATTAATGCTCCCTTAAATCCAATGGATCGAAGCATAATGAGTTCATCAGTAGTTCTAATTCCTGATTCTGAAATGCACGTGCGTCCCGATGGGATGAATTTTATAAGTTCTTGACTTACTTCAAGAGAGGTACGTTGCCTTTTTAGATCTCGGTTATTAATCCCAATAATATTTACATGATCATTTATTTTAAAAAATTGATCCGGAGTATGAAATTCCATAATTACTTCCATTCCTAGACTCTGGGCTAGTATTGTGAAATGAAGTGCTTGTTCGGCTTCTAATACTTCGGCAATGAGAAGAATACTATCTGCACCAAGTGCTTTACTTTCAAAAATTTGAAGCTCATCAATGATAAATTCTTTTCTTAGGAGGGGTATGCGACATGCACTTCTCAGCATTAACAGATCGGATTGTGAACCTCCGAAATATTGTTGGTCTGTCAAGCAGGAAATGCCTGCAACGCCTTCTTTTTCGTACATTTTTCCAAAAGAAATCAAGTCAATGGCTGGTTGTATTGAGCCTGCGCTAGGAGATTTTCTTTTTATTTCTGCGATGATTCCGAACGGATTGGAAAGCAATGAAGACTCCATCGAGTAACAATCTCGAGAGAAATGTTCCATTTGTTCAAAATCTTTGTACGAATAAAGCTTTTTGAGCTCCTGTACTTCATGTTTTTTGTTGTCTATTATTTCAGTTAGAATTGATTTCATGATTAATTGAAATTAAAATGTTTACTTGTGTGCCCGCCATGAATAAAAGCGAGTGATTCTTTGAAGAGATCTTTAATAGTTGCGTCGGGATTTAAACATTGTAAGGCTTCCGCTGCGTTGCATGCAATAATATTGTTTTGCTCGGTGGTTCCATTTCCAGACAAAATAGTTCTTATTATGTGCGCTGATTCTTTAATTGTTTTCCCTCCTAGTAAGGCACTTGGCGCAATTCTTTGCAGATCAAAATCACTGAAGCTTCGATTAATTTCTTTTTCTTGACTGTAGATGCGCGTTGTATCTGTTAACGTAATTTCATCGTATCCATCGAGTGAGTGAACAACCTTGAAGCTTTTGCGTTTGTCTTTTAGCATGTATTGATAGATTTGAGCTAGTTCAAGGGAGAAAGTACCTGTGAGTTGATATTCTGGTTGAACTGGATTGACTAATGGTCCCAATGAATTGAAAATGGTTCTCAACCCTAAATTTTTCCGCACTGATGCTACAGCTTTTAAGGTGGGGTGAAACATTGGTGCGTGCAGAAAACAGAAATTCTGTTTGTTTAATTGAGATTCAAGAATTTTCAGGTCGTCAGTCAAGGGAAATCCTAACTCTTCCAAAACATTAGAGGACCCACATATGGAACTCACGCCATAATTGCCATGCTTAATGACTTTAATACCCATTGCCGCCAGAACTAGTGATGTAGTTGTAGAAATATTAAAGGTGTCCTTACCATCACCGCCAGTTCCACATAGGTCTATGGCATTGGTTCCATCCAAAGAAACAGGTGTTGCAAAATGTAACAAAGCATCACGAAGGCCAGTTAATTCAGAAAGTTGGACGCCTCTTATTTGAATTGAAATGAGCAATGCGGCTAGGTTTTCAGCTTGAATTATTCCAGTATTTATATCTTCAATGAGTTGGTAACTTTCTTGATAGGAAAGTGCTTGACCTTGCATTGATTTTTCAATTAATCTTTTCATTCTTGTATGTATTTATTGAACTAATCCAGTTTTTTATAATTGTTCTACCTAAAGGAGTCAAAATACTTTCAGGATGAAATTGTACTCCCTCAATTGGCAACATTCGATGTTTAATAGCCATTGTTTCACCAGCAATTGTGGAGGCCGTGCCAACTAGATTGTCTGGAAGAACATTTCGTATTCGCCAACTGTGATAACGACCAACTTCAAATTCTTCAGGTATGTTTTGGAAAAGTCTACTTGTTTTGTTTTGCAGAATAATGGATGATTTACCATGTGTTGGTTTTTCACATGCTTCTAATTCAGCACCAAAAAATTCTCCAATGGCCTGATGACCAAGGCAAACCCCTAAAATTGGTTTTGATAGATGGTAGTGTTCAATAATTTTAAACAAATCGCCCGCCTCTGATGGGATTCCTGGACCTGGAGAAAGAAGTATACCATCTGAATTTTCTAAAATTTCGTGATCAATGGCATCATTTCGCATAACCACGACCTCCGTATTGTCGATTTCTTTTAGGTAGCGAACAAGATTAAAAACGAAAGAATCAAAATTGTCAATGACAGCTATTTTCATGATACAGTTATTATTGAATTATTATGTGCTAATTGAATAGCATTTCTCACAGCATTGAGCTTGTTTTCAACCTCTTGACGTTCATTTTTACTTATTGAATCAATTACTATTCCTGCACCAGCTCGGTAATGAAGGGCGTTTTCTTTTGACAATAGGCTTCTAATGACAATCGCCATGTTCATGTTTCCATTGGGTTCTATAAAACCTATTGCACCACCGTAGTATTCGCGTGGAGACATTTCATAGTGGTCAATTAATTCCAAAGCTTTAGGCTTTGGTGCTCCAGATAGGGTTCCTGCCGGGAATGTGGCATTGAATAACTCCATGGCTGCCCCTTCGGAATTTCCTGTTACCTTGGAAACGATATGGAAAACATGGCTGAATTGCTGAATTTCTTTGAAGGTTTCAACTTTAACATTCGAACAAAATCTACTTAGGTCATTTCGGGCAAGATCGACAAGCATGACATGTTCTGCATTTTCTTTTTCATCTACTTTAAGTTGACTTAATCGTTCTTTGTCTTTCTCTATGTCGCCAGATTTTTTTACTGTACCCGCAATCGGATGGATTTCAGCTTTGCCATTTTTAATAATCAATTGAGCCTCGGGAGAACTCCCCATGAGTCGATAGGATTCAAAATCAAAATAGAATAAATAGGGTGAGGGATTTAATCTTCGCAATTCTCTGTAGACATTAAATTCATCTCCGAAAAAGGATTGAGAAAAGGCATTTGAAAGGACTAACTGAAAGACATTCCCACGCTTACAATGTGTAATTGCTTCATTCACCAGATTTTCAAATTCAAGTTCTGTAAATTCAGACTTTTCCGCACCTGTTCGTTCAAATGGGAAATCAGTATGGGCTTTTTTCGATAAGAGTTGCTCGCATTCTTCTTCCGTCAATTCATTGTGTAGAAAGTCATTTTTTATGATGATTCCTTCATCTTTGAAATGGTCAATGATGATGAGGTATCGAAATAGAAAGAGGTGAAGATCGGGTAAGCCGAGTTGTTTATTCTTTGAAATTATCTGCTTTTCAGAGTAATGCGAAAATTCGAAACCTACACGACCATAAAAACCATTGAATTGTTTAGATTCATTGAATTGAAAAGCACCTAAAAGGGTAGACGTCTGATTGACAATATCTGTCTTGTCGATGGGAAACAGTTGGTTTTTAGATGGGTCATCTGGATATGTGACCTTGAACTTTTGCTGATCTAGTTGAATTTCTAGAATTGGATCAAGTCCTATAATCGATGCGCTTTGAGATCGGTCATGGTAATCGTTACTCTCTAATAAACAAGTATTTCGATGTTTGTGACGCAAGCCAAGATAAAGACCTATGGGAGTAAATCTATCTGCGTTGAAGAATTGTGATGATGTGTAAACTTTCATGATGATTGAAAAATGGTAAAAAAAAACGGCTTGTCTGATGTGACAAGCCGTTTAACTATTTTAAAGATGAAAAATTAAAACAAGCGCCAATCACACCAATGAGTTGTTGTGTGCCACCACCAATTTTGATTTTGTAGATTCATTTTCACAGCACAAATCTTTTGAATTATTTTTTTATAAACCAAATCAATTTTTTAAAAAATTAAATCTTAGAGTTCATTCTTGAGTATATTTGTCCCAATGAAATTGATGCAAAATTTAAACTGTTGGCCTTTAAATCTGTTATAGATTTGGAGCAGTTTATTGGATATATTCGAGCCTCCTATTGGAGGCTTTTTTAGTTTATTAAAATGAATTTACAAGAAAAAATTACAACGTCTAATCGTCCTTATGTCATTGCAGGACCGTGCAGTGCTGAAACGGAAGAACAGTTGTTTGATGCGTGTGAAAATTTGGCAAAAATCAACCATGTTTCAGCATTACGTGCCGGAATTTGGAAGCCACGCACACGACCTGATTCATTTGAAGGAGTAGGTGAAATCGGATTAAAATGGCTTGTTGATGCAGGCAAGAAAGTTGGGTTACCTGTTGCAACGGAGGTGGCTACCCGAGAACATGTTGAAAAGGCATTGAATGCAGGTGTTGATATTCTTTGGATTGGAGCTCGAACAACAGTCAATCCATTTGCAGTTCAAGAAATTGCAGATGCCTTGCAAGGAATTAGCATCCCGGTTATGATCAAGAATCCAGTAAATCCTGATTTGGAATTATGGATTGGTGCATTTGAGCGATTGGAAAAAGCTGGATTGAAAGATTTGGTGGCAATCCATCGGGGCTTCTCAGTTTACAAACATCCGAAATACAGGAATGTGCCTAATTGGGAAATTCCCATTGCATTAAAAGAACGATTGCCTCAATTGCCAATTATTTGTGACCCGAGTCACATTACAGGAAAACGGGCTTTGATTCAGGAAGTTAGCCAAAAGGCAATGGATCTTAATTTTGATGGCTTGATCATTGAATCGCATTGCGATCCGGATAATGCTTGGTCAGATGCGGCGCAACAATTAACTCCTGATCATCTGAGCTTAGTGCTTGAAAATCTTGTGCTTCGTTCAAGTGAAATAGGAATTGATGCGGCAGATTATCTTTTTGATATGCGTGAAAAAATTTCAATTCTCGACGATCGTCTTTTTGATCTACTATCTGCTAGAATGCTGTTGAGCGAAGAAGTTGGTCAATTTAAGAGGGAAAAAAACATGACCATTTTGCAGCAAGAACATTGGGCAAAAATGATATCAAATCGCCTGAATAAATCCGATGAGTATGGTTTGACAGAAAAATTCATTCGACAATTAATGGATGCAATACATCAAGAGTCTATTCGACACCAAGTAAAAATGATGAATAAGCTGTAACATTTTTTAATTTTAAAGTTATTCGTATTTAATTGAGCTTATGAAAGGGAATTTGACATCTATTCTTTGTTTGGCACTTCTATTTTTGTCGTCATCTTCAAAGTTGGATAAGAAGCCAATTGCGCTGAAAAAGGCATTAACAGATTCATTTGTTTATGTGCCAAGTGGAAATGCAATTTTAAACGAAGACACAGTTTCGGTGCAAGCATTTTACATGTATCAAACAGAAGTTAAGAATATAGACTATCAGGAATTTATCGCGGATTTGAAAAAGAAGGGCGACCAAGAAAAGTTGCGCATCGCCCTTGTCGATTCCTCAAAATGGAGTAGTAATAGGTTAGGAAAAAACTCAGCCTATGAAACATATTATCATTCTCACCCTGCATACAGAGATTTCCCTGTGGTCAATGTCTCACACGAAGCAGCAGCTCTTTATTGTCAATGGTTAGGAGAGAAATACGATGAAAAATATGGTACGAAGGGAAGATTTCTATTTCGTCTAATGGAAAAGGCAGAATATGTTCGGGCATCCCGAGGTGATTCAGACGCTACGTATGCATGGGGCACACATTCTTTACGCAACGAAAAAGGACAGCTTATGTGCAATCACGCGCAGTTAAGTGGTGAAAATATTCACAGAAACACAGAAAAAAACACCTATGAAATTCGGTTCAACAATGCGATGAGTGGAGCTATGAGTCATGCGGATGTTTTAGCTACTGCTAAATCCTATTGGCCCAATCAGTTCAAGGTCTATAATTTAAATGGCAATGCGGCTGAAATGATCCGTGAGAAAGGCGTTGCAATGGGAGGTTCATGGCACGATCCAGGCTATGATGTGCGCATCGAATCAACTTTTTTGTACGATGGGCCTAATCCATTTACAGGTTTCAGGGTGGTTATAACTGATGTTGAAAACTGATAAAATCAATTTTAGACTTTATTTATTCCCGTTTGTATTTTTGAGAAAAATATAATCATGACTTTAAAAGATACAATTGATGCTGTTGAGGAATTTCACAACGCATTTGGAATAACGAACAATTATGAGCTGACTTCTGAACTGTCAGAATCGGATGTGCTTCTGCGTTACAAATTGATGCGTGAAGAAAATGAGGAATACCTTGAAGCAGCTCAAAATGGAGATATCGTGGAGATCGCAGATGCCTTGGGCGATATGCTTTACATTCTTTGCGGCACAATTCTAAAACATGGATTGCAGGATAAAATTTCCGAGGTTTTTCAGGAAATACAGCGTTCCAACATGAGTAAGCTTGATGCAGATGGTAAGCCAATTTACCGAGAGGATGGAAAGGTCTTGAAATCAGAATTGTATTTCAAACCAGATATAAAAACGATCCTTGATAAAGTATAAATAGCAGCATGCTTCCATTCAATATTCGTGTCTATGGATTGCTTGTCAATGACCTTGGACAAGTGTTGGTTTCTGATGAATGCCGCAACGGCTATTCATTTACCAAATTTCCTGGGGGTGGACTCGAATTTGGCGAAGGATTTAAGGAAGCGTTAAAGCGTGAGTTTATCGAAGAATTGAATATATCCGTTGATGTAGGCGATCTTTTTTATTTCAATGATTTTTTTCAGGAATCAGCATTCAATCCCAAACACCAGATTCATTCGTTTTACTACAAAGTGAGTGCGAAAGAATGGGAATTCATAGAAACTGATAAACACAATGTTCCGCTAAGAGAGGAGGGCGAAAAGCATCGATGGATTGCTATTGACCAATTAGAGATTAATCATTTTACATTTCCAATCGATAAATTAGTTGCAGAAATTTTGCGACAGAAAAGATGATTTTCAGTAAAATGAATCAGCTACACGCTGACAAAGCATTCCGTGAATTCTTTTGTTTAACTCTTGCTGATTTTTCAAGTAAAATTCAAATTCGGAACTTGTCATTAAGCCAATCACGTAACCAATAAGTTGGTTTTTGAGCGCACTTTGACTCGTAATAAATTGCTTCACTTTTTCTTGAAATTCTAGGCGCGGTCCTCGGTCGTTTAAAATTGTTTTAAATAGACTTTGTGAATTCACAGATCCAATTATCAAGTTATGTTGGTATTTAATAATTGGACGCAATACCTCATTCTGGAATAGTTCCACCATTTTTGTTCCTGTATTTTGTTCCAAAAATAATTCAGGGCGAAATTCTTTTAATTCTTCACGAGACATAGAATCGTATTTACCTTTTATTGATTACAATTATTCTGCTTCAATGTGAAGCGATACGGGCACAAATAAATCAAGGAATTCTTCAATTCTTTTGTCGCTAAAACTCTGAGAAGCCATCAAATACTGACATTTTGGGAGACTTTCAGCAATTCTTGAGATTTGTGTTTTATATCCGCCTTTGAACAATTCGATCGCATCATCCAGTACAAACAATTTCAATTTACTCACATTGTATCCATTTTGAATATAGAGTTCTTGCAATCGTTTTGGAGTACCAACAATAATTTCTGTCCCATCAAAAATATCATTGCGCTGTTGGAGTTTGTTTCCTCTGTCATGCGCAAGATCCACAGTCAAATCTAAGAGTCGACAAATCTTTTCCAGAGCTGTATGCAGAGAATATGCTTTTTCATCTGTTGAGCAAATCACAATTGCACGCGGTGAACCTTCGCCGGCCTCCGTTATTTTTTGAAGTAAACTTAGAAGAATCGCTGTTGTCTTTCCTGCACCTTCATGACCTTCAATCAGTAGATTTTTCCCAGATTTTAGTCCGTCAATTATGCTTGATTGAAAATCGTTCAGTTCTGTAATGCCTTTTTCTGGCAATATTTCCTGCAGCTCAACACGTAATTTTAAAAGGCTCATTCTTTAAGTTTTTTATTGTCTTTGTGACGTAAATGATCACGTTTCGTTTTTTTATCAAGGTTCTTTTTTAGTGCAGACTCCAAATCAATTCCAGTCTGGTTGGCCAAACAAATTAAAACAAACAACACATCTGCCATTTCATCGCCAAGATCTTTGTCTTTGTCGGATTCTTTCTCGCTTTGCTCGCCATATCGTCGTGCCATTATTCGGGCGACTTCACCTACTTCTTCCATGAGCATGGCGGTGTTCGTTAACTCATTAAAATAGCGCACACCAAATTCCTTGATCCATTGGTCTACTTTATTTTGTGCTTCTTGAATGGTCATTTTTTCTTTATTTCAACATTTGAACATTTGAACATTTTGAACGTCTCATTCCCTATTCTTCGAGTCTATCAATAGTGTAACAGGGCCATCATTCACTAAACTCACTTTCATGTTGGCACCGAATTCTCCTGTTTCAATGTTCGTGTTTGATATTTCTTGAAGTGTTTTTATAAAATATTCATACAATGGAATGGCATGTTCAGGTCGAGCAGCACGAATATAACTCGGTCGATTTCCCTTTTTTGTAGATGCGTGCAACGTAAATTGACTTACCACTAAGAATTGTCCGTTAACATCTTGAATCGTCAGGTTCATTTTACCATCAGCGTCATTGAAAATGCGTAATCCACAAATCTTCTGAATGAGCCAATCGGCATCCGTGTTATCATCCGCAAGTTCAATACCTACAAGAACTAACAATCCTTTTTCAATCTTGCCTTTTATTTTTTCTTCGATTTTCACCGAAGCCTCCGAAACACGTTGAATGACGATACGCATAATTTTTAACCGTAAATATTTTTTCGGTGCACCTCGTTTTGGTCTTCCGTCATTAGCTGAATATAGGTAGCATATCGACTTTCAGAAATTTCACCGTTTTCCACGCCAACTTTTACTGCACATTTGGGTTCATTCATGTGCTGACAATTATGAAATTTACACGCACCAATCAAAGCCCTCATTTCAGGAAAGTAATGAGAAATAACTTCCTTTTCCAGGTCAATAATTCCAAAAGCTCTAATTCCAGGAGTATCTATGATGTATCCACCAGAAGATAATTTGTGCATTTCTGCAAATGTGGTTGTGTGCTGACCTTGCAAGTGAGCTTGCGAAATTTCACCAGTCCTCAAATCCAAAGTTGCATCAAGGGCATTCACAAGCGTACTTTTACCTACACCGCTGTGACCTGAAATCATGACTTGTTTATCTTTTATTTCTTCTCGTAACCAATCAATATTTTCTTTGTTTTCAGCTGAAATTTTAAAGCAAGAGTAACCGATTGAATTGTAGAGGTCACACAAGGCATCAACATACAAAATATCTTCTTGGTTGTAAAGGTCTATTTTATTGAATAGCAATGTTGTAGGGATTCTAAATGATTCTGCGGCAACTAGAAAACGATCAATAAAGGCAAGGTGTGTTTCTGGCGATTTTACTGTCACTAACAAGTAGGCTCGATCCACATTTGCAGCTAAAATCTGCATTTGCTTGCTTAAGTTCGTCGATTTACGGACAATATAATTCCGTCGTTCCTCAAAGTCAAAAATGGTTCTTTTGCCTTCTTCGTCTAATTTATCATCCAAGAGAACGATATCGCCAACAGCGATAGGATTTGTTGTACTAAGACCTTCAAGGCGCAATTTTCCTCGGATACGGCAAGAAACCACCGACTTGTCTTCGAGCTCAACGGTATACCATTTACCTGTAGATTTCAGTACTTTTCCTTTAATCGGCATGTTACAAAGTTAAATTAATTGTTGCTTAAAATCGCTACCAATTGCAGAGTCGAAGTAAACGGATTTCCTTATCTTCGCAATTCAAAATTTGACACATGTCAATAGAGGTAAAAAACCTATTTAAATATTACGGCGATCAGGCCGCTGTGCGTGATGCGAGTTTTTCGGTTGCGAAAGGAGAAATTGTAGCCTTTCTTGGGCCAAATGGTGCTGGGAAATCGACAACTATGAAGATTTTGACCGGATTTATTTCGGCTTCTTCCGGTGAAGTAAAGGTCTGTGGCATGCCTGTCGATGTAGATTCTTTAGATACACGTCAAGTGATCGGTTATCTTCCTGAGCACAATCCACTTTATTTGGATATGTATGTGAAGGAGTATCTGGAGTTTGTCGGACGAATTTACAAAGTCAAGAATTTAAAAGAACGCGTTGCAGAAATGATCAAGGCGGTTGGCTTGGAAGTGGAGCAGAACAAAAAACTGGGTGCCTTATCAAAAGGTTATCGTCAACGCGTTGGTTTGGCAGCAGCTATCATACATGATCCACAAGTACTGATCTTGGATGAACCAACTTCTGGACTTGATCCCAATCAATTGGTTGAGATTCGCGAGTTGATTAAAAAAATTGGGAAATCGAAAACAGTGATGCTTTCCACACACATCATGCAAGAGGTTGAGGCGATTTGTGACCGCATTGTCATTATAAATAAAGGTCAAATTGTGGCTGACGATACAGCGCAACATTTGCAATTGAATCTTTCACATCAAACGGTGTATGCTGAGTTTGATGGTCAACTTTCAAAAAGTGTTTTGTCGAAAATTCCACATGTTGGTAAGGTTGAAAAAGTGAAGGAAGGCTGGTTGCTAGAAACGACGGATGAGGTTGATTTGAGGAAAGAGATTGCCCAGTACGCCCAGCAAAATGGTATTTTACCATTGACGCTCAGAACGGAAGAAAAAACCCTCGAAGAGGTATTCAAAGAATTAACAAAATAAAAATGCCGTCAAATTTTATTGAAGAATTGAGATGGAGGGGAATGATCCACGACATCATGCCAGGAACGGAAGAAGCGCTGAATAAAAAAGTTTCATCTGGATACATCGGCTTTGATCCCACAGCAGATTCATTGCACGTTGGGCATCTTGTTCAAATTATGACACTGGTGCATTTTCAACGCGCAGGGCATAAGCCTTTTGCCTTGGTCGGTGGTGCTACAGGAATGGTAGGAGATCCTTCAGGTAAATCACAGGAAAGAAATTTATTGGATGCTGATACATTGAATCACAACGTGGCTTGCGTTAAAGCTCAGTTGGAAAAATTCCTCGATTTCCAAGCAGGAGCCAACTCTGCAGAAATGGTCAATAATTACGACTGGTTTCAAGGAATGAGTTTTCTGGATTTCATTCGTGATGTTGGAAAACATATTTCAGTGAACTATATGATGGCCAAAGATTCAGTCAAAAAGCGATTGGAGACGGGGATGTCGTTTACCGAATTTTCTTATCAGTTAGTGCAAGGGTATGATTTTTACTATCTAAATCAACAGCACAACTGCATCATTCAGTTGGGTGGCTCAGATCAGTGGGGAAATATTGTTACAGGAACGGAATTGATTCGCCGCAAGTCGGGAGGGGAAGCTTATGCTGTAACTACGCCACTTATCAAAAAAGCAGACGGAACAAAGTTTGGTAAAACAGAAAGCGGTAGTGTTTGGTTAGACCCGGAAAGAACAACGCCGTATGAATTTTATCAGTTTTGGTTGAATTCAAGCGATGCAGACGCAGGAAATTACATTCGTATTTTCACGCTGAAATCAAAAGAGGAAATCGAATCATTGGAAACGCAACATGCTGAGGCGCCACATTTAAGAGTGCTTCAAAAAGCAATTGCGGAAGACATTACGATACGTGTTCACGGTGAAGAGGCGTTGAAAACTGCAATTGCAGCCTCCAATATTCTTTTCGGCAAATCGACCGCAGATGACCTTCGTTCCTTGAGTGAAAAAGATTTCTTTGCCATTTTTGATGGAGTTCCACAAGCAACGGTATCCCGAAGCGAATTCGGTGAAGCCATGTCAATTGTGGATGCGCTTGCGGCAAAATCAGGTTTTCTATCCTCCAATGGTGAAGCGCGTCGTGAGTTAAAAGCCAATGCGATCTCCGTGAACAAGGAGAAAGTTGGTGAAGATTTTGTCATTACAAAAGCGAATCTCATCAACAATAAATACGTCTTGCTTGGCAAGGGGAAAAAGAACAATTATATTTTGGTGGTGGAGTAAGTTTACTTTTACGCAGCTCATCCTTGACATATGCTCCGCTGCGGAGCGAAAAGGGAACTGATGCGTCAGTTAAATGTCAAGACAATCTTCGTGAACAAGAAAAAAGTAATTCTGAATTACGAATCAATAGTCGATTTCCCAAAGAAAAAGCCCATGTGCTGGCACCGAAGTAGAGGCTGCTCCACGGTCTTTAGCATTTAGAATTGGTGTGATATCTGTAGGGTTGATTTTACCTAAGCCAACATCAACGAGTGTCCCAACAGTTGCGCGAACCATATTTCGTAAGAAACGATCTGCAGAAATTTCAAAATACCATGCGTTTTCTGATTCCTGCTTCCATTCTGCATCTGAAACAGTGCAAATATTTGTTTTCACATCAGTGTGCAGTTTAGAAAGGGAAGTAAAATCTTTCGTTCCAATGAGCGATTGTGCAGCCTCATTCATTCTTTTAACGTCTAATTGCTGCGGAAAATACCAGCTCTGTTCATTGATAAACGGATCTTTTTTGAAATGAACGAAATAACGATAGGTTCTTTTTATTGCATCGAATCGAGCATGCTTATCAGTTTCGAACATTTCATGTAGGACAATGCTTTTAGGCAGCATCTTGTTTAGCTTAAAAATAAATTGATTCAAGTCCTTTAGTGCATCATGATCTGGTAAGTCAACATGAAGAAAATAAGATTTTGCATGCACCCCAGAATCTGTGCGCCCGCAACCAACAACCGAAATTTCTTTGTTTGAATATAGCTTGCTTAAAGCTGTCTCAATTTCTTCTTGCACAGAAATTTGTCCAGGTTGACGTTGCCAGCCAAAGAAGTTTTTTCCGTTGTACGATAGTTCAATGAAATAACGCTTCAAAGCGGAAGTAAGAAAATGTTACTTTCCTGCAGGAAAAACAAACGAACTCATATCAATCTGATAAAGATCCATACTTGCTTTTTGACCAACGATTTCAAAACTTGACATCACTGCTTTTTTCATGTCCTGGTAGTATTGGAAATGAGTGTCGTTGTTGACTGAATTCACCATGATACCGAGATTAACAGGAGTACTCCAGCTATCGCCTTTATTTTCTGCAACATAAACATCTAAGCCGCCCATTCCTTCAAGTCCGTCAGAACTATAAAAAAGGTAGCGTCCATCACCAGTTATGAATGGCGTAGTTTCTCTACCAGTTGTATTGATTGTAAAAGGCAGTGGTTGTGCTTCGCCCCATGCTTTTCCATTTTTTTGAACAACATAAATATCCGTTGAACTTTTGTCTCCTTTGCGGTCAGAAACAAAATACATTGTATTACCGTCTTCTGTCATTGTAGCTGATCCTTCGAAGAATCCAGTATTGATGGTTTTGTTATTGATGCGTTTCGGTGTTGACCATTTATTTTTTGTGCTCAATTCAATTGTGAAAATGTCAGAACCTTTGGTTGGTTTTTTTGCATCAGTTGCGGTGGTGTTGATGGTCATTAATCCATGAAGTCCATCCCTTGAAATGAAGTTAATGGCGTCAAAACCATCTGAATTTACTCGTCCAAGTTCGTTGCTGATGGAATCCCAATCATTTATTTCACCGTTCCAAACTGCAAAATAAGTGTCTTCAAAAAATTCTTGGTCGTCGGGATTCATCGATCCACCTTTGGTATCACTTCGTCGAGAGGTAAAATACAATGCTTTTCCTCCATCTGTTAGAATTGGACAATAGTCATTGTAGCCGGAGTTGATAGCTCCCAAAGAAACTTTTTGAGATCTCTTTCCGGTCGCAATTTGTGTTTTTGCAAATTCACATTGTTTTACCCGCAATTCCAGTTGAAGTTCTTTAACTCTGCTGGCAGAAAGCATTGTCATTGCTGTTTTATAATTTGTCAAAGCAGAGTCAATATTGCCCATTCTATGATAGGAACGACCTAATAACTCATACACATCTTTGTCTACTTCATTTTTGTCCAAACCAACAGCTTCCGTGGCATATTTTAGTGCCAAACCATAGTTGTTCATGGAATAGTGACATTGACTTACCCAATATGCACTTCTCCAATTCATAGGGTCTTTTACCGCAGATTGACGAAAACGAACCAATGCATCACGCACTTTTCCTTCATTGTACAGCGTGCGCCCTTCTTCAATTAGCAACATTGATGAAGTTTTATCAATAAGCGTTGAGGTAGTGTCGGGTGGCAAAGCAACATCTAAGGCAAATGATTGAGCAGAAACGAATAGTGCGGCAATCAGAGTAATAGCAAATTTCAACATCCTGTTTATTTATTTGGTTTCAAGTGAATTATTTTCTATGCAAAAGAAAGCAATTTTTACCGTTTGAAAAAACTGTTTGTCACACTTTTCGAAAAAAATCAATGCTTTTATCTTTATTACGAATTGAAAAAGTTTAATTCATCCTTTGCTACTTTTTATTTCAAGAATTTGTCATAGACCAATGTGATGATTAATAAAGCTGCTTGTTATCCAAGAAGTATCTATGTTGGTGCATTTTGAATATTGTTTTAGCACTAGCATAATTGAGCAATAGGTAGCTAGGTTTTGTTATCTTTGCGCTTTCTTTTGAAAAATCAAAGCAATTAGACGAAAATGAATTTTAGCAGTCTTACAGCCATTTCCCCTGTTGATGGGAGGTATCAATCACGAACGAAGGAGTTACAGGCTTACTTTTCAGAGTTTGGCCTCATAAAATACCGTGTTATCGTTGAGGTAGAATATTTAATTGCTCTTGCTTGCACTGGCATAGGGCCGTTAAGTGATTTTCCTAATGATAAGTTTGACGACTTGCGAGCGATTTGTCAGAATTTCTCTGAGGAGGATGCAAACTGGATAAAAACTACCGAGCGCACAACGAATCATGATGTGAAGGCTGTTGAATATTTCCTTAAGTCAAAAATGAGCGAGCTTGGATTAGAGAACTATTTGGAGTTTGTGCACTTTGGACTTACATCTCAGGATATAAACAACACTTCAGTTCCACTTTCTTTGAAGGAAGCAATTCATGAGCAATATTTGCCTTTAATCGAACGTCTAGTTGCAAAACTTGCGTCCTTGCAAGAGGATTGGAAAGACATTCCTATGTTAGCACGAACACACGGTCAGCCAGCATCTCCAACGCGATTGGGTAAAGAAATTAAAGTTTTCACTGAGCGTTTGAGTATTCAATTGAATCAGTTAAAGGCTATTCCTTATTCTGCAAAATTTGGTGGGGCGACAGGTAATTTCAATGCGCATCAGGTAGCTTTTCCTAATCATGATTGGGTGTCTTTTGCCAATAGCTTTGTGAACAATATTTTGGGCTTGAACAGAAGTCAAACCACAACTCAAATTGAACATTACGATAATCTCGCAGCACTTTTTGATTGTCTTAAGCGCATCAATACAATTATTTTAGACTTGAACCGCGACATGTGGACATACATTTCGATGGAGTATTTCAAGCAAAAACTGAAAGAGGGAGAAATTGGTTCGTCTGCGATGCCCCATAAGGTAAACCCTATCGATTTTGAAAATTCAGAAGGTAACATTGGTGTGGCAAATGCATTGTTCGAGCACCTTGCTGCTAAATTGCCAGTCTCTCGTTTGCAGCGTGATTTGACAGATTCAACTGTTTTAAGAACTGTTGGAACACCTATCGCGCACACATTTATTGCAATTAAATCCACAATTGTTGGATTAGAAAAGTTGCTACTTAATGAAAGTGCCTTTCAATACGATTTGGAAAACAATTGGGCCGTTGTAGCTGAAGCAATTCAAACTGTGTTGAGAAGAGAAGGATTCCCAAAACCATACGAGGCCTTGAAAGGACTTACACGAAAAAATGAAGCGGTTACGAAGGCTTCAGTTCACGAATTTATTGACACATTGCCGGTTTCAGAAGAATTAAAACAAGAATTGAAATCGATATCACCTGAAAATTATACAGGAATTCAATTAGTTTAAAAAAGTACAGTTACAAAAATTGATAATTTATATAATAAATACACAAAACCAAATGAAAAACATACTATCCATTCTGTCTGTATTCGTATTAACTTCTTCTATTTTTTCTCAAAATTATGGAGTAAAGTGGGGAGAGCTACAAAAGTCGGGTGGTCGCTTGCAATATGTCCTGCCTATCTCGGGAAGTAATTTTTATGCACTTCGTTGGGCTGGTGGAATTTTTGGTTCTTACCGAATGACACGCCACGAAGATTTTGCAGTTTCGGCTACTGGAAAACTTGAAATGAAAGTTGAAAGCGGCATGGCTAGTTTCGAAGGAGTTGAAGTAATCGATGGGAAATTGTTGATTTTTCTTTCTGATTTGAATGAAGGAAAAAACCATTTTTACATGCAGGAATATGGCAAAGATTTATTGCCAAAAGGCCCTTCGATTCAACTTGCAGAATATGCGGTAGAAAAGGGAAGAGGACGTGGAAGCTTCAGTGTCATAAGTTCAAGAGACAATGAATTTTTTGGCGTGGTTTGGGAAATTCCGGGTAAGAAAGATGCGAAAGATCGCTACGGATTTAAAATCATGGATAACGAAAAGAATGAGGTTTCTGAAGGCGATTATGAGTTGCCGTATGAAGGAAAATTCTCAACGATAAACGAACATTATCTATCCAATACAGGTGACTATTTTCTCTCTGTTACCGAGTTCGAACCATCCCAAGAGAAGAAAATATTTAAAAATTACGCAAATTATAAAGCCCTGCACATTTTTCATGTTACTCCTGATGATATTGAGGACATGACGATTGACCTTAAAGGAAAAAGGATTGAGGCAATGACCATGAATTCTGATAATGATAAAGTTTTCACAATTGCCGGTATTTATGGTGTTGCCGGTAAAGCGGGAGTTGAAGGTTTGTTTTATTTGAGAGCAAACTTCAATAAAAAGGAAATTGTTGATGAAGGTTTTGAGCCATTTACGAAGGATTTTGTCACGCAGGACTGGTCTGATCGCCAAAAAGAAAAAGCTGAAAAACGTGAAGCTAAAGGAAAGGGAGAGCCAAAATTATACAACTATGTGATGCGTCAAACCGAGGTGTTGAAGGACGGAAGTATAGTTGGTTCATTGGAACAATATTATGTTGTAGTGACAACTTATACAGATCCAAGAACGGGTGCCACCAGAACGACTTATACCTACTATTATAATGATGTAATTGCATTTAAAGTTGGTAAAGATGGTGGTTTTGATTGGTTGAAAAAAATCGATAAGTCACAGGTTTCTACAAATGACAATGGTTATTTGAGTTCATATGCTCGTTTCGTCGACAATGGTAATCTGTGTTTTATTTTCAATGACAACGTCAATAACTACGATGAGAGTGGAAAGTTTGTCAAAGGTGACCGATTATATTCTGCAAGTTTCTCGAAAAAGAAAAACGTAGTGGCAATTGTTGAAATGGATTTAGAATCAGGCGAGTACGAAAGAAAAACATTCTTTGACAGAAAGGAAATTTCGGCTGTTGCAGTGCCTAAACTTTTCAATATTGATTACAATGCAAAAGAAATGCTTCTATATGCTGTTTATGGAAAAAAGGAGCGTTTTGGCTTACTGACATTCAACAACTAAGAGTTTCTAGAGAAATAGGGCTTGCTCCATTGGAAGAGTGAAAAAGAAATTAGCGCAATAGCTAAATAAAGAGCCAATTTACCAAGTATGTCTCCTGTACGGGAATAAAGAGTCGTTTCTTGATTAAGATTTATTTTACTCAAAAGAGCTGTTTCTTTCCACCATGATGTTTTTTGAATAACGTCGCCTTTTTGGTTGATAATACAGCTTATTCCAGTATTTGCAGATCGAGCGACAGAGCGGCGGTTTTCAATGGCACGAAGTCTAGAAAAGCTCATGTGCTGTTTGTACCCTGGTGTATCGCCCCACCATCCATCATTGGTGATTACAAAAATCGCCTCGGCGCCTTTTCTGCATTGCTCTGCACAAAAATCTCCATAGATTGATTCGTAGCAGATGAGTGGTGCAAACGTGAGATGCTCGTTTTGAAGAATGTTGGGTTCTTTTTCAACTCCAAGTGTGCCAGAGGTTCCCCCATTTTGAATAGAGAGTTCTTCCAAGAAAGGAAGCCAATCCGAAAAAGGGATTTTCTCTACACCCAATACCAGTTTTGATTTGTGCAAAAACTCGTGAGTTCCGTCTGATTTTATTAGAAGAGAAGTATTGTAACTTTCAATAAATCCTGGCCCTCCTTCAAGTTTTATGGATGCACGAGAATGTCTTTTTTCAAAAAACCGTGCAGTGGATGCACCGGTAAAAAAAGTAGCTTTGCCCCAATTTTCTTTTCTTTTTTTGATGTATTTGTAGAAAGGGTAGAGGGTGATTTCTTCCTCATAAAAACCTTGGCTTATTGCCGTTTCAGGGGCGATAATGATGTCGGTGTTTGGAGTTTTTATTCGGTCAGCAAGGTTGCAGAGTCTTTTGATTTGGATGTCGATTGGTTGTGTGAATTTATCGTGAATTGGATCTATATTTGGCTGCAGTACTGCAACTTCTATAGGTTTTTTAGCCTCTTCATAAGTGCTATATTGCAGCAAGGATATGATGATAGGAATTAAAAGAAGTATGGCTAATGCGCTTATTTTCTTCCACTCAATTTTCCAGTTTATTTTTTTTATGATAATTGATTTGAATAATTGAAATGCTAAAAGGTTTGTTGCTAACACCCAAATAGTTCCTCCAAATATTCCTGTGAATGAATACCATTGAACAATTGATGGGGTAATTGAAAAATAATTACCAAATGAAAGCCAAGGCCATGAAAGTTCCCATCGGAAATGAAGGTATTCAAATGCTGTCCAAATCGAAATAAAACATAAAATTGCATAGTTTGAGCCAATCTTCTTTTTGGTAAGATGGAAAACTTGGAAAGCGAGTGCCATCAGAAGTGAATTTAATACAAAAGCCATTATTGCACCGCCCGGACTTGCATTCCAAATCCACCAAGTTGTGCCAATATTGAATGTAATAAAGGTGATGTAGGCATGAATAAATACTTTCCCAGATCGGTATCGAGCAGATGTGATTGAATCTTCTACGATTAAAAGTGGTAACCAAGAAAAAAACACAAGAAATGTCAGGCTTCCTGTAAATGGAAATGAAATGGTCATTAAACAGCCCGAAAGAATGCTAAGCAGATACCTGTTTCTTTTATTTATGATCATGTGACAAAAATAAAAAATAAAGGGCCGATCTTTCGATCAGCCCTTTTATGCTTTGGTTAAATAATTTATTTGAAAATTATCTTCATTTCAACTCGTCTGTTTTTCTGACGACCCTCCGGTGTATCGTTCGTTGCAATTGGCATGGTTTCACCGAAATACAATGCGTACAATCGTGTTGCATCAATCCCTTGAGTCATCATGTAATTTTTCACTGCTTCAGCACGTTTTTTAGAAAGGATGAGGTTTTTCTGATCATCACCTACGTTGTCAGTATGTCCTGAGATTTGTAGGTTCCAAGTTGATTTTTTCCTCAAAACTCCTGCTAATTCAGAAAGAGATGGTAGTGAAGACTCTTTAATGATGTCTTTTCCGGTTTCAAATTCCAAGTTATCGAAAGCCGTTTTCAGAATTTCTTCCACCTCTTTTTCGATAACAGGGCAACCTTTGTTTGATGCTGGTCCTGCAGTAGCTGGACAATCATCGTCTTTGTCCAATACGCCGTCATTATCTGTATCCTGGTATGGACAACCTTTGTTTTTGATAGGTCCCGCTAAGTTTGGACACTCATCATCTTTGTCTAACAAGCCATCATTGTCTGTATCCGGCCATGGACAACCTTTGTTTTCTTTCGGGCCATATTGTTCTGGACAATCATCTAAGAAGTCGAAAAGTCCATCCTTGTCGGTGTCAGGACATCCTTGGTTCACAAGCGGACCTGCTACCTCAGGACAAGCATCCTCATCATCTTTTATTCCATCACCATCCGTGTCAGGACAACCTTTGAATGAAAGTAAGCCAGCCACAGTTGGACAATCATCGTCACCATCAATAATTCCATCGCCATCAGTGTCTGGGCAACCTTGGTATTTAACAAGTCCAACGGTATCAGGGCAATTATCATCTTTATCCGGAACCTTGTCTCCATCTCTGTCAGGACATCCTTGGAATTCTGCTAGTCCAGCTTCTTGCGGGCAGTTGTCATTCATATCTTGAATTCCATCGGAGTCAGAATCTGGACATCCTTTGAATGCCCAAACACCCGGAACTGTTTCACATGCGTCTTTGCCATCGGAAACTTTGTCGTTATCTTGATCTGAAGGATGGCCATAAAGGATAGGAACTCTCAGTCCTGCATAGAATTCTGCGCCTCGAACTTTGCCTGTTGCTAATAAAGTTTTAAAGTCGGTCATTCCTAATGTTAATGGACCTAAACGCGTTGCAACACCAGCTTTAAAACCAGAATAAGCATTCACAGAAACGGGTAAGTGTAAACCAAACCATGCATAATCGAAACTAGGTGTTACCGAGAATTGATTGGCGATGTGAACACTATTTCCATTTTTTCGTGAATTGAGGTTAATAATTCCAGTTGCATTTATGTAGAAGTATTTCCATAGGTGATAATCTACTTGAAGGCTAAATGCAGCGGGTGTTTTCATGAAAAAAGTAGATGAATTACTTTCTGATGAGTTCCAGTCTGTTGTAGCATTTATAAGACTATCTAATGTGCCATCTACATCAGCTAAAGATGTGTCTTGGTCAAAAACACGAAGATTAAATTGAGAATTTGAAAAAATGGAGAAGTTTTTACTTAACCCTCCTTTTTGAAATTTCATACCGCCAAGATCAACAACCGATGCACCCAATCTCAATTTGTATTTTTCTTTATCTTTTCTCCATAAATTGGTTTCACCATCCATATCGTATTTGTAGCTTTTCCAATCTGGACGCCATTCATAGACGAATCCCAAATCCAATCCTAAACCAAATTTAGAGGTAACTGGGAATCCTGTTTGAGACCCATTTGCGTAACCATCAATGTTTCCGGAATAACCATAGTCAAAATTTCCTTGAAGCGCAAGTGAAGTGTCTTTATCCTGCAATTTGTATTGAAAATCATTTGAATGAAAATAGGCTGCTGCAAGGCCTGATAAGTATTTGGCACGTCCACCAACTTTCATAAAGTGTTCACCTTCACCTTTTACTACTTGGGCATAATTAATGCCATATTCAGTCCATGTCAAAGAGCTTATGGAAATTCTATCTTCTTTGAGTTCAGTTCCCCAAAGCGATTGATAATCCAGGCCATTTTCTACCAATACAGCAAGCTGTGCATCTATATCATCAATATTTGTAATTGATCTTAATTTGGCCGAGAACCCAACAGCAATGGTAGGTTTTATATGGAACATGAAATTGAATAAGTCCAATTGCATATTGTTGTAGATTCCTAATTTTTTATTGGAGTTCTGATCATACAATTTTACTAAGTACCGATCCATAAAAGTTGAGTCTGGTTTTGCCCACGAATTAAAGATTGTTGTATCAGCAAAAGATTTAATCCACCATTTAGGCATGTCCTTGGTGTCAAAAGCCACTCCATTTTGATATAGATTAAAACTTCCACTAAATAGATTCACATCAACTACAAATCTTCCATCGACAAAGCTTGCCGGCTGCAGATCGGTCCCCATTACCCCGCTGTAATTACTTGAAGCCACCCCCAAATAGTTTTGACCGTTTGCAAATAGGGTCAACGAAATTGAAAAGAAAAGTAAAATTTTATTCATGAAGTTTGGTTAGAGGTTTACATTATTTTTTGAGACGATACTGAACAATGTAACGATCAACAATTGTAGTTAAGATGAGCTCGTCTTGTGATCTGCTGAGCATAGATTTTTTGCCACCTTCGAAGGATCTGTCAACAACTTTTCCGCCATCGAGTTCATACAAATATACATTGTTCTCAATGCCATCCACAATGCTGACATACGATTTTCCATCGATCGTTTGAATGGCCCAATATTCGGCATCATTTACATCTGTATTCACTTTGCCAATAAAGGTGCCTTCTGTCCCATAAAAGAAGACTTGTCCTCTGTTGAAATTTGACAAGTAGGATTCTTTTCTTCCTTTGTCGGAAGATATTATTTTACCTTTCGATGAGTTTCGAATATCAATCTTAATGCCTTTCTGATTCACACAAGATAATTGCCCACCCTCACTCGTAAGCAAGAAAAGCTCATTATCTGAAATTGTTGAGATGCTTTCGCCAGGTAATGCGAATGAACGGTATTCTTTTTTCTTTTCTGCTTCGAGCATGACGAATGCTGATTTATTGAGAATACCAAAGAAAAGCTTCTCTTGACTAACCCAGATTTCAACAGGTCCGGTAACGTCTGAAAGTCCGTGAGGGAATGAAGAAATCTTCTTGCGCCTCGAGTCGTATACGACCACATTCCCACTCATATCTGGGTAAGCCAAATACATGCGCCCCTTAAAATTGAACTCAGTGGCTGGCTGCTGAGGTGTCCTTCCTCCGATTGAAACTGGTCCGCCTGTTACGTATTTTCCATTTTTATCGAGAAGATGTAAGGCATTCTTTGCAGTCACCAAGATCATTTGATATTCTTCAATATAAGTGATTCCTCCGATGGTTTTATTGTTGAGGTTCTTCACCCAATTCATTTTTCCACCGGAATAAGACATAAGTTCGCCGGTCACGGTTAATACCACACAATTACCTTTCCCGTTAAATGCAATGAAATCCTTGATGTTTGCATCAATGTTCATTGTAATCGTTTCGTCATCCTGTTTGATTTCCTCTTCTGGTTGTGTTACCGTTTGATGAATGACATTACCCAAATGCGTTTCGAGTAATTTGTTCTTATAGACTGTTTTTGAAAACCGCGATTCACTCTCTGCTACTCTTTCTGAAACCCTTGAAGGTAAATCAGCAAAGATTTTATCCATAGCGAATTGCTCGGAAGAAAGTGTATTTCCTAATTTACGCTGTGCTACAATCTCGGAGCAAACGGTTTCGTTTTCAGCAATGACAGCAAAATCATCCATCAAGTAAACATGGAAACCTTCTTGAAGGGAAGAAGGAAATCCAGTAAACAATTCTATGCCTTTAAATTGAGCGTGCTCTTCTTCTTCAGATTCTGTTTTTAACTTTTCGTTCAATAGTGCAATTGGTGATTGACCGTTTATATAGTCTGTGATTATAGCTTTTTCACCTTTGTATTCGAATGAAACGTAACCAGACTCAGTCCATTCGTACATAGGTCCATTTGCAAATGTTTTATCGTTGTAGGCGGCAAATTCTTTTTCTAAGAAATGATATTTTTCTAGATTTTTTGGAAGTCCTGCAGCGAAAATCGCTTTATCATCTGTGTGTTTTCCTTTTAATCCTTTTAAGTTTTTGGTGATGAATTCCACCTTTCCCTTTTGTCTGAAATACACTTCTAATACGGATGGAATTTCAGTTGAAAAGTCTACAAGGGATGCACTTGATTTTCTGTCAAAATTCGACCATGCATCATTTGTTGTTGTCTCAAGGTTTGGTGCATGGAGGTATAGGGCGTTTTTGTGATATTCTATTTGATAACCGCTTATTTCAAAAGAATTCAATCCCGTAGATTTAAATTTTAGCCCACTTTTTTTAAGTAGAGTATTGACTTTGTTTTTGTCCCAGAAAAATTTAGTCTCAAGCATCAAATGCCTTCTGGAAGCACTAATGAAAACGGCCTTGATTTCTTTAATATGCGGTTTGAGGGCATTAAGAACTTCATGGTTTTTAGGGATGGTTTTGAAAGGTAGAAGCGCCTCATCAGCTTCATTTAGTCTGTTGATAATTAGAACTTTTCCGTCTTCTTTGCCAAATAGTGATGTGGGAGCAAAGGCATTCCTTTTGTCAATAAGGTCGGCAGCAACATACCCCACCCAAAGTAGACTGGCGATTCCAAGTGCAATGAAGAAGTACCTTGCGAACATAACTTTCCAGTTTGTTCAAAATTAGCTCTTTCATTAAGTTAAAAAAAATGCAACCAGGAATGTAATGAACAATTTAATGTTTAATCAAACAATGAAAGTTGTTCAGGCGCGAGTAATGTGAAGCTTAATCGGTGATGTTCTGTGGTTCCAAAGTTTTTAATTGCAGTGCGATGCTCTTCTGTTGGGTAACCTTTGTTTTTTCTCCAGTTGTATTCAGGGTACTTTTCATGCATTTCGTACATGTATTCGTCTCTGTATGTTTTTGCGAGTATTGAAGCCGCTGCAATGCACAAGTATTTTGAATCACCTTTGACGATGCATTTGTGAGGGATAGTGGAATAGGGGATAAACCGATTGCCATCAATTAATAGTAATTCGGGAATTGTATGTAGTTGATCAAGTGAGCGATGCATTCCGTAAAAACTAGCTTTTAAAATATTTATCTCGTCTATTTCTTTTGGACTGATAAATGATACTCCCCAACTAATTGCTTCTTTTTCTATAATTGGACGAAGCTGTTCACGTTTTTTTTCGCTGAGTTGTTTTGAGTCATTTAAAAAGGGATGCCTGAAATCTTTCGGTAAAATCACGGCTGCAGCAACAACTGGTCCAGCCAAGCACCCACGACCGGCCTCGTCGCAACCGGCTTCAAGAAGGATAGGATCGAAAAAAGGAGAAATATTTTCTTTCACAGATCAATTTTGGCAAAATTAGTGTAATTTAGATTCAGTTAAATTTTATTGAAGCCTTATGAAATCATTATTTCTGTTTTTAATTGTAGTTGCTTGTTCTTTAACATCTTTTCATGCACAAGAAAATGAAGATGTGGCAATTGTTCTTTCAAAAAAAGAGCTTGTCTCAGGTAAGGAATCAGGTGCTTATAGAATAACGCTTCCGGCTCAAATGACAAAAGAGGATGTTACTAAAAGTGCAGGGTTTTATGTGCATAATTTCACAGTGAATTTTGATGAAAAGACAAAGGAAGCGAAGATTTCAATGGTTACAAATGATGCTAGAAATAGGCAGATAATTGTACGTTTTATGACGGCTTGTGGTGTTCGACATATGAACGTAGAAGGATCAATGATGGAAATGCAAGACTTCTTTGAGACGTATTTGAAATAATAGAATGTAATAAGACGAATTTATAGGGCTTTCATTTTGAAAGCCTTTTTTTATCCGTTCAACTTTGCAATCCTAACGATCATCAAAAGATTTTGCTTTCAAATGAATTGTAATTTAATCTTTGCGAAAAAAAATATGAAAAACCACATTACAATTCTCATTCTTCTTTTCTCGACTTCAATTGCGTTTGGGCAAGCCAATTCCTCAAAGAAATTAGGAAAAAGCTACGGTATAGTTAAAGTTGATACGTCACGTTCCGTTTCTGTAAAGGAAGTTGTAAAGGGATTGGAAACGAAGAATGATCGTGTTGAATTTACATTTCAAGCCCCTTTGGCAGAAATTTGTCAGGCAGCAGGATGTTGGGTGAGTATCGATAAAGGAAATGGAGAAACATTTCGTGTTCGATTTAAAGATCATTTTACGATTCCAGTAAAAACCTTGTCTGGAACAGAAGCCTATTTTCACGGCTATGCTTATTGGGATGAGATTTCTGTTGACATGCAAAAACATTTTGCCGAAGATGCAGGAAGATCCAAGGAGGAAATTGAGAAAATATCTGCACCTAAAAAAGAAATGTGCTTTGAAGCAGATGGGATTGTATTGGTGCAAAATAAAAAGTAACCAATAACCTAAATCACAATTAGATTACAAAACAAAGGCGGGAAAATCTCCCGCCTTTTACTTTTATTAGTAACAATACTTATTGCTTTCTATGATCTTCGTTGCGATCAATTGACGCGCTGTTTTCGGATTGAATGGTTCCGTTTTGGTGAATCGTTTTAAACCCATCAACATCATGCGTAACTCATCACCTTCAGCAAATGAATTCAGGGCATCCTTGCCTGCTTTTTCAATTCGGTCAGCGGTGTCGTAGAAATAAGCTCTGACAATGGCAATTTGTGCTTCGCAAGCAGCTTCACCTTTCATTCCAATCATTTTCTGGACACGCAATAAAACAGACTCAGCCTGGTATACCCAAATGACCATGTCCGCAATATTCATAAGAATTTCTTGCTCTTTGGAAAGGCTCTGCATTAGTTTTTGAACGGCACTTCCGGCAATCATCAAAATGGTTTTTTTGAAATTCTCTAGATATTTTTCCTCGTTTCCAAATACTCCCTCAGGAGCATCACCCATTTCAGGAATACTCATAAGTTCTCCAGCCACTTTCATTGCGGGTCCCATTAAATCAAGTTCACCTTTCATCGCGCGACGAAGTAGCATATCCACAGTTAGCATGCGGTTGATTTCATTTGTTCCTTCAAAAATTCTATTGATACGCGCATCACGGTATGCTCGCTCTACCGGAGATTCAGCAGAATATCCCATTCCGCCATACATTTGAACGGCTTCATCTACGACATAATCCAAGCATTCTGAACCTGCAACTTTCAACATCGCACACTCCGCAGCAAATTGTTCGATTCCTTTTAAGGTGGCTTGACCTTTTGACATGCCTCCCGCGATCAATCCATCGATTGCATCCTCAATATTTTGCCCCGCACGGTAGGTCGCAGATTCGAGAACGAAAGTACGGATGGCCTGTTCTGCAATTTTGTAACGAATGGCGCCGTATTTCGAAATAGATCGGCCGAATTGTTCACGTTCATTGGTGTATTTAACACTGTCTGAAATGGCTGCTTTGGAACCGCCGAGAACGCCAGCTGCTAATTTTATACGACCTATATTTAGAATGTTGATCGCGATTTTAAATCCGTTTCCTCTTTCAGAAAGCATGTTCTCAATCGGTACTTGAACATTATTGAAGAAGACTTGCCGCGTGGAAGATCCTTTAATACCCATTTTCTTTTCCTCTGGGTTGAGACTGATTCCTTCCCATGCTGCTTCAACTAAGAATGCAGAAAGGTTTGCATCGTCATCGATTTTCGCAAAAACCGTCATGAAGTTGGCAAATCCACCATTTGTAATCCACATTTTCTGTCCGTTTAAGACATAGTGCTTTCCATCCGCAGATAGAACTGCCTTTGTTTTTCCAGAGTTGGCATCAGAGCCCGAACCTGGTTCAGTTAGGCAGTATGCTGCTTTCCATTCACCAGTTGCTAGTTTTGGGATGTATTTTGCTTTTTGTTCTTCAGTACCATAATAGAGAAGAGGAAGTGTACCTATTCCAGTATGAGCGCCATATGCTACTGAAAAAGAATAGCCTTTTCCAAGATGTTCAGTTGCCAATAAAGATGTTTTAAAGTCAACACCCATTCCGCCAAATTCTTCGGGCACTGTCATTCCAAGCATTCCAAGTTCCCCTGCCTTATCAAGAAGTGATGGCATTAAACCGTCTTCCATTTTGTCAATGCGTTCTAGGTGAGGATCGACTTCTTGGTCGATAAAATCGTCGCACATCTGTCCAATCATGCGCTGCTCTTCGTTCCACTCTTCCGGAATGAAAATTTCTTGTGGGGCAGTTTTTCTTATCAGAAATTCGCCACCTTTCAACGGATTCGTATTTGCAGATTCCATATTGTATTCTCTTTTATTAATTGTCGTGCTACTAAAATAAATAATGTTTTAATACTATGCATGCATATTAAAGAAAATATTTTTTTGAAATCAATTTTAGGATGCGAACGCTGGTTTTTTTTCAGCTAAAAAGTTTAAATGTCATCTTGCAACTGCAATTTTCAGTTTCTTTCCTTTCACCTTTTCCTGCAAAATTCTCTTAAGAAGGGTAGGGACGTTCTTTCTTCGAAGCGCCACAAATGAAGTGTAATCAAGTACCGTTATTAGACCGATGTCCTCTTTTTTCAAACCGCCCTTTTGCCCAAGGAAACCAACAATATCGATTTTGTTGATTTTGTCTTTTTTGCCCCCACTGAAATATACAGTTATCCATTCACTTTGGGTGGGATATGAAAAATCAGGATCGATCTTGTATTCTTCTGATGGGAAATTCAAATAATCAGGCGTTTCTTCATCCGAGTTGATCATAAGATAGGCGGAACCATCTGCTTTCATGCGCGCAGTCCTTCCATTGCGATGGATGAAGGCCTCTTTTGACTGAGGATATTGAAAATGTACCACATGTTGAATTTCAGGGATATCAAGTCCGCGTGATCCTAGGTCGGTGCAAATTAATGTGTGATAGCTGCCATTTCGGAATTTGATCAGCGCACGCTCCCTTTCTTCTTGTTCCATACCACCATGATAGGCAACGGACTCATAATTAGATTCTTTTAAAAATTCAGTTATGGATTCTGTCGCCTCCCGAAAATTGCAGAAAACAATTGTTGGTTCACCATTGAAAGAACAAAGTAGATCGAATAAGCGCTCGAATTTATTCGTTGTCTTAACTGGCAATTTAAAAAAGGTAATGTTTGGTCCTTGATCGTCGGAAAGGAAGTTGATAATTTCAGGTTGACGAAATTTCAGATAACCAGGGAATTCTTCCATGGAAGTAGCAGAAACCAGCGTCGTTTTCTGCAAGTGGACTAGGTTTTCACGAATGAAACGCATCTGATCTTCAAATCCAAATTCCAGGCATTTATCGTATTCATCGATGACGAGCTGTGTCGTATTTTCGAAATTTAAATTGTTTCGCGTGAGGTGATCACAGATTCTTCCTGGCGTTCCGATGAGTACCGCAGGAGCTTCTGAAAGACTGTTTCGTTCTACTTGCATGGAGTGGCCTCCGTAACATGTGAGTACTTTGAAATTCGTTTTCAGTGATTTGAATACTGTTTCAATTTGAATTGCCAATTCACGCGATGGTGCCAGGATGATTGCTTGAATACCAACTTGGTCTTTTTTCAAATCCATAAGAATCGGCAACAGAAAGGCCAGCGTTTTCCCTGAACCTGTTTGAGATAACAAAAGAAGATTGTCTTGTTTTTGGGCAAGCCGAAGTGTTTCTTCTTGCAATTTATTTAAGGATTGGAATCCTGTGTTTTTTAAAATTTGGTCGATTATCTCTTTTTGTTTACTCATGGAGCAAAGGTAGGGGAAATATGGGGATTCTTTTTACTTCTATTTAGCTTACTATTTGGTAAGTTACTATTTGGTAAGTTACTAATAAGTAAGTTTTGTATATTTGTAAAAAAGTTGATAAGATGGAAACTTCACCTTTCTTGTTTGGTACCACTGTTAGTAAAACAGGTTTTACAAATAGAGAGCAAGATGTAGAGAAACTATATCTCAATCTTACCCAAGGCATTAATACACTTTTGATCTCACCAAGACGCTGGGGAAAATCTTCCTTGGTTGAACGTGTTTTACTTAAGATAAGGGAAGAGCAGCCAAAAATAAAAGTGCTTCATCTTGATCTGTTTTCCGTTTCCACGGAGGAGGAATTACTCGAGATATTTGCAAAAGAAGTGGTGAAGGCATCCTCTTCCTCATGGCAAGATTGGTTCCAAGCAGGCAGGGATTTTTTCAAGCAATTGACACCAGTTTTGTCAGTGGGAATTGATCCGCTGCATGATTTTAGTTTATCATTTGACTGGAACCAGATAAAAAAACACAAGAATGAAATTTTAGATCTTCCTGAAAAAATAGCGAATGAAAAAAAATGTCGCTTTGTAATCTGTCTGGATGAATTTCAAAATCTGGCTACATTTCCTGAATTCGATCAGTTGGAAAAAAGTATGCGTGCCGTTTGGCAGCGACAAAAGTCGGTAACGTATTGTTTATACGGAAGCAAGCGGCACATGATGACCGATATTTTCAATAATCCATCCAAGCCGTTCTATCGTTTTGGAGATATGATGCTGCTTCAAAAGATCAAACGTGAAAAGTGGGTTTCATTTATTCAGGAAAGTTTCAAGAAAACGAAAAGGGAGATTACTCCGGAAGTGGCTGAAATGATCCCAGAAATAATGCAGGATCACTCATGGTATGTACAACAACTAGCACACTACACCTGGCAAAAAACAAAAAAGAAAGCCACCAAAAAAGAAGTGGAAGCCGCTTTTTCAGAGTTGATTCATGCCAATTCGCCGCTTTATTTGCGTGAAGTCGAAGGATTAAGTGTCACACAACTTAATTTATTAAAAGCGATTGCCAAAAACGAGGCTAAATTAAGTAGTGTAAAAACGATACAAACTTATCGTTTGGGTACCTCGGCCAATGTTATTAAGAACAAATCAGTTCTGCTTAAAGCCGACATTATTGATGAAGCTAAAGGTAAAGCTTCCTTTTTGGATCCGGCTTTTGAATTTTGGTTCAAGAAACAATATTTTGGAGAACAATGTGTATTTAAATAAAATAGGCGCGGATTCAATCCACGCCTCTAATTTCAAAATATTTCAGTGGAATTTACAACATCTCAATCACACCCGCAGCTCCTTGACCTGTTCCTACGCACATGGTGACAATACCATATTTTTGTTGCCGTTTTTTCAATTCGTTCATAATCTGAACTGAAAGTTTTGCGCCCGTACATCCAAGCGGGTGACCCAAGGCAATAGCTCCTCCATTCACGTTCACCAGGTCTGGGTTGATGCCGGTTTCTCGGATCACAGCCAACGATTGTGAAGCAAAGGCTTCGTTCAATTCAAATAAGTTGATATCGTTCATGGAAAGTCCCGCCATTTTAATTGCCTTAGGAATAGCATCTACCGGTCCGATACCCATAATGCGCGGCTCAACGCCAACAACTGCGTAGGAGGCAAGTCGAGCAATAGGTTCGAGATTCAATTCTTTCACCATGCTTTCTGACATGACGAGCACGAAAGCAGCGCCATCGGAAGTTTGAGAAGAGTTTCCTGCCGTCACTGACCCACCATTTGCAAAAACCGGTTTCAATGCGCCGAGTGCTTCCAATGTACTTGCTCGCGGACCTTCATCCGTATCCACGATGAATTTCTCTACCTGACGTTTTTCGTTGGCATCCAGAAAAACACGTTCCACCTCAATCGGCGCAATATCGTCTTTGAATCGACCCGATTTGATTGCAGCAATTGCTTTTTCGTGCGAGTGCAATGCAAATACATCTTGTTCCTCACGACTGACATTGTATTGTTTTGCAACCGCTTCAGCAGTCAGTCCCATGCCCCAGTACCAGTTAGGGTTTTCCTTGCCGACTTTTGGATTTGGAACGATTCTCCAGCCACCCATTGCCATGACCGACATGGATTCTGCTCCTCCGGCTATGATGCAATCGGCCATACCGGCTTCGATCTTTGCGGTGGCAATAGCAATGGTTTCCAAACCAGACGAACAATAGCGGTTGATCGTCATTCCTGGAACTTTATCGGTATTCAATCCCATCAGTGAGATCATTCTTCCAACGTTCAGCCCTTGCTCTGCTTCAGGAGTGGCGTTTCCTACGATTACGTCGTCCACACGTTCTTTATCCAATTGAGGTACACTTGCCATCAAATGTTTGATCACGTCTGCTGCAAGGTCGTCCGGTCTATAAAAACGAAATCCTCCTTTTCCTGCTTTTCCAACTGCCGAGCGGTAGCCGGCCACGATGTATGCTCTGTTTCCCATATTTTTGGACTTTAGGATGTCAAGATTTTAAGACATTAGGACTTAACTCTAGACACCACCGGTATTTAATTTTCTTTAATTATCGTTCTTTTGAAGGCACCAATCTTTTTCTGAAGCGTTTCCAATTCAGCTAGAAGTGTCTTTGTTTTCATATTAAATAGTTCCTCCACCAGGATCAATTGAGTTTCTAGTTCGTAGGATGATGAAATAGCGATATTTAGGAAATGGAGGAATTCTTTCTCCGAAGTTCGTCCTGATCCTTCAGCAATATTCGAGGGAATTGAAATGGAGCTTCGGTTAATTTGTGAAATCAAACCGAATTTTTCATCTTTTGGCAATTCAGATGTAAGAATGTAAACTTTTTTAACAAGTTGCAACGAATCCTTCCAAATGTTCAATTCCCTAAAATTGTGTGCTTTCTTCATTTTAAGTCCTAAAATCCTGATGTCTTGAAATCTTAATGTCCTTATGGCTAATTCCTCAAAATCTTCCCATATTTAATTATGCTCTCCAATCGCTCCATTGTCTTGCGCTCGGCGCACAATTCAACAAAGGCACGTCGCTCCAAATCAAGTAAATATTGTTCTGAAACAACTGTGTTTTCGCTTAAATCTCCACCGCAAAGAACAAAACCTAGCTTCTCTGAAATAACACGGTCATGGTCTGACATGTAATTTCCGGAAAGCATTGAATTTGCTCCTACATAAACGATTCCGAGTCCTTCCTGACCCATCACGGTGATGTTCTTCTCGCGTTTTGGTGCAACATATCCTTTCTCAGCAAGTTCTAGTGCAGCTGCCTTTGCACGAGCCAATTGATGATCGCGACTCACCACCACTTCATCTGTTCCCGGACGCAGGTAACCCAAATCGAATGCCTCGTAGGCCGAGGTAGAGACTTTGGCCTGCCCAATAGTTAGAAAACGCTCCCGCATGCGGTTTATCTTGATGTCGCCCTCTTTTAATTCTTCGGAAAGTCGTTTAGCAAATTCTTTGGTTCCACCGCCGCCCGGAATCACACCAACACCGAATTCTACGAGTCCCATGTAGAGTTCTGCGTGAGCAACTACTTTATCTGCATGCATCGACATTTCACAGCTTCCACCCAAGGCAAGGTTGTGTGGAGCTACCACCACAGGTATGTTCGAATATCGCACCCGCATCATGGCATCCTGGAATGCTTTCACGGCAAAGTTCAACTCATCAAAATCTTGTTCGATCGCCATCATGAAGATCATTCCGACATTTGCTCCTGCTGAGAAATTTTGTCCGGTATTGTAAATAACGAGTCCTTTGTATTCTTTTTCTGCAAGGTCTATCGCACGATTCATTCCTTCGATCACACCTCCACCAATCGTATTCATTTTGGTGTGGAATTCGAGATTCAATATACCATCGCCCAGATCTACGAGCGTGACATCAGAATTTCCCCAAACTTTATTCTCGCTTCTCAACGCATCAAGAATGATCAAATCCTCTGTTCCTGGAATCGTTTTGTAGGATTTCGACGCAACATCATAATACAATTTTTGCCCCTTTTCTAGTTTGTAGAAAGAGGTAAAGCCGCTGTTTTTCATTTCTGAAATCCAATCTGCAGCCTTTTTGTTTACATTGCCAATAAGTTTTATTCCTTCCTCAAAACCAATTATGTCCCATGTTTCAAATGGTCCAAGTTCCCAGCCAAAACCTGCTTTCAGGGCGTCATCGATCTTGTATAGGTCATCTGTAATTTCAGGTAGACGATTGGATACATAGGCAAACAATCCACCAAACAGTTTTCTGTAAAAATCACCCGCCTTGTCCATTCCCGCAAACAACATTTTCGTACGTTGTTTCAGATCGTCGATAGGTTTGGTCATTTCAAGTGTCGCAAACTTCACCTTTTGTGAAGGTCTGTATTCAAGGGTTTGCAGATCAAGTGAATGGATCTCACTTTTTCCGTCAGCTGTTTTTACTTTTTTATAAAATCCTTGTCCGGATTTTGAGCCCAGCCATTTGTTCTCAACCATTTTCGAAATATAGTCTGGTAATTCAAATAAGGCTCGTTCTTCATCATTCGGACAATTTGCTCTCAATCCATTGGCAACGTGAACGAGCGTGTCTAATCCAACCACATCACAGGTTCTAAATGTGGCTGATTTCGGTCGGCCCAACACAGGACCGGTAAGTTTATCTACTTCATCTACTGTCAAACCAAGGTCGCTTACGGCATGGAACAACGCCATGATGGAGTATACTCCCACGCGGTTTGCAATGAATGCAGGTGTATCTTTACAAAGTACTGTTTTCTTACCAAGGATCTTTGAGCCAAAATCCATTAAGAAATCCACAATTCCTGAATCCGTTGAAGGTGTAGGAATGATCTCAAGTAATTGCAGATAGCGAGGAGGATTGAAGAAGTGGGTTCCGCAGAAATGCTTTTTAAAATCTTCACTTCGTCCATCCAGCATCATGTGTATTGGAATGCCTGAAGTATTCGAAGTGATCAATGTTCCCGGTTTACGGTATTTCTCTACTTTTTCGAATACCTGTTGTTTGATGTCTAATCGCTCAACTACCACTTCGATGATCCAGTCACAAGTGGATATTTTATCCATATCATCATCAAAGTTTCCAGTTGTTATCCTTTTTGCAAACGATTTCCGATAAATGGCTGATGGATTTGACTTTAGTGTACTATCGAGAGATTGGTTTACAATTCGATTTCTGAAAATTTTGTTTTCGGAGGTTATTCCTTTTTTACTTTCTTCCTCAGTCAATTCGAAAGGAACGATATCAAGTAAAAGGACTTCGCACCCTACATTTGCGAAATGACAGGCAATCCGCGAGCCCATAACCCCTGAACCGAGCACGGCAACTTTTTTAATGTGTCTGTTCATGCTTTTTTATTTTTTACTGTTAATTTTTAATTCTTCTTCAACGAGTTGATCCATTTGATTCAGTACTTCATGGTAAATATCTAATTTATTTTGAGGTATTTTATCTAATATTTTTTCGTTGAATTCCAGGATGCTTTGTTTTACTAATCTTCTGTATTCTAATCCTTCAGCGGTCAGAAAAATAAAGACTTTTCGTTTGTCTATTTTATCCTCTTGTCGGCGAATAAGTTTTTTGTCCTCCATTGTTTTAAGAGTTCGTGAAAGAGAAGTTGGTTCCATTCCCATTCGAGGGCCAAGTTGTGTGCTAGGAGTTCCGTCCTTGTCAACAATCATTAGAATAAATCCAATGGACATGGTGATATTGTGTTCACTTGCTTTTTGATTGTACATCCTAGATATACGATGCCAAACATGCCGAATCAGAAAATCATATAATATGTTGTTTTTTTGAGCCATCAATTAACTATCGATAGCTAAAAGTAACAAAATATTCTATGCGTACATATAAAAAATGAAAATTCTACCAGATTTCTTTAGAGATGTGAACTGTGCCTTTGAAAATGGATATTTTTTCATTAAGTTCATTAAAAACAGAGACTTCATATACACCTATAGATTTGCCGCGATGAAGTTCGGTAGCAATAGCTTTTAATATTTCTTTCGGTCCTACAGGCTTTAAATGCGATATAGAAGTTTCGATACTGACACATTTATTACCATAGGTATTTGCTGCAAATGCGAGTGCAGAGTCACTGAGTGAGTAGGAAATTCCACCGTGTAAAATTTCGAAGCCATTTAGCATTTCTTTTGTTACACTCATTTTAATTTCACAACAACCATTCGATATATGAATGAGCTCAATTCCTAGCCAATTGCTAAATGCATCGAGCTGCATCATTTCGGCTACAATCTCCCGAGGAGTTTTCACAAATTAATTGTTGATGATTGATTGATTCATTAGTGAAACCATTGCAATTGTAACAATGAATAATTGTGTAGCCGTTTCGTCGTCAAGCATCGATCCGTCTTCATCTTCTGTGGAAATTTCCATTGCCATGAACTGTGCTAGTTCAGGCTGATCACAAAAGTCCTCTAGAATTTCCTGTTCGTCGTTTTCGAAATAATTATCGAGCATTTCAAAATAGGGTTCTTCAAATGCATCAATTTGTTCTTCTGTGATCTTATTTACTTTAATTCCTTCTTGTTCGAAGCACTCTGAAAGTAAACAGAAGTAGTAAATTAACAATCCTTCAAGATTTTCATTTTCATACTCATCAGGAGCAGTCATTACATAACTCAAAAGCACTTGTTGCGCAAGAGCATATTTTTCAGAAAGCTTCTCAAGTCCTTGATCATCAAGGTTGTCTACTAAGCGTATTGCATTTTCAATGCTTTTTAACGACACATGTTTCATGTAGATTCTTTTGTTAAATGTAAGAATATTCATTCATACACAATTCTGCGCAAGTGAATAAGCACTAAATTTGGCTTTCATTATAAGTATTATTCTTTGTCTAGTAAACGTTTTTTTGAACCTGATTTCCTTCAATTTTTCATTGAATTGGCGGCAAACAATCATAAGGATTGGTTTGATCAGAATCGCAAGCGATATGAATTATCAGTAAAAGAGCCATTTAAAAAATTTGTGGAAGACATTATAAATGAGCTATCCAAGGAAGATGTCCGTTTTGAAGAATTGGAATCCAAAGAATGTATTTTTAGAATTAACCGGGATATCCGATTTTCTAAAGACAAAACGCCCTATAAGCTTTCAACATCAGCTGTTGTTGCTCCAGGAGGTAAAAAGAGCAGAGCGATAAATGGGGTTTATTTTGAAATGGGCCCTGAACATTTCCGCGTTTATGGGGGTGTTTATGAAGCTGACAAGGATGAAATCCAGCAAATTCGCGAAGGGATTGCTAAAAATGCAAACGAATTCAAATCATTGTGCAACTCCCATGAGTTTAAAAATCTTTACGGCAGTATTTTAGGTGAAAAAAATAAGATATTACCATCAGAATTAAAGTCAGCTGCGCTAGATGAACCCTTGATTTTTAATAAACAATGGTATTTCTTTTGTGAGTTTACCCCTGAAATAATTTTGGAAAAAGGCTTGGGTGAATTAGTATTGAAATGTTATAGAATTGGAAAGCCAATTTCTGATTTTTTTGAAAAATGCCGATTAAATTAATTGAAGAATGAAAAAAGGATTGTCATATTGTTTTGTTTTTATCCTACTAGCGATAACTACTCAAGCTTTTTCCCAGAAAAAAGAACTAACGCTGAAAGATGCGGTTTTAGGTCAATATAGAATTTTTGGACCTGAAAGGGTTTATGGTTTTCAATGGTTGGATGGTGATGGATACACTTTTTTAAGTAAAAATTATCAGACGCTTTATAAATCATCGGCTCTTTCAAAAAAGGACGAAGAATGGATGACGATACAGCAGTTAAACGAAGTTTTGAACAGCGAATTAACTTCGTTTGCTGGTATGACATGGAAAAATGCTTTTCAATTTTATTTGAATGATGGAAGTAATTATTACATGTACGATACCAAGGCGAAAAAAGGTAAACTGCTACACGGATTAGAAAAAGAAGCGGAAAATCATTTGCTCCATGAACAAACAGAGTCTATCGCTTACACAGTTGCAAACAATGTTTATGCGCAAACTGCCGAGGGTAAAAAATACACTATAACGGACAATTCTGATAAAAACATAGTTTCTGGACAGGGGATTGCTCGCAATGAATTTGGAATTTCAGGAGGATTGTTTTGGTCTAATTCTGGAAACCTACTTGCCTTTTATCAGAAAGATGAATCGGAGGTGCATGATTATCCGTTATTGGATATTACCCAGACTCCTGGAGGATTGCAGAATATTAAATATCCAATGGCTGGACAGAAATCTGAAAAACCAACTGTTGGAATTTTTAATTTTTCCTCGAATAAAACGATTTACATACGTCCAAAAGGTGCTGAAGATGACTATTTAACGAACCTGGTATTTACGCCTGATGATAAATACGTCCTTCTCGCAGAAGTAAACCGTGGACAAAACCATATGTGGTTGAACCTATATGAGGCAGAAACAGGAAAATTTATTCGAACGTTATTCGAAGAGTCCAATGATAAATGGGTAGAGCCCGAGCATCCCGCTTTTTTTCCTTCAAAAAAATCAAATAATTTCATTTGGATATCCGAAAAGGATGGGTTTAATAACCTGTACTACTATGATTTTTCAGGTAAATTAATTCGTCAACTTACGGATAACAAATTCGTCGTTAAAGATATTGTTGATGTAAGCAAAGATGGAAGAAATGTGTTTTATACTGCAACTGGACCGAATGCGATGAATACCTTGGTTTACTCTGTTAGTCTAGCGAATGGTGCTCAATCATTGTTGACAAATAGCGAAGGAACACATGACTTTAGTCTATCAAAAAATGGATCATATTTTTTGGATACCTATTCAAGCCATACTATTGCCTATCGAAGTGAAATTTTTTCATTGAAAGGTAAATCTTTGAAAGTGGTCCTGCAGAGTAATGATAAATTAGGGGATGTTAAAATTGGTTCATCTGAAATAAAAGTATTGGATGGGGTTTCAACTTTGTATACGAGGTTGATCAAGCCAAGCAACTTTGATCCTTCAAAAAAATATCCTGTATTGGTCTATGTTTATGGAGGTCCACATGCGCAAATGGTTACTAATTCATGGCTCGATGGTGCAAACCTTTGGATGTATTGGATGGCTGAACAAGGTTATTTGGTATTCACTCTAGACGGTCGTGGTTCTGGTTATCGAGGTTTTGCAGACGAAAGTCAAATTCATCGTCAATTAGGTACGGTTGAAATCGAAGATCAACTTAGAGGAGTTTCCTACTTAAAAACAATGCCTTTTGTGGATTCAAACCGATTAGCTGTTCATGGTTGGTCTTTTGGAGGTTTCATGACTACCTCATTGATGTTGAGACAACCTGGTGTTTTTCAAGTGGGTGTTGCAGGAGGTCCTGTTACCGATTGGAAGTATTATGAAGTTATGTATGGTGAAAGATACATGGATCGACCGGAGGAAAATCCTAAAGGATATGAGGCTTCGTGTTTAATGACTCATGCTGCGAATTTAAAAGGCGACCTGTTGTTAATTCATGGCACTGCAGATGATGTTGTGGTTATGCAACACAACTATGCATTGGTGAAGAAATTTGTGGAATTGGGTATTCAGATGGATTTCTTTCCTTATCCAATGCATAAACACAATGTAATGGGCAAAGATCGCGTACATCTTATGGAAAAAGTTCTTAATTATGTAATTGAGAACAACAAGTAACAACTGAATCGATCAGCAATTTATTTTTAGGTTTTTGTTTTCCTATATTTGAATCAAAATAGATCACTTTATGGCAACTGCCACATCAAAAAAAATAAATAAAGAATCATTGTTAGACAAGAATGTGCTTCTGAAAGCCTTTCGTTTAATGTGCACAGCAAAAACACTCGCCGAAAAATACGAAGCGAATAAAGAGGTGACAGCAAAGTATGTGCATGCTACATCGAGAGGACATGAAGCAATTCAATTGGCAGTTGGAATGCAGCTAAATCCTCAGGATTGGGTGTCTCCGTATTACAGAGATGACAGTATTCTTTTGGGTATTGGAATGTCTCCTTACGAACTGATGTTGCAGGTTTTTGCAAAAAAAGATGATCCATTTTCAGGAGGAAGAACCTATTACTCGCATCCTTCGCTTAATCGCGATGATATGCCAAAAATTCCCCATCAATCATCTGCAACTGGAATGCAAGCAATTCCAACTACAGGTGTTGCAATGGGTGTTCAATATAAAGAAAAACAGGGTTTGGCTGCTGATTTTAATGGTCAAAATCCGGTTGTTGTTTGTTCTTTAGGAGATGCTTCTTGCACAGAAGGTGAGGTTTCTGAGGCATTGCAAATGGCAGCCTTAAAACAATTTCCAATCGTATATCTTGTTCAAGACAATGGTTGGGATATTTCTGCCAATGCTGCCGAAACGCGCGCGCAAGACATGACAGAATACCTTCGTGGTTTCAATGGAATAGAAGTCAGAACCATTGATGGTAGTGATTTCTCATTGTCTTATGAGACTGTAAATGAGGTTTTTGAACTTGTAAGAAAGGAGCGAAGACCTTTCATGATTCATGCAAAAGTTCCATTATTGGGCCACCATACTTCGGGTGTGAGAAAGGAATGGTACCGTGACGACCTTGAAGAGGCTGCAACAAGAGATCCTTATCCGAAGTTGAAACAGGAATTGAGAAATGCTGGTGTGGATGAGGCTGACATTATTATGGTTGAAGCGGAAACAAGAAATTTTGTCGATTCCGAATATGATAAAGCATTAAATGCAGAAGACCCAGAACCAACATCAATTACCGACTATATTTTCGCTCCAACCCCAATTTTAGAAGAAAAGGGCGTGAGAGAACCAATTGGGAAAAAGAAGACTGTTATGGTTGATTCAGCGCTTTTTGCTGTTCGCGAGATAATGGAGCAGCATCCCGAAGCGCTTTTATATGGCCAGGATGTGGGTGGACGTTTGGGAGGTGTTTTTCGAGAGGCCGCAACATTGGCTCAGAAATTTGGGGACAACCGTGTGTTTAATACACCCATTCAAGAAGCATTCATCATTGGTTCAACAGTTGGAATGTCTGCTGTTGGTTTAAAGCCAATTGTGGAGGTTCAATTTGCAGATTATATTTGGCCTGGATTGAATCAACTTTTTACGGAAGTATCACGTTCCTATTACCTCTCAAATGGCAAATGGCCGGTGAGTTGCATCATTCGTGTTCCTATTGGTGCCTATGGTTCGGGAGGACCTTACCACTCATCAAGTGTAGAATCAGTATTGACAAATATTAGAGGAATTAAAATCGCTTATCCATCTACGGGAGCTGATTTAAAAGGATTAATGAAGTCAGCGTTTTATGATCCTAACCCAGTTGTTATGCTTGAGCATAAAGGCTTGTATTGGTCTAAAATACCGGGTACGGAGGGAGCGATGTCGGTTGAACCGGATGATGATTATGTAATTCCTTTTGGAAAAGCACGAATTGTGCAGGATGCGGACGAAAGTCATGTGCAGAAAGGTACTTCCTGTGTTGTAATAACCTATGGTCGTGGAGTTTATTGGACCTTGGAAGCCTCAAAACAGTTTCCAGGCCAAGTTGAAATCATCGATTTGCGAACGCTGAATCCATTGGATCATGAGAAAATCAATCAAGTCAGTCAAAAGCATGGAAAAGTAATGTTGGTGACTGAAGAATCGGAAGAAGCAAGTTTTACTCTTGGCTTGGCAGGTAGGATTCAGCGCGATAATTTCAATTATTTAGATGCTCCGGTTTCTATTGTAGGTTCAATTGATACACCAGCAATACCGTTGAATTCAATTTTGGAAGCAGCTTTGTTGACAAACTCGGAAAAAGTTAAAAATTCTTTGGAAAAACTACTAAATTTTTAATTTTGAATCTGGAATGACCACGAAACAGTTTTATTTACTTTGCTTAATTGGGATAACCATAATCGGTGGTACAATAATGATGCTTTTATGGCGTCAGATAAAGCTGAAGTCGAGTGAAAATCGTGGGATGCTATTTATTTCACTTGCAATGTTTTCGTGGACGTTAGTTGGAATTTATAAACTATCCGATCCGCCAATGCCGCCCTTGATCAATGCCATCAATGATCGTATTTTATCCGCTTTTAGTAATTTATTTTTATTGGCTTCTTTGCCTTATTTTCCAAATGTTTTTGAAGGACTGAAGGAACGATTCACTGTCTTTCGCAAACCGGATCAATGGTTGAATGCGGTCTTCATTTTCTTTGCTATCGTCACGGTTGTCTTTACACTCATCGATCGCAATGTAACAAGTGATGGAGGTAAGAAAGTTATTATTGCCATTGATTCTGTTATTTCTACTACGACAATTACACTTATCTCAATTGCACTTCATCGCTCGTTAAGTCGTTTTTGGAAAGACAACATGTTGAGTGCATTTTTAGGGTTGATATTTGTTTTACTTATTTCAACTCAGATTGTGCTTCCGTTGATTGCTATTTTTCCTGAGACGCTCAAGCCACTCTATATGTTTGCGTTAGTTATGCTTTTGTTGACAATGGTGTTTTTCAACTTTGCTAGCGTTGCTTATTTTGGAATGGTAAACATGGAGATGATTGAGATTGCCAACATAGAATCTGAAAAAGAAAAAACTGTTCATTATTTGCCTTCAAGTATTACTCTTGGATTTGACAATGCTGCTAGAGAATACTTTATTAGTATCAACTTTCATTCCTTAGATACTCAGAATGACAAGAAAAATATTCAGGTTTCAAGCACCAAATTACTTCAGCCATTTGCCAATTGGGTGCTCTTTTGTTTGGCAAAAAAACAGGAGGTGAAACTAGCACATCCAGACTTGTCTACCACTAAATTTAGAATGGTAGAATTCTGGAACAAAGAAGCAGAAGTAAAGTTGACGCAAGACATAATCTTTAACAACGATCGAGGATTGTTTGATCTCAAGATTGAAGCTGAAAACATTGCGATTGAAAATATTCCTTTTATTCGATCTAAGTTTATTGTGCGCGAAGCAATAATTAAACACGAAGATTGTTTCAATGACCTGACTGATTTAAATACAAATGAAAAGGCCTCGTCAAAACTTGCAAAACAAGAGCATTTAGTTGATGCTGTTTTTAATTCTAAGTAATTCTTATACAGTAATTTATTTATTTTTCGTAATTCATTGTAAGACGCTGTAGCCTTACGCAAGATTATATTACATATACTTTGTGCACAGCGGACATATTTTTGTCGTTATAATCAATCTGTTCTACGGTGTCTCATTTGTTTAGAATAATAACAAAGCGTTTGTCAGGCAAAATTTTTAAAGTATGTTTTGCAGCGTTCATTGTAGGTGATGTTCTAGCTCAGTTTAATCCGGGGTTGGAACTCAATATAACAAATGCCGATGGTTGGAGCATACATTCAACATCCGGAACCGGAATTCAGCCGAGTAACGTTACTTCTTCCAGCCGTTCAGGCGCTCGTGCTATTAACGTTTTGGTTGATGGCACTTCGTCCACGAGAAAATATCAGCACGATGGTTATACAGTTACGGTGCCGGCAAGTGGTGGACCATATCATGTTCATGTTATTGGCCATTTGAATTCTTATCAATATGATGATTATGATAGAGTAGCTTTGGGTATTAAAAATTTGAGTACCGGAATAACACAAGAAAATGCTCTACTTAACGAAGCAAACTATACGAGACGTACAAGGACATGGACCAATGCTGCTGCTGGTATCTATGCACCTCTATTCATAGGCAGCGGATCTGGCAACTCCCCATACACATCTAGCAGTAGTGGTGATGATTTTATCATTTATTATTCTACTCAGTCAGCTGTTGACCTCATTGATCCAAATCCGCCCACTAATCTTTGTGTAAATTCTTCGGGTGGCAACAATGTGATCACTTGGTCAGATGGCGCTGATGCGGAGTTAAATCTTAATGGAGTAATGATTTTACGTGCTCCAGTAGGTACAGCTTTACCGACAGTTAACGATCAGGCTTATTATTCAACTAACATGCAGATAGGGCCGAATTATTTAAATAACGGATGGACTGTTTTAACTAACACACTGGCGCCAGGAACTCAAACATTTACCGATGCAGGTGCTGCAGGCACTCCATATATCTATGCAGTTTATATGCGTGACATTGCTTATAATTATTCTGCTCCTATTTCTTTTACTACGGCTAATGCGGGTCCGGATCAATATTTATGCGGTGCACCAGGATCGGCGACCATGGCAGCTACTGCGGCACCTGGTGGATATACGGGCACATGGTCTAATGTGAGTGGAGGCGGTTCGATCACAACTCCTGGTTCAGCTGCAACGACAATAACCGCAATTCCAGCCGGAATCAATACATACCGGTGGACGGTGACCAATGGTGCAGGTTGTTCAACATTTAATGATGTTATTGTTAGTGTCAATACCACAGTTCCTTCCTTACCAACTCTTGGTTCACCTGTGAACGGTTCTTCAATTGCCGCAAGCCCTGTTAATTTGGTTTGGGGAAACGGTGGCGGAGCTGATTCGTACGTGGTCAGTTTGGGAACATCTTCACCACCGGGTACCAGTTTCCCGTCTCAGACCTCTAATTCTTACTTTGCTGGTTCATTGAATCCGTCAACGACCTACTATTGGAGAGTAACTGCGACCAATTCCTGCGGTACGACGGTTGGTTCGATCTGGAGCTTTAATACCTTACCGGTTTATTCAAACACAAGCTCAACAGCCTGCAATGCCTGGGATTCAGGAAACACATATACAGGTTTTACTCGGACGATTGATCTAACCGCGGCTGGCCTTCCAACACCATTAGGTACCGGTTCAGGTCAATATGTGTTGAATGAAGTCGAAGTTCATTTGGGTAGCAGCGGATGCAAGAGAGATCTATCGACCTATGATTTTCGTTTGACAGCACCTAATGGGGCTTTCATAGACTTTTTTCCAACCAATAAATTGACAACAAATACATCCGTTCAATGGGTTAGGGTAAAATTCAGGGATCACGCTGCCTTGGAGATGATCAATGAATACCCAAATGCGCATCAAGAGGATATTCATCCATATTCAATAGGATATTACGCCATTCAAACAGTCGATGGCTTCTTGAGCACTTTTAATGGTGTGAACCCTAATGGAATTTGGACTTTTGCTATCAAAGAGAATTCAACGGATGAGATATCCTTTAATTCAGTCACCTTGAAATTTGGACCTAAAATATTGGTAAACAATATTCAGAATCAGGTTTATTATGATAACTGTGTTACGAGTCAGTGCTTTGACGGAAGACAGGTAACGGTTGCGTCTAATATGTATTTACAAAATGGAGATCCCATTTTAACTGCGACCAACCCAAATGGTTCATGCTGGTATAATGGAGCAAACAATAATTCAGGGTGGTTTGATTTTAAAGCTAGTTCTACAACAGCATATATAACCGTTAGCGGAATGAGTTCATCATCAACAGCTGCCAATCAAATGCAATTAGTGGTTGTGCAAAGGCCAGCGGCAGGATGTGTTAATCAGAATAGTTCATGGGTAATTCCAACAGGTGGTTGTTCATTGGCCTCTTCAACTCCGGCAAATAATACCGCCTATTTATCCGGAAGCGGTGGAGGTGGTTTTACTTATTCCACTGGAATTACAGGAAATGTAGAATTCAATCTCTCGGGCCTTACGGTTGGACAAACTTATTACTTATACATTGATGGTAATGGCGGAGCTACCTCTCCATTCTATATCGAAGGTCTCACAGGTATCGCAACATGTGATAATTTGTTTGTTCCACTGCCTATTGAATGGTATTCTTTTAATGCGAATATATACAACAAAACCACCCACATCATGTGGCAAACCGCCACGGAACGAGACAACGATTTTTTTACAGTTGAGCGTTCCGCAAATGGCATTGATTGGGAGGTGCTTGAGCTCATAGACGGAGCTGGGGTCAGCAATGAATTGTTGCATTATGAAACGTATGACAATTATCCGCTAAAAGGAATCAGTTATTACCGTTTGAAACAAACTGATTTCGATGGAAAATCTACTTATTCGGATATCAAATCGATTTCGAATACAGAAGAGCTGATGGTGTTGCCAAATCCCGGAAATGGAATTTTTTATGTGAGTGGATTATCTGATCGAAAAGAAAATCAGGTAATTGTGATGGATGTTACAGGAAAGATAATAGCAAATTACATAACAGAAGATGCAATGCTTCAAATGAATCTTGAAGATCATCCTGCTGGTATATATTATGTAAAGGTTAATGAAGAGTTTACAATTAAAGTTGTAAAATGGGCTAATGATTGATTTCAAAAGTCCAAAGCATAGTTTAAGTTTTAGTTAGGTTTAGGTTTAGGTTAGGTTAGGTTTAGGTTAGGTTAGGTTTAGGTTTAGGTATGATCGAAAGAATGAATGTTTTTTTGATCGCAGCATTACAGTCCGAGGAAGCTATTTCTCGGACTGTATTCTTTTATACTATTCATATTTACACCGTAGAGCACACGTTAACAATAGATTATGTATTTTTTGTAAGTTTGTGAAATGCAATGTAGCATTACATTATATTAAATTATTTCACGCGCGCGAGGATTAAAGCGAATTTTGAAATACTAAATAAACTGTTTTTCAAATGCCCAATTATAAAGCGTTAATTCTACTTTTTTTTCCAGCGTTACTAAATGCGCAAGTTGTTATCAATGAAGTGATGCATAGACCTGGTACAAGTAACAGTGTCAATCAAGGTTTATCTGAAAAAGAGTACGTTGAGATTTTTAATAGTTCCTGTTCTCCTGTTGATATTTCTTGCTGGATAATTGGTTCTGCTGTTCCTAATATTCCGAATGATAATGTTGGGGCGTATCGATTTCCAACAGGTACGATAATCAATCCGGGGGAGCATTTAGTTGTTGGAGGCTTGTTGTCAGATAATGGGACCGGATACAACGCGGCGGATATTGATTTCAATGTAGCTGTTGGCTCAAATACATGTAATCCGGGAAACAATTGGTTGTTGGCAAATGGAGATGGATGGGTTGCGTTGTACAATGATTTAGGAATAGTACAGGATGCGTTGTACTGGTCTTTTTCTCCAAATCCTAATGTCAATACAGATGCGGATTTCTCAGCGAATCCATGTGTGCCATCAGCATCATGCTCTGCAGTAGCAAGTTTAATGTCTTGTCAAGAAATAAATCAGAATTATCCTGCACGTTTGTCCTACGGTGGATTGTCAACATCTTTTGATCTTACTTTTAGTAGGTTGCCTGATGGTGGGGTGTGGTCAAGGAACGTTTCACCTTCTATAACAGGCAATCAATGTAATGATGGTCAATGTGCAAGTGTTTCAACGTTTAACTTGAATGCTTCAATAACAACTCCATCTTGCGGTCAGTCAAATGGTTCGATTAGCTTCAATCCAACTCCATCAGACACTTATACCTACAGTTGGAGTCCAAACGTTTCAGTTTCGAGTAGTGCAACGGGATTGGCAGCTGGAACATACACTATTTCTGTCTTAAATTCAACGGGTTGTCAGAAAGATACGACTGTGTCTTTAAATTCAACAGGAGGAATTACGGGGATTTCGGTGAGTACAATCCAACCTAGCTGTGGACAAGCAAATGGTACTGTCAATCTTGGCGTGGTCTCTGGAGGAACAGCAGCATACGAGTATAACTTTAATGGAACAGGTTTTAGCACGGTAACGAGTTATTCAAGCTTAAATGCTGGAACGTATACCCTCTCCGTTCTGGATGCTTCGGGTTGTGACTATGACACCTTGATTTCTTTAACCAATGCGGGTGGTCCGGTTGGAATGTCTGTTTCTGTTACACCAAATACATGTAGTTCACTTGGTTCAATTACGGTAACCAATGTGGATGGTGGAACTCCTTCTTATCAATATTCGCTTAACAATGGCACATTTGCCTCCTCAAATTCTTTTTCAAGTTTAACTTTTGGTTCATATACTGTTTCTGTTCAAGATGTGAATGGGTGTGAATTTGAAACGATTGCTTCGGTAGAAAACAATACAGTTCTTGGGGCAACAGTTTCAGCAACGCCGAATTCAGCCTGTTTAGGATGCAATTATTCCGGTCCTTCTATCATGATAAATGAAATCAATATCTATCCAGCGAACGGGGATGGGTCTATTTTTGGTCCTGGACCTACTGCAGTTTCTGAAGGCGAATGGATTGAACTTTATAACCCGGATTGGTGTGATTCAGTTGATATTTCTGGTTATATTCTTGGAAGTTATAATTCGACTGGTTCTACTTTATCAGTTCCCTATGTATCCAATGGAATGGCATTTGTTATTCCAAATGGTACGATAGTTCCACCACTCGGTTTTGTGGTGGTGCGTGGACAAAATGCTCCAGCTCCTCCTGCGGGTGTTGTAGACGTGGTAGTGAATAATTCATCCAATAACCTTTGTATTGAAGGAGGAATAGGGAACAGCCGTATTTGGTTTCAAAATGCAGGCGGTTGGTTTGCTTTTTATGATGCAAATGGAGTTCCACAGGATGTAATAAGTTGGGGAGCGCCAACACCAGCAGATCTAAATGGATTGCCGTGTATTCCTCCTACAAACAGTCTTCCAGCAACTGTAACACAATTAGATTCATACAATGGCAGTGGTATAGGAATAAATCTTGGTCCGTCAGCTATAGGGATGACTTATGTGCGTATTCCAGACGGAGGTAACTGGTCGACTTCTATGGCTTCCGAGAATTTTTCTTACGGAGCTTGCAATGATCCACTTAATTGTTTAGCAGAGACAGGTGTAACAGCTTGTAACGGTTCTGGAACAGTAAATGTGACAAATGGTACTGCGCCATATTCATACGATTGGAATGATAATCTCTCACAAGCAACTGCAGTTGCATCGGGATTATGTCCAGGCACATATGATGTTGTAGTTTCTGATGCGGCAGGATGTTCAGAGACTTATTCAATTACCATCGAAGATGATGTCTTTACCATTGATGCTATAGTTCAGAATCCTTCTTGTACTGCGAATGATGGATCAATTGCAATTACTGCCTCTCCTGCTTCTCCTTCTTATGAATACATTTGGACTTCAAATACTGGGATTACAGATAGTAGTTCAATAGTTGCAACGAATCTAGGTGAGGGAACTTATTCAGTATCTGTTACAGCTGGTGCTTGTGAGCGAGATACAACTTTGACATTGGTTGCTCCTCTGGCAATTGATAGTGTTGCCGTTAATGCTTTTCCTACAACTTGTGGTAGCCAAAACGGATCCATAAATGTGAACGAAGTTTACGGCGGAACTCAGCCTTATCTCTATAATTTTAACTCATCCGGAGCAGGTGTTGATACATCTTACACAAATCTTTCTTCTGGAAGTTATTCGCTCCAAGTAATAGATGATGCAGGTTGCACCTATACTCTCAATGGGATTAGTATTGATGCATCCGCTGGAATTACGGCAATCACAACAGCACAGGTTTTACCGAATTGTGGTCAGTCGGATGGTGAGATTTCAGTTGAATCAGTTCAAGGGGGTACGGCACCATACACCTATTATTTAAATAATTCTTTGGCTGATTCTTCTGTTTTTATGGAATTACCAGGAGGTCAATACATCGTCAATTTAGTGGATGTTAATGGTTGTGCATATTCTGAAACAATCCTTTTGGGAGAAGATGGCGAGTCATTTGTTCATGTTCCGAATGTCTTTTCACCGAATGATGATAATGCAAATGATACGTGGTTTGTATCGACAGGTTGTGTGCAAAATTTAAATTGTTTGATACTAAATCGTTGGGGAAATTTAATCTATGAATTTAACAGTCCAAATGGTTTATGGGATGGCAAAAGTAACGGTGATAAAGTTACATCGGGTGTTTATTTCTACAAGCTTGAAATTGAATTTACAAATGGAGAGAAACAATCTCTTCATGGAAATATTACAGTTTTATACTAAGAAAGATGAAAGTTAAAATAGTCTTACTCAACTTATTTTTCATACCGTTTGGTTACCAATCTCAGGTTGTAATCAATGAGGTAATGCACAAACCTGCGACTAGTTCAAGTGTAAATCAAGGTTTCACAAAAAAGGAGTATGTTGAGATTTTTAATAGTTCTTGTTCTCCTGTTGATATTTCATGTTGGATCATTGGTTCTTCAGCACCACTAACAGGCACTACTCCTTATTGGGTTGGTGCGTATCAGTTCTCTCCAGGTACTATTATTGCACCTGGTCAGCACCTCGTGCTTGGTGGAACGAATTCTGACAATGGAACGGCATACAATCCTGCAGATATTGATTTTAATGTAAATGTTCCCGGTAATTCGTGTGTGACAGGAACAGGTGGATGGCTTTTGCCAAATGGAGATGGATGGGTCGCTTTGTATAATAATTCTGGAATAGTTCAGGATGCGGTTTATTGGTCGTTATCTGCAAATCCAAACTTAAACACAGATGCGGATTTTTCAACGAATCCATGTGTGCCTTCAACTGGATGTGCGCCTGTAGCAAGCTTAATGTCATGTAGGCAAATAAACCAGAATTATCCTTCACGATTATCGTATGGAGGCCTTTCAACGTCCTTTGATCTTACTTTTAGTCGCGTGCCTGACGGTGGAGCATGGCAGCGAGATATCCCTTCCTCTATAACGGGTAACCAATGCAACAACGGGCAATGTGCTACAATTTCTTCTTTTACATTGAGCGCTGCAACTGTTCAGCCTTCATGCGGGCAATCAAATGGTTCAATTACAATTACGCCTTCTCCAGCAGGTACTTATACGTACGCATGGACACCTAATTCTTCTACAACAGGCATTGCAACGGGACTCTCGGCGGGTACGTATACAGTAACGGCAACAAATGCTTCGGGATGTCAAAGCTCTATAACAGTGCCCCTCACTTCATCTGGAGGGATATCAGCAATTGCGGTAAATACAGTCAACCCAACATGTGGTGGTTCGAATGGTTCAGTAACGCTAGGATCTGTCACTGGTGGTACAGCGCCTTATCAATATAATTTCAACGGAACAGGTTTAGGATCAAATACTTCTTTTACGAATTTAAGTTCAGGAACCTACACGTTGACAGTGCAAGACAATGCAGGATGTACGTATTCTGCTCCCTCAATAGTTTTGAGTAACGGGTCTGGTCCTTCTGCCGTTGTTGTAAATGCAACCAATACTTCATGTGGTCAAAACAATGGCGCTGTTACAATTGGCGCGGTAACAGGTGGAACTGGGCCGTATCAATATAACTTTAACAATACTGGATTTAGTTCAACAACGTCTTATCCAAATCTGATCGCTGGAAACTATACATTGACGGTTCAAGACAATGCAGGATGCACATTTTCAGCGCCTGGAATAGTTATTTCTAGTAGTTCTGCACCAACTGCAATTGTAGTAACTCCAACGAATCCGCTTTGTGGACAAACGAATGGGTCTGTTTCTTTGGGTAGTGTTACAGGCGGTGTTTCGCCTTACCAATATAATTTTAATGGAGCAGGATACGCTACTACCTTAAATTACAATAATCTTGGCGTTGGTAATTATACCTTGACCGTGCAGGATAATGCAGGCTGCACGTATAGTGCTCCTCTAATTAATTTGTCAAGTAATGGCGGTCCTAGTGGCGTAGTTGTTAACTCAACCAATCCATCATGTAGTGCTGCAGATGGCACTGTATCAATTGGTTCAGTTACAGGTGGTACAGCACCTTATCAATATAATTTCAATGCAACTGGATATGGAACGACTGTTAATTTTTCGAATTTAGCATCAGGAACATATACTCTTAATGTACAAGATAATGCTGGCTGTGTCTATTCGGCACCATCGATAGTGCTTACCTCTGCAAATGCACCTACGGCCATTAATGTATCTACAATACCAGAAAATTGCAATCAATCGAATGGATCTATTTCATTGGGAACTGTAACAGGTGGTTCTGCACCCTATGAATACAATCTCAATGGTGGAGGGTATTCTTCAACAATAAATTTCACGAATCTTACATCAGGTAATTACACTTTGTCCGTTCAGGATAATTCAGGATGTGTATACAATGCTCCTGTAGTTGTTGTATCTGAAATTGCTGGTCCAAATGCCCTCGTGGTTACCGCTAACAATGCGAGTTGTGGAAATGCAAATGGTTCAGTAGTATTGGGTACAGTAACTGGAGGCACAGCTCCTTATCAATATAATTTTAATAACTTGGGTTATTCAAGCACTACAAGTTATTCGAATTTAAACGCTGGAAATTATACTTTATCCGTTCAAGATAATGCTGGTTGTATTTACAATGCTGCGAATGTTGTGTTAACAAACACAACTGCTCCAACAGGAATTACTCAAACAATCAATAATGCTTCTTGTGGCTTACAAAATGGCAGTGTTGTTTTGGGTACGGTGACTGGTGGAACTGCGCCCTATCAATACAATTTTAATAGCCAAGGTTTTTCCTCCTCGACAACTTTTTCGGGATTGAATGGGGGAAGTTATAGTTTAATTGTTCAAGATGCCCTCGGTTGTACATATTCAGCTCCAGCAATTGTTTTAACAACGTCAGTTGGTCCAACAAGCATCAATTTCAATTCAGTAAACGCCTCTTGTGATCAAAACAATGGTTCAATTCAAATAATTGGAGTTTCAGGAGGTACAGCGCCCTACCAATATAGTTTTAACGGTTCAGCTTTGACCACAAATACGAACTATGCCAATTTAGTACCAGGGGGATATCTACTTTCTGTTTTGGATGCTTCCGGCTGCACTGTTCAAACTCAGGTTCAGATATTTGGAGGCTCATCACCAATTGCTGATTTTGCAATTAATCCTTCTGCAATTTCTATTTATGATCCCTATGCGAATTTGATTAATTTAAGCTCATCAGATGTCGTTTTAAATGCATGGTCGATTCCGAATGGTGAACCAAATTCGTCAAATTCGGAGGATCTTCAAATTTCATTTTTGGATTCAGAACCTGGGACTTACCCAATCACATTGATTGTGACAAATGCAGATGGATGCACGGATACAGTGGTTAAAACAATTGAGGTATTTGCTGAGATTATTGTTTTTGCACCAAATTCATTTACGCCGGATGGCGACGAATACAATAATGATTGGAAAATATATGTTTCAAATGCTGATTTAGCATCATTTAACCTTAAGATTTACAATCGATGGGGTGAGTTAATATTTGAATCAAATGATGCGGAGATTGGATGGGATGGCACTTATAATGGTGTTTACGTTCAAGATGGGACCTATTCATGGACAATGACAATAAAGGATTTGCGAAATGATAATTTTTACAAATACTTAGGTCATATCAATAAATTACAATAAGAATATTTACTACGTGCATACAATAGACATTCTTCGCGGAAATGTCAAAGAAAAAGGGTGAATCGAAAGATTCACCCTTTTTCTTAAACCTAAACCTAACCTAAACCTTAACAATTATTATATGCTTGAGACGCACGTAGAATGGTTGTATACATCTCAATCGACTACGGGTGTAAAATTAATATACTAAATCGGTTTAGTTAGAGGGGCTGCCCCCTCAAAATATAAATAAAGTCGATTATTTTAAAAAATATTGAGTTCAATTAGTTCAATTAGTTCAATTAGTTCAATTAGTTCAATTAGTTCAATTAGTTCAATTAGTTCAATTAGTTCAATTAGTTCAATTAGTTCAATTAGTTCAATTAGTTCAATTAGTTCAATTAGTTCAATTAGTTGTGATAAATAAAAATTATTAATTGGCAATTAACATGGAGAAGAGGATAAGTAGTTTTCTTTGATTTAAATTGAGAGTCCTTTCAGCGTAATTTTATCTAAAATAGTTCGATGAAGCTCCAAATCCCACATACACTAAAGCAAATAGCAAGCATTATTCAGTGTCAATTTATTGGTTCAGAAAATCATGAGGTTACTGGGATCAATGAGATTCATATGGTTGTTCCGGGTGACTTAGTATTTGTTGATCATCCAAAGTATTATGAAAAGGCTCTGAAAAGCGCTGCAACAACAATCTTGATTGACCAAGAAGTTGAATGTCCAGCGGGTAAAGCTTTGATCATTTCAGCAACCCCCTTCGATGATTTCAATAAACTAACCAGACATTTTAATCCCTTCATTTTAGGCCAGTTGAATATTGGAAATGATTGCACAATAGATCCTTCTGCTCAAATTCACCCATCTGCAGTTATTGGCGAAAGAGTAAAGATTGGCAAAGATGTTATTGTTTATCCAGGAGCCTTTATTGGAAATGACTCTGTTTTAGATGATAATGTAGTGGTCGGAACGAATTCAGTCATAGGCCATTATGCCTTTTATTACAAGAAAAAGCCTAGCGGTTTTGATAGAATGCATACGTGTGGCTCAGTTCATTTAGAAAAGAATGTTGAGATTGGTGCGTTGTGCACAATTGATGCCGGTGTAACAGGTGTTACAAGAATTGGCGAAGGAACCAAAATTGATAATCAAGTTCACATTGGTCACGACACTGTTGTGGGAAAAAATTGTTTGATGGCAGCAAATGTTGGATTGGCAGGATGCGTGCGTATAAAAAACAATGTAACGCTTTGGGGACAAGTGGGGTGTGCTAGTGATGTGACTATCGGTGAGGGCGCTATTGTTTTGGCGCAGTCTGGTATTTCTAAAAGTCTGGAAGGTGGCAAGACCTATTTTGGAAGTCCATGTGCTGAAGTAAAAGAAAAATTTAGGGAAATGGCTGCGATACGAAGGTTGCCAGAGCTATTGGAGAAGATGAAATGATTGAACGTCTTGTAAAGAGTTTAGAAAATCAATTAAATGTCAAAGATTTCAAGTTAAATTCTTTGCTGGAGGTGACTTCTGCAATCAATGCTAATGCAGGTGTTGATCAACTAATCAAGATTTACGAGTTTATTTTAAAAGAGCAGCTAGGTTTTCAAAGATTTATTCTTTTTAATGAACAAGAAGGATGGAACTGCTTACTGAAAACTGGGTTCAAAGGTCGAATCAAGGAAATTGAGGTTGAAAGGGATCTTTATAGATTTCGGGAGATAACCGTCATTGAATCGTCACATTCAAAAGTGTTGGCCGAATTTGATGTGATTGTTCCTGTTTATCACAAAGGGAAAGCGCTCGCGTTTCTTCTTTTAGCTGATGTAATCAAGGATAGGCAGCGTATTACCGATAGTTTGACAAACGTAAATTTTGTTCAAACGCTTACAAATATTATTGTTGTTGCGGTAGAAAATCAACGAATGACACGACAAAGTATCGTGCAAGAGCGGATAAAGAAAGAATTAGAAGTTGCGTCAGAAATGCAGAAATTATTGTTTCCCTCTGACCTGCCGTCCAATAGAAGAATGGACATTTCTGCAAAGTATACACCGCGACATGAAGTGGGAGGAGATTACTACGATTTCATTCCGCTGGGTGACGAAGAATACATTATATGCATTGCAGATGTATCAGGAAAAGGAATTGGAGCGGCCATGTTGATGGCTAATTTTCAAGCAACCATTCGGACGTTGTTTAATTACCAGCGATTTGACATGGAATTCTTACTTGAAGAATTGAACAAAAAAGTAATGCGAAGCGCAAAGGGTGAGAAATTCATCACCTTTTTCATTGCCCATTACAACGCAAATTCGCGTGAGTTGAAATACGTAAACGCAGGTCACAATCATCCTTTTTTAACGAATGGCAGAAGGGTTGAAATGCTGTCGAACGGATGTATTGGCTTGGGCATGATGGATGAATTACCTTTTATAGAGGTAGGAGCAAAAAAATTACAACCCAATACAACAATCGTTCTGTACACGGACGGAGTAGTAGAATTGGAGAATGAAAAAGAAGAATTTTTTGGAGCGGATCGTTTGATTAAACTTGTTCATAATTACTATCCACTTAAAATGGAGGACATGAACAACCTGATTTTTTCAAAGCTCGATGAATGGAAAGGTGGATTGAATTTAGTGGATGATACCGCAATTTTTAGTTGCAGGTTTTTTTAATATTTGTTAATTCTTTCTTAAGTAATTTAGTGTATACATCTGCACCTTCAGCATTTAAATGCAAATGATCATACCAAAGTCCTTTTTTATGAAACCTTCTTTCATATTTTAATGCGAAATCAATAAAATCAATATGAAGTTTATTGGAAATATTTTTGACCATGAAAATTCCCTTTCTCAGATAATTTGGGATATAATAATAAGGGGCATGAATTAAAATTAATTCTATGTTATTTACCTCGCATAATTTTTTGAGGTGTTTCAATTTCTTTATAAAGCTTAAATTTTGTCCTGAAAAATTTACTTTTTTCATTTCAAGAATTCCCTTTATCAATCTCCGATCATCACAGGTTCCTTTAACAAGTGGGATAAATCCATTTTCATATGTGACACAAATCTCTTGTAATGGATTGGTAATTATTGTGAAATTTTCTCCATTAAATCGATAACTTGAAAAAATATATTTCAATTTTTCAAATGGACCCCTTTCGTTAATCGTTTCCGAAATAAATGTGTTTTTACCGTAATAGTATTTTAAGTAACAAACATCTTCAATCATTCGTTTTTCAGAGGTATAATAGGCATCTTCCACTTCAATGTTGAAAATGACTGCCTTTTTTGGCATTCGTTTATACTGCGATAAAAGGTCCAATACCGCGATATTGTAATAAGTGTGCTTTGCAGCTTTCGTAATATTCGTTAATTTATTTCCCAAAAGTTTCGGATTAACCATTGTATTTACTCTTGATGAACCAATCACTATAGTGTCATAAGAACGTGTATTTTTTAAATAGGCATTCAAGTCTCCACCCGCATTCTCACAATAGTTATCCTCGTATTTATGAGATAGATGCTTTCCAATTGAATAATCAAGAAAGAAGATCATGCCTGTCATGATAAATAGGAAGAAAACAATTTTTTTCATCAAAATTGAAAATAAATGAATTGTGATCCCGTGTCTTTTCCTAGCAGGATAATCATGAAAAAGATCAACACGTAGAAAATTGATTCTGTAATTGGATTCTTAATATTGAATAGCTTGTTCAATTTTAATCCAAACCAGATTTCAATAAAGACAAAAAGGTATAGTCCTACAATGCCTGGGGAATATCTATTGTCAACAAACCAAAAATATAGATCACCAAAAGAAGATTGAAATATCTTTTTGTAAATCAGCCATGTATCTGCTAAATCAGATGCCCTGAAAGGAACTAAGCTAAAAGTGAAAAGTGAAAATATGAGGACTATTTGTATAGCCTTGAAGTAGTTCCAACACTTTATTTGAGAAAAAATATATTTGATTAATACATATTCAACAATGAAAAATACACCACAAAGGACTCCCCAAAGAACAAAATTTAAGGTGGCACCATGCCATAAGCCACTTAAAATAAATACGACGAGAATATTAAGGAGGGTTATTTGAATATTTTTTTTTGAACCTCCTAATGGTATGTAAACATAATCTCTGAACCACTCAGAAAGTGAAATGTGCCAGCGCTTCCAAAACTCACCAAAGGAGGACGAGATTAATGGATAATTAAAATTATTCATTAAACGAAAACCTAACAATCTCGAAACACCCACAGCAATTTTAGAATACCCACTGAAATCACAATATAACTGGAAGGTGAAAAGAATCATAACAAAGGCTAATGCCCCACCAGTTTGATTAACCAAATCCTCGAATTTTCTGTCGATTAATGTAGCTAAATTGTCAGCCACAACTAATTTGATAAATAATCCCCATATTATAAGTTTAACCCCCTCCGTTACATCCTGAAATGAAATATACTTTTTTTGATTATTAATTTGGGGCAACAAATTTTTTGCTCTTTCAATCGGTCCTGCAACTAACTGAGGGAAAAATGAAATGAACAATGCAAATTTTCCTAAATTTCGCTCTGCGGGGATATTTTTCCGATAAACATCAATGGCATAGGATGTTGATTGAAAAGTATAGAAACTAATTCCTACAGGCAGCAGAATGGAATAATTCGGAATAAACTTTCTGTCAAAAATTAAATAGGTCAGTTCGTTTAATCCATCAGTAAAGAAATTGTAGTATTTGAATGAAAAAAGCAATCCAAAATTGAGGAGGAGACTAATAGTTAAGCCAATTTTTTTTTTAATTGGATTGTTTGATGAGGTGAAATATAGTCCAAACAAATAATCTATTAAAGTACTAGTAAATAATAGTATAAGATAGTATGGATTCCAATAAGCATAGAAGAAGTAACTACAAATCAAAAGTAAAATCCAACGGAATTTTGACGGTAGTAACCAATACGTAAAGCACACAATTAAAAAGAAGCACAGGAAATCTAAACTGTTAAAAAGCATTGCTTCTATTACGTTAACGTATGATATACATCTTTCCGAACTCCTTTTTGAAGTGAGTATCCGCTCCGGTTTCTAAATGTTTGATATCTTCACCGTTAATCTGCGCTTTAACACGGTACAAATAAACACCATTTGACAACGGATCTCCAAATTCATCTTTGCCATCCCAAGCATATTCTGATATATTTCGGCCAATTTGAATGCTTCCAAGTTCATCTTCAGTGATTTCTCTTACAACCTTTCCGGAAACAGTCATGATTTGAATAATCATTTCGTCAGGCACTTCATTTCCTGTTAACGTAAACACAAATCGTGTACTCGTGCTAAAAGGATTCGGGTAATTCATTAAGTAGGTAATCATTGACTCGCGAATGACTTCGAAACTTATTCTGTATTCTAAATCTCCTGAAAGATTACCACTCCGGTCGCTTCCTTGAACAAATAGTGTGTATTTACCATTTTTTGCAAAGTTCGTAGGGAAAATGATTTTGAATTTTTTGTTTTGCGCTTGAGCAGGAATCCATTGCATAATTGTATTTCCATTTCCGTCAACAAACGGGATTCGTGTTTGAATTCCATCCGGATCGGTAAGGTAAATGCCAAAATGGGATGTGTCTGAAACATTATCCATGATGAGGAATTCATTATCATCTTTCAGAGTTATAAATATTTCACTTTGAGGCGCTATAATATCATTGTTCAATATATGTCGTCCATTGAATGTTACATCTAATATTGGTTGCTCATTATCCGATGTTACATAAAATGGTAATTGCAATAAATTGTTGAAGTGTTCTTGTTCCGGTTGGTCGGTTATTGAATAGCTTCCTGCAACATATGGGTTTACTTCCATCCAGAATGAGTTTATTCCGGCTAAACCAAACGTAGAGAATTCGATTGTATCGCGCAGTGTCTCACCGACCAAAAGTGAATCTTGCCGCGGATAATTAATAGGATGTTTTACCTCGTTTTGATCGGTGACCCAATAATTTACGAGTAATGAATCCATTGGTAAATTGTAAATGTTTTTAATATCTGCAGCAAATTTCACATTCTGCCCTTCAGTTACTGTATCCAATGCAGGAATCCATGTGTAAAGGTTGCTACCATCAATTGCCGCTTCTGGAAGTGCAGTGTACAAGACATGCCAACGATCAATTTGAGCAGGTGTGAATGCAAGAGAATCCTGGTAGAATGCACCTAGCTGTAAGTAGGGGTATAAGTTAGCGTCTACAAGTGCATTTAAATCAACAATCGAATCATTATGGGTAAATAACGTGTCAATCTCCATCTGCAGGGCTCCAGAAATATCGTAAGCCCTGATATAAAGACGAGTTGAATCAGCATGAATTGTTTCCAAGGAATCTTCTTTCCAGAACACGGAGCCCCATTCATCGGCAGGACCAATCATAGTTGATAGTTCTTGTCCGATGTAGTCAAATCCATTCAATATTGCTTCCAAATGAACATCCTGTCCAGCATATTGAGAAAATTCTTCTACCACCGTGCTAGGATCACCTTTTCTGCAGAAAAATGCAAATGGCATATTAGGTCTTCCCGGAACAATACTATCAGAGCCTAGGTTTTGAAATGTTGCATAAATAGAAGGAGGAAGTTGATTGAAAAGTGTCGTCATAGGGGAGTATACGAGAATATAGTTGCCGTCATCAACTATATTTTCAATCATATTTTGAAACGATGCCATTTGAGAAGAACTATTCTGATTAAAGGTAAAGTACTTCATTACTCTAAAAAAATTATCGTTTGCATTACCGAAATTATTATTCGGGTTTTCCAATCCAAAACGTGTTCCCCATGCCTCTAATGAGTACTTATCAATAATTGCTACGTGAAATTTGGGAGTGTAATTTAGAATTCCATAATCCATCATTTGACCATCAATACTATACATATTGTTATATATTGCAGGTGACGATTGGGAATAAATAACGTTACATTCTAATTGTTTAGATACAGGATAAAAGTCTTTTGTTCGATTATTTAAATTGTAATTTAAACCAACGAAATGATTCTTCTTAAACTGAAAAAAATGATCCTGGCCCCATCCGCTTTTTCCAACTATGTACTGAAAAGAACTTTCATTCCAATTAGGACTGGGTTCTTCAACAGCTACTCGCCAAAAATAAACCATGCTATCTGTGCAAACTAATGGAGAAATATTTCCTGAGGAGCTTGAATACCATTCCGAAGGATTTACAGACTTAAGGCCGCCAAAACCGGATACAAGTGCATAACGTTTTTGCGGGCTATTGAATAAATCTGTCGTGTCTATTTCAAAACGATAGGTGTTAAATTCAGCAATTGGATTTATGGTAGAAGCGGTCAATGTAACACTGTCTTCCGGAACCACAGCAAATTCATGAGGTATCAATGGAATTATTCCATCAACATCAATGAAAAGCGTTTTTGTGATTTGATTATTATTGTTCTCGTCATAAATCTCATCTATAAATGTTGGTAGATCAACCTTTACGTTAAAATTATTTATTCCAAGTCCTATGTTTTGTTGCAAAGGCATTTTAAAGGAAAGTGTATCCTTGTAATGAAGATTTGGTAGGTAAAAAGTATAAACTGAATCTATCGTTGCTGATGGGAAGTTTCTCGTCACTTCAACAGAAAATGTGTCTACAATTGATCTTCCAAGATTGGTCAAAACAATATTCATTTGAATGCTATCGACCGTAAGGTTGAGTTGTTCCGGTAGGAATGAAACACGATCTTCTGTTATTTCAATTTCTGGTTTTCCATGCCAATTCAATTTGATCATTGGGTCGCCGTTCAATGTCATCTGCGTGCATGTGCTTTCTAAAAGTAAATCAGAGCCATTTGATTCATTGGCACTTATTGCGCCTTTGATTTGTGAACCCAAATTTCTACCATAATTCACCTCACTTATTTGCTTGTAAAATTCACTTGAATAGAGGTAAAGTGTATGCGCAAAACCAAGACTCACTGTACCCATATATCCAATTGCACCTGAGTTGGGAATATTCACAAAATCTTCCGATTTAGAGGAGCCACTTTGGAAAATGTTTCCATTGTAACAAGAATTGGAGATGATAAGTGGGTATTTACCTTGATTGTTCCAGTTGCTCGGTTCATCGATGTTTATTTCAAATCCAGAGGCTGTTGGAGCGGCATGACCGAAGAATGTGATGATAGAAACGCCATTTTGAATGCGATCCATGATTACATTCAATTGTGATGGGTTGAGCGGATCAGCACTGCTTTGAGCTGTTGTTGAGACATGACCACCGAAGTATTCATTTTCAATGATGTTCTCTATCGATGTCATGTAACTTCTGAAGGTGAATTGTTGGTCTGCATCAGTTCCACCAACGAAATGTAAAATCTGTTTTTGCCAGTCCTTGGTGGCTGAATTGTATATGCTAGCCTGGTCTTGATTGGATTCGTATAAAATGACTTTGTCTAAATAATCAGCCAACTCTTGATTTGAACTCGCAGCAATCCTTCCTGTTGGAATGAGTGGTGTCCATTTGCTTGTTCCTGGCAAGTTGGATGTAATGCAGGCATCACACGAAGGCTGCCCAAATGATGGAATGAACGAATTAGCATAATTTGTAGTGTTGATCCTTGAACCCGGCCCCGTAGATGTTACTCCGCCAACATTTGCTTCACGAATACCTTTTCCCATTAAGAATAAACCCTCAGGTTTTTCTGATGCTAATTCATACATGTGGTAGGCAAATCGTCGAATTCCGTTCACGTGTTTTGTTACGCCGCCTCCATATTGCTGGTATAATTCATTGACATTTGCAAGAATTACATTATACTGGCCACCATTTGGAGAAATTCTATAAGCCGCATAATCTGCTGATGCAGCTTGAAATGCCGGGTGATAAATCATCAAAAGTGCTTTTTCTGAACTCAATTGTGAATAATCATTGAAAGAGCCAGTGTTGTTGACTGGTGAAAGAAATGAAACAGTAAATATTGAATTACTTTCCTGATAAATAATCCTTTGATTTATTCCACTTGCACTGTTTGGAACCAAAATACTTGAGCCTGAGGTAGAATTAATTAGGTTCAATTTTCTGGGAACTTCACCCAAAGAAAAAATGATAGGATCTGTCATCGAAATGTTAGACAGATTGATTCTGCTTTTGCTCTGAGTAGGATTATTGACAACCTGAAAACTTACTTTGTTTGATCCTCCAAAACTCGGGATTCTTGGATAGAGGAAAGACCAATAATTGATCGATTGGTAATCAGTTGCAGCGCCTTGATCCGCAATAATTGAAACTTTAAAGTTAGACCCACCCGAAGCAGGTAGAACAGATGCTGGAAATGATTTATTGATATGCACCGCTTTGTAACCTAAAAATATTGAATCAGCCATTACGTAATTGCTACTACCAATTGTATGGCGCGTATGGTGATTTCCTGTTCCAGTGTATGAAGCATTGGATACGCCCACACTTACAGCACGGTATTTTACCATTGGTGCATCTGCGCCCTGATAAATCTGCTCAATTTCAACACTACTCGCGTCCCAGGTGTAACCTGCTGCACCATTTACTGGCGTGCTGCCCCAGCCTTCTCCCGAAGTAAAAAATGAGCTTGAGGCATCTGCAGATTTTTCGCCTTCGTTGTAATAGTTGTTGTTTGATTGAAAGCGTTCAAACAACACATAGTTAGACGGTACGTAACTTGTAATATTCACATCACTCTCAACAGTAAAACGGAGATTGTTTGTTTGATTGTTCCAAGTGAAAAAATATTGAATGGTATCATTGTATAAACTGTATTTTGGATTTCCTATATCTGTAGGTTGCTCATAAAGTGTTGAGTCAAGCCAACCATCGTTTTGTTCTGCGTAAAATAAAATGAAATCACCAGGATTCATGAAGGAATCGCCACCGTCAGATATGTAGAGTGGAATTTCTCTTTCTTTCCCAAAGATTTGTATGTTTTGGCTGTTGAAAGTATTGATTGGAATTCCCGAAGAACTTAATGTCGAAAAATCTATTTTATGTATACCGGTTGAGTACACATTGAATGAATAATACTTCTGATTAAAATTGATCCATTCATTCCCGAAACTTTGAGAACGCAAACCAAAAGCACTTCCCAAAGAGATAAGTATTAGCGCTATTTTCAGAGGCAGTTTCATCATTATTTAACCATATTTGTTGGTTTGTCCAATTTAAGTTTTAAAGAAAAGACGTGAGAATAGAGTGCAACGGATGCATCACCTATGTCTGTGAAGGCATAATCAAGTTGAAAATTCTTGTACTGTAGTCCCAAACCAATATTAGGCTGAATATTCAAAGAAGTTTTATCATTGAAATCTTTAACATACTGCATGTTTGATAATCCAAGACGAACAGCCACGTATGTTTTATACCCAAATTCAAACCCTAAATGGGGATCAATTGAAAAAACATTGGTACGCATTAAAACATTTCTTTTTCCATCCGTAGTAAGGTCAAGGTCGATTTCACCGGCGCCATAGATTCCCTTTTTACCAATATTATATTTGCCATTTGCAGCGAAAATGAAACGAGGCAAGGTCAACTCTAGACCATTTTGAGGTAGTGTATTTCCCGTTGCTGCAAAGACTTCCTTCATTTCAGGGGTAAGGTTGAAGATCCATGCATTAAATGTGGAGGTCACATCTCTTGCCACTACACCGTATCTCCAGTGTTCATTTTTTCGATATTGTAAACCAGCGTCAAGTCCAAATCCCCATGATTTTGCAAAATCCCCCACTTTTCGATGGATCAATTTGAAATTTCCCCCAGCACTCAATCCCTCTCTTTTTAGTTTGCGTGCGTACGATAATAGAAAGGCATAATCTGCGGCCGTAAATGTGGTAATGTTATCATAATTGATGTTTCCAGAATTATCAATCAGCTGGGTGGTATTAGGAATATCATCAACTGCAAAACGGATGAAAGAAAATCCAACGGTACTTTTATCGTCTATTGCGTGCGCCAAACCAACGAAGTCATACTTTGCAATGCCGGCAAAATATTCTGAATGCATCAAGCCAATCTCTAACCATTTGTTTACACCAGTCAATCCGGCTGGATTCCAATAGATTGAGTTGACACCACTTGTTTGAGCAGCAAAAGCATTCCCTTGAGCCAAAGCATCAGCACCAATACCGATAGAAAGAAATTCATTTGAATATTTAGGCGCAACCGTTCCATCTTGAGCAATGACGTTTTGCAGTGTTAAAAGACACCCTACAGCAATAATGCGGATCTTAATCATAAATGTTGAGCAATGAAAAATAAGTTTTTTAAACTGCATTTTCGCTAAAAAATTGTGTTCTTTGCGATCTAAGAACGCTTTACTTTGTAAAAATAGTCGAAATGGCGCAAATTGACAAAGTAGTTGGTTAATTTTAAAAGAGATGTTTAATATCCCCAATTTGATTACTTCATTTAATATGCTTTCGGGCATTGCTGCAATCATTTTAACGTTTAGTGGGAGGTTGGACTTAGCACCTTTCGCTATTTTTATTGGCGCAATTTTGGATTTTTTTGATGGTTTTCTTGCTAGAAAAATGGGTGTCTCAGGAGAAATGGGAAAGCAATTAGATTCCTTAGCAGACATGATTACATTTGGCGTGGCTCCAGGAGTTATCATGTTAAACATAATGGTGGTTTCTATTTATTTAGATGGGCCTTACTACGACATGAATTTTCAACAGTACGCTCATTTTCAAATGAATAACTGGATGAATGCGGTTTTCAATGGTGTGCCAAATAGCATGGATGCATCGATTAAATACTTGCCGTTTTTTTCAATTTTGATTCCGTTTTTCTCTTTGTTTCGGCTTGCAAAATTCAATATTGATGTGCGTCAAACAGAATCATTCATTGGTCTACCAACGCCACTTAACACAATTTTCTTCTGCTTTTTTCCTTTGCTGTTGTTGACCAATTTTGGCCATTGGTATGCCGGGTTGGGTGTAATACCAATGGTTACAGACTCTTATTTTCTTGCCGGTCTAGTCGCTTTAATGAGCTTATTGCTAGTTTCTGAAATTCCACTTTTTTCTTTGAAGTTTAAGTCGTTTGGTTGGGCCGGAAATGAGGTTAGATACATTTTTTTGATTGTTTGTTCATTATTAATCGCATTTCTTCTTGTTTGGTCCATTCCATTAATTGTAATTTTGTACCTGATCTTTTCGATCATTCTTAATAACTCAAAAAAAGAAAGAACATGAAATTCAAAGCTGAAATCGACGTAATGCCGCTAGATGCCCTTCTTGATCCTCAAGGAAAAGCAGTTACCAATAGTATGAAGAATATTGGGCTTCCTGAAATTGATGGTGTAAGAATTGGTCGTCATGTGAGATTGTTCGTTGAAGCTGCTACGAAGGAGCAAGCTGAGCAAAAAGTCGAAGAGGCTTGCAAGAAATTGCTTTCCAATCAAATCATGGAGAGCTACGCTTATTCTGTTATCCCCGCGTAATTTTTTATGTTAACAGGTGAGAATTTTGTCGGAGATACCCGTTCGGCAAAAGGTTCTTCTGTATTTCAAACTTTCAATCCCATTCAAAACGATTTTCTTCCATCGCACTTCACCGAAGCGACTGATGAGGAAATTGATGAAGCGTGCATTCTTGCTCAGGAGGCATTTGTGATTTTAAGTCAAGAACCTTTTCGTAAGAGAGCATTGTTCCTAAGGAAAATCATCCTTGAATTGAATGCGTTTAAAGATCAGATTTTAGAATGTTATAACCTTGAATCGGGTTTGACTCTAGATCGCGCATCAATTGAGTTTCAAAGAACGATCAATCAAATTGAACTTTTTGCTGATTATATTGATAAAGGAACTTTTCTTGAAGTATCTATTGATACAGGAGATTTAAATCGGATTCCACCAAAACCTGATCTTCGTAAAAAAATGGTTGGTATTGGACCTGTCCTCGTTTTTGGTGCAAGTAATTTCCCATTGGCATACTCAACAGTAGGAGGGGATACGATTTCAGCTTTTGCGGCAGGTTGCCCCGTTATTGTAAAGTCCCATCCGATGCATGCTGGAACGGGCGAACTAGTTGCTCAATGCGTTGTAAAAGCAGCCAAAGCAGCTGAAATGCCAGAGGGGATTTTTTCACATTTAAATGGAAAATCATATGGTGTTGGTAAAAAACTTGTTTTGCATCACATAATAAAAGCCGTTGGCTTTACAGGTTCACATGCGGGTGGGCGAGCACTATTTGATCTGGCGTCGAAACGAAAAGAGCCAATTCCTGTGTTTGCTGAAATGGGCAGTGTGAATCCAATCATAATTTTTCCTGATGCAATCTTGTTAGATCGAAAAAAATGGGTGGAACGTATAGCTTTGTCTGTCACAAATGACGCTGGACAATTTTGCACAAAACCAGGTATTTTGTTTGTATTGAAAACAGATGAATCGCGAATTTTTGTAGAGGAATTGAAGCAAGAAATTTTAAGAAAAAGTAGTGTATCGATGCTTCATCCGGATATCTTGAATCGATATAAAAAACGGTTAGAGGAGGTCTCATATTCCATTGGAATTTGTCAAGAAATAGCACCATCGAATGATGCGCTAAATGAAGGTCCAAATGCTGTTTCTGTTTGTGGTGTAGCAGATTTTTTGAATGCTGAAAAGTTATACGAAGAGGTTTTTGGACCTCACATACTCGTCGTTGAATGTGAGTCACAGCATGATTTTTTAGCTGGTATTGATAAGCTAGGCGGACAGTTAACCTGCACATTGATTGGTTCTGAAAAAGAATTTTTGATACAAAACGAATTAATTAGCGTTATTCAGCAAAAAGCAGGTAGATTGATTTTCAATGGAGTTCCAACTGGAGTAGAGGTAAACGCATCATCTAATCACGGTGGTCCTTACCCTGCAAGCACGGATAGTCGTTTTACGGCAGTGGGTGTTGATGCAATTAAACGCTTTTGTAGACCTGTGGTGTTTCAGAACTGTCCAGATAAATTGCTGCCCATGGAATTGAGAAACAAAAACGTGCTCAACTTGAATAGACGGGTTAATGGGATTTTCGTTACTGAAGATATTATTGACCAGCGTTAATAAATAAAAAGAGTTTAATCATCGAATAGACAAAAATCTATTTTCTACTTTTGTTAAAATAATTAGCCAGATATGTCTGAAGGAAACGAACAAAATACAACTCGCAGTGGCAATGGAATTTATATCATTATTATTCTGTTACTACTTGTTGGATTAGCTGTAATGGCCATGCAATGGTCGAAGAAGAACAGTGAGCTAAACCAATGCTCAAATGACAATACCTTGCTCAAAGCTGACATGGATGGAATGAATCAAATGATGTCAGGGTATGTTGATAACATGTCAAATGATTTGAAAACTGACTTCAAGAACATGTTGAAGACTTATGATGATTTGATGGTGAAGGACAAGAGTAAGGCAGATAGCTTGAATGTTCAGAAGCAGAAAATCCTAACATTGATGGAAGACCTGGATGCGTCGAAACGAAATGGACGTTTGAATGCGCGGAAAATTGCTCAGATGAACCGTGAGATTGAAACGCTTCGATCAATTATGAAGAGTTATGTTGTTCAAATCGACTCTCTGAATACCTTAAACGTTAAGTTGACTTCTGATTTGGATCAAACGAATACCAAGTTGACAACAACGACTCAAGAGAGAGACATGTACAAGCAAGATGCGGAGCAGAAGGCAGAGCAAGTTAAGAAAGGTGCTAAACTGCAGGCTTATGCTTTCTCTTCGGTTGGTTTGAAAATGAAGTTAAATAACACGACAGAAGAATCGAACAGAGCGAAGAGTGTTGTTCAAATAAAGTCAAGCTTTACAATTTCAGAAAATCCAATTGCCACCCCAGGACAGAAGGCAGTATATTTGCAAGTGATTAATCCTGAGGGTCGTACACTACAAAATAGATCCACTAATGTTGTTCAAATCGATGGGCTGCCAGTTTCTTATTCCGACAAGAAAGAAATTGATTATCAAAATCAACGGGTAGATTTGTCAATTTACTATGATTTCCGAGGTGAAGAAGCCGTAAAGGGTAATTATAAAGTTAAAATCTTCTGTGATGGCAACTTAATCGGAACAGATAGTTTTACACTGAAATAAATAATAGAGTTAGGTAACCACTCACATTAATTAATAGAATGGTAAATATTTTTATTGCAAATCTTGATTGGGAAATTACTTCCGAAGATTTGAAAACTACTTTTTCAACATTTGGAGTAGTGACGTATGCACATGTTGTTTTTGAAAAAGACACGAAGCGTTCGAAAGGATATGGTTATGTTGAAATGGAAAGCACCGATCATGCAATCAATGCGATTCAAGCATTGAATGGTATGGAGGTCAACGGTAGGAAGTTAGATGTTAAAATTGCATCACCAAAGGGCAATCGTCCACCGAAGAAAGAAGTAGTTGAGAAAAAGCCATTTGAGAAAAAGCCTTTTGAAAAAAGGACTTTTAACAATGATCGTCGTTTCGACAGTCGCAATCAAAACAGAGAGGGAAGTCGACCATATCAAGCAACATCAGATCGACCAAAAAGAAATTTCGACAATTAAAATTTGCAATTTATGTCAGCAATTGATCAAGGATTTGTAAATCATTCGATAGAATTAAATGGAGTTGCCACGATAGAATTCGGTCACCCATTGAGTAATTCGTTACCAGGAAAAATACTTCAGAAATTAGCCGAAACAATCACCGAACTTGGTCACAATGATGAGGTAAAAGTTATTGTGCTGCGTTCGGCAGGTGAGAAAGCATTTTGTGCTGGAGCTAGTTTTGATGAATTAATTTCAATTAAAGATTTTGAAACAGGCAAGACATTTTTCTCGGGTTTTGCAAAAGTAATTAATGCATGTAGAAAAGCACCAAAATTCATCATCGGGCGAGTTCATGGGAAAGCCGTTGGAGGTGGAGTTGGAGTCGCATCTGCTGTCGATTATTGTTTTGCAACAGACAGTGCGGATGTTAAACTTTCTGAATTAGCGGTTGGAATTGGTCCTTTTGTGGTTGGTCCTGCCGTTGAACGAAAAATAGGATTAGCGGCAATGAGCGAATTGGCCATCAATGCAACAGAGTGGAGAAATGCTGATTGGGCAAAAAAGAAAGGTCTTTACACAGATGTTTTTGAATCTGATGTGGAGATGGACAAAGAAATTCAAAAATTGGCGAATCGTCTTGCAGCTTCAAATCCTGAGGCCATGGCAATGTTAAAGAAAGTCTTTTGGCAAGGCACAGACCATTGGGATGAACTTTTGGCAGAAAGAGCAGGTATGAGCGGGAGATTGGTTTTGAGCGAATTCACAATAAATGCGATTAATTCATTCAAGAATAAATAATAAAACAAGGAGTTTTTTTGAGGTGGTCTAACTTTTTAAGGCCACCTTTTCTTTTTTTAAAAATTCGTTTGTTAATAAAAATAGAAATCATATCTTTGCACCCCCAATTTAGGGATATTGTCTTATTTAATTAATAATAATAGTGGATACATTAAGTTACAAAACCGTTTCCGGCAACAAGGAGACCGCTAACAAAAAGTGGTTTGTTGTGGATGCAGAAGGCCAGACTGTTGGTCGTCTTGCAAGCAAGGTGGCGAAGATCATCCGTGGAAAACACAAGACGAACTTCACACCACATGCTGACTGCGGTGACAACGTTATCGTTATCAACGCAGAGAAAGTATCTTTCTCAGGAGCGAAGCTTGTAGACAAGGAGTATGTGCGTTATACTGGCTACCCAGGTGGACAGCGCTTTACTTCTGCTCAAGATATGCTTCGTAAGCACCCTGAGAGATTGATCGAAAAAGCTGTTAAAGGTATGTTGCCAAAGAACAAGCTTGGAAGAAAATTGTACACGAATTTAAAAGTGTATGTTGGACCTGAGCACAATCAAGTGGCACAGAAACCTGAGGCATTTAACCTTGATACATTCAAATAAGAAGCATGGAAGTAATTAACACATTAGGAAGAAGAAAAACGTCAGTTGCTCGTGTTTACCTTTCAAAAGGTACGGGTAAAGTGATTGTAAATAAGAAAGACTATAAAGAGGCTTTCCCAGTTGCAGTTCTTCAATCAAAAATTGAGCAGCCATTTGCGCTTACAAATACTTCAGGACAATATGATGTTCGAGTAAATGTATTCGGTGGTGGGATCAATGGTCAAGCAGAGGCAATCCGTTTAGGGATTTCTCGTGCTTTGGTTGAAGTTGCTGAAGAAAACAAAACATTATTGAAAGCAGAAGGACTTATGACACGTGATCCAAGAATGGTTGAACGTAAGAAGCCAGGGCAACCGAAGGCACGTAAGAAATTCCAGTTCTCAAAACGTTAAAAAGATTATTTGGCGGTTGTTTAGCATCCAAACTTCAGAGTACCCTTCATGTATTTGAACCCTCTGTTTGTTGAAATAAACTAATGCCTTACTGTTGAAAGACAGGGAACGTAAACAATTTTAAAAAGTAAAAAAATGTCAAAAGTAAGTTTTGAAAATTTATTAGAAGCAGGTGTTCACTTCGGACACTTGAAAAGAAAATGGAACCCGGCAATGGCGCCGTATATCTTTGAAGAGAAAAAAGGTATCCACATTATCGACCTCAATAAGACAATTGCACATCTCGATCAAGCATGTGCGGCAATGAAACAAATTGCTAAGTCGGGTAAAAAAGTTCTTTTCGTTGCGACAAAAAAACAAGCCAAAGAAATCGTTGCTCAGAAAGTAGCAGAAATCAATATGCCCTTCGTTACTGAGCGTTGGTCTGGAGGAATGCTTACAAACTTCCAAACAACCCGCAAGTCTATCAGAAAAATGACATCTATTGATAAAATGAAATCTGATGGTACGTGGGATACATTGAACAAAAGGGAGCGTCTATTTAAAACACGTCAGCGTGAGAAATTAGAAAAGAACTTTGGTTCAATTGCTGACATGACTCGTCAACCGGCTGCAATATTTCTTGTTGATATCTTGAAAGAGCATATCGCAATGAACGAAGCAAAAAGATTAAACATCCCAACGTTTGCAATGGTGGATACGAATTCTAACCCTAAGTTGGTTGATTTCCCAATCCCATCAAATGATGATGCAACAAAATCAATTTCTATCATCCTAGATGCAATTTGTGGTTCTATCAAAGAAGGTTTGGAAGAGCGTAAAAACACAAAAGGAGCTGACAAGGAAGAGGGAGTAGAAGAAGTAGCAGCTGCGAAAGTAGAAGCTACTACAGAAGAAAAAAACGATTAATTAATTAACTGATAATACATTTTCCATGGCAATTACAGCTGCAGATGTAAACAAATTGCGCCAACAGACTGGTGCAGGAATGATGGACTGCAAAAACGCATTGGTAGAATCAAATGGTGATTTCGAAGCGGCAGTAGACATCCTTCGTAAAAAAGGTCAAAAAATCGCTGCCAAAAGAGGTGAGAACGAAGCAAGAGAAGGACTAATTATATCTCAGGCTACATCTGACGGAAAAGCTGGTGTGATCGTTACTTTGAATTGCGAAACTGACTTCGTTGCAAAAAATGATGGATACCGTGCTTTAGTTCAGTCGATTGTTGATATCGCATTGAATAACATGCCTTCATCGGTTGAAGATTTGAAAGCATTGAAATACGATGACAGATTAACTGTTGATGAAAAAATTACTGAGCAAATTGGTGTGATTGGAGAGAAATTAGATCTTTCTGGATATGCAACAATTAAGGCTGATAAAGTAGTTGCATACAATCACCCAGGTAATCAATTGGCTACACTTGTTGCTTTGAATAGTTCTTCTGATGTTGCTGAAGATGCAGGCAAGCAAGTTGCAATGCAAGTTGCAGCAATGAATCCAATCGCTTTGAATAAAGACGGAGTAGATGCGCGTACAATTGAGCGTGAAATAGAAGTTGGAAAAGAATTGGCAATTCAAGAAGGTAAGCCTGTTGATATGGCTGAGAAAATTGCGCAAGGTCGTTTGAACAAATTTTTCCAAGAGAACACTTTGTTAAGCCAAGCATTTGTAAGAGACAATAAGTTGACTGTGGAGCAATTCCTTGGGACTGCTGAAAAGGGACTTACAATTGTTGACTTCAAACGTTTTTCATTAAGCTAAGAAGATAATAAATATAGAAAGGCTATCAGTATTGATAGCCTTTTTTTTGAAATCAACCCGCGTCCAACCCCAAAAACAGTAAATATGAAATACAATCGCATTCTTCTAAAATTGAGTGGTGAGTCACTCATGGGAGACAAGCAGTTCGGTATTGACAATAATAGATTGTCGGAATATGCTACACAGATCAAAGAAATTCACGAGTTAGGCGTCGAAATTGCAATTGTAATTGGTGGAGGAAATATTTTTCGTGGTGTTCAAGCTGAAGAAGGTGGGATGGATAGGACACACGGCGATTATATGGGCATGCTTGCGACGATGATTAATTCAATGGCTTTGCAAGCAGCACTGGAATCAGCAGGAATTAAAACGCGCCTTCAATCTGCCATTGAAATGAAAGAAATTGCAGAACCGTATGTTCGCAGACGCGCTGTCCGTCACTTGGAAAAAGGCCGTGTAGTCATTTTTGGTGCGGGTACAGGTAATCCATTTTTCACGACAGATTCAGCTGCCTCACTTCGTGCAATTGAAATCAATGCAGATGTAATTCTGAAAGGAACAAGAGTAGACGGCATCTATACTGCCGATCCGTTCAAAGATCCATCTGCAAAGAAATTTGATGTTATCAGTTTTGACGACGTTTATGAAAAAGGATTAAAAGTGATGGACATGACAGCATTTACGCTTTGTAAAGAGAATGATTTGCCTATTGTTGTTTTTGACATGGACACTCCTGGGAATTTTAAAAAATTAATGGCTGGCGAACAAGTCGGAACCATTGTAAGAAATTAGAAAATAGTATTTTTGACCAAAATCATTGAGCAATGACAGAGGATTTACAATTAATTTATGACGAATTCAAATCGGCGAATCAAAAATCGCTGGTGCATTTGGAAAACGAGTTGATGAAAATTAGAGCCGGAAAAGCAACGCCGTCTATGTTACATGGCGTGATGGTTGATTATTATGGTTCTCCGACACCTATTCAGCAAGTGGCAAATATTTCAACAGTTGATGCGCGTACAATTACTGTTCAACCATGGGAAAAACCAATGCTCAATGAAATTTCCAAAGGGATAATCAACTCAAATTTAGGGTTTGCTCCTCAAAACAATGGGGAGGTATTGATCATTTCCATACCACCACTTACTGAAGAACGTCGAAGAGAATTGGTGAAAAAATCAAAGTCTGAAGGTGAGCATGCGAAAGTTGGAATCAGAAATAATCGTAAAGATGCTTTGGACATGGTAAAAGATCTGAAAAATGATGGCCTTTCGGAAGATATGTCAAAGGACGCTGAGAATGAAATACAGAATTTAACCAATGTATACGTCAAAAAAGTGGATGATTTATTGGATCAAAAAGAAAAGGAGATCATGACGATTTGATTGAGAAGGTCCTGTGGGGCCTTTTTTATTTCACAAGAATTTCAACCCTGCGATTTGCCTGTTCCTCATATGCGAACTTAGGTTCTGGATAGACAGGCTTGGTATTTCCATAACCAACAGCAGTCATTCTATTTTTGTTAATGCCATTTTCGGCGAGATAAGCCATAACGCGTCTTGCCCGGCCTTCGGATAATTTTTGGGAGGCAAATCCATTTTCACCAATTAAAAAAACATGGCCCTGAATTTCGATATTCACATCTGAGTTTAGTGCCATAAAGTCTTTTAAACGTCGCAATTTTGATTCTGATTCAGGCATGATTTCACTGGTGCCAGGTTTGAATTCAATTTCCTCAATTTGAAAGCTTTTTCCTTTTCCAATGCGCTCAAGTTTGAACATGATTTGTTGGTCGGAGGTAGCAACTAAGGTTACCTCTTTGTCTTCAAAGAAATAGCCCTCTGCATCACATCGAATAAATACTTTATCTGGTCTTGGAGCTGTTAATAGTAAATCACTGCAACGATAAAGGCCTGATAATTCTTTTGAATCTTCGATTATGATATTTCCAATGACTGGTGTGTTGGATTCCTTGTCTCTTGCAAAAATTGTTAGAGTTGGTCCAAAATCATCTTTTCTATTGTCAAGAATTTTTGGCTGTTTTAGGGAAAATTGTGTTCCTCCCTCAGAATGAAAATTGAAATCAAATTTTACAGTTGATTTGGTTTTTTCTAAAGTTGTAAAAGCAATCATGATTTTTTGTCCAGCGAGCAAGGATAAAGGATATAGCTTACCTCCTGCAACATTTGAATCAAGTCCAACAGCTTGTTGATCCATGCCTTTATAGATCCGTTTGATTTCCGCGGTTCCATTTGAAAGTTCTACGCATACATTTGAAGTTGTTTCTTGGAAAATGAGCATTTGAATAAAGTTCTCATTGATCTTTGCGTCAAGTGTCAATACACCGTCTGCATCAGCAATGTATGAAACCCAAACAATGTTTTTGCTAGAAATATCCGTAAGTGATGGATAATTCAAAAGGTCATCGACATAGCCCGGTTTGCCCGTAAACTGAATAGAATAATTTCCAGATTTAAAGACATTTATTGCACCTTCACAATCTGCAATAGATTCTGATTGCACCTTTTCTGTTTGTGCACGAAGACACAAGAAAGGGAGAGAAAGGAATATGGTTAGTAAGATCCGAGTCATCTTCAATTACTAAATTTATCAAAAAAACTGTATTTACTTCGTAGACAATAATTTTTTATCACAAATGGTAACACTTTATCAGCAAATTGGTTCTGAACAATTGGAGAAATTAGTGGATTCATTTTATAATTTGGTATTTGCATCTGAAAAAATCGGACCACTTTTTCATGATTCAGACAAAGAGCTTGTTAAGAAAAAACAGTTTTTATTTTTAACGCAATTTCTCGGCGGACCAATGATCTATAGTCAGGAATTTGGTCATCCAAGAATGCGGATGAGGCATCTTACTCACAAGATAGATAACGGTGCAAAAGTGGAATGGTTGCATTGTATGAAGGAAGCAATTGAAACACTGGAAATAGAGGTTGATTTAAAAGTTGAGCTCTATAATTGCTTTCCTAAATTAGCTGAGCATATGGTGAATAGGAGAGATGAGAGAGATTAACTGGAAATTACATTTTCTGTTCGGAATTTAATTTATGAACTAAGTTTGTTATGAAAACCAGTTCCTTTCAAATAGAAAAAATAGGGTGAGTTAACTTTTTCACATCGAAAGCCTCAGTTCCCCTTTGCTATTGATGCGTAGTAACAAAGCATCTTTACCTGGGAAAATTTCTTTTAGTTCGAGTGATTCCGCTTTTCCTTTTAGAAAAACACCTTTGGTCAGTTCTGTATTGAGTTCTTTTTGAAGTGTACCCTTCATTTCAACCATATACGGCGTGATGTCAAAAATTGCTTGTTCGCGCATCGCGTTGGTGATCTTGTCGCTGAACAGCCATTTGGCAGATTTTAAAAGTAAGTTTTTACTTTCTAGTTCGAAAGCCAAATCAGGGAAGGAGATGGTTTGTTTTTCACTGTTGAAAGCTGGTGTACCAATGAGGTAAAGCACACCACTTTTCTTGCCATCGAATTCAAGTTTTAATTGCAATTGCTTGTTGGCAGCGCCGTGAACTTCTAGTTTTTTAAAAATCACCTCGTTTTTTTTGATCGTGACTGATTGTCCCTGAATGGCTTTGGTCATGATGGAACTCAAGGAATCGTAGGTCGCAATGGCATCCAATTCAATATTGAATCCTTTGGCTTTTTTGTGTTCAGAAAGGGAAGGGAGTTTTGCCTCTTTTTGTAGCGGTTTTTCTGTTGTAAAGGTAGGTTGCACTGTGAGGTTGAGATCTACAAAGGCTGTTTTGTTCTCGAATCTTATGTCACTCAGCGAAAGTGCTTTAGGTTGAAGACTCAAGAAACCATATCCCTCGATTGCTGAAGGTTCGGCCAGCAATTTCCATACTTCCTGTAGTTCAGATTTTATGTCTATCGAAGCAATTTCCTTATCAATTGTTTTTTCCAGATCCTTTAATACACCTGTAACTTCCTTCTTTAATTTGGAGGTAGCATCGTAACTGAATACTGTAATTTCGCAGGGATCGACCGTTTCAAATTTCTTCAGGTCTGTTTTGGTTTTAAACTTGAAATCAGGCGTGATTGAAAAATTGGTGGCATAGCCAACAGAAACCCTGCGCATTGGTTCGCCAACTCCACAGCTCGCATAGACTCTTGGAACCACACAATTTCCTTTTTTATCAAACAGGGAGGTACATTCAGGACAATAATTGAGGTTCAATGAATATTTGCCGTCTACTTCAAAATACATTAGGTCTCCTTTGCCATCAAACTCAATAGGGTTTCGTACGAATTTATAGGCGTAGCTCACTCCCTCACAGTTATCTTCTTTTCCATTGAATGTTTTGGGCAATGCCTTTTCCGTCTCATTGAAATAGGGTTGTAAATTGATTTTAATTGGCAAGGCAATGGAAGATTCTTTCTGCGCTGGTACTGGAATTTCTTGCACTGTAATAACAGGTGCAACAGGTGCAATTGTCGATTTACAAGAAATTAAAAAAACGACTGGTGAGAGCAATAAAACGTACTTTTTCATGCTGATAATTGTTCCAATGTGTAGAAAATAAAAAAAGGCCTCACGAATGTAAAGCCTTTTTAGTCAATTTAATAATTATCCTATAATTTAAAAGTTAGCTAAAGCCGCATTCAAAGTTTCACTTGGTCGCATTGCATGTGATGCTTTTTCGAAATCGGGATGGTAATACCCACCAAGGTCAATTGGCGCGCCTTGCGATTTGTTTAATTCATCCAAGATTATATTTTCTTTTGCCGCTAACTCTGCTGCAATTGGAGCGAAGATAGACTGGAGTGATGCATCAGTCGTTTGTTCAGCTAATGCTTGTGCCCAATAAAGCGCAATAAAGAAATGACTTCCTCGGTTGTCTAATTCTCCCGCGTTTCTTTGTGGTGATTTATTATTATCCAATAAAAGTCCTGTTGCTTTGTCTAAAGTATCTGCCAAAACTTGCGCTTTTTTATTTCCGTTCGTTACACTTAAGTGCTCAAGCGATGCTGCTAATGCCAAAAACTCACCGAGTGAATCCCAACGCAAATGTCCTTCTTCAACAAATTGCTCAACATGTTTTGGAGCTGAACCTCCGGCCCCCGTTTCGAATAATCCACCACCATTCATAAGAGGAACAATAGACAACATTTTCGCACTTGTACCTACCTCAAGAATGGGAAAAAGATCAGTCAGGTAATCGCGCAATACATTCCCGGTAACCGAAATCGTATCTTTTCCTTGTACGATTCTTTCCATCGTAAATTGAATTGCTTCATCCGGCGAAAGAATGCGTATATCCAATCCTTTTGTGTCATGATCTTTCAAGTACAATTGAACTCTTTCGATTAATTGTGCATCGTGAGCACGGTTTTTGTCTAACCAAAAAACCGCTGGAGTATTGGAAAGTCTAGCGCGTGTAACAGCCAATTTAACCCAATCTTTTACCGGGGCGTCTTTTACTTGGCACATTCTCCAAATATCTCCTTCTTCAACTTCGTGCGTTAAAAGAACTTTTTCATTGTTATCAATTACACTAATTGTTCCATTTGACTTAATCTCAAATGTTTTATCATGAGAACCATATTCTTCGGCGGCTTGTGCCATCAATCCAACATTTGGAACAGTACCCATTGTTACAGGATCAAATGCACCATTTTTCTTGCAGAAATCTATCATCGTTTGATAGATTGTTGCGTAACTGTTGTCAGGGATAACGGCTTTTGTATCTACAGCCTTGTTGTCTTTGTTCCACATACGTCCCGAATTTCGAATCATTGCAGGCATAGACGCATCAACAATGACGTCACTTGGTACATGTAAGTTGGTAATTCCTTTTTCAGAATTCACCATTGCGATTGCAGGGCCATTTTCAAAGCAAGCCTTGATATCTGCTTCAATAGCTTCTTTTCTATCAGCTGATAGTGTCCCTATTTTTGAAATCAAATCACCAAAACCATTTCGAACATCCACACCGATTTCATTCAATATTTGTCCATGCTTTTCGAAAACAGGTTTGAAGAAAGCTTTCACGGCATGCCCAAAAATAATTGGATCCGATACTTTCATCATGGTTGCTTTCATGTGTAAGGAGAAAAGTACATTTTTGTTTTTAGCATCCTGAACCTGTGCTTCTAGGAAAGCGACAAGTTTATTCTTGCTCATGTAAGTAGCGTCTATGATTTCATCAGCTTGAAGAGGGGCATCCGATTTCAAAATAGTACTATTTCCAGATAGGTCTTTGAACTCTATTCGATACGTACCTGCTGATTCAATTCTTACTGATTTTTCATTGTGAAAGAAGTCTCCATCATTCATGCACGATACGTGAGATTGAATATCTGAAGTCCATTTACCCATTGAATGCGGGTGTTTTCTTGCATAGTTTTTAACAGAAAGTGGGGCACGTCTATCAGAATTTCCTTCTCTCAAAACAGGGTTTACAGCACTTCCTTTGATTTTATCATAGCGAGATTTAGCATCTTTTTCTGCATCTGTTTGAGGCGTTTCATTGTAATCAGGGATGTTGTATCCTTGGTTTTGTAATTCACTTATTACCGCCTTTAATTGTGGTACAGATGCACTGATATTTGGAGTTTTAATGATGTTAGCTTCTGGAGTAGTAGCCAACTGACCTAGTTCAGTGAGCGCATTACCAATTTTCTGATTATCACGCAAGTAATCTGGGAAAACCGCTAGTACACGACCTGCCAATGATATATCCTTTGTTTCAATTTCGATATCTGCTGAGTGCGTAAATGCCTTTACAATAGGTAAAAATGAAAAGGTTGCCAACGCTGGTGCTTCGTCGGTTAGTGTGTAGTAAATCTTTGATTTTAAACTCATTATGATTTTTATTTGAATGCTGGAAATTTACGTCCTGAATGGAGGCAAAAGTAATTATTTTTTAAGGAATTCGTGGAGCGTTATCCTATTGAATAAATGATTATCTACTTATTTTTTCGTTCAGAAAATCGAGCATTTTTGAAAGTGCCCTAGCACGGTGACTCATGCCATTTTTTTCTGCCAAATTCATTTCTGCAAAGGTGCGTTGGCTGTCAATTGGTTGAAAAATAGGGTCGTAGCCAAATCCGTCATTTCCTTTTTTTTCCGAAGTAATCTCACCTCTCACAATGCCTTGAAATAAATAAGTTTCACCATCCAAGCGAAGTGCAATTGCTGTCCTAAATTGGGCTGAACGATTGTTTTGATTGCTCAATTTTTCGAGTAAGAGTTGCATGTTTTGTTCTGGATCTTTTGCTGAACCGGCGTAGCGAGCAGATAAAACCCCAGGTTCATTGTTCAGTGCTACGACCTCCAATCCAGTATCGTCTGCAAAGCAGTTTAACCCGTAGTTTTCATAAACAAAGTCAGCTTTGATTTTTGCGTTTCCCTCCAACGTGTCTGCCGTTTCTGGGATATCTTCCATGCAACCTATATCATCCAATGTTAGCACTTCTATTCCCTCTGGCATAAGAGATTGAATCTCCATTGCTTTGTTTTTGTTGTGTGTCGCGAAAACTAATTTCATGAATTGTAATGGTTTAGTCGTTGAACAACTTGAGGTATTTGGATGAATTTGCCTTAACCGAATACCTTTCTTCAATTGTTTTTCGTCCAGCATTTCCTAATTGCATTCTCAATGCAGGATTTTCAAGAAGCAATTGCAGTTTGGATTTCCATTCTTCTTTTCCAGAAACTAAAAAGCCATTCACACCTTGATCAATTATTTCTGTATTCACACCAACAGGCGACATAACAGTTGCCATTCCCAGCGCCATGTATTGCAACCCTTTAAAACCACACTTTCCTTCTGACCAAATATCGTGATGAAGCGGCATTACACCAATATGGATGCCCGCAAGATCTTCAATTTCAGTCTCTTTTGTCCACTTCACGAACTCCAAGCATTTCAGCGGATAATCTGGTTTTTCATTTGAAATTACTCTGAATCGAAAGGTAAATTTCTCTTCCAATTCCTTCAGTATTGGAACGATTTCATCCAGGTATCGCATTGTCGTGTGTGAACCGGTCCAACCAATTACGGGTATTTCTGCTGAATGGTCACAACGTAAATTATGATGATTTTCTGTATCGATTGTGGTAGGAATTATCGTTGTATTCTTATTGTATTGTCGCGCATAACTCTCGAGGTATTCATTTCCAGCCGAAATTTGGTTTGCCCATTTCATGCAATGGTTTACTTTCCAATAGGCTTTAACCCAATGAAAACGCGAGTTTGTTTCACTGTAATTTTCTAGCCAAATAGCATCGTCAAAGTCGTAAATGTATTTCCTTCTTAAAATTTTAGCGATAAACCATTCAAATAGGGGTGGACCGACATGGGAGATTTCCCGGTGGATGAAGATATGGTCTGCTTTTGAAAGTTTGAAGAGCAATCCAAAACGTTTCAGGAAACTGAGACAGACTTTCCAGGTTTTTTTTAGGTAATGCCCTTTCAGGTAAAGTGTTTGCCATGTATCGTAATCGTAGAAGGGATATACCTCGATTTCAAATCCATTCTCCTTTAGGACATCGAAATACTGTTCAAAACGAAATCGCTGTGAAGGTGCTTCTCCGTGGGGGTATGGAACCAGAAAATAAATCCTTCCAGACATGGCTGTAAAGTTAATTAATCTTGAGTTAAATGGCGGTAAACGCCCAAATAGCGATTGACTCCTTCGTTTAACCCATAGAATTCGCTCGCACCTTGCATGGTTTTTGCCTGATTAAATGAGTTTTTCATCATTTCTATTGTTTTTTCAGGCATGTTATACAAGTCATCAATGACAATTCCAGCATTGTAGTGGTTCACAATTCTGTCTGTATCACCGACACCAGCATTGCAGATGAGGGGGATTCCCATGGCCATTAATTCTCCTTGTTTTGTTGGTGAAGAGGCTTTTTTAGAATAGGTCGGACGAATGAAGAAAATTCCTGCATTAAATAATGATACGTGCAAGGGAACATCTTTGTGTAAACAACTTGTAATTATCAAATCGCTTGAATCAATTCCATTTTTAGTGGCTTCTTCAAAAATTGCTTCCTTGGTTTCTCCTGTAACAAAAAGGAATCGCACATTCTCTGTTGTTTTTTTGATGGCTTTGAATTGTTGCAACATTTCGGGCAACATGTACCAAGTACCAATAGAGCCAACATAGCCTAAGATGTATTCGTTTTCGTTTATACCCAATTTATTTTTTAGCTGCTGTTGTTCTTCGGACTTAATTTTTTCTGGATTGAACAATTCAAGATCGACACAACAAGGAATGACTGTAATTTTTTGTTCACTTAACTCAGGACAAATATTTCCAATTATTTCTTTTTTCCCATTGTGGGTGAGTGAAATAATATGATCTGATTCACGAAAAAATTGTTTTTCCTTTTTCTTAAAAAAATTGTAGATAGTTCTATACAATGGATTTTTTAACTCCCAAATTTTGCCATCGACTCGCTCATCTGCCCAAAAACCACGCATGTCAAAAAGAAATGGTACTTCTAAGCGATTTTTGAAGTGAAGTCCAACCAATGCCGAAAGATAACTCCTGCAATGGACGAGCTCAAAATGATGTTGCTTATGCAATTTAAGCGCTAATGCTTTCATTTTTCTCACATCCCATAAGGTAGAAAAAACAGGAGGTCTTTTCGTATAGCCCAAGGGGTGCCATTCTATATTAGCGTCTTTGCAGATGTTTTTGATCGTAGACTCGTGAGCTTTAAATCGGTCCGGTTTTTCGAAGCTGATGAGGTGGAAGTTGTAACCATTTTTTGAAAGTCCCTTAAGATAGGGCAGCACTTGCGATTGACCCAAAGGATCCGTCATGCCGTCGTAAGAGATGTATAGAATATTCAAAATTGAATCAATTAATTCTTATGTTGTCCCCCACTTTTCCATCCACATTTCGAACATGAGGAGGTGCCAGATTTTGAGATCGTATTCTTTTCGGCCATGCAAAAATTTCGATTTCAAATCAGCAACATAATCCCAGTTCAGAAGTCCTTCTTTTCGAATTCTGTCTTCTGAAAGATAGCTTTCCAATAAATCTCTCAAATCATTTCGAAGCCAATCAGCAATCGGAATGGCAAATCCCATTTTAGGTCGATCCATGAGCGATTTTGGCACATAATCATGCACTATTTCCTTCAGGATGTATTTCTTTATGCCATTATGGTATTTGAAGTTATCAGGCAATTGTGCTGCCCATTCGATGATGTGCTGATCCATAAATGGTTCGCGGCCTTCCAAGCTCGCCGTCATTGTTGCTCGGTCTACCTTTTGGAGTATATCATCCACCATATATGTAGTGTAATCAATCGCCATCATGTAGGAAAGAGGCGTATAGAATTCTTTTCTCAGCGCTGTCGATTCGTATGCTGTTTCGAGTTCCTTGAAAGGTGCCTTTAAAACTGTTTTCAATTGAGCCAAATCATACTGCTGACTCAAGCTTTGCATTATTTTTTCAGGCGATGGATCACGCAGAATACCTTTCAGCTTTTCATAGCGATTGTGAAAGTTGTATTTGTTTTTGAGAACTGGAATTTTGTCAGCGGGTAAGAGCTCCATTGTCTGTGCAATCGTCTTCCTTGCCAGTTTTGGCATATTAGCGATTTTAGATCCATGCCGCATGAGGTAATCATAGCGATTGTATCCTGCAAAAAGTTCATCACCACCATCAGCACTAAGTGCGACAGTGACATGTTTTCGGGCCATTAAACTTACCAATGTCGTTGGAATGGCACTGCTATCGCCAAATGGTTCATCGTAGAAATGTGGCAATTGGGGAATTAATTCAATGGCTTCTTGCTGTGTGCAATTAATCTCTGTATGATCAGTTCCCAAATGTTTTGCAACATCTGCAGCATAGGGTGCTTCATTCAGACCGATATCTGGAACAGCGATGGTGAACGTTTTTAATTTTTCAGTCCGATCTTTTTGAAGCAATGCTGTAACGGAAACACTGTCGTATCCTCCACTCAGAAAAACACCGACTGGCACATCCGCTACCATGCGGTAATCGAATGCTTTTTGCAAAATAGTTGTTGTTTCCTTTTTGGCTTCTTCGAAACCCAAATCAAGTTTGGGCTGATTGTAGGCGTCGTAAACGTCCCAGTATTTTTTAATCTCCAACCCTTGGTTAGTGAGATCGTAAGTCAAGTAATGTCCAGGTAATAATTTGAAACAATCTTTAAATATAGAATGTGGTGCGGGAATATTGCCGTATTGCAAGAACAAAGCAACAGCGGAAGAATCGAGTTCCTTTTCGAATCGGGGATGTTGGTGAAACGTTTTCAATTCTGACCCAAAAAGTAAAAGATCTTTCTTTTTATAAAAAACAAGTGGTTTTACTCCCGCTCGGTCTCTTGCTGCAAAAACTTTTCCTGTCGATTGATCTACAATCACAAATGCAAACATACCGATGAACTTATCCAAGCATTTTTCTCGCCATTCCATGAAGGCGTGCAAAATCATTTCCGTATCAGACTGACTTGAAAAGAAGTGACCAAGTAATTCTAATTCTGCTTTTAGCTCTTTGTAATTATAGATTTCGCCATTGAATGTAATCCAAAGATTTTGAAATTGCATGGGTTGTTTTCCATGATCCGTAAGGTCAATAATCGCTAATCTTCGATGGCCCAATCCTATCCTTACATCATTCGAATCCAGCAGAATAGTTGAGCCACTATCCGGTCCACGGTGAACCATCGTGTTGGTCATTTTTTCGATAATTTCCGAAGAAGTATTGGATTGATGATCAAAAAAACCTGTTATGCCGCACATATTGCGAATATAATGACTTTTCTCAAGAGGAAATCAAAGGGTTTTTTGGAATAAATACCCAATTGTTATTCAAAAAGCAATTTTTCTAATTCAAGCCTTTTAAATTGTAATTCTTTTAGCGCTTCTTTTTGTTTGAATATGAGAAAGATATAGTGCCATTTCTGTCCAATCCTTTTAAAGTAATACAAAAATGAATGCGCATAAAGCCCTGAAAACGGGAGTGATAGGACGTAAATGAGTTTTACATAAAATACGGGATGAAATACAGATGTAAAGATTTCTACGAAACAAAAATATGTGAGAGGATAGAAAACCAGTGCTAACAAGATATTCATGGCAGCGAAGTATTCGGTATATTTTGTGATTCTCGGCACAAGAAAGTCGGTTAACTTGTAGGGTATAGCGTTGTGAATGAAACCAAATAAAAAGAAGGGCAATCCAAAGAGTAGGAAAAGAATGGATAAGCAGATCTGCATGATATATAATCTAGATCTAAATCGACGACTTACAAAATCAGCTTGGATCGCCAATTTTTCCTGTTGCCATTTGACTGTTTTTATCAATTGTTGAATTTCGGCAATTTTATAAGGAGCAATGAGCTGAATTTCTTCGATGTTCCTTTTGATTGTTTGCATGAATTCAGCACCCTTTTCCACGTTCAATGCCTCTTCTTTCTTTCTCAGCAATTGAAAAAGTGTTTCAATCATCGCCTCCTGGTCTTCATTTTCAGCGGTTACGAGCACACGTTCAAGGTGAATTCTGAATTTTTCGGTTAGTTTTTTGGCCGCTAATGAACTATTTATTTGAAATTCAGACAATAGTTCTGAGACCCCTATGCTCTGCCCAACGGTAACCATTACCGAACTTCTGAATTTTTCTGCTTGCGAGTAATAAATTCCGACAGGAATAATTTTCAAATTCAATTTCCCACCATTTCGTCGCTCAGCTTCAAGTGCAATTCGCGCAGTACCAGATTTCAATTCCCTGAGTTTTCGTTCGGGGAAACTATTGCCCTCTGGAAAAATTACCAATGTTTTTCCTTCTTCTAATAGTTTATAACATGCCTCAAAGGAATCTGTATTTGAAACTCCTACAACATTCCCATCTGACCTTCGATTAATAGGAATCATATTTAGACTCATTAAAAGTCTTTTTTTCAAGGGCGAACTAAAGAAGGTACTCTTCGCCATATAATGAATGGGTTGCTTGCAAACATGGCCGATTATCCATGCATCCATCAATGTGTTGGGATGGTTGGCTATAATTATTACAGGACCTTCCGTATCTAAAAATTGCAGGTTGTTGATCTTTACCTTTCTGTAGTAAAGTCGAATGCTTAAGCCAACAATAAGTTTAAGTAACCTATACAACGTACGAGAATTAAATTGAAAGTGGAAAGTTAAAAATAAGTGATTAATTCGGTTGATTTTCTGAGCCGTGTTATTACTAATTTAGCAGTATGTATTCTACAGTAGCTTATTTAAATAGTAATGATGGAAGCAGTATTCTTGCTTTCGGTGAAAAGGATCGTGTATCAATTGAAATGCAAGAAGACTTAACAGCCTATTCGAGTTTTCTGGAGCGAAATCAAGGGGTCCACAAGTTTGGCTATTTCAGTTATGACATGAAGGAACAATTACATGGTTTAAAGAGCAAAAACACTGATAATGCTAAATTTCCGTTGCTTTTTTTCTGGGTTCCTGAATATGTCGTGCGTATGGATCAGGAAAACTTTGAATTTATTCAAGGAGACAAATCAGCAGAAAGCCTGGACTTTGTAAATACAATTCTCGAAGAAGAAACTGATTGCAATTTTCACCATTACCAATTTGATTTTCAACCAAGAATCTCTAAAGAGGAATATTTGGCTACAATAGTTAAATTAAAGGAGCATCTTCAAAAAGGAGATATCTATGAAATAAATTTTTGCCAGGAATTCTTTGCTGAAAATGTAGAAATAAACTATTTGTTGGATGCCTATTTTAAATTGAACCTTCTTACACATGCGCCTCAGTCAGCATTTCTAAAATTTGATCAATATACCATTTTGTGCGGCAGTCCAGAACGTTATATCAGAAAAGAGGGTAATCGTTTAATTACACAACCTATAAAAGGTACAGCGCCAAGAGGAAAAAATAGTGAAGACGACCAGTTGAATAAAAAACAGCTTTCGGAAGATCCGAAGGAACGCTCGGAAAACGTAATGATTGTAGATCTTGTAAGAAATGATCTTTCGATTGTTGCGTTAAAGGATACGGTGCAAGTAGAAGAATTGTGTGGGATCTACACCTATGATACAGTGCATCAAATGATTTCTACTGTTTCATGTGAAATAGCTGAAGACACAGAATTTCTGGATATTTTGAAAGCTACTTTTCCAATGGGTTCAATGACTGGAGCACCAAAAGTGAGGGCGATGGAATTAATTGAAGAATATGAATCATTCAAAAGAGGTGTGTATTCTGGTTCAATTGGTTACATTCAGCCCAATGGCAATTTTGATTTTAATGTTGTGATCCGAACGCTGTTATACAATGCCGATGAAAAGTACTTATCATGTTCTGTAGGAAGCGCAATTACGATTGGTTCTGACCCTGAACAGGAATTTGAGGAATGTATGGTGAAAGTAAAACGCATCATGGACGGTATGAATGAGTAAAATCGAGGTATATTTCAAATCGTTTCTCGCGGAACACAAATTGAAACATGGAATTGTTGCTTGCAGCGGTGGAGTTGATTCAATGGTTCTCTTGCATTTGGCTGCAAAATTCATGGTTGAAAGAGAGGTGCTACATGTCAATTATCAGCTACGTGGTGATGATTCCGATAAAGACCAGTTAATTGTACAACAAGAAGCTGAAAAAAGAGGCATTAAATACTCGGTTCACAAAGTTGATTTACGTGATAAGTTAGAACAGGAGGGTGGCAATCTTCAAGAAACAGCCCGAAAAATGCGGTATCAACTTTTGAAGACAGCTTGTATTGAAAACAATGCCAAAGTTTTATTCGCACATCATGCCGACGACCAGATTGAAACTTTTTTTCTCAATTTGGCCAGGGGAGGTGGAATGATGGGACTTTCCGCTATGTTGCCTGCAAGCGATTGGAAATGTCGGCCTCTTTTGCCTTTCTCAAAAACAGAACTAATTGATTACGCAACTCAAAATGGAATTTCATGGAGAGAAGATCGCTCCAATGAAAAATTAGATTACGCGCGCAACAAGCTTAGAAATGTTTTTTTACCTGTAATTACAAATTCTTATCCAAGTCTTGGTGGAGACACTCTTTTTTTAATTGAGCAATTTCAGCGAAGTATTCGACATATTCAATTCGAATTAGCAACTTTCTTGGATGAATTTGAGTCGACATCATTGTTGCCGTTTTCTATTTATGATCATTGGGACGAGCATCAGTTGATGGAATTTATGCGCGAATTTCATTTGTCACCAGGATTACGAAAAGAATTAAAAAAACTCAGGAAGTCTGAAAAAGGAAAATTAATAAATCTGAAAAATCCTAGGTTCAAAGCTATTTTTAAAGAAGAAAACGGATTTTGTTTTTCCAAAGTTTTTATTCCACAAAAGCCTCTCATTGTAAAGGAAGAATGTGCGGAACTGCCAAGTCATTTTGATTTGAATTGCATATTTGTTGATCCTGATAAAATCCAGGGTGAACTAATGATTAGAACTTGGGAAATTGGTGATCGTATGAAGCCAATTGGAATGAAAGGCTCTAAACTTATTTCTGATATCCTAAAGGATGCAAAGATTCCGGCCAACATGAAAAAAGATCAACTCGTAGTTGTAGATAATGAAAAAGTAATATGGTGTGTTGGTTTTTCGATCAGCCGTGATGCCATTGCAACTTCCGATACTAAAATCATCAAGTTAACAATTGAACCTTCTTTGAAATATTGAAGGTATGAGTCTTTTGAACACTTCCGTCAATCGAGTGATTTTTCAGAGCATGTCCTCGACCTGTCTGCAGTGGTGGATACATCTGCCGAGGCAGACACTCCCTCCTTCGGCGGACAAGCGGTCAGCTGCCAATCGAGTGATTTTTCAGAGCAATCATGTGATGAAAAATGACTGACTTTGAAGGCAATCGAGTGATTTTTCAGAGCAATCATGTGATGAAAAATGACTGACTTTGAAGGCAATCGAGTGATTTTTCATTAGAAAAATTGTACCGAGATTGAACTCTTGAACTTTATTTAATTCTCCACCGTATTTCTTGCCTGCTAAGTAGATCTACGTAGTCTGCTTACACGTATTCCGCAACCTTCCTTAGTGGGTTAAGTGTAAATTGATTTCTGATACTTTTTTTAGTGACATTACACCATAGAATAGGCTCAACTTTGTTTCAAGCAACGAACAAAAAGAGTTATGAAAACAATAAAAATCACCGCAGCAGTAAAAATGATCGCAGCATCATTTTTGATCAGCACAGCAGCAATAGCACAAACAGGAAAAGTTTGGGTGAAAGTAACTGATGAGCAAGGATTGAATTCTGCAGAGGTAAAAAATACATTAAAATCATTCAATATATCTTCTGTAAAACAAGCATTTCCTGCTTCTCATAACAAGGAAATTTTGAAAGTAGTTGAAATGACTTGTAATTGTGATGCCAACGATTTGTTGGTGGCATTGTCAAACCAAACGAAAGTTTTTGCTCAACCTGAGATAGCACCTGAGTTCGTAACACTTGGGTTGCCAAACGATTACAACTTGGCATTCGCAAACGATTACGCTTTAAATTTAATCAATGCGGGAGCTGCATGGGACATTACAACTGGTGACACGAATGTTGTAATCGCTATAACTGATGCAAATTATCACCTTGGACATGAAGAGTTGGTTGGAAAATACACATTAGTAACCGATAACTACAGTGTAGATTATACGCACGGTACAGCAACTGCAATAACTGCTGCTGGAAACACAAACAATGGAATGGGAAAAAGTTCAATCGGATACCATAGCCGTTTGCAATTGCGCGCGATGGATTACAATGAATTACTTTCTGCAACTTACTCTGGCGCAAAAGTGATCAATATGAGTTGGGCTTCAGGTTGCTACTATAATTACTATGCACAAGAGATTATCAACGAAGTTTATGCAAATGGTTCGACAATGATTGCAGCAGCAGGAAATGGCGGTACATGCGGTGGTCCTGATAACTTGGTTTATCCTGCAGCATTTGATCACGTGATCGCTGTTTCAAGTGTAGGTCCTTTTGATAATCACGAACGATACATTGGAAATCCAGCATCTACACACCAACACAATAGTTCAGTAGATATTTGTGCACCTGGATACGATGTTGCATTGACAACCTCTCCTGGATTTTATATTACAGGAAATGGAACTTCTTTTGCAGCACCTTATGTATCAGGAACGGTAGCCTTGATGTATGCGGTTAATCCATGCCTTACACCAGATAATGTTGAGTTGATCTTGAAAACAACAGCGGTGAACATTGATGCTGTAAATCCTGCATATGTTGGTAAACTTGGTGCTGGTAGAATGGATGCAGGTCTAGCAGTAAGCATGGCGGCTAAATTCAACACAATGACTGTGACAGGATCCGTAAATGTAGAATGCGCAACAATGGAACAGAGCATCACATTAAATACAAATTATGACGGTAGTGCACCCTTCACAATTAATTGGACAAACGGGGCAACTGCAGCACAATTGAATAACGTGTCAGAAGGAAATTACATTGCAACAATTCATGACAGTAAAGGTTGTGTAGCTACTTACAGTACTTATATTTCAACACTACAACCAATGAATGTGAATGCTGAAATGACACCTGCACTTTGCCATGGTGCGCATAACGGAACATTGAATGCGTTGGTGAATGGAGGCAATGGCAACTACCATTACGCTTGGGAAAACGGTGAAGCTACCGCAAATTTAGAAGGTTTAAAAGAAGGTTTTTACACAGTAACAGTAACAGACGGAAATGGTTGTACAGTTCTAAACACGTTCCATGTGGCTGAGCCTACAGCACTTATTGCAACTATCGCACACGTTGATCAAATTTATGTGGAACATGCGAATGTGGATGTAACAGTAGCAGGTGGAACCGCTCCTTATTCTTACACATGGAACAATGGTGCTTCAACGCAAGATTTAAATGAAGTTGACGGTGGATTTTATGAAGTGTTGATTACTGATGCAAATGGTTGTCAAGTATCTGCAAACGCAATTGTGGATGCACATGAAGCGTCTGAAGTTGGTCAAGCTAACATTGCACCAGAGTTGAGTGTGGAAGAGGGAAATCCTACACAATATATGCTTGGGATAAATGAAGTTGCAACGACAGAATTAAATGTATACCCAAACCCAGCAACAGAAAATGCCACTGTAACATGGAACGGTGAAGAAGTTCAAAAAGTAGTACTAATGACAATCACTGGTCAAAAAATTCAAACCATCGAAGCAGTTAACTTACAAAAGGTAGAATTGACTGGAGTTGCACAAGGAGAATATTTCGTGAAGCTATACACAGTTAACGGACAAGAGTTAGTTAGAAAGGTGATCTTCATATAGTAGAGTGGTTTCATGTTGAAAGATCGCTGCAGCGAGAGTCTTGTAGAAGAGGCTCTCGTTTTTTTTTGAAAAAGTTTAAGTCGTTCAACTAGGTTAAGTTTTTTGTCTAAAAATACTTTGTCTTATAGGCTCAAATGCTTTAAATCATTCTAATATGTTTAAAAAAACACCTTAATTCATACTTATTATTCTTCATCTTTGTATATTCGTTAAATAGCACTGATCGCATACATATATTGTGAATTATGAAGAAATTCTTATTTACTTTTTTGATTACTTGTTCATATTCACTGGTGTATAGCCAGCAAGGAAAGGTATGGGTAACGGTAGGTGATTCAGAATTTCATCAATACTATTCAGTCAACGGAAGTACAATAGTGTCAACGGACACATTATTTAATCAACTGATTCAAAAGTTTACAATTAGTGGGTTTAGACAGGCTTTGCCAAGTTCAAGGAACAAAGATCTTTTAAAGGTGTATGAACTAACCTGCGAATGCAACGAAAACGAGTTAATACAAGAAATAACCAAGTCGAAATTACCATTTTCAAAACCCGTAATAGGGCCAAAATATGAATTGTTAAATGTGCCTAATGATTACAATGCGTCCTTTGCAACTGATTATGCCTTGGATCTGATTAAAGCAAAGCAAGCATGGGAAATTACGCATGGTGACCCCACTATTGTTATTTCTATTACCGATGCAAATTACCATCTCAACCACGAAGAGTTGGTGGGGAAAGTCAATTATGTTTCCCCTAATTCTGCAACTGATTATACCCATGGTACTGTTGTCGCAATTACTGCGGCTGGAAACACAAACAATGGCGTTGGAAAAAGTTCAATTGGCTACGATACCCGTCTTGAGTTGAGAGCAATGAGTTACAATGATGTACTTGATGCGAGTTATGGTGGGGCTCAAATTGTCAATTTAAGTTGGGCATCTGGTTGTGATTTTGTTGATTACTTGCAAGCTGTGATGGATGAGGTATATGCCAATGGTACAATAATTATTGCTGCCGCGGGTAATGGTGGGACTTGCGGTGCACCGGGAAATTTTGTTTATCCAGCGTCCTTCAATCATGTAATTTCTGTATCAAGTGTTGGACCATACGACAACCACGAAAGATACTTAGGTAATGCCGCCTCCACGCATCAACACAATACTGGTGTCGATATCTGTGCTCCAGGATATGATGTAGCGCTTTCTGCTTCACCAGGATCCTATTCAACAGGCAATGGAACTTCATTTGCAGCCCCCTATGTTTCCGGAACGGTGGCACTGATGCTTGCGGTTAATCCATGCCTCAATTCAGATGAGGTTGAGTATATTTTAAAAGAAACTGCTGCTAATATTGATGGTCAAAATCAAGCTTACCTTGGCCTTCTAGGTGCTGGAAGATTGAATGCGCAGGCTGCAGTGCAGATGGCATCCACGTTTAATACCTTTAGCATGGGCGCTACAAAAACTATTGATTGTTCCAATATGTCACAAGGCATTGCATTAAGTTTAAATCAGGGAGGAATAGCTCCTTACACAGTTAACTGGAGTAATGGTTCAACTGCTACTGCACTAACAAATTTGAATCCTGGTACATACAGCGTAATTGTAAGAGATAGCGAAGGATGTGTGTCTGCATACTCAGCACAGATAAGCACTGTTGCGCCAATTTTTTTAAATGAACAAGTACATGATCCGCTCTGTTATGGAGCGACAAATGGTGAAATTGAATTAAGTGTAACAGGTGGTCAGGGGAATTACAACTATTTGTGGAATACAGGTCAAACAACTTCTGGTATTCAAGGATTAATTCCAGGTGTTTATTTTGTAATTGTTTCAGATAGCGCAGGTTGCAGTGGTGCTGAAATTTACGAGCTTCATGAACCTGCGCAATTGGTAGTCGATTTACAGAAAACGGATATTTTTTATTCCGTTGGCGGTTCAATTGATTTGACTATTTCGGGTGGTACCTCTCCGTATTCTTATCTCTGGTCAAATGGAGCAAGTACCCAAGACTTAACTAATTTACCCCCTGGATTTTATGAGGTAATTGTAATGGATGCAAACGCTTGTGAATTATCCTTAAATACAACCGTAGAATTGGCGTCTCCCTTTGGTGAGTTGAATCAACCAGCTGAATTATTGTCATCAGATGAACAGGTTGGACTTTCGACCGCTGGAACGATAGATCAAGATATTACAATTAAATACAATCCTTCAACTCAAAAAATGAATCTTAGTTGGAATTTTGATGGTGTTGTGAATTTGAGTTTGTTCAATTTAAATGGTCAATTGGTAAAAGAATACAAGCACTTTTCTGGTAAGAGTTTAGAATTGGAAAATACCGCAAAAGGAGAATATTTATTTCGACTTACAGATAACAGCAAAATAAATCTCGTCCGTAAAATTTCTTTTTATTGATGATTGAAAGATCCAAATCGAAGAATTCATGCTGTAAATGGTCTTCTTCAATTTAGAGGTGTTAAATTTACCAAATGTCACATCCGCTTCCAGATAAGTTCATTCAACGAATAAATAATGATTCCTTTTTCGATTCGGATTTTTTAGCGCATCTTGATTCGACTCCACCTGTGAGCGTGCGTTTTCATCCTGAAAAAGTTAAATCTAGGTTGGAAGTTTTAGATGCAGTTTCTTGGTGTGAAAATGGATTTTATCTAAAAGAACGACCATCCTTTACATTGGATCCTTTGTTTCATGCGGGCAGCTATTATCCGCAAGAAGCGGGCTCCATGATTTTAGATACAATTTTAAAACAAATAGATTTGCCTGATGATCCAATATTATTGGACTTGTGCGCAGCACCTGGAGGAAAAAGTACCCTCATTTCATCGTTTTTGAATGGTAAAGGATTATTAGTTTCCAATGAAGTGATACAAAACCGTGCGAGAATCTTACGCGAAAACATTGTAAAATGGGGCTATACAAATACAATTGTAACAAGCAATGATCCTGCAGATTTTTCCCGACTTCCTAATTTTTTTGATGCATTAATTATTGATGCCCCCTGTTCTGGCGAAGGAATGTTTCGGAAAGACAAGGCAGCACGTGATGAATGGTCTGAAGACAATGTAATGGTGTGTTCCGCTAGACAAAAACGCATACTCGCTGATGTTTGGGAATCTTTGAAACCTGGAGGTTTTATTATTTATTCAACATGTACATTTAATTCAAGTGAGAATGAAGAAAATGTGTCTTGGCTTTGCGAAGAATTTGGGGCTGAAGAAATAAGTCTGAAAATGCCAAAAGAAGTTCAGAAAGGTAGGGATGGACATGGTCATTATTGTCTTCCGGGAATAAATAAAACAGAGGGTTTTTATGTTGCAGTGTTACAGAAAACTGATGAAACTTTTCGAAATTCAAAATGGAATAAACGACCTGAGTTTCGCAAACAAAAAGAGAGTGCGGGTCTAGATGAATTTGTCCGTTTAGAAGATGCGGCTTTGTATAATTGGAATGAGCGAATGTTGGTTTTGCCGGCAAAAATGGAAGCAGAAATGTTGCACGTTCAAGCAACTTTGCGGTTATTGAAAATGGGAACAATGGTAGGGGAAAACTCGCGCAAAGGGTTGATTCCTTCGGAAGAACTCGCGATGGATTTTAATTTATTGTCGTTTCCTAGGAAAACAGAATTATCGAGACAGGATGCACTCAATTATTTACATGGAGATACGTTTGATTTGGGCGAAGGAAATGGATTTTGTTTGGTAACCTTCGAGCAACAACCGCTGGGCTGGATCAAAAGAGTGAATAAGCGATTCAATAATTTATATCCGAAAGAATGGCGAATAAGAATGCAAATTAGTTAGACCATGAGAAAGCTGTTTGGCTATCTTCTTGTTTTGCAGTTATTGCTTTTTATAGTGAGTTGTGGTGATTCTCAAAAGTCAAGTAGCAATGGTTTTTCTTTTGAGAATCCTGAAGACACTTCTACTCGTATTTTGGAGCGTTACAAATATTACATTGATACGCCAGTTTGCACGGATGAGGGCTGCTCAGGTGTTTACAAAGGAGTAGAATTCGTAGATGTTGAATACATGCAAAAATTAAAGCTCACAGGAACAGATATCGCTCATAATTATTCAAATGTGATGGCACGTTATGTTGGTGATAAATTAAAAGAACTTTATCGATCAAAAAAATACGCCAAAGTAGATTTAAAAAAGATCAAGATGACCACCTACGGGATGGGGGATGGGGATCGGTATGTGGAATACAGAGTATATATTCCTTTTGTTCGAGTTGATAAGAAACGACAAGCAATGACAGGATTTGATCATTCTGGAGGCTGGGGACACACACCGGATATTAAAAAACGGAAGCGTGATTTATTAAAAGGCCGTATAGTTAAAAACAGAAAATTATACGTTAGTCCACTGTACAAAACACCGGAAGGTTTGGAGGAGTACTGGATTCAATGGAAGCACACTGATTTGCAGTGATATTTAATATCAAAAAGAACCTAACTTCTCTTTCTTGAAGATTTTACGATACGTATCATAGATAAAGCTCAATCGCTTTTCATCGTTAGGATAGTCGCGGTAAAGTTTTGGTGGAAGTTGAATAATTGATTCGAATTCTTCGATGGATAAACCTAGTTTTTTCGCAATGTATCGTTTTTCTTCTTCCGCTTTTTCTTCAATGTAGGGTTTGCTTTTTAAAACCTCAAGCGCTTCTTCTCTTGAAACGGCACCAACACAAATCTGGGAAGAGAACGTTGCTCTGCGGTAATCAATTCCGAATTTTTTAAAAAGGTAATAGGATTGAATGAACCCAGTATATTTTGATTCGTAATGCTTGCCTCCGTAATATTTCCAATTCAATTCTTTTTCCAAAAGTTCCATGGCTTCCGCTTTTTCAAAAGGAACATAGTTCAGTAGGTAAACCATTTTTACTCCTTTGAAAAGCTTGTAGTACATTTCACTTAAGAATCCGAAAGTGGGAAACTTTTTCAGTTTCAGTTTTCCAAATTTCTTCTGAATATGATTGAAATAGGTAAGATCCTTTGCGTTGTAATGCCAGCATTTTGGCAAGACACCTTCTGTTGCGAAGTTGCCACCGCTGATAATGTGTTTAATTCCATATTTAACGGCAACCTTGTGGAGTGATGACAGAATGGCAATGTCGGTAGGTGTGTCAGCTTCCGGAACAGATGCTTTTAAAAATGAAATTTGAAGATCTTTAAATTCTTCCCAATCGAGCACATAACTTTCGTATTCAACGTGTAGTTTATTTGCAATGTTTTTGATGTTTAAAACAGCTTCTTCAGAGTTCCAACCATTGTCCATGTGCACTGCTAAAACACGCAGACCATGTTGGCGCGCTATGTAGGCAGCATAACTGCTATCAATGCCTCCGCTTAAACCAACAACACAATCGAATTCTTTGCCCTTACCAGCTAATTTAATTTCTTCAATCAGATGAGTAAGTTCTGTATCACTTTTTGTTCCTTGGTATTTATAGCGTTCACGTTTGTCAAGAAATTCTGTACAGTGGTTGCATTCACCTTTCTCATTGAAAGTAATATCAGGATCGGAAGTATCCATCACGCAACGAGTGCATTGGCGATATTCAGTAGAATGCATTGTGCAAAATTAAGCATGATTTTAAGCTCTGAAAGAAAAAAGTGGTTTTTATTAACTTTTTAACGACTCTTCAGGGTAATTGATCAATACGCCGCGTTTTTTACTTTGATAAACGAACAAGCTCCCCGCTGCCAATCCACTGGCAAAGCCTTCATGGTGCGCTTTTTGAAGATCTGAAATGGAACCAGCACCACCTAGTGCTACAACTGGAATGGCAACCGCTTCAGAAATACTTCGAATTAAATCGATATCGTAACCACTCATTTCGCCATCCTTTTCTATCGATTGCACAATGATCTCACCTGCGCCTTTTTCTTCCATGAGTTTTGCAAAGCTTACCGGATCGTAACGCGTCGATTTTGTCCCTCCATGCGTCCATGTTTTGATTCCACCCAAAAATTTCTTCTTAACGTCAATGCAAACGGCAATTGTTGAAGAACCAAATTCAGCTGCTGCTGCTTGAATAAAATCTGGATTTTCTGCTGCATAAGAGGTAACGATAACACGCTCAGCTCCTGCAGCAATTATTTCTTGAATGTTGTTAAGTGTTCTTATTCCGCCACCAACTGAAAATGGCATGTCGGCTTCTTCGCCAACAATCCGCACAAATTCCAAATCGATTGTTCTTTTTTCTTTAGTGGCTTGAGTATCCAGAAAAACAAGTTCATCTGCTCTTAAATCATTAAAAATGTGGACAGCATTGATAGGGTCGCCAATGTACCGATGATTTTTAAAACCAATCGATTTGTAAAGGGCTTTGTCTTTTAGCAGCAATACAGGTATGACGCGAGGACGGTGCATTTTTTATACTCTAATTTATAATCTTCAATTTGTAATATGTAATCTGTAATCTTCAATCTGTAATCTTCAATCTGTAATCTGTAATCTGTAATCTGTAATCTGTAATTTATTATCAAACTAAACCTACAAAATTAGCCAACAATTGAATCCCAGCATCATGACTTTTTTCTGGGTGGTATTGAACCCCAAAAATTAAGTCTTTCGAAACTGCAGAAACAAAGTTGCCACAGTAATCAGTTGTATTTAAAACGATCGAAGGATCATTCGCCTTAAATTGATAGGAGTGCACAAAATAAAATTCTGATTCATTTTCGATGTTGTTCATGAGTGGTGATTCTTTATGAATTCGAATCGTATTCCATCCCGTATGTGGTATTTTGAAACGAAGTGTATCATTCACCTGAAATTTGACGACTTCTGCATCCAACCATCCCAAACCTTCACATGCTGAGTTGTTTTCACTTTCAAAACTAACTTTTGCCATCAATTGCATTCCCAGGCAAATTCCTAAAATTGGTATTTTTTTGTTCAGTACTGCATGATTAAGCGCTTCAATCAATCCCAACTCCTGCAGGTTATTCATGGCCTTTCCAAAATGACCAACACCCGGTAAAATTAGTTTTTCTGCATGCAGTATATCGTCCGGATCCGATGAAACGATGGATTCAATCTGTAAGCGATCCAGTTTTTTCTTCACGGAATATAAATTCCCCATGTTGTAATTCACGATGACGATCATAATGTGAAGATAATAATTAAAATTTGAAGCTAGCCGAGTGGCCGTCCTCGATACACTTTCCACTTCGTTTCAAGCACTCGGTCGGCTTTGAGTTAGTCGAGTGTCGACCTCGATTTATTGTTAATAGCTAGTCGAGTGTCCGACATAGGAGGATGTACCGAGACTAGCACTCGGTCGGCTTGTATACTTTTGTTAAGAGCTAGCCGAGTGGCCGCTTCAGCGGCTGTACCGAGGCTAGCGCTCCAGCAATCCACCCTCGATACACTTTCCACTTCGTTCCAAGCACTCGGTCGGCTTGTATAATTGATATAAAAGCTAGCCGAGTGGCCGCTTCAGCGGCTGTACCGAGGCTAGCGGATAAATTTCTTCTTAGCAAGTTTTTTCAAAAAATCAATTCTTCCATCAATTAAAGCACTCTTTTTTTCATGACCCCACTTCTGAATTTGCTTTTCACGATTAAAAGCATAATCGATTCTATTAAATTCTTCTGAATAAACAAGTTTTACGGGTTGATGCAATTTTGTATGAATTGCACCCTCTCCATTTTGATGTTGATGAAGTCTTCGTTCTAAATTTCTAGTGCTACCTGTATAGTAGCTTCCATCTCCACAAAGTAAGATATACATATGACAAGTCATGAATTTTTAGGTTAAGCTACATTGAATATAAGCAAATTTTTTGATTTATTTCCATATTCCATGATTAATGATTGTCGAGTATCCACCCTCTGTACACTTTCCACTTCGTTTCAAGCACTCGGTCGATCTGTATAATTTTGTTTAGAGCTAGCCGAGTGACCGCTTCAGCGGTTGTATCGAGACTAGCACTCGGTCGGCTTGTATACTTTTGTTAAAAGCTAGTCGAGTGACCGCTTCAGCGGTTGTATCGAGACTAGCACTCCAGCAATCCACCCTCGATACACTTTCCACTTCGTTTCAAGCACTCGGTCGGCTTTGAGTTAGTCGAGTGTCGACCTCGATTTATTGTTAATAGCTAGTCGAGTGTCCGACATAGGAGGATGTACCGAGACTAGCACTCGGTCGGCTTGTATACTTTTGTTAAGAGCTAGCCGAGTGACCGCTTCAGCGGTTGTATCGAGACTAGCGGTTGTATCGAGGCTAGCAACTCCGCCAATTTCTCCACCTGAATTTTCCGAGAATATTTTTCGATGCCATTAGAATTACAGGCGATACTCCCTGTGTTTTCAAACTCTTGGTAAAGCTCACCTAAAACTTCCAATAGGTGGTTAGCATCTTTCACAATGATGCCAGAATTTGTTGATTGAATTATTTCTGCTTGCAATTGGTTGCTTTCGTCTTTTATGTCAGTTAGATGAAAATAAGTTGATTTTAAGTTTTTAGATTCAATATCATCAGAATAGCACAAAATAATTTTTCTTTTTATTCCTAAGTAGGTAAAGATCTTTGTTCCTAAAATGGAATAATCGTTAAACAACAAGAATAAATTTGCCTTTGCCAATTCTTTCACTAAAGTCTCATTTTCTGTTCTTGGAAAAAAATGAACGACTGACTTTAAATAATTCGAATTAGAAATGATTTTTTGCAGTTCTTCTTGGTTGTTTATTCCATAAAAATTGACGCGAATGGCTTTTATTTTGGTTGTTTCGCCAAATTTTTCAAGGGTTCTAAGAAAACTTTCAATCGGATGCCATTTGTAAATAGTTCCGGCAAATGAAATGGTAAAACAATCGTTATTTTGTGCTATACTAAACGTTTTATCAATTGCTTCGGGGTTGAAACCATTTAATATCAATGAGAAGTCTTTGTTTGATAAGTTTCTTTCAACCTGTTTCTGGAGAAATGTTGAGACTGTAATTATTTTCGAAACATTTTTCAGATATCGATTTTCAAAAAAAGAATTCCATGCTTTTAAAAAAATATTTCTCGACCTTGTTTTATCTTGTACCCATGCATCCCTGTAATCAGCAACCCATGGTGTTTGGAATTTCTTGCCCAGTTTTGAGGCATATTTAAACAGGATAAATGGATCACCGGTAGCAATAATGCAATCAACTTTGTTTTGTTTTAAGTAATCTTCTGCAGTTAAATAGATTTTATATTTTGGCCCAACAGAAAACGGGAATTGGATTAACTCATTAAATATGGAGTTGATTTTACGAAGAGATTTATATTTATTTGGCCCATATTTTAGTAATATTTTATTGGATAAAGTTGGCTGGTAAGCGCTTCTAATGATTGTGCCGTATTCAGTTTTTTCTATTATTGTCTGAGCTGAATTACTTGGGGAAACATAATCCAAATGATTTCCATGCGTATTGCTCCATTGACGTGTAACAACAATAGGTTCAATACCGAATTCTTTCAGATAACGGTACCAATTGTATGGTCTTAAACCACCCACTGAAACGTAGGGCGGGAAATCATAGGCCAGAATTAGTACTTTTTTCATCTTTAACTCACTCATAATTATCCATTAAAAGAAAGTCTGCTATATGAAAATGTTTTACTCCTTCAATGGTGTCAGTCCAAATCGAATCCATCGAAACGACATATTTTGGGTAATGGTCTTTCAGCTCCAATAAAGGATTAAATTCCCTCTCAACTGTTGCTTTTTCGGGCATCAGGTAGGTAACTTGAATGTAAAACTTTGAATTCCCTTTTGTTGCAATAAAATCAATTTCTTTTGTGCCAACTTTGCCTACAGCAACTTTATAGTCTCTGCTCAGCAATTCGAGTAAAACAATATTCTCCAAAATCCCTGAAATCATTCTGTCTTTATAACCCATCACAGCATATATAAGCGCAGGGTCACTCACAAAATATTTCTCTTGCGTCTTTAATAACTCTTTTCCCTTCACGTCATAGCGTTGGATACGTTTGATGATGAAAGCGCTTTCCAAGGCATTAAGGTAATTATAAACTGTGTTTAGATCAATTTTTCGTTGTTGACTTTTAAAATAATCTGCAATGTTTTTTGCTGAAAATGAATTACCAATATTATCAAATACATACTTAACAATTCGTTCTAACAATTCTACATCACGAATTTTATATCGCTGAACGGTGTCCCTTAAAATGGCTGAAGAGTATATATCAAAAACAATTTTATAGGCAGATTCTAAAGAATAGGTTGATGTGTGTAACACAGGAAATCCTCCAATTCGCATAAAGAATTCAAATTTTTCAAATCTACTTTTATCGCTTTTTTGAAGTTCAGTATTAAAGCTCAAACATTCTCTAAATGTGAGTGTTTGTATTTGAAATTCAATGTATCTTCCAGCTAGAAAAGTTGCCAGTTCCGAGGATAATAAATGCGAATTTGATCCGGTGATGTAGATGTCAGCGTCAAAATCCAAGAGAAATGAATTCACGGCCTTTTCCCAGCCAAATACCTCTTGGATTTCATCCAGTAAAATATAATGCTTATTTCCAGGCGTTATTTGTTGTTTAATAAAGGTGTAAAGGTCTTCTCCTGTCTTGATTTCTGAGTAATTGAAGCTTTCAAAATTGATGAAATGAATATTTTTTTCCTCGGCTCCTCTTCGAAGAATTTCCTCTTTTAATAGAAGCAAAATACTCGATTTACCAGATCTTCGTATGCCAGTTATTACTTTAATAAAAGGCTTATCGATGAATTCTTTAATCTTGTTTATATATAATTCTCGTTGAATCATTATTGGGTTGTAACAACAAAAATAGTATAATAATTCAATTTTTAATGCCTATAACCCTAAAAAGTGAATTTAAAATTAAATTTTAAGGGTTGTAACCTATAAAAGTAATAATTAGGGGTAGATTATTTGCCAGAATAAGTACTTTTTTCATCTTTCCAAAGATAGGAATTCAGTTTTAAAAGGAATCAAAGTGGGTGAAATCGTCTATTCATTAACTTTTAAATATCTTTGAGGCAATAGAGACGAATGAAAAAAGCACTAATTACAGGGATTACAGGTCAAGATGGCGCTTATTTAGCAGAGTTACTGCTCGAAAAAGGCTACGAGGTTCACGGTATTAAACGACGTTCTTCATTGTTTAATACTGAAAGAATAGATCATTTGTACCAGGACTTGCACGAACGAAACGTTCGGTTTATACTGCATTACGGAGATTTATCGGATTCGATGAATCTAACACGAATTATTCAAGAGGTACAGCCAGATGAGATTTATAATCTGGGCGCTATGTCGCATGTGAAGGTGAGCTTTGAAACACCCGAATACACAGCAGATGTAGATGGAATTGGTACACTGCGTATTTTGGAAGCAGTTCGATTGCTCGGTTTGACAGAAAAAACAAGAATTTACCAAGCATCCACATCAGAATTGTATGGTTTGGTGCAAGAAGTGCCTCAATCAGAGAAAACACCTTTTTATCCAAGAAGCCCTTATGCAGTAGCCAAACAATATGCTTTTTGGATTACAGTTAATTACCGTGAAGCTTACAACATGTATGCCTGCAATGGTATTTTGTTTAATCATGAATCACCTTTGCGAGGAGAAACCTTTGTTACGCGAAAGATTACAAGGGGTGTGGCACAGATTGCACTGGGATTAGACAAATGCCTTTTCGTTGGAAATTTGGACGCAAAACGTGATTGGGGACATGCTAAAGACTATGTTGAGGCCATGTGGCGTATGTTGCAGCAAGAAACTCCAGAAGACTTCGTTATTGCGACGGGCGTAACGACCGAGGTGCGCGAATTTGCAAGAATGGCATTTGAGGAAGCGGGTATCAAAATAGGCTTTGAGGGAGAAGGAGTAAATGAAAAAGCTGTAGTGTTAGAAAAAGCAACGACCATCGAAGCCGTTCAGGTTGGTCAAACGGTATTGCAGGTGGATCCAAAATATTTTCGACCAACGGAGGTAGAGTTGTTGATTGGTGACCCAAGTAAAGCGAAGCAAAAGTTAGGCTGGAAACCAAACTATGACTTGAATGCATTGGTTAAGGAAATGGTACAGGCTGATCTTGACTATTTTAAAAGAGAAAAATACTTGATGGATGGAGGTCATAAACGCTTTACTCCACATGAATAAAAGCGCTAAAATATATGTTGCTGGGCACAACGGAATGGTTGGTTCTGCCATTGTTCGACTTTTGCAAAAAGAAGGCTTTAATAATTTGTTGATAAGACGCTCATCAGAGTTGGATCTCCGAAATCAAGCAGCAGTAAATACCTTTTTTCGGGAAGAACAACCTGAGTATGTTTATTTAGCTGCGGCGAAAGTCGGAGGAATTCATGCAAACAATCAATTCAAAGCAGATTTCATTTATGACAACCTCATGATGGAATGCAATGTTATACATGCGGCTCACGAAAATGGCTGTAAAAAACTACTGTTTCTTGGGTCTTCGTGCATCTATCCAAAATTTGCTGAACAACCCATTAAAGAAGAATCATTGTTGACGGGATTGCTTGAGCCGACAAATGAACCTTACGCGCTATCTAAAATTGCAGGTTTGAAAATGTGTGATTATTACCGCGAACAATACGGGGTAGACTTTATTTCGTTGATGCCGACTAATCTGTATGGTCCAAATGATAATTATGATCTGCAGAACTCCCACGTGATTCCAGCAATGCTGCGTAAGTTTCATGAAGCCAAGATAGAAAATAAACAAGCTGTCGAACTCTGGGGAACTGGATCGCCGAAACGTGAGTTTTTGCACGTAGATGACTTGGCGAAAGCGTGTCTCTATTTTATGGAAAATCATTCTGACAAAGGCACTATCAATATTGGAACTGGCGAGGATGTTTCTATCCGGGATTTGGCGGAATTGATTAGAAAAATTGTTGGTTTCGAAGGTGAAATCAATTGGAATACAGCCTATCCAGATGGAACGCCAAGGAAATTATTGAATGTCGACAAGGCTTTGTCTCTTGGTTGGAAAGCGCAAATTTCACTGGAAAATGGACTACAGGAAGTGTATCTGAATAAATTCGTTCCAGCCTAAATAGCCTTACATCCAATGCCTAATAAGCACTTACTCATCCTAACCGCTGAATATCCATATGGAAAAGGGGAGACGTTTTTGGAAAATGAAGTGCCCATTTTAGCGCAGCATTTTGACAAGATTACAATAATTTCTTTAAGCGAGAATTCAGAGCATACGAGAGAAATACCATCTATTTGTGAGGTGTTCCGCTATCCTATTTCTTTATCGAAAATTGAGAAAATACTTGCTTTGAGGTACTTGTTATTAAGAGAAGTAAGGGCAGAATTGAAACGAGTGACGAGTGTTTATAAGTTAAAAGTTAACTTTCAGATCATTTCAACCATCCTAGTTTCTTGGGCAAGAGCAAAAAAAATAAAATCATTAATTAGAAAGCATTTAAATTCGGAATCGATTGCCTATTCCTATTGGACCGATGATTCCGCCTTGGCATTGGCGCAATTGAAAATTGAAAATCCTGACTTTAAATGTGTGTCTCGCTTTCACGGATGGGATGTCTACTTTGAAGCAAGTGCAATTGGTTATTTGCCTTTCCGGAAGTTTATCAATGTTCACTTGGTCCAACAATTTGCCATTTCTGATGCAGGTTTAAATTATGCAAGAACGAGATGGGGAATAGATTTTCCGAACAAAATATCTGTTTCGCGGTTAGGTACCGCAACCCAAATGGAACATTGGTTACCATGTGAAGTGAAGAATGAGCAAAAACTTATCGTTAGTTGTTCGAACGTTATTCCACTCAAGCGAGTGGAACTTATTTTCGAAGTCTTGAATGGTTTAGTGAATGATGAAATACGTTGGGTCCACTTTGGAGATGGACAGAATTTGACAGAATTAGAAAGAAAAATCGCTCATGAAAAAAAATCGCATCTCACCGTTGAATTGAGGGGGAGGGTTTCCAATGAAGAGGTATTGGGATTTTACAAGCAAGAAGGCCCTTATTTTTTCATAAATCTCAGTACATCTGAAGGGATTCCGGTTTCTATCATGGAGGCATTCTCATTAGGGATTCCCGTTGTTGCAACTGCGGTTGGAGGGGTTCCCGAAATTGTATCCAACAATATAGGCGCGTTGGTTAATCCGCATGCTACTGCTAAAGAGATTCAAATGATTCTGATCAATTTACTAAGTAAACCGCTATCCGATTGGAATCAACTGTCTGAGCAAGCTTATGAAGTTTGGAAAAACCAGTACAACGCGGAATCTAATTTCACTTCTTTTGCCCAGGCGCTAAAGGAAATCTAATTCCAATTTTAGTCACAGACCCCTTTCTCTAACTATTTATTTTGTTAGTTTACTTATTCCAAATCCCCAAAAATACATACTATTTGGGGATTGTATTCCCCAAAAATATATACTAATTGGGGATTGTATTCTCCAAAAATAGTATATATTTGGTGATTATGATTAATAGAATCTTATACAATAGTCTGGAAAAGAATGTAAAAAAGAATAAAGCAATTGTTCTTTTAGGACCTAGGCAGGTTGGTAAAACGACATTGATTCAGGAATTCCTTAAAAACAAGGACTGCTTATTCTTAAGTGGGGATGATCCTGAAGTTAGAGTGTTATTAGAAGATGCCGGGACAAGTAAACTGAAGGCAATTCTCGGCAATTATGAATGGGTATTCATAGATGAAGCACAAAGAATCAAAGGGATAGGGCTTACGGCGAAGTTGATTACAGATAATTTTAAAAAAGTGCAGTTGTTCATCAGTGGCTCTTCTGCATTAGAGATAAATGACCACACACAAGAACCTTTAACAGGACGAAAATATGAATACCAGTTATTTCCGATAAGTTGGGAAGAATTTGAGAAGAATGTCGGTTACTTGGAAGCAAATTCTCAATTAGAGGAACGATTGATTTATGGGATGTATCCAGATGTGATCAATCGTCGGTCAGAAGCGGCAGTAATTCTCAAACAACTCACCTCAAGTTACTTGTATAAGGATGTTTTATCCATAACGGGTATTAAAAAACCTGATTTACTGGAAAAATTGCTTCGAGCACTTGCGCTGCAGTTGGGTAACGAAGTCTCTTACAACGAATTGTCCAAACTTCTAGAAGTGGATAAAGCGACAATTGCAAAGTACATTGATCTTCTTGAGAAGTTGTTTATTATTGTTAAATTGAATAGTTTCAGTCGAAACCAACGAAATGAAATCAAACACAACCGTAAGATCTATTTTTACGACAATGGTATTCGCAACATGTTAATTAATAATTTGAACCCTCTTGACTCCCGAAATGATAAAGGCGCGTTATGGGAAAACTTTCTAATTACAGAACGGCTCAAGGTGCAACACTATCACCTATTATTTACAAACAACTATTTTTGGCGCACTATTCAAAAACAAGAGATTGATTTTGTGGAAGAACGAAATGGGAAGTTGGTAGCGTATGAATTCAAATGGAAAAAGAAAAACAGCGACAAGATTCCGGCTTCTTTTCTCGAAAAATACAATGCCACGGGTACCATTATCGATAAAGATAATTTCCGTGATTTTGTGTTGTTAGATACTTGAAATAGCTATTCTACAGATGTGAACGATACAGCTCTTCTAATCGACTGCAATAATGTGTGATATCAAAGTTCTTGACAAAGTCCAAAGCGGATTGCTGCACGGAATTGTACAGAGGAGCGTTTTCCCATAATTCAATGATTTGATCTGCAAGTTGCGCTGGATCTGGTTGTTGAAATATAAATCCGTTTTTGCCCTGTTCAATCAAATCGCGATTGCCACGACCATCAACACAAACGACAGGAGTACCCGCTGCCATGGCTTCTAAAATAACCAATCCTAAAGGTTCGTAATTTGCAGTGTGAAGGTAAACAAATGCTTTTTGCAGAAAGGTTTCAGGGTGATCGACATTGCCATGAAAATGAATGAAATCTGTTAATTCCAATTCATTCGTCAGTGCTTCTAACGCTTTGCGTTTGGGGCCATCGCCAAGCAGGTGTAAATGAAATGAAAGACCTTTTTCGTGCAAATTTTTCACAACGCTGATTGCCTGATTTTGTGCTTTTTTCTCAACAAGGCTCCCAATCATGCACAACTCAAGTGCTTTTTCTTTCGGTGCTTTAGCTTGGAATCTATTGATTGAAATACCATTTAGTAGCTTATAAACTGGAGTTGAAGTCGGAAGTACTTTTTGTGCATATGTAAATGAATCATGTGCGATGCTGATTGCGATTTTTTTAGGCAATTTTTTCCAAGATTTCAAGATCAAATTACGCTCGTAAAAGTCGGTAATTCCTTTTTTTGAAAAGAGCGTTTTTAAACCTCCTTTCTCTAATTGGTGCATATTATCATGAAAATGCATGACACGAAGCACATTTCCGATTCTTAGTTGGCTCATGACCATATCTGTTTCAAACAAGTGCGAATGAATAACGTCTGGTTGAAATGTATCTATGAACTTTTGCAAGTCCTCTACATCAACATCATTTTTTCCCGATAGGGAAGGGCGCACAAGGGATGGGATGAGCTCAATTCGAAGGTCCTCAGTAAAAGCTTTGTAGGCATTGTTTGGACGAAAAACAACCAGGCAAACTTCTATCCCTTCTCGCTGCTGCAGCTCCTGACAAATATCAATGACCAATCGCTCGGCGCCACCTTTGTTGAGTTCGGGTATGATGTGCAGGATTTTCATGTGCATTTAAACTTTCATTTAATTCTTTAGCTTGGATACCAATACCTGCCAGTATCCTTTTCGCGGGCTTCCAACGTAGGTTAATTTTTTTTGTGCTTTTAATTTTTTAAGATGATACCGGATTCCATCTTCTGACAAGTTTAATTTTTTTGCCAATTCTTTAATGGTTCCTGAAGCATTTTGATGAAAATATTCCAAAATCAAACGTGCATTTTTAGTGGTAGTTTTAGTGGTAGTTTTAGTGGTAGTTTTAGTGGTAGTTTTAGTGGTAGTTTTAGTGGTAGTTTTTTTAGGTTTGGAAAGTGGAACGATTACTTCAAAAACGTCTTTTTCCATAAAAACAGGTGCTATTCCGCTATATAATCGACTATATTTAAAAACGTTTCTTATACCGGTTCCAAGTTCTTCAGCTCGAGCAATTTGAACAAAGAATTTCGTGATGTGTGGATTTTTTGGATACGATTCACATTCATCGGGCTGAATGGAGCCAAATAAATGAGGTTTGTTGGCATTTCGCAGTATACAACGGTCTACGGATATTTCAAGAGTAGAAACGCGTGGATTTATGTATTCACGATGTATCAGAAAGTTTGCTACAAGTTCTCTGAAAATATGTTCCCGCAATGAAATACGCAGGTCTCCTTCCATGTAAAATTTATCTAGTAAGTGCTTGGCTAAAAATTGCATAAGCATCTCGTAGGAAATGATCAAATTGCGCCGTATGGTTTCTCGGTCATCATATCTGCTTGTATCCACTCGTCGAAGTATGGCTTCGATCCTGTAGTGCGGTAACATGCTCAATATGGCTTCTTCTTTTCCAAACAACAACAAGGCGGCTAAGGTGAATCCTTCGGTATTGGTATTCAGATCTGTGCGGTACAATCCAGCAGCTTTGTAAAAGGCTGTTCCCGATAATTCCAGCCATGGGTGTGAGGGCCTATTGGCGCGTATCAGGTTTTTTGCTTTTTCAATAATACCGTTTTCGAAATGAGATTCATTCAGGTAAGGATAGATGGTGTTCTCGGAGTAATTTGTCGCTTTTTGCGCATACAAATCACTTATTTTACTATGTGTATTCAATACAAAATCACCATCGGTACTGCGGTCATAGATTTTTCCTTTGCTTTTGTGGACTTGTGAGCTAGAGGGTACAAATACGTGAATAATGCTTTTTCCTTCTATCTCGAGGATTGTTGGTTGCAATAGAAAAACAGGATCTAATTTCTCGGAGTTATTGCTCAAATTGACCAAATTTCGACATAACTGATCCGCTTTATTTTTGTCCAATCCAATTAGCTTCCCGCTATCATCTACACCAAGTAAAATGGTGCCGCCTTGTCTGTTTAGAAAAGCACAAATGGTCTCAAATAGATTTCCGGGTAATTCTTTGGATGCTTTTTTAAACTCGATGGTTAAGCCTTCCCCCTTTTTTAGAATATGTGCTATGTGTTGTGGATCCATAAATTGATGTAGACAAGATAAGGATTATTTACGGAATACAGGGCTACAGTTGTTATCTATTGGGAACTGACCACATGAAAAAAGTGACTTTTTTAGATCACACATACGTATTCCTCGGACGAAAAACAACCAGGCAAACTTCTATCCCTTCTCGCTGCTGCAGCTCCTGACAAATATCAATGACCAATCGCTCGGCGCCACCTTTGTTGAGTTCGGGTATGATGTGCAGGATTTTCATTGAAAGTTCTGAGCTTTTTTACAAACAAAAAACACAGAACTCGAACCTAATTTTGAAACATGTGGTTTAAACCATTGCGGATAATCAGGGTAAGGATATAAAAAAGGTTCCAGAGTAGTAATGATTTCAAATTCTTTTGAAACTGTTTTTTTCCAATTTTTGACGCGGTAGTGAGTTATATCATACCATATACTTGTTGCCCTTGGTTGACTATGTGATATCGCACGGAAAATAGATGTAAAACGTTTGGTTCGACCCGATTGATGGAGAAAGCGAAAGAATTCGTACACTTTTATATGAGTGGTAAAGAACACTTGTGAAAACAGGTTGATCCAAGCCATACTTGCTGTGGGGATACCAATAATCAACACGCCGTCATTTTTTAAAACGCGTTTCATCTCTTCCAGTGTTACTCTTTCATTTTCAACGTGCTCGAGTACATGTGATGAAAAAACCACATCAAATTGTTCATCTTCAAAGGGTAAATTCTCTGCGTGACCTTGGATAATGGTTTCACCGGGTACTAATTCTTTTAAAAATCTACCAACACCATGCGCTCCTGGGTCCGGGTCTATTCCTGTACAGATACAATTGAGCTTTTCCCGCGCTTGTTGCATGGCGTAACCAGCTCCACAACCTACGTCTAGAAATACTGAATTGTCCGTGATATACGATTCAATCGCTGACCATTCTTTGTCTCGTATCACTTGCTGGTAGGCCTCAACAGCTTCCTTTTTGGAAAGTGTGCTATAAATGAGTTGGCCTAAAGTACGCATAGATTAAATAAAGTTTTGCTTTGGTTTGTGCTGATTTTGGGTCACTCAAGATGGAACGTGTGATGTGCCAAACCAGTTGTACAAAGTTACGTTTTAACGCGTAATATTTCGCAATACCATAATAGCAATTGCTCAATGCTTTTTGCTGAGATTTTCGGCTAATTTTTGTTGAAACAAATGGATCCTTAAACAGCAGTTGCAGCCCTTTTAGTCGTGGGTAAAAACAATTGTTTTTAATGTTAACTGAATTTTCATCGTGCCAACGATAGACAACAGAATCGATAGGCAAAAAGGTGGTAGGATAATGAAGGTGAATTTGTGTCCACAGCACGGAGTCTTCTACAATGACGATGCGCGGATCAAATTGAAATTTTTCCAAAATGGAGCGGTGAATGCAGACCCTTGCTGGAATAATCGATTGACGAATAAAATAATCCGGTTCATTGTCGTATGCCTCCGTTTGTATGGATGTTAATTGTCCTTCGTGCAATATTTTACATGCAGTAAAATAAAAGCCAGCATCTTTTTGGTCCTTTAAACGATCATGAAGCTGCTGCAAGTGGTTTTCTTCATACAAATCATCACTATCTAAAAAACAAATCCATTGGCCCTTCGCATTTCGGATACCGTTATTTCGAGCATTACTTCGCTCAGCATTATCTTGATAGATGTAGCGAATACGATCATCTTGAATCGATAGAGCCTCTATAACACCTCTCGTATTGTCTGTCGACCCATCATCCACTACTATACATTCCCAGTTTTGAAAAGTTTGGGCACACACGGAGTTGATAGTTTCAGTAATAAGTGAAGCGCGGTTGTAGGAAGGGATGATGATGGAGAAAAAAAAATGGATCATAAGACATTTACAGCTTAAAAACTAATTCATTTAGAAGGATTTTCTTAACTTATAAAATAAATCTCTATATTCTTGACAAGAACGCATTGGCTTATTAAATATCATTTTGATTAGAAAGAAACTAAATCTTATGTAATTTTTCTTTCTTAAATTATAAATAGAAAGAAATTCATAAGCAATATAGTTAACTTTAAAGTAGTGATGTAATGCGCGTGGAATATGTCGTTTAATACCTTTATTTATTTTTAGCCAGTCAAAATACCGTTTTTCATTACCAAAAGCCTCGCTCAATGAATTGGCATTTACATGTCTTCTCCAGGCCATTCCATTTAGAGGTAAAAAGCCTATTTCCCCGTTCATGGCACGTAAATAATGAAGCACTGTATCCCATTGAATGATTCCGTAAAAAAAGTCAGGATATTCTTTGGGTTCTGCTGATTTACGAAAAATTATAGTGTTATTCAGTGGATTGAAAAAATGTGAAAGATAGTATTCCAGATTAAAAATGTTTGGAAAATTATGACGAACCTCTTCAATTACATTGCCGTATTGATCTGTAATATCACCATTTGTAAATGACCAGGCAATGTTTGGATTTTTTTCCATGAAAGCAATTTGTACTTTCGTTTTCTTAGGGTCAATCCAATAATCATCAGCTTCTAAAAGTGCTATAAATTCGCCTTGAGATTTTTGAACTAAGAATCTGTAATTCGAATGAAGTCCGATATTTTGTTTGTGTTGAAAATAATGAATGTGTTCTGGATTTGAAGCAATCCATTTTTTTACAATCTCCTCGGTGTTATCTGTAGAGCAGTCGTCTCCAATTAAAAGCTCCCATTCAAATTCTATTTTTTGATTAAAAACAGATTTAATGGCTTCATCGATGTATTGACCTTGATTATAGGCCATCATGAGTACGGTAAGCTTTTTAGATTTCATACGTTTTGCTAAAACTGTATTTTCATGGATAAGTGTACTCTCCATTGTAAAATTTCTTGAGATTTTCTAAAAATCCTTCATGAGAATAATAAGAATCAAGTATTTTCCTATTTCTAATATTTAGTTGATTGTATGCGTTTTCGTTGCTTAGAATATCTTGTATGGATTGGCATATATTTATTCGCATATCTTCATATGTTTCAAAAACATTTGGCAATTTTTTATATTCAGGCATAAAAAAATCTTTATTGTACACAGCAAAACCAATACCGCCTGCTATCGTGGGTTCGAAAAAGTAACCATCAAGTCCTTCTCCAAAGGTTATGGAAATTTTACAGAATTTGGCTATTTCCAGATAATCATTATATCTTATTCCGTTAATTTCTATGAATTTAAATTCATTAAATTTTTTTTTCAATAAATTTACTATTTCAGATTTATGTTCATTTTCATCAGGAGAAATCATTATTAAATTTGATTTCTGATTGAAATTGAGAGAATTAAAATTGGGTCTATTTATAAAAACGGATAAATGATGTAATGGTATGTTATAGAACTCTCTATAGTAACTGTTCGCATATTTATCATGAGCAGTTGTTTGTGTAAGATGCGTGCAGAGTTTCTTGAGTTTTTCGATTTTATCCCGCTCAGGCATTAAGAGAATATTTTGATTTAAAATGTTTATATGCCTATTTGGAATTGAATACCACCAATTTAATTCTCTTTTTGACCAAAGAGAATTATGAATTTCTATAAATGTTGGAATATGCAATTCCGGTATATGTAAAATAATTGATTTTAATTTTTTGAATTTTATATGTACGACAGAGAAATTATATAAGTAGATGTTGTTGTCAAATGCCGTGATTTTTGATCTAAATGGTTCTTTACCAATATAATAAGGGAGTTTGGTGATTAATATGGATTGTTTTAATGAATTATTTAACTTTCGAGTTTCTTTAAAAATGCTGAAAATAGACAGTATTCCACCTGAAACTTTATTTGTTGAAGGAACAATAAAAAGAATTAATTCGTCATTTTTTACGGTAATTGTTCTTTTGAAGTGAAATAATTGAAAATACGTTTGTATTTTCAAAAACATCTGAATAATCTTTCCAAATATTTTCTTTTTAATTAATTGTTTTTTCAAATGTTTATTTATTAGATAATTCAAATGGTTACTTTGTCTTGTTTTCTTTAGTAACGAAAACAAAAAAACGAACCTTTTTAACTTATGCTGAAAAAAAGTTTAAACTGTTTAACGAGTCTATTTCAACTTTTCCATCTTTTAATACAATTTTGTCGTATTCTAACCACATCCAAATTTTTTTGAGCATTTCAATTTGTAAATCTAAAACAGAATGATAACCAATGTATGAACTTCTGGAAATAATGCTTTGAAGTATAATAGGCCCTGTATCAATTCCATGATCAATAAAATGAGCAGTGTTTCCTAAGATTTGAACTGATGAATTTAAAGCTTTATCTATGGCGTTGAGTCCAGGAAATGATGGTAAAATAGAAGGATGAAAATTTATTATCTTATTTGCATAGGCATCAACCAGTTTAGGTTTTAGTATTTTATCTCCAAAACAAAATAAATAGTCAATATTGTATTCATTTAATTTTACTAAAATTTCATTACTTATATATTCACTTATTGAACCTCCTTTTAATTCAGATAAATTCTTTGCATCGGGCACAAAAAGTTTAGATTTTTCAAACGTTTTATTTATAAAATCAATTATATCAGGCTTATTTCCATCATAATAGACAAAACTAAAATTAAATGAATTAATATTTTCTTTCTCATAAAATTTTAAAAATCGCGAGGCTGATCCAGAGCAATAAAAGGCATAGTTATATTTCATAATAATTCGTATTCCTCTAGCATTAAATTTATTTGTTCTTTTTCATTGAACATTAGAACATCGATTATGGATAATCCTGGATGAAATTCATGGTTAAATTGAGCGTACTTAGAAGACTTAGTTTTAATAAAGTACAATTCTAAATTATGCTTAATAAAAAGTTGTTTGTCATAAAGATTCGAACCACCAATTGGATTAATATACACAGATGCATCCTCTTTATGGCAGATATCTATAATTCTATTTTGACTTGTTAGATTTTTATTTTCATAATGACTAGAACTTTCAATAACTTCAGTATTAATATTTAAATACTCAATTATTTTTTTAATTGAAAAAGTATTTAGTTCAGAGATTGAATCAAATTTAGATTCAATAATTTGTTGAAATATATCGTATACATTATTGAAACATTTAGACTTCCTATATGAAGTCTGTAATGATTTCATTAATTTATTTTGCCAATTTTGCGAATAGTCAATTGAGATCTCATTAATAAATTTATTTTGACTTGCAGCTTTTAGTGGTATTGTAAATAAATTAGGTTCTTTATTCACTAATATATTATTTCTATTTATCCAACCACGATTGATAAAGTTAACATCATCTAAAATAACAAATTTTTTGACAGAATTTATCAGCTGAAAATAGCCAATATAAGGCAAGAAATATGGTTGCATTATTCCGACTTTCATATATAATTAATTATGGTTACAGCAATTTTTATATTTTGAATCTTCAACCCATAATAAAGTGGAAGACAAAGTATTGAGTCTGAAATTTTTTCTGAGGTATTCATTTCTGAATCAATTACATAATTAGTTGTGTTTAAACTAGGAGAAAAATACCTTCGTGGGAAAATATCATGAAAAGCTAGATTATCGAGAACCTCATTTAACTTTGATGTTTCGTTAAATATTATTGGATAGTAACTATAGTTCCATTCAGTATTTTTACGGAGCATTAACTTTTTATATCCTTTGAAATTTAATGAGTTATCGTATTCTTCAATTAAAGACTTTCGGTTGTTAATAATTTTTGCAATGTATGGAAACACTGCCAAACCCATTGCAGCCTGAAGCTCACTAATTTTTCCATTTATTCCAAGACCATAAAAATCAAGAGGTCCATTGTGTCCAAAATTATGGCTATAAAAAGCTTTATGAAATAATTCTGGATCTCTACAGAATAATGCCCCTCCTTCACCGGTGTGAAACAACTTAGTTGCGTGAAAACTACAAGTACTGATATCACCATATTCAAAGATACTCTTCCCTTTGTATTTAACTCCAAAGCAATGGGCTGCATCGTAAATTACCTTAAGGTTGTATTTTTTAGCAATGCGATTAATTTCATCTACATTACATGGGTTTCCAAAGACATGGGTTGCCAAAATACACGTTGTTTTTTCCGTAATTGCTGCCTCAATTTTTGTTTCATCTATGGTCAAATATTCTGGATGAATATCGACAAATACAGGTGTACAGTTTTCCCAAACAATAGCTGCGGTAGTCGCTACATAACTAAATGGTGTGGTAATGATATCGCCGCAATTTCCTAATAATTTAAGTGCGATTTGCAATGGAATTGTTCCATTGTTCATACAAATCATCTTGCTTTCTTTTAGTTCAAGATAATCTGTGATTTTTTGCTCAAGCTCCATGACCAATTCACCTCTATTTGTTAGCCAACCATTGGTGTAAGCACGTTGTACTTGTGCCATGTATTCTTCAATGGGAGGTAGAAAGGATTTAGTTACTGGAATCATTGATTATTTTTGTTAAAAGTAATGAAAAGTTGATATTCTAAGATTGTTAAAATTTTCAGTAGAAGAAATATGTCTATTCAAATTATAATGGTTTGGAACTTTTATTAAGATAAATTTCAAAATTTTTTATCAACTTCACCCAGGTTTAATTAAAATTTGTCGATTTGAGTGATTCTGTTTCTCTTTCAATAATCGTTCCGGTATACAATTCTTCTAAATTTCTGCATTTGTTGTTAGCAGAAATTGAAAAAGAAAGAAAAAATGAAAACTGGGACCTTGAATTGGTCCTTGTTGACGATGGAAGTAAAGATTCAAGTTTTGACGTGATACGAAATCTTAGTTTGAATTACAATTTCATCAAAGCAGTTCGACTTTCTAAAAACTTCGGTCATCAAATTGCTGTTAAAACTGGGCTTGGTTTGGTTAGTAAAGAATATGTTGCAATAATTGATGATGATTTACAAGATCCGCCTAATTTATTACCACGGTTTTTAAAAGTATTGCAAGAGGGTTACGATGTAGCATATGGAGTACGAAAAAAAAGGAAAGAACATTTTTTTAAACGATTAAGTTACAGCACATTTTATAGACTGATGAGTCTTTTGAGCAATATAGATGTGCAGTTGGATAGTGGTGATTTTTGTGTGATGAAATTACATGTCGTAAAAAATATGCTGAAATTAAGAGAGCAAAATCCTTTTCTTAGAGGGATGCGTTCATGGGTTGGTTTTAAGCAAATTGGCGTGGAATATGAGAGGCATTCTAGAGTTGATGGAGACTCAGGATATACCCTTAAAAAATTATTGAAAATTGCAATGGACGGTATATTCTCCTTTTCGAATGTTCCCATTAAATTGATAACTTTATTAGGTTGCTTTGGCCTTTTCTTTGCATTGTTCTATTCTGGAAATCTCATTTACAGGTATGTTTTCTTCGGTATTGAAGTTAGAGGCTTTACATCACTTGTGTTGATGATTTCATTTTTCAGTTCTCTTATACTTATTTGCCTAGGAATAATCGGAGAATACATTGTGCGCATATATGACGAAGTGCGGCAGCGCCCCTATTCAATAATTGCTGAATCGATAAATGTTGAACTATGAAATAAGCTATAACGAGAATCGTCACGAACAAGAATGGAAATAATTGGTGTTTCACTTCACGGCTGTTAATGTGGTCCATATGACCATTAAAAAACAATTAAACACATATGAAAATTGCAATTATTGGTGCAAAAAGTTTTATTGGTTGTCATTTGATCAATGAATTAATTGTAGATGATAGTCTCGAATTGTATCTTTTTTCAAAGTCAAAAGGCAAGATAAATGGTCATTGCGTAGAAACAATGGAAACATTTTATCGAAGTGAAAAAAGTGCTATAAATTTTGATTTAGTCTATTATTTGGCTTCTGATTCTATACCTGCTTCAAGTTGGGAGAATCCCTTTATTGAAATTGAGAATAATTTGATTCCATTTCTACACTTTTTAACTGAATGCACAAAGAGAGAAGTGAAAAAAGTCATATTTATTTCTAGTGCTGGGACAGTATACGGCCCCTCCCTGAATCCATTAACAGAATCATCCGTTAAAGAACCATTTTCGCCTTACGGGATAAATAAACTTACAATGGAATATTACTTGCAATATTGGAAGTTGAAATTCAATCTGCACTTTGATATTTTCAGAGTTTCGAATGTCTACGGTGAAGGACAAAATACTTCAAAGGGACTAGGTGTAATTAATTCAATTTTAGAAAACATAGCCCTCAAAAAAATTACTCCAATATTTGGTGACGGCAGCAATATTCGCAATTTTGTTCACGTTGAAGATGTTGCGAAGGTATTATCAAAATCATACAATTCAATCCAATCATCGGGTATTTACAATCTTTCTTCTGACTCAAATTTAAGTGTAAATGAATTAATTAGTTGTATAGAAGATGTCCTATGTGTGGAATGTTTGACAGAATATTTGCCATCAAGGGGAAGTGATAATCCATCAATTGTTGTTGATAATAAAGAATTAAAGAAACTATTCCCGAATTTCAAATTTATAGGTATTGAAGAGGGAATTTTACGAACTTATCGATCGATAGTAAATGTGTAAATTATTCTTTTTTACAATGAACAAAGGTGCTAATGCCGAACGGAAATTTAAAATAGAGTAAAAAATGATTTTCTAGTTTAATTAACTTTTTTAATAGATAATTAACAAACCAATTAACGTTTATTAAATCGCCTGATTGAGGTTTTTTATTTGATTTCAAGAGAAATCGAATTATAAATGCTGGGAAAAACAAGGTGAAATTCCAATAGGAATTTTTAATAATTTTCAGTTTTAATGGTTCAATGCTTGACACCAACTTTTTTCTAGTATATCTCCTATAATGAAGATTTACATCATCATGATAGCTCCAAAGAAAATCAAATGCAGGTACAAATACTATTAGATGCCCAGATGGAGCTAAGATCCTTTCCCATTCATCTAGAGCTTTGTCTTCATCTTTAATGTGCTCTAAAATATCAGAGGAAATAATTAAATCAAATTCTCCATCTTTAAAATTTGTTTCAGTGGCATCCATAATTTGCACGTTGGACAAGCCTCTTTTCGTGCAAAGAGAGATAGCTTCAGGGCTTATGTCTATACCATAAACATTATTAAAACCAAGATTATTTAATTCTCGTATTAAGGGACCTCCCGAACAACCTATTTCTAGAATTTTGGAATTTCTTTCGAGCTTTAATTTTTTTACAAGCTTTAAAATAAAATGTCTTCTTGCTTCAAACCACCAATAGTTTTCTTCCAATAGATGATATTCCTGTTCATATATTTTATCCATAAATAAAGGCGTAATTGAAAGTTCAGAGATCGTTGTTTAAACATCCATATTAAAAACATTAGTTTTGTATGAATTCTAGGTCAAATTTAAGAAAATACCTCCACTTCGATGAACAAGGATTGTAATTTAATAGTAAAGAAAATTGATTATCCTAGGATAAAAGTTATATTGATCTTCGTCGCTTTACTGTTTATTTCATTTATAGCTACATTAAAATCATATTGGTTTTATCAAGCTTTTCATTCAAGCCATTTACCTGTTTATGATGGTGTGATGAATGAAAAGAGTCAAATAATGTCATTTGTTCGATTTAACGGTAACTATTCCTTTATTGAGCGCATGAATCAAATGATTTATGAGTTTCGTGGAAACCCATTAAGTGCTGGCTTTGGAGCTATAATTGCCATGATAAATCCAAATTGGTTTGTGAACGACTGGGATATCTACATTCGCTCGTTTTTATCTGTTTTTATTCTTTGTCATGCAGCATATGTCTTATTATCTGCAAGAGTTAAACCCCTTAATATTATAATTTCTTTATTGTTGTTTTTTCAGATACCAATATTTTATAATTATAGAATAGGCCTCGTTTCCTATGTTCCTGAAATACCTGCTACTTTAATTTTAATAGCTGGATTTATATACCTGATCCATTATTTTTCATCGCGAAAAAAAGTTTATTACTTTTTGGGATTATTCTTAATGTTTTTTTCTCTCATATTTAGGTTCAATTTTTTTGTATATATCCTATGTTTGCTTCCTCCTTTTATTTTACCTTTTTTTGGGGAACTAAAAAATGAGACTACAAAAAACAAATTAATTTCGATAGGATTTCTATTTGTTCTATTACTGCTATTAGGCATTTATGTTAGAGAACATTTTGAATTTTTCATTGGTTACTATTTGAAACCAGTTGAATATCAATCCAAGAGTTTATATACAACGTTTGCTTCCTTATTTAACTTTGCAACTAACTACTTAGGTTGGATTACTTTATTAATATTTTCTGCGATTTTGGTTTTTTTGGATTATGGTAGAATTAATAATTCAACGATTAAACTTCAAAAGGTTCTGATTTATCCTTTTCTCTTTTTCTTTCTGTTCATATTCATTCTGCTAAAATCGCATAACCAACCTCATATTCAAGCGGCACTTGTCATAATGTTTATTCCAGTTCTTTTTTATCCATTGCGGTTTAAATGGATTAAATATCAGTGGATGAATAATGTGTTTTATTTTACTTGCATTTCAATTTTCTCGATTTCAACTCTAAAATACATTAATGATCTTGAACTGTTAAAAGTGGTTGAAGATAAAGATAAAGTCAACTTATTAGTTGCAAAAGAAATTGAAAAGCACTGTTCGGATAAGAATTTTAGTTACCTCTGTTTTCATGAGGAGGCATTAGATGTTCCTATAGATGTTTTTTGCTTTAAAAAACAAGGTAAAATGTTCAGCAATCACAGACATTTTTACTTCAATGATTGGAATTATTACGATATGGATAAAGATTTAAATATAGCGAATCTTTATAAATATTATAAGTACATTTTAACTCATGAAAAACCAAAAATCGTTGTTATAAATAAATCTTATTTTAAAGATTTAAGAAATTACAAAGTGGCTACAAAATTGAATAGAATGATTTATAATGAGCTCATTTTATCAAATGAGTATAAGTTGGAAAAATGGTTTTTTAGTTTACATTATGGAAGACTACAATTGTTTACCTTGAAATCAGCATCGGAATAATTTATGAAGATTTTAAATTAAAATTGGTTGAAAATTAGCTTAAGTAATAATTGAGCATTTTTATATCTTTGACTATAAACTTTTAAAACTATATTTAATTTGCATACTGATCAACTGAAAACACAAAGCAATCTGTTTGATAGAATTGATATTTGGAGAGGTGTCTTAGCCTATATAGTATGTGTTTGCCATTGTTTTCAATTAATAAGCCCAATAGAATGGAGAAATGATAGACTAATGTCTATATTGGGAGATTGTGCACATTTTTCGGTATTAGCTTTTTTTTTCCTTAGTGGATATGTAATATTTTTCAGCTTAAAACAGAAGAGCAAAAACAATTTGCAAATAAAATTTAAGGCTTTTCTGACGTCTCGAGTTTCGAGGATTTACCCACCCTTAATCGCCTCTATTTTTTTGTGCTACTTATTCAAGTTTGTTTATTCTTATTTGTCAATTTCGAATAATAAAATTTATTGTTTTAATTTTTCATACCAAGAAGTTTTGACTTATCTATTTATGATAAAACCTAGTCTAGGTCAAGTAAATGCCCCATTGTGGTCTTTAATTTTGGAATGGTGGTTTTATTTTGTTGGATTCGTTGTATTTAAAATAATAACAACAAAAAAAAAAACATTTTTATTTTTCGCTTTGATCCTAATGTGCCTATTAGTTTTTCAATGCTATAGAGTGAACACTGGATTTGCTTCTTATTTATTAACTTGGTTGTTAGGGGCTTTATTTTCTTACTTCAATACTACAAAAAAATCATTAAAAGCCTTATTATTTTTTGGAATGGTATCTCTTTTTATGGCGATACTTTTTAGAGAATACTTTTTTAAAAAACCTGTAAGTGACGTTTGGCAATTGAAATTATTATTTGTTTTTGCATTTATTGGTGTCTTAAATTTCATTCCAATTAGTCCTTTTTTTAAAAGAGCTTCAAGCTATTCCTATTCATTATACATCTATCATTATCCCACCTTTCTTTTTGTCACGGGAATAGAATATTATTATGACCTAAATAGATATTCAATATTAATTTTTTTCTGTGTTTTATTTTTTGTTATCATAGGTTCGATTTTTCTTTCGAGAATATTTGAGAAAAAAGAGGCATTGCTAATCTTTTTTAAAAAAAATAATTTTCAACGAAGTTAAATCGAAACAGTTTATTACTTTGCAGAACCACTCAATTTTTCAAGATCAACCAATATATTCTGATTCACTAAATAATCGCTTTCATTCGAATTGGTTCTTTTTTGGTTAATCAAAGCAGATTTTGACTCATCAACAACAGGACAAAATTGCACGTAATAATTCAATTCATTCAGTGTTCCCAATTTCCAAAAAGGAAACGTGTATTCTGCTTTTGCGTAGGGTTCATTGATCAATTCCAGCACGGAAGTTCCTTTTTGCATAAAGTTGATATTAGCCAATCCTGCACCATGAATTGAAATCAAAAATTTGGTTTCAGTCATTAACTTCACTTGGTTTTTAAAAGTTAGTTCGTCAAAATCTACCGTTTCAAATCCTTTTTCCGCCAAAAAGGCAATAATTTCTGCTTCATTTTCGGGCATTCGAACACCTCTTTTTCTTCGAGTGACATATACTTTTCTAAATGGTTCTTCGATTAAAAGGCCTAGTTTCTTTGGAATTTCATCTCGAATGAGTCGAACATGATCCGGGTTTAATGAACCAGTATATTGACGCACTTCCGGAAAGTAAAGCTCCTCACAAACATACAACTCATCGTTTGGAACTTCATTAATTTTCAGTTCGGGAAATAATTGCAATGATTCGTTGACATACGAAATTGATTTCCAATTGGAAGGATAAATGAGTTGTACATCCTTTAAAATCCCTTCTTTTTCAGCTATTAATAGCCTTGCCAATGCCGAATTTAGCCAAAAGCCATAATTGAACCATTTTGTATGAATGACGAGACTTTTATTTGGAATTTTATGGCGCTTCAAACTTTTACCTTTTAAAGAAACCAGTGTTTGTTCAAGAAATAAACGAGCAAATGATGCGTAAAAGTTTTTGTCCTTGTTTCCGCGCAAATTAAAGGCTGAATATCGATTAAGTACACCTAGTTTTCCTATCAATCCTTCAGGTGTGACAATTGCATTTTTTTTATAGATTAGTTTTTCTTCACGAATAAGATAAGACGAAAACTTTTCCATGTATGATTGATGCTCCTTGTCTAGATTAACAGGTAGCGGAATAGAAATGCATTTCTTTCTTTGAAAAATTGCCCGACTGACTTTGCCGATAAAGGGTAGATTGTATATCAAGGAGACCATATTCATTTTGAAAAGTCCAGATTTATAGCCCTTAGGATAGTAAAGAATACTCAAGAAAGTGTTTGTAAAGGCATTCAATTTCTCACCCCTTATCGAAGCAACCTGCCCTAATTGAAAAAAACACATACTCAACAACCTCCGTTTTTCTTTTCCGTGAAGGTGCTTTTTTAAAATCGGTTTCGCAAATATGCGTTTCAAGTAAAAAAGTTCTTTTTCCCATTTTTTAGTGTCTCCATGTGTAAAACTGTCGGATGCTGCGACATAAACTGTGGTTCGCTCATTAATTTGATGGATAGGAAAGCCAGCGGCTGCAATGCGCAAGGAAGTGTCCATGTCTTCACAGATAGTAACTTCTGGATCAAAAGATTCTTGGGCAAGAATATCCCGATGTACACACCAACGTTGGGGGTTTACTGTGTAGTGTAAAAAATAAGTGAAGCAATCGATCGATTCGAAAGTGGGACAAACACGATCAGAGCGCTCACCTGTTTCTGTTTCGTTGAATGAATTGCTAAACAAGAAAGCTTTGGGAAAGTCATTTTTTTTCAAAAAGTTGTAGAAACTTTCTAAGTGATGGGGGAGGTGGTAATCGTCACTGTCCAGAAAACAGATGTATTCCCCATTGGCTGCTTGAATTCCGGTATTTCTCGAAACACAACGTTCCTGGTTGCTTTCATTTTTAATGTATCGAATACGTGAATCAGATAGGAAAGGTTGTATAACGTCTTCGGTGTTGTCCGTTGAAGCATCGTCTATAATGATCAATTCCCAACTTATATATTGCTGATCAAGTACACTTTGAATAGCACGACGAATGCGATGCGCACGGTTATAAGTGGGGATGATGATACTAAAAAGGTTCATAGTTGAATATTTTTTTGCTTGCATTTAGCATAATATTCTCTAATCCCCTTTATTTTTTGATCATAGCGCTTGTTCTCTATAAGTAAAACAATCAGAACATTTTTAGCCCGCTGAAAATCGGCTAATCCATTTTTCTTGAAAGTGAGTAAGACAAGGTACTTAAAACTGTATACTGCCTCTTTGAACCAAAAGTTGGAAAGTTTTTCAGGAATTTCATTTTTCCATACGCGTATATAGGCATTGGCATATGGTCCATTTTTTGTCATGCCTTTCTTCAATTTTCTTAGAAAATCATCTGTTAACCTCATTCCAGGTATGAGGTGGTAGAATTTCATGTTTTCAACATACCAGATTTCATACCCCAACATTTTGATGGCCCAGCAGAGTTCACCGTCTTCACCACCTCCTGACAAGGATTCCCCTTTTCTATTCGACATGATGAATTGAAAACCGAGTTCGATAGCCGTGTCATAAGCTTCTTTACGAATCATCATTCCCGCCCCATAAACAACATTTCGATGAGGGCTTACATTGCCTGTGTGAGGTGCTTGTGGAGCGCAAGCATAACTGTAGGCAAATGCATCAAACCAGTCAGGCTTTTTTAGGCTAGGTTCAAGAATTCCTTGCCCTCCGATGATTCCAATTGATTGGTTTTGCTCCATAAAGTAGAGACCTGTTTTTAGATAATCTGGGAAAAGCTGGTTGTCATCATCACATATCAAAACATATTCAGATTCAATAGCTTTTAAGCCTGTCTGTAACGCATGAATTTTACCTGGATTTTTTTCATTGAGGATGCGGATTGGAAATACGGAATCCAAAGATTCCCAATATTCTTGTGCTTTCACTGCGGTTCGGTCGGTTGAAGCATTGTCAACGATGATTAATTCAACAAAGGGTAGACCATCTATTGACAGATCAGCAATTGCTTTCAATGTGTTGAGTATGCGCTCCGAGCCATTGTATGTAGCAATTAATATGCTTATCCCTCCTCTTATCATATAGCTGAAAATCTCCTTGATTAATGAATGCCTAAAACTTTTCTCGTTTTCCAATAAATGGCATCAAATGGAAAAATAATGAGTTTTTTTATTTTAGTTATCAAACGAATAGAACGAATATAAATCTTTGTAAAAATCGTTAATAGCCAAATTTTAAATCCTGACTGATAAAGGAAGGTATTGTAAAGTGCTTTTTTTCGAATTTCGAGCATGCCAGATTCTTGATCAAGGGCAGTTTTATTGTCCCCGACCAATCGAAAATTCCCCCAATTTTTAGGGAAATAGCTTAAATCACAAACAAAAGACGCTTTTATTAAAAATTCTACATCCATGTTGAAATGATTGGTCTCATTATAGGGTCCAATTTTAGTATGCAAACTGCACTTGTAAAAATAAGCGGAGGGGTTTACTGGCAAATAATAACCACTCAAAAGATGCCAAGACTTAAGTTTAACGGGTCTATTGATATATTGAATCGTTTGATCCGACCTCCAAACAGTACAATTTCCTACAATAAAGTCATAGGTCCCTCTATTTAAGATTTCTAAAACCTCATTCAAAGCGCCTTTTTCATAAAAGTCGTCTACATTTAAAAAACTAATAAATTCTCCTTGAGCCAAGCGAATGCCCTTGTTCATGGCGTTGCTTTGACCATTGTCTGATTCAGAGATAAATCGAATATGTTTGTTTGTTTTTGCAAATTTTTCAATTATTTCTTTTGTCCCATCCTTGCTTCCTCCATCAATGATCAGGTGCTCAATTTTTTCAGAACATTCCTGTAGAATGACATTTTCTATGCACATCGAAATGTAGTTCTTATTGTTGAATACCGGTGTAATGATGGATAGCTTAGGTGTCATTATAAAATGAAACAGTTAAGATTAAACCTTATCGTTTTGAATAATTGTGCGGTATAAATTCATGTAATTTTCGTGCATGATCTCAAGCGTGAAAAGCTCCTTGACGCGCTCCGAAGCTTTTTCACTCAGAGTAGTGAGGCGCTCGTTATTTGAAAACAACCATTCGAAACCATTTTTAAGATCATCATAATTTTTGTACGAAGCAATGTATCCTGTTTTTTCGTGTAATACTAATTCAGCCGTACCACCTGTATCAAAGGCAAGGACAGGAATTCCACATCCCATGGCTTCCAACACAACCAAAGGACAATTATCGGCAAGAGAAGGGTAAAGGTATAGGTCAGCCGCTGCATAATACTCCGCCATTGTATCAGCACTCTTAATATAGGGTACCGTTTTCAAATTGGGATTGCTTGATTCTTCGTCGGTGTTATTTCCAATAGCAACAAATAAGTAATCGTTTTCATTGGAATAATCAGCTACCAATTTGATTAAGTAGTCACTGCCCTTAAAAGGATTTGCTGTTCCTAGGTTGGCTGAAAAAAGGATAATTTTTTTGTCTAATGGCAATCCAAGTTGCTCTCGCACCACCTCTTTTTTTCTTGGGTAGAATACCGAGGTGTCAATCCCATTGTATATCAAATGCAACGCTTGATCGTTTAGAATACTTGTTTGAAGTTGTTTAAGCATCCAATTTGATAAAGCCACTACATGCAATTTCGATTTTCCGTAGCTGATCTTTTTAGTGTGATGAATGAACTTAGTAGTGTCTTTTTTAAGTGCAGGATAGATCGTAAGGTCAGGGCAATTCCCGCATTGGCTTTCCCATTTTGAGCAAGCCAGTGAATAAGAACAATGACCTGTAATGGGGTGCATATCATGCAATGACCAAACAACATGTTTTACATGGCTGAGAGATGGAAGAGCCAAGTATGAAAAGTAATCACCATGTACATTATGCAAATGAACAAGATCAGCTGACGCTACAAGTGGATGTTTCGCTATGGCTAAACTTGATAGATGAAAGAAATCTTGCCAACCCAGTCTTTTTTGAGCAAAGGATAAAAAATGTTGTTTTCGTGAATTCGATTGCTGTAATTGTGAACTGTAGTGTTCTGTCAGTTTTTTTGTGTGCACCAACAATTGACTGTCAATTCCATTGTTTCTTTGGAGTTCGCAAAGCTCTCTCGCAATTTTAGCTGCCCCGCCGCTTTGATCATCTGTATTGATATGGATGACCTTACTTATATTGCTTGCTTTATCTTTTGAAGAATAGGCTTTAAAATACCACAATACGTAGGTTAAAAAAGCCCAACTCGTGGACCGCAGAACAAAAAAGTAATGGCGAATCTTTTCCATAGTCATTTGCTCGAGTGAAAAATTCGTTTTTTTAGCTCAACTATTATTTTCTCTTTGATTTTAATGAGTAGATAATTGGGTTTCTTTTTTTCGAAATTGGTATAAAAAGAATGCAAATCTGCTTTTCTTTGAATCAACTTTGATGAGGGATGCTGAACTGTTGAAAGTGATTGCACCGGTCGAGAAAGAATGCCTTCAACGAAATTTTTTGTATGTGTAGCATCCTCACCGTATCCAACGTTTGATACTAAATTAGTTGTTGGCATAATACTTAATCCACCATGGTACCATTGGCAAAAACTCCACTGATAATCCCATGTGTCAACTGGTTGCGTGCGCATGAGATCAAAGATGCGCCACCAATAATCAAAGGCCTGAAGATTCCTGAAATAGTAACGCATTTGTTTTTTCATCACTGAACTGGAATAGTCATTGAGGTCATATTTATATTGATTCCAGGCTCTTTTCCAAGTTGCCCAACCCCATATGTGTCCATATGTTGAGAAATAATAAGAGCCATTTCCTATCTCTTTTTCTTGAAAATTGTTACCACCAATTGTATAAACAGATGGATTATCCCGATGGGTTTCCAATAGTGTTGAGCAGTAGGTAAAAAAGTCAGGATGAGGTACACAATCATCTTCCAGGATGATTCCTTCCCCAACATGATCAAAAAACCAAGTAATGGCCTGAGAAACGTGCTTGCCACAACCAAGATTTGTGTCTTGAAAATTCGTCGTTATTTGGCATGGCCAGTCAATGGCATTTATGACCCATTCTCGCACCTGATTGCATTTTTCTTTTTCACCCTCTTTATCAAGTCGAGCGCCATCTGCTGCAATATAGAGTTGTTTTGGCTGCACAGTTTGCAAAACACGAAACACGCTTTGAGTCGTTTCAAGTCGGTTAAAAATCAAAAGTAATACAGGTGTATTAAAGTCTTTAGTCATAATGAAAAAAGGGTCTTTCTAAATATAGACAATTTTTGCTTTATTGTAAATTTGATGTGCTTATTTATCGAACTTGTTAAGTACCATTTGGTTGAGTTGAATGGTACAGATTTCATCTCTAAAAAGCAGTTTTTCCATGCTCCAGCTAATTTTCTTTCAAAAAAATGGGGAGAAACTACTTCATATTTGTGATTTAAAACACACACTTTTTGAATGACATCAAGAGTGAGATGATTGAGCGATGGTTGATCTGAAATGATATTGAACCATTCTTTACTTTCTTCCTCTGTGAACTGCTCTTGAAAAAGCTGAAGTGCTTCAAGTTTTAAGCGTTTTGTTGATGCAATAGATGCCTCGGGAGCGACAAATCCCAATTGGCTCTCATGCACACGGTAATGCAAAAGTACTTCTGGAATATTATACAATCCTGTTTTATTAAAACACTGAAACCACAACTGATAATCTTCAGCTTGCAAATAAGCAGAATTGTAATTCAACTGTAAACGTTCAATTTCACTTTTACGCAGCATCACACTTGGATGAGAAAATGGGTTGTAGAAAAACATGGCTGCTAAAATCTCCTCATTTGTTTCCGGGTAGCGAATGATTTCGTCTTTTATTCCAAAAACGTTAATCCAAGAACCACAAATGCCGACATCACGATTTCGTTCCATGGTCTCTACCTGTCTTAACAAACGATTCGGAAGGGCAATGTCGTCTGCATCCATGCGTGCAATGTATTCGCCTGTGGCGAGATGAAATCCTTTGTTAAGGGTAGCTATAAGCTGTAAGTTTTTTTGGTTTTTCACATAGCGTATGCGATTATCTTCAGCCTGATGCGCTAAGATAATCTCTTCACTTTGGTCAATGGAGCCGTCATTAATAATCAAAAATTCAAAGAGGTCATAGGTCTGTTTCCGAATACTCATAATCGCTTCATCCAAATGCTTTTCAGCATTATAGACGGGCATCAGCACAGTTACCAGAGGTTTGAGTGTTACATCCGTATCCATGTTTCTGGAATTAAATCTTGCGTTTGCGCCTCCATTTCTTCATTGGCAAACCAGCGCTTAGGGGCAATAACTATTTTTTCAGGGTTTTCATTGAGCCAAGCTCCCCACCAACTGAATGTACTGTTTGCAATGATATTGTGCTTGCAGTGTGACATTAAAATTAATTCTTCAATATCTTCTAGGCCTTCAATTATTTCAAAAGTTATTGGTAATTTCACTGATTTGGTAACCCAATCTTTATCATCTGAAAACACCAACACTTTTAAATTGTTTTGGCGTTCACTTATATATTGTAACGCTTTCGAATAATATTTAGAGTCTGGCATCCCATGGTATTTGGTTGTCTCAAGATTCTCAGCGTAGTCGCCTCTTCTATAATGCATAGAAATTAACATATAATCTTCGTTCGAACCTAAGAAATATTCGATACGTTTTGACCGGTCAATTTTTTGAAATAAACTTCTGATTTGGTGTTTAGAATTTTTAAAGTATTTTTCACTTTGCCAATACCCCTCGTAATAGACAGAATCTGTGCGAAAAAATGAAAAATTAGAATCAAAATTGAAGCTTTTTTCTTTTATCATAGGTTGAGCATAATAATTTCTTGAATATGAGAGTAAATTCAAAATCATATCTTTAAAAGTGCCCTTTTTAATTTTGATTATTTCATGTTTTTTAGCTTTCACTAGGTCAATTGGAAGAACATCTAGAGCATATTTTCTCAATGGATCATACAATAATTCTTCTGTATCTAATTTTAGATTAAATTCAGATTCTCTAGACATTTCAAGCCCAAAAGCTAGTTGAAATAGTTGATTACCTAATCCTCCTGAAAGTTTAATGATTATCATTTAAAAAGTATTTTTTTTAAACGATTTAACTTGTTTTTAACTCTAAACGTAGTGAAATATTTTTTTTGAATCCAAAGTTGATCTCCACAAATATTATTTACAGTATCTTTCACTTTCAAAAAATTATTTTTTTCTAAAAATTGCTCAACATCTTTCTTTACAGGTTGATTTTTATATAATTCTATACTTTCGACCTCCATCCATATAATTTTAATATCTTTTAATCGGTTTTCGGCGCCTTCCATTACTAGTAATTCAGCTCCTTGAACATCCATATGTATAAAATCAATTGTTTTAAATTTATACTCTTCAAAAACTCTTTTCAATGTTGAGGTTTTTACCAATATTGGTGCGGTAAATTTTAGCCAAGGGAAAATTTCCTTTGTCTTAAATGGTTCTAATAATGAGCTAGATTTGTTCCCATAATCCCAGTCATCGGATTCAATTTGTTCAGGTTTTCCGTAGGAAGTGTAGAATTCTGTTTCACCAGATTTATTAGAAAGAGCTGTTTGAATAGGGATGATATTTTTGCTTCCTAATTCTTTAATGTTTTTGATAATTAGGTTGAAATTTTTTTCAATGGGTTCAAAAGCATAAATTTTCGCATTTGGAAACAACCGGCTGTATTTAATAGAGTCAAGGCCATCGCATGAACCAATGTCTAAAAATGTCAATTTTTTTTTAGCGCTTAGCAAAGACAATAACTCACTCTCTATATCAATAGGTTTTTTTAAATAATCATCATTGGTCATAAAATTCTTTTAAGAAATCGCATAATTGTCAAAACCTTATTTTTTCTTTTCATTGAGATTAAATTTCTAATCATAATTAATATAATACTTAGCTTATCTAAATTACTAAAATTAACTGACATTTTGGAATATATGAAAGTCAACTCATTTAGATTAAGTTCAAAATCATTAATGCATTTATTTGTAATGTTATGCTTGTCTATAATTGTGCCAATTAAGAGTTCGTCAATGTAAATAAATTCACAATTTTCAATATACAATTTTGACAAATAGAAATCAATATCGACCAACCAGATAAGGTTTTTTTCAAATCGAATTAAATCTTTTCGATATAATGTTGCGCTTGGTGAACCAATAATATTCCCTTTCAATAATTTATGAGGTTTTTTTATAATTTCTGATATGGACTCCTTCGTTGGTGAATTATAAAATACTTTCTTAGAATGCATATGTGTAGATGAAGATCCGGTAAAAACAAATGTATTATTTGATTCCGAATTCATAGCTCTTACTAACATTTTACTTAATGAAAAATTTTCAGTAAAATAATCATCGTGATGCATTATCTTGATGAAGTTGCCTTTCGCCTGTTGGATTGCAAAATTCCAGTTTTCCGGAGAACCGAGACTAGGATTGTTCCTGTAGTAATTGATTACATGTCCATTTTGTTCGTAGGTTTGAATAAGATGAAACACGTCATCCGTTGAACTATCATCTGAAACAATGACTTCAAAGTCAACACCTTCTTGATTAAAAACAGAATCAAGTGTCATCCGTAAATAATCCGTCTGATTATAGGTCGGGATGCAAATACTTACGGATGGAAGAGCTTGTTGTGTCACTTTTTTCTTGCAACAGTGATTATAAATTCTTTAAAATCCAATTGCTCTACTACGTCATGTGCGAAATAATTCTGGTAATAGAATTGATCTAATTCAAATCCGGCTTTTTCAAGCCAATTTCTCACTGTATCCTCCAAAATATAAAAAGTAAGGTGGAACCCCATTTTAATAGCAATTTCACTTTTCTCCTGATTGTAAGGAGTTGAAAAGATTAGTTTTCCGCCCTCTTTTAGTGCCTTGTGATAAATTTCAAACAATACTTCAATATTTTCCTCGGATAGATGTTCAACCGTTTCGAATGAAATAATTTTATCAAATGAATTCTCAAATTTCAGATCAAGTAAATCCGAATGAATAAATTCAACTTTTGGTTGTTTACGATATCTATTTTGAATAAACTCTATTACTTCCTGATTTAAGTCGACTCCAGTAACTTTTTTACATCGTTCTGCAAGTATCATAGAACCATAGCCAGTTCCACAAGCAAAATCCCCTACTTGATCATTTGGGTTTAATTTTTCTTTCGCAAATTGGTAACGATGGTAATGTGATTTTTGATATTGATCAAAGGTTTTGTAACGCATTTTAAAATAGTTGATATCAACCCTTTCGCCGTCACCGTCAATCTTTTTTTTCTTAAATAAAAATGAAAACATAATTAATTGATTTTTTTGGTTTTCCAATTTAATTTCGGACGAACTAGACCAGGAAACCCGCCGTTATGGAGACCTCTCGCTGAATTGCCCAATATTAAGTCAATAATTTTGATTCTTAGAAGTTCTTTGTTGTGATAGAATACTTCAAATGGAATATGAGAAAGAGCACCCAATCCGATAGAAAATATTCCTTCAGCCATCAGATTTGAAGGAATCCATATTGTTGTTTCATAGTCACCTACTGGCCATTTTGAATTGTAATATTCAGATCCAACATCATGAGAATGAAAGACATCTATCTCCTTTTCGTTTAATACACTGATTCCAAAAAGAAAGTTTTGATTTTCTTTTAAAACTGAGAAATTCAAAGTTATTCCAATTTCTTCATCAACCCTAAATGTTGTTTTTTCGTTTTGTTGACCATCATGAATGAGAATCTCATTCAATACAAATGGTAATACTTTGTCAGTTAAATCAGAGAAATTCGAATTGGAGCATAAGTCTAAATTATTAGAAACATATTGTGTTACGATAGTATTAATATCTCCAAAACCGATATTTTCTCCAAATTGTAATAACAAAGCCTTTGAACATAGCCGCTCTATTGCTTCAATATTGTGACTTACAAATAACACAGTCTTTCCATTGTTGCTGCTAACGTCCTTCATTTTGGAAAGGCATTTTTTCTGAAATTCAGCATCGCCAACAGCAAGTACTTCATCGATAATCATTATATCACTTTCCAAATGCGCGGCAACTGCAAAAGCCAGTCGCACATACATTCCGGAAGAGTAACGTTTTACGGGTGTGTCGATATAGCGCTGAATTCCTGCAAAATCGATTATTTCATCAAGCTTTCGTGATATCTCACTTCTGCGCATACCTAGAATCGCGCCATTTAAATAAATGTTCTCTCTTCCTGTCAACTCCGGATGAAAACCAGTACCTACTTCGAGAAGAGAAGAAATTTTTCCTTTCGTTTTTAAGGTGCCTTTAGTTGGGGCGGTTACTTTGGATAAAATTTTTAATAAAGTAGACTTACCTGCTCCGTTTTTGCCAATTATACCTAATACTTCTCCTTCTTGAACTTCAAAATTTATATCGCGTAAAGACCAAACATATTTGTCATCTGAAAAACTCGTTCGATCATTCATAGCCGCTGTAATTTCCAAAGGGTCTAATTTTCCAGAAATACGAGCCATAAATTGCACTAAATCATCTTTAAGCGTGCCGCTACCAACGTTACCTAATCGATATCGTTTTGATAAACCTTCAACTTTGATGACAGTATTCATAAGCAATATTATGAGTTAATTTCAAATAGTATTTAAACTGTATCCATAAAATTTCGTTCAACCTTGTTGAAGAGAACAATGCCCGAAAATAAAAGTGCGAGCATAATAAAAAGGCTGTAAAGTAAATCTGTCGTTTGGAAAGAACCATAACCTGTAAATGCATAACGGAATGCTTCAATAATTGGAGATATTGGATTGTAAGCTACAAAAGCCTTGTATTCGGCAGGTATCGCTGAAATTGGATAAATTACAGGTGTGGCATACATAAGCAGTGTTACGCCAAATGAGATGAAATAAGACAAGTCCCTGTATTTTGTAGTCAAAGCAGATATAATAATACCCATCCCGAGAGCTGTACCAGCCATGAGTAAAATCAGAATCGGCAATAAAACAATAAAGCTATTAGCCACTACCTCTCCCTTCCAATAATAATAACCCCAAAAGACGAGAAACATAAGCAATTGAATGCAAAATTTAAACAAATTGGAAAGTATAACCGAAAGGGGTGCAATCATTCTCGGAAAATAGACTTTCCCAAAAATGTGTGCATTGGAAACAAAGGTAGTTGATGTTGCAGTAAAGCAACTTTGAAAATAATTCCACAATGTCGTGCCAGCTAGATAAAACAAAGGCGCTGGAATGTTATCCGTTGAAATGCCGGCAATACGATTAAATACAAAAGTGAAGGTAATAACAGTAAAAATAGGACCAATAAAAAACCACAATGGACCAAGTATAGTTTGTTTATACACAGAGATAATGTCTCTCTTTACAAAAATGAAAAGTAAGTCCCTGTAATTCCAAATCTCTTTCAATTTGAAATCAAACCAATTGAATTTGGGGCTTATTACTTCTGTCCAGTTTTTATTCTCCACTTTCTAAAAATTTAATCCGCACATTATCAACATGTTGAATTAAAAAATGAGGGCAAATTTAATAATGGTTATACATCTCAATTAGGTCTATATTTTGAGCTAGAATGAGAAAAAACCTAGAAAATCAACATTTTTTATAGGTCAAAATTAAAAAAAATAACGGATATTTGTTGTTAATGCCATAAGACAATAGCGAAGAATGAATGTTTTCAAAATCAGTTTTATTTTTTATTTACTATTTGCTCTTTATCCAAGGGTGCAAGCTCAAACAGCTAATAATCTTTTACCAAAAAATAAGACCTACACTCAAAATAGTTTGGTTAACTTTTGTGCAAATGAAATTCCTCAAGCTTCACAATACCGTATTCAAATATGTTCAGATGCAATCTGTACCAGCGTCTTAAATGATAGTTTATTGATTTCACAATGCATGAGTGTTGCCCTGAGCAACGACAATGCGAAGTATTATTGGAGAAATAAGGTGTTTTTTGGTGCTGATTCTACGGAATGGTCTGAGATTTTTGAGTTATCTATTTACAATCCACTTACTGAACCTTCATTGTTGATGTGGATTTCTGCTGATAGTATTGTGCAGCTTGACAATTCACCTGTTGCTCTTTGGAATGATATCTCTCAAAATACATACAGTGCATCGCAATCTGACCCCTCAAAGCAACCCATTTTTAAATTAACAGGTGGACTGAGAAATAGACCTTGTGTAGATTTTAATGGTGCCAAAGGTTTAACTACGCAAATAGGGAATGTTCAGATTCCAAATAACGGACCTCTCGGGTTTGTGTCCCTTGCTAAAAATCGAAATACATCTGGCAATAGAGCAATTTTCTACTTAGGCAATTTTTCAAATTTCTCCCCGCAATACGCAGCGCGGGCTGGAACAAATTCATTCAACAATGGATCATTCCGTTTTTGGGGGTATAATGGAAGTGGATTTAGCTATGATGTGAATACTCCAAATTCAACCTATAAAGTCATTTCAGGTATTGATAACAATGTTGCTGCAAACCTTTATTCTGGAAGTGCATTGGCGGCATCTTCCTCATCAGGTGTTATTCCCGTGGCAAATGGGGCAAAATTAAAAGTAGGTTGTAATGAAAATTTTAGTGAAAATTATGACGGTATTCTTCATGAACTATTCATCTTAAAAACGGGAGTAGACACGACTGTATTAAGAAATATTGAACATTATCTCGATTGTAAGTTTATACCCCGCGCGGATTTGGGAGGAAATATTTACCGATACAATGGCCTGTGCGATTCAACAATTGTCTTAAACCCCGGTGCAGGTTATGCAAGCTATTTATGGTCCACAGGAGAAACAACACCAACTATTACAATTACAGAATTTGGAGCGTATTGGGTGCAGGTAATAGATGAGCTCGGATATACCCATTTCGATAAAATGGAATACAAGCCTTATTTAAATTTGGGTTATCCACAAGATACTATTTTGTGCGCAAATGGTTCCCTAGTGTGGGATTCTCAAATGACGGGTTATACAGTTACCTGGTCTGATAATTCAATTGGTGCAATCAAAACGATTACTCAACCTGGTAATTATTCTTTTACATTATCAGACGGAGTAGGGTGCACTTATTCCAGTGAAACAAGAACAATAGTGCAAGATAATTATCCAAATACAACTTTCATAGGCGCCGACACCTCACTCTGTACCGGCAACCCCATCGCATTGCAGGTAGGCGCTGCAGAAACTGTTTCGTATGCATGGCAGGGTAATCCTCCATCCGCAGAATCCTCCTTTGCTGTTGGGGGAACAGGCAACTATTGGGTAGAATCTGTGAATATAAATGGCTGTGTGGCGCGGGATACAATTTTCATAACGAATGTTGGGACGGCTCCTAATGCACAATTTTCGGTGAATGACCATTGCAAAGGGTTGAGCAGCGGCATTGTTGATCAAAGCACCGGAGTGGGTCCTGACAATGTGGTGCTCTGGCATTGGAATTTGGGCAATGGAACTGAATTAAGTCAGCAAACTATTAATTATACCTATCCAGCTGCAGGAACTTATCCAATTGAATTGTATGTGCAATCGGCTGGAGGTTGCGGGGCTTATCATTACGATACTGTCGATGTATTCGAAATTCCTCAAGCGGATTTTAGTTATATTGGTCATTGCCAAGGTCAGGAAGTATTGTTCACGGAAGGAGTGATTTTAGGAGGTGCACCAATTTCTTCTTACGCATGGAATTTTGACATGCCTTGGATGGGGGCTTACAATACGTCTACAATCAATATTCCGAATCGCATTTTTGATGAAGTAGGAACCTATGATGTGGTTTTGCAAGTGACAGATGGCAATGGGTGTCAGGATGCGGTAACATTACCTGTGGTAATTGACCCCACTCCTTTAGCCAACTATGTTTTTGAAAGTACTTGCCAAGGTTCCCCCATTCAGTTTTTAAATACGTCCGTAACACAGGTATCTTCAACATATTTATGGGATTTTGGCGACAATACGTCCAGTATTTTAGTGAATCCAGCAAAGACCTATCCTGATTATGGTAGTGTTCCTGTACAACTTAGCGTAACGAATTTGAGCGGTTGCACGGATACTGTGTTGCAAAACGTGCAAGTATATGCGTTTCCCTTGTCATCTTTGCAAATTGGTCCAGCATGCATGGATTCCTACGCGTCATTTGAAAACACATCAAATGTTCCTTTAGGAGCCATTGATTCAACCATTTGGATTTTGAATCAAACGGATACATTGTTTGGAGCAGATGCATCTTGGATGGTCAATGCGATGGGGCAACAGCAGGTGGAAATGATGACATGGTCTGATCAGGGGTGTATGTCGCAAACCAGTCAGTTTTTTGACGTGAATGAGCAATTCAATGCCTCTTTTTCAATTGGTACAGGAATTGTCGCAACAGGTCAACCGTTTGTCTTTGAGAACACGACAAATGCAGGTTCTGTTTCGCTTTGGAACTTTGGTGACGGCGGTTTTTCAACCGATTTTTCACCAGTTCATACCTTTGATACTCCATATGCAGACTCTACCTTATCTGTCTTATTGATCGCACTAAGTCCGTCTGGCTGTGTAGATTCAACTACGCAAGAAATCTTGATCCAACGTGCACGAATTGATTTAGAATTAAGCAACCTTTTCCTACAAAAAGAAAATGCATGGTACATAATGGGTGTGAAGCTGAAAAATAAAGGAACCGTAAACTTAGAAAGTGCTCAATTAGTAGTTGAAACAACGAAAGGGCTGTTGTTCAATGAAACATGGAACGGATCTTTGAAACCAACAGAAGATTCTATTTATGTCTTTAGTGCCATGCCTACCAATATTTTCACAGACCAGGATTTAATCGAATCTTATATTTGTGTCAGCGGCCTTGGCTTCGATTTGTACGGCAATGCGGAAAGCTACCGTGAGAACAACAATGTTTGTCGCAATGTTGAAGGAGAAGGAATCGTCTTGCTTCCAGTTTATCCCAATCCGGTTTACGAAGATTTCATTGCACGAATTTATGTAACGAATGCTGCAGAAGTGACTTTTGAATTAACAGATGATCGCGGCCGAACAATTGAAAGTTTTATCAATGCACAAACTATTGGTTCAGGATATTACGATTACACTGTAAACACAGACCAACTTTCACCAGGCGTATATTTCTTAAAAGTTCGAAGCAACGGCACCACGCAGTCCTCAAAACTTATTTTCATTAGAAATTAACGATTATAATTTTTCAATGGTTATTTGAACATTTAAACTTCTTTTCGCCCTATTGATACCTCCCAAATTTGAGTTTCCCTCTTTGGAGAGGGAGTAAGGCGTTGCATTGAGCATGTCGAAATGGAGAGGAATTGAACTCTTGAACATAAATTGAACTTCCTTTGAAATCATTGAACTCTTGAACCCATTGAATATTGTCCAGCTTGCCCTCGACCTGTCCGCTGCGGTGGATACAGCCGCTGAAGCGGCCACTCGGTCAGCTATCCAATATTGATAGCAGATCGCCTGTCAGCCGCAGGTCGCCTGTCAGCTGCGGCTGAAGTGCCGACGCAGGAGGTGTATCGAGACCTGAACTCCCTTTCACCACAAAGACACTATTTATTTGATAATGCATCCCCTACTGAAGTCACAAAGAGATCATTTGATTTTCAAGAGAATTCTTCTTTGACTAAAAAAGCCCTCGGCTTTTTCTGAATTTGTGTCTTAAAATAGCCAGTAAATCAAGTTTATCCTTGCGCCCTTGTGGTATATTTCCTTACCATAAATATGTTTCCCTCTATGGAGAGGAATTGAACTCTTGAACCAATTGAACTTTTCTTGAACCTTTTCAATACCTCCGGCAATCGAGTGATTTTTCATTTGAAAAATTGTACCGAGATTGAACCCTTACCACGCCTCCAAAAAAATAGTCTTTCTCTTCCAGTGGCATTTCATGAAATGTTTTTTCACTCGCACTGAAACGCTTAAAAATGGAGAAAGCTCCATCGGAGATCATCGACATTTTAGCGAATTCAGAAGAGTGAAAAATGACTCACTTCGAAGCACGGCTATTGGCGCAATAAAAGATTTGTGAGTCAAATTGAATGAGAAGCCTTGATTTTTTTGGTTACTTTTTTCATCAAGGAAAAAAGTGACAACGCTTAGAAGAAATAAGTAAGAAGAATGAGCATGGCTCGTTCTGTAACATCAAAAAAGTAATAACACTCGAAAATATTAAGTCATAAGAATGAGCATCGCTCATTCTTCTTCAATGGAAAAAGCAATAAAGATAGTATTTCATGCAAGAACGAGCCATGCTCATTCATGATAAAGCAAAATGAAATTGATTTTCTTTTGTCACTTTTTATAGGCCTAAAAAGTAACCAAAAACGCCTTTTAAACTTTTACAAGGAGCTTGCCATCGCTTCTCTGCGATACGGATGTCACCGCTGACGAAACTTCGCTGCGTGCTTTGGCTCTAATGCTCGGTTTGCACCTTCGCGAGCCGCATCTCCACTCAGTTCTCAGCCTAGCTCTCTGCAAAAGTTTGGTTTCTTGTAAATCACATTATTTTCTGGGCATTGAATATTTGAACCTATTCATCCTTTCCAAAATTAAATTTCCCTCTATGGAGAGAGAGTAAGGCGTTGCATTGAGCATGTCGAAATGGAGAGGAATTGAACTCTTTAACTCTTTAACATTCCTTTGAACGTATTGAACTCTTGAACATATATTGAACTTCCTGTGAAATCATTGAACTCTTGAACATTCCTTTGAACGTATTGAACTGTTGAACATATATTGAACCTTTCATTGAACCTTTCAGCCTCTCCTCTCCATCTCCATTTCCCTCGCTTCTTTCTCCTCTCGTTCTGGTCTGTAATGTGCCGTGAGCACCAATACCAAAAATGGGAGAACAGGAGCCTTAAACCTCACTAATACACCAAAAAGTATTGAGGTGAATCCTGCGAAAAAAGCGAGGATAACGGCGAAGGCTAATCCATAAATGAGTAACTCATTGCTGCGTATGCGTTGAATGCGTTGTGCAATTTTAGGTCCAGTGAAAAAGCGATAGGTATAATAGAGTAGAATTAAACTCTCAATTCCATTCAGAATTAAAGAAACACTTAATGCTTCCCAAATAAACGGCCTATAGAATCCGGCAACAACGGACATAGGGAACGCGGCCATCATTCCTAAGGGAGTGTAAGATACATCTCCGAGTGTATAGCGTTTGTCTCCATAAGATTTGTTGGTTGTCATGTCTTCGTAAATAATTTGGGCCTCAGCCAAAAATTCACTTCCGATCGAACTTTGAAAGAATCCTAAAATACCCACAGCAACTGATGTAAAGGCTAAGAAGCGTATGACACGGGCATTCGTGCTTTTTCGTCCTTTTTTGCGTCCCACACTTGCACTATAGGCAAAAACAAGGGGTCCAACAACTGTCATTAGCATAAAGGATCGAACCCTAAAAAATACATACATGCAAATCAGCATAACGAGCCAGTTTTTTAAACTGCTTTTCTTTTCTGGCGAAATAACTTGGTTAAGGTGTACAATAAAGTAGCAGACGCAAACCCACATGATAGTGTCTTTTGAAATACCACCGCACCAGAAACTCAAGGAGGGTATAAAAAGTATTGCTAATGCAGCATGCCAATTGCTGTGTAATTTATGTTCTATGACAACTTCGTACAAACGCCATGTAGCATTGCTAACAATATAGGCAAAAACCAATGACATTAAAATATAGCCTTTAAATGTAAAGAAGCCAAATACAGATGCAATTTTACTTATGAAGAAACTGGCACTTTCCTCGTAAACCCTGCCATCGGGATAACCAGTTATTGAATTGAAGTTAACCCTGACATGCTCTTTTGGATAGTTGTTCCACATCTCATCAAAGTAGGCAAAGGGTTTTTCAAAAAATAAATTATTCAGCTTCACTGAGCCGTCCCAAAATGCAATAGAATCTCCTCCACCTTTGTAAAAGATAATATAGAAAGCGGCATTGGCATAGGTGAATAAAAGTTTGAAGAGGAAAGCGCGCATGTAATACTTGTAGTGATCTTGTCCTTTGTTATTGCGCGATCGGATGTAAGCTAGAATCGTCAGTACGCAAAACCCGAAGAAAGTCGCCATTATATCAATGGGCGTGAAGAATTCATACCCCTTGGCAAACGTTACTGTTTCTGCTGTACTGAACAATGCAAACATATTCCAAAGATAGGCATTTAGAAAATCAAGAAAGATTAATGCGTTCAATTTGTTCAATAGTTCAGGTCTAGATACGCCTCGCCTCCTTCGTCGGCACTTCACCCGCAGCTGACAGGCGACCTGCTATCAATATTGGACAGCTGACCGCTCGTCAGCCTATCGAGTGCCTGCGTCAGCAGATGTATCGAGATAGGCGAGAGAGTTCACTACGTTCAATAGTTCAAGTGTTTCATGAGAATGAAAGCCGAACGTTCGTCAGCCTTGGCAGATGTATCGAATTCCGCTTGCCGCTTGTCAGCCGGGGCTGGAGTGTTTGCCAAGGCAGATGTACCGAGGCAAGGAGGATTCATTGAGATATTTCTACCTTTGCCCCTATGAAAATCAAATTCATCTGCATCGGAAAAACAGGTAAACCATTTTTGGAAGTAGGCGAGAAGGAGTATTTGACCCGATTGAAGCATTACGTTTCTATCGAACGTATTGAGATTGCCGATATCCGTAATGCAAAAAGTTTAACGAAAGATCAGATAAAAGCGCAGGAAGGAAAAGAGATCCTTTCAAAGTTAGTAGCTAATGATCTTTTGATTTTACTGGATGAGCGCGGTGAGCAATTTTCATCAGTTTCTTTTTCAAAGTTCATTCAGCAAAAATTCAATAGCGGTGGCAGAACGTTGGTCTTTTCGGTAGGAGGGGCCTATGGTTTTTCTGATGAAATTTACCAACGAGCAAATGGAAAAATTAGTCTTTCATCCATGACCTTTTCCCATCAAATGGTCCGCATGATATTTTTCGAACAGCTCTACCGCGCCATGACCATCCTCAAAGGTGAGCCATATCATCACGAATGATAAGTTCAAAAGTTCAGGTCTCGATACACCTCCTTCGTCGGCACTCGACCTGCTTTTGCATATGGGTAGCTGACCGAGTGGCCGCTACAGCGGTTGTATCGAGGACAAGTGTTCCATCATCCTTTTTTAGTTGATTAGTTCATTTTTTAAAAAAGGCACTGTTTTTGTATGATGTTAAAAGCAAAATTTTCGAAAAATGAGTTTTTTATACATCGTACTGACATCCTTTTTTCTTTCATTTACGACGCAAAATGAAATTCCTTATACCTCAATTGAAAGGGCATTTTCATCTGGCAATGCAACTGAAATTGTCAATTTAGGAAAAGACAAAATGCTCATCAATGTATTGGGAAAAGAAGGTGCTTATGGTCAGTCTCAAGCGACCTTGGTATTAAAAGATTTCTTCGATAAAAAACCTTCCGTTGGATTTAAATTCATCTTCAAAGGAAAAGAAACCGTCGACGGCTCATTTGCAATTGGAACCTACGATAGCAAAGCCGAATCATTCAGGGTTACAATCCACTTTAAAAAAATCAACAGCGATTTCCGAATCGAAAGCTTAACGATTGAAAAATCCTAGTGCTTTGTTATTCTTTGTGAATCATCAAAATCTTGTCTTCAAATTCTAATTAATTTTACATCATGATAAACGAAATCATTGATAGGGCGCTACAAGAAGATATTGGAGTGGGTGATCATTCAACGCTTTCCTGTGTACCTGAAAATGCGACCGGTAAAGCTGAACTTATCATCAAGGAAGACGGGATTTTAGCGGGAGTTGAATTGGCCTTAATGATTTTCCACCGTTTTGATCCTGCACTGGAAGTTCAAGTTTTTCTGAAAGACGGTCAACAGGTTAGAAAAGGGGAGGTAGCGTTTATCGTAACCGGAAGTTCAAGATCCATTTTAAGCACGGAAAGACTTGTACTTAATTTCATGCAACGCATGAGTGGAATTGCTACACAGACCAATAAAATTGTAAAATTAATTGAAGGGACAAGTACTAAACTTTTAGATACACGAAAAACAACACCAGGTATTCGCTACATGGAAAAATGGGCGGTTAGAATTGGTGGGGGATACAACCATCGTTTTGCATTATATGACATGATTATGTTGAAGGACAATCACATCGACTATGCGGGTGGTATCGGTCCTGCTATTGATCGAGCGAATGATTACCTTTTCAAAAACGAACTGGATTTAAAGATTGAAATAGAAGTGAGAGATAAAAGTGAATTACTTGAGGTTCTTGAAAAAGGCAACGTCGATAGAATTATGCTCGACAATTTTACACCTGATGAAATTCGCGAAGTGTTACAGCTAATTCCTGAAAAATATGAAACGGAGGCTTCTGGCGGTATTACCCTCGAAACAATTCGAAGTTATGCAGAAACCGGAATTCAGTTTATCTCTGTCGGAGCCTTAACACACAGTGTTAAAAGTCTAGACATGAGTCTTAAAGCAAAATTTGATTAATTCCCCATCTCCAATCTGTAATTTGCAATCTGTAATCTGTAATCTCCGATCTGTAATCTCCAATCTCCAATCTACAATCTACAATCTGTAATCTCCAATCTGCAATCTGCAATCTTCAATTTACAATCTGTAATCTTCAATCTGCAATCTGTAATCTCCAATCTATAATTCTCCCTCACCCATCCAACAACTCATCATCCTCTTCTTCCTTTAAGGACGGGCTGTAAATAAAGGAAATTCCAACAATCGTCATCCCTATTATTAATATGACCATTGAATAAGGGAAGTGCATCATCATAAAAGTGAGACCAATAAAAATAACGATGCTTCCAAGCCAGAAAAAAAGGTTGAAACCTGCATTGTGTTTCCCAAATCGAAATGAAATTAAGTTTAATACGAGTCCAATTGCTCCCGCGCCTAAAAAAATGATTCTCGCGATTGAAGAACCAATGTATTGTGAACCTGTTCCTGTAAAGAGAACAATGGCCATTAAAAATGCAATTGCGAAAAATGCGGAAGCGATGCGCTTAAAAATCATGCGTTCAATGTTTGTTCAGATTTGTAAAGTTGTATGTCTAGCAAAAAGTCGAGATGCTTTTCAATATGGTTCCCAATTACAACAACAGCTGCGCCAGATTCATGTGCTTCCTGAATTTGCTTTGCCGAACGAATCCCTCCACCAACAATAATCGGGACAGTTAAGTTTGAAATTGCCGAAATAACATTTTGAGGAACAACTTCTTTTGCTCCACTGCCCGCATCAAGATAAATGAGTTGCTGACCTAATAAAATCCCAGCCATTGCGGTGTGCTTTACAATTGTAAGATTATTTCTTGGAATCGGTGTTGTCTGGCTCACATATGCGACAGACGATTGTGTGTCACCATCTATTAATATATATCCTGTTGGAATTACCTCAATATCCATTTCGAATAGTTCAGGCGCAGATTGAACTTGGTGACCTATAAGGTAATCAGGATTGCGACCAGAAATTAAACTCAAAAATAGGATGGCATCAGCCTCAGGTGAAAGTTGTTGAGAAGATCCAGGGAAAATAACCAATGGCAATGATGAATATTTTTTGATAGTGTGAACCGTTCGCTCAAATTGTTCTCGAGTAACAGTGCTGCCACCGACAAATAAAAAATCGATACCAGCAAAGTCCGCTTTCTTCAGTAGTTCTTGCAAGACTGATTCGTCGTCCGCTTTCTCTGGGTCGATTAACAAAGCAATCCCCTTACTTACAGATTTAAAAAGCTTCTGGATGTCCTTCATGCTTGAGCGGTGATTCGTTGATGCTTATTACGAGGTTGTTTAGAACAAAAGTATGAATTTCTGCACTCTGAATAATTCCATTATGTACAATTGAACCAATACAAAAGCTTTTTTCAGAGGGAAGTAGATGCAGTTCCTTTTTAAAATCTATTTTTTTTCGACCTGCTATTTTATAAAGTGTTTCTTTGGCTGACCATGCCTTAGTCATCATTTCATCAGAATGGATATCCAACCATTCTTTTTCTTTTTCATTGAGAAATTTAGGTGCAATGCGAACAGCCTTTGAAGAAATCTGCTCAAGGTCAAGTCCAATTTGAAAATTTTTGCAAAACGCAATCCCAATGGTTCCTTTTGTATGACTGATCGATATAAACCCTTCTCCTTTAATATATGGTGCACCTAATTCATTGTAATGAATGTGCTCAAATCCAAAAATGCGGTGTCTTAAAACCCTTGTGGCAACAAATTCTTGTTTTCTATGCTCATGCTGAAAGCTGAAATAACGTTCCTTTTCAACTTCTGTTAATTGGTCCAAATAATCGATAGAATGGAATGATTTGTAATGTAACAAATGAATCTCAATTTCCTTTAACTGTATTTTCTCTTGATTGAAGGGCATTTTTGAACCTTTTTACAAATGAACGAAAATATTATTTAAAAAAATAGACGTGTATAATTCAATGAAAAATCAGTTCAATCGCTTTTGTATCGTTGGGAAATGAGTTTACTTTTGTTAACGAAAGTTAATTGAATTTAGATTTAATTTTTTTTAACACAGATTTAATCATTACGATTTTTTCTATATTTACAAGCTTTCTTGCAACGAAGAAGTTTAAACTATTAACTGTACTTATGTTACGAAAACTTAACTTTTTACTGGTAAGTATCTTACTCACAGTTACTTATGGTTATTCTCAAACAGGTTTGGGGTCCATTAAAGGAACGGTAACGGACGGAGATAATAAACAGCCAATTGCTTTTTGTAAGGTGATTCTCTTTCAAAACGGAAACGTTAAAGGAGGGGCAACCACAGATTTTGACGGAAAATTTCAGATCAACTCAGTTGGTGCTGGATCTTATGATGTCGAAGTTAGAAATGAACCGGAAGGGTATCAACCTTTTCGTCAGACAGGTGTAATTGTTTCTTCGGATAACATTACCTTCCTAGATGACTTGGTTATAACAAAAGCAAAAGAGGCGAAGGAGATTCAAGAGGTCAAAGTCGTCGCCTATCGAGTGCCACTCATTGATAAAGATGGTGGTGCATCGGGTGCTACTATAACTCGTGAGGATATTGCAAGACTTCCTGTTCGTTCTGCTGCTGGTGTTGCACAGACGGTGGGTGGTGTAAATTCAGATGAGGGTAGTGGTGAAATTTCCGTTCGTGGATCTCGTTCAGATGGAACGTACTTCTATATAGATGGTATCAAAGTGCGTGGTTCATCCAACTTGCCTAAGTCAGCAATCGAAGAGGTTGCTGTAATTACGGGTGGTGTTCCAGCGAACTATGGTGACGTAACAGGTGGTATTATTTCTGTAACAACGCGTGGTCCCTCTGCTCAGTATTTTGGATCTATTGAAGGTGTTACTTCAGGCTTCTATTTTAAGGGTCAAGATCCTGATGGGTATGATGGTAAAGTTTTTGGTATGGATAAATACGGATACAACCTTATCGAAGGTATGTTCTCTGGTCCACTTTGGATGCAAAAAGATTCAACAGGTGCAAAAGTGAAACCAAGATTAGGATTCCTTGTTTCCGGTAACCTCACTGATCAAATAGATGGTCGTCCACTTGCTGGTGGTGGATACAGAGTGAAAAAAGATGTTCGAGATGAACTTCTCGCAAATCCATTGCGACCGACTTCCACAGGTCAAGGGACTTTTCACAATGCTTTGTTTTTACAAAATCCATTGGATGAAAATGGGAATCCAACACCGGAGTCAGATTTTGAGAAGGTAGCATGGAGGATGAATGCACGAAATACAACAATTTCGGGTCAGGCAAAAATTGATGTAAATACAGGACCATCTACCAACCTTACTTTTGGAGGTTCAATGAATTATAGTAATGGTAGCGCTTATTCATATGGAGGGTCGCTTTTGAACTTTGCAAATTTCGGTGTAACAAAATCAATCGACTGGAGGGTATTTGGACGTTTAACTCAACGTTTTACAAATGACCAAGAGGGTAGTGCATCAAAGTTGAAGTCTTTTGTTTATTCATTGATGGTGGATTATTCAAAATCGAAAGATGATGTGTACGATCCAAATCATGAATACAATATTTTCAACTACGGTCATGTCGGAACATTTACGACTACCCGTAGACCTTCTTATGAGTTTGATTCAGATAAACAAATGTACATTCATAACGGATTTAGAGATGTACAAGTAGCATTTAATCCTTCTGAAACGAACGCTGCACTTGCTGCAATTACGACACAATATTATGATATATATGAAGGTAACCCTCAAGGAAATTATGAAAACCTCTTTCAAATTCAACAAGGTAATGCCTTGAGAAATGGAGATGCTCCATCGAGTGTGTATGGTATTTGGAGTAACATTGGTACGCCGTACAATTTTTTCGGAAAAACTGAAAATGACCAGTTGCGTGGAACAGGTTCATTCTCTGTTAACGTTGGTGATCACTCTATTTCATTTGGATTTGAAGTAGAACAAAGAACTGACCGTGGGTGGACATCAGGCACAACGACTGGTGGAGGAACAAATGGCCCATTGGGAATTTGGTCAATTGCACGTCAATTGGCTAATTTCCATATCAGAGAGTTAGATTTGAACAGTGGGATTATTTCAGATTCAGGTTCTTTCAAAGCAATTACTTACGATCGATTGAACTCTGGTTATGCCAATACATCTGGAACAGGACAGTACGGAGGTCAAGAGAATTCAGACAATCAATCATTCTTTGATTACAATCTAAGAGAATACTTATACAACCAAGGACTAATTTCTTCAGGAGGTGCTGGTTCGGATTTTATTGACATCGATCAATATGATCCTAGTATATTCAAATTTGATATGTTCTCACCGGATGAACTACTGAATGGTGGTAATTCATTTGTTTCATATTGGGGCTTTGACCATACTGGAAAGAAAGTGCGTGGAAGCACCGATATCAATAAGTACTTTAATGAGTATGATAAGAATGGCAACTACAAACGTTTCGTTGGAGCCTTTCAGCCAACCTATATCGCAGGTTATGTGATGGATAAATTTGCTTTCAACGATATCGTATTCAACGTTGGTGTCCGTGTAGATGTTTTTGATGCAAATCAACCGGTATTGAAAGATCCTTATCTTTTCTACAACGCAAGAACTGTTAAAGAAGCGAAAGAATTAATTGCAAATGATCCAGGTCAGTTCTCATGGGTAAATATTCCAGAGGCAATGGGGGATGACTACACAGTTTATGTGAACGACGTGAATAACCCTTCTGCAATTAATGGTTTCAGAATTGGAAATAACTGGTACAATGCTGATGGAATTCAAGTGGAGGATCCAAAAGTAATCAGAGGTGCAACTGGAATTCAGCCATGGTTATTAAATCCATCCCAAACTACTCCTTCTGCTGATGCATTTCAGGATTACAAAGCGCAGGTGAATGTTATGCCACGAATTGCATTCTCATTTCCTATTTCGGATGAGGCATCTTTCTTTGCACACTATGATATCTTGACAAAACGACCAACTTCAGGCTTTAGATTTGATCCTTTTGAATATCAATTCATTCAGTCTAGAAGTTCCATTATCAGCAATGCTGATTTGAAGCCAGAAACAACTGTAGACTACGAATTAGGTTTCCAACAGGTATTGTCTAAAACTTCTTCTTTAAAAATCTCAGCATTCTATCGCGAGCAAAGAAATAATGTTCAGTTGATAAATGTATTTGAAGCTTATCCTGCAACGTATAGAACATTTGGTAACCGTGACTTTGGTACAGTTAAAGGTATGACAATTTCTTACGACATGCGCCGTACTGGGAATATCAGAATGACAGCAGCCTACACATTGCAGTTTGCCGATGGTACTGGTTCAGATGCTACATCCATGGCAGGTATCATTAATGCGGGTTTACCAAACTTGCGTAATATATTCCCGTATTCTTTTGACCAGCGTCATGCATTTGCTATTACATTGGATTACAGATATGGAGAAGGAAAAGATTACAATGGTCCTGTAATTGGAGAATTCAATGTTTTCGAAAACACTGGATTGAACATTGTATCCAATATTTATTCTGGTTCTCCTTATTCAGGACAAACATTCATTACGGATGAAGGTATTGGTAACTTAAATGCCGGTTTGAATGGAACATTGAATGGTTCACGCTTACCTTGGTCAAATAGATTAGATCTTCAGTTAGACAGAACCTTTGAACTTGAGTTCGGAGATGAGAAAGAAAAGAAAAAATCTACTTTCTTGAACGTTTACATCCGTGCAACAAACTTGTTTAATCAGTTTAATGTGTTGAATGTTTACCGTGCAACAGGAAACTGGGATGACGATGGTTTCTTAGCAGCTGCTGCGAATCAGACGTCTATTCAAAACCAGTTGGATGAACAATCATTTAGAGATTATTATACAATGAAAATTCAGAACCCATTCAATATCAGTTCACCAAGAACGATTCGTTTGGGGGTTAAATTTGATTTTTAATTCATAATCAGAAGTTAATTATGAAAAAGCAATTTATAGCATTTGTACTCGGTGCAACAGTAATTTGGTCAAACAGTGTACTCGCCTATTTGGGTCCAAATGACCTTGGTAAAAAGGCGACTCCTGTATTGAAGGGAGCGAACTGTTCGCCTGCGACGGCAAAATTGATAATGGAATTCAATGATGTGAAAGCATTGATTGAACAGGGTGGAAGTATGTTCCAGAACCGTGCAGCGGGTGTGGCATCTTATGAAGTTCCTAAGGGAAGTGGTTTGCATGTAATTTTCGCTGGTGCACTTTGGATGGGAGGAACGGATGTGAATGGTCAGTTGAAATTAGCTGCTTTACGTTATCGTCAAGGGAATGATTTCTGGCCTGGTCCTCTTACTGCGAATCCTGGAACTGGTAATTACAACCCACTTTCTCCTGTTGGTGACGATGCAGTTCGTGATTTCGGTGAAGCAAATATTGATCCTGACCAATGTATTGCGTATGATAAATTCTATACAATTCGCAAAGCGGAGATTGTTCGTTTTAATGTTTGGTATGAGTGTACAAATGGAATTACTACAGAAGGTTGTGATGACATAACTGAGCCAACTGCAGACGAATTAAATAGAATCTATGGATGGCCAGCTCATGGAGATGTTTCTAAGGGACAAGATTATTTCTTGGCACCTTATTATGACAGAAATGAAGACGGAGTTTACAATCCTCTAGATGGAGATCACCCTTGGTACGATGATATTTTAGGTCGTGATGATATCGAATGTGGTATTGATCGTCGAATTTCATTGTTTGGTGATGAAACGCATTGGTGGGTATTCAATGATAAAGGAAATATCCATACAGAAACAAACGGTGATCCAATTGGAATGGAGATTCGTGCGCAGGCTTTCGCTTTTGCTACGAATGACGAAGTAAACCGTATGACATTCTATAATTATGAATTGATAAACCGTGGTACTCAAACATTATTCAATACATACTTTGCACAATATTTGGATGCTGACGTAGGAAACTATGCAGATGACTACGCTGGATGTGATGTTTCAAGAGGACTTGGTTACATGTACAATGGAGATTTATTGGATGAAGCAGACGGAGGAAGACCAGGTTATGGTGAAAATGCTCCAGCAATTGGTTGTGACTTTTTCGAGGGTCCATACCAAGATGCTGATGGAATAGACAATGTAGGGCCTTATTTTGACGAGGCAACACAAACAGAAGTAGTCCCTACTGTATTGGAAGCGATTAATGGTGGTGGTATTATTTACAAGGGAATTGGAATAGGCTACTCTGATGGTATAATTGACAATGAGCGTTTCGGAATGCGCCGATTTACATATTATACATCAACATCTCAGTTCCCATACAATGATCCAGTAACAGCGGCACAATATTACAATTTCATGAGTGGAAGTTGGGCAAATGGCCAAGAAATGTTCTATGGTGGTTTGGGTTATGAGGGTTCCTCTGGGGCAACTACTGTGCCATCTGATTATATGTTCCCAGGCAATTCAGATCCTTTATTCTGGGCAACAGGTGGTGAAGATATGAGCGGATTATTCCCGAACGGTTGGGATGAAGCTACAAATAACAACCCTAAAGGTGACCGTCGTTTTGTTCAATCTGCGGGTCCTTTTATCTTGAAACCAGGTGCAATCAATAACATTACTGTTGGATTAGTATATGGACGTGGTTCAGAAGGTGATTTGTTTTCATCTGTTAGAGCAATGAAGCGCGCTGATACAAAAGCTCAAGCTTTGTTTGATGCGTGTTTTAAAATTCTTTCTCCGCCAGATGCACCTAAATTGACTATTCAAGAACTGAACAATGAATTGATCTTGATGTTAGAAAACCCATCATCTTCCAATAACTATCAGGAAGCATATGCTGAGATTGATGAAATTAATATTCCAGATCCTACAGTTGATAGAGTTTACCGATTTGAGGGATACCAGATTTATCAGTTAAAGAACGCGGATGTTGCGATTTCAGATATCCAGAATCCAGAGTTAGCTCGTCTTGTCGCGCAAAGCGATATTAAAAATGATGTAGCACGTGTTATTAACTTTGAATTTGATGAGGCACTAGGATTCTCAATTCCTGTTGAGAAAGTGGATGGTGAAAATGAAGGTATTAAGCATTCTTATCAATTGAAGGAGGATGCATTTGCTTCAGGAGATAGACGCTTGATTAACCACAAAACATATTATTATGTTGCTGTCGCTTATGCGTACAATCAATACAAGAAATATGATCCAAATGATGGTACTTCTTTAGATGGACAGAAAATCCCTTATATTTCTTCACGTTTGAATTTTGACGGTACTTCAATTGCTCCAATTGCAGCAATTCCTCACAATCCTAATCCTGAGGCAGATGGTACAGAACAACGAATTGGATATGGTTCGTCACCACGCATTACACGCATCGATGGATATGGAAATGGTAATCGTTCATTGGAATTTACAGATGCAACTTTAAAATCTGTATTGACAAATGGATATGTAGAAACTCCTGAATACGATTATGGAAAGGGACCAATAAACATTAAGGTTGTAGATCCATTGAACCTTGCTGATGGTTATTTTGAATGCAAGTTCAGAGACTATACACCAAGTGTATGGAAGCCTGTTGCTCATGCAGTGGATACTGCAAATTGGGTTATTTACCGTTACGATTTTAAAGGAGGAAACAAGATAGACTCTGTGGAGTCAGAGCGCACAATTGCAGAAGACAATGAGCAAATTATACCACAATGGGGTATATCTGTTCAAATCAGTCAAGAATTGTATACAGGTTCGGGTAGTCAATACGATAGAACAACAGGTATTATTGATGCTTCTGTAGATTTTGCAGATTCGTCGAAAAGATGGTTGTCATTCGTTCCTGACAATGATGCATTCTACCCAACAAACTGGATCCGTTCCGGGGATTATTCTCCTGATCCTGACACAGATTGTTTGCCGGATGGTTTACCATATTTAAATCCATGTAACTACAAGGATGAGGCGGGTCAAGATGATGATAAATTGTTTGCTAAAATACTTGGTGGCGGAATCGCTCCACACAAGTTAGTTGGTTATCAAGCTGATTTCATGCCATTGGCTTATTACAATACTGCGAATCCTGGTTCAGCTCGGGAAAATGCATCAATTAGTTTCTTGCCAAGTGTGAATATCGTGATTACCAGTGATAAGTCTCTTTGGACGCGTTGTCCAATCATTGAGTTGGGTAGAGATGTTAGTTTGAATGTTGGTGGTGCGTCCCCAGGTGAGATGAGAAAGAGTTCAAGTGTCGACAAAAATGGTAATCCAGACGGTACAGGAACAGGTATGGGATGGTTCCCAGGTTATGCTGTTGATCTTGAATCTGGAGCACGCTTGTACATGGCTTTTGGTGAGAACTCATTTTTAGGAGGTGAAAATGGTGCTGACATGATTTGGAATCCTACATCCCGAATAGTGGATGGTGTTGGAAACCCAATTATGGGTGGTATGCATCCTGTATATGTGTTTAGCTACAAACAGGCAGAAATTAATAAGTTTGTTTCTGGTTATAATTTCCCGGCTTATGTTCCTTCAGAAGGTGAAAATACAGCAACAAATCAGGCATATCAAAAATTACTTCAAGTCATGGGGAACTCTACAACAGCGAAAAGAGAATTCTACGGAAGTATTTCTTGGATAGCATACCCTTTGCTTGCTCAAGATCAGGAAGTAAATTCTACGGATGTAACAGTGAAATTGCGTGTAAACAAACAATACAAAGATTTTAGCGCAACAGGTGATAACAATGGTAAGCCAATGTACGGATGGTCAATGGATGATATTGCTACTGTTACCGGTAGTCAAGATCAGTTGGCTGAAGCGCTGAAATTGATAAATGTTGTACCAAATCCATACTATGCATTCTCAGAATACGAGCGCAATAGATTGGATACACGTGTTAAAATCACAAATCTTCCAGAAAGATGTACAGTCAAAATTTACACTGTAAATGGTAAATTGGTTCGAACCTACAAGAAAGATAGTCCGGTGACCTCACTTGATTGGGATTTGAATAATTTCAAAGGTATTCCGATTGCGGGTGGAGTTTACTTGATACATGTGGATGTTCCAGAAGTAGGGGAGGTAGTTCTCAAATTCTTTGGTGGAATGAGACAAGTTGATTTACAAGGTATTTAACATTGGACAAAAATCTTTTTGAAATGAAAAATTCTATCATGAATATAAAAAGTGTCTTGTTGGCTGGTGCTACTGTATGTAGTTTGGTAGTCAATGCAGGTAATGAAGACCGTGTTGGTTCAGCGGGAGCTTCTCAGTTGTTAGTGAATCCATGGGCACGAAGTTCCGCTGCTGGTGATGCAGGTGTAGCTTCTGTAAATGGTTTAGAAGCTTCATTTGTTAATATTGCTGGATTAGCATTTGCGGATAAAACTCAGATAAAATTTAATTACAGTAATTGGATGGGTTCTGCAGGAATTGCATTTAACAGTGCAGGGATTGCTCAGAGAGTTTCTGAATCTGCTGTTATTTCTGTTAGTGTTCAGTCGATGAATTATGGAGATATTCAAATTACAACGGTAGCCAACCCGGAAGGTAATATTGGATTCTTTTCACCCCGTTCCAATGTGTTTAATGTGGGGTATGCGAAGGCATTCTCGTCTTCAATTTATGGAGGTATTAACTTTAAAGTGATTTCTGAAAGCATTTCAAATTTAAAGGCGAATGGCGTTGCTTTAGATGCGGGTATTAGATATGTAACTGGTGAACAAGATCAAATTAAGTTTGGTATTGCGTTGAAAAATGTTGGTCCGGTAATGCGCTTCAAAGGAGATGGTTTGGCACAGCAGGTAACTTATATTTCTACTTCCTTCAATGGGTCATTGGAACAGCGTTCTGCAACTTTCGAAATGCCTTCTCTTCTATCAATTGGAGGTTCTTATGATTTTATCTTTAATGAGAACAATAAATTGAATTTAGGACTTGCATTTACAGCTAATTCATTCTCTTACGATCAATTCCGTTTAGGTTTAGATTATGGAATGACAGGAGATAAAGTAGCATTCAATTTACGAGGTGGATTCGTATACGAAAGAGGTTTATTAAACACTGAGAACAGATCAAATGCTCTAGTTGGTCCAACAGCTGGATTTTCTTTAGATGCCCTTGTTGGAAAAAACAAAAGTGCACTTGGTATCGAATATACAACACGTTTTGCAGGTGTATTTGGAATCATTCATACTATCGGGGCAACGATCAGTTTGAAATAATAAAGAACTTTTCTATATTTGTTTATCAAGAGAGCCCGATGGGCTCTCTTGTTTTTGTTTAATATCGATCAATAGCGAATAAATGTCACAGATCAATTACTATACTTCAGAAGGATTAAAAAAGCTAAAAGATGAATTGCATGAGATGAAGACAGTTTTGAGGCCGTCAATATCAGATCAGATTGCTGAGGCGCGAGATAAGGGTGATTTGTCAGAAAATGCAGAGTACGACGCTGCTAAGGAAGCTCAAGGTATTCTTGAGATGAAGATCGCGAAATTGGAGGCAGTAATTGCAAATGCCCGACTTATCGATAATACAAATATTGACAACTCAAAAGTTTATATTCTTTCCAAAGTGAAGATTAAGAATGTTGTTAATGGGATGGAGATGGAATACATGCTGGTAGCTGAAAACGAAGCAAATCTGAAAGAGAAGAAAATTTCAATTGATTCTCCGATTGGAAAAGGTCTTCTTGGAAAGAAGCAAGGAGATATTGCGGATATTCAGACGCCAAATGGCATTATGAAGTTTGAAGTAGTGGAAATATCCCGCTAATGTCTACATTGTTTACAAAGATTGTAAGAGGTGAGATTCCTTGTCACAAAGTGGCAGAGAATGATCATTTTTTAGCTTTTCTTGACATTATGCCTTTGGTAAAAGGACATGTTCTCGTGATTCCTAAAAGAGAGGAGGATTATATTTTTGATTTAGAGGACGATGAATTGGCTGGGATGATTGTTTTTGCAAAGAATGTTGCTCTTAAAATGAAAATGGTCTTACCTTGTCGGAAAATAGGTGTTACGGTCATTGGTTTGGAAGTCCCTCATGCACACATACATTTAATTCCAATTAATGGTGTTGCGGATATGGATTTTTCAAAAGAGAAATTAAAATTAAATCCTGAAGAATTAGCTGAGACAGCAAGTTTAATCGCTAAACAATAAGTCCTATGATTTTTAATTCGATTGAATTCGCTCTGTTTTTTCCACTCGTATTTTTCCTTTATTGGTTTGTGGCTGGAAAAAATATAAAATGGCAAAATATATTACTCCTTGGGGCCAGTTTATTTTTTTACGGATGCTGGGATTGGCGATTTGTTTTCCTTTTATCATTTTCAACTTTTTTAGGTTATTTCACCGGAATTCGGATCGAAATAGCGAAAAATCATTCTTGGAAAAAATTCTGGTTTTGGTTGAGTATCGTTTTAAATGTTGGGTTTTTAGCCATTTTTAAATACTATAATTTCTTCGTTGATTCATTCGCTGGACTCTTCAATAGCTTTGGAATGCACTTGGATCCGTCATCGATTACATTGAATGTTATCTTACCTGTTGGAATTTCCTTCTACACGTTTCATGTGCTATCTTATGTGATTGACATTTATTATGGTAGAATTCAAAGTGAACGTAGAATTGTCGATTTTGGGCTTTTTGTTGCATATTTTCCACTGTTAGTAGCTGGACCAATTGAAAGAGCCACGCATTTATTACCCCAAATACAGAAAGAAAGAAGCTTTGATTATGGAAAGGCAGTAGACGGATTAAGACAGATTCTTTGGGGTTTATTTAAAAAGGTTGTTATCGCTGATGGTTGCGCGGAATGGGCCAATTTGATTTTTGATGGTTACACCGATTATTCGGGAAGTACACTTTTCATGGGGGCCTTTTTCTTTACCATTCAGATTTATTGTGATTTCTCAGGATATTCTGACATTGCGTTAGGAACTTCGCGCTTGTTTGGAATTGAATTGCTTCGGAATTTTGCATTTCCCTACTTCTCAAGAGATATTGCTGAATTTTGGAGAAGGTGGCATATTTCACTTACAACTTGGTTTCGTGATTACTTGTACATACCCCTTGGTGGGAGTAAAGGCGGCACATGGATGAAAATTCGAAACACCTTCATTATATTTCTTGTAAGTGGTTTTTGGCATGGAGCAAATTGGACATTTATTGTTTGGGGTGCTCTGAATGCATTCTATTTTCTTCCTTTGATGTTAACAAATTCAAATAGAAACAATTTGGAAATTGTGGCTCAAGGAAGATTCTTTCCAAGTATCCGAGAATTAGGTGGAATGTTACTTACATTCCTGATGGCAGTATTCGGATGGATTTTCTTTAGGGCTGAAACAATGACACAAGCCATAGATTTTATCAAACGTATGTTTGCTCATGGCTTGTTTAAAAGTCCGAAATTGCCTGAGCTGGCAGATTTGACTTTGGTATTTATAATTTTCTTTTTTGTCATTGAATGGTTGGGAAGAGAGAATAAATATGCCTTAGAGCGCTTTGGTTTGAAGTGGTTTGTGCCAATAAGATGGTTGTTTTATTCTTTTCTAATTATTTGTGTGATTGTACTTTCAGGAAAAGAACAAGAGTTTATTTATTTTCAGTTTTAAGCGGTGAAGAAAATTTTAATTAGGCTATTGATTTTCGCAGGATGTTTTTTCATCTTGGATAAGGCTTTTTTACTGGTAAGAGATTCATCGCCTGAACTTGAAGTTGATAGAAGGTTAGAGAGGATCGCCACTGGTAAAATACAGGCTGATATACTCGTTTATGGTTCATCTAGAGGTGCTAGAAGTGTTATTGCTAAAGTATTTACTGATTCTTTAGGAATTTCCGCATACAATCTTTCATTTCCAGGCTCTGATATAACATTTCATGAGTATTTGTTGCGATTGACTCTTGAAACCAAAGGAAATAGAAAACCTAAAACAGTTATTTTAGTTGTTGATGATAGCGATGAGTTGAAGGTGAGCAAAAGCTTGAAATTTCGCTTGGACCGAATGTATCCATTGGTGAAATACAAAGCCATTCGGGATGAACTTGTGAGACGAAAGGAAAAGAAACCGATACTCAATGAACTTTTTGTGATACATCAATTGAACAAATCTAATTTTTTGTTCAAGCAAAAAAAGTTTACAAAGAACGATTCAATCATGCCATGTGGTTCAATGCCAATTTCGCATCAGAAAAAAACATTCGACAAGAAATATAAAAAAGTACCATATAATTACACCCGTGATGCCGAATTAATTCAAAAGATTAACGCACTCAGAGCATTTAAGGACCTTTGTGAGAAGAATAACATTGAATTAATCGTTGCAATACCTCCAAATTTCAGAGTAGTGACGAACGGTTTTGCTTCCCGATTAAACCAGGTGATGGATGGTTATGCAACAATCTGGATCTATAATCAAAAAAATCCTCTTTATTCAAACCCTGATTACTTCTTCGACAATGCACATCTTCAAACAAACGGTTCATATGTTTACACGAATGAACTAGTCAAATTTTATCGAGAGAGGCATAATCTGTAATTAATTCTTTGTGCTTTCTTGCGGTTGATTCGCATATTTTATTTTATCGGACACCTTGATTGACTTTTTCAGTTTGTACCAGTGACATCCTTTTTTAATGAAAAGCGTAACGGTGTATTTTCCTGCCTTTGAATAATAATGTTTTGGATTTCTTTTCGTAGATGTTTTACCATCACCAAATTCCCAAAGGTAATTATCAGCGGCTGGAGAACGATTTGAAATGGAAACGCTCAACCATTTTTCACGAAGTGTAAAATCCAATTTCAAATCTTCACCACCCGCAATTTGTATGGTGTCAAGATTGTATTTTGGATAATAGGTTAATACATATTCGGCTGCCGTTTTTTGAATATCATTAGCGAAAGTGTCCTCTACTTTTTTAGGAAATGCTCCATCAATTGGAGATTCTTTGTACACTGCCGAGTAGAATGTACACGCAGCAATATAACTCCCATAAGGGCTTGGATGAGCATTGTCAGGCGCGTAAAGATTTAATTCAGGAAATTTTTCCCTCACTTGTTTCCAAACCATTCCTACCGGTGCAACTGGAAATTTTCCAGTGGCGTCACTTAATTGTATATAACCTTTTTGAATGCGCTCTTGCATTAGTTCATAGCTGTCATCGGGAATTGAGTCTTTAAATCCCTCAGCATAACCCCAGGTCATGTAATAATAAATATGAATGCACGGGTTGTATTTTTTTATACTGTCGATGAGTTGCTGGGCATAGGGAATCGTTTGGGCTGCAATAGTTGCTGAATCTCTGGATAGCTCGCGGCTATAACCTTGTATGAAGACATAATCCCAACTACGAGCTTTCATTTTTTTATAAGTGTTTTCTCTCAACGTATGACCTTGTAAGGAACTTCCACTTACCGCTAGGGTATCTGCAAATACATTTTTTCCTTTTGAATTGGCAAGGTTTTGATAAATCTTGCACAGATTATTCATGTGCGTATAGCTGTTTCCAACAAATAAAACATTGGTTGGCTGAGCATTGGCCAGACCGAAAAGCGAACAAAAAAGAAGGAGTATCCAGCGGTTCATTTTTTCTTTTTGAAGGTAATAATTCGAATAAATGCGTCGTATTTTTCCTCTAATAGTTCAATATAGTGTACCATTAAAGTAAAAAATAAAATGGCAACTGCCGAGATTCCGGCTGCAATCCATGGGCCAAGATTTTCATCAAATAACAATGGTTTTAGCCCAAAGCCAAAAACACCGCCATAAAGGATGATGACATGAACAACATAAATCGGTAAGGTGTTTTGACCAAGTTTGAGGTATAATTTTGCTTTCACATCAACGTATTTGTCAACTAACATAAATATTCCGAGAACAGAAACTACTTGACCAAAACGAATGAATGCGGTGGCATTTAATTCATATACACCTTTTTCAGTTAATGCAATCCATTCTGTAAAATGGTCAATGGATCTAAATATTGGTTGTATAAACAAGCTAATAAAGATACCTGCAACAAGAAATGTCGTTCCGAACCACCACTCTTTCGTTTTGTTTTCAAAGGTGCGAATAATGCTGCCTAGCATACCACCTAAAATGGTGTATCCTGAATAGCGTAAAAAACTAAAGTCAGAAAATTTACCATAGAACATGTTTTGAATAAAGGGTGGAGCATTATGTGGAAAATACTTTGGCCCTTTTTGCAGTCCTTCAGCAATTGCTTGCTCATCTAATTGGATGTAATTTTTCATGGAGCTATAACCAACAAATAAAAGCAATCCACTCACCAGGTAATACCAATGCAATGCACCTTTGTTTATCCATTTAAAAAGGCCATAAATGACAAGTAAAAAGAAAATTCCAATTCCAATTGATTGCAGCACGTGAAAGGCATAAAACCATTCCAAGTGAAATTTGCTTCCGTAATAGAATGATTGAATAATACTCAACAAACTCAGCTGAATGAAATAACCCCAAAAAAGCAATTCAAGAACACGTTTAAATCCCTTTTTTACACGCGTATTGTGAAAATATGAAATGTTATTATTGACAGAAAGTAAATAAACAAAGATTACACCTGTCACAGTAAAAAACAATGGAGAGGTTAATCCATGTATGTTGTGCCAGATTTTGTATAGCAAGTAATCATCTTTGCGGTATTCATTCGCAAGAGCCGCGCCTGTGAAATGGCCTTCTAACATTAGCAAGATAGCTAATGACCTTGACATATCAATGAATTTTAATCTTGGCCTTTTTTCTGTTGCGGTAGGTACCGATTCTGACATAACAGTTTATTTGAGGCAAAGATAATCAATCAAAGACGAACTTATTGCCCCTCACCGTTGATCATAATCAATAAAGGTACAGTGAATCCTTTCACATACAGTTTCGCATAAAAAGAGAATAGACCTTTCGGTAATTCATTCGAATTCCTGAAGTTTATTTGAATCGAATTGTTAGGTAGAACGATTGGCTCAAAATTCGCAATCAAATAATTATTCTCCACCTCGATTCTTTCAATTTCAAGTTGGAATGTACTTTTGTTAGTAAAGTCAATAGTTCGCAATAGGCTGTCTGTCGTTCCGATTGCAGCGAGATCTATTGTGCGATCTGAAAGTGAAGTAATGAATAATAAGCTATCTTCTTTCATAAAATCAACAGATTGAATTTCAATTTTTCGTTCAATGGCCGCTGATCTGGAATAGACTGAGTTTTTCTGATCGTGGAAATTATCGCTCGTTAGCTTGTTTGCCGTATACTCTCCAAAAGGAACTTGGGTCAATTGGACCTTTCCACCATTTGCAGCACTTCCATCTAAATAAGGTGCAAAAACACCATTTTCAAATTCTCTGAGGTAATTCTCTAAAGATGAAATTCTTCGTTTTGTCAAGTTAACGTTATAGTCTGTTTTGGCTAGTGGACTGGCAAATCCCTTGACCGTAAGATTAATCCGTGCCCCAGTTTTTAATTCTTCCAAAAGCAAGTCCCTGAACAATTCTAAGTCCTTAACTCCTTGGTCGACGTATTCAATGAAAAAATTCTCAATATCTTCTTTTGCGATTTCTGCTTTTTCGGGTACCAAACCTGTTGAATACTCAGTTTGATATTTTTCAAGCATCGCTCGGTATTCACCGTATCCAGTTATGTAATTTACATGAGTCAAGGTGTCTCGCGACTTTGGATCAGGGCAATCATTGTGGAAATAAAGAGTTACTGGTAATCGCTTGCTTAATTCAACTAAGCTTTCCTTTTTTGGAGGAACAGAATCTTTTTGTTCGACCACAATAGGAGGAGGGACAGGATAAGCCGAAAAAATATCGGTGCAACAAGTTGGATTTTTACTAAAATAGACACCAATTCTATTACTAGTAAAATAAGCAGTGTCTCGATCTTTGAAGAAATAAGTGTCATTGGCTGGACTGTTATATGGCTGTCCCATATTTTCAGGATTGGCAAATTGTTCTTTAAATTTTGAAGAAAAAATGTCGTAGCCACCAAATCCGTCGTGCCAGCTGGAAGAAAAATACAGACGTTGATCGGTTGTGTCAAACCAAGGACAAATTTCGTTGTCCACAGAATTCAATGCTTTTATGTTAACAGGTTTTGAATATTGATTTCCGTTCTTTATAATGGAATACCAAATGTCCATTCCACCTGCCCCCCCCTCACGATCAGAGGCGAAAAAAAGAACTTCCTCGTCATTAAGAAAACCAATATAAGGCATTGTGTTATTTGTACCTTGAATATTTATTATTGTTCCAAGTGAATCAATACGAGATACCCGGCCATTTGCATAATTTGCTACCATGATCTTGCACCGGTAATTGTATCCATCATCTTTGCAAAGACTGAAATAAAATCGAGAGCCATCTTTGGAATAGGATCCATTTCCTGAGCTCATTTCCTTGAAAATAAGTTCTTTGATTAATGTTGGATTAGAAAAATTTTGGTTCTCTTTTTTGGATTTAAACAGTTTTGTCTTATAGCTTGTGGCATAGACTTCTTCAGTGCTATTTATTGAATCGGCGCGAAGTGATGAAAAAATTAAGTTGTTTTCATGCAATGCGTGACCAAATTCAGAGTCCTTTGTATTGACCTTTTCAGACAAATGAGTGAAGATAACATTTGCCGTATCTGATAAATTTGATTTTGCCCAAAGGCATGATTCCATTTCTCGTTTTGCCTTGAGGTATATGTAATTTTTTTTGTCCTTCGAAAAATTTGATTTGACTTTTTTAAATGTTTCGAGTGCAGCATCATACTTGCCATTTTGTTTTTGCATCAATCCGAGATTGAGAAGTGACATTGGATAGAGTCCACCTTCTTCACGCTCATACACTTTGGAGTAGTAATATTCTGCTTTACGATAGTCTTTATAAGCTTTTAAAGTTTCTGCATATTTCCAGAGTGTAGCCACTGAATTTGAATCAATTTGCATGGCTTTTTGGTACAATTCCGCGGCGTAAAAAAAGTCTCCTTTGTTGTATTTTTCTTCCGCGTATTTGAGGTAATTTCCCAAATTGGATTGAGCACGAAGGAATCCTCCGAATAAAAAAGACAGCGCTATGATTATATGTAATCTGGACATACGCGGTGCAATGATTTACTCGGTTTGAAATGATTAAGAATATAGCGAACAGCAAATTCGATTCCTCCACGGGCATTGCTTGCTGGAACTAATTTTGAAAAATTAATGTCGTAACTAATACCTGCGAACCAGGAATTATAGTCCATTCCAACGGATAAAATAGCGGCGTCACGATTGCGGTAAAACAAACCACCATAAACTGCACGATATTCACCCAATTTATCCAATAGTGTGTACTTCAGAGATGAACCTACTACTACTTCTCGGTATTTTCCTTGCAATGAAAGGTTGAAAGCTGGAACAAGATCCCAATCAACATCTAGTTTATAAATCCCTTTAGCGTATAAATTCATTCGAATGTCACGTGTGATTTTCGTGCCATAAAATCCTTGATTTGGGCGATTGAGATTATAGAAACCTATTCCAGCGCTAACTTTTTGACGTTTGTTTCGATAATATTCATAGACTGCACCAGTTCCAATGGAGACGTTTGTTTTACGGTCCGTTTGAAAGTTTTCATTTGTTGGAAGAGTTGGATCAAAAGCAATCCCATTAAACTGATTATCAAAATACAACTGGTCCCAATTTACTTGCCGATGATTCATTCCAATATTGACTCCTGGTCGGATTGTATGCATTGAATCTTTTGATAATTTAATCAGGTACGAACCATTTGCTTGAAATTCAATTGTCCTCAGTTTACCATCCCCGGAAACATCGTTAAAAAACAAAATGCCATAGCCTACATTTCGATTCGAATATGATTTAGAATCCGCAGAAATTGAAAAAGTGCTGAACGGAACGGTTACACTTTTCCATTGGTTCCTGTAATTAGCAACAAAACGATAGTCACCGTTAAAATGTCCTGCATTTCCTGGGTTTTGAAACAAAGGGATATCGTTGAATTGGGACCAATGAATGTCTTGGGAGAATGAGCCTCCAACTGTAAAAAACAAAACAACTATCAGTAATACCTTTTGCATCATGGTTTATAAACGCACATTGAAGATACAATAAATTACTGATCTAGGTTTGAATGAAAATAAATTTGGAAGTTGAACATAATAATTGTAACTTCTCGAAACTGAATGTAGTTATGGCATTTGAAGATTAAGAGTCACGACTACTGCTGCTGCCGAAAAGAACTTTTTGGTTGTTACCACTCTATCCGTTTTCGCATTCGTGCGAAAATCCGTTGAATGAAAATTCAAGGAATCAAAGTTAAATCTACTAATGTTTGAATACGTAGTTCTGCTTAAATCAATTTATTTCTTTCTGTATAACCTAGAAGTCATATAAGGATGTCAGACCTTCGTTGAAGAATAAATTTGAATCGACATGGAACCTCAAGAAAAAATAAGGATGGCTGGTAAGCTCAGCTCCGGTGCCTTTTTGTTCATGTTTACTTTCTTTTTTGCATTTAATGGGAATGCTCAAATATTCAATGCCTCATACAGTCAAATAAGTATGGGCGGAACAGGAGTGACGATTACAGCAAAGGTAGGATCAGGATTGTCCTTGAATGATATTGTTTTATATCAAAATGTGATTACAATTTCAGGTCAGCAAATTGATGCAATAGTTCGAACCCAAGAACTAAGTAATATTTCAACTTTTACAACGTATGATTATACTGGAACGGTAAATGCGGCAAATAATCTTCCAAGTTTTTTCTCTCCACAGTTTTCATTCGGATCAGGTGGAGGTTATGCCGTTTTTAAAATTCAATTTATTCTCGGGGGGTCGTATAATAATTCCACGAATACCGGAACATTGGTCACTTTGCAGAATATTCGACTAAACACCTATGACTTAGATGGTAATGGCAGTGCTGGAACCAATCAATATGCTGAATTTGGAGGGTTCTCGAGTTATGAATTGGGCAGTCCAACAAATTTATCAATAACATACAATTCTACCTTGGGATTGACGAAGTTCAGAACCTCTCTTTCTACCAATACGATTGATGTCACAGATGTTAAAAATAGAGTTCGAGTGACTTATGATTATTTGTCAGAATTTGTAACAAAATTAGGGTCAGGAGGCAGTGGGGCAGCTTTTTTTTTCCTCGACTTTTCTGCGGGGTCAACCTTTACAACAGCCGTGACTTATTCCGCACCAGTGTTGGATCTTAACACGGTTACCTCAGGTTTGGATAATTCAGCAGTGATAATTGCACCAAGTTCGGCATTCTTTACCTATGGTGGGGCGAACATAACCTACAGTGGATCAACTCTGGATAATTTAAAACTTTCATTTACATCAAGTCAAATATATGATGGAGCAAATGAATTACTTGTCTTTAACGGGGCAAGCAGTGGTGGACCTATTCCTTTAAATTTTTCGAACGGACAAGTTTTTAGTAACATCCAAATAGGTGGAGTTACGTATGCAGTTACAGCGACAGTTAGTGGAGGAGTGTCTACTTTAACTTTTGTGAAAAGTGATGGCTCAGGTATGACTTTGGCACAAGATGAAGCACTTTTGGATGCCTTTGTTTATTCAAATACTTCTTCTAACGCAACTATAGCCACACGTGTGTTTACAGTTACGACTCTTGCTGGTTCATTTGAAACTGCAGCCGCAAAATTCTATTTAACCATTTCATCATCATTGCCCACAGAAATGATTTCATTTAACGCTGACTGTAACGAAGAAGAGGTTCAGTTAGAATGGACGATGGCAGGTGAAAACAGCATTTTTTCGTATACAATAGAAAAAAGTTTAGATGGATTGGAATGGTCAATAGCTGATGTAATTGAAGACATAGGCACGAGTGCTGAAATCCGAACATATAACGCTACGGATCAACTTTCGAATCAAGGCGCGTTGACTTATTACCGGATCATTCAAGAAGATCTGGACGGAAAGAAAAAAACATATAACCCAATTAGTATCAATTGCAATGTAAAAAACCAGAATCTAAATGTTTATCCAAATCCAATTCAGGGGGATTTTTATATTGAATTTTACATTGCGGATTCCGAATTGACAACTTTTTATTTGTTCGATGCAACAGGTGTAGAGAAGTTAACTTGGCAGCAGCAGATCGAAAAAGGTACGAATGTAATTTTAGTGAATGGCAATGAATTGGTGAATGGGCTTTATTATTTGAGCGTAGATCATTTTTCATCACCCACTCCATTGTTAGTAAGTAAGTAATTCTCAACTATTCAGCGCTTAATATTAAAAACATTACGATCACAATCAAAAGGAAGAGCAGGTAAAGCTTAGGATCTTGATAAATAGGTCGCTTCCCACGCTTTGTAAGCAATGTATAATCCTTATAGATTTGAGAAAAATCCTTGTAACGATCTATTTGAACCTTCGTAGGCTCAATTTTTTTATTGGTTCTATTGACGGAGAATTTTCTCATTTTTTTTCACTCCATTTCTTGTTTAATTTTTCAAGAATGCGATAAACACGCATTTTTGCATTTGCCTCTGTAATGTTGTAAATGTCAGCAATATCCTTGAAGCTCATTTCTTGAAAAAAACGCAATTCAACTAGGTCGAGTTGCTCTTGTTCGAGTTCATTTAACAATTGCACTAATTTTTCCTGATCCTCCACAGACATATACCCAGTAATCTGTGCTTCATCAAATAATCCATTTAGCTTGCGTTCCTCAATTTCAACAGAATAAGCATTTTTCTGCTTTCTAAAGAACATGTTCACTTCGTTTTGGGCAATACGGTACAGCCACGATGAGAAAGAAAGTCCACGGTCTTCGTATTTGTGAATGTTCGCCATTGCTTTTATAAACGTTTGCTGGCAAAGGTCTCCCGCATCTTCTTCATTGCCACCAAGGCGCTTAAAAATAAACCGGAAAATTAAATCGAAGTATTTTTGGTATAATTGGCCGAAATAGTGAGCATCCTCTTTAGCAAGTGCGATGATTTCGCTCTCACTCAATTCTACTCTATTTTTCTTCGTTCGAAACAATTTTTATTCTGAAAATGCACAATAAATAAAAAGTAACATTAAGGAGTGGAAAGTGAAACAGGAATAATCTTTCCGTTCATCCATTGATGTCCCTTCAGGGCAAAGTCAGCAATGAATTCGGCCATTTTTTCAGCACTTACAGGAGCTTGATAGCCAGGGAATGCCTCTTCTAACATTTCAGTTTGAGCGGCTCCCAAGCAAAGGCAGTTCATCTTTATCGAACTGTCTTTGTATTCTTCAGCGAAGAGTTCAGTGAATGAACATACAGCAGCTTTCGAAGTGGAGTAAGCTGTAAGTTCAGCAAATTTAACAGTCCCCTGATAACCACCCATCGAGCTAATGTTGACGATATGCGCTCCGATCGCAGTCATTTTTGGCAAGGCTCCTTGCACAGTTTGAATGACACCAAGCACGTTTACTTGGTAGCTTTTCTGCAAATCTTCCTCCGTTAGTTCAGGAAATGGCTTGCTGACCAAATAACCTGCATTGTTTATTAAAACATCAATTTTTTGCAGGTCTGAAAAGACAGATGATGCCTGCTGAAAAACGTTTTTCGAAAGATCAAAAGAATAAAAATCGACATTGTCAATTCCTTCAAATTGACGTTGCATTTCTGATGTGTTTCTTGAAAGTGCAATAACTCTGTGCTCTTTGTTTTGAGCTAATAGTTTTACTAAAGAAGCACCAATTCCTCTGCTTGCACCTACAACTACAATCGTTTTTTTATTCATCGAAACTAAAGATTAACTCTTCACTTGTAGGATGCGCCTGACAAGTCAAAATGTATCCTTGTTCTACCTCATCATCTGTCAAAGCATAATTTGCTTTCATCATAGCGCTTCCCTTGAGTACTTTTGCACGGCATGAGCAACAAACGCCGCCTTTGCAGGAATAAGGTGCATCAAGACCTGCTTTTTCAGCTGCTTCCAATAAAGTACCGCCTTTAGTTGCCAATGAAAATTCTACAACTTCGCTTTCAAGAATAGCTTTTACATTGCTTACCCCCTCAAATGATGAAACAACTTTTTTGCTTGAACTTTCCATTAAAACCGGAGTGGTGAAAAGTTCATATCTTATTTTATCATTCGGAACTCCGAAGAATGTCAAGGTTGCCTTGACGTCCACAATCAATTGTTCAGGTCCACAAATGAAAAAAGCATCTGATTTCAATCGGTTTAAATCTGCTTTAATCCATTCTGTAAATGAATCTTTATTAATTCGACCTTCGTGGTAACCTTCTACTTTTTCACCCGTCAGAAAGTGATCCACTTTAACATTGTCCAAAGCAGCAATCTCATCTTTAAAAATAATAGAATTGATATTTCGATTGCCATAAACTAAGTTGAGCTTTCCGCCTTTTTGTTTTAATTCTTTTGCAATAGAAAGAATTGGCGTAATACCACTTCCTGCTGCAATAGCAGTAACATTTTTGTCACTGTCCTTTAATGTGAAATTACCCCTTGGCTCAGAAACCCAGATTACATCACCCGATTTTAATGCTCCATTGAACCACTTCGAAACTTTACCGTTTAAAATTGATTTTACAGCAATTGAGAGGTTTTCTTCTGCACCACTGCAAATTGAGTACGATCGATGCTCTTCTTTTCCATCAATATCAATACTAAAATCAAGGTATTGTCCAGCTTTGAAAATGTACTTTCCTTTCAAATCTTGCGGCACATTCAACTCGATTTTAACGCTGTCTTCCGTTAGCTTTTTAACTGCAGCAACTTCTAATTGATGAAACCCTTTTCGAGTTCCTTTTTTGTCGTTGTCTTTTTTAAAAATTCCAAATAATGCCATATATCAATCGTCAAAGGATACTATTAATTTTTCACTTGTTGGGTGTGCCTGACAGGTTAGAATGTAACCTGCTTCCACTTCATCTTTTTCAAGGGCGTAATTCACGTCCATTCTTGCCGAACCTTCTAATATTCGTGCTTTGCAAGTACAACATACTCCTCCTTTACAGGCAAAAGGTAAATCTGCACCGGCTCTTTGGGCTGCATCCAGAAGATTTTCACCATCCGATTCAAGAGCGATGTCAAGCTGATCTCCATCCAAAATGATTGAAACATTTGAAGAAATCGTAGGTCCCGATGGTTCCAGCTTTGCTGTTGTTTTTTTCTGTCCTGGAGCAGTAAATAATTCAAAATGAATATTTTTTTCATTAACACCGTTTTCAGACATACTTTCTTTTACACCAAGTATCATGTCTTCAGGTCCACATACAAAAACAGCGTCTATTTCCTCATTTTTAAGAAATGCATTGTAAAGTTCGTTGCACTTCGCTTTATCAATACGGCCTTTTTGAATTTGATTTCCCAAGCTTTCTCTTGAAAGCACATGAATTACTCGAAGGCGGTCCATGTAATTATTTTTTAAAGCCTCAATCTCTTCTCTAAAGATGATACTTCCGAAATTTTTATTTCCGTAAAAGAATGTTACACTTGAATTCGGTTCTTCTTTTAAGACAGTTTTTGCAATCGATAGAATAGGTGTAACACCGCTTCCAGCTGCAAAAAGCGCATAATTTTTCGAAGCATTTTGATCGCTTGTTAAAGCAAAATTCCCGGTTGGAGTCATAACTTCAATCGAATCTCCCGCTTTCATGGAGTCATTCGCAAAATTGGAAAATACACCATTTTCCACTCGTTTTACTGCAACGCGCCATTCATTTTCAAAGGGAGAAGAACAAAGCGAATAAGAACGACGTGTGTCTTTACCGTTGATAATTGCCTTTAAAGTGAGGTATTGTCCAGATTTATAAGCATAATCAGATCTTAAAGACTCGGGAACTCCAAACGCGATGGACACAGTGTCCTCCGTTTCGCGGCGAACGTCTGCAATCACAAGAGTATGAAATTTTGGTGTCATTTTACTAGAATTTGATGCCAAAAATAGTCATTTGTTCGCGAAGAAAAAAGCCATAAACAAACCGAATATCCATAGGGTTTATGTGTCCCTTCAATGATGGTTAATTGTCATTTACTGAATAATATTTGAATCAGTTTGAAGTCAGGCGTAGTTTGGTACATGAAAACAATTAAAAACAAAAAGTCATGAAAAATACAAAATCAATGATCGCCCGACTAACTGTCCTTTTGGGAATTACAATTCTTGCTGTTCTAGGAATTTTAATTTCTTGTGAAAAGGAAAATTTCACGCCAATTAGCGAAAATTCAATCGATAAGACGGCCCAAACAGATTTGACTTCCAAAGAACTGCCACTGGTGGATATTTGCGGAACAATGATGAGCAAGAAACTTCTTACGGATCAAAAAAAGGAAGTAGGAACAGCGTTTTTGTTTAATGACAAAAAGTTCTTTTATGTTCATGCTGCTGTGAATGCTGATTATAAGGTGAAAAACGCCTATTTGTATACTGGTAAAAAAGAAGAAATACCTTTGAATACTGCCGGAGACCCTGATTTTCAAAATTTTAATCATCAGATTGTCAACCAAGGTTTTTCAACTGTCCGTTCATTCAAAATTCCTTTGGAAGAATTGACGGGCAAGTTTTCAGTAGCATTGATGCTTCAAATTCTGCCGAAAAATGAAACTTACACATTACTGAAACTTAAAGCATGGGCTCAGGGTCAAATTTTTGGCGCAAATAATGGAAAAAGAGGGATGTTTTTTCCTTATGAAAAAGGAGTATGTCTTTATGTTGAAGGTGACGAACCAGCTGCTGTAAATGAATAGATAAAAAAAAGTTTAAAGAAAGGGTCACGAGAAGTTGTGGCTCTTTTTTTTTAAGATAACTGAGAAAAAATGGATTAGAACCAAAATTCATTAAATTTGTTTGTCGAGTGTAACCAGTTTTTTTAAGTTATGAAAGAAGTAAGTATTGATGAGTTGAACCGAAAGTTTCAAGAAAAAATTGATAAAGACATCAAAATCGAGCCAAAAGACTGGATGCCGGATGATTATCGTCAAACGTTGATTCGGCAGATTTCGCAGCATGCACATTCAGAAATAGTTGGGATGTTGCCTGAAGGAAATTGGATTACGCGTGCTCCAAATTTACGTCGGAAAGCAGTTTTACTTGCGAAAGTGCAAGATGAAGCTGGACATGGTTTGTATCTCTATAGTGCAGCTGAAACACTTGGTGCTGATCGCGAGGAAACAATAGACGATTTACATACCGGGAAGGCAAAGTATTCGTCGATTTTTAATTATCCAACGCTAACATGGGCCGACATGGGAGCAATCGGTTGGTTGGTTGATGGAGCTGCTATAATGAATCAAGTTCCTTTATGTCGCTGCTCATATGGACCGTATGCGAGAGCCATGGTGAGAGTTTGTAAAGAGGAATCTTTTCACCAGCGACAAGGTTTTGAAATTATGACGACTTTGGCAAATGGCACTCCTGAGCAAAAGGCAATGGCACAAGATGCTCTCAATCGTTTTTGGTGGCCTGCTTTAATGATGTTTGGACCAAATGATGCTGATTCAAAGCACACTGAGCAATCAATGCGTTGGAAAATAAAGAGACATACAAATGATGAGTTACGCCAACAATTTGTTGATGTTACTGTGCCTCAAGCTGAAATGATAGGGCTTACTGTTCCTGATAAAGACATGAAATTCAATGAAGCAACGGGACATTATGAACATGGACCAATTAACTGGGATGAGTTCTGGGAAGTTGTAAAGGGCAATGGACCGTGTAACAAAGACCGCATTGATGTTCGAAGAACTGCAAAGGAAAAAGGAGAATGGGTAAGAGAGGCTGCAAATGCCTACGCTGAAAAACGTGCACGTAGAAAGAGTGCTTAAAATAAAGAATCAATGAGCAAAAACGAGTGGCCACTTTGGGAAGTTTTTATCCGCAGTAAAGCAGGATTGAATCACAAACACGTGGGAAGTTTAAGAGCAGCGGATGCCGAAATGGCAGTTGAAAATGCTCGAGATGTTTACACGAGAAGATCGGAGGGAATTAGTATTTGGGTAGTTGAATCCAAAGATGTTTATGCGTCTGATCCAACTGAAGCTGATGCATTATTTGAACCAGCTGACTCAAAAATATACAGGCATCCAACGTTTTATGATGTTCCGGATGGAATTTCTCATATGTAAATAAGACCCAAGAGATGAGTTCACTTTTTGAATATACCCTTCGTTTGGGGGATGATAGTTTGATTCTTGGTCATCGTTTGTCAGAATGGTGTGGTCATGGTCCCATTCTTGAGGAGGATATTGCGATGACCAATATTGCTCTCGATTTGGTCGGTCAGGCTACTACGTTATTAAACTACGCAGGTGTTGTTGAAGGAAAAGGTCGAGATGGAGATGCACTTGCTTTTCTGCGTTTTGATAGAGAATATAAAAATGCGCTCCTGGTTGAGCAACCCAATGGCGATTTTGCTGTTACAATGGTTCGTCAATTTTTGTTTGATGCTTACCGCAAGCCACTTTTCGAAAAAATGCAATACAGCAAGGACGAAATGCTCGCTTCAATTGCTGAAAAATCTTTAAAAGAAACCCGATATCATTTAAAGCATTCCTCTGAATGGCTTATTCGTTTGGGTGATGGCACAGAAGAATCTAATCGTCGTGCTCAAGAAGCAGTCAATACACTTTGGCGTTACACGTCAGAGTTGTTTATTATGGATGAATTGGAGACTGAGTTGTCTGCAGCAGGAATTGCCCCAAATTTATCGGAAATTGAAGCAGAATGGAAAAGTACAGTTGATGCTGTATTTAAGGAAGCAACATTGACAATCCCTCAAAATAACTGGAAACAATCAGGGGGTAGAAAAGGCATGCACTCTGAACATTTAGGGTATATTTTAGCGGAATTGCAATACATGCAACGCGCATATCCTAATATGCAGTGGTAAGCGAAAAAGAAATATGGGAATTACTAGAACAAGTTTCAGATCCTGAAATTCCTGTTCTCAGTGTGATTGACCTTGGAGTAGTGAGAAGTGTTTCACTCGAAAATGGTAAATGTTCCATCAAAATTACGCCAACCTATTCTGGTTGTCCTGCCATGAAAACAATCGAGGAAGACATTGTCCTTAAATTGAAAGAAAAGCACATCGATAATGTAACTGTAGATTTGGTTTTGTCTCCTGCATGGTCAACCGATTGGATTTCTGAAAATGGTCGTACAAAGCTCAGAGAATATGGTATTGCTCCTCCAGAAAATGAGGTAGATAAATCTATTCTATTCGCTGAGCCACCAATAGTTCCTTGTCCGCTTTGTGCTTCGAAAAATACGCGCATGGTTTCTTTATTTGGCAGTACGGCGTGTAAATCACAATACCAATGCAATGAATGCTTGGAACCATTTGATTATTTCAAGTGTTTGAAATAGCCATTCATTAGCACGAATAAATTTGAAGTGCTTTTAGTGATAAAACGCAGTTATTACCCTAGAAATGGATATCTGTAATCTGTTGCCGGTACAAATGTTTCTTTAATGGTTCTAGCAGAAACCCAGCGCATAAGATTCATGGCTGCACCTGCTTTATCGTTCGTTCCGGAACCTCTTGCACCTCCAAATGGTTGTTGACCAACAACTGCGCCTGTTGGCTTGTCGTTAATATAAAAATTTCCAGCGGCATGTTGCAATTTCTGAGTTGCTAGATTAATTGCATACCTGTCGTTCGACATGATAGAACCTGTTAATGCATATTCAGATGTTTGATCCAACAAATCAAGTGTTTCCTCAAATTTGTTTTCATCGTAAACATAAATGGTGAGAACCGGTCCAAAAATCTCTTCACACATTGTTCGGAATTTTGGATTCGTAGTTACCACTGTCGTTGGTGAAATAAAATATCCTTTAGAATTATCATAGGTTCCACCTGTTATAATCTCTGCATCGGATTGTGCTTTGCAATAATCAATGTAACCAGAAATTTTGTCAAATGCTTTTCCATCAATGACGGCATTTATGAAATTTGAAGTGTCATCTGGAGTACCGATTTTAAAAGAATTTACTTGTTCTACAAAAATTCGTTTTACTTCTGGCCAGATATTCGAAGGAACATAAGCTCTTGATGCAGCTGAACATTTTTGACCTTGAAATTCAAATGCACCTCTTGAAAGTGCAGTTGCAACTTCAGCAGGCTCAGCACTCTTATGAACCATGACAAAATCCTTTCCACCTGTTTCTCCAACTATGCGAGGGTATGAACGATACGTTTCAAGGTTGTTAGCAATGTCTTTCCATAATTTTCTAAAAACTCCTGTTGATCCAGTGAAATGCAAACCAGCAAATTCTTTGTGTTTGAAAATCACTTCTCCTGCAACTTGTCCACTAACTGTTACCATGTTTATAACACCATCAGGAACTCCTGCTGCTTTGAATAATTCCATGATGACCTGTGCAGAGTAGATTTGCGATTCCGCTGGTTTCCAAACTACAACATTTCCCATCATTGCTGGAGCCGCAGATAAATTTGCTGCAATCGAAGTGAAATTGAATGGAGTCAAAGCAAAAATGAATCCCTCTAATGGTCTGTATTCTAAGCGATTCCACATGCCGGGCAATGATTCTGGTTGCTCGCGGTATATCTGCGTCATGTATTGAACGTTGAAACGGAAAAAATCAATCAACTCACATGCAGCATCTATTTCTGTCTGATAAACATTTTTAGATTGCGCTAACATTGTAGCGGCATTCATTCTATCTCTAAAAGGACCAGCTAAAAGATCTGCCGCTTTCAGAAAAATCGCAGCACGTTCTTCCCATGGTAAATTTGCCCAATCCTTTTTTGCTTTTAAAGCAGCATCTATTGCTTGTTCTACGTGCTCAGCAGTTCCAACGTTATAATGACCCAATACTTTTTGGTGATCGTGTGGAGATGTTAAAGGTTTTTTGTTTTCAGTTCGAACTTCCTTTCCACCAATGTACAAGGGTATATCAATTGGAGCTTGTTGGTCCATTGAATGGTACTTTGCAAGCAGACTTTCTCTTTCAGCAGACCCTGGGGCATACGCTTTTACAGGTTCATTTTTAGCAACTGGTACATTGAAGATAGCGTTCGACATAAAAAATAATTTTTTGCAAAAGTAACGATTGTTGGTTATCCTTGCAATCATGATTGCGGATATACTCAAATCTACGAACGAAAAAACACAAAATTGGTTTAAGGGACTTGTTACCAAGTTGTTAATATTTTTTATCTTCTTTGTTTCACAAACATTTCATGCTCAGCAATCAAAAGAATATGTCAGAAAATCCATTGAAAATTGGAATTTCTTAATGCGAAATGATTTGAATGCGCTTCGTGATGATGCATTTAAAACAATGAAAAGAGCTTATGCTGAAAACGATCGTTTTGCTTTAAATGTTGGGAAGCGCAACCTAGGAACGTATTTAAGTCGAACTGGGCGACATGAGAAAGGTGCCACTTACTTAAAAGAAGCGGCATTATTTTTCACAATTATGAATGATGCCCAACTTGCGGCAGAAACATGGAACGAAGCGGGTAATTCAATTTTATTACAAGGTAATCCCAAAGAATCGATAATTTGCTATTTACGCTCCTTAAGAATTGGAAAGGAATCGTCGGATGAAACATCCTCTTTTTTGGCTGAATCAAATTTTGCACAGGCTTGTCTTCAACTCGGTGACACTTTAAAAGCAGCTGCATTATTGAAACATTACAAATCTCAGTGTCTGCGATTAGAAAAGTGGGAATCAACTTCCAATGCGTATGCATTATTGGGGCAAATTGAAGAGGCTAGAGCAAACAAATCGTTGGCGATGGAATACTATGAAAAGAGCGCCAAATATGGGAAGCTTTCCAAATCAAACTTGTCTATTGCGCAAGCAAAAAACAATTTGGCTATCGTCCACTTTAACGACAAGGATTTTATTCTGTCTTTGAAGCTATTTCAAGAGGCTTATTACTTGAGATGTCAATCAGGAAATATTCGTTCAATTGCTGAAAGTCTTTACAATTTTGGAGATTATTATTTTCAACTGAATCAGACGGATAAGGCAATATCCTCATTTCGTAAAGCCCAAAATTATGCTTACACCAAAAAATTGATGGTAGAATTTAAGGATGCCACGATTGCACTTGTTGAAGTTTTTAAGAGTAAAGGTAAATTGAAAGAAGCATTAACAGAAATGGAAATGCTTGTAAAAAAGCAAGCGATTCTTTCTCAGGAATTAAATTTTGGAACAGAAAAAGAAAACGATGAAATGATTGAATTAGAACGAATTGGGTTTTCCAGAGAAGCTAATGTTTTTTCGAAAGAAAAATCCAACCCGGTTCAAGGTGTTAGTTGGATCATTTACGGGCTGTTTTCATTCCTTATTCTTGCAATGATAGTTATTGCATTAAGAAAACAATGATCAATTCATTTTTGCAGGGTAAACCAAGTTGAAAATGGGAATGTGAACTTGAAATAATTTGCCTGTTTTTAGATTTTTGAATGTATAAAATCCTTTCATAAAACCTAGTTCTGAGAATAATTCACATCCACTTGTGTAACTGTATTGCTCACCAGATTGGATGACAGGTTGCTCACCAATTACACCTTCACCACTTACGAAATTAGGTTCGTTCAAAGAGTCAAAAATGTACCAATCACGATGCATTAACTGAACGTTGAAATCATTTAGATTCTGCATTTTAACAAGGTAGTTAAAGAAAAATTGACTCCCGGCGATCTGTGAAAGATCCTCCCTGAATTGGGTGGTTACGGTAATTTGAACGCCTTCTGTTATTGCTGTATTCATGTCCAATATTAAGGTAGACGCAAGTTAGAATTATAAATACTATTTTCCAATTATTTTAATGTGAACTTTTAATAAATTAACATTCTTAACTTTCTAATTTTACTGTGGCATAGCATTTGTAAAGCACTAGAGTTCTTAAAAAGTCAAACCATGAAATCAAGAATACTTTCGCTCGTAGTTTATTTTGGGATTGTAAGCTGTAATTCATACGCTCAGCAAACAACATCATTGGATAGAGTTAATTCATTAAAAAATGATTTAACAAAATGGGATCCGATAAGAGGTGAATGGTTGGCAAATAGCTTGCTTGCCTTGGCAAATGATCAAGCTGTTCCAGATAGAAATTTTCCAGAGAGTATTACTCCATTTGACATGTATCGGGCACTTCCCGATAATGAACGTGCATCACTCAATCAATTGATAGCTTCAAATGCTAGATCTTCTATGAATAACGAAGACCAGCAGCAGTGGGACCGTATGAGTCGTATGACTTCCAGATCAGGATGTCAAGTAACAATAGCGCGAACCTATGGAGATCCACATTTGCAATCATTTGATGGTGCAACTTATTCTTTTCAAACAGTAGGTGAATTTATACTTGCTAAATCTCCATCAAATCGATTTGAGATTCAAACACGTCAGCAAGCGCAACGGGATGATTTTTCATTAAATACAGCTGTTGCAATGAACGTTGCGGGTGATCGTGTGTGTATTTATGCGAACGATAAGCCAGACCGAATTGAGACTTCGGCTCTACGTGTAAACGGTCAGGTTGTTTCGCTAATGGGTGGTACTTACTTTTTATCTCATGGAGGAACAATCAATTATTCAAATAATTCATACCGAATTGCATGGCCGACAGGGGAGGTAGTTCAAGCAGAAATGCGACATGGTTCACCAATCAATTTTATCAACCTGACAGTGCAGGTTTTTCCTTGTTCCCAAAATGATATGGATGGGCTGCTTGGAAATGCGAACGGTTCGAGAAATGATGATTTTGACAATGGAACGAACAACAGAAATCTTTTTTCTTTTTCTTCATTTGGTAATGATGCGATGCAGCAGGCGTCAAATGAAATGGAAAAAGAATACCTGGCATTCATTGCAAGAGATTTTGCACGTAAATACAGAATTACCCAAGAAACATCGCTTTTCGATTACGCTGTTGGCAACAATACTTTGACGTATACAGATGAATCATTCCCGAGAGTTCACCGCACAATAGCTGATTTAACACCAACTCAACAAACCAATGCGCGAAGAGTTTGTGAAGAAAATGGGATACGTGGCGAAGATTTGAAGGGCTGTATTTTTGATCAGGCTTACCTTGAGATTCCACCTGCGCCAAGGCCTTCAATAAGTGATCCGATTAAAGGAGTTGTATTAGGAAAGATTGATAAGCCTGTTCCAAATGTAAATCCAGGAAATCCAAGCTATAATCCAATGGGTAATAAAAAGGATCCTTCAGTAAGACCTGTGCCTCAAACCATGGCAAAGCCAAATGTTAACAAAGAAATGCCTAAAGTTGAATCGAAAGAAGGGCCCGAACAGATAAATCTTCCGCATACGAATCCTTCGGTTCCAAATAAGCCTTCAAACCCAACTAAAACATCGACACCTGCAGTGCCTAGTTCTCCTGCAAAACCAGAAACAAAAATAAAAGTAGGAAAGGGATAAGTTTTTTGGAGTGAAATAGGTGTTCACTTAAATGTTTAACATCTATTTCACCTGATTTTGTTCAAAAATCATACGATTCAAGCTATAAAGCACTTGATTGCTTTGTTATTTTTGCTAAAATTAGGCTTAAATCCTCCGCAATGAAAAACCTTTTCCTATTACTTTGTCTGTTTTTTGGGCAAATTTCTATTTCACAAGTTTTGATTCCTGGGAATACTAAAGCGGATGTTTATCTTATTCAAAAAGATCTCCTTCAGCACAAAGGACAACCGTCCTCAGAAATTATAAACCGATTTGCAGTTGTAAAAATTAAAGGGCTCTATTTTGTTTCTTTTCTTGCTGAGAAAGCTGAAAATTTTTCGAGAGCGAATCTTGTAAGCATGGATTGTATTCCGGGAGATCAAAAGGGATCGATTATCAGCTTAAGAGTGCCTCTCACTAATTTGAATAAGTTAAGTCAGTTACCAGGAATCAAATCTATTCAATTAGCTGGAAAGATTAAACCATTTTTGGATAAGGCCGTCAAAGATATTGGAGCAGACAGTGTTCAGCGTGGGATTGGCCTTCCTCAAGGTTACACAGGTAAAAATGTACTGATTGGAATTACGGATTGGGGATTTGATTATTCTTCTCCAATGTTTTACGATACCTTGCTTCAGAATACGCGAATTTTAGCTGCATGGGATCAATACAAAACAGCTGGTCCTCCTCCAGCAGGGTTCAGTTACGGGACAGAATATACAACATTACCTGAATTCTTGGATGCTGGCGCCGATACAGCGAATATTTATAGTTATGCCACACACGGTTCTCACGTAGCAGGTATTGCTGGAGGAAGTGGGGCAGGAACTATTTACCGAGGAGTTGCTTTTGAGTCAAAATATTTGTTTGCAACTTTTTTAGTGGATGAGGCTGCAGTTCTCGATGCATGGGAATGGATGTATCAAAAGTCGCAAACTGAGGCAAAGCGATTAGTTGTAAACATGAGTTGGGGGTTGTATCACATGGGTACATTAGACGGGACTTCATTGCTCAGTCAAGCGATTGATGCTTATTCAAGTTTAGGAGTAGTTTTCTCGAATTCAGGAGGAAACAACGGCAATGTGAATTTTCACATTAAAAAGGAATTTAACAATGACTCAATTCGCTCTAGAATAGAATTTTACAATTATGCGTCGAATGCAAATATGTGGGGACAAAGTATTCATGCCTGGGGAGAGCCAAGCAATTCATTTGAGTGTGGAATTCAAATTTATAATTCAACTGGAAGTTCACTTTTAGCTCAAAGTCCATATTACTCGACTGCAACCACGGTAAATTATGTGGACACTTTTCTTGTCGTTAATTCAGATACTATTTGGTACAATATTTCTGCCGATGCATCTCACCCTCAAAATGGTCGACCTCAAATGCGATTGCGTGTTAAAAACACCAGTAGTTTGCGTGTTTTATTAAAATCTAGATCTGCATCTGGCAAGGTTCATTTTTGGAATGTGACAGAATTGTCTACCGATGTTGGTAATTGGGGAATGCCATTTTCTGCTTCAGGCAGTGGAACCGTTATTGGTGACAATAAATACGGAATTAGTGAGCCTTCCTGCACAAACAGTTTGTTAAGTGTAGCTGCCTACGCTTCACAATATTATACACCTGGCGGTTCACTTGTTGGTGGCGGCGGTGCTTCTTTTTCAAGTATTGGTCCGCGATATGATGAGGTACTCAAGCCTGAAATAGCTGCTCCGGGTGTTTCTGTTGCCTCTTCCATATCTTCATACACTGATAATGCTTTTACATCAATAGCAACAGTTGATTTCAATGGCAGGACATATCCTTTTTCTAAATTTTCAGGAACATCGATGGCCGCACCAATGGTAACAGGTGTAATCGCATTGATATTAGAGGCAAATCCGTATTTATCGGCAGAACAAATTAAAGAAATCCTGATTCAAACTACGCGAGAAGATAATTTTACTGGAGTGATTCCATTAGGTGGAAGTACTCAGTGGGGGTGGGGCAAGATAGATGCTTACAATGCAGTGAAATTGGCTTTAATCACGGTTGGTACAGAAGAAATGAAGGTGAATGAACTTGATTGGAATATATTCCCAAATCCTGTGATAAATGATTTGTATTTTACACTAATAGAGGAATTGCCAAAGCAGGTACAGATTATTGATGAAATGGGGAAAATTCTTGAGCGAAGAATTGAAAATGCATCGATTTCTGTAGCCGACCTAAAACCAGGGAATTATTTTGTTAGAATGGAAATCAACGGTCGAATTCAACAAGTGAGATTTGTTAAATTATAATGGAAATCATTCGAATTCAACCTGATGAGGTAACGGTTATTTCCGATTTAGCTGAAAAGATTTGGCCTGATACTTTCAAGGAAATTCTTACCGAAGAACAAATTCGTTACATGCTTGATTGGATGTATAATCCCACGGAATTGATTGGTCAAATTGAGAATGGGCATCAATTTTATTTGCTTAAAATGGATCAAAAACCTCTTGGATTCATTGGTGTTCAGGTAAACTATCCAGAACCTACAAAGCTCAAAATTCACAAATTATATGTTTTGCCTGAAGTGCAAGGAACGGGGGGAGGAAAATTGTTGTTTCAACAAGCGGTTCAGGTCGCTAAAGAAAATGAATGTGATTCAATCCTATTGAACGTCAATCGATTCAATAAGGCTGTTGGTTTTTACAAGCACATTGGATTTGAAATCCTCAAGGAAGAAAATATCGATATTGGAAATGGTTTTTGGATGGAAGACTATGTGATGGGGTGCAGATTGTAAACACGATAAGCTAGAAATTTAACTACAAATTTTATATACTGAAAAGAAAATTTATTTAACAAACTTAATTTTCTAGTGTATATTTTTTAATTTTAATAGTCTACTAAAACTACTACAATGCTGAACCTTACAGTTTCCTCATTAATTAAAAACTACTGCATGAAGGAATTTCTAAATAAACAAAAAGTATTCAAATATTGTCTGAAAATTTTAACTTCAATATCATTTGTGAGACTAGTAATTTTGTCGCTTTTCATATCAATTTCCTTAACCTTTTGGTCCCAATCAATAGAGGAAAAAACTACTACTGGATCTGGGTCATGGGTCTGTCCCGCTAATGTTTATCAAGTTTCAGTTGAGTGCTGGGCAGGCGGCGGTGGTGGTGGATCGCGCACTGGCAACGGGTATGCAGGAGGTGGCGGCGGCGGCGCATACAGTAAATCGATAATATCTGTTACACCTAGCACAACCTATTATTTTTCAATTGGGTCGGGTGGTTCGGCTGGAAATTCTGGAGGCGATACGTGGTTCAATGCTAGTTCTAGTGGAGTATTCTCATCTTCAGACATAGCTCCAGGAGGAGTTTCTCTGGGAATTTTAGCAAAAGGAGGAGGAGGTGTGTCTAATAATACAACTACGGGTGCTTCTGGTGGTCAAGCTTCTTCCGGCTATTACACGAGTTTAGGATACAATGGTGGAAATGGTGGGACAGGTGCTGCTGCTACTGGAACTGGTGGTGGTGGTGGTGGTGCAGGATCTAATGGTAATGGTGGCAATGCTTCTAATATATTCGGTGGAATTGCCGGGTCAGGATTTGGAGGTGGCGATGGCGCTGACGGAAGAACTACTGCAGGTAATGGTGACTCAGCATTTGAGAAATTTGGGAGTGGTGGAGCTGGTTCGCGCAGGACAAATACTTTTGGAAATTCTACCGGTGGGGCAGGTGCACAGGGATTTATTCGTCTATCGTATGTACCAGTCACGGCCTTTGCTTCTCCATCAACTATTTGTACAGGCGAAAATTCTACACTTAATGGAAGTACCTTTAATTCTGCTGTCACACTTTATTCGGAAAACTTCGAGAGATACTATAATGGCTATAGTTTTTATTTGGGGAGCTTACAATTTATTGGTTGGAAGGTAATAGGTGCTCAAAATAATACATATTGGAGAATTCAAACAAGTGGCGCAATTGCAGGGAGCCAATCATTAGGACTGTATGATAATTATTACGGTACACCAAATTCATATTTATGGGATGGTGATGATGATTATTGGTTTGGTTCATGGGCAGGAATCCCCAATGACTTAATAGCATTCGATAATTCACAAAAAATAAATGCCTCTAATTATTCCAATTTATCCATGTCATTCAAATGGAAATGTGTTGGTGAAAGTGGATTTGATTACGGTATGATTTGCTATTCAATGGATGGTGTCACTTGGACAGATATAACATCTGGAGGTGATGGTGCTGGAAAATATTTTGGTCAATCCACAATACAATCTGTATCCAACATGAATCTTCCTTTAAGTTTGAATGGACAACAATTTTATATCGGTTTTAGATGGATTAATGATTATAATGTTTGCGGAGATCCTCCTTTTACCATCGATGATATTACAATAACTGGAACTCCAAATGTAGGTTATGCCTGGACAGGGGGAACTCCGTCAGGTGGTTCAACACCGAATGCTCAGACAACTACAGTGTACCCAACATCAAATACAGATTATAACTTTACTTTAACAGCCGGTGATATAAGTAGTGGTGCTCTAGCATTAACTCTAGAAGTTAATAGCTCCCCATCGACTCCTGGATCAATGACAGGGTCAACTTCACTTTGTGAAAATGCTACAAACAATGCTTATTCAATAGCACCGGTTTCAGGAGCGACGAGTTATTTATGGAGTGTTCCAGCTGGTGCGACGATTGCATCAGGTCAAGGCACAACTTCCGTTGTTGTAGATTTTGGATCTACATCAGGAGATGTGAGCGTAACTGCAACGAATAGTTGTGGAACAAGCTCTGCTGCAACTTCATCAGTTACGTTGAATACTGCACCTGCAACTCCTGGATCAATAACAGGCGCAACCTCACTTTGTGAAAATGCTACAAACAATACTTATTCGATAGTAGCTGTTTCAGGCGCGACGAGTTATACATGGAGTGTTCCTGTAGGAGCGACGATTGCATTGGGTCAAGGTACAAATTCCGTTGTTGTAGATTTTGGATCTACATCAGGAGATGTGAGCGTAACTGCAACGAATAGTTGTGGAACAAGCTCTGCTGCAACTTCATCAGTTACGTTGAATACTGCACCTGCAACTCCTGGATCA
>Ga0315902_10000044_pt1 | contig 200409 bp, 205 predicted proteins | sample LakEriMetagenome_9_FD_203523 | JGI IMG/M metagenome (GOLD analysis project Ga0315902, IMG submission 203523) | Freshwater fungal communities from buoy surface, Lake Erie, Ohio, United States - Buoy 12 MA117 | ecosystem: Environmental > Aquatic > Freshwater > Lake > Lake biofilm | place: USA... | reverse complement strand
CCGGAAGTTAAGCCTCTCAGCGTCGATGGTACTGCAAGGGTGACCTTGTGGGAGAGTAGAACGTTGCCGGACTTCTTTTATAAAAAGGGGCGCTTGTTTTCAAGCGCCCCTTTTTTATTTTCACACCGATATATTTATATTAAGAATTTAAAGAGGAAAGAGGAGACATGAGCGAAGATAAAAACTCACGAAGTTCAGGTCGTCCATCTTCATCAGGTCGTCCATCTTCATCAGGTCGTCCATCTTCATCAGGTCGTCCATCTTCATCAGGTCATCCATCTTCATCAGGTCGTCCATCTTCTGATTCACGTCCAGGCCGCGGAGGTCGTACTGATCGCCCTGGAGCAACCCGCGATGTTCGCGCAGGTCGTGAAGCCAGTGATCCACGCGGGTTTCGGCCTGCTCCCGTAGAGCGCGATCCATCACGCGTGCGTCCACGAATTTTTGAACCCGATATTCCTGATGACATTACAGGTGAAGAACTTGAGAAGAGTGTTCGCGCAGAGCTATTAAGTCTCTCTGCTGAGAATGCAAAAGTTGTTGCACGACATTTGGCATGTATCAATCTCTACATGGATGTTGATCCAGAGCTGGCACATAAACATGGAGTTGCCGCTGCCCACCACGCAGGACGCCTCGCAGTTGTTCGCGAAAGTGCAGGCTATGCCGCATACCGCGCAGGACACTATGAAATTGCTTTAAAAGAACTTCGCGCATCACATCGTATTTCTGGTGATGTATCAATGTGGCCAGTGTTGGCTGATTGCGAAAGAGGATTAGGAAAACCTCTGAAGGCTCTTGCACTTGCCGGTTCTCCGGAGGTTTCGCGTCTTGCAAAGGCTGAAGAGATAGAGATGCGGATCGTGGCATCAGGTGCCCGTCGCGACCTTGGTGAATTCGATGCAGCTGTAATTACCTTGACCTGTAAGGAACTTAAGGTAAAGAACGAGCCGTGGTCGATTCGTCTTCACTACGCCTACGCAGACGCGCTGGCTAGTGCTGGTCGTAGCGATGAGGCACGTCAATGGTTTGCCTCATGTGCCGATCTTGATGAGGATGAGAGCACTGATGCCTTTGAACGTGCGCGTCAGTAATTAATTTATCCACATCCACTTGATTTGTTAGCGCGGTTGTCAGCGCTAAGTTAGATGATCCCACCCGTATGCAACGAGGTAGAAAATTTCTACATCTGCACAGAGGTGGTTACTTATGGCAAGCAAAGTTTCTGAGAAGAAGATAGAAGACGAATTAGATTACTCACTCAATGATCTCTTACTTCGGGGGAGAGTTTCTGCCCAAGCTGTTGAGAAGGAGTTACCCAGTGGTGACAAGGTGGTTGAGTTTCGACTAATCGTCTCCCGACTCGAACGTGGCGGTGTAGATACTCTCGATATAGCAGCATGGAGTTCCAAAATGCGTAGAAGCGCCCTGACTCTCAAAGAGGGAGAATGGATCGAGATTTCAGGCTCTATTCATCGTCGCTTCTGGTCAGGTCCAACGGGTGTTGCAAGTCGCTGGCAGGTTGAGGCAGCAGAGATAGCGCGGATATAGATACTCTAGGACAGTAGCAACCCTCGATCTTTCCTGGGTTCCTTGAGTGAAAGGCACGAAATGTCTAACGATCTTTTCTCGTCGATGAAGACTTACCTCACCAAACTCTCAGATGGAGAGAAGACCCCGCAAGAAGTGGCAGCGGCTCTTAATGCGTGGGCTCGCGAGAGTGCAGATTCACTCAAGGCGAAGATCCATGATGAAGTCGAAGCGACAGTTCTGAAGATGGGTTTCGTCAAACGTGAAGAGTTCGATCGTTTACTCGCTCGCGTAGATGCGATTGCACCAGCGAAGAAAGCTGCACCAGCGAAGAAAGCTGCACCAGCGAAGAAAGCTGCACCAGCGAAGAAGAAGAGTGGAGCTAAGAAGTGAGTTTTGAAAATAGCGGCCCTGAATCTGAAAACTCAACTTCTGTTGAAGTAACACTTGTAGATGATGTGAAGGCTGAACTGAGTGAGATTGACTCAAGTGATCTGAGCGAGCACTCTGCACGTTTTGAAGCGCTCCATGGAAAGTTGCAGGAGGCTCTCTCAACGATCGATGGTCTCTAAGACCATTGAGAATCTGAGGGTGCGAACTGAGGTTAGGGATGAAGACTCGCCTTGATGCGGAATTAGTGCGGCGCGAATTAGCGCGTTCGCGCGAGCAGGCTGCTGACCTCATTGAATCTCGATCAGTTCTAGTTAATGGAATTCCTGCTACAAAACCTGCCACACAAGTCGATGCTGAGACATCAATTGTTCTGGCTGGAAAGCGTGATGATTTTGTCTCCCGCGGTGGACATAAATTGGCTGGCGCTCTTGAAGTCTTTACCGATGTAGTTGTTGAGGGCAAGGTCTGTCTCGATGCCGGAGCGTCCACTGGAGGATTTACGGATGTACTCCTTCGTCATGGAGCGAAAAAAGTTATCGCCGTTGACGTTGGATACGGTCAACTCGCATGGGAGTTACGTCAAGATGAACGAGTAGTCATTCTTGATCGCACCAATATTCGCCATTTAACAGGGGAGATGGTTGGAGAAGATGTCGAGATCGTCGTCGCCGACTTATCTTTCATCTCACTCTCACTTGTACTTCCAGCCCTGGCTGCAGTCTCTAAACCGTCGGCAGATTTTCTCCTTATGGTGAAGCCACAATTCGAGGTCGGACGTGAACGTTTAGGTGCTGGTGGTGTTGTACGAGATCCAGCGTTACGACGCTCTGCTGTCTTAGATGTTGCACAATCTGCCTACGATGTTGGACTCGGTACGATGGGAATCGCAGCAAGTCCACTCCCTGGACCTGCCGGGAATGTTGAATATTTCTTATGGTTACGCAGAGGTGCGCCAGCAATTGACGAGAGCGCCCTTGATCGCGCTATTGAGATGGGTCCAGCGTAATGAGTACACGTAAAGCAATCCTTGTCATCAATGCGACTCGTCCTGAGGCAGTTCATGCTGCAACGACTCTAGCGAAGTTGTTAACTAAGGATTCATTCGAATTATTTACATCCTCCGCTGTAGAAATTTCCAGAGTGCGAACTGTTGCAGTGGATCAACTTCCTGAAGCAGAGATCGTCATAGTTCTTGGTGGAGATGGAACTATTCTGCGTGGCGCAGAAATCTCGCGTCTTCGCAAGATTCCATTGCTTGGCGTGAATCTCGGACATGTCGGATTTATGGCAGAGGTTGAGAAGTTATCTTTAGAGACAGTGGCCTCCAGCGTAGTCGCCAAGAGTTATGCAACTGATCGACGAATGGTTCTTTCATATTCTGTTGAACGCGACGGTAAAGAAGTTTCGCAAGGTTGGTCGCTTAATGAAGTGACGATTGAACGCACCGAGAGCACCATGGTTGAGCTTCTGGTTCAGGTAGATCGCAGACCTTTATCGCGCTGGGGTTGCGATGGGCTTATTGCTGCCACGCCTACCGGATCTACCGCCTACGCATTCTCCGCAGGTGGACCAATCTTGTGGCCGAATCTAGATGCAGTCGTATTACTTCCGATAAGCGCTCACGCACTTTTCTCGCGCCCCATGGTTGTCTCGCATCAATCAGAGATTGTCGTTAAGGTTGAATCCTCTGCGGCAATGCTCTCCGCCGATGCCTTGCGCGAATTTCCACTTGTTGAAGGAGATCGCATCACGATTACCGGCGACGATTCAGTCGTACTACTCGCGCATGTTCAACCAACACTCTTTACTGACCGCCTCGTGGCTAAATTCAAGTTACCCGTAGAGGGCTGGCGCGGTGAGTGATCGCTCTTATCTAGAAGAGATCTCGATACGTAATCTCGGCATCATTGATACAAGTTCGCTTGAACTAAGTAAAGGTCTCAACGTTCTTACCGGCGAGACTGGTGCCGGCAAGACAATGATTCTGACCGCGCTCTCACTTCTTCTCGGCTCAAAATCCGATAGTTCTTTAGTCCGTCATGGCTCTGAGCGTCTAGTTACATCTGCAACTTTTTCGATTCCCGCCTCTCTAACTGCCCAGATCGAAGATCTGGGTGGGCTAGTAGAAGATGGCTCTCTGATTCTTACTCGCTCAGTTTCAAGTGATGGAAAGAGCAAAGCAACAGCTTCGGGTGCAACTGTAAACGCATCGACTTTGGGCGAGCTAACAGAACCGCTCATCGCAATCCACGGACAATCTGCAAATACACAGATAGTCAAGAGTGTGCGTCAACGAGAACTACTAGATCTTTTTGCAGGAGCAGATCTCCAAGCAGCGCTAAGTACTTATATAGAGACTTTTAATACCTATAACGAGATGAAGGCCAAACTCAAATCACTTGTCACAAATGCTTCAGCCAGGGATTCACAGATCGCTGATCTAGAGTTATTGACAAAGCAATGGTCAACCCTAAAACCAACTCGAGATGAGTTCGCCGCGGTCGAGGATGAGATTAGAAAGTTAGCTAGCGTTGAAGACCTTCGTATCGCGTCAACTGGTGCGGGTTCGGCCCTTGGCGATGAAGATGCGGGCGTTCTCACGGTACTAGGCCAGGCGCGCAAGTTTCTCGAAGCTGCAAAAGGTAAAGATCAAGATCTTGATGACATTGCAAGCAGCGTTGCGGAAGGTTTCTTCTTACTTGATGATGCACACGCAGCGCTCACTTCTTATCTTGCATCCCTAGAAGCAGATCCAACGCGTTTAGATTTCTTGCAGGAGAGAAAATCCGCACTCGTCGCCTTTGTTAAAAAATGGGGTGGAGCGGGAAGCGTCGATGATGAGATGGCTGAAATTGCGGCACGAGTAAAGAGTGCAAAGGAGATGATTGCTGATCTCAATGGTGGTCAAGATCGAATAGCGGAGCTAGAAGCTGAAATAAAGAGTGTTAAAACCAAACTATTGGCGGATGCAAGGAAACTGACTGCGTCGCGAAGCAGTGCTGCAAGCAAACTAAGTGATGGAGTCTCAGCAGAGATCGCAGGATTATCTATGCCTCACACTCGTTTTTACGCTGATGTAATCTCTCCAGATTACGACGGCAGTCTTAAAGAAAGTGATTTCACAGTTAGCGGATGTGATGAGATTGTCATGTCGATCCAAGCACACAAAGATGGTCCAAAGGTTGCGCTAGGAAAAGGTGCATCTGGTGGTGAAATGTCACGCATCATGTTGGCACTTGAAGTAGTTATCGCAGCATCAGCTCCAGTTGGAACATATATTTTTGATGAAGTAGATGCAGGCGTTGGAGGAAAGGCTGCGATTGAAGTGGGTCGCAGACTTCATGCACTCTCTCAACATGCTCAAGTGATTGTCGTGACGCATCTGCCGCAGGTTGCAGCGTGGGCAGATCGACATTTCGTTGTCGCAAAAGATAGTGATGGACAGGTAGTTCAGTCGGGTGTGAGCCAATTAGATGAACAGGCTCGGGTTTCTGAGATAGCTCGCATGCTTGCTGGCCTGGATGAATCGGTGAGTGCCCAAGAACACGCAGCCGAACTCTTGGCGATGCGAGGTAAGTAGGCTCAGAGCCTGATAGGTTTGACTCCCATGGGCCAAGCGCATGTGACGAAGCATATTTTTGTAACCGGGGGAGTCGCCTCAAGTTTAGGCAAAGGACTCACCGCATCTAGTCTCGGAAGGCTCCTGGTTTCTCGGGGGATCCGGGTCACTATGCAAAAACTTGACCCGTATCTGAATGTCGATCCCGGCACGATGAACCCCTTTCAACATGGCGAAGTTTTCGTTACCGATGATGGAGCAGAGACCGATCTAGATATTGGCCACTATGAGCGTTTCCTTGATCGCAACCTCGAGGGTTCTGCAAATGTGACAACGGGTCAGGTGTATTCACGCGTTATTGCACGCGAACGGCGTGGAGAGTATTTGGGTGAGACGGTCCAAGTAATTCCACATATCACCAACGAAATCAAAGAACGTATTCTGGCGATGTCGGCACCCGATATTGATGTCGTCATCACTGAGATCGGCGGAACTGTCGGCGACATTGAATCTCAACCATTTCTTGAGGCGGCGCGCCAGCTTCGCCAAGAGGTTGGCCGTGACAATGTTTTCTATCTACATATTTCTCTCGTTCCATATATTGGTCCATCAGGAGAGTTAAAGACAAAGCCAACTCAGCACAGTGTTGCAGCGCTGCGCAGCATTGGTATTGCACCGGATGCGATAGTTCTTCGTTCTGATCGCACAATCCCTGATTCAATCAAGAAGAAGATTTCACTGATGTGTGACGTTGATGCAGAAGCGGTAGTTGCTGCAGTTGACGCACCAAGTATTTACGACATACCTAAAGTTCTCTTCAGCGAAGGTTTAGATTCCTACGTTGTACGCCGACTAAGTCTTGGTGGACACGAAGTTGTGTGGGGTGAATGGGATGATCTTCTTAAGAAAGTTCACCATCCAGCACATCATGTAAAGGTTGCACTAGTTGGTAAATATATTGATCTTCCCGATGCTTACCTCTCTGTTTCAGAAGCGCTTCGTGCAGGTGGCTTTGCCAATAATGCAAAAGTGGAATTGATCTGGGTTCCGAGTGATGAATGCGATACACCGCAAGGTGCAGCACGAGCACTCGGCGATGTCGACGCAATCTGCGTTCCTGGTGGATTTGGTGTTCGAGGCATTGAAGGAAAACTCGGGGCACTCACCTATGCGCGCGAACATAAAATTCCGACCCTTGGTCTTTGTTTGGGATTGCAATGCATGGTTATCGAGGCTGCCAGAAACCTTGCAGGAATTAAGGATGCCAATTCAGCGGAGTTTGATCCTGAAAAGGGAACTCATGTCATAGCCACGATGGCTGGACAAGAACGCGTTGTTTCCGGGCAAGAAGACATGGGCGGAACGATGCGCCTTGGCCTCTATCGTGCAGAACTTGGCAAAGGTTCAATCGTTGCTGATCTCTATGGTGCTGTGACAATTGATGAGCGTCACCGCCATCGTTATGAAGTAAACAATGATTACAGAACCAAGTTGAGCGAAGCCGGATTAGTTTTCTCTGGAATTAACCGCGAACTCGATTTGGTTGAATTTGTGGAATTGCCACGAGAGGTACATCCTTATTACGTGGGAACACAAGCGCACCCTGAGTTGCGATCAAGACCAACACGTCCACACCCACTATTTATTGGTCTGATTGCTGCAGCTATTAAAGCAAAGGATTAAGAGATGCTCGTAGGTGTTCCCAAAGAGATAAAGGTTCATGAATCTCGCGTAGCACTTACCCCAGAGGGTGTCGCAGAGTTTGTGCGGGCAGGTCATAGCGTTCTCATTGAAAAAGGTGCCGGTTTAGGATCCTCGCTCACCGATGCTGATTACATTGCAGCTGGTGCAACAATTGAAGAGAACGTTGAAAAGATTTGGGCATCAAGTGAGATGATCCTTAAGGTTAAAGAACCTATTGAAGTTGAATACTCCAGATTGCGTAAAGATCAGATCCTTTTTACGTATCTGCATTTAGCTGCTTCGAAGGCGTGTACAGATGCGTTGCTTGCGAGCAAGACCACGGCGATTGCTTATGAGACAGTTGAATTAAATGGAACACTTCCTCTATTGGCTCCTATGTCAGAAGTTGCTGGTCGCCTAGCTGCACAAGTCGGAGCCAGCGCATTACAGAAGCCCAACGGTGGTCGCGGAGTCTTGATGGGTGGAGTTCCCGGAGTTTCACCAGCAAGAGTTTTAGTAATTGGCGGGGGAGTTGCTGGTCTCAACGCTGCTGTAATCGCGATGGGAATGGGAGCGGATGTAACAATCGTTGACCGATCTCTCCCACGCCTTGCATATATAGACACAATCTATGGTGGCCGAATCAAAACCCTTACTTCATCATTTCACGCAGTTGATCGCGAATTAAAGAGTGCTGATTTAGTTATTGGAGCGGTTCTAGTACACGGTGCTAAGGCTCCAAAACTGGTAAGTAATGCACAAGTGGCTCAGATGAAACCGGGATCTGTACTTGTTGATATTGCGATCGATCAGGGTGGTTGCTTTGAAGATTCGAAGCCGACAACTCATGCTGAACCAACATTCAAGGTTCACAACTCAATCTTTTATTGCGTTGCCAATATGCCAGGGGCGGTTCCAGTTGCATCGACCTATGCTCTGACTAATGCAACTCTTCCATACGCCCTGGCCCTAGCTAATCTAGGTTGGAAGGCCGCTTGCGAAGCCGACAAGGCCCTCGCATCGGGATTAAATGTCCATGATGGGAAAGTCATGTATTCGGCAGTTGCCCAAGCCCATGGTTACTAAACTCGAGATTAATCTCGCACGTTCTTCATATATCGACCACTTACGTATTGAACGCGGACTTTCTGAGAACTCGCTCACTTCTTATGGACGAGATCTCCGGTATTTTCTCGAATTCTTACAGAATGAAGATGTGGAGCTATCGAAGGTAACTGCCTCCGTCTTATCTGATTTTGAAGTGTGGTTGAAGGATCGTTCACTGGCAATTAGTAGTATCAATCGAACTAACTCTGCGGTTAAATCTTTTCTCATTTATTGTGCACGTGAATATGATCTTAATCTGCCAACAGGGGAGATCACCACTCATAAAATAGCTCGCAAATTACCTAAAGCTTTGACTATTCAAGAAGTAGCCTCGTTAATCAATAGCGCACAGTCCTTGAGCGAGGCGACTTCTCTCCGCGATGTAGCGCTCTTGGAGTTGCTCTATTCAACTGGCGGCCGAGTCTCAGAAATCATTGGAATCAACATTAATGATTTGGCCAAGGTTGAAAGCAATAACGAAGTTATTCAAACCATAAAACTTCGAGGTAAAGGCGCGAAAGAGAGAATTGTTCCAATTGGAAGTTTTGCTCTTACCGCTTTAGATAACTATCTAGTGCGTGTGCGACCAGGGCTTGTTGCAAAGAGTGCAAAGAGTGAGAGTGCGCTCTTTCTCAACTCGCGCGGTGGCCGATTATCTCGTCAAAGTGCTTGGAATATTGTCCTTGAAGCAGCGAAGGCATCTGGCCTGGAAGGAAAAGTAAGTCCCCATGTATTTAGACATTCGTATGCCACACATCTGCTTGATGGAGGTGCCGATATACGTGTTGTTCAGGAACTCTTGGGACATTCTTCAGTAACAACAACGCAGATTTACACGCTAGTTACGATCGATAAAATACGACAGAGTTACAGCAGCGCACATCCACGTGCGCGTTAGTAATTAGATTCCGCGAAGTCTGCGAGCAAGAATGCTCTGATCGCCCTTTTGTTCAAGGTCAGCAATGATCACGGCAATTGACTCGCGAACAATGCGTCCGCGATCAACTGCAAGACCTAAATCTCCGCGCAATGAAAGGCGTGCTTGGTCGAGATCAAAGAGTTCATCAGGGGAAAGGTAGACAGTGATTTTTTCATCATGACGCTCGCGACCCGATGGTGACTTATCAACGCTGACAACTCTGCGTCGAGGAATAGAACGAACACCTTTCTTCGCCTTAGGTGACGCAGAAGGTGTCGAAGTAACAGCAGGAGCGGCTGTCTCTGGTGCTACTTCACGTACAGCACTTAGTGCTGGGCTATTTTGCTTAAAGAGTTCATCTGCTCCTGGCAAGCTCGCTCTACGTGTCATCGTGCGCCTCCTCGTGCAATTAATTCGCGCGCAAGACGTCGATATGACGCAGCGCCTCCTGATGATGATGCATAACTAGTGATCGGTTCTCCGGCAACAGTTGTTTCAGAGAAGCGAATCGTTTTGGCAATAATTGTGTCGAATACATCGTTTGGATACTTATCTAAAATCGCGCTAAGTACTTCACGATTGTGCAGAGTCTTGCGGTCATACATAGTTGCAAGAATTCCAATGAGTCTAAGTTCGGGATTGAGGAAATTCTTTACCTTCTCGATATTCCCGCTTAATTCGATAAAACCATGTAGAGCAAAATATTCACATTGAAGTGGAACGATGACTTCATTAGATGCAACAAGTGCGTTAACAGTTAGTTGACCCATTGTTGGCTGGCAGTCGATAAGAATGACATCGTAATCATCGCGAAGAGTTGCGAGCGCGCGCTTAAGAAATTGCTGCCCACCAATCTCTGATGGAAGTTTAGATTCAGCGGCACCAAGGTCACGGCTCGCAGGCAAGAAATCCAAATTAGCAACCGAAGACTTCAAGACGATCTGTTGAATATCTGCTGATGGATCCATGAGTGCGTGATAGACAGTGTTCTCAAGTGGCAAGGTATGCGCGTTTACTCCCAGACCTAAGGAGAGACCGCCTTGCGGATCGAAGTCAACGAGAAGTACACGACGACCGAGTTCGGCTAGGGCTGCACCAAGATTGATCGTTGTAGTTGTCTTTCCAACTCCGCCTTTTTGATTAAAGATAGAGATCACTCGTGCATTGCCATGCTCTGAAATCAGGGCAGGGGTAGGAAATGTCTGCACAGCTTTGCCGGTGAGGCTGGCAGTTGTGACAACATCCTCATCTTTTGTCGATATAGCGCTCAAGCGAGAAACCTCTTTCTTTCCGCGGTGACTCTACGCGTGTGCAGCGTGTATCGGCAAGTAGTAGAAGAAAAGCAAGTAAGGTGCGCTCGTGGATATTTCGATCGAAACAGCTGAAAATATCGCTCCTGAGAGCGGTTTTAGCGTCCACCTCTCAAATTTTGATGGCCCCTTCGACCTTCTCTTGCAGCTGATTTCTCGCCATAAGCTCGATGTCACCGAAGTCTCCTTAAGTCTGGTTACCGATGAATTCATCGCCTATATCCGAGCCCTCGAGGTCTCTGGTGAGGGATGGCGCCTAGACCAGGCGACCGAGTTCCTGGTGGTGGCTGCAACTCTGCTTGATCTCAAAGCCGCCCGATTGCTTCCAAGTGGCGAGGTCGAGGATGAGGAAGACCTTGCACTGCTTGAAGCCCGAGACATTCTCTTTGCCCGTCTCTTGCAGTATCGCGCCTTCAAGGAGATCGCAGCCTCCTTCCAGACCATGATTGAGGCTGCCGATAAGGCCTTTCCACGCGTAGTAGCCCTTGATCCCGCGCTCTCAGCCCTCCTGCCTGAAGTTCTGATCGGGGTTGGCCCTGAGCGTTTTGCAGCGATCGCCGATCGCATTTTGACCCCTAAAGCGCCTCCCGTGGTCGCCGTGGAGCACCTTCACACTGCCTTGGTAAGCGTGAGCGAGCAATCTAGGCTGGTCGTTGAGGCTCTGCGCCTGTCGAAGACCATGAGTTTTCGTAGCCTCTGCCACGATGCCGACTCAACACTGGTTGTTGTGGCTCGCTTCCTGGCCCTGCTCGATCTCTACCGCCAGGGCAACCTTCGATTCAATCAGGTTATAGCCCTCGGCGAGCTCCAGATCAGTTGGACCGGCTCAGATGAGGGCGATGTTGAGGTCACAGATGAATTTGATATACCAGTTGTAGGACTAGACGAGACAGTAGAGGGTGAAAATGTCTAATGTAGAAGTTGATAGATCGATCGAGGCGATCCTGATGGTCGTTGATGAGCCGGTCACCGAGCTCACTCTTGCCACCGTTCTTGAGGTGACTGTGGATGTGGTCAAGGAGTCACTTGAGCGTCTACAGGGCAGCTATGACGACCGTGGATTTGCTCTCAAGGCGATCAATGGGGGATGGCGCTTCTATAGCCATCCAGATTGCGCCACAGCGGTCGAGAAATTCGTCCTTGATGGCCAGCAGAATCGCCTCACTCAGGCGGCTCTAGAGACTCTGGCTGTCATTGCCTATCGCCAACCAGTCTCACGAGCCCGAGTTTCGGCTATCCGTGGGGTCAATGTTGAGGCTGTGATGAAGACTCTGGTTACTCGCGGCCTGGTTGAGGAGTACGGGGTTGAAAATGAGACTGGCGCGATCTTGTATAAGACGACCAGCTACTTCCTCGAGCGCCTTGGACTTAACTCCCTCGATGATCTCTCACCGCTTGCGCCTCACCTGCCTGATCTTGATGGCCTGGATGAGATCCTCGAGAGCCTTACCGACTAGAAATCCCGCTCTTTTGCCTAACCCTAGGGCTCTAGCGTAAAGTAAGCACAGAAGCCCACGAGGGCTCGAACGCACTCCCTTAAGACTGTCGAGAATGGATAGCCTGAATATGTCTCTTTTACGCTTGAATAAAATTATTGCCGATGCCGGTGTGACCTCACGCAGGGGAGCCGACGAGCTCATCATGGACGGTCGAGTCTCAGTTGATGGCCACATTATCCGAGAGCTTGGGGCAAAGTTTGACCCTTCTTTGGTCAAAGTAATGGTTGATGGTGAGACAATTACTGCAACATTGTCTAAGTCTTATTTAGTACTTCATAAACCTAAAGGTGTTTTGTCTACGATGTTTGACCCTGAAGGACGCCCATCGCTATCTGACTTTATCGACCTACGTAAAGAGCGTCTCTTTCACGTGGGCCGCCTAGATAAGGATTCCGAAGGCCTCATTCTGCTCACCAATGATGGGGATTTGACCTTCCGAGCCACCCATCCTTCTTTTGGCTTAGTAAAGAGCTACATCATCGAATTCGAGGGAGTGCTCTCTCCCGGCGTTGAAAAGATCCTTCTTAAGGGGATCGAGCTCGAAGATGGAATGGGCCGCGTCCTCTCCTTCAAGCACCTCTCGCCACAATGGATTGAGGTCAGCATCCATGAGGGTCGGTACCACATTATCCGTCGCCTGATGGAGGCCGTTGATGTTCGAGTACTCCGTCTGATCCGCACCAACTTCGGGCCTATCAGTCTGGGGGATACACCCCCTGGAAGATGGAGAGATCTCAATGACGGTGAATTGTTTAATCTCCGTAGCGCTTTAGATATTAAACCTTAAATCTATATTGAATGGTTTAATTAATAGATCGTTTTATGGATAATTATTTGGATCCCCCCTCAAATAAGGTTTTATCGATATTTGCGAAAAAGAATACGCGTTATTTTGCCAAAAAAGATTGATTTATCGATAATTACGAATTAGCCCGTGATGGCTCAGATCAGCGGGAGCTTTACTTATGAACTCTATTTAGGATAGAAATAGTCAAATAGATTTCTCGACATAAGGCTATATAAAGAGCGACAACTTTCACCCTTTTCGGTCTATCCTTAACCCATGGCACAGGTACGGGCAATACGAGGGGCGACCCAGCTAGAGGCGAATACTGCCGCTGCAATGGAGTCTGCCACGAAGGAGTTGCTCCTTGAGATTTTGGCGGCTAATGAGCTCACCCCAGCAGATCTGATCTCGGTCTTTCTTACCGTTACCCCTGATCTCAACGCCGCATTTCCTGCTGCCTACGCTCGAGAGGTCGGATTCCAAGCGGTTCCACTGCTCTGTGCCGTCGAAATTGATGTTCCGGGGGCGCTCCAACGCGTACTTCGAGTGATGATTCACTGCAATACGGAGCGAAATTCGGCCGAAATTTCACATATTTACCTTCATGGAGCTAAGGCTCTGCGACGAGATATCGCTCAATAACGATGACGAGATCCCTCACTCATGTGCGGATCGTGGGTGCCGGCCTTATCGGAACTTCGATCGCCTTGGCCCTACGTTCGGCTGGCGTGAAAGTTACGCTCTGTGATGCAGATAGTCGAGCAGAATCATTAGCTAAAGATCTCATGGGCGATCAAAATGGATCCGAAGACGGTCTTGAGGATCTTTGTATTGTCGCAACGCCACCTGACGCTATTTCAACGGTCGTTCGAGAAGAGCTAAACCGAAACCCCGAGTTGAGGGTTATGGATATCAGTAGCATTAAGGTTAAACCTGTACTTGATGTATCAACTTCTGGGTTGGCTCGATCAAGATTCGCCCCTACACACCCGATGGCTGGCCGCGAAGTAAGCGGACCTGAGTCGGCGCGAGGCGATCTCTTCCAGGGGCGCCCTTGGATCCTCTGCCTTGAAGGCGTGGACTCTGATCTGCTCGCGTTGGTCGAAGAAGTTGTCGCCCTATGTGGCGGGATTCCGCTGAAGCGATCAGTTGAGGAGCACGACCGAGCTGTTGCACTGGTGAGCCACCTGCCTCAGATTGCGGCATCGTTGCTGGCGAGCCAGCTTTCGAACGGGCAGGGGAGCGATCTAGAACTTTCTGGCGCTGGGCTGCGCGATACGACTCGGATCGCAGATTCAGATCCACAGCTGTGGGCTCAGATTCTGGCTGGAAATAGCCAGGCGCTTCGTCCATTGCTGATAAGTCTACAAAACGATCTTTCTCGAGTAATTGATGAGCTCGATAACCCTGCGGCGATGGCGAATTTGATTACCGCCGGCAACCGCGGAAGAGCGGAGATTCCGGGTAAGCATGGCGGACAGGCGCGTAACTACACCTACCTCGCAATTGTCATTGACGATAAACCAGGCCAGTTGGCCGCGATCATTGAGGCATGCGCAGCGGCGAAGGTGAATATAGAAGATTTGGCGATCGAACACACTCCAGGACAGCAGACAGGCTTAATTACTCTCGCCTTTTCTCCCGAAGATAGCGCGATCGTTGCCGCTCATCTTGAGAAAGAGGGATGGAAGGTTCATCCGTCTCGGTAGAATAAGGCGATAGATGTGCACGAGCGCATGAGTTTTGACTGCACGTCCAACATGAAGCATTAATGAAATGAGCTGCACAGATGATCGTCATTGCAATCGATGGTCCTAGTGGAGCCGGAAAATCAAGCACCTCTCGTGAAATCGCTCGTCGCGCAGGTTGGAATTATCTCGATACAGGTGCGCTTTATCGCGCAGTTACATGGTTGGCGCTCTCACTTGATAGTCAAGATGCCAAAGTCATTATTCAGGGGTTAAAAACTTCTCCAATCAGATTTGTCGCCAACCCTCAAGATCCGAAAGTTTTCTGCGGGGATGTCGATATCACTGATGAGATTCGAACAGCGCGGATCACTGACGCGGTAAGTGCAATTAGCGCTAACCCTGCGATTCGTCAGGAACTTCTTGGTCTGCAACATAAGATCATTGAGAAAGCAGATCGCGGAATTGTCGTTGAAGGTCGCGATATTGGAACAGTTGTTGCACCTAAAGCACCAATGAAAATATTTCTTACTGCCGATCTTGATGCGCGCGCAGCACGACGTGATGCCGAACTTGCCGATACATCACAAGGTGTAGATGCTGTCGGAGAATCCTTAAGCAATCGTGATCATGTTGATTCAACGCGTGCCGTTTCGCCACTAGCAGCGGCTGAAGATGCAGTTGTTATTGATTCAACTCTGCTTGATCTAGCTGAAACAGTTGAACGCGTCTGGGAACTTCTTAAGGAACGAAATCTTCTAGGACTTCCAATTGTTGCAATCTTGGGTCGACCAAATGTTGGAAAATCAACGCTTATCAATCGATTCCTTGGACGGCGCGAGGCGATTGTGGAAGATACTCCAGGAGTTACTCGCGATCGCGTTCAATATGAATGTGAATGGAATGATCGTCGTTTCATCATCATGGACACCGGGGGATGGGAATCAAAACCGGATGGAATTTCAATTCAAGTTTCAGCAAGTGCTGAGATCGCGATGCAAGAAGCGGATGTGCTCTGTTTTGTAGTTGATGCACAAGTTGGCGCTCTCGATGAAGATGATGTTCTCGTCCAGGAGTTGCGAAAAGCGAAGAAGCCAACGCTATTAGTTGCAAATAAGGTCGATGGAGATTCAGATGAATCCGATGCACACGCACTTTGGAATATCGGATTAGGCGAACCACATTTCGTCTCAGCGCTACATGGTCGCGGCAGCGGAGACCTACTTGATCTCATTGTTAATGAATTACCCGAAGTTGGCGGCGCACAAGCTCAAGATGGTTATCGTCGTATCGCACTGATCGGTCGTCCTAACGTAGGTAAGTCCAGTCTGCTCAACGCGTTAGCCGGTGAATCACTTTCGATCGTTGATGATGTTGCGGGAACGACTCGTGATCCTGTCGATTCACTTATTGATTTTGGTGGATCGATCTGGCGCTTTGTCGATACAGCTGGTTTGAAAAAACGTGCCAATCAGGCAAGCGGTACAGATTATTACGCAACCTTGCGCACCCAAGCCGCGCTAGAGCGTTGCGAATGTGCAGTCGTAGTTCTTGATGCATCACTCCCAATTTCCGAACAAGATTTGCGTGTAATCACTATGGTTGAAGAAGCAGGTAAGGCACTCGTTCTAGTAATGAATAAGTGGGATCTTGTTGATGAAGATCGTAGAGATCAACTAGATAAAGAAATTGACCGCCATCTTGATCAGGTTGAATGGGCACAACGTGTCAACGTTGCAGCAAAAACTGGTTGGCATCGTGATCGTTTAGCGCCAGCGATTCGCACGGCACTTGATTCTTGGGAGCGACGCGTTCCAACAGCCAAGCTCAACTCATTCTTAGGTGCACTCATCGGTGCAACTCCACCTCCTGTCCGTGGTGGAAAGCAGCCAAAGATTTACTACGCGACACAGGCCGGTATCTCTCCGCCAAAGTTCGTGGTCTTCTCAAGTGGTTGGATCGAACCTTCCTATCGACGATTTATTGAAAGACGATTACGTGAAGAATTCGGTTTCCCGGGTACACCTGTCATGGTTGCAATTCGCGTGAAAGAACGCGACAAGGAGAATGGCTAGTGGCCATGGCTTCATCGATTGCAACCTGGCCTAATGCCCTGACGGGTCTTCGTGCTCTTGGTATTCCACTCTTCATATACCTAGCCCTAGGTCCACAGGCCGATGGGTGGGCGATCGCTGTTTTGGCGATCGGGGGAGCCACAGACTATTTCGATGGCAAGCTCGCTCGAGCTCTCGGGCAAGAATCTAAACTCGGTGAGATACTCGATCCAACAATTGATCGTCTCTACATTATCTCGACACTCATTGTGCTCTACATAAGGGAAGCGATCCCGTTGTGGTTGATCATAACTTTGGTTGCCCGTGACGCGATTCTGGCGCTAGTGGCTCTAGCGTTGACCGCTAAAGGTAAGCCTCCACTAAAGGTTACCTTTATGGGTAAGGCCGCTACTTTCAACCTTCTCTACGCTTTCCCGTTCTTGCTTCTTGCTCTCAGTGATTCACTTGCGGGGGATGTTGCATTTATCTTTGGATGGGCTTTTGCGATCTGGGGTGTGGCGCTCTACGTTGCGACCGGAGTTTCATACTTCCTCACCGCGATGAAAACTATTAGAGTGTGATTCAAGATTTCAAAGCTACGTTCACCCCGATCTATTCATTAGGAGATTCACATGTCGCTTATTCCTGACTCGCTCAAATACACCAAAGAGCATGAGTGGGTTCAGGAGAGTTCTCCTACCGTGATTCGTATGGGGATCACCGATTACGCCCAAGGTGCGCTAGGTGACATCGTCTATGTACAACTTCCAAAAGTTGGAGACGTTGTCGTGGCCGATAAAGTCTGTGGTGAAGTGGAATCTACAAAGAGCGTTTCCGAGATTTTCTCTCCAGTAAGCGGAACCGTTGTAGCAATTAATGAATCTCTAGAAGCTAATCCAGAAGTTCTCAATAGCGACCCTTATGGGGCAGGTTGGTTGGCCGAGATTGAGGTTTCGGCCCAGCCAGAGGGATTACTCTCAGCCGACGGTTATCGTCAAATCACCGCGTAGTTCTGCCCGATTTCTCTCGCTTTTTTCCGCTTGATTTATCTCGGAGAGCGATCTAGTGTCAGCCTTCAGTTGATGTTGAGCTATTTCTAGAAGAGTCGAAGGCAGGTGATTCATGGCATCTCACGATGATCGCGAACTCACCACAACCCTTCGCCTTGGTTCTCAATCTGAAGTTTCCCCAACTGAGAGTGCGCTCCTCGAGGGCTATCTCTCAGCAGCTTCTGGTGAGGAAAAGGCAACTCTTGATGAAATTCTCAACGGCTCCCGCGAAAAATCTATGTTGATCATCTTTAAAGGACCTGCCAAAGGTTCCAGATATTTGATCACTCGCGGGGGAGCCACGATTGGTCGCTCGCAAGAGAGCGAGATATTCCTCGATGATGTGACGGTCTCTAGATCTCACGCAGCGATTACATACGATGATCAGAAGTCGCACTTCGTGATTTCGGATCGTTCCAGTCTTAACGGAACCTATATAAACGGTTCGATTTGTGAGACAACGAATTTAATTCATGGCGACGAAGTGCAGATTGGTAAGTTCCATCTGCTCTTTATCACCGGTCAGAAATAATTAACAGGGGAGAGACAGTGAGCGTTCCAGCACGTGCCTATTTAAGTATTGGTGAAGTTCTATCCAAGCTTCGTGGAGATTTTCCAGATATCACTATTTCCAAGATTCGTTTCCTTGAATCTGAAGGGTTGATTGAGCCACAGCGCACCCCATCCGGATATCGCAAATTTACTAGCGCAGACCTGGAACGCCTTCGCTATGTACTTCTTGCTCAGCGAGATCACTACCTTCCTCTACGCGTTATCAAGGACAATCTAGATGCGATGGATCGCGGCCTAGAGCCAGCACCACTTTCTGGTGGCAGTGCCAGCCCACGTCCAGCTCTTGGTTTAGCAACTGTCGATGGAGAGTTATCTCCTTCAAACTTTGCTCCATCTGCAGATATGCGACTCTCACGAGATGAGCTCGTAAAGGCATCAGGGATTACGGATGCAGCGCTGACAGAGCTTGAGAGCTTTGGTCTGATTTCAATTCGAGGTCGCCATTACGATGCCGATGCGCTCTCTGTTGCTACCGCGGTCGCTTCGATGTCGGCATTTGGAATTGAGCCACGCCACCTACGTTCATTTAAATCTGCCGCAGATCGCGAGATCGGTCTGATTGAGCAAGTTATTACCCCACTGAATCGTCAGAAGAACACGGATTCAAAAGCGCGAGCAGAGGAAGTCTCTAAGGAGATAGCAGCTCTCTCGATTCGCCTGCATGCATCGCTTGTGCGCGCAGGACTTAACCGTCCGCGATAGAGTCACAGCATGAGCGAAGAGGTCACTCCATTTATCAGCATGGAGGTAGTTGGGGTTCGAATTGAGATGCCTTCCAATCAACCTATCGTTCTGTTAAAAGAGATTGATGGGCCACGCTTTCTGCCGATTTGGGTAGGGGCTGCGGAGGCGACTGCGATCGCATTCGCACAACAGGGCATTAATCCGGATCGTCCTCTGACCCACGACCTGATGCGAGATCTTCTGCAGACACTCGATGCGACATTACTGGCAGTGCAGATCACTCACATTCGAGACGGCGTCTTCTTTGCAACGCTGCAGTTGCGTACATTTGAGGATGCCGCGCTAGCGGTCTCAGCGAGACCCTCAGATGCGATCGCCTTAGCCTTACGTAGTCAGAGTAACATCGTCGCCTCCCGCGATCTCGTTGATCAAGTGGGGATCGAAATCCCAGAGCGGTTGATTCAAGAGATGGATGCCGAAGGCCAGCCGATTGAGCCCGCCAGCGCCGACCTCGATGCTTTCCGCGAGTTTCTCGACCAGATCAATCCAGAGGACTTCAAGGGATAAGTCTCAACCTCTAGTTGAGGTTTGCTTCGTGTCGGTCATTGAATGAGCTCCTGCCCCTGCGTATATTTACACACCAGAGCAACTCTTCCCCAAGAGAAATGAGAAATTCGTGACCTCCCCAGCCACGCCAGAGATCGGTTACCGCGGAGCTACTGCATGTTCGGCTGCAGGAATTTCTTACCGTCAGCTCGATTATTGGGCACGTACCGGACTTGTAGAACCAAGTGTTCGTAGCGCAACTGGATCTGGAACATCACGTCTCTATGGTTTCCGCGACATTCTTGTTTTGAAAATTGTTAAGCGTTTACTTGATGCAGGAATCTCTCTGCAGAATATCCGTACCGCAGTGACACATCTGCGCAGCAGGGGAGTGACTGAGCTCGAGCGAATCACCTTGATGAGTGATGGCGCATCTATCTACGAGTGTGCAAGCCCCGATGAAATCGTTGACTTACTTGCAGGTGGCCAAGGTGTTTTTGGTATTGCAGTTGGAAAGGTTTGGCACGAAGTTGAAGGTTCGTTAGCAAACCTTCAAGGCGAGGTTGATGGTTTACCTGCACGTGTTGAAGGTAACGATGAACTTTCACTGCGTCGCAAGGCTAAAGGCGCTTAAAGAAGCTTTCGGCTCTATATTTCTCCTCTGCGAAGTCAACAGGGGGATTAGTGGCTATCGAGCGTAACTTTTCGGATCGACATATAGGTCCGACTCATCGTGATGAACTGGCGATGCTCAAAGCCCTTGGCTACAAAGATTTAGAAAGTTTTATTAGCAAAGTTGTACCCACCAATATCGCGATCAAAGGCGTTATCGAATCCGCAATTGATTCCGGTGTGAGCGAAGTTGAGGCTATTGCAGAACTCAAGGTCTTGGCGTCTAAGAACAAAGTTCTCACATCACTCATTGGAACGGGCTACTACGGAACGATTGTTCCACCAGTAATCAAACGAAATGTTCTTGAAAATCCTGCGTGGTACACCGCGTACACGCCATACCAGCCAGAGATTTCGCAAGGACGCCTAGAGGCACTCTTTGCATTCCAGACTATGGTCTGCGAACTTACGGGCTTAGATATTTCAAATGCATCAATGCTCGATGAATCAACTGCTGCCGCCGAGGCAATGACCTTGGTCCGTAGATCATCAAAGATGAGTGATGACGCTGTCTTTTTGATTGAAGAACACGTTCATCCGCAGACAAAAGCCGTTGTGATTACGCGAGCAAGGCCGCTAGGAATCACCGTCGTCGAGATTGATTCTGGACACATTGCCCGTGATGGATACGATGGCGAATTCTTCGGTGCGTTACTGCAATACCCAGATACAACTGGCGAAATTATTGATTACTCAACATTTGCAGCGTATGCGCACGAACGTGGTGCGTTGGTTATTGCAGCAACAGATTTACTCGCACTCACTCTTCTAAAGGCTCCGGGGGAGTGGGGAGCAGATGTTGCAGTCGGCACTTCCCAACGCTTCGGTGTCCCTATGGGCTTTGGTGGACCTCATGCAGGTTTCCTCGCAGTTCGATCTGGTTTAGAGCGATCTATGCCTGGGCGACTTGTTGGCCAAAGTATTGATGCAACCGGGGCGCCAGCATTTCGTCTAGCGCTACAAACCCGTGAGCAGCACATTCGCAGAGATAAGGCGACTTCAAATATCTGTACTGCGCAAGCGTTGCTCGCAAACATGAGCGCCTTCTATGCCATGTGGCATGGCCCAGAAGGTCTCAAGGGAATTGCAGCACGAGTGCACGGATTCGCATCTCGTCTGCAAAGTGCGACTGGCTCACGCAATGACAATGTCTTCGATACCGTAACTATTCCTGTCAAAGATGCCTCAGTGGTTCACGCGAGTGCAGTTAAAGCAGGATTTAATTTTGCCTACGTAAGTGATACCGAAGTTCGCATCTCTTTCGATGAAGAAACCACGGAAGCGGATTTTGCCGCGATACTTTCGATTCTCGGAGTTGCTGATTCAAAGTCGAGTGAAATCCCCGCATCCCTTCTCCGCACATCATCATTTCTAACTCATCCAGTTTTCAATACCAATCACTCTGAAACTGCAATGATGAGATATTTACGCAACTTAGCAGATCGCGATCTGGCACTCGATCGCACCATGATTCCTCTGGGATCGTGCACAATGAAGCTCAACTCTGCCACAGAAATGGAAGCAGTCTCATGGCCAGAGTTTTCAAAGCTGCATCCATTTGCTCCAGCAGATCAAAGCGCTGGTTCCCGTGAACTCATCGATCAACTATCGAAGTGGCTTGTTTCAATCACAGGCTATGACGCGGTTTCACTGCAACCAAATGCAGGTAGTCAAGGTGAATTCGCTGGGTTGCTAGCAATTCGAAATTATCATGACTCTAGAGGCGACCAGAATCGAACTATCTGTCTCATCCCATCTAGTGCCCACGGTACAAATGCCGCAAGCGCTGTGATGGCGGGGATGAAGGTCGTTGTTATTGAATGCGATGAGAGCGGAAACGTTAGCGTTGCCGACATTAAGGCTAAGATCGAGGAACATAGTTCAAATCTTGCCGCGCTGATGATTACCTATCCAAGTACTCATGGAGTATTTGAGAGCGCGGTAAGTGATATTTGTGCACTGATTCATGATGCAGGTGGTCAGGTCTATGTCGATGGCGCGAATCTCAATGCGCTTGTCGGTGTTGCACAACCAGGAAAATTTGGCGCCGATGTTTCTCACCTTAATCTTCATAAAACATTTGCTATCCCACACGGTGGTGGGGGACCAGGCGTTGGTCCAGTTATCGCAAGAGCACATCTTGCACCGTTCCTACCAAACCATCCAATGGATAAAGAGGCAGGACCTGCTTCAGGACCTGGTCCAGTTTCAGGTGCGCCATTTGGTTCTGCAAGTATTTTGCCGATCTCTTGGGCTTATATTCGCCTTCTAGGGGGAGCAGGCCTTACTCACTCCACTCAAGTTGCTATTTTGTCTGCGAATTACATGGCGGCGCGACTTCATGACTCATTTCCAATTCTCTACACCGGTGCACATGGGCGAGTGGCTCACGAATGCATTCTCGATATCAGACCATTGACAGCCATTTCGGGAGTCACAGTTGATGATATTGCTAAGCGACTAATGGACTTTGGTTTCCATGCACCGACAATGTCGTTTCCAGTTGCGGGAACTTTGATGATCGAACCAACTGAGTCAGAAGATATCAACGAGATTCATCGCTTCATTGATGCCATGGTTGCAATCCGGGCTGAGATTCAAGAGGTTATCGATGGGGTAGTCGCCATTGAAGATAGCTCTTTGCGTCATGCTCCACATACAGCTCGCGTTGTGACTGCCACGCAATGGGACCGCCCTTACAGTCGCGAAAAAGGCGGTTATCCAGCGCCTCTAGATGGCCTTGTGGCGGGCGAACTGATCGGTGCTCGAATGAAGTATTGGCCGCCAGTCGGACGCATTGATGGCGCTCATGGCGATCGCAATCTGATCTGTGCCTGCACACCGATCTCGGATTACGCCTAATCCAGCCTTAAATCGAACGTGGGGATGGGCTGATTTCTTTTACTTTACATAATGTAACTTATCGGCGTTAGGCCGTAAGCGTCGCTTCACACCCCAACGAGTCGTCTGCAACAACGCCTCAATGACTATCGCTCGAGACATCTTTGAAACTCCGTTGATCCGTTCTACAAAGGTAATCGGGACTTGCTTGGCGGTAGCGCCGGCTAAATGTGCAGCTAAAGCCATTTCAATTTGGAAGCAATATCCAGTGGCATCCATCTTTTTCAGATTGAGCGATTCCAATAATTGTCGACTATAAATTCGGAATCCACCGGTGAGGTCTGCAAGTTTAATTCCTAGGGCAAGGGAGGCATACCTTGTGCCAGAACGTGAAAGTAACTGGCGCGATTTAGGCCAATTGACGACCGATCCACCTGGAATCCAACGAGTTCCAAGGACTATCGACTTTCCTGGAGTTATTGCAGCAAACATTGCGGGTAGATCGGCAACACGATGTGAACCATCGGCATCCATCGTGACTATTTGATCGTAGGAACTATCGCTCAAAACTTGGGCAAATCCAGCGCGATAGGCATTTCCTAACCCATCTTTCTTCTCTCTTTTTAATATGGATACCCAATCTAAGTTCAGAGAGGCAACAATGTCTGCAGTCTTATCGGGCGAATTATCATCAATAACGGTGACATCGAAATCAAACTCCTTCAAATCTCTGAGACTTTTTAGGGAGTGCAGAAGTTCTACAACCGAGGTTGCCTCGTTGTAGGTCGGAATCAGAATCATCGCTCTCATCGAGATCTCACTATACGCAAAAAGATGGGGAAAAGTATGGATAGAAAGAGGAGGAGCGCCGGCGCGAATCCCCCCAAATTGTTGGCGATAGTTCTCGACGTATTTGATCTGACATCACCCAATAACTCCGCAGAGACATTCTCCTGCGTCCGGCTTAAGACTTCCCCGTTAATGTCGATGTGAGCTGAAATACCGACGGTAGAGACACTCACAATCTCTCGTGCATTCTCTATCGCTCGCAATCGCGTAATATTTAACTGTTGCGCGCTCTCAGAAGTTCCAGCAAAGGTTGCGCTATTGGTTTGAGCGATGATCGCCTCTGAGCTCCTGGCAGCGCTTTGAACCAACGAATCCGAGAGAAGTTCATAGCAAATTACTGGAGCTAATTCGAAACTCTTTACAACATGGTTATCAACTCTTTCACCAACACTAAAGTCAGCGACATCATCAACGTAAGGTGAAACTAAGCGGGCTAGAGATCGAAGTGGGATGTACTCACCAAATGGCGTGAGGTATTGCTTTGAGTAATAGGAGACCACTTCCCCACTCTCGTTATACATCAATGAAACATTCTCAAGTTGACCACTTTGCCGAGTAATTGCTCCCGCAATGAGTGGAACATTGAGCGATGAAGTAAGACTCTCTAGGGATGATCTCACTCTGACGTTTGCGTAGGGATCTACATCGATTGCATTCTCGGGCCAAATAATGACATCTACGCCATCTAACTCAGCTTTTTTGCTTTCAGATAAATGAAGGTTGAAGACTGCTTCAGCACGGTCGTTAAAGGTAAGCCCTACAGAAGGGGTATTTCCTTGAATCCCCACGAATGAGATGCGCTCTTGCGATGAGTAAGAATTGTTCAGTAGCAATGGAGCGACGATGATGAGTAAGAGGGGAATTGCAAACGATCTACGGAACTTTGCCAGCACCGCCGCAATCGACAGTACCCACGCCGATAGTAGGAGCGCTCCCCCAACGGCTATGACCGATGCATATGGCGCATCAGCCTGGGAAAATGCAATACGCATCCAAGAAAATCCACCGAATGGAAAGACACTTCGCAACTCTTCAATAGCAAGTAGCGCGGGAATAAACCAAAGTATGTTCTTTGTGTATCGACCCAAAAGCCCTATCGGTAGGTAGAAGAGTCCATGTAAGAGGGCTAGAAAGAGAAGTGGGAACAAACCAACATACTTACCGGCCCACGATAATGTCATAGCACTGCTGACGAAACCGAAGAGGAAAGCGTTTCGATAAAGGCGCTTACCCATTTGGCAAATTCGCAAGAAGAGCGCATAAGCGATCGGGGCGAGTAACCAGAAACCTATCGGTTCAAATGAAACTGAAAAGAGAGCGCCGGCTAAGGAAGCTACCACTTGAGAGCTGCAATCAATCGATCAACGCTAGCCCCCAAAGCATATTGATCTTTGAGTTGATAGATCTTTGATAGATCTGCTGGTGCTTTCGGTAACGATATCTCTAGTGAAGGTAGTGGGACATCACGAGCACAATTCACAACGGTTGGTGCGATCGCTAGGTAATCGCTTCCAGCAATGATCTTTTTCGCTAACCCAGCAGGTAAACGTTCGTCACCACTCTGTGCAGCAGCAATAGATTCCTCAATAGTTGCAAAGTGGGTTGCGATTAGGGCAGCCCCTTTCTCCCCAATTCCTTTTACACCTGGCAGACCATCAGATGGATCTCCTCTAAAGGTGGCAAAGAGTGCGTATCTATCCCCCGGAATTGCGTACTTCTCTGCGATGAACTTCAAGTCGACGAGATCATGTGCCGAAATGCCTTTGGCAAGATATGCGACCTTAATGTCTCGTTTATCATCAACAAGTTGAAAGAGATCTCGATCTCCCGTAACAATGCGTGTGGGACCTTTATGGGTATCGGCGTAGGTCGCCATCACATCGTCTGCTTCATAGTCATCAACACCGACCATCGGCAATCCAAACTCATCTAGTAGATCAAGCAGAATCGGAATCTGCGGGGTTAAAGTGTCGGGTTCTGCCTCTTCTTCACTATCTTCATCCTCGAGGCGATTCGCTTTGTATTCCGGAAATAGCTCTACCCGCCACGATGGACGCCAATCGCCATCGATACAGACAACTAATCGATCAGGATTGTAGATAGAGATGAGACGTGCGCTCATATCGAGAAAACCGCGGATTGCATTAACCGGTGTTCCATCGGGTGCAACTAAGGTATCTGGCATGCCGTAGTAGGCGCGATACCAAAGTGATCCGCTATCCAAGAGCATCAGTGTCATAGGTCGGCCAACATATAAGAAATAACTCCTCGATCCAAACGCGCTACCGCCTCGCGGCAAGTCTTGCGAAGATCAGGACTAGCTCCAGCGATCTGTGTTAACAAGTCAATCAATTGTTTAGTCGAACGTACGAAGTCTCCCACTGACATATCGCTTCCCTTGAGAACGCTCTGCAGAGAATTTCCTTGCGCCCACTTGTAGGAGATGAAGGCGAAACCAAAATCTGGTTCACGTTGAGTTTTGACACCAAACCGCTCTTCAATCTCTTCTAGTTCACTCCAGATTGAGACAAGTGAAACTAGCGCTTGGGCAACGTTATTGTGAGGCATCTTCGGTGCGTAGTTCTCAGAAGTTCTAGATTGGAAAATGACTGCTGATGCGACTGCGACGAGTTCCTGTGCGGTGAGAGAATTCAAGACCCCTCGTTTAATTGCTTCAGTAAGAAGTAGATCTGATTCAGCGTAAATTTTGGAGAGAATTTTGCCCTGCTCTAGGGTCTTCTCTCCTTCGATGTAATTGAGGTGCGTGAGGACGTCACAGATTCGATCGAAGGTCTTTGCGATGACATGGGTACGGTTTTCAACGCGACCCCGCAGACCTTCAGACTCTCTACGAATACGTTCGGCTCTCTCGGCTATCCGTGCGTGAGATTCACGATCGTTACAGGAGTGACACGGATGAGAGCGCAGCCCCTTTCGCAACCCTTCAATCTCAGATTCCAAATATCTTCTCTGCTTCTGATCTATTGATCTACGAGCATCACGCTTTGAAAGCAATCGCTCAATCTCTTTGATATCACTACGCATACGTGCATATTCGGAAAAATCACCAAGGTGACAGTTGACGTCAGCCATCAGTTCGCTGATTGCACCTTCATTCTTCTTAATCTGTCGCACCAATCCAACAACGGCGCGGTCTGCCTGGAACTGTGCAAAAGATGATTCAAGAGATCCACGCGCTCTTTCGCGACCGAAACGATGGATGAGATTAATCGCCATGTTATAGGTCGGTGTGAAAGATGATCGCAGTGGATAGGTTCGAGTTGAAGCAAGTCCTGCAACCATCGCACTATCAATAGTCGGTGACCATTGCACGATTGCGTTTCCTTCTACGTCAATGCCACGACGTCCAGCTCGACCAGTGAGTTGGGTGTACTCCCCCGGTGTGATGGGAACGTGCGCTTCCCCATTCCACTTAGTAAGTTTCTCGAGAATTACCGTCTTCGCCGGCATATTGATACCAAGGGCTAGCGTTTCAGTAGCAAAGACAGCCTTTACTAAACCTCTTTTGAAAAGGTCTTCGACTGTCTCTTTAAAACTTGGCAGTAACCCTGCATGGTGTGCGGCAATGCCTCGTTCAAGTGCATCTAACCATTCGTCATATCCCAAAATATCGAGATCCTCTTGCGCGAGATTGGCATTTAGGCGGGCAGCAGTCTCGAGGATCTCCTTTCGCTCTACTGTATTGGTTAATCTCAGTCCGGAGAAGACACATTGTTTCACTGCGGCATCACATGCTGCCCGAGAGAAGATGAAAGTTATTGCAGGAAGTAATCCTTGGCGGTCTAACGTCTCAATAATTTCCGGACGCGATAACTTATTTTCAGACTCCTCAAAACTTTCTCGACGATGTCGTGGCATCTTCACTTTGCGCATCGACTCTCGCTCGAGAGCTAATAGCTCTGGATTGATTTTGCCAGGCTCTTTAAAGAGGTCGACTAAGCGATTACCAATCAGGACATGCTGATAGAGCGGGATAGGACGAATTTCAGAGACAATTACATCTGTGCCTCCGCGCACGGTGCCCAACCATTCTCCAAACTCCTCAGCATTCGAGACAGTTGCACTCAGCGAAATAACCTGCACAGACTCCATTAGATGGATGAGAACTTCTTCCCAGACAGCGCCTCTGAACTTATCGGCCAGATAATGGACTTCATCCATAACAACTGACTGTAAATTAGTGAGCGTTGAAGATCCTGCATAGAGCATGTTTCGTAACACCTCTGTCGTCATAACGAGAATAGGGGCCTCGGAGTTGATATTGGTATCTCCAGTAAGCAAGCCAACATTTTCCTCGCCGAACTTCGCGACGAACTCGGAAAATTTCTGGTTTGAAAGCGCCTTGATTGGTGTCGTATAAAAACACTTTTTGCCCTTCTCAATTGCGAGAAAAGCAGCGAATTCACCAACTACAGTCTTTCCAGCACCTGTTGGCGCTGCGACAAGCAGTCCTCCACCATCTTCTACACAGTGCAGGGATTCAATTTGAAATTCATCCAGTGGGAAATCAAATCCTTCTGCGAATTTCACAGTGAGTTGATGAGATGCGCGCGCTTTCGCTGCGGCCATGCGCTCTGCCGGTGTACTCATGCCGCCCAGACCTTCAGTGCGCCACTTACACATGTGGCCGTTAATGGTAGTTGAGATACTGGTTCGCCATCTGCAAAGGACGAGCCAAATCCATCAATCTCAATCTCACTGCAGCGGTAGAAAGTAACAGCAGGGTGACCCACATGTGTACCTCGATAAACCTTTGGAAAGACCTTCAGTAATTCGAACCGTGAAACCTTGCCAAGAACCATTACATCGAACAGTCCGTCCTCGAGGGATGCTTCGGGACATACTTTCATTCCCCCACCATAACTGGCTCCATTAGCGACGGTAACAAGCGTTGCCTCGATGTGAATTTCACTCTGATCCAAGCGAATTCGGTAAGGATGAGATTTTAAGGCGATTAACTTCTCGATCATGGCGATGTTGTATTTCATCCGACCTTTTGGCCACGTCATCAGATTGGCTCTCTCATTAACTAGGGCATCAAATCCACTGGAGAGAATTGCTGCAAACCAACTTTTACCAACTAGTCCAAGATCAATCGATTTCGTAATCGGATTGCCGATGACCTCTAACTGCTTTTCAAATGAGAGTTGGTGGATTCCCAAGCTTCGTGCAAAGTCATTGCCGGTGCCGCATGGAATAACACCGAGTGGCAGGTTCCGAGAGACTAAGTGTTGAATTACTTCGTGTATAAATCCATCGCCACCAAGGGCTATAACTCCTGTAACTGATTCATTTCGAAGTTCAGCGCTGAACCGACTACGAAAATCTGAGAGCGTTTCTCCTTCAACCTCTATTGTCTGAATTCCTAAAGATGAGAAGTGCTGGCTAGCTTTCTTAGCTTTTCTTTTAGCGTATCCTCTCCCCGAAATTGGATTAATCGCCAGAATCAGCACGTAAAGCCTTCTTTTCGCGCCTGCGATCATTAAGAAGTGAGATCAAACCTGCAAGAAAGTAAAGGGCAATCAGCGGAAGAGCCAAGGCGATCATGGATAACGGATCAGGACTTGGCGTAAAGCCAGCGACAAAGAGCGTAATGGCAAAGATCCATATGCGCCAAGGTCGCAGAATTCCCTTGCCGCTGAGTGCCCCAATTAAGTTCAACGCAACTAAAAAGACCGGCAGTTGAAAACCAAGCCCGAAGAAGAAGATCGTTCGGGTCACAAAATCTAGATAGTCATCGAACTTGACCAAGTTATTGAGCGCATCCGGAGTAAATCCAAAGAGAACACGAATCGCCAACGGAAGAATTGTGTATCCGAAATAGGCACCGACACTAAAGAACGGTGTTGCAGCGATTATGAACAAGATCGAATTCTTCTTCTCACGTTTATGAAGCGCTGGTGCAATAAAGGCCCAGAGTTGATAGAGCCAGATAGGAGCTGCCAGCAATAAGCCGGTTAGTATCGCAACTTTGATGTGCAGATTAAGCGGACCAAGAACGCCATTGATATAGAGAGCGCCGCAATTATCAGCCCCCGACGCTTGCGCTGACTTTAAATCGCATACGGGTTGCGCAAGCGTTGTAATGATTGGGGTGTAGTAAACCCAACCAATAATTGCTGCAATTGAAATCGCGATTGCGCTTCTGACCACACGTTTGCGAAATTCGCGCAAATGGTCGAGAAGAGCCATGCGACCGCCCGTGGTGGTCGACATGAGATTTACGCTGAAGCTTGTCCGTCTTGGTCAGGCTTCTTATCGTCCTTCATATCCTTCATCTCTGACTTGAAGATCTTTAGAGACTTTCCTAGAGATCGTGCTGAATCAGGAAGACGCTTCGCTCCAAAGAGCAGAATGATCACAACGAGAACGAGCAAGATATGGGTTGGTTCTTTAAGAAACACGACATTCTCCTTCTTGGCGTAGAAGCGCCTGCATCAGATGGTTAAGGCTATCGCACACTATTCGTATAAGGCTATTGTCGCTTCGAGGCTTTGACGGAGTTGAACTCGAATTTCCTCGGGTTCATCGACAGTTATTGAGCCAGCCCCGCCCATGATGGCCCGAATTAGCCATTCTGGAGAGAAGGCCTCGAGGGTTACATGTGCTCCCTCCCGTAGCTCTGAGTAGGTCAAAGAGAAGGCCTCGGCGCTGGAACGGTCCAGGACTCTGATTGTCGCGCCAACGCGGATGCGCTCATTATTTTGACTTTGCGAGGATGGCACATCCTGCGTTACATCAGAGAGAACAGCGCTGACAATACGATCAACTCGAAAAGTTCTCATCGACTTCGCACTATGACAGTAGGCCTGGAAGTACTCAACATCGTTGTCGTAAAAGAAGTCGTAAGCGGTGACCGTTCTTTCAGTTTTAGTGTCAGAGCTTGGTGAGAAATACGTCATTTCAATAGGTAAGCGTTGTGCAATCGACCTTGCAACCAAAGATCTATGTGCAGTCTGTGAGCTCGAAACTATCGAAATATGTTCACCAACCTGTGCACGCAATCTATTGGAAAGGCTCCTGATTCGAGCGCTCTGCTCTTCTCCAAACTTGTCAGCGCTTTCGAGGAGAAGATCTAATCCGAGTGCCAGCGAGACAATCTCAGAGCTGGACATCGTTCGCACATATGCCAATGGAGCGGCATTTCTAATCGTCACATAACCTGAATCAAAGGTGAGATCAATTAATTCCAGCGGCGTATATCCAGGCAGACCACACATCCAGAGGGTGTTGAGGTCATCGAGCATGACTTCGTTCTCAACTTTGAAATGCTTAGCAAGATCGGCAAGAGAGATACCTTGATGTGAGAGTAAGAATGGAACCAGATCGAGCAATCGAGCAGTCTGCTCAAGTGGAGTTGTAGAAGATTTAGCCATGTAGCACCCGCAGCTCCTTGAGCGATTGCACGATCTGCTTACGAAGAGTTGATGGTTCTAGAAGAACTACATCGTCGCGGTGCCACAAGATAGTGCGAAGCAGCCAGTTTGCATCGACGATCGGAAGGGAGACCTCATCCCATTCCTCATCGCTCTCTAGCACCGTCGCATATGAACGAAGCTGATGACCGCGATTTTTGCGAATACGAATGCGGGCAATCTCTCTGACTTCTTCGGCTCCGTGGTCCGGAATCTCATCTGGAATTACATAGGCGTTGATCTTTTTACTGGCGCTTACCTCCGAGACAACTCGATCAAGACGGAAGGTTCGCAGTGAATTCTTCTCGAGATCTTGACCCACTAAATACCAAGAGCCAGATTGGCCGCGCAGAGAGTAAGGCGCGATTCTGCGTTGTTGTTTAGTGAGATCACTACTCACATATTCGAATTCGATCTCAGATCGCCGAATTATCGCGTCGGTAATCACCGTGAAATTTTCGTTGGTGCCGTTAATCCGCGGTGCAAGTAACGAGAGCGCTTCCGAGTCAGAATCTAAACCCATAGATGCCAATTTGATGAGTGCAGAGGTTGACTCTCGTTCAAGGGCTGCACCAGTCCAAGCAGAAGCGGCGATTGAGAGAAGTGCGATATCAGTTCCATCCAACTCTCCTAGATCAAGTTTGTAACTTGACGGAGTAATTCGATAACCAGCTTCATCCTCAAATAGCGGATCAAAACTTCCCAATTCAATTGCTATTCCTAAACTGCGTAGATCGTCCTTATCTCGCTCAAACATCCGCTCCATAGCTTCGGGCGAACCTTCATATCCCTCAACAGTTCGAAAGATCTCACTCTTCGTTAAGTACCTTTTTGTTGCAAGTAGCGCGATCGTGAGATTTACGAGGCGTTCACTCTTCCGCGACACCGTATGCACCTTTAGCTGGACGTCGACGACGAGCTAGTACTTCAACACCTGGCGCCATTCGACGACTTTGAATGAGGAAACCAGTGTGTCCGATCATTCTCTGCTGTGGTCGCACAGCTAAACCTTCGTGATGCCAACCGCGAACGATTGTCTCTGAACTCTCCGGCTCAGTGAAGTGACCGTCGTTCTTAAGCGCCTCTGCGGTTGCAGATAGTTGTGTTGTTGTTGCAACGTAGGCGAGAAAAACTCCACCCGGACGAAGCACCCTCGCCGCCATCTCAACACATTCCCATGGTGCAAGCATGTCAAGAATCACTCGGTCGTAAACCTTTTCACTCTCAATTTCTTGGACCGAACCGACCGTGAGCGACCATTGATCGGGAAGGGAGCCGAAATAACTTGCAACATTCGAACGCGCGATCTCCGCAAAGTCATCGCGCCTTTCAAAAGAATCGAGCGAACCTTCCGGGCCTACTGCTCGAAGTAAAGAGAGCGAAAGTGCGCCGCTTCCAACACCAGCCTCAAGAACGTGAGCGCCGGGATAGACATCGGCAACTCCAACTATCATCGCCGCATCTTTGGGATAAACAATGGTTGCACCCCGTGGCATCGAAAGTACGTAATCTGAAAGTAAAGGTATGAACGCGGTGAACTTCAAACCTGCTGTCGTTGAAACAACGGATCCTTCAGGCAATCCGATGAGGTCATCGTGAACAATCCAACCCTTATGTGTGTGCCACTCCTTACCAGGTGTAATGGTGAAGCTATAGAGCTTGCCTTTGGGATCGGTGAGTTGAATCCGATCTCCCGCGGCGAAGTAGCCAGGAGTTCTATCGGCGGTATTGGACACGGCGCTATCTTAGGCGAGGAAAGTCTCTTCGGTAGCGGTATGGTCTCTGATGTGACCCATATTCGCCTCTCCCCCAGCAGAATGAGCGAATTCAATAATTGCCCGAGACTCTATAAGTACAGAGTTATTGAGCAGCTTCCCGAACCTCCAAGTATTGATGCAGAACGTGGCACCTTAATTCATACGATCCTTGAAGACTTATTCGATTTAGCGCCGGCAGAGCGAAACCATGCCTCTGCTGTTGAGATGGCCCCTGATCGCTGGCGAGTTCAGGTCACTGAAAAACCTGCACTGGCTGATCTAGTACCGAATGAGAAAGAGTGGTTCGATCGTGTTGCCTCTCTGCTTAAGAATTACTTTGAGTTAGAGAAACCTGAAACTTTCGAAGCCACTCACCGCGAAATGCATTTAGAACAAGACCTCAATCCCCAGGTTTATCTACATGGGTATGTTGATCGAATAGATGTTGCTCCAACAGGTGAAGTGCGAATCGTTGATTATAAGAGTGGAAAATCACCGAAGCCTGGCTGGGAAGAGAAGGCTCTCTTTCAGTTACGCGTCTACGCTCTCTTGTACTGGCGTTTGCATGGTGTTATTCCATCCCTACTCGTTCTTCACTATCTCGGTGATTCGCGTAGCGTAAAGAGTTCCCCGACCGAGAGAGAGCTTTTATCAACTGAGAAGAAGTTGCTCGTAATTGCAGATGAAATCATCGCCGCTATTGAAAACGATCACTTTCCAGCCAAGGCGAGCAGATTATGCGATTGGTGCTTCTTTAAGAGTATCTGTCCAGCACATAACTAGATCGCTGAGTGAAATTCCTCAAGGAATTGCAACGAGACTTCTTCAAGTGATTTAACGACTCGAACTTTCGGCGCAAGTGTCACATCAACATAATGTGGAACAGCGACTACTGCGCAGCCTGCTGACTTCGCCGATGCAATTCCGGTGAGCGAATCTTCAAAAACCACAGTTGCTCCAGGGGCAACGCCCATGCGCTTTGCTGCTTCCAGATAGGGATCCGGAAATGGTTTAGTTCGAGTGACATCATCTGCGCTGATGGTAAATTTGAAAAAGTCTTGCGGCAGGGTGGTTAGCGCTGCATCCATCAGAATTCTCGGACTGGCACTCACCAATGCAACAGGCATGACCTCACGGACTCGTTCTACAGCAGCGAAGGCTCCTGGCATGAGGATTGCTTTAGTCGATAGTTTGACCAGCATCATCTCTGTTAACTCGTGAACAACTTGTGGACCCGTCATATCGTGAGCGCAAATATCCGAGATGTAATCTCCCACTCGAGATAACGGTCCACCGATACAGATCCGTTGATCGTCGTCATCCCATGAATATGAATAACGAGCACATATCTCTTGTTGGGATTGATGCCATTGAGGTTCCGAGTCTAAGAAGAGGCCATCCATATCAAAAAATGCCGCGGAGAAGGTCATGAGAAATTAATTCGCGTTGAAATATTTCGCTTCAGGATGATGAACAATAATCGCCGACGTTGATTGCTCTGGATGAAGTTGGAACTCCTCAGATAGTTCAACTCCGATACGACCAGGTTCAAGAAGTTCACAGAGTTGAATCTGTTGCTCAATATCCGGGCATGCTGGGTAGCCGAATGAATATCGGGAGCCTCGATAACCCTGATCAAGAATTCCCGCCAAATCTGGCGCATCCATATTTCGAACGCTCATCTCTTCACGAATACGGGCGTGCCAATGCTCTGCAAGTGCCTCAGTCAACTGGACCGATAGACCATGGAGCTCCATGTATTCGCGATATTTGTTCTCAGCAAATAACTTCGCCGCAGCATCTGAAACAACGCTTCCCATCGTCACTACATGGAATGAGACCACATCGATCTTGCCTGATTCGCGTGAAGCGAAGAAGTCAGAGATACAGAGTCTTCGATCTCGAGATTGGCGAGGGAAAGAGAATCGAACTCGCTCTTTTCCTTCATTCGGTCCCTCGTGATGCAAGACCACAAGATCGTTTCCTTCGCTCACACATGGGAAATATCCGTAGACAACGGCGGCATTGAGCCAACCTTGTGACTGCACCTGATTGAGAAGTGCACGAAGTCGCGGGCGACCTTCGCTCTCAACCATCGCTTCAAACTCACCACGATTTCCTTTGAGTCCCCATTGACCAACGAATAGTGCACGCTCATCGAGCATCTCAACATAATCGGCTAATGGAATGCCTTTAACAATACGAGAACCAAAGAATGGTGGTTTAGGTATATCAATATCTGTAGCGACATCGCTGCGGCGAGTATCAACTGGCTCATCAGATACTTGCTTCACAACTGCCTTAACTTTACGTTCGCGTAAGGCAGGTAATGCCGCCCCAGGTACACCCTTCTTAACGCCCATGATTGCATCCATGAGGTGAAGACCTTCAAATGCATCTCTCGCATAGCGAACTTCACCGGCGAATTCATTAGCTAAATCAACTTCAACGAATGCGCGTGTAAGTGCAGCGCCACCGAGGATCACCGGCCACTTCTGATCTAAGCCACGTGCGGTGAGCTCTTGAAGATTTTCGCGCATGATCACCGTTGATTTAACTAGTAAGCCAGACATTCCGATCGCATCAACATCTGACTCCTGAGCAGCATCAATAATCTGGTTGATAGTCTGCTTGATACCAATATTTACGACACGGTAACCGTTATTTGAAAGAATAATGTCAACAAGGTTTTTGCCAATGTCATGAACATCGCCCTTAACCGTAGCCAAAAGGATGGAGCCACGTCCCTCGTCATCGATCTTCTCCATATGTGGTTCCAGATATGCCACAGCGGTCTTCATTACCTCAGCCGATTGCAGAACGAATGGAAGTTGCATCTCGCCCTTGCCGAAGAGCTCACCAACAATCTTCATACCCTCAAGCAGATGGTCGTTGATAATCGCCAGCGGTGCTATCCCCGACTTCATTGCCAAATCTAGATCGTCGGTGAGTCCGACCTTCTCACCATCAATAATTCTCCGTTGTAGTCGTTCTTCAAGCGGTAGCGCTGCAAGTTCTGCGGCGCGAACATTTCGAGAAGCTGCGAGTTCAACGCCTTCGAAGAGTTGGAGATAGGCGTTGAGCGGATCGTATGTGCAATCTTCATCGTTGTACTCGCGTCGATCGTAGATAAGGTCGAGGGCGACTTTTCGTTGCGCCTCATCAATTCGCGCTAGAGGCATGATCTTTGACGGATGAACGATCGCTGAATCTAAACCTGCCGCAACACATTCATGAAGGAAGACAGAGTTGAGCACTACTCGCGCTGCAGGGTTAAGTCCGAATGAGACGTTACTGACTCCGAGAGTTGTCTGCACATCTGGGAACTCAGCCTTAAGTGTGCGAATCGCGTTGATAGTCTCTAAACCATCTCGTCGAGTCTCCTCCTGACCTGTCGCAATTGGAAAAGTCAGCGTATCAATCAGGATATCTCCGACAGCCATTCCCCAGTTATCAACTAGGTCGGCAATCAATCTACGTGCAACGCGCAACTTCCATTCCGCTGTTCGCGCCTGTCCTTCTTCATCAATAGTCAGTGCCACAACCGATGCACCGTGTTCAACAACGAGTGGCATGATTCTTGCAAAACGTGAAGTAGGGCCGTCACCGTCCTCATAATTAACGGAGTTGATGACACAACGACCACCAAGTTGCTCGAGACCTGCCTGTAGAACCTGTGGCTCGGTCGAGTCCAACATAATTGGAAGCGTTGACGAAGTAGCGAAACGACTTGCAATCTCACGCATATCTGCAACGCCATCGCGACCAACGTAATCGATAGAGAGATCGAGCATATGAGCACCATCGCGGATCTGATCGCGGGCTATCTCTACGCAGGTCTCCCAGTTCTCAGAAATCAACGCATCACGAAATGCTCGTGATCCGTTCGCATTTGTACGTTCACCAATTGCGAGAAAGGCGTTGTCTTGTCTAAATGGCACATATTGATAGAGCGAAGAAGCGCCTGGATCTGCATGTGATGTACGCGCTGTGACTTCTTTACGATCTAAGCGGGCGACGACTGCGGCCAAATGTTCAGGTGTTGTTCCACAACATCCACCAATTAAGGTGATTTTGTAATCATCAACAAAGGTAGCAAGGGCTTGAGCAAGTGCATCGGGACCAAGTGGATAAGTTGCACCCTTAGGTCCGAGTTGAGGCAATCCCGCATTTGGCATTACAGAAATCGCACACTGCGCGATCTTACTCAGGTATCGCAAATGCTCAGACATCTCGGCAGGACCGGTTGCGCAGTTCAACCCTATGAGATCAATGTTAAGTGGCTCTAGTGCGTTGAGGGCAGCACCAATTTCAGAGCCGAGAAGCATGGTTCCCGTGGTTTCAACTGTAACTTGCGCAATCAAAATAACATCACGATCGCTCTTATCAATAGCTGCGCGCGCACCGTTTACCGCCGCCTTAGCCTGAAGCAAATCCTGCGTAGTTTCAATCAAAAGTGCATCTGCGCCAGAATTAACTAGCCCTTGTGAAGCGACCTCATAAGCATCTCGTAAATGTTTATACGTTGTATGTCCAAGACTAGGCAACTTAGTTCCAGGTCCGAGAGATCCGAGAACGAATCGAGGCTTATCGGGCGTTGAGAATGCATCGGCTGCTTCACGAGCGATAACACCGCCGGCATAAGCAAGTTCGTAGATACGATCTTCGATTCCGTACTCCGCCAAGTTTGCCCAGTTAGCGCCAAAGGTATTTGTCTCAATCGCATCGACGCCGACAGCTAAGTAGGCATCATGGACTGAACGGACAACGTCGGGACGAGAAACATTGAGGATTTCATTACAACCCTCGTGCCCTTGAAAATCTTCTAGGCTCGGGTCGGCTGCTTGAAGCATGGTTCCCATGGCGCCGTCGGCGATCACGACTCGAGAGGCGAGAGCTTTTCTCAGCTCTGAAGGTGTTTTAGCGCTCGTCACGACGTGAAGGTTACCTTAAGGTGAGCGATATGGAGATTTATCAGATCCCACTCCTCAGAGCGCCAATCATGATTGTGGCTTTCTCTGGTTGGAGTGATGCTGGTGAAGCGGCATCTGGCGCATTGACACATCTCCTTGAAAATCTCGATCAAAGCGGAAATTCCGCCCAAGCAATATTAATCGCAGAGTATGAACCTGAAGACTTCTATGATTTTCAAGTAAATCGCCCCATGATCAGCGTTGATGAATCACTTGTCCGATCCGTGAATTGGCCATCTACACAGATCTATGGTTTGAGTACTCCACATCTTGAGAATGACTTCGTCTTGGTTCTTGGAGTTGAACCGTCAATGAGATGGAAGACCTTCACTTCACTCTTGTTAGACCTTGCTGATGATCTTGAAGTCGAACTTGTCGTAACGATGGGGGCGATGCTTGCTGATGCCCCTCATACTCGCCCGATATCAGTCAGTGGTAGCGGTGGCCATCCAGATATAGCAGCGCGACTTGGTGTCGAAATTAGTAAGTATGAAGGACCAACGGGCATCCTCGGAATTATTGGTGACGGTTGTCTTAAGAGAGGAATTGATTGCGTATCACTGTGGGCGGGTTTGCCTCATTACGCATCAAACTCCCCCTCACCTAAAGCAACTCTCGCACTAGTAAATGCGGTGGAAGATTTCCTTGAGATTTCAATAGCTCTCGCCGACCTAAGTCACCAAGCACAGGAATGGGAGAACGAAGTCTCGGAGATGGCTGAAGAAGACGCTGAAGTCTCAGAATATGTGAAAGCTTTAGAAGAAAGTAAAGATGCCGCCGAGTTTAAAGATGTTTCAGGAGACGAGATTGCTCGGGAGCTAGAGAGATTTTTACGGCGTCAGAACGAGAGTTAATTTAAATCGCAAGCCCTAGAAGATCATCGAGAACTCTAGATAAGTGACCAGCAGAGCCTCCTGAAGATCCCAACTCGGTTGCCTCACACCAGTCTGCTAACAGTTGCAGAACTCGAACGGTATCTAAATCATTTGCTAAAGCCGCGGTAATCTGCACAATCAACGTCTCTGTTGGCGCAACTTCAATTCGCGCAAGATTAAGGCGGATTCGCTCCAAGAACGTCGTTGCTTCAGGAATCTCAGAACTCCCCCACATATGGTCACTTCGATAATGGTGTCCAAAGAGAGCCAGACGAATCGCCATCGGCTCGACGCCCTCACTAATCAAACGTGAGACAAAAATAAGATTACCTAGAGACTTACTCATCTTTGTTCCATCAAGCCCGATCATCCCGGCGTGAACAAAGAAGCGAGCAAACTTCTGTCCCGTCGCAATTAGGCCTTGTGCTGCAGACATATCGTGGTGAGGAAAAATCAAATCACTACCGCCACCTTGAATGTCGATTGCGTAATCATCAGACGGATTCGGCTTTAAGTAATGCAGTGCAATTGCTGAACATTCGATATGCCAACCTGGGCGACCGATACCAAAGGGGCTCGGCCACCCCGGTTCACCCTCACGTTGCGCCTTCCAAACGAGAGCGTCAAAGGGATCACTTTTCCCTATACGTTCAGGATCTCCCCCGCGCTCTGCGAAATATTCCATTGCGACTTCTTCCGAAAGGTGCGTTCTCTTAAGGAAGTCCGGATCAAGGCGGACTCGAAAATATAGATCTTCATCAACCTTGTATGTGGAGTTTTTCTGCTCCAGAGCCGCAACTGCATCGACAATAATCTCCATCGCCTCAACGACGCCTACATAATGATCAGGCGGAATGACGTGTAAAGCCACCATATCTCCGCGGAAGAGCTCTATCTGGGATAAGGCCAACTCTTTCCAGTCGACCCCATCGCGCTCTGCGCGCTCAAGTAATGGATCATCAATGTCTGTAATATTTTCGACGAAGGAAACCTCGGAACCACGAAAACGCAGAAAACGATTGATTAAGTCAAATGTGACGTAGGTGGCCGCATGTCCTAAATGTGTTGCATCGTAAGGAGTAATTCCACACACATAAAGTCGGTAATGGCTCTTTAACGGCAGGGGCTCAATCTTTTGAGTCGCGGTATTGAAGAGAGATAGTGGTAAATCAAGCCCTTGACGTCTCTCACTTGTGTTGAGTGATAAGTCAGCCCAGGATCTCATCTGCGAATCTTAATATGCTGGCCACGGAATTGCAGGCCAATCTTCACTAGGCAAAGGCATAATCCCGTCATCTCGCAGTTTTACAATTCGTGAGTGAGTCGCTTCTAACTCTTCCGTAGTCAGATGCGCGCTCAGAGTTGCATCGTTCTGATCAATATACATCTGCGTTACATCTAAGGCTTTCAGTTCGTCTTCTGTCAGAGCATCCCCTGCCCACTGCCACAAAACTGTCCTCAATTTATCGTCGGTATGAAATGTCACCCCATGATCACAGGCAAATAGATGTCCATTCTGGTCGGGTAAGAGATGGCCAATCTTTCGGTCTGTATTATTGATAATCGCATCAAAAAGTGCCAGCGATCGCAACTCAGATTTATCTTGCGCAAAGTACGAACTAAGGTCTATCGATTCATCAACATCAATCCAACGTTGCACCATGCCGAAACCCGCGGGACCTTCACGAAGGATCGTTGGTGGAACTAAATCAAAACCGGTCTGATCACTCAAGAGAAAGGCGGCGTATTCGCGATCGGCAAGTGTTCCATCTGGAAAATCCCAGAGGGGCCTCTCTCCAGCAACCGGTTTATAGATAACTTCCACAGTTGTTCCTTCATGATGCATAAGTCCGAACAAAGTTGCGTTCGAGGCATCAACTAGTCGACCCGTTATTTCAAGTTCACCAGCACTCAGATGGGCGATGTTCGCTTCGATCCACGAACGATCTAACTGCTTCATCGCCTATAGCCATTTGCTCGTGGGCAAAGATGTCCCTTTGGATCAATTGGAGAGATACAAAATGGACAGAGTGGGCGACCTGCATTTACGAGCGCCATCGTTCGTTGAGCAAAAGCTAGCGCCATAGACAGGTCAAGGTGAACTTCGACCATCGGTCCCGAGTCAACATCATCAACTTCGTCAGCGTCCTCAGCGCGGAAAGAGATTTCAATCTCAAGAAGTGATGGATCAAAGGCAATACCAATTGCTCCAACTACAAACTCGCTATCAAGAGGAAGTTCGAGCGGCTGGTCATCAGTTGGCGCAGGATTTACTGCGTTAAGTGGCGCACTCTTCTTTATTTCCCGAATAATCGTGGTGATGCGCTCCGCTAACGCTGCTGCCTGAGACTTTTCGGTGGCGAGTGAAACAAGTAAATTCTTCTGTCGGATTTGAAAATAGAACTCTCTCTCACCAGGTGCACCGATGGTTCCAACGATGAAACGATCGGGTTGATCAAAAGACCATTGTTGAGAACTCATTTACTCTGATTTCCCGTTGATCCACCTATGGCTGATTGATTTGATGAAGAGCTTGAGGCGAGAAATCCCTTAGCATCGTTAAATCGAACTAATCGACTCATGCCATTGTCCGTATCAATAATTGTGATCGAGGCCGGTTCAATAACTAAACGCTGGAATTGATCTAGATGCATTCCTAAACAGTGAGCCACGATTGATTTGATTACATCACCATGGCTTACTAGTAAACGTGGCCCTTTACCTTTGACAGAGTTGAGGCGGTAAAAGCCAGATAACGCTCTCCCCTGCATCTCCAGTAGTGATTCGCCCTCGGGAAAGACCATCTGACTCGGGAAATCTTGAACCACTTTCCATTGCGATTTATGACGCAGCGAGGCGAGTGATTTTCCGCTCCAGCTCCCATAATCAACTTCTGAGATCGAGTCATCTGTTACAACTCGGCTCTTACCGTCGCTGGATGTAAGCCAAGGATCAATTGTTTCGCGACAACGTTGCATCGGACTCACTGCAATCTCATCGAATGTGATCGCGCCTAAACGATTCACAAGTTGCAAAGCCTGATCTCTTCCGGTTTTACTCAACGCGATTCCAGGGGTTCGTCCCGCCAAAAGATTCTTTTCATTGGCAACAGAATGTGCATGACGTAACAGAACGATTCGTGCCATTTACCAAGATTAACGCCCTTTCACAGAGTTGGCTTGCTAGGGTGAGAGCCATGGAGATCAGACGTGCGGGAAAGAGCGGGCTCGAAATATCCCGCCTTGGCCTAGGCACGATGACCTGGGGTCGCGATACAGATACACACGAGGCGGCCGAGCAGATGCGTAGTTACATCGAAGCTGGCGGAAACTTCATCGATACTGCGGCAAGTTATGCCGATGGAGATTCAGAGCGAGTTATCGGTGGTCTTGTTGGAACATTTTTCAACCGCGAAGACGTTGTAATCGCAACTAAAGCAGGGATCTCGTTTCCGCAGGGGGTACGAAGCGTCAACAACTCTCGTCATTTTCTCATTGGCGAGCTAGAGAAATCGCTATCGCGTTTAGGAACCGATTATGTTGATATCTGGCAGATACATACGTGGGATGCAGATAACGCTCTGGAAGACACACTTTCTGCTCTGGACTTTGCCTACACTTCTGGAAAAGCTCGCTATGTAGGCATCTCAAATTTCAATGGTTGGCAGAGTGCACGAGCGATTTCCTTGCAAGAAGCGAACACTGCAAAAGCGCCTATAGCAACACTTCAGAGTGAATATTCGCTACTTAACCGCTCTATTGAAAATGAGATCATCGAATGCGCGACTCAATTAGGAGTCGGAATCCTCGCCTGGTCACCACTAGGACGCGGCGTTCTCACTGGTAAGTATCGAAATTCAATTCCTGCTGATTCACGCGGAGCTACTCCACACTTTGCAAACTTCATCTCCGCTTATCTCAATCGTGAAAGCGCCCGCGTTGTAGAAGCAGTTGCCGCCGCCGCCTCAGGATTGGGCTACTCCCCATTGGAAGTTGCTCTCGCTTGGGTTCGTGACGCACCCGGTGTAACCAGTGCAATTATTGGAGCGCGAACAGGTGCTCAACTACGCGGAGCACTTACCGTTGAAGAGATCGTACTTCCTGATGTGGTGAGAGCAGCGCTCGACGAAGTATCAAGCGGTTTCTAAGAAGTCTTTTAGAACATTTACGCCGAAACGAAGACCATCAACCGGAACTCTCTCGTCGACACCATGGAAGAGCGCCATAAAATCTAACTCTGGATCGAGTTTGAGCGGAGAAAATCCGTAACCAATAATGCCGATCTTTGAAAGCGCTTTGTTATCGGTTCCACCACTCATAGTGAAGGGAACTGGAATTCCATCTCCATCGTGCTTGATCAGTGCCGCGCACATTGCATCGACAAGATCGCCTTCAAAAGGAACTTCGAGGGCAATATCAGTAACGATGGTCTCGATGCGGATGTCAGGACCAACAATTTCGCGGATCGTCGCATTCATCTCGTCTTCATAACCTGGAAGAAAACGTCCATCGACAACCGCACTTGCCTCTCCTGGAATTACATTCTCTTTATAGCCGGCAGATAACATTGAAGGATTTGTTGTGTTCTGCAGCGTCGCACCGATCATCCTTGATGCGCTTCCAAACTCGGTGAGAAGAGGACGAAGATCTTTAAGATCAAAAGGCTTGCCTGATGCCTTTGCAACTGTTTCAAAGAGGCGTTTTACCGTTGCGGTATATCTCTGTGGCCATTCGTAGCGACCGATCTTGGCAACAGCTTCAGTGAGTGCCGTAATCGCGTTCTCGTCGTTGATCACTGAACCGTGTCCGGCGCGACCTTGTGCGACTAAACGCATCCAGTGAATGCCCTTCTCCGCAGTCTCAACAAAGTAGAAGCGCTTGGCATTCGGTAGCGTGATTGAGAAACCACCAACTTCTGAAATTGCCTCGGTGCATCCTGCGAAAACTTCTGGATGTTCTTGCACCATCCAGCGAGAGCCGTAACTACTACCCGCCTCTTCATCGGCAAAGAATGCAAGAGTGATTGGACGAGGTGGTTTGTAACCAACACGCGCCCATTGGCGAACAACAGCGATGATCATCGCATCCATGTTCTTCATATCAACTGCGCCACGACCCCAAATGAATCCATCTTTAAGAATTCCACCGAATGGATCGACGCTCCAATCTTCCGCCATTGCAGGTACTACATCTAAATGGCCATGAACTACTAAGCCAGGACGTTCTGGATGAGTACTCTCCAAGTGTGCAATTACGTTGCAACGATTTGGAGCTGATTCAAATATCGTTGATGAAATTCCAACCTCTGCTAGTTGGGCAACGACATACTCCGCAACAGCCTTCTCATCACCTCTACCTTCCCCAAAATTCACACTGGGGATTCGAATCAACTCTTGGCAAATACGGATTGCTTCGGCTTCGAGTTCTTCACGTAGGGCGTTGATATCTGTTGTCATGGGGTAAGTATCCACCAAGAGCGCTGCAGTGCCATAGGGATCGACCGCTTTGCCTTGGACTCCTGGGGTTGATATCGTGTGCCCACTTGAGGTCACCTTGTGAGTCGAAAGACTAGGCGAGGTTATCTGCAGGCAAAGTATTTATACTGGTCCGGGTGGCGGAATTGGCAGACGCGCTAGCTTGAGGTGTTAGTGCCCGCAAGGGCTTGAGGGTTCAACTCCCTTCCCGGACACGCAATAAGAGTGAGGGTGTTAGAAGTGAATGTAGAACAAGCCCTAACACTGATTCGTACGATTCCAGATTATCCGAAACCAGGAATCCTCTTTCAAGACATCACCCCAGTTCTCAGCAATCCCGAGGCCTTTAACGTTGTCGTCCGAGCACTCGCGCAGGTGGATCCAGAGAGTTCAGTCGTTGCAGGTATTGAGGCGCGCGGCTTTATCTTTGCGAGTGCGATCGCTGTAGCAAAGGGATGTGGATTTGTACCTATCCGGAAGAAGGGCAAACTCCCATATTCAACGTACTCGAAACAATACGGTCTTGAATATGGCGTTGATGAAATAGAAATTCATACTGATGCATTCGAACCTGGTTCGAAGGTACTGCTCGTTGATGACGTATTGGCAACTGGCGGAACGCTGGTCGCTGCAATCGAACTCGTCAAACAAGCAGGAGGAATTGTCACTGACATTGCGGTTCTGAGCGAGATTACCTTTCTGGGCGGGCGTGCTCGCATCGCCGAACATTCGCCCGATATCTCTATACATGCACTGATAAGCGGATGATCGCGAAGGAGCGAAATCCGCAGATTCAAGCGTTACGAGCGCTGGCTGCACTATTAGTTCTCATCTATCACGCAACATGGCTGGATGGCGGGTACATCGGCGTAGATATCTTTTATGTGATCTCTGGCTTCTTGATCACTGGCATCCTGGTCCGCGAACTTGATACCAAGAACACAATCTCTCTCATCGCCTTCTATGCAAGACGTACAAAACGACTACTTCCCGCTTCTTTCCTAGTCATATTCGCTACTGGTGTTGCAGGTTTCTTTTTTCTTCCCGCATCAATGCGCGAATCGTTCGGAAAAGATCTCATCGCTGCTTCGACCTACGTTTCCAATTTTCTCTTCGCCTTATGGGAAAACGATTATCAGAATCTGAACTCCACTCCTTCACCATTCATACATTTTTGGTCTCTCGCCGTTGAAGAACAGTTCTATCTCTTCTGGCCCTTCTTCACCCTCATTCTATTTCGAATTGGAAAACGTAAGGCTGTCCTTTACGGTGTTGTAGCCACACTCGTACTCTCATTTCTATTTTCTTTATATCTCACAGAACGTGCACCGATTTGGGCCTTCTATATTCTCCCCACTCGCGCATGGGAGCTAGCTGCCGGCGCACTTCTAGTTTTTCTCCCTGAAATAAAAAGAGCACGTCCACTCTTGGCTCTCATTGCAGTGACAATTCTCGGAGCTGGAGGATCGATTTTTAATGAAACAACTCCCTTCCCAGGTACTGCCGCCCTTGTTCCAGTAATAGCAACAGTTCTCTTACTCATGAGTCGAAATCAGTGGCCTCCATTTATGGATCTGATTGCCAAATCGCGAATAACACAGTGGCTGGGCGCGATTTCGTATCCCCTATATCTCTGGCACTGGCCTGTACTAGTGATTCCAGCTATCTATCTGGGTGAAGAGCTCAACACGTTACAAATCACTCTCTTGCTCTTAGTGACTGTCATTCTGGCTGGATTGACTCACCGATATGTTGAGACACCGATGCGCGATGCGAAACTATCTCAACTTAATGTTTTCAAATTTGCAGCGCTAGCCACTTCCGTTTCAGTGGCTATTGGTGTTTTTACCTACATCCAACACTCAAATACCATCACAATTGCAGATACTCTCAAGGTTTCACTGGATCAGGTCAGATCGAAACCACTCATTAATTACGACGGATGTCATATACATATTCGTCAGACCGTATCGCCTCGATGTGAGTATGGAGATACCTCATCTAAAGAGACCATTGTGTTATACGGTGATTCACATGCAGCGCAGTGGTTTCCAGCTCTTGACCTCATTGGTAAGAAGCGTGGAATCAAGATTGTCTCTCTCACAAAATCTGCCTGTCCATCGGCAGAAGTAATCAAAGAACTCTCCTCGCAATACGATGTGAATGACTGCCAGGCTTTCCGAGATTCATCGATTGCTCGAATAAAGAAGATAAAACCACTGGCAGTGATTCTCACAGGAATGCAGCCATTCACCGCTCCTTACACAGAGAAAAGCGCGCGATCATGGTGGTTAGCTGGCGAAAAGAAAGTCTTTGACCGAATTAAGAACTCGACTAAGTATCCGATCTACCTGACAGATACTCCGCTCCCCCGTGTTGACATTCCTGATTGCCTAGTCGCCGGGCGCGCTAAGGCGTGTGACACATCTAGGCCAGTCTCTGCTGAGGTAGCTCCCGGGTTGATTCCAATCAATCCAACGTCATGGCTCTGTACCGATACATGTCCAGCGGTTGTCGACGGAATCGTTGCATACCGCGATAAATCGCACCTCACCGTTGCGATGAGTGAGCATCTTTCAGATCAACTAGAAATGTCCCTAGTGCGTATAGGTCTCTTCTAAGGCCAGATTGTGGCAGGATCTGAGCCATGGCCGAATTGATTTACTACTGCGGGACGATGGATAGCGGAAAATCAACTCTCGCTTTGCAGACTGCCCATAATCATCAACAACGTGGCCGCGGTGGACTCATCTTCACATCTCAAGATCGCGCAGGGGCGGGAAAAATATCTTCACGCCTTGGATTAACTAGCGCTGCAATCGAAGTCATCCCGGGGTTCGATATTCATAAATTTGTCGTTGATAAGTTATCAATCGGCGAACGAATTGATTACGTAATCTGCGATGAGGCTCAGTTCTACCAACCTGAGCAGATCGAAGAGTTAGCACGCATCGTAGATGGACTCGGTATTGATGTATATGCCTTCGGTATCTTGGCTGACTTTCGAACCAAACTCTTTCCCGGATCAGGTCGCCTCGTTGAATTGGCGGACCGAGTTAACACTCTCCAGGTTGAGGCTCTTTGCTGGTGTGGCTCTCGAGCCACACATAACGCTCGTACCGTTGGCGGGAAGATGGTCACCGAAGGTGAACAAGTTGTAGTTGGTAACGTTGGATCAAGTGACGAAGTTGCCTACGAGGTGCTTTGTCGCAGACACCACATGCGGGGTGTGACTGCTCGAAATTCCAGAGCTGGTCACATCTCCAATGATCCTCTGCCTTTTAACGAACTCTAAGCAATCTAAACAGAACAGGGATAAACAATGACAAAAGTACGTGGATTAGCAGCTCTTAGTAAGGGTGCTTCCTTCTCTCGTTTTGATTTTGATCGTCGTGAGTTAGGAAGCCACGATGTCTTGCTCGACATTGCCTTTGCAGGTATTTGCCACTCTGATATCCACCAGGTACGCGAGGAATGGGGCCCAGCCCTATTTCCAATGGTTCCAGGTCATGAGATCGCAGGTGTAGTTCGAGAGATTGGCTCAGCGGTAACTAAGTTTTCAGTTGGAGATCACATTGGCGTTGGCGTATTTATCGATTCTTGCCGCGAATGTAAGCCATGTAAAGACGGATTAGAACAATATTGCGATCAAGGAATGACTGGTACCTACAACACCTTAGAACGTGACGGTAAGACCGTTGCGATGGGTGGCTATAGCAACATTTTCGTTGTCAACGAAAACTATGCCGTAACAATTCCGAAATCAATGCCACTCGATGGTGCTGCACCCTTGCTCTGTGCGGGAATCACTCTCTATTCACCACTTAAGCATTGGAACGCTGGTAAGGGAACTCGCGTTGCGGTGATGGGTCTTGGTGGCCTTGGACATATGGGAGTTAAATTCGCACATGCGCTCGGAGCCCACGTCACCGTGATTTCCCACTCTCCAAATAAACGTGATGCTGCTCTAGCAATGGGTGCTGACGAATTCATTACTGTGAAAGATCCAAAGGATCTCAAGCCATACGCGCGCACATTTGATCTCATCCTTAACACCGTAAGCGCTCAGATTGATATCAATGATTACCTATCAACGCTTAAAATCGATGGAACTCTCGTTGTAATTGGATTACCAGGAGCTCCGTATCCAGTGCATGTGGGATCTCTTCTTAATGGTCGTAAGTCTCTATCTGGCTCGATGATTGGTGGAATTGCCCAAACCCAAGAAATGATCAACTTCAGCGCTGAGCATGGAATCGTCAGTGATATCGAAGTGATTAGCGCAGACTATGTCGACCAGGCCTATGAAAGAACGGTAGCCAGCGATGTGAAGTATCGATTTGTCATCGATGCCAGCACGATCTAACGTACTTAGTTAAATTTATTGAGCACGCCGACAAAAATCGGTGCAATCAGCAACGCCGGAAGCAAGTTACCTACAGCGATAGTTTTAATCTTCAACAGGCCAAGGCCGATGGAGACGAGCATCAATCCCCCGACGATCGTCATCGCGTCCACTTGATAGCCCGCGAGAATGTTGCCTAGACCGAAACCAATAACGGTCCACACTCCTTGATAGATACCAACTGGAATCGCAGAGGCTGCCACACCCCAACCCAAACTTGCAGCGAAAGCCATCGCCGCGAAAAAGTCGAGAGATGATTTCAGAATGAGCTGATCCGTACCGGTACCCATTCCATCACTTATTGAACCAAGAATGGCAAGTGGGCCGATAACAAATAGGAGTGACGACGATAACAAACCTTCGACAAAAGTTCCCTGACCATCAGCTTTGAACTTGACTCGGAGGAAGTTTCCGAAGCCTTCCAACCTACTCTCTAGATTTGCAGCGCTACCGATCACTCCTCCAATAAGAAGTGAAGCCAGAATCGCCAAAAGTGGCCACCCCTTTGGAAGTGCATCGACATAACGATCTGAACTTATAGATACCAGAGCCGTTGCCGCACCAAGAATTGTGATCAAACCTAAAACATCTGTGATGAGAGCGCGCATACGTTCTGGCATGCGTCCACCGATTAGGACTCCGAGAGATGCGCCTGCGATGATTGTGATGATATTGATCAGCGTTCCGGAACCTGTAAACATTCGATAAGAGTACTTAAAGTCCAACCATAAAGGTAGGATGCTGCAATGACGTTGCGCGAAGTGATCTCTCACCTCAAACCCCACCGAACAGTTCCTGTCGTACCGTGGACGGCAAAGAATCGCTGGGATCTTTCCTTCAAGCGCGTGCTCATCCTCTTCTTTGGTTTAGCAGTTTTCGGTTTGGGTGATGGATTAATTATTCAGTCAGGTCTAGGAAATGCCCCGTGGTCAGTGCTCGCACAAGGCATTTCTCTCAAAAGCGGACTCTCGATTGGCACGTCAACACTTATTGTTGGCGCGCTAGTACTTTCGCTATGGATTCCACTTCGAGAGCGTCCGGGTTTCGGAACACTTTCAAACATTCTCATCATCTCTCTCTTTATTGAGATTGCTACAAATATTTTTCCTCGCCAAGACAATCTGCTACCAGGGGTGTTCTTCACACTCATAGGTATTGCGATGGTCGGAGTTGGATCAGCTCTCTACATCACATGCGGTCTTGGGCCAGGTCCTCGTGATGGCGCAATGACGGGACTACATCAGCGCACCGGAGTGCGAGTCGGACGAGTTCGATTAGGCCTAGAAGTTGTTGTCTCTATCGCTGGAGCTCTGCTCGGGGGCACGCTTGGGCTGGGCACGCTGCTCTTCGCCCTGCTTATCGGCCAATCTGTCGCCATTTCCTTCGGTCTTTTAGCGCGCCTAACCTCAAAGTAGGGTCGTTGGTCAGATATTTTGACCCCATCAAAGGCCTCCCCATCCTCGATCGGTCTGTGAGCCGTCATTTCACACGGGGTCGCAACCACCCCCGATAACAAAATGAGGAAGGTTCAACATGCTCGATAGTTACTTCAAAATATCCGAGCGCGGATCGACAGTGGCACAGGAAGTTCGTGGCGGAGTCGTCACATTCTTTACTATGGCTTATATCGTCGCGCTCAACCCACTCATCATTGGTCTAGCCAAGGATGCTGATGGAAAATATATCGGCGGCGGAGATGCTCCTAACCTAGCTCTCGTTGCTGCAATGACAGCTCTCATGGCTGGCATTCTCACAATTCTTATGGGAGTTCTTGGAAACTACCCACTCGCACTCGCAACAGGGCTCGGCCTCAATACATTCGTAGCAGTAGGAATCGCTTCGAAGATGACATGGGCAGATGCAATGGGACTCGTCGTTATTGAGGGAATCATCATTACTGTTCTCGTGCTCACCGGATTCCGCGGCGCTGTCTTTCGCGCTGTTCCAGGACAACTTAAGATCGCGATCTCTGTAGGTATCGGTCTCTTCATTGCACTCATCGGCCTTGTCGATGCAGGCTTTGTTCGTCGTCCTCTTTCAGGGCCTGTCCCTGTAATGCTTGGCGATAATGGAAACCTTGTCGGTTGGCCAATTATTGTCTTTGGTTTCGGACTCCTACTCACTATTGCACTCATGGTTAAGAAGGTAAAGGGAGCAATCCTCATCGGTATCGTCGTGGCAACTGCCGCAGCTATCGCTATCGAGTCAGCATTTAAAATTGGGCCACTATTTAATGGCGCAACAGGTGCTGTTAATCCAAAGGGATGGAATCTAAACGTTCCAGCAATGCCTTCTGAGATTGTTGCTACTCCGGACTTCTCACTCTTCGGACAGTTCAATCTTCTAGGTGGCTTTGACCGCGTTCCGTTGGTTACAGCAATCCTTCTCATCTTCACATTGTTGCTCTCTGACTTCTTCGACACAGTAGGAACTGTTACTGCGATTGGTCATGAATCAGGCCTCATTGACGACGAGGGAAATGTTCCAAACAATAACAAGATTCTCTTCGTTGACTCACTCGCAGCAGTTGCTGGTGGAGCTGGAAGCATCTCATCAAACACCAGCTACATTGAATCCGCTGCTGGCGTTGGTGAAGGTGCACGAACAGGCCTTGCATCAGTTGTTACAGGTGTTATGTTCCTGTTGACAACATTCTTGGCCCCACTGGTGGCAATCATTCCTTACGAGGCTGCAACACCGGCTCTCGTAATCGTTGGATTCCTCATGATGACTCAGATCAAGAACATTGACTGGGACGATATGGGAATTGCTCTTCCAGCATTCCTTACAATCATCTTGATGCCATTTACTTACAACATCTCTGTTGGAATCGGTGTCGGATTCGTAACTCACGTAGTTATCCGAGCAATCCAGGGACGTAGCAAAGAAGTTCATCCACTTCTCTGGGTAGTTTCAGGGCTCTTCGTGATCTACTTCCTGCAATCCCCAATTAATATCTGGGTTGGATAAATAACTTAAATAGAGAAGAGGCCGGGTATTCACTTAGGTGAGTATCCGGTCTCTTTCTTTTCACCAAGTAATCTGAGGTTTCCCAATCTCATTTAAGATGGCATTTGTCCTAGAAAATGGTTTCGAACCAAAGAATCCACGGTAGGCACTTAGCGGACTAGGGTGCGCGCTCTTTATGACGCGAGATGAGTCAAAGTAATCCGACATTTGTTGAGCATTGCCACCCCAGAGAATTCCAACCGCCCCTCGAGATGCAACTTCACGAATGATGACCTCCGAAATCGCCATCCATCCACTTCTCTGATGTGCATGTGACTCCCCCGGCACCGTTGTCAGAGTTCGGTTGATGAGTAGAACTCCTTGACGCGACCATCGCTCTAGATTTCCATTCTCTGGCATGGCAGTACCGAGATCGCTTTCGATCTCCTTAAATATATTTATCAGGGACGCCGGAAATGGAGTGATCTCAGTTTTAACCGAGAAGGCAAAACCATCGGCATACTCTGGATTTGGATAAGGATCTTGGCCGACAATTACGACACTGACATCATCAATTGCGGTACTCAACGGAGCGAGTATTCGATCTATCGCTGGTATGAACTCGCCTTTACTGACCGCTTCAAATGTAGAGATGAGCGAATCTTGTAAGGGCTCAAGGACTGGGAGCCAAGAAGCGTGGACTGGTTGAAAAATTGGATGGTTCACGAAGTTGCTCGTGCAAAAAAGCGAGATCCATCAAAGGCGACGTTAACTTCAACACCAAAAACTGCCGTGATGTGTTCACTGGTAACAACCTGCTGTACAGGTCCACTCACCGCTATCGCTCCATCCTTAAGAAGCAGGGCGTGGGTCGTTCCGACTGGAATCTCTTCGATGTGGTGAGTAACAATCACTGTTGCCGGTGCACTGGGATCACTGGAGAATTGAGAGAAACGGCGTAGTAGATCTTCACGACCGCCTACATCTAGTCCGGCTGTGGGTTCATCAAGCAGCAGAAGCTCTGGATCGGCCATGAGCGCTCGTGAAATCTGTACGCGCTTCTTCTCGCCTTCACTCAAAGTTCCATAATCACGATCAGCTAACTCTCTGACGCCGAAGGTCGTGAGCAGCGCTACCGCGCGAGATTCATCCCAGAGATCATAATCTTCATTCCATCTACCTAAAACCGCGTACGCCGCGGTGACGACAACATCTCGAACTTTCTCTTCATAAGGAATATCTTCTGAGATCCCAACACCAGCAAGACCAATACGTGTTCGCAACTCAAAGAGATCCACCTTGCCCATCTCTTTCTCCAGTACGAAAACCTTGCCGCTGGTGGGAAAGGCGCGTGTGGCTAGAAGATTGAGCAACGTCGATTTACCTGCGCCGTTGGGGCCTAGGATCACCCAGCGCTCTCCAGGAGATATTGCAAAGGTAATTGGGCCAAGGATCATTCGGGTACCGCGACGAACGCAGACTTCGCTAACTCGTAATACTTCTTGACCACTCACGGGCTAAAAGATATCTCTTCAGAGGGTTCAATACGCGCAAATACGAGGAGATTGTCCTGTGATTCACGATAATCTCTGCACATGGATAAGCAGAGTGAGTATTACACAGGGCTAATTTTGGTCTCTGGCGAAGATCGCCCTGGTATCACCGAGGCACTCTTTTCGACTCTCTCCCCGTTCTCTTTAACGATCATTGATATCGAACAGGTGGTCATTCGCTCTCGCCTCATTCTTACGATCCTTATCTCCCTCGACCGTGCTCATGCAGCAGCGATCGAAGACGATCTCAATGCAAAGGCAGATTCACTCGAACTGGATATCGCGATCGCTTTCTCTGAACAGAAGAGTGAAAGTATTGCGGCAAAGACCGGACTCACCCATATTGTTATTCTCTCTCAAGAATTAAAACCTTCTGCGTTGGCAGCGATCGCATCGGCAATCGCTGATGTAGAGGGAAACATCGAGCGCATCCAACGCACGGCAAGCTATCCAGTGACAGCAATTGAGTGTGTTGTAAGTCGAGCGCCAACGGCTATCTTAAAGGGTGCGCTCACCCCACTTGCTGCCGAATACTCCGTTGATATTGCGGTCTCCCCCGGCGGTCTCATGCGCTGGGCTAAAAAACTAGTACTTATGGATGTTGACTCCACTCTGATTTCACAGGAAGTTATTGAACTTCTCGGGGCAAAGGCCGGCGTGGAAGTTCAGGTCAAAGAGATCACTGATAGAGCAATGGCAGGTGAGATAGATTTTGAAGCAAGTCTGCGCGAAAGAGTGGCTCTTCTCAAAGGGCTACCTGAGAGCGTGATTGAAGAGGTGCGAGGGGAAATTTCTCTCACACCCGGTGCGAAAACTTTAGTTACCACTCTACAAAAGCTAGGCCATACAGTCGCTGTCGTCTCAGGTGGATTCATTAACGTTATTGAACCTCTACTTAACTCTCTGAATATCGCACGCTATCGCGCAAATACTCTCGAGATTAAAGATGGAGTAATCACTGGTCAGTTGCATGGCCCAATTATTGATCGAGCCGCAAAGGCAACTGCGCTACGAGATTTTGCGATGATTGAGAACGTTGAGTTAGAGCAGACGGTGGCTATCGGAGATGGTGCCAATGATCTAGATATGATCGCTTTAGCCGGACTTGGCATCGCATTTAATGCTAAGCCCGCAGTTCGCGCGGCTGCAGATAGCGCACTCAGCGCACCGTATCTTGATAGCGTTCTCTATCTTCTAGGCATAACCCGCGAAGATGTAGAAGAATCAGGCCAGAGCGTTAGAAAGTAGAAAGACTTAAAGACGACAGGCGTGAATATCGGTGACGAGAATTCCTCGTGCGCCTAAGGCATACAACTCATCCATCACTTTATTGGTCTCACTGCGCAACACCATGGCACGAACAGCTAACCAATCTAGATTCTGTAGTGGTGAAATAGTTGGAGATTCCAAACCTGGCGTGATTGCACACGCTGCATCAATATCTACCTTCTTAATGTCGTAATCCATGAGGACATATTGCCGAGCGGTAACAACCCCCTGCAAACGGCGAGTTAATACCTCTAACTCTGCAGCAATTGCGACACCCGTGCGACTAATCAGAATCGCTTCGCTAGTCAGAATTGGATCGCCAAAGATCTCAAGGCCCGCTTGACGGAGAGTATTTCCAGTACTGACCACATCTGCAATCAAATCGGCTACGCCAAGACGAACACTGCTCTCAACTGCTCCATCGAGTCTGACAACTTCTGCCGAGATTCCTAGATTAACGAGGTGACTTTGAACGAGACCTGGATAGGCCGTTGCGACTCGTTTCCCATTGATATCTTTGAGCGATAAGGATTTACCAGCAGGACCAGCGAATCTAAATGTTGATCCACCAAAATTAAGGGCCATGATTTCTGTGGCATGAGCACCTGAATCGATTAACAAGTCCCGTCCCGTAATGCCGGCTTCGAGTTCGCCTGAACCAACATAGATAGCGATATCGCGCGGGCGCAGGTAATAAAATTCAACTGAATTAGATGTGTCTATGAGGACTAGGTCGCGTGAGTCAGTGCGTTGCTTATATCCCGCCTCTTTTAGAATCGCAATCGATTCATCAGCGAGAGAACCCTTGTTAGGGATGGCTATACGTAACATCGCGCTCCTTCAAATCCTAGAGAAATTTGTAAATATCCTGCGGAGTAAGTCCTCGCGCCAGCATTAAAGTCTGTAGGTGGTAGATCAACTGACTGATCTCTTCAGCTAAATCATCATCACTCTCATGCTCAGCAGCGAGCCATACTTCCCCGGCTTCTTCGATAATCTTCTTACCGATCGCATGAACGCCTGCATCCAACGCTGCGACGGTCGCCGAATCTGCGGGACGTTCAATAGCCTTCTTAGAAAGTTCTACCCACAGATCATCAAATGACTTCATAAGGCGTAGTTTACTTGACGATCGGCTGCGCAGGTGCGCTATTTACCTTCGGCTAGGGCTCGCAATTGCTCAATCATCTCCGCTGGATCTGGTGCGTTAAATACCGCACTGCCCGCAACAAAAGTATCAGCGCCTGCCTCACGAGCAATCTCAATCGTTTCGAGCGATATTCCACCATCAACCTGTAACCAAATGGGTCTATCGCCGATTAACGAGCGAGTTCTACTGACCTTATCCATCATCGCGTGCATAAACTTCTGGCCACCGAATCCAGGTTCAACAGTCATAATCAGAAACATATCTACCTCATCGACACAATCTGCGTAATCCTCGATAGAAGTTCCCGGCTTAACGGCCAGGCCGGCACGAGATCCCTCGGCTCTTATCGCGCGCAAAGTGGCCGATACCGTAGAGCTTGCCTCTGCGTGGATAGTTACGCTGGCGCTACCCGCGTGAGCATAGGCAGGAGCTAGACGATCAACATCGGCAATCATCAAATGTGAATCAACTGGAATCGGTGAAGAAGCGATAATTGCTGCAGCCTGATCAAAATCAAAGGTGAAATTGGGAACGAAGACGTTATCCATCACATCAAGATGTAAGAGATCTGAAACTCCTGCGATCCGTGCGATCTCCTGATCAAGATGGGAGAAATCGGCATTTAAAATACTTGGCGTAATGCGAATTCCCATATTGCTACTTTACCTTACGAGATTTTCCTGAAGAGGGCTAGAAACATTGCGTCAGTGTTGTGTCGCTGCGTCCATAGAGCCATGCTCTTATCTCTGACTCCCCCTTCAAGACGATCTGGCATAAATTCTTGGATATCAATCTGTTCAAGTTCAGGGTGCTTCTTGAGTATGTCGGCCACAGCAATACTGGTCTCGGCTAAGTGAGGCGAACAAGTCGCGTAGCCAAAAACTCCACCAACCTTGAGGATTGAAATCGCGGCTTCACTAATCTCACGCTGTAACACTCCTAGTTCGCGTAAGTCAGAGAGCGATCTTCTCCATCGTACTTCTGGCCTGCGCCGAAGCGCTCCCATTCCAGTGCAGGGAACATCTGCCAAGATCGCATCAAAAGTTTCTCCTCTAGATGCGATCTCTCGAGCATCTCCTACCCATACTTCATTTGTGCCGACAACTTGTTTGACAAGATCTGCTCTGACTTGTGAAATCTCATTGGCAACAAATCTGTGCTCTCCCTGACTAGCAATTGCGGCAAGGAGCGCCGCCTTTCCTCCCGGTCCTGCGCAGAGATCTAGCCATGAGTTTTTATCGCCTGCTGCTTTGGCAAAAATTGAAGCAACGAGTTGTGAGCCCTCATCTTGAACTCCAGCTCTTCGGTGGCGCACTGCCTCCAACGCCGACGGAGTGATATCCGCTCTGAAACCATAAGGAGAGAAGGTAGTAGCCGTCGCATCCCACTCTGCAAACTCCGAGAACTCTGAGCGTCCCGGCCATGCAACAAAGGTTGGTTTTGCTGGAGTGTTATTTGCTTCTAAAAGAGATCGAACTTCGTCGTAATCACGGAGAAGATCAAAATATGCACTGACAATCCATTCCGGATGCGAATAGGTGATTGCCAATCTACTCACAGGATCGCTTATTGACTCTATTGGGGCGAGCCAGACTTCCAGTGGTTGCGCGCTCACCTTACGAAGAAGTGCGTTAACAAAAGAAGCCTTTGATTCCCCTAATACTTTTCGAGCTAGTTCTACAGTCTCCGATACCGCCGCATGCATCGGTACCCGCATCTCGAAGATTTGCTGCAGACCCATTCTCGTGACATCGACAATCCCAGTATCTACTTCGCTCCATGAACGATCACTCACTTGAGATAACACGTAGTCGTGACGACCTTGCATTCGCAGAGTTCCATATAGCAATTCAGTGGCAAAAGCCTTATCGCGTTGATCAAAGGCAGAGGAATCTAGCGCGCGTGGCAAGAGCAAATTTGAATATCCATCACGGCGATTAACTTCAGTAAGAATGTCAAAGACGAGAAGTCGGACTGGATCGGCTTTTGGCTTCTTGAAGGTGTTTCTACGGGGTTCAACCACAACGTTCACCGGAGTCAATCCTTGCGCCACGCGCCCAATCAGTGGCCTTCATCTCAGATTTACCTTGAGGAACCAGCTGAAGGATTTCAAGAGGTTTGCTTCCGGTGCCAATGAGGACTCTTTCCTTTTCAACGACCCATTCTCCAGGCAGAAGTGAAGTGTCAGATGAGAAATCAACGCAGATCTTGCTTTCAGTAATTTTTATGATCTCACTTCGAAAATTTGTATACGCAATCGGGTTCGGATAGAAAGCTGCTACTTTACGGTTGATGGCCTCTGCGCTCTGGCCCCAATCGATGAGGGCCTCTGACTTGCTCAATTTTCTTGCCAAGGAGATACCCTCAGTTTTTTGAGGAACCGGAAGAACACCGTTGGATATGTCTTCTAAGGTTTTCATAATCAATTCAACTCCCTGTATTCCAAGGAACTCAAGCGCCTCTTTACTGCGCATCTCTTCATCTCTCGGAAATGATGACTGTCGGTATATGGGACCAGTATCCATACCTGCATCGAGTGCGAAGACCGAGATCCCAAGAAGATCATCACCATTTTCGATGGCTCGCTGTACCGGTGCTGCTCCGCGCCAAGCAGGTAATAGCGAGAAATGTAGATTTATAAATCCATGCGCTGGAATATCCAAAATGTTTTGAGGGAGAAGAATTCCGAAGGCAATAGTGACTACGCAATCAATGTCAGCGAGAGAAGCAGCCATTTCAGATGCTGTATCCACTTTCATGCACTCGATCCTGTGATCGTGTGCCCACTGTGCAACTTGTGTTGCGGTCAGGGAACGTCCTCGACCAACAGGCTTATCCCCTGTCGTAAAAATCCTAACTAGCTGATGCTCACTTGTGAGTAAATGCTCCAAGGTTGGAATCGCAACTCCTGGAGTTGCCGCAACCGCAAGACGCACTAGTGGCCTTTTCCGAAGGTTTGATGAGGTGAAACCTTAATGATCGGAGAAATTCCAGTTTCACTTGCGCTCATAAACCACTCGGAGTCACGAATCTCCTTCATCGCCAACTTACGAGAATCTTTTGGCATACGCTCAATAAAGAGGATTCCATCTAAGTGATCGGTCTCGTGCTGAAGTGCGCGAGCCAAGAATTCGCTTCCTTCTACAGTGATTGGCTCTCCGTGCATATTAAAGCCACGAGCAACCGCTCTCATCGCTCGTGGTGTCTCATAGCGAACTTCCGGAAACGAGAGACAGCCTTCTTCTCCATCCTGGAGTTCATCACTCAGTGTTAATTGCGGATTAACTAAATGACCAATCTCTTCATCCACACACCACGTAAATACTCGGAGTGGAACGCCGATCTGTGGCGCAGCTAAACCTGCCCCGGGCGCATCGAGCATGGTGTCAATCAGATCACTAACTAAATTTCGTAGCTCCTTATCGAAATCCACAACCGGTGATGCTGGGGTAACTAGTACCGGATCACCGAACAATCTGATTTCCTGGATAGCCATGGTCTTATCTTAACGCAGAAAAGATTAATCAAAGTGAATGCGATAGGACGTACGGGTCGATACGCATACGAGGAATAGATTTCTTGGCGAGCCCTCGCTTTTTGCGATATGTGACAAGGAAATCGAATAACTCTTGCCCTTGGTCACGAGAGACAGTCAATATGATGCGTGAAAACTCTGATTCCAACGCCGTGGGACCAAGTATTCGAGTAGAACTCGGAAGTCGTGACCCGCTGATGGATGAACGAATACCGCTTAAGAACGTTGAGCTCTCCGAACTAGCGATCTCCAACACTATGGCATGAACATATGGAGGTAATTGAGTTTGTTCACGTTCTCTCAATTCGCGGCTCAATAGCGGCGAAAGATTCCATCGCGATAGTCCAGCAACAATTGGGTGAGCGCTATCAATGACTATCAGCGCCTTGCCATTAGCTGATAAGAGAGAAGCGCTCTGCATTATCGCCTCGCGGGCACGCTCCTGAGCGCGCAAATCCAGTTGAGAGAAGAGATTATCTGCTTCCAGAACAACTACCGCTTGATAACCACTCTCAACTGGAGGTGCCATTCCTGCAGTCGCTAAAACGATTGAACGTTGATTATCAACTCGTTCAACAACATGAGTCGCATCAGATGAAAGAACCGGGAAACCAGGAAATGCTCGGCCAATCTCTTGCGCAAATCTGAGATTGCCGCGACCAAGAAGATTCGCTGCACTCCTTTTGCACCACTTACAACTCCATTCCGAATTCGATAGATTACATAGGGAACAGATGTAGCCTTTTTCTGGACCACCAAAGTAGATACGTCCTCCACAGTCACAGAGAGAAATATTTCGACAAGACGTGCACGAAATGGCTTGCGAGTAACCCTTGCGTGGGACGAGGAAGAGAACAGAGCCACGCGTAAGGGCATCTCTGATCGGAGTAAAAATGCGTTCAGGCAGTAACTCTCCCTGTGTCTGCGGATACGCGATCGCGTTCACCTTGGCACGCTTTCCTCTCAGCGCAATCGCTTCTTCCTCGATCAATAACGAAACTTCCGAGGATGGCGCAAAACCTGCAAATGTGAGATCGATAGCCGATAGTTGAGAGCGCAGAATCGCTACATCGCGAACATTCCAACCAGGTGAACGTTTCTCGTAATGCGATTCTGAGCCTTCACGGAAGACAACAATCGTTTGCAGATTTGCAACCGGGGCGAATATCGAACTTCGAGTACCGATTACTAACTTTGCTGCACCCGTTGCTACCTTCAGGAAGTTCACGTATCTCGTACTTCGAGGAAGTGATCCATCTAAAATTACGAAATCAGCGTTGAGATTAGATAGCTCTTCGGCAAGTGTGAGAACTTCGCGCAACTCTGGAAGAACGACGAGGACTCCCCCTTTACTCAACCGAGTTACAGCCCAAGAAGCGATCGTTTCAAAAGGGTTTTCACCAGGAGTAAACAGGTAGTACGAGTGCGATGGGTTCTTACTCCTACTTCTATCTTGCAAATGCGCAGCGGAATCACGGGTGAAACCTTTCTCCGTAGCCATGACCCTAGGAGGAATAGCAGCCGTTAAAATCTCACTCGGTATCGACCCCCATCTACGAGCTACAGCAGAAACCAGTTCCATTACCTCTGCATTAAGCAGTGGCACTGGGGATGTAACTTTCTCGATAAATTTGAGATTTCCTACACTTGAACTATTGATTCTTTCTATAACAAAGCCATCGACTTTTCGACCAGCAAAATCAACAAGCACCTTTACTCCTACAGAAACATCAGCGTCGAGACTCTGCGGAACTAAATAGTCATAGGTAGGTTCAAGGTGTGAGAGACCAGTATCAACCCAGAGTCGTGCCACCGGAAGATGTGCGCAAGCAGTTCCTTCACCGCGTTCGACCTTCTGTACGCGAAGTCTTAGAGGTGATGAGGTCATGTCAGACCTTTACAAAGTTGGACTAGATCGCCGCGCGGAGTTCATCCACGCGATTGGTGACTTCCCATGTGAAGTTAGGAAGCTCGCGACCAAAGTGTCCATATGCTGCGGTTTGTGAGTAGATCGGACGAAGCAAGTTGAGATCTCTGATGATCGCAGCTGGGCGAAGATCAAAGACTGTAGTTACTGCGTTCTGGATCTTAGCCACTGGAACAGTTTCAGTGCCGAAGGTCTCAACGAAAACTCCAACTGGATGCGCTTTACCGATCGCGTACGCAACCTGTACTTCGCAACGTCGCGCTAAACCTGCGGCGACAACGTTCTTGGCTACCCAGCGCATCGCATAGGCTGCAGAACGATCTACCTTTGAAGGATCTTTACCGCTAAATGCTCCGCCGCCATGGCGAGCCATTCCGCCATACGTATCAACAATAATTTTTCTTCCAGTAAGTCCGGCATCGCCCATTGGACCACCGATAACAAAGCGTCCCGTTGGGTTAATAAGAACACGCAAATCACTCTGTGGTAGATCAACCTTCGATAGAACAGGCTTGATTACGTGCTCAATTACCTCAGGAGTTAACTTCTTTACTACATCTACATCTTCTGCGTGCTGACTAGAAATGACAACAGTATTCAGGGCAATTGCCTTGTCTCCGTCGTACTCAATAGTTACCTGCGTCTTTCCATCTGGGCGAAGATAGGCAAGAGCGCCGCTCTTGCGGACTGCAGTCAACTGCTCTGCTAATTTGTGGGCCAGATAGATTGGAAGAGGCATAAGTTCTTTAGTGTCATCGCAGGCGTAACCAAACATCAAACCTTGGTCGCCAGCACCTTGGAGATCAAGTGGATCTACGGCAGAGTCAACGCGATGCTCAACAGCGTCATTTACACCCTGTGCAATATCTTGTGACTGCTGGCCGATAGAAATTGAAACGCCGCAGCTGTTTCCGTCAAAACCCTTAACTGATGAGTCATAACCGATGCCGATGACGGTATCGCGGACAATTCCCATGACATCTGCATATCCATCTGTTGTTACTTCGCCAGCAACATGTACTTGACCTGTAGTAATCAGGGTCTCAACTGCCACGCGACTCTTGGAATCTTGTGAGAGAAGTGAATCTAGGATCGCATCAGAAATCTGATCTGCGATCTTATCTGGGTGGCCTTCGGTAACTGATTCTGATGTGAAGAGACGTTTTGACATTGTTCTAACCTAACCTATTCAGGGCCTGATCGAGGAGAAGATCGGCGAGCGTGTCTTTATCGGTGCGATCAACGTTGATCTCTTGTACGGATTCTGCCTTACCTGCAATCAAGATCACACCTTGGTTCTGGTCTGATCCGAATATTTCGCTTCCGGCGACATCGTTGAGAAAGAGGATATCGGCGCTCTTACTCAGCAACTTTCGCTTACCTTCTTCAATATCAAGTGTGGTCTCTGCAGCGAAAGCAATAACAATTTGGTTCTTCTTGCGCGCTGCTACTGTGCCAACGATATCTGGATTCGATGCAAGTTCTATAGATGTAAGCGAACCCTTCTTTAACTTAGATTGACTTACCTGCAAAGGTTTAGCATCTGCAACTGCAGCACTCATGACTAGAAGATCGCATTGGTCAAACTCTTTATCCACCTGGCTAAACATCTCTTCGGCGGTACTTACTCGTATGCAACGTACTCCCGAAGGATCTGCCAACTCACTATTTGCAAGTATGAGTGTGACATCGGCTCCGCGCCGAGCCGCGGCACGAGCTACTGCATACCCTTGTTTACCCGAAGAGCGATTGCCGATGTAGCGAATAGGGTCTAAAGGTTCTCGTGTGCCACCGGCAGTTACAAGAACTTTGCGTCCCAGTAAGTCATGAACGGGATTTGCAATTGAGTTGAATTCGGCGAGAATTCGCGAAGTTTCAGGAAAGCGTCCAACACCAACGTCTTTGCCAGTGAGTCGTCCATGATCGGGATCCATGACGAAGAAACCTCGTTCGCGAAGCAGTCGTACATTTGCAACTGTTGCAGGATTTGACCACATCGCAGGATGCATCGCAGGGACTATAAGTTTCGGCGCTGTACTAGCAAGAATCGTGTTTGTTAAGAGATCATCTGCTCGGCCTTGGGCAATTCGTGCAATCAAATCTGCCGTGGCAGGGGCGACGATCAGAAAATCGCTTGAGCTGCCTAATGAGACATGACGAACTTCATCTACTTTTTCCCAGACAGTTGTCGTCACCGGACGACCAGAGAGCGCTTCCCAGGTGGCCTTGCCGACAAAATTAAGACTTGAAGGGGTCGGAATTACTGTAACGCCAAAGCCTTGATCTTGAAGACGACGAAGCAGATCGCACGATTTATATGCTGCAATACCACCACCAACGCCAAGAATTACTTCGCGCGTGGACAAGAGATAACTTCCCTAGTGGTTACTTAACTGCTGGGTCTAGATTTTCGATGGTGAGTAGACCCTCATTGATTTCACGTAGCGCAATAGAAAGTGGCTTCTCGTGAACATGTGTCTCAACTAGCGGCCCTACATATTCGAGGAGACCTTCACCTAGTTGCGAATAATATGCGTTGATCTGACGCGCTCTCTTTGCTGCGTAAAGAACAAGGCTGTACTTCGAACCGCTCTTATCTAGAAGTTCGTCGATTGGTGGATTGGTAATTCCGTCCATCAGTGCCTCCTGTATTTGGCGCGTGGCGGACTCTATCTTTAAGACCGCTGCGAATGAGCCAATCTTATCAGGCTTGCAACCACATGCTCGACCTGGTCATTAACGAGGATATGGTCGAAAAAGGGCGATTGAGCCATCTCTTCTTGGGCCAATGTGAGCCTCTGGGCTCGTCGCTCGGGTGAATCCGTTGCTCGCCCTTCCAGCCGCGAGACAAGCTCTTCCCATGACGGCGGTTCAAGAAAGACAAGGATTGCATCAGGCCAATTCTTCTTAACCTGCTTTGCACCATCAATATCAATCTCGAGTAAAACATCTTTACCAAGAGCCAACGCATCTAGGACAGGTTGTCGCGGAGTTCCGTAACGCGCACCTGCGAAAGCAGCCCACTCGAGAAAATATCCATTGTTAATCGCGCGATCGAATTCTTCATCACTCATGTAAATGTAATCAACACCATGATTTTCAGTATGTCGAGGTTTTCTAGTTGTAGCAGAGACGCTCACCCAGAAATCATTATGTGCACGAATCTCTTTCGAGACGGTGCTCTTGCCGACTCCCCCAGGACCAGAGAGAACGACGAGCGTGCCGTCGTGCATTTTATCTCTAGGAATAGCGAACTCCTTTATGAGTGCCGTGCGCTGATGGTGCCCGAGTCCCATGATTCGTCTGGTGCGCGAGATACCTAGTCTATCGAGAATTGAAAGTGCTCTAACTTTTCCGACACCAGAGATAGATTCAAGAAGCTCAGAGACGCGCATCTTGGATACCGCCTCATCAGTGTTTGCGCGATCGATCACTTGTTCAACAGAGAGCGCACCTGCTCTGACTTCTGCCTTTATCTTTGCTCTATGCGCTCTGGACTCTCGCGCCTTAGAAAGCGCAGCCGCTCGTGCTTCCTCTGTGAGGATTGGCGGTTTTCTCATGACGCTAATCTAGAGGATGAGAGCGTTACTCGTGAATGGAGGCGACTAATTCCGCCGCTCGAGTAGCCATTGCACTCTTGCCTTCACTCCAACGAGAAGTAATTGGGCGACCGATTACAAGGAAGTTAGCCCCTGCTGCCATCGCCTGCGCCGGAGTCATAGTTCGAACCTGATCATCTGCACCGAGTTCATCTGTCGGACGCACGCCCGGAGTAATAATCGAAACGGTTTGTGGGATCACCGCACGAATTGCCGCAATCTCAAGCGGGGAACAGACGATAGATGTTGCGCCCGCTTCTGTTGCAACGCGAGCCATCGCAACCGCTGTTTCAAGAGAAGATTTAGCAAAGCCAAGGTCCACTAAATCACTATCTGCCAGAGAAGTAAGAACTGTTACGGCAGTGATCGATGTCGATGAGACAGCAGATACTGCTGCTGCGACCATCGCTGCACCACCGCTGGCATGGACTGTAAGAAAACGCGGATGTAGATGATCGACAACTCCAGCAGATTTCTTTACTGTATTCGGAATATCGTGGAGTTTGAGATCGAGAAATATCTCGGCTCCGCTCTCTTTGGCAATAGTTTCTATACCCTGCGCGCCAAAGGTGAGAAAGAATTCCAGACCGAGCTTGTAAATATCGATACTCTCACGCGTTGCATCTATCCACGCGCGAGCAGTATCGAAGTCGGAGGTATCAACTGCCAGAATGATTGGTGAGTCTGCCACTTAAATGTGATCCTCTCGATGAGCGAACCCGACGGCATCCTTTACCGAGGTAAAGCCTTTAGCGATCAAGAGCGCTGATAGTTCACGTTGAATGCGCGGTATTGCAGTTGGATCTCCAAAACTTGCAGTACCGACAGATATACCTGATGCACCGGCGAGTATAAGTTCGAGAGCGTCGCGGCCAGAAGCGACTCCGCCCATTCCAAGAATAGGGATATGCGGCATAGCGCTGTGAACTTGGTAGATCGCGCGCACAGCAACAGGGCGAATCGCAGGACCAGATAACCCACCAGTCTTGCCACCAAGATGAGGCTTCATCGTCTCAAGATTAATAACCATTCCAAGAACGGTATTGATCAGCGCTAATCCGTCGGCACCTGCATCAACAACAGCAGCTGCAATGCTGGTGATATCTGTGACATCCGGAGTTAACTTTGCAATGATCGGAATCTCACCACCGATAATTTTGCGAACACCATCAATGGCGCGAGCAGCAGTATCTCGCTCACAAGCGAAAACCATTCCACGATTTTCAACGTTGGGACAGGAGATATTCACCTCGAGTGCACTAATTCCCTGTACTGAGCGAATCTTTCTAGCCAACATTGCATATTCATCGGTTGTCTCACCCGCGATTGAAACGATAACGCGAGCACCCTTTTCCAGTAACCATGGAACATCTTGGGCCAAGAACTGATCAATGCCAGGACCTTGCAATCCGATTGAGTTAAGCATGCCTGAAGGAGTCTCAGCCATACGTGGAGTTGCGCGACCGTGCCTTGCCTTATTCATTACCGATTTAGTGACAACAGCGCCTATATCTCGAAGATCAAAGAACTGCGAGAGTTCTTTACCTGAACTTGCACAACCACTAGCTGTAAAGATCGGAGCAGGAAACCAAGCGTTTCCTAGCGTTGTAGAGAAATCAAAGGTCGCTTCACTCATGCAATACCTACTGGTGGAGTTTTGCCAACAAGATCCCATGCGACAAGGGCGCCATCCATGACCGGCCCATCAATACAGGAGCGAAGCATCGAGATCGAGCTATCGTCATTCTTTACTGGCAATACACAAGTCATACAGATACCAATTCCACAGGCCATCGACTCCTCGACCGCGCATTGATGGACAACATCTGTGCCATTCGTAATTTCAGAGATGGCACGCAACATAGACATTGGTCCACACGAGTAAATAACATCTACCGAACCTTGAGCTATGAGTTCGCGAATCGGCGCTGTCACTCGTCCATGTTCGCCCATTGAGCCATCTTCAGTGAAAATCTTTAAGGTCGAAGCGCTGCGCTTACCTTCAAGCGGGGCGTAAATCTTTGCCCCCGTACTTGCGCCCAAGAGCATATCTACTCTGCATCCTCGAGCTTTGAGAACTTCGGCTAAACCAAAGAGTGGAGCAGATCCATATCCCCCACCAACAAGCAAGGCGTTGACCGGATTCGTTGGAATTCCAAATGCCTTGCCGAGAGGGGCGACGATATCCAGTTCGACGCCTTCTTCTTGAGCACAGAGCCAGCGCGAACCAGATCCATGTGGAGCAACAATTAACTCCATCGCTCCACCGGAAGCGCTGCCATGTGTAATTCGCGAAATTGCAAAGGCTCGTCTGAGAACCATCTTTGATGACTCGCCACCAACTGAGATTGCAACAAAGTTTCCAGGGCGACAAACTGAGGCGAGATCTCCGATTGCAAGGAGAATTTGGTGATACGCCCCCACTCGCTTATTACTTAGGATGGTTGCGTTCAGTTGCGCTGCACTCTTGTTAATAGTGCTCATTAGTCTTTCAACCATTCCTGAATTGGTCGCACATCCAGATCGCCTGCTTGCAAAACTTTTATTCCCTCTACAGCGGCGCTAAATCCAGCAGTCGTGGTGATACAAGGAATAGATCTCTGAATTGCAGCGGTTCGAATCGCCCAACCATCGGCACGGGTTCCACGCCCAACTGGAGTATTGATCACAAGATCTATCTCTCCCCCATTGAGTAACTCAACAATTGTCTTTTCGCCATAAGGACCTGAACCTTCAGATGCCTTACGTACCCTTGCAGTCATTACATCATGAGAAGCGAGGAAATCTGCGGTACCTGAGGTTGCAAAGAGTCTAAACCCGAGAGAGGCCAAAGACTTTGCAGGTGCCAAACCAGAATCTTTATCTTTATCGGCTAGAGAGATGAAGACAGAACCTGACTTTGGAAGAGAACCAAACGCGCTGATCTGACTCTTGGCATAACTTGCTCCGAAGGTGGATGAAATTCCCATGACTTCGCCGGTAGATCGCATCTCTGGCCCGAGTACAGCGTCTACTCCTCGTCCATCCATTCGTCTAAATCGATTCCATGGCAGAACCGCTTCCTTGACGGAAATTCCCTTAGCAACACCATCTCCACTCGATGGCAGAGTGTGATCTTCGCGCAACTCGGCAATCGTTGCACCTACTGAAATACGGGCAGCAGCCTTAGCCAGTGGAACACCTGTCGCTTTAGAAACAAAAGGAACCGTTCTGGAAGCACGCGGGTTCGCCTCAAGTACGTAAAGAGTGTCTGCGGCTAATGCGAATTGAATATTAATCAAACCGCGAACTCCAACACCCTGCGCAATCTTGAGGGTTGCTTCGCGAATAAGGACAAGCTGTGCAGGAGAAATTGTCATCGCAGGAAGTACACATGCGCTGTCGCCAGAGTGGATGCCGGCTTCTTCAATATGCTCCATAACGCCACCCAAGAACAATTCGTTGCCGTCATAGAGTGCATCCACATCTATCTCAATCGCGCTATCAAGGAAACGATCGACTAAAACAGGATGATCGGGAGTGATATCTGTTGCACGAGCGATAAATGAAGAGAGTGAAGCATCGTCATACACGATCTCCATTCCACGGCCACCGAGTACAAAAGATGGTCGAACAAGGACTGGGTATCCGATGCGATGAGCAATCTCAAGGGCCTGCATCTGTGACGATGCCATACCAAACTCTGGTGCAGTGAGATTTACAGATTCAAGAACATCACCAAACGCACCACGTTCTTCTGCCAAGTTAATTGCTTCTGGGCTGGTTCCAAGAATCGTAACTCCTGCAGCCTTTAGACCTGCCGCTAATCCAAGTGGCGTCTGTCCGCCCAACTGTGTGATGACTCCGAGTACAGGACCAGCAAGAGTCTCTGCGTGTACCACTTCAAGTACATCTTCGAGAGTGAGTGGCTCAAAATAAAGTCGATCACTTGTGTCGTAATCTGTTGAAACAGTCTCCGGGTTGCAGTTGATCATGATCGTTTCAAAGCCAGCCTCGTGCAGAGTGAAAGATGCGTGCACACATGAGTAATCGAACTCAATACCTTGACCAATTCGGTTTGGTCCGCTTCCGAGAATGATGACAGCCGGAGTAGTCCGTGGCTTCACCTCGCTCTCCTCTTCATAACTGGAGTAGTAATACGGTGTGAAGGCTTCAAACTCAGCGGCGCAGGTATCGACAGTCTTATAGACAGGATGAACATTGAGATGGGAACGAGTCTTGCGAATTTCCTCCTCTGTACTGCCTCTCAGTACTGCAATCTGAGCATCAGAGAATCCATGTTCTTTTGCAAAACGCATAGCCTCGATAGTGAGCTCTCCGGGTTGCGCGATCTCTCGTGCAGCGACGTTAATTGATTCAATTTGAGTAAGGAACCAGCGATCAATCTTAGTCTTTTGATAGACCTCTTCAACACTTTTGCCAGCCCACAACACTTGTTGAACTTGCTGCAGACGATATTCAGTAGGAATACCGATTTGATCCATCAAAGCAGAGATGCGTGACTCAGAAGTAACTTCAGGGAAGGTGAAGATTGATTCTTTTCTCTCTAGAGAACGGAGCGCTTTCATGAGAGCTTCAGGAAATGATCTACCAATTGCCATTGCTTCACCCACGGACTTCATCGTCGTGGTCAATCTTGGGTCAGCATCCTGGAACTTCTCGAAAGCAAATCGCGGGGCCTTAACCACTACATAATCAAGTGTTGGCTCAAAGGAAGCCGGAGTGACTTTCGTGATGTCGTTCTGAATCTCATCAAGTGTGTAGCCGATAGCCAGCTTTGTGGCGATCTTTGCGATAGGAAAGCCAGTTGCCTTCGACGCCAGAGCACTAGATCGCGATACTCTCGGATTCATCTCGATGACAATGATGCGTCCGTCATCTGGGTTAACAGCGAATTGAATATTGCATCCGCCTGTTGCAACGCCTACCTCGCGAATAATCTCAATTGAGAGATTGCGCAACTTCTGAAACTCAACATCGGTAAGTGTGAGCGCTGGTGCCACAGTGATTGAATCACCTGTATGTACACCCATCGGATCAATATTCTCGATCGAACAGACGATCACAACGTTGTCGCTGGAATCGCGCATGACTTCTAATTCATACTCTTTCCAACCGATGATGGATTCTTCTAGGAGAACTTCTGAAGTTGGGCTATGCCGCAATCCTGCACCAGCGATCTGATGGAGAGACTCTTCATTGAAAGCGATTCCTGAACCTAATCCGCCCATCGTGAAAGATGGTCTGATAACTACTGGATAGTTGAGAATCTTTACTGCTTCCAGAACTTCGTCCATCGTATGACAGATCACTGATTTAGCTGACTCGCCCCCGACTTTTTCAACGATAGTTCTAAATATCTCGCGATTCTCGCCACGTTCGATCGCGTCAACATCTGCGCCGATCAATTTCACTCCATAGCGCTCTAAAGTTCCTGCCTTGAATAGTGCGATGGCAGCGTTGAGTGCTGTCTGCCCCCCCAAGGTGGCAAGAACCGCATCTGGACGCTCTTTAGCGATGATGCGCTCGATGAACTCTTGTGTAATTGGTTCTATATAAGTTGCATCTGCAAATTCGGGATCAGTCATGATCGTTGCCGGATTTGAGTTTACGAGTACAACGCGAATGCCTTCAGCGCGAAGAACTCGGCACGCTTGCGTACCTGAATAATCGAATTCACAAGCCTGACCAATAACAATCGGTCCAGATCCGATAACGAGAACACTCTTAATCGATGGGTCGAGAGGCATTAGAGAGCACCTGCCTTTCGCGGAAACTTTTCCATTATTGAAACGAATTGGTCGAAGAGATATGCAGCATCATGAGGACCAGCTGCAGCTTCTGGATGGTATTGAACGCTAAATGCGCCACGTTCTAGTAGTTCAAGACCTTCAACGACACCGTCGTTAAGGCAGACGTGAGTCACTCGTCCGGGTCCATAGACTGTAGTGAACTGCCCCTCGGTTGGAGCTTGAATTGCGAAACCATGGTTGTGAGATGTGATTTCCACTTTGCCGTTGCGCTTATCGATAACAGGTTGATTAATTCCACGATGACCGAACTGCAACTTATATGTCTCGAAGCCAAGGGCTCTACCAAGAATTTGATGCCCGAAACAGATTCCAAAAATCGGAACTTCTTCAGTTAACAACTCTCGAACAAGTGAAACTGTCTCAGTCATTGTTGCAGGATCACCAGGTCCATTCGAGAGGAAAACTCCATCAGGATTGAGAGCCATAATCTCTGCAAAAGTTGCGTTGTAGGGCACGACATGAGTTTGGATTCCTCGCTCGGCCATCGCTCGTGGTGTCGCACCCTTAATCCCAAGGTCGAGCGCAACCACGGTGAACTTCTTCTCACCGCGCGCTTGGATTGTGTACTTCTCCGGCGTAGAGACATCTGCACTAAGAAAAGAGCCAACCATCTGTCCACTCTTGCGAACCTCGATCACCATCTCTTCGCGAGAGAGTTCAAGGTCGGAAAAAATCCCCACTCGCATCGCTCCGCGGTCGCGAAGATGGCGAGTAAGCGCCCGTGTATCTATTCCGGAAATTCCAACGATGTTCTGTTCGACCAGAACATCAACTAAGTTAGCTTCACTACGCCAATTACTTGTAATCGGTGAAGGATTACGCACTACAAATCCCGAAACCCAAATCTTTGAACTCTCATTGTCGTAAGCGTTCATTCCAGTATTTCCAATATGAGGAGCCGTCATAACAACAACTTGGCGATGATAAGAAGGGTCGGTCAACGTCTCTTGATAGCCAGTCATTCCCGTCTGGAAGACCGCTTCGCCAAAGGTGCGACCTGTGGCTCCCCAACTTTTTCCTTCAAAAATTCGTCCATCATCTAGGACAAGAAATGCTTTACTCACGCCTTGCCCCCTTCGCTATAGACCATCTCTCCGTGAAAGAAGGTGGCGATGACTCGAGCGGAAAATTCCATTCCATGGAATGGAGTATTGCGTGACTTTGACTGTAACTGATCACGATCAACACGATAAGAAGCTTTGGGATTAATCACAGTCAGATGCGCCGGCGCACCTACCGTTACTTCGCGACCGTGATCTGAGTAGCCACCAATGCGCGCCGGTGCAGTGCTCATACGGTTCTGCACTCCAATCCAATCCATTAAGCCCGATTCGACCATAGTTGCCGCAACAATCGATAATGCGTGTTCTAAACCAAGCATTCCAAATGCCGCTTCTTGCCATTCGCACTCTTTACCTTCACCAGGATGTGGCGCGTGATCTGTTGCGACAATATCAATAGTCCCATCAGCTAAACCATGACGTAGTGCCATCACATCTTTCTCTGTACGCAGTGGAGGGTTAACTTTAAAAATTGGGTCATAACTTCTTGCGCTCTCATCAGTAAGAAGTAGATGGTGTGGAGTTACTTCGGCTGTGACATCAATTCCACGCGCCTTCGCCCAACGGATGATTTCAACGCCACCTGCAGTGGTCAGATGGCAGATATGTAGACGTGATCCAACGTGTTCTGCCAAGAGAACATCGCGCGCAATAATCGCCTCCTCGGCAACCGCGGGCCATCCTTTGAGACCTAGCGTCGCACTAACAATTCCTTCGTTCATCTGAGAACCAGAAGTCAATGCAGGTTCTTGGGCGTGCTGGGCAATGACTCCGCCAAATTTCTTCACATACTCAAGTGCGCGGCGCATGACGAGTGGATCACTCACGCAGTTTCCATCATCACTAAATACTCTAACTTGAGCAACAGAATCAGCCATGGCACCGATTTCTGCTAAAACTTTTCCTTCGATACCTTGAGTGACTGCACCGATTGGAAAGACATCGAGAAGTCCAGCGTTCTTGCCTAGTCGGTAAACCTGCTCAACGACACCGGCAGTATCGGCAACTGGTGATGTGTTTGCCATTGCAGAGAGAGCGACATAGCCACCCTTAACACCTGCACGCGAACCTGAGAGAACAGTCTCTGAATCTTCCTTGCCTGGCTCGCGCAAATGCGTATGAAGATCAACTAAGCCTGACATAAGAATCATTGACGAAGCGTCGAAGATAACCGCCTCCGAGTCGTTGAGGGAAGGCGCAACTGCTTGGATTACACCGTTTTCGATTAAGACATCGCAGACGCGAGCATCTGCCAATGTAGCGTTCTTTATAAGAGTTTTACCGCTCTGCATCATCACTATAAACCCGTCTCAATCGAAGTATCGCCAGCTAAGAGAAGATAAAGGATCGCCATTCGTACGCTGACGCCATTTGCAACCTGTTCGACAATGACAGAACGTGCACTATCGGCGCTCTCTGCCGTGATCTCTAAACCACGATTCATTGGGCCTGGGTGCATCACGATGGCACCAGGATGCAGCGCATTCAGACGTTCGGTATTTAGCCCGAAATAGCGTGAATACTCACGTGCATTAGGGAAGAAGAGCTCATTCATTCGTTCTTGCTGAATACGCAACATCATCACTGCGTCAACCGAATCCAGTACCTGATCAAAATCATAAGAAACACTGACGGGCCAGCTCTCTACGCCGACGGGCAGAAGAGTAGGTGGTGCGACAAGAGTGACGTGGGCACCTAATTTGGTGAGCAATAAAACATTCGATCGGGCCACTCGTGAGTGAAGAACGTCACCGACAATTGCAATCCGCAAACCTTGAAGATCTTCACGTCCTTGAGCTAAATGTTTTCTAATTGTGAATGCATCCAGTAGCGCTTGGCTCGGATGTTCGTGCGTTCCATCTCCGGCATTGATCACAGCACCTGACATCCACTCACACGCTGCAAGGCGTGCAGGAGCACCAGATGCTCCGTGGCGAATAATTACCGCATCTGCACCCATGGCCTGCAACGTTTGCGCTGTATCTTTCAGGGATTCACCCTTACTTACGCTAGAGCCTTTTGCAGAGAAGTTAATTACATCTGCAGAAAGTCGTTTTGCGGCTGCTTCGAACGAGATGCGCGTACGCGTTGAATCCTCGGCAAAGAGATTAACAATCGTTCGTCCACGAAGAGTAGGCAGCTTCTTCATCGGTGTATCGCTGACTCTGGCTAACTCTGCAGCGGTATCCAATATCTTTATTGCATCCATGCGACTTATATCGGCGATAGATAGTAGGTGCTTCACTCTGTACCCCCATCTGAAATCTGAACATCGTCCAGGCCATCTAGTTCAGAGAGCAGAACTTTCACTGACTGTGATGTTGAAGTAGGAATGTTTTTTCCGACAAAATCTGCACGAATAGGTAACTCGCGGTGGCCTCGATCAATAAGAACGGCTAGCTGGACTCGCGCTGGGCGGCCAATATCTCCGAGGGCATCTAACGCTGCTCTGATAGTTCTACCTGAGTAGAGAACGTCATCTACAAGAACGACTGTTCGGTTCTCAATTCCTAGAGATGGAATATTGGTCGGCATGAGTGCACGAGGGGCTTTAAGGCGAAGATCATCGCGAAAGAGTGTGGTGTCTAGAGTTCCCACCTGGATGGGCGAGCCTTCGATCTTTTCAATCAGCTCTGCAAGGCGAAAAGCCAGATGAGCTCCACGGGTTGGAATTCCTAACAAAGTTATCTGTGTTGCCCCGTTGTTACGCTCACAAATTTCATGGGCTATACGAGACAAGGCGCGAGATATATCTGGCGCAGGCAGGACAGAACTCATTTAAATCTCCTTCCCCGCCTCGCAGGACGAGTCTTAAAGGATGCGACCGAAGAATACCACCAGCCCTGAAGACTCTGTGGATATCCATGAAGTAGCGCGAGTCAGGATCTCTATCCTGCACCTCATGCTCACCATCGATATGCCAGAGATCCAGAAGAGAATTCGCGCCGCTCGGATATCCCGAGGGTGGAGTTTGGCCGATTTCCAAAGCCACTCCGGCGGGGCCATAACCGCCATCGCGATGGGCTCTTATGAGAGAGGAAGTCGAACGCTTTCAACTCAAAAGTTGATCACCATCTGTAAAGTTCTTGAGATATCACTTTTACACCTCCTTGCGTCAGATCAAGAGTTGGTCAGAGGAGATACAAGCAGCCGCCATATCTACGACCTTCGCGCGCTTCAAGATTTGCCGCAGACTCCCGAGAAGAGCCATCTTCTCTCCTACATTCACCAGATCATCAAAGAACGAGGTGACTGGAAAGGAGCGGTAATCTCGCTAAGAAAGGGCGATATAGAGAACCTCACTCGAATCTTTGAATGCAGTTGCGAAATAAAGAGCACTGGCTACCTTGAATGGTTAGCGGTGCAAGGGATTTCACTGAGAAAAAACTAGAGAGATAGGCTCGATTTAATTGAGGCAATACGACCTAGTACTCCGTGAATATATCCTGCGGAATCATCCGTGCTGAGATCTTTTGCAAGGCTTAACGCCTCATCAATAACGATGGCATCATCTAACTCTGACGCCCAGAGAATCTCGTATATGCCAAGACGCAAGATATTTCGATCAACTGCTGGAAGTCGATCCATATCCCACCCTTGCGCGTAGGTCGTGATTAACTCATCGATCTTACGTTTATTCGCGTGAATGCCCTCAATCAACGACTTTGTATATTCACGAATGGGTCGAGCATCAGGCCCATCCTCTTCGACATCGCGAGAGGCAAGGAGAACAAGTAGATCACTACTGCGGATATCAGATTCGTAGAGCAGGTCTAGCGTCTGTTTCCGCGCTTTACTGCGAGCAGACACTAGTTTGCGCGACCTTGATACGATCCATCACGAGTGTCAACAAGAATCTTCTCATCCTGCTTAATAAAAAGTGGCACCTGAACTTCAATACCTGTCTCAACCGTCGCTGGCTTAGTTCCACCAGATGAGCGATCGCCCTGAAGTCCTGGCTCAGTGTAGGTAACCAACAGTTCCACTGATGCGGGAAGTTCGATGTAGAGAGGATTATTCTCGTGAATAGCAACGATCGCTTCAGTATTTTCTAACATGAAGTTAGCCGCTTCGCCTACCGTGGCTGCGGAGATTGTCATCTGGTCAAAGTTTTCATTATCCATGAAGACAAAATCATCGCCTTCCTTGTAAAGGAAGTTCATCTCTCGCTTTTCTAGAATCGCAACTTCAACTTTGACGCCTGCGTTAAATGTTTTATCTACGACCTTGCCCGTCATTACTTGCTTAAGTTTGGTTCGAACGAATGCTGGGCCCTTACCTGGTTTTACATGCTGAAATTCAACAACAGTCCATAGCTGCCCTTCGATATCTAGGGTCATGCCGTTCTTTAGGTCATTTGTTGTTGCCACAGTAGTGCTCCAGTTCATTGCGACAGCTATTTGCCATCAGCTTCAAGAGGTGCAGTTTACCTCATTGGCGATTACGAAATGAGTGTCTTGAGTGCAGCCAATGCCAACGAGTATGAATTGGGACCAAATCCCCCGATTGTCCCGTTTGCTACCCCTGAGATTACTGAGGTATGTCTAAATTCTTCTCGAGCAAGTGGATTTGATAGATGCACCTCGATAAGTGGTGCTTTTACCAACTCGGCTGCGTCACGAATTGCATATGAGTAATGGGTAAATGCTGCAGGATTGATGATCACAGGGGTGTGTGAGTCCGCCGCCTCGTGCAACCAACCGATAATTGTTGCTTCATCATCGCTCTGTCGCACATCGGCAGTAAATCCGTTGCTCTCTGCTGCGCTACGAATATGTGCCTCGAGTTGTGGGTAACTCATATCGCCATAAATAGATGAGTCGCGAATATCAAGCCTTGAAAGATTCGGTCCATTAATTACTAAAACTTTCATGAGCATACCTTCTCATAAGCGCTCACGAGATTGGCTTGCGCCACATCTGCAATTCGGTCGGTTTTTCCAATCTCTGAAATAGTCACGAAGCGAAGAGTGTTTCCGCGTGACTTTTTATCCATAGACATCAGGGCTCTTAACTCTGGCCAATCCCCTGAGACGTAAGTGATCGGCAGGCCGAGTCCACTCAGCAGCGAGAAGTGAAGGTCACGCACCTCGTCAGTGATTAGTCCAAGCTCGGATTGCAAATGCGCCATGAACGCCAGACCAATTGCTACACATTCACCATGACGTAGAGAGTATTTTGAATGCTTCTCCACTGCGTGACCGAAGGTGTGACCGTAGTTGAGAATCTCACGATCGAAACTCTCTTTAAAGTCACCACTGACAACATCGGCCTTGACCTGGACCGAGCGCGAAATTAATTCTAGGACTAGCGACTTATCGCCACGAACTGATTTCAAATCACGGCTATGCAAGAGAGTAAGTATCTCTGCGTCTCGTATAAATCCAGATTTGACTACCTCTGCCAAACCGGCCGCAAAGTCGCGATCCGAGAGCGTTTCAAACCAAGAAGGATCGATTAAAACAGCGCACGGTGAGTGAAATGAACCGACCAGGTTCTTTCCGTAATCTAGATTTGCACCAGTCTTTCCACCAATCGCCGCATCAACAGATCCAGCAACAGAAGTAGGAATTGCAATCCAATCAATACCTCGAAGGTAGGTCGCTGCCGCAAAGCCGGCAATATCGGTAATTGCTCCACCACCAATGCCAACAACTAAATCACTACGCGTAAAGCCAGAAGCAGCCATCCAATTCCAGAGTTTAAGCAGGATATCTGGACTCTTTCCTTCTTCTCCATCAGGGATGATGCAATATACAAACTCGCACTCCCCTGCCTCCATATTGCCGATCGCAGATCTCATCGATTCTGTTGTAACGATCGCACAACGTGTACGAGATGTGGCAAGCACAGATAATTCATTCCGCCAGTTACAACCTACAAGAACGTCATATTTATGTTCAGCAGTTACGGCAATGACCTTGCTCATGAGTTGACCTCCTTGCTCTTTGACAAAAAAACCGAGATCTCTTGTGCGATCTGTGACGGGGTTCTTGAATCAGTAGATACCGTCAAAGTTGCCAGAGCTTCGTAGATGGGTCGACGTACATTCATCAACTCCTGCCACTTCGCCCTAGGGTTACCGAGCAATAGAGGACGATCGCGATTAAAGCCAATACGTGGAGCAGCGCTGGCAAGTGAGACATCGAGAAAACAGATTGGATCAGATGAATCCCGCAACGCTTCTTCAACTTCGACGTTAATGACTGCTCCGCCACCGAGTGCTAATACTCCATTGAATGAAGAGAGTTCGCGCAAAACAATTTCTCGTTCGAACTCTCTGAAGTAGGGTTCGCCTTTATCAGTGAAAATATCAGATACACGCATTCCAGATTCCTTCTCAATCAGCGCATCTGTATCGGCGAATTCTGCAGATAAGCGTTGTCCTAAGGCTTTTCCGACAGAAGTCTTTCCAGCACCAGGTGGCCCAATCAGGATTACTTGTGGCATCTTACTTAAAACGAAGATGAGCCATATATGACTCAAAGTTTCGTTTCGTCTCCGCAACGCTATCTCCACCAAACTTTTCAAGGACTGCCTCTGCCAGAACTAGCGCCGTCATTGCTTCGCCAACGACTCCAGCTGCAGGAACCGCGCAGACATCAGAACGTTGATTGATTGCCTTAGCAGCTTGACCTGTTGCAACGTCGATCGTATCCAAAGCCTTAGGTACGGTAGAGATAGGTTTCATCGCGATACTCACGCGCAATACTTCTCCGTTAGACATTCCGCCCTCGGTACCGCCGGCACGATCACTGCGACGAACGATTGCCCCAGCCTTGTTATGTTCAATTTCATCGTGCGCCTTAGAACCACGACGAGTTGCCGTTGTGAAACCATCACCGATTTCAACTCCCTTGATTGCCTGGATTCCCATCATCGCGCTTGCCAAACGTGCATCTAGTCGACGATCCCAGTGCACATGTGAACCAAGTCCTGGTGGAAGGTTATATGCCAAAATTTCACAGACTCCACCGAGAGTATCTCCATCAGAATGTGCACTATCAATCTCTGCAATCATCTTTGCACTTGTCTCAACATCTGCGCATCGAACAGGGTCGGCATCAATTCGTGCCATATCGGTATAGGCAGGAAGCTCGGCAGTATCGGGAACACGTACTGTGCCTATTGAGATGACGTGACTCAGGATCGTTATTCCAACGCTCTGTTCTAAAAATGCGCGAGCAACTGCACCGAGAGCAACGCGTGCTGCTGTTTCACGAGCACTTGCTCTCTCCAGAATTGGTCGTGCGTCATCAAAATCATACTTTTGCATTCCGACTAAATCTGCATGTCCAGGACGGGGGCGAGTCAGTGGTGCATTTCGCGCTAAACCCTCTATCTCGCCGGCATCGACAGGATCAGCGCTCATGACTTTTTCCCACTTTGGCCATTCAGAGTTGGCAACCTGAATACTTATGGGGCCGCCTTGACTCTGACCTAAGCGAACGCCACCAATGATGGAGATTTTATCTGCTTCAAAATTCTGTCTGGCGCCACGACCAAATCCAAGTCGACGACGTGCAAGGTGAAAATCAAGAAACGTTGAATCGATTGAAACATGAGCAGGTACACCCTCAATGATTGCCGAGAGAGCTTGACCGTGTGATTCACCTGCAGTTAACCAGCGCATGTGCATATTCTGGCAGATCTATTGGGCGGATGCGTCCCTATTTTGCGATCAAAGTGATGATAGTTCCGACAAATATTGCGGGGGCAAGGGGAATCTTCACCGACTGACGAAATTTTCCTCTGGAGAGATAGAGCGCATAGGCGAATGCAAAGAGACAGACTACGAGTGAGAATCTCTGATAAGTCGCTAGTTCTGGCGGCAAAAGAAAAAGTGCGAGAACGACAATTAACTTCACATCTCCCATGCCTACTCCACAGAAGATAGAGAGGAGAAGACCAATAACCAGAACAATCATTGTCGCTTTCAATTGCCTTCCGACGTCAAAGTTCTGGAGATCAACCGTTGCAAGTCCTGTAACTGCCAACGCTACGACCGCTTTATTGGCAATGCGATGAGTTCTTGCATCAATAACTGCGATCCACCCCAAGATCGGCAAGAGTAAAAGGTGCATCTTCGGAGGGTATTAGGCGACTCGCATCAGGCAGCAATAAAGAGAACGCGATGTGGTTAAAGTTGAGCAAGAACCTCGCGCAGATACTTTGAAAGAGTGGGGCGGTCAATTTCTTCCGGCAACACAAGTGCGAGCTGGTCCAAGCCTTGCCATAAGAGCAACTCTTTACCGTTGATAACTTTTCCAGATCGATCTTCCCATGCTGATGCGAGAACCGTTGGCCATGGCTTATAGATAACATCAAAGAGCAAGCCGGAGAGTTGTTTCGGTAAGTTTTCGGCGAGGATGTCTGCAGCTCCTGCCGGGGTCGTATTTACAACGAGATCATATGAATTGATATCAGGATCATTTACCCATGGGAAGTAATCAAAGGTAGATCTCTCCACGCATCGCTCAAGAGCATCGCGCCGAGTAGAAGTGCGACCCATGATTGAAAGTGTCTGAACGTTTCCATCGAGTGCACCAGCAACTGCTCGCGCAGTTCCGCCAGCCCCCAAGATGAGAGCTCGTGAAATTGTGGAGTAACCGTTCGAGGCTAGAGCAGAGAGAAACCCTGAGCCGTCAGTCGAGGTTGCAAACCATCGACCATCTCTCTTGTATAACGTGTTGATCGAGCCGATACGCGTCGAGAGTTCATCACAAGTGATACCAAGAAGATGCGCCTCTTCCTTTAGCGGCATGGTTAACGAGAAGTAATCAAATGACGATTCATTACTCACAAAGAACTCTTTTAGCGTTCCGCTAGGTACATCTATAGCCTCATAGCTTCCAGAAACACCAATTCGTTCAAAGGCAGCACGATGAAGGGCCGGTGAGAGCGAATGCGAAATAGGAGATCCTAAAACTGCGCCTCTGATCATGGCTTGTCCTCAAACTTTCCCGCTCGTAAATTCTTTTTGTAGAGAACCTTCCAGGTATTGAACTCATCAAGTGATGTAGTAAAACGTGTGTCTTGTGGGGCTACGGTAATGAAGTAGAGCCAATCCCCCGCTGCCGGTGAAAGCGCTGCCTTCATAGCGCTGTTGCCTGGATTACCGATAGGACCAGGAGGAAGACCGTACTTTCTGTAGGTGTTATAAGGTGAGTTGATGAGAGTCGATTTCGTGCTTAAGAAAATGTTGCCACGTGATTCCATAATGTAATGCACGGTGGAATCCATCTGCAACGGCATACCAATCTTTAAGCGGTTATAGATCACTCGCGAAACTTTCTCGAAGTCACCATCGCCACCTTCAGCCTGGATGATGGAAGCGATAGTCAGAAGTTCCTGCGGCGAATACTTTGACTCTGCTGACAGGTACCCAACCTTTACCGCCTCTGACAATCCACGTGTAACCATCTGCTCTAACGCTACCTCAGCTTTTGTGCCTTGCGCGAAACTGTATTGCGCAGGAAAGAGAAGCCCTTCTAATTTGGTAAATGGTTTTGGGATCACAGCACCCGCAAAGGCTGCCTTTACTTCATCTTGTGGATAGCCCGCATCTACAAAGAGTTTCTTTATCTCGCTGATCCACGCGCCTTCGGCTACTGCGATGAGACCAGCAATTCTCTTGCTATCAAGTAGTTGTTCAAGTGCCTGTTCTGCGCAAATCTGCGTATCAATCATGTGGACACCCGGTGCAATTAGCTGCGCCTTTGGATCTGCCACAGCCAACCTAAAGAAAGCTTCCGATGAAGCGGTTACATCTTTGTCAAATAGTTCACGAGCGATCTCTAAGCCTGTCTCTCCTGCACCAACATCAATAGAAACTGTTTTGGGTTTTGACTGCGTATCGCATGCAAAATCCGCCGCCGCTCTAGGACCCGACTTGATAAGTGAAAGCGAGTAGATGGCGAGCAGACTCACGAGCAGGGCAGCGATGACACGGATCAACGGACGTTTATTCACGGTCTTTAGCCAATCCCGATTCCAAGATCACAACTGCAGATTGTGAATCTATCTTCTTGCGTTGATCTTTAGCGTTGACGCCAGCCTGAGAGAGCGAGCTAGAGGCCGACGAAGTTGTCAGTCTCTCATCTATGAGTTCTACAGGGCAGGAAACTATTTCAGTGAGCATTTCCGAAAACGCCAGCGCTTTGCTCGTTGACTCTGAATGTTCTCCCGAAAGATGCAAGGGCAATCCGACATAAATTTTTCTCGGCTCATACTCGCTACACAAGTGAAGAATCGACTGCTTTAACGCAGGATTCTTTGTTGATAGAAATTCAAGAGGTGTGGCGAGAATTCCGTCGGGGTCACAAACTGCAACACCTATTCGAACATCTCCATAATCAAAGGCGAGTCGACGACCCAGCCGAGACATTATTTACCTGCGATCGCTAGTTCGATCGCCTCAAGGGCTGCAGCGATCTTTGAAAGATCGTTTCCGCCGCCTTGCGCGAAATCATCCTTACCACCGCCGCCGCCACCGAGTATTGCACTTCCAAGTTTTACCAAAGCACCCGCTCTGATGCCACCTGCTCTTGCATCGTCACTGACGGCAACAACCAAGACAATCTTCTCTTCCACAACGCTGGTCAAGGCAACAACTGTATTTGAATTTCTAGCCCGCAGATCAAGTGCGATCAATCTCAAGTTATCTGCTGCTATTCCATCCACGAGTGAACCAACAACTACGGTAGTTCCATTAACGATCTTCGCAGTCGAGATTAGGCTGACAGCGCTCTCCATTGCCGATGCGGTACGTAGCGTAGATAACTCTTTCTCAATATCGCGCATCTTTGAGACAAGATCGTTAATTCGTGACGGGAGTTCTTCAACGCGAGCACCCTTAATGATCTGAGTAAGTGAATTGAGAAGGACATGTTCGCGCGCTAGGAACTGATATGCATCAGCGCCTACAAGGGCTTCAACACGTCGTACTCCAGCGCCAATTGAAGATTCAGAGAGAAGTTTAACTACGCCGAGTTGGCCGGATCTATGCACGTGCGTTCCGCCGCAAAGCTCACGTGCCCAATCTCCAACGCTGACGACACGAACACGGTCGCCATACTTTTCACCGAAGAGAGCCATAGCTCCAAGTTTCTTCGCCTCATCCTGTGACATTACCTCTGCCGTTACAGCGAGATCGTCTAGGAGTAGAGCGTTTACTCGAACTTCCACCTCATCTAGAACACCGTCAGAGAGTGCTCCTGTTGCAGGGAAATCAAAGCGGAAACGTCCTGGTGAATTTTCAGAGCCCGCTTGGGTTGCTGTCTCACCAAGAATTTCGCGAAACGCTTTATGAACCATATGTGTCGCTGTGTGTGCGCGAGAGATTGCATTGCGTCGCTCTTGATCGATGAGAGCAACACTTGTTTGACCTACTTCGATTGCACCAGAGAGCACGCGCCCGCGGTGGATGGATACTCCAGGAACCGGAGTCTGCACATCATCAATTTCTACAACAGTGCCATCACCGAGGGTGATTGTTCCGCCATCAGCGAGCTGTCCGCCGCCTTCTGCATAGAACGGTGTGCGATCTAAAATGATCTCTACATCATCACCGGCTTGAGCGCTCTTGGTTCCCACTCCATCAACCAAAATTGCATTGACGCGAGACTCAGTTTGAGTCTGCGTATATCCAACGAACTCTGTAGCACCTGAAGCATCGGCGATCTTCTTATATTCACTGAGATCTGTATGTCCGCTCTTCTTTGCACGAGCATCAGCCTTTGCACGATCACGTTGTTCTTTCATGAGTCGCGTAAAGCCAGTTTCATCAACTTCTAGGCCGACTTCGCGAGCCATCTCAAGTGTGAGATCAAATGGGAAACCATAGGTGTCGTGAAGTTTAAATACATCGTCGCCGCTCATCTGCGTAGCCTTCGTCGCCTTTACAGCGCTGGCAGCCATATCAAAGATCGCAGTACCGCTTTTGAGAGTCTGCAAGAAACTCGCTTCCTCGGATGCGCTCACAGATAAAATACGTGCTGAGTCGGTGACCAATTCAGGATACTGCGGACCCATTGCACCGATGGCAGCTTGCGTAAGAGTTGCCATGCTCGGATCGTTAGTTCCAAGAAGTCGCATATTTCTAATTGTTCTACGCATCATGCGACGCAAGACATAACCGCGACCTTCGTTGCCTGGAGTGACACCATCGCCGATCAACATGGCAGCGGTGCGTGCGTGATCTGCAATAACGCGGAGTGAGATATCAGATTTCTCATTCTTGCCGTACTTCACACCCGAGAGTTCAGAAGCCTTCGAGAGGATCTGCATTGTTGTATCAATTTCATAAATGTTCTCAACACCTTGCAAGAGCGCAGCCATTCGCTCAAGACCTAGACCTGTATCAATACTCTTTGCTGGGAGTTCACCAAGAATTGGATAACCATCTTTACCGCCACCTGCACCGCGTTCGTTCTGCATGAAGACTAAATTCCATACTTCAAGATATCGATTCTCATCAGCAATCGGCCCGCCATCGATACCGTAGGCAGGTCCGCGATCGTAATAAATTTCAGAACAAGGACCGCAGGGTCCAGGAACGCCCATTGACCAGAAGTTATCGGCCATATCGCGGCGCTGAATTCGCTCTAGCGGAACACCAATCTTATTATGCCAAATATCGGCAGCCTCATCGTCATCGAGATAAACGGTTACCCAGAGACGTTCTTCTGGAAATCCATATCCCCCATCAGATACTGGCTTTGTGAGTAACTCCCATGCCAGTGCAATTGCACCTTCTTTGAAGTAATCACCGAAGGAGAAGTTGCCACACATTTGGAAGAAGGATGCATGTCTTGTTGTCTTTCCTACTTCATCAATATCTAAGGTGCGGACACATTTTTGAACTGATGTTGCACGCTTGTATGGAGGTGTTACTTCTCCGAGGAAGAATGGCTTAAATGGAACCATTCCCGCATTAACAAGGAGCAGGTTTGGGTCGTCGGCAATAAGAGATGCCGAAGGAACAACGGTATGGGTTAACCCCTGAGAGTTTCCAGATTCAAAAAAGCGCAGCCAACGTGCGCGGATCTCTGCTGATTCCACGAACTACACTCACTCAGCCTTCTTCTTCTTTTTTGAGCGAGACTTATTCGCCTGAGCTGCTGTGATGAGCGCTCCAGCCACCTTTATCGCTGGCCCACCTTTATCCATAAAATCTGTGGCAGTCTCAGTAACCTTTGTCGTTACCTCTTCAACATTCTTTGTAATCTTTGCAAAAGATGCGAGTGGGCTATTAATCAACTCAAGAGTACGTGTGGATTCCTGAATCAATGGCGCGGTATCTTCGGTGAGAACTTTCAGAGAGGCGCTAGCTTCGTCGATAAACTTGCTGACACGTAGACCCATATACGCCAGTGAGATTGCGATAGCCAAGAGAGCAACCGCACAGATGATCGTTGCAATTCCGCCTGGACCCATCTTTCACACCTTTCGCTAAAACACGCATAAGCGCGTTATGTTGTAAGCCTACCCGATCGCCTATGAAGCAGGGGTCTCTGGCTTGAAATCCATTCCACTCTCTTTGCGTTGAGCAGCGGTAATTGGAGTTGGTGCGCCGGTGAGTGGATCGCCGCCACTTGCCGTCTTTGGAAATGCGATCACTTCACGAATCGAATCACTTCCAGTTAAGAGTGCACAGACACGATCTAGACCGAGGGCAATTCCACCATGTGGAGGTGGACCGTAGTTGAAGGCCTCCAGTAAGAATCCAAATTTACTATTCGCTTCTTCATCACTTAGACCTATGACGCGAAAGACTTCTTTCTGAATCTCTTTATCGTGAATACGAATTGATCCTCCGCCAAGTTCAGTTCCATTAAGAACAATGTCATAGGCGTAAGCAAGTGCGTTGGCAGGATCTTTTGAGAAAGTCTTTGTAAATTCTGGCTTAGGTCCAGTAAATGGATGGTGAACGGCTGTCCATCCACCGTTTTCTGTGGGTTCAAACATTGGAGCATCAACTACCCATAAGAACTTCCATGCGCCCTCTTCAATCAGGTTACATCTCTTACCAATTTCAAGACGCACGGCACCAAGAAGAGCTTGTGAGGATGCGCGATCGCCGGCTGCAAAGAAGATGGCATCGCCATTTTTCGCACCAACTACGGATGCGATACCAGTCTGTTCCTCTGGTGAAATATTTTTAGATACCGGCCCTCCGAGAGTGCCATCCTCATTGAGAAGAATGTAGGCAAGTCCCTTTGCTCCACGCGCCTTAGCCCAATCCTGCCACGCATCTAATTCACGACGAGGTGAGCCTGCTCCGCCTGGCATAACGACAGCACCAACATAATCAGCTTGGAAAACTCTAAATGGTGTCTTGGCGAAGAACTCAGTGACTTCAACCAGTTCATTTTCAAAACGGAGATCAGGTTTATCTGAGCCGAAACGATTCATTGCATCCAAATAAGTCATATGTGGAATCGGTGTTGGAATTGTGTAGCCAACGCTATCTTTCCAAACATCTACAAGAATTTTTTCAGCAACAGCGATTATGTCTGCTTGATCAATAAATGACATTTCAATATCGAGCTGAGTAAATTCAGGTTGGCGATCTGCGCGGAAATCCTCATCTCGGAAACAACGCGCAATCTGGTAATAACGTTCCATGCCGGCAACCATGAGAAGCTGCTTAAAGAGTTGTGGAGATTGAGGCAGCGCATACCAGCTACCAGGCTGCAGACGCACTGGAACGAGGAAGTCGCGGGCACCTTCAGGTGTTGATCTAGTGAGATATGGGGTTTCTATCTCAAGAAAATCAAGATCATCCATTGCGCGACGAATTGCAGATGTCACGCGAGAGCGAAGACGAAGATTTGATGCTGGGCCTTCTCGACGTAGATCTAGGTAGCGATAGCGAAGTCGAACTTCTTCTGAGATATCTGATTCAACTCCGGTGTCGACAGGAAATGGCAGCGGGGCAGATTCGCTGAGCACGGTGATGGAATCGCCCATCACTTCTATTGCACCAGTAGGAAGTGCTGAATTCTCGTTACCTGATGGGCGAGCAACTACTTCACCAGTAATTGCTAAACACCATTCTGCGCGAAGTGATCCTGCTAAAACTTCATCGCGGATTACAACCTGAACAGAACCTGTCGCATCGCGTAGATCGATAAATGCAACGCCGCCATGATCTCGACGTCGCGCTACCCAGCCGGCGAGTGTGACTGTCTGACCCGCGTGACTGGCACGAAGGGATCCGGCATCATGGGTACGAATCATTACTTTCAACTACTTTCTATCGAATAACTAAGCGTGCGCGGAAAGGGCTTTTCCTAGATCGCTAATCTTAACCGAGGATAGTTCGCCATCTTTCATTCGCTTGAGCTCGACAGCGCCAGTAGTTAACTCGGTCTCCCCCAGAACTATCGCAAATGCGCTGCCTGACTTATCCGCAGCCTTCATCGCACCCTTGAGGGCGCGATCTCCGAAGGCTATTTCAACCTTAAATCCACTCTGCCTGAGATCTTGGGCGACTGAAAGAGCCATCTCTTTTGCAGGATGGCCTAAAGGAATAATGAAGAGATCGCTTGCGAATTGATTCTCAACTAAAACACCTTCTGCCTCTGCCGCCAAAAGAATTCGATCCACTCCAAGGCCGAAACCAATTCCCGACAGATCAGCGCCACCTAGCGTCTCCATTAATCCGTCGTAACGTCCGCCGCCACCAATGCCAGATTGCGCACCGAGATCTTCGTGAATAAATTCAAAGGTGGTGCCGGTGTAGTAATCCAATCCGCGAACCATCCGAGGATTTAGCGTGTAGTTGATGCCCAGCGCATCTAAGTAACTACATACCTGAGAGAAATTCTCGCGTGAAGCGGCAGAGAGATAATCCATTAATAACGGAGCGGTCGACATTTTCTTTCGGACCTCTTCACGCTTATCGTCAAAGAGTCGCAAAGGATTAATCTCAGCACGTGCTTGTGTGGCCTCATCAAGATCGAGGGTCCTTAAGAATGCAACAAGGTCAACTTTATGTGCGGCTCTAGATTCGGCATCCCCGAGTGAGGTGATCTCAAGACGATACTTCTCCAAGCCAATATTTTTAAACGCGGTATCTGCAAGGGCGATGATCTCTGCATCAATTGCCGGGTCATCTAGACCAATGGATTCAACTCCTACTTGGTAGAACTGTCGGTAGCGACCAGCTTGAGGACGCTCTGCCCGAAAGAAGGCACCAGAATAAAAAACTTTTACCGGCAGTTGACCGCGATCAAGTGAATGTTCGATGACAGCACGCATCACACCAGCAGTTCCTTCAGGGCGTAAAGTGATTGACCTTCCGCCGCGATCCTCAAATGTGTACATCTCTTTACTGACCACATCGGTAGATTCACCGACGCCACGGGAGAAGAGGTTTGTATCTTCAAAGACCGGCAACTCCATCAGTTGATAGCCAGCCGCTTTCGCTGGAGCGATCAGCTGGTCGCGGATCCATTCAAAACTGGCCGAGCGAGGCGGAACGTATTCACTGACACCTTTGGGTGCTTGTATTTGTTCGCGCTTCATGAGCGTAATTGTTTCAGATAAGGATTAGTTCTGCGCTCATATTCAATTGTTGTGTCCGGTCCATGTCCCGGAAGAACGCGTAAATGATCTCCCAGAGGCAAAATTTTCGTCATCAGCGTTCGTTGCATAGCCTCTTGCGAACCAGATGGCAGATCAGTTCTTCCAATTGAGCCTGCAAAGAGAACGTCACCGCTGATCAAGATTTCGTCATTGACTGTAAACATCAACGATCCCGCTGTATGTCCTGGCGCGTGAATCGCTGTGATATTCAATCCAACAGCTTCGAATTTCTGATTGTTCTTTAGTTCAAGGACTTGTGAGGGTTCATTCCACGTCGTGCCACTTAATGCGGAGATGAACTCTTCGCCATGAACAATTTCTGGATGTAGTAGCGCTCTGCGATCTTCGCTATGGATATAGGCAGGAATTCCATAGCCATCCGCTAAAGGAATTACAGAGAAAGTATGGTCGAGATGGCCATGCGTAAGCAGAACTGCTACGGGCTTGAGCCCCTCTTCTTCGACGATCATCTCGATCTCTGCGCTGATATCTGGCATGCCGGGATCAACAATGATGCACTCGGAACCTTTTTCAGCGGCCAAGATCCAACAGTTGGTCGCATACATAGGGGCGGGATGGACTCGAATCAGCATCTCTCACCCCAAGGCTTCATTTCACACGCTCAATTTTTGAGGCGGTAGTAAGACAGGGTACCTTTGACCTCCCATCATCACCTGCATTAACGAAGGCATCACTGCCGACGCGCTGAAAGGAAAACTCATGAGCGAACAGAACCCACTTCCATCCCAGGTAATTCCACAGGTAAGTGCGGCATCAGCACTCATTGGAGATCCTTCAGCCTTTGGTCGAGTCGCAGAAGATGGAACCGTATATGTCCGCACAGCAGCAGGTGAAAAAGCAGTCGGTTCATATCCAGGTAAGAGCGCTGAAGAAGCGCTGGCATATTTTGTTCGTAAATTTGAGGCGCTCGCCTCTGAGGTTGCACTCACAGCAGCGCGCATCACTTCTGGCGCAATGGTTCCAGATGATGCATACGAGGCGGTAAAGAAACTTCGTCAGCAAGTTCGTGAACTCAATGGCGTCGGAGATCTCGATGCGCTCGCTGCATCTGTTGAGCAGATTGAACCACTCATTGAAGGTCACCGAGAGAAGTTTGAAGCGAAGAAAGAAGCAGAAGCTCTTGCAAAGGCTGCTCGTCGCGAGCAAGTTCTCGTCGAGAAAGAAAAGATCGTCGCCGAATCTGAATCTCTTGCCCTTTCAGAGAATTGGAAAGTTACTGGTGAACGCCTTAAGACTCTTCTTGAAGAGTGGAAGAGCGCACCTCGTCTAGATAAGAAGACTGATGGCGATCTATGGAAACGTTTCTCTACCTCCCGAAATAAGTTTGATAAGCGTCGCCGTACACACTTCGCATCCCTTGAGGCGACTGCGAGCGTAGTTTCTGCTGCAAAGATTGCGATTGTCGAAGAGGCTGAGAAGTTGGCGACCTCTACTGATTGGGTCGCTACTGCTCGTCGATTCAAGGTCCTAATGGATTCTTGGAAGGCCGCCGGTCGCGGAAAGCCAAAAGATGATGCCAAGCTCTGGAGCCGTTTTAAGACCGCGCAAGATACTTTCTTTGCGGCTAAGAATGCTGATCTAGAAAAGCGCGAAGTTTCCATGACTGCAAATCTAGAAAAGCGTGAAGCACTCCTACCTAAGATCGAAGCGCTCGTTCCATTTACTGATGTCAAGGTAGCAAAGAATGAATTCCGCGATTTGATGCGCGAATGGGAGAAGATCGGTATTACTCCTCGCGATAAGCGTGCTGCAATGGATGCGCGTGTACATGCAGTTGAGAGTGCTATCAAGGCTGCTGAATCTGAACTCTGGCGCAAGAGTGATCCTGCCGCCAAGGCTCGGGCTGCAGATGTTGTAGCCCAACTATCTGCTGCTATCGCAAATTACGAATCAGTTGCCGCCAAGGCTAAGGCTGCCGGTAACGATAAGAAGGCTAAGGAAGCTTCCGAATCTGCAGAGGCGCGCAAAGTATGGCTGGCTGAAGCAGAGAAGAATCTCGCCGAGTTTAGCTAATTCTTAGTTTCGATAGACGTCATAGACGCCTTCAACGCTTCGAACTGCCGTTAATACCGAATCAAGATGAGTGGCATCTGCCATTTCAAAAGTGAACTTAGATATCGCAACGCGATCCTTAGATGTCGATACTGATGCGCTCAGGATATTTACGTGTTGCTCAGAGAGCGCACGAGTGACATCTGCCAGTAGCCGTGCTCTATCAAGTGCTTCCACCTGAATATTTACCAAGAATAATGAACCGGCTCCCGCCAACCATCGAACTTTAACAATTCGCTCAGATTGGTTATCACGCAAATCATCGCTATTGACGCAATCGCTGCGATGTACCGATACGCCACTGCCCTTAGTGATAAACCCAAGAATTTCGTCCCCTGGAACGGGTGTGCAGCAACGTGCAAGTTTTACGAGCACATCCCCCACTCCTTCGACCTCAATTGAAGTGCTAGATCTGCGAGTAGTTGGAACTCCCGTCGGAATGTTCTCAATGGTCTCTTCTGGGTGCGAATCTTCGCCACCCATTGCCGTAACCAACTTTTCAATGATGGATGCCGCAGATACATGGCCATCACCGACAGCGCTGTAGAGAGAATCAATATCTGGGTAATGAAGATCATGTGCCAGCTCCAAAAGAGCATGACCTGCAAATATCTTCTGCAAGGGCAGGCCCGCTTTACGCATCTGTCGCGCAATTGATTCACGGCCGGCATCAACTGCTTCTTCGCGACGCTCTTTAGAGAACCATGCTTTGATCTTAGAACGTGCCCGAGGACTCTTCACAAAGTTGAGCCAATCTCGACTTGGACTTGCTGTGAGTGACTTGTTTGTCACCACTTCAACAACGTCACCGTTCGAAAGTTTTGTTTCCAGTGGAACAAGTCGTCCATTTACCTTTGCACCAGCACAGCGATTTCCAACATCTGTATGTACTGAGTACGCAAAATCAACAGGTGTTGATCCACCAGGAAGTGCGATCACACTCCCCTTAGGTGTAAAAACGAATACTTCAGGACTTCCTAGATCGAATCTAAGGGCTTCGAGAAATTCAGAAGGATCTTCAGTCTCTTTCTGCCACTCGTGAAGTTGTTTCAACCAGAGCATTTCAGGTGTGTGTGCGCCGGATTCACCGCCGTCTTTATATTTCCAGTGGGCAGCAATACCGAACTCCGCGCGAGAGTGCATCTCATAGGTACGAATCTGAATCTCTACCGCTTTACCACTAGGGCCGATCACCGTCGTATGCAGCGATTGATAGAGATTGAATTTGGGCATTGCGATGTAATCCTTGAAACGACCGGGAACTGGGCTCCAGCGTGCGTGTATTGATCCGAGAACGGCATAACAATCTCGTACATCATTTACCAAAACACGAATGCCAACGAGGTCATAAATATCATTGAACTCACGACCGCGAACCACCATCTTTTGATAGACGCTAAAGAAATGCTTCTGTCGCCCCGTAACAGTTGCTTCGATCAAGTCATGCTTCAAATCGACATTGACAGCGTCAATAACTTCCTGCGTAAGTGCCTGGCGCGCAGGACTACGTTCTGCAACCAGCCGAGAGATTTCAGCAAACTTCTTAGGTTCTAGAACTTCAAAACTCAGATCTTCAAGTTCCCACTTGAGTGCATTCATTCCAAGGCGATGCGCAAGGGGCGCATAGATATCAAGAGTTTCGCGCGCTTTTCGCAGAGCGGTCTCAGCCGAAACAAACTTCCAGGTACGTGCGTTATGTAGTCGATCCGCCAATTTGATTACCAGGACTCGGATATCGCGTGACATCGCGATCACCATCTTGCGTACCGTCTCAGCCTCTGCGGTTGGTCCGTACGTCAATTTATCTAGCTTGGTAACGCCATCCACCAAGGCAGCAATCTGATCTCCAAAATCAACACGCAACTGATCTAACGAGTAAGGCGTATCTTCAACAGTGTCATGGAGCAGTGAAGCAATAATCGTCTCTTGATCAAGGCCAAGTTCAATCAGAATCTGAGTGACCTCAACGGGATGGGTGATGTAATCCTCGCCCGATTTACGAGTCTGTCCTATGTGGGCAGTTCGCGCGACATTAAAGGCACGTTCAACCTCTGATACATCAGCCTGCGGATGATGTTCTTGCAGCCCAGTAATGAGGGGCTTCAGAAGTGCATCCATTGGATCTATCTCTACTTGCGGCCTTTGCGCTTTGGTTGATTACGAGGTCCACGTCGCTCACTCACATCAGCGGTAGCAATCTGCACAGATGAAGAAGTAGCAGTTGTTCCTACAGCTGCCGTTCCACGAGCCTGAACTCGCTTTGCTAAAGCAATCATCGCTGGCTCTTTCTCGCGCAACTGCGCAAGAACCCCTGGAGCGATAAAGACAGAAGAGTATGAACCAACAAGCATTCCGATAAAGAGCGCTAGTGAAATATCTTTGAGTGTTCCTGCTCCGAGTAGTCCGCCACCGATGAAGAGAATTGCTCCTACTGGAAGTAGTGCAATCACCGTGGTGTTAATTGAGCGGACAATTGTCTGGTTCACAGCCAAGTTTGTTGCTTGGGTAAATGTCTGCTTACTTGTTGATGTAATCGAACGAGTGTTCTCTCGAACCTTGTCGAAGATAACCACCGTGTCGTAGAGCGAGTAACCCAGAATCGTCAAGAATCCAATGACCGTTGCCGGGGTGACATCAAAACCAATAAGAGCGTAAATACCAACAGTGATAAGAACATCGTGAAGAACTGCGACAAGGGCCGCCAAGGCCATTTTCGGTTCAAAAGTCATCGCAAGGAAGAGCAAAATCACGATGATGAATGCGAGAAGTCCATAGAGAGCCTTCTTAGTAATTTCTTTACCCCAAGATGGTCCAATGAGCTGTGTATCAATATCTGCAGCGCTCACACCAAATGTAGAAACTATTGCGGCTTCAACGGAATCAGATTGTGCGTTGGTGAGTGAACCAGTTTGTACACGAATCTTATCTTCGCCGATCTTCTGAATGATGAGTTCGCCAGAAATACCAGTTGATTCAACTGCTGTTCTTGCTTGTTCGACTGTGGCAGTTGTTGTTGGGAATGTATAGGCAGACCCACCCTTGAACTCAATACCAAGGTGAAGTCCTTGCAGAGTTAACGCACCAATTGAGAGCAAGGTGAAGAGTGCAGAAACGAGGTACCAGCGCTTTGCATTGCCAACGATGTTGATTGAGGTTTCACCTGAGTAAAGGCGACCACCAAGACCTTTGATTGATGACATGTTATGCCTCCACGGTAGAAGTTGTTCGAGTAACGCCGGAACTCTTATCAGAGAGACCGGAGAAACGATGGCCTGAACTGAAGAATTTCGTACGCGCCAAAATTGTCATGAGTGGCTTTGTGAAGATGTAAACAACCAATAGATCCACAAGCGTTGTTAATCCGAGCGCAAATGCGAATCCGCGTACGCTACCAACAGCAAAGAAGTAGAGCAGCACTGCAGCAATGATCGATACAGCATCGGCTACCAGGATCGTATGACGAGCCTTTACCCAGCCACTTTCCACAGCCGAACGCAACGAACGACCTTCACGAATTTCATCGCGTATTCGCTCGAAATAGACCACGAAGGAGTCGGCCGTAATACCGATAGCAACGATGATTCCGGCAATTCCTGCAAGGGTAAGTGTGAATCCGATGATCTCGCCTAGAACCAGCGCCAAGAGATAGATCATCACAGCTGCCACTGCAAGAGAACCTGTAACCACAATTCCTAGACCGCGATAGTAGAAGAAGGAATAGAACGTAACTAGGATTAGACCAATAGCTCCCGCTAGAAGACCAGCGGTGAGTTGCTCAGATCCAAGCGTTGGTGAAACTTGCTGAACCTCTCCGCGATCAAAGGCCAGTGGAAGTGCACCGTACTTGAGAACATTTGCTAAATCCTGTGCCTCAACTTGGGTAAATGAACCTGTGATTTGCGCGGTTCCGGATGGGATTGCTTCATTAATTCGAGGAGATGATTGAACAAGCCCATCGAGCACGATCGCTACTTGATTTGTAGGTTCAGGTAAAGAAGTCACTCGTGCGGTCAACGCACCAAATGCACTTGTTCCTTCGCCGTTAAATGTAAGTGAAACGCTCCACGCGCTTCCAGCCTGTGTGTCGATTCCAGCAGATGCTTTAGAAATCTGGCGTCCGAGAACTTCGGCTGGAGCCAAGATGTACTTGGTACCACCATCTTTGGAACACGCTGTAATTGCCGCTGCAGGATCATCAGTGCCAGTTCCCTGCAAACTCGCAGCATCGGTACAGTTCAGATTGGCGAAAGCTTGATTGATTGCATCCGAAACACCTGCAACAGGTGTTGCAACTGTCGAAGTATCTGCTGACGCAGGAACACCTAAGCCAGAGGCAAGCACCTGACGGAAGCGAAGTTCTGCAGTCTGACCGACAAGATCGACCACACGTCGACCATTCTCGCCCGGAACTGAAATTACGATCTGGCGGTTTGTTCCGCTTCCCTGTGCCGTCACTTCACTCTCTGCAACACCAAGTGAATTAACGCGCTGGCGAATAATTTCGACGGCTTGGTCAATAGCCTCTGTTGTCACTTCATTTCCAACGGTTGATGCTCGTGGCTGCAGAGTCACGCTTGTGCCTCCGCGGAGATCAAGACCTAGGCGAACTGATGTCGCATCAGTGATGAAGGAGGTTGCGCCTAGACCGACCAAAATCAGGGCCAGTATCGCCAAGGCGCGGCCTGGACGGCCAGAACTCTTTACAACTTTATTAGGTGTGGACATAAGAGCAGAGTCTAGGCCACGCGAGGCAGTGCTTAGATCAATCTGAGGTGGGATCAAAAAGGGTGGCAAGGCTGGGCGGCACGCTGCGACCCAAGTGGGTATAGCCCAACGCCGTTGCGACTCGACCCCGTGGGGTACGAGCCATAAAGCCATTACGAACTAAGAATGGTTCAGCGACTGATTCAACGGTCTCGGTCTCTTCACCTACGGAAATAGCGAGTGTAGAAAGTCCTACTGGTCCCCCATTAAAACGATCAATAAGAGCAATCAACACTGAGCGATCGAGGCGATCTAAACCTTGCTCGTCGACCTCATACATTTCAAGAGCTTCTTGCGCGTGGTCATGAGAGAGTGAATGAGATCCCTTAACTTGGGCGTAGTCACGAACACGCCTTAATAACCTATTCGCTATACGAGGTGTTCCACGAGATCTTCCCGCAATTTCTGCGACCGCTTTCTTATCGATTGTCAGATTAAGTAGCTGCGCACTTCGCGTGATGACATGTTCTATCTCGGCAACATCATAAAAATCAAGATGAGCCGTAAAGCCAAAGCGATCACGCAATGGACTTGGTAACAAACCTGCTCGAGTTGTTGCACCAACTAATGTGAAATGCGGTAGTTGTAATGGAATTGCAGTTGCGCCTGGGCCCTTGCCTACTACAACATCAACTCGGAAATCTTCCATCGCTAAGTACAGTAGCTCTTCAGCTGGACGAGGTAGGCGGTGGATTTCATCTAGAAAGAGGATTTCGCCTTCAACTAACGATGACAAGATCGCTGCGAGATCACCGGCATGTGTGATCGCTGGTCCACTGGTAATTCGGATCGGCGTTGACATCTCCGAGGCGAGAATCATGGCAAGAGTTGTCTTTCCCAATCCTGGCGGACCAGAGAGCAAGATGTGGTCGGCTGCCGCGCCGCGATTACGCGCAGCGGTGAGAAGAACATCTATCTGGTCACGCACTCGATGCTGGCCAATAAATTCCTTGAGCGACTTAGGTCGTAGTGCATTCTCGGATAACGATTCATCAGTTGCCGCTGCCGGATTAACTAAACGGTCTGCTGGCTCGGTCATGATTTACCGCCTGCCAGCGCTGCTTTAAGAAGTTCAGAAAGATCAGAATGTGCTGGATCTAATCCACGGTTTGCATAATCAATTGCAACGATTGAGATTGTGGAATCTGCCTCACGTGCTGAATAACCTAATGAAATCAAGGCCCCTGAAAGCTGCTCACGCCACATTGGCTGTGAAGAAGAGACCGATGTTCCTGATGATCCTGATCGCGATAACTTCCCCTTGAGCTCAAGCAGAATTCGTTGTGCACCTTTCTTGCCGATGCCCGGAACGCCCGAAAGAATAGTTACCGATTCGGATTCAACCGCGTCCGCCAATTGTTCTGGCGAGAGATGGGCCAGGATTGAAAGTGCAACGCGAGGACCAATTCCACTTACTGTTTGAACAAGTTCGAAGGTCTCTCTCGATGGCGAATCGAGGAAACCATAGAGAGTCATAGAATCTTCACGAACAACCATTGATGTATGCACGGTAAGTGAATTTCCGAGAGTTAGCGTTGTAGCGGCCACCGGTGTGACATGAATGAGATACCCAACACCAGCGACTTCAAGGATGATGCGATCACTATTTATGGAACGTATCGTCCCTGTGAGTTGAGCAATCATCGCTTCACCAATTTCGAAATTCTCGTTTTCTCAGCACGTACTGCTTGCTCAATCTTACTAGTGGCACTGCCACGCCATAGATTGCAGATTGCCAGCGCCAGTGCATCAGTACTGTCGACAGGCTTAGGTGCTTCCTTTAACGAGAGAATTCTTACGACCATGTCAGCCACCTGTGACTTGTTTGCTCGTCCATTTCCTGTCACCGCTGCCTTGACTTCACTCGGCGTGTGCATCACCACAGGGATCCCACGTTTAGCAGCGAGTAAAAGGGCGATGCCTGCTGCTTGGCCGGTTCCCATCACGGTGCGAACATTGTGTTGCGAGAAAACTCGTTCTACAGCAATGACATCGGGACGATGCTTATCAAACCAATCAATCAGTGCCGCCTCGAGTTCGAGCAATCTCTGCTCTAGCGGAAGTTGGGTGGAAGTTTGAATCACACCGACATCAACAAGTTCTAATTGAGCGCCAGCAGATCCCTTAACGACTCCAATTCCACAGCGAGTCAGCCCAGGGTCTACACCCAGAACGGTCCGGCTGGTCTGTTGGCTCATAACTATCAAGCCTAGAACCTAGAAAGAGAAGGCTAGGAAAGGCTCGCCATAACTTCATCAGATACATCGAAGTTACTGAAGACGTTCTGCACATCGTCGAGTTCCTCGATTGCATCAATAAGTTCGAATACTTTCTGAGCACCTTCGGCATCAAGTGGAATACTCATTGAAGGCAAGAATGAAGAATCGGCAGATTCATAATCAATGCCACTTGTCTGCAACGCTGTACGCACAGTTACAAGATCGGATGCCTCGCACACGACTTCAAATGACTCACCAAGATCATTTACTTCTTCAGCTCCTGCATCCAGTACCGATTCAAGAATCGACTCTTCCGATACTCCATCTTTCTTTGCAACGATGATTACTCCCTTGCGATTAAAGAGATAAGCAACTGAGCCAGGATCTGCCATGGACCCACCATTGCGTGTAACCGCCACACGAACTTCTGAGGCTGCGCGATTACGATTATCAGATAGACATTCGATCATCAGCGCTACGCCATTAGGGCCATATCCCTCATACATAATCGTTTGGTAATCAGCACCACCCGATTCGAGTCCAGCTCCACGCTTAACTGCGCGGTCAATATTGTCAGCCGGCATCGAGTTCTTCTTAGCTTTGGCGATCGCATCAAAGAGAGTTGGATTTCCATCAAGATCGGCTCCACCATTTCGCGCGGCAACTTCGATCGCCTTAATCAACTTAGCGAAATTTTTAGCACGACGGCCATCAATGACAGCCTTCTTATGTTTAGTCGTTGCCCATTTGGAATGGCCTGACATGTGACGAACCCCTTTATTGAAGAAATACTGCCCTTACTTTATCGCTACTTACAGACCTCATCAAAAAAGTATCGATGAACTGCCAAATCATGCGTGAGTTCTGGGTGGAACGAGGTAGCCATGAGGTGTTTCTGTCTCACTGCGACAGGATGCTTCTCCCCCGTAGGTGTAGTCACAGAGCTAATGACCTCAACATCGTTTCCAAGTTCTTCTACCCAAGGTGCGCGAATAAAAACGGCGTTAAGATGATGACCGGCAAAATCTAACTCTGATTCAAAGGAATCCACCTGTCGACCAAATGCATTTCTGCGCACAGTCATATCGATGCCACCAAAAGTTACTTGCCCCTCAGCGCCATCAACGATTCGATCAGCAAGAAGAATCATTCCCGCACATGAACCGTAGGTAGGCATGCCTTTAGCGATTCGCTGCTTTAAGGGTTCGATAAGTCCGTAATTCTTAGCCAGCAGAGCAATTGTGGTTGATTCACCGCCCGGAAGAATGAGCGCCTCACACTGTTCCAGTTCGCTTAAGCGTCTAACTTCTATTGCTTCATGGCCGCACGCTTGTACCGCTTGAACATGTTCCCGAAAATCACCTTGCAGAGCAAGAACGCCAATAATCATTGTCGGATCCGGTGGATGAAAAAACTACCAGCCGCGCTCAGCGAGGCGATGCGGTACTGGAATATCTGCAACGTTGATTCCAACCATCGCATCACCAAGTCCACGAGATACATCGGCCAAAACCTTTGCATCCTGGAAGAAAGTTGTTGCCTTGACGCAGGCTGCAGCACGATGAGCAGGATCTCCAGATTTGAAAATTCCTGAGCCGATAAATACTCCATCGGCACCCATCTGCATCATGAGCGCAGCATCTGCCGGAGTTGCGATTCCACCTGCGGTAAAGAGAACAACTGGAAGCTTGCCAGTCTCTGCTACTTCCTTTACTAGAGCGTATGGAGCCTGCATCTCTTTTGCGGCGACATAAAGTTCATCTTCGCGCATAGATGAAAGGCGACGAATTTCTCCACCAATTTTGCGCATATGTGTCATCGCATTTGAAACATCGCCGGTGCCTGCCTCGCCTTTAGAGCGAATCATTGCTGCACCTTCGTTAATTCGACGAAGCGCCTCGCCTAGATTGGTTGCACCGCAGACGAAAGGAACCTTAAATTTCCACTTATCAACATGGTTTTCGTAATCAACAGGGGTAAGTACCTCGGACTCGTCAATGTAATCAACACCGAGACTTTCAAGAATTTGAGCTTCCACAAAGTGGCCAATGCGAACCTTTGCCATCACAGGAATCGAAACAGTTGCTTGAATTTTCTCAATCATGTCAGGATCTGACATACGCGCTACGCCACCTTGTGCGCGGATATCTGCAGGAACTCTCTCGAGCGCCATGACGGCAACTGCGCCAGCATCTTCTGCGATCTTGGCTTGCTCGGCGTTTACGACATCCATGATGACGCCACCCTTGAGCATCTCTGCCATACCGCGCTTAACGCGTGCTGTGCCTGTCTCTTGCGACATCTAATTAACTCCCTGGATCTACTTAACGGGTGCTGAGTCTAGCGCGAATTGAGGATTCTTCTCAGTGAGAGCTATCCACACTTGCCCGCGTGCAAAGGCCAATTCTGAGCCATCTAGAGCCTGCCATCTGGTTCCGGATAACTCATCGGGGCGAGACCACGTTGCAGGAAAGTATTTGCCATCTCGTAGAACAAATCCTGTGCCAGTGCCGACAGTCTTTGAGTACGGCGTAACTCCCCCAAATTTATCGCCATATTCTGATGGCAAGATTTCAACAATTTGAATCACAAATGTTGCTGGGCCATGTTGGCTTCCAGTGGCAGACATATTTGGTATTCCATTGTTGGAAATCAACCAACGTTCCTCTTGGATGCTCCAAGTAAGGTCGTATGCTGCAGCCGGCCAACTTATTTTCGCGCCAGTGATTGCGACTCCTCCGGTAGGAAGATCGCCAAAGTTCCAGCCAACCGAACGAGACTTCGCGATTTCACGGCCGTCGCTGCGCACCTTCTCTAACAGGAGATCGGCGCGAAGAACCATATTCGTTGGAGAGGTTCGAGATTCATCGCGGGTGTAGATAGTTGGCGACTGACGCTGTGCTCCATAATCATTGAGATTTGCCGCAGAGATCACTGGCAACATTTTTGACTGCGCTCCGCTGTAAGCAAATACCACTCGGCCGTACTGTGCGAGTATTTCGATATCTGAAATACGAGCGCTTCGAATTGGGCCAATCAGAGTTGGAATTTCAGAAGAGAAAACTGCAGCTAATCGCGTCAAGCCACCTTCTACCTGCTCGATGTAGACAACATCGGCACGGTCAATTCCGATTTGAGGCCGAGCCGAAACGGTGTCATCGATTTTTACTACGAGTATCTCGCCATCACTTCCCTCTCGACCTGAGAGCGAGTTATAGGTTGGTTCAACGAAAATATCCGAAATGACACTTTTCTGAGATGCGGGAAGAAAGGCAACCGCAGCTATGGATAGTGAGAGGAGTGCGAGAAATACTTTTGAAACCTTCTTCATTAGCCATTCTCGCGAATCAGTAGCCAATCCCAGGCACGGGAATCTGATGTGACATTGAGTTTCTCGCCAGTTGCGAGTGCTTTCTCGTAGATTTCATAAACTTGATTTGCAACCAGACTCCAATCAAAGCGTTGAGCGTGCGCTTGACCTGCCTCAGCAAGTGCTCTGCGTTTCTCGTCTTCACGCAAGAGATCGATAACAACCTTGGCAAGAGATTGTGAATCCTCGGACTCAAAGAGCGCACCGAATGCGCCGCCACCTAGAAGATCATGGAAGGCAGGAATGTCACTTGCTACAACTGCAGCCCCTCCGGCCATCGCTTCGGCGATGATAATTCCAAATGATTCTCCGCCGGTATTTGGTGCAATGTAGAGCGCTATCGATTTAAGGAAGTTGGCTTTTTCATCTTCTGAAATCTTGCCAAGGAACTGAAAACGAGTGCGTAGTTCGGAGTTAATATCTTCAGATATTTCAGATGGATCTCCAGGGCCAGCGATCAAAACGCGCACATCTGGAATAAATCTAGAAATTATTGGAATCGCATCAATCAGAACTTCAAGGCCCTTGCGTGGTTCTTCAAAGCGACCGATGAATCCAAGTGTTGGACCCGCCCATTTCTCTTCTACAGCGCCATCTCTATATCGATCGGCAAAAATTCCGTTTGGAATTACATGCGCTGTCGTATCCATATGCTCTTTCAGAGTGTCGTAGGCAGCCTGGCTTACCGCGATCTTCTCGCTGAGTCGTTCGATCGCTGGTTCAACGATTGAGGCGATTACCCGAGTTGTTGTTCCTTTCTTCGCTTGGGCATGGAAGGTCCCGACGATTGGCCCCTCACTGGCCCACAACGCCAGTAATGAAATTGAAGGGACCGCTGGTTCATGTAAATGCAAAATGTCAAAGTCATTCTCAGTCAGCCAATTACGAACCCGTGCGAAGGCGGTGGGATTAAACAATAAGCGAGCTACAGCGCCGTTAAACGGAATTCCAATCGGCTTTCCTGCATTAACCAAATAATCTGGCATGTCATATTCATCGACCAGAGGTGCCAGAACAGAGACGTAGTGACCTTCGGAGATAAAGAATTCTGCCAAGTCGCGCACATGGTTCTGTACTCCACCTGGCGTATCCCAACCGTAGGGACACACAAGTCCAATTCTTAACTTCTTCATGAGCGCTCCACGAAATCTCCATCAACCCATATGCGCTGCATCATGTGCCAATCGTGTGGGAAAGCTTTAATGCCTTCTGCGAAGTTATCCGCACAGAGTTGAACCGTTGCTTTCACTCTTGCTGCCTCGTCGACTCCATCAGGGATTGCAATCTCTTTCAAATCAACATGTATACCGGTTTCAGTATAGGAAACGAATGCTGTCACCAGTGGTATCCCCGTTCGGATCGCAACGATCGCCGGTCCTGCCGGCATGCGCGCAACGCCACCAAAGAATTGAACATCAATCCCACTAGAAGAAAGGTCTCTATCGGCAACAAGGGCAATGAGCTTTCCATCGCGTGCTCGTTGCATCAGGGTAGGAAAGGCTCGTGAATCCAGCGGCAGAACTTCCATTCCGATTGCCTGTCGATATGCCAGAAATTTTTCAAAGAGTGCTCGTGGTTTGAGTACCTCAGCGACGGTAACTAATTGCGCACCCCTGATACAGAAATATGAGCCCGCATGATCCCAATTTCCGGCGTGAGGAAGGCTTACAACAACACCGCTGTGATTATTGATCGGATCCAGAAGTAGATGTTCGTTGCTGACAGTTACAGTCGAAAGAATTCTCTCCCGGTCCCAATCCGGAGATCTAAAGGTTTCCATCCAATATCGCATATATGAAAGAACGCCTCTACGGACAAGAACTTCAAGATCTTTCGGCGCTAACTTAGGGAATACTCGAGAGAGATTTGATCGAAGCCGATCGACGCTCTTACCGTTCCTGCCATACATCCATGTACCAAGATTGCTGAATAAAACTCCTGCAGACTTCTCGGAAATGCGCCGAACGATGGACCACCCAAAGAAATATGCTCGAGCAACGAAAAAATCTTTCATAAACTAAACCTTATGCAGTGCGCGATAGACAATCATCATGCGCTGAAGCACTGTAAAAAGTCCAGCAGCAGATAGCAATGAGAATCCAACGATGAGAGCAAAGTCGACGCCCAATCCATAAAACCCGATCGCACTCAAGCTGACAACAATGCGCTCAGTGCGTTCGGCGAATCCTCCGGAACATTCAATCGACATACTTTCTGCCTTCGCCCGGATATAGGGAATCAAGCCTCCCGTAACTAGGGAGACCAAAATCAAAATTGAGACCGTCTGATCACGGTCGATCATGTACAACAAGACTCCGATAAGGATTGCTGCATCGGTTACTCGATCGATTGTTGAATCGAGAAAACCACCCCACGTAGTACCCGTTCCATTCGTTACTCGAGCAATCGCGCCATCGAATAAATCACTGAGTGCGAAGAAACAGATCACAAGGGTGCCGACAAATAAATCACCGCGTGGATAGAAATAGAAGGCAGAACCCAACGTTCCGAGCGCACCAAAGATTGTCACTCCATTTGCCGTTATTCCCATGCGGACAGCAAGTTTGACCACTGGATTAATTAATCGAGTGACCTGAGGTTTCAAATGCGCGCTAATCATCAAGACCATCGTAGGCTTTAACCCATGCCAACTTCCACATCTGCGCCTGTGAGAATTGCCCTCTTTGGCCATGTGAGCGCAACCCCCGCTGCTCTGACCAAGACGCTCGATGACCATGGTGTTTCAATTCAAGCCGTCACCGACGACATCGCCCATGTGGACTGTGCAATTTTCGCCGTCAACCCCTCTGCCGGAATCGATGCAGAGACGATTGCTGCCTGGGAAAGTTTCAACGATTACCTAACTCCACGAATCATGGTTGCGCTGGCACTGCCAGGAGCTGACCTTGATTTTGACGATGCTGTTCTGCTTGCAAATCGCGTCTTTGATCAGATGGCCACACCATATTTGGTTTTACATGGCGATGACGGAACACCGGCGGCGCTAATTAGTCTTGAAGATTTAACTATTCGAAATTATCTACATGGCGTTGCAGTTGTCTCTGAGAGTGAGCCTGAACATAAAGAACTAGTTGCAGACTTTGCAGAGGAATATCGCGAACTTATCGAATTTGCTGGTGAAGACGGATTTGCTGCCGGATTATTCTTTCCCGCTATTCCAGTAAATCTTGAGAATGGAATCGGAATTGACGTTCTGGTTTCTTACCTAAAAAAGTTAAAGTAAAACTACCAGGCCGCCGATAATTCGTTTCGAGTTATCGTGAGTAACTGCGGCAACACCTTCGTCTTTCCAATAATCGGCATAAAGTTTGCATCCCCTGACCAACGTGGAACCACATGCTGATGAATATGAGCAGCCACCCCAGCGCCAGAGATCGCGCCTTGATTCATTCCTAAGTTGAAACCTTCCGGTTGCGAGACTTTACGAATCGTTGTCATGGCATGGGATGTAAGAGCGAAGATTTCTTCACGTTCTTCCTGCGTAAGCTCGGTTAGATCTGCAACATGGCGATAGGCACAGATCAGAAGATGTCCCGGGTTATATGGATACAAATTCATGACTACATATGCGTGCTTGCCGCGATGCACGACAAGACCCTCTTCGTCGCTCATCTCTGGGATCTCGCAGAAGGGACAGGTGATTTCATTTCCGGCTAGCGGGCGATTTTCTCCTCGAAGATAATCAAGGCGGTGTGGAGCCCAGAGGCGTGACCACGCATCAGGCATACCTGTTGAATCGATGTAATCCACAACTACACCTGCTGGCGTGCAGCAACAGTTGCTGAAATCTCTGCGATCGCTTCTGCCAGTGGAACACCATTCTTCTGCTCACCATTTCGGTAGCGGAATGAGACTGCTCCGGCCTTCTGATCTTCTTCACCGGCAATAAGCATGAATGGAATCTTCTGCATCTGTGCGTTACGCACCTTCTTCTGCATACGATCATCCGATGCATCAACCTCAGCGCGAATACCCGCTGCCTTGAGCGCAGTGACAACTTCAAAAAGGTAATCAGTGAACGGTTCAGCAACTGGGATCGCCATCACTTGAACTGGAGCTAACCAGGGAGGAAAGGCACCTGAGTAATGTTCGGTGAGTACACCAAAGAATCTTTCAATTGATCCAAAGAGTGCGCGGTGAATCATTACTGGACGAGCATGTGATCCATCGCTGGCCGCATACTCAAGTTCAAAGCGTTGCGGCAGTTGGAAATCTACTTGGATTGTAGACATCTGCCATGTCCGTCCGATTGCATCTTTTGCTTGAACTGAAATCTTCGGGCCATAGAAAGCCGCGCCACCTTCATCATTGACTAGCTCGAGATTCTGCGCAAGCGCTGCCTTCCGAAGAGCATCAGTGGCAGCCTCCCAATCCTCATCTGATCCCACAGATTTTTCAGGGTTGCGAGTAGAGAGTTCAAGATAAAAATCTTCAAGTCCATAGTCACGCAAAAGATTGAGTACGAAAGTCAGCAGTGAATCAAGTTCACCAGGCATCTGATCTTTGGTGCAATAAATGTGAGCATCATCTTGAGTAAAGCCACGAGCACGGGTGATGCCGTGAAGCACACCTGACTTTTCATAGCGATAGACAGTTCCAAATTCAAACAATCTCAATGGTAGTTCGCGATACGAACGTCCACGTGAGCGATAGATTAGATTATGGAAAGGGCAGTTCATGGGCTTCATGTAGTACTGCTGGCCCGCACGTTTAATAGTTCCATCTGCATGATGCTCTTCATCAAGAATCATTGGTGGATACATACCCTCGGCATACCACTCGAGGTGACCAGAAGTTTCAAAGAGCGCTGCCTTGGTTATATGTGGTGAATAAACAAATTCATAACCTTCTTCTTCGTGACGCTTTCGAGAATAATCTTCCATCGCTCGGCGAACAATTCCGCCCTTAGGGTGAAATACTGCAAGACCTGAACCGATCTCTTCTGGAAATGAGAAGAGATCCAGCTCTTGGCCAAGTTTTCTATGGTCGCGCTTTTCAGCCTCGGCCAACATCTCAAGATATCCATTGAGTTCTTCTTGCGATGGCCACGCTGTTCCGTAGATTCGTTGCAACATTGGATTCTTTTCAGAACCTCGCCAATACGCTCCGGAACTTCTCATCAATTTGAAGGCTGGAATGTGCTTAGTAGATGGCAGATGCGGCCCACGGCATAAATCAGACCAGACAGGTTCTCCATCGCGGCCTAGATTGTCATAGATAGTTAACTCGGAACCGCCCACTTCAACGTTTGTCTCTTCATTGCCACCGGACTTAATGCCGATGAGCTCGCACTTGTACGGCTCATGACTCAACTCTTTGAGTGCATCTGCTTCAGTTGTAACGCGACGCTTGAAACGTTGTCCATCTTTGACGATCTTGCGCATAGCAGATTCAATTTTTTCTAGATCTTCCGGAGTAAATGGGCGCTCAGGTTCAAAGTCGTAATAGAAACCATCACGAATTGGAGGTCCAATACCTAAGCGAGTTTGGGCAAATACCTGTTGTACCGCTTGCGCCATCACGTGCGCTGTTGAGTGGCGCAGAACATTGAGTCCATCTTCTGAAGAGATAGAGACACCTTCAACAACATCGCCATCGACAAGCTCTGTCCAAAGATCGCGAAGTTCACCATTGACGCGGGCGACAACAATTGATTTATCCTCGGCAAAGATATGCGTCGGACGTTGATCTGATTCAACGTTGCGCGCAGACCCGTCTACCGTAATCGCAATGGTTGCCATGGGGTAAGACTACCTAATGAGACGTGGCCAACTGGCGCAATTTGCTACAGATATCGCTCACATCCGAATCAATTGCCAAAGAACGGCCATCTATTGAAGTAATAGGACGGGCTAGCTTCAAAGAACTCATCACTATGGCCGCCTCACATGTGCTCACATCAGAGCGAGTGAGATCCTTTACGACAACCCCGCACTCTTCAATTGCAATTGCGCGAATGACGCCTGGCAATATCCCGGCCGTTATCGGTGTTGTTCTCCATTGGCCATCTACGCGAAATGCAAAATTGGATACAGCGCCTTCAAGGACTCGATCTTCTGCATCTATCAAAATCACTTCATCGCAGCCAACGGCTATTGCAGCCTGCAAGAGATCCATTCTGGCTTCATAAGGAAACACCTTGTGTTGGCGACCCGATGTCATGCCTACGTTCTGGCCGACTATTGCTTTGAAAGGCGCGCTATCGTCTTCATAAACTTCATGAGTGGCTATGAATCTCTCGGTAGAAAAAGACAATCGCAACTTTCCTAATTGATGTGGTGTTGCCTCTAAAACGGTTTCGATAGCCTGCGAGATTACATCCTCGCTCGGGATCGGAATTGAAAGTTCTCGGGCACTGGTTAACACTCTGCGCATGTGTCGGGCCAAGAACTGTGGCGAACCGTTTTCAGTTCTTAACGTTTCAAAGAGGCCAGTTCCAAGTGGCCAATTGTTGGCGTGCAGATAATCAGAAGAATCTTCAACCAAACCATCGTTCACCCAGATTTTCATAGCGTTCCACCAGCGATTGAGATCAAGTTTCTTGCCTTGAGCTGAGTCTCTTCCCACTCTTTAGCGGGCTCACTCCCCCATGTGATTCCTGCACCAGTTCCAAAACGTAACCACTCATCACCTGTGTTCCAGAATGTGCGAATAGCAACGGCTAGTTCTGCACGGTCTCCTTGAATCCAACCTAATGCGCCGCAGTAAGGACCACGCGGTCCAACTTCATGCTCGGCAATAATCGATAGTGCAGCGCTCTTCGGCGCACCGCTTACAGAACCTGGCGGAGCTGTTGCTGCGAGAATCTCTGCCCATGAAGTTCTCTCTTTAATCTTTGCCTGTACGTCAGATACGAGGTGTGTAAGGCCGGGATGTTTTTCTCGTCTAAACAATTCACTGACTTCAACGCTGCCTTCTTGGGCAATCCGACTCATGTCATTGCGCATCAAATCTACGATCATCAGATTCTCGGCTTTATCTTTCTCGCCAAAATCTTCCTCATCCCATCGAATGGTTCCCTTGATAGGAGAGGTAATCAGTTGATCTCCGGTACGAGATAGAAATCTTTCAGGTGAGGCGCTGGCAATTTCAAAGCCAGGGATCTTCAGATAACTCGCAAATGGGGCTGGATTCGCGTACTGCATACGTGCAAAAAGTCCGGCTAACTTCTGCTTCTTGAGATCAATCACGTGAGAAAGTTCGCGACAAGCATTGACTTGATAGACAGAACCAGCGGAGATTTCCTCACGAACTGCGTGAACATAACTCATGTAATCAAGCTCTTGCAGAGATGTTCTCCAAGGCCTCTCCAAAACACTCCAAGGTGATTCGGGAAATGGCGCTTCTTGAACATTTTTAAACTTCGCAAAATGGTATTGACCTTCAAATGTAACCAAGACTGCCCAAAAGCCACCGTCATCTAAAGCAGATGGATCGTCGGTGTACTTCTGCATTTTTGTGGCATGGCGACCACCCATCCAGAATTGGTAATCGCGACCGAACATGGGGCAAGGCTACGCAGAAAAGGGTGCGCTTTGGCGCATCGGCCCTGCCTACGCTAGATTTGCCTCCGCAGTAAATGCGGACGTAGCGCAGCTGGTAGCGCGGAACCTTGCCAAGGTTCAGGTCGCGGGTTCGAACCCCGTCGTCCGCTCGGATAGAGCGCCGTTCATTTTGATGGGCGGCGTTTCTTTATCCGTACAAGTACGACAAGTTCGTGGTGGAATGGCCGAGAGGCGAGGCAAGGGACTGCAAATCCCTCTACACGGGTTCAAATCCCGTTTCCACCTCCACGAAGTTTTGAACTAGGAACGAAAGGATGACTACCGTGGCTGATACCAATTCAGAACGTCCATGGGGTCGTTATGAAGTTCTCTCTTCATCTGATGTGCACCAAGTAAAAAACATTTATGTTCTTCCTGGAAAGCGTCTCTCATATCAACGCCACGAGAAGCGTGCCGAACATTGGTTCATCGTCACAGGAGATGCCCGCATTACTTTAGATGGTGATAGCTTTGAAATGTCAGCCGGTGATTCCATCGACATTGAAATTGGAGTGGCACACCGTATAGAAAACATCGGCTCCGACGAATTGGTCTTCACAGAAGTTCAGACCGGAACCTATTTCGGTGAAGACGATATTGAGCGTCTCGAGGACGATTTCGGCCGCTCATAACTTCATATTTCGACAGATTTCGGCTTCTGGTTATACTTACTCAACAACTTAATAAGGCCCAAGACAAGATTCAAAGTTTTAGACCGTACGGACGATTGGCTCAGCGGTAGAGCACCACATTGACATTGTGGGGGTCACTGGTTCGATCCCAGTATCGTCCACTATCTGAACTGCACTTATGCGTGTCTCGCGTCTAATATCCTTTGAGTTTCTTTGATTTTGCCAAATTTAGAACTTGATTTTGCGAGTTTAGTCAGCTTTGTAAGTCACCGTGTGTAATATCTGCATCATCGAACGATTCGGAGCTCTAGTGAGCCATGTTGAAAAAAAAGAGTAATTCTCGGGGATGCTTACGAGCCGACCGTGATTGAATTTACAAGCTAACCCAATCTAAAAGGAGAAATTCGATGGAGCCAGAGCTAACTCCGGAGGCGCGTTCCATCTTCCGCGCCGAACTCTCCCGTCGCCGCTTAATTACTAGTACTGGTGCAGTCAGCGGTGCAATGTTCCTTGCAGCTTGCGGTTTAAAAGATGCCGAGAGTGGAAGCGCAGATGCAACTCCCAGCGAACCCTGCATCTCGGCCGTAGATTGTGCCACTGTTGAAGTAGGAGAATATGAAATGGATCTAGAAGCATTTAAGCGTTTTAAGCGTCCAGTTCCAACTTGGTTTAGTGATGCAAAGTTTGGTGTCTTTATCCACTGGGGTGCGTACTCAGTACCAGCATGGGCAGAGCCAATTAAGGAGCTTGGAACAGTTGTTGATAAAGAATGGATGGCTCATAACCCATATGCAGAGTGGTATTACAACACAATTCGTATTGAGGGTTCGCCTGCCCAAAAGCACCACAAAGATGTCCATGGCGGTGCACCATATGATGATTTCTTAGATGAATGGAAGGCAAGTAAGTTCAATCCAGATGAGTGGGCAGCGCTCTTTGCAAAGGCTGGCGCACAGTATGTGATTCCAACTACAAAGCACCACGATGGAATCACTCTTTGGGATGCGCCTGGAACTGGAACAAGAAACACCGTTGCGCGCGGTCCACAGCGCGACCTCGTTGGCGCAATTGGAGATGCTGTTCGTAAGGCCGGTATCAAATTTGGTGTCTATTACTCAGGTGGCCTGGACTGGAGTATTGGTGACTCCCCTCCAGTGACAACCGGCGATCACGTGCAGGGTTTGCGTCCAAGTGATGCTGAATATGCGAGATATTGCTATGAGCACATCACAGATTTGATTAATCGCTACGAGCCAGATGTTCTATGGAACGATATTAACTGGCCAGATTCCGCAAAGCGCGAAGGTGAATATTCACTCGCGGCAATCTTTGATCATTATTACAAGAGCGTCCCACGGGGTGTTATCAATGACCGTTGGGGCGTACCTCACTCTGATTACAAGACAAGTGAGTACCAAAATTCACTCGAAAACGAGAGTGGGGCCGCTTGGGAAAACTGTCGCGGTATTGGGCTCTCATTTGGTTATAACCAAATCGAAGATGAGAAGCACTACATGAGTGTCAACGCAGCTCAACATCACCTCATCGACATCGTCTCTCGTGGCGGAAATCTACTGCTGAACGTTGGCCCAACAGCCGATGGTGAGATCCCAGCCTTCCAACGCAAGGTTCTCAAAGGGATCGGTGCGTGGCTTAATGTAAACAAGAGCGCTATCTACGCCTCGCGTCCTGCTGATGATGTGAAGCCTTCGGATTCTCCATGGGTTCGTTGGACAGCAAATAGCAAGAAGCGTTACGCAATCGTTGATGCAACAGGTTCGGTTAAGTTTGATGCACCAGAGAGCGCTGTTGATATCAAAAGCGCAACAGTTCTTGGTGGTGGAGCAATTGCTGTAACCCGCAGCGGCTCAAAGATCTCCATGACTATCGCAACGCCAAAGGTCGAAGGACCAACTGTCATAGCTTTCAACCAGTGAGACGCGATTGATAAAGTAATAAAGACATGTGGGGGTCACCGGTTCGATCCCAGTATCGTCCACTTCTAGACCTGCCAATCACTCCGAAATCTTCGAAGCAATCTGATACTTCAATAGTGAAGTTGTCGCAGTGAGTGAAAAAATGAAGAGCGAGACAATCATCAACAATACGAAGAATCCCGGGTCATCTGCCTGAGGGATTAGTATCAGGAAAAGAACCACTGGTATTACCGATGCTACTTTGAAAGAGGTGAGTAGCCGCTGAATCCAATTAAGATTCACTTCTGAGAAGAACTGATTTCGACGCATTTTTTCAACGATTTGCCATAAACAGTAGAGGGCGACTTGTCCGCAGAAAATCCAGAGTCCAACCACAATCGTTAAACCAACTTCAATGAAGAGAGAGATTCCTTGGGACCTACGCATATGTTGAAACTGGCCAGGGAAAGATAGAAACTGCACCAGAGTTAAACCAAGGAAGAGCAAGAGGAATCCTGCTTTAGCAACGATAAACCGCATCTCACTCATAAGTTGAGTCTAGTGAAGCGATTAATTGTTGGTAACAACCTCGATCAAGGCTTGTATGTATCCGATTGCATGAGCTCTGCCACGGTGGCCATAAGAGCTATCGCCTGTGAGCGTTGGGGTGTGATCATCCAGGATTGAACCTGTGTAACCATGTTTGTGCAGTGCCTTGATAACTTCATGTGGCTTGTAATTGCCCTCCCCCAAGAAACATTCTTTGAATAGGGGAAACTTTCCTTCTACATCTCTTAAGTGAATGTATGCAATCTTATTCTTTGGAGCAAAGCGATTAACTGCATCCATTACTGAGTTCTCGCCATCCATCTCAGAAACTGTGCCTAGACAGAGTTCCAACTTGAGATTTGGAGAATCGACAACATTCACTGCACGCTCCAAGTTATCAACGCTGGTCAAGATGCGGGCAATTCCATGAAGTTCTTCTGCTGGTGGATCATCAGGGTGGAAACAGAGCACTACACCGGACTCTTCGCAGGTCTTGATAATGCCCTTAACGAAGTACTCAAAATTCGCCCACATCTGGTCGACGGTTAGCGTTTCAACTCCGAGTTTTACAAACGAACCACGCGTGAAAGTATCTTTCAGATTTACATCGCGCTCATCTCTGCGGGCGACCCAAATCTCTGAATCTCTTGATCGATCCATGACGATTGAATGATCATAAACGGATACATATGAACCGCCTCGACCGTAATGGCCCATGTCGGTACGCCAGACAATCTGCGGCATCCAGTGCATTCCAAGAATTGGAACACCAGCTTCGCCCATTGCTCTTACAGTGCTTTTCATATTTTCAAGCTGCTCTTCGCGTCCTGGGAGACCAAGCATCAATTTGTCATAAAAATGATTTGGAACGTTTTCAAATGATTCGACTTTCACACCGGCTGCATGGACTGGTGCTAAAAATTCTTTTATATCCGCCGTGTCCCACTTAACGGCACCTTTGATATCAGGAGTCTGGAATGACGCTCCTTCGCAACCTAACTGCAATGCGAAATCTAGATACTCTTTATCGTTTCCTGGGTGTTGACCTACAGCCACGCGCATCTTTGGACTAGCCATCATCACTCCCCTGAATTATGGATACCCAGAAATAGTAGCCCTGGCGATCACGTAATAGAAGTATCCGAACGTATGGTCATGTGGGGGTAGCAACAAGTATCTTTCTGACATGGCCAAACGAGTGGGCGTTGCGAGCATCATTCAGGAGACAAACACCTTCGCGGCGAATCGCACCACGATGCAAGATTTTGAGATTCAAGGCATCTGGATTCGTGCTGATGTTGATACTAAATCTCAAGGAATGAACATCGAAGTTGCAGGAAGTCTGGAGCGACTTCGCGCTCATGGCTTTGAAGCCATTCCACTAATGCGAGCTTGGGCCATGTCCGGTGGGATATTTCTTGATAAAGAGTTGGCCAAGATGAAGGCGTTGCTACAGCAGGAAATTTCCACTGCGGGCAAGTTAGATGGACTCATTCTTAACCTGCATGGTGCGCTGGTTAATGAAAGCGATGACCACACCGATGCTCAGATCGCTGAATTTGCTCGCGAGATTCTCGGGGCAAATATTCCAATTGTGATCACTCACGATCTTCACGCAAACCCATCCCGTCGCATCGTTGCCGCTTCTAACGCCCTGATTGGATTTCGGACCTATCCTCATATCGATCAAGGTGATACCGGTCGACGCGCTGCAGATTTAATGAACGAATTGCTTTCTAGCAACCGTCCTTTAGGCACAGTATTAAAGAAGTTGAACATGATTATTCCTGCTGAGACTATGGGTACTAGCGATCAACCTTTACTTCAGATTCGAGAACTGGCTGACTCTTTGATCGATGATGAAATTCTGGATATCTCACTCTTCCCAGTGCAGCCCTGGATTGATGTCAGCGAAGTTGGCTTCGGAATCACTGTGGTTCATGCAGGCAATATCGAACGTGCCAACGCGTGTGCGGACGTTATCCGAAAAGCACTCTGGAACATTCACAAAGAATTTCAAGTAACGCTCTATTCCGTTGAAGATGCGATCGGAGTAGCAATCAAGGGTTATCAAGGAAAGATGCAGATGATTGCGCAATCCTCCGACGCACCGACTGGTGGCTCTACCGGGGATGACTCTCGTGTCGTTGCTGCCCTTGTAAATTATGGAAGCGATATCCCAAGTGCATGCACTGTTGTAGACGCTCCTGCAGTTAATAAAGCCTTCGCACAAGCAATCGGCGATGAGGTCTCACTTTCACTCGGATTTACTATCGATCCACGGTGGGGTTCTCCTGTGACCGTTCACGCAAAACTAATCAATAAGGGCCAAGCTCCCGTGGTTCTTACAGGTCCTGCAATGACCGGACAAGTAGTTTCAATAGGTCGTTGGGTAATTCTAGAGAGTGCAAATAAGGTAAAGATCTTGGTTTCAGAAAGTGGAACGACAACCTTTGATCCTGCTGGATATGAAATAGCAGGAATTAATTTAGATAATTGCGTGATTGTTCATGTTCGCTCTCCCCTGTTGTTTAAGTCAGGATTTGCCGGCCGCTATGGCCAAGCGTTCTCGCTCGATCTCGATGGACCGACTACTCCAAATCTCACGAAGCTAAAGTTCTCTAAGGTGCCCCGCCCGATGATTGGTCTAGATGAATTTGATGGAGAGCTTGCAGAGGTAAGCAGCGACTAAAGTAATAACTTTAGAGAACGCCGAATTTCGCAAAGGCCTCTGACGGCGGCATGCCCTCACGCACTGCCTTTCGAAAGTTCGATTCACCAGAGTTCTTTTCAATAACCATCTCAACGACTTTATCGATTGCTGCAACTGGCACGACTGTTACACCGTCTATATCGCCGACAATTAGATCACCAGGATGGATAGAGACTCCATCAATCACACCTGGAACATTATGTGCAACCACTTCGTAGCGACCATTGATGTTAACTGGCAGCGACCCTGTTCCAAACATCTTAAATCCCAGCGCGCGAGTACGCACAAGATCACGAGAAGGCCCATCACCAAGAAAACCAGCCACTTCCTTGAAATTACAAGCGGTAGAAAGCAACTCTCCCCAAAGAGCAGCTTTACCAGTGCGACCGGTCGGTGCTACATAAACCTGATCTTTTTGAACCGCATCGATTGTCTTCAGTAAGCCAACATATGGAACTTCCGGAAATGAATTCACTTCTTCTAACTGCACCGGGAAGGCATAACCAAGCATGACTCCCTCACCAGAGAGCATATGGATATCTTCACCAAGTACTTGCTTTCCATATCCCAGTTCATCGAGACAATCTGCAGCAAGTGCGGAGGTGAAGATAGTTCTTAAATGTGCGAGATCGTGTGTCATAAGGCTCCCTTACTCCCCCAGGAAATTTCTAATCCTGCGTAGTGTCTCTTCTTGATACTCAGGAATCATGGATTTATGTTCTAAGTTTGAAGTTTCGTAGAGATAATTGAGAAGAACTATTCGTCGTTGCAGAAAGAACATCTTCATCTCATTCTCTGAACACTCTGGGATCGGAGCTATTGATTTGTAGCCTACCTTAAAGGCGGCATCCTGTTCGGGAGTATCGAAGTAATAAAGCGCCGTCGCGAAGTCTTGAATGGGAAGCCCCAAACCACAATCATCAAAATCAATTACGGAGAGTGCTCCTTCGTGCCACAAGACATTTCCGCCGTGCATATCAGCATGAATCAAGATTGGAGTTGCGCCGGCGTAGAACTTGGCGACTCCAGACTTTATCTCCGAGAGCGCGCGGGAGATTAAATCTTGTGCCTCGGCATCCAAAACACTTTTCTCACTAAGGAGGAAATCTTCAGTCCACCAAAGCGGATCGTCGTATGTAGATAGGACCGAGCCGTGAGGCAGCTTAAAACCTTGAGCCACAAGGTGCATGGTCGCCATTGCTGCGCCTAAGGCCTTGAGCTGCTCCTCTGTAGGTTCATCTTCAAGTTCTTCGCCAAGAATCCACGAATAAAGTACACAGTGAAATACTCGCCCGGAGGCTTCATGAAGAATTGAAGTGTAAAAATCACCATCTGAGTTCTCAATTGGATGAGGGACTTTAATGCGACCATCTTCTGCCAAGAATCGAACAAAGGCGATTTCTGCCCTTAAGTTTTCAGGAGTTCGCGGTGAATTTGTATTGATACGTAGTGCAAATAATTGGCCGTCGGTTGCTTCAACCTTAAGTGTGGCGTTGTACTCATAATTTATAGAGACGGCTGACTTCACTTCAATCGGATACTGACTAAGGATCTGAAGTGAAAAAGCCTCTAGCTCTTTGATCACTACATCTTCAGGTTGGTCAAAGAAGGCGGAGTTCACGCGAAATTATTTTCCGGTCCGTGGTGAGATTACTGCCGTTCCCTTTTCATGAGAGAGAATCGTCATGACGTGGCCAGGTAGCGCTTTCGCGATTGCATCGGCAAGTTTTCGTTCCTCATCACGATAAACATCATCCAAGATCACTGTTGCCTTTGGCGAAAGAAGCGGAACTAGATGCTCAAGGGCCGGGTAGCGCGCATCTTCATTGGTAGAGCTCGGAGGACCATCGATAACGAGGAGATCAATCTTTGCAATCCCCTTGAATGTTGATCTGGCGTACCACTTGTATCCGCGTGAGTAAGTTTCTAATTCATGGATTCGAATATCAACTCCGCGCACACCGTGACTTAACAACATCTCGCGTGTCTGTGTGCCAAATTCAACCGAGTGATCAAGGCTAACGATCTTCTTCGCTCCGCTCTTGGCTAAGACAAGGGTGGAAATTCCGGAACCCAACTCAACCGTCAGGCGTGGTCTCACTTTTTTAGTTACGTGAGCGAGGGTTAAGAGGAAATCTGGTGACGCCGCCCAACCACGTGATGGCGGAAGAGGCGCTGAAAGCTTGAGTAGCGGAAGCAACTGCTCAACTGCTTCGAATTGGTGATACACATGAGCCAGCTCTGTCTTGAATCGTCCAGTCTGCGCAGACAACTCTTTACTGACGCGATCTGCATTTCGATTCACTTTTCTATGCAGGGCGCGAGTACTGCGCACAAGATAGGCAAGGGCTGCGATCACAGTAATGAGGCTGGCAACGAGCACGATGTCTTTATTCACGTTGAAAGTCTAAAGGAGATTAGGCTTAGGACATGCCTTCTCTCAACGTGGCGATGGTCTGCCTTGGAAATATCTGTCGCTCCCCCATGGCCGCTGCTGTGCTTGCAAATAAGGCAGAGAAAATCAGCGAAGTGAGGATAAATGTCAGCAGCTCTGGGACAAGTGGTTGGAATGTAGGCCAAGGTCCTCACCCAACATCAAAGTTAGTCTGGGAAAAAGCTGGCTATCTTCATAGTCATATAGCGTCACAGTTCAAAGTAAATGATTACTTTGTCAACGATTACATACTGGTGATGGATTCGAGCAATTACGAGAATGTTCTATCCCTTGCGCCAAGCCAGGAAGATGCAACGAAGGTTTACTACCTTCGTAGTTTTGATCCAGCGTTATCTCATATCGATCCATTATCGAGTCAGTACACCAGCCTTGAAGTTCCGGACCCTTATAACCAACCTGAAGAGTCCTATCAACGCGTTTTGGCGATGATCGAATCAGCAGTTGATGGATTTATAGAACGGGTTATTCAAGACCACGGCGCTTAAGCAACGGTGTTATCGATGCTTCACGTCCGCGGAAATTCTTAAACATCTGCATTGAATCAATTGACCCACCACGACTGAGAAGCTCTGCACGGAAGTGATCACCATTTTTACGGGTGAGGCCGCCGTTCTCCTTGAACCAATCGACAGATTCTGCATCAAGAACTTCACTCCAGATATATCCGTAGTAGCCGGCTGAATAACCTCCACCGAATATGTGAGAGAAATAAGTGCTGCGATATCTCGTCGGAACTGCGTGATAGTCGAGACCGTAATCCTTAATCGCCTCTGCCTCGAAGGCAACTGCGTCAGCAACGTCTTGGCCATCTTCCAGTGAATGCCATGCCAAATCCAGAATGGCTGCAGCAAGATAACTAGTCGTTGCGTGCCCTTCATTAAAGGTTGATGCACCCTTGAGTCGATCGATCAGTTCTTGAGGTAGTTGCTCACCCGTCTCATGATGCTTTGCATAGTTGGCAACAACTTCTGGCCAGAGAATCCACATCTCATTAACTTGGGATGGGAACTCCACAAAGTCACGTTGAACACTTGTTCCGGATACTCGAGGATAAGTAACACTTGATAGCAATCCGTGGAGAGCGTGTCCAAACTCGTGGAACAGAGTGACGATTTCGTCATAGGTAAGAAGTGTTGGCTGACCTGCGGCCGGTTTTGGAATATTGAGGTTATTACAGACGACTGGCAGTTGCCCAAGGAGGAAGCTCTGGTCAACTAAGTTATTCATCCATGCCCCACCACGCTTTGAATCGCGAGTGTAGAAATCACCAATGAATAGACCTAACTTGCTGCCGTCTTCGTTGAACACTTCAAAGGCTCTGGCTTCAGGGTGGTAAGTAATGAGATCCGGACGTTCTTTAAAGGAAATACCAAAGAGTTTATTGGCAGCGAAGAAAACTCCGTCATGGAGAACTCGTTCGAGTTCAAAGTATGGGCGCATCGCACTTGAATCAATGTTGTGCTTTGCCTTGCGCACCTTCTCCGTGTAGTAATCCCAATCCCAACTCGCTAATTCGAAGTCTTGGCCGGAATCCTTGATCATCGCTTGAATATCAGAACCTTCTGCTCGTGCATTACGTGCCGCAGCTGGTGCAATTTTGCGCAGCATGGCATGCACGTTAGCGACGCTACCTGCAGTCTGTTCGGCGATGATGTACTCCGCGTGAGTCTTTTTCCCAAAGAGCTTTGCGCGGGTAGCGCGAAGTTTTGCCATTTCAGTAATGATCTTCTTGGTATCGAATTCGTTGCCGCGATTACCGCGCAAGAGCGATGCTTTCATGATGCGTTCACGAGTAGCACGTACTTCAAGGCTCTCCAGCATTGGATTTCCAGTGAAGTTGACCATCGCAAGCAGATACTTCCCATCCAGCCCACGGGCACTCGCCGCATCAGCAGCGGCTTGAATCTCGCCATCGGATAAACCAGCGAGCTCTTCCTTTGTATCAACGATGAGTGCGCTGTCATTTGTATCGGCGAGAAGATTCTTTGAAAACTGAGTCTCAAGGAACGAGAGTCGCTCATTGAGTTTTGATAGCTCTTCGCGTTGTTCCTGCGTTAAATGCGCTCCGGCGTAGACGAAATCTCTGTAGTACTTATCCAAGAGCCATGAATCTTCCGAAGAAAGTGCGAGAGAGCCCTTCTTGTCGTGAAGTGACTTGATCCGACCAAACAACGCTGGATTCAAGGTAATTGCATCTTGATGGGCAGATAACTTTGGCGCTATCTCTTCTTCAATTGCATCCAAATTGTCATTGGTATCACTCGATGATTTATTGTAAAAAACCAAGAGCATGCGCGTGAGGGTTCGACCACTCTTTTCAAGAGCGACGATTGTATTCTCAAAGGTTGGCTCCCCCGATGCGATGATTGCATCAACTTCGGCTAGCTGTTCTTTTGTACCTTCGTAGAAAGCTTCCTTGTAGTGATCTTCCTTGATCGATGCAAAATCAGGCAGCTCGTATTCGAGGGTACTTCGAGAAAAAAATGGATTCACAGACCGCTCTCCAAACTTTCTAGGCGCGAGGATTAGGGCTGACGTTGAGCTTTGGATCGCGCTCCGGAAGAGTTCCCAATGCGCTATCAATCGCCTTCATCACAGAAGCATCAAGCTTTACACCAGATGCCTTTACATTTTCCTTAACCTGAGAAGGTTTTGTAGCACCCATGATTGCCGAAGAGACATTGTCATTCTGCAAGACCCATGCGATGGCAAGTTGCGACATTGTCAGACCCACAGAGTCGGCAACGGGTTGCAACTTCTGAACCGCTTCCAGAACTTCATCGCGCATCCAGCGAGAGATCATTCCCGCACCGCTCTTCTTATCGGTAGCACGTGAACCGGCAGGAGGTTTTGCTCCTGGCTTGTACTTTCCGGTCAAAACACCTTGAGCAATTGGCGACCAGACAATCTGACCGATTCCCTCTTTGCGAGATAGCGGGACAACTTCGCCTTCAATCACTCGCCATAGGGCTGAATACTGTGGCTGGCTCGATACAAAGCGTGAATATCCACGAGCATCTTGGATTTTCAGCGCTGATGAGATTTGGGCTGCAGTCCATTCAGAGAAACCAATGTAATTAACTTTGCCCTGGCGAATGAGATCTTCGAATGCCTGAAGTGATTCTTCTAGTGGTGTTTCAAAATCAAAGCGGTGCATCTGGTAAAGATCAATGTGATCAACATTTAAACGCTTAAGGGACGCGTTACAGGATTCCATGATGTGTTTGCGAGAAAGACCGCGATCATTCTTTCCTGTCCCGGTTGGCCAGTAGACCTTTGTGAAAAGCTCGTAGGATTCTCTGCGAATTCCCTTCAACGCCTTACCAAGAACTGTCTCAGCGCGAGTTCCTGCGTAGACATCTGCTGTATCAAAAGTAGTGATACCGAGATCGAAAGCGGTCTTTACACATTTGATTGCCGCTTCCTGCTCAACCTGGGAACCATGGGTGATCCAGTTTCCGTAGGAGATTTCCGATACATACATTCCAGTACTGCCGAGGCGTCGATATTCCATGCGCTGCAGATTACGCTATATTCCAGACTACACAAGTAGGAATTTAAGGATGTTTTGCCCAATGGCTCAAAATATAAGACGCAAGTTCGGAAACGTATGGCGTCACCTACCTCACCCATTCCGTTGGGTCATAGTTGCAACAGTCGGTACGACCTTTGTGCTCCTCGGAATCGTCTTCATATTTATTCCAGGACCTGGCCTTCCCTTAATAGTTCTCGGTGTAGCAATCTTGGCCACCGAATTTGCTTGGGCCCAGGTAATCTACATTCGAATTAAAAAAGAGACCGATAAATTGACTGCCCGCGCAAAGAAAGCTTTTAAGCGTAAATAGATCGTTTGTGATGTCGGCCAAGTCATCTAGGCTTCCCTGATGAAGAAAATGGTTGTCGATGAAGATCTATCTCAGACGACCTTTGTGGTTCTCGACTTAGAGACATCCGGCGCCTCACCAAAGACAGGTAGCGCGATTACTGAAATCGGCGCTGTTAAAGTCTGTGGCGGAGAAGTGTTAGGCACTTTTAAAACTTTCGTAAATCCGGGGACGCAACTTCCACCATTTATCACAGAGTTAACCGGGATTACTGATGAGATGCTTATCGATGCACCGAGGATTGAGTCAGTACTGCCTCTTCTATTTGAATTTCTAGGCAGTGAGAAATCAACGGTATTTGTAGCCCATAACGCACCTTTTGATCTCTCGTTCCTTAAAGCATCAGCGGTGCTTCATGGGTACACGTGGCCGAACTTTAGAGTGATCGATACGGTAAAAGCTGCCCGATTTGTATTGACTAAAGATGATGTTCCAAATTATCAACTAGGGACTCTTGCGATCTACTTTCGTACTGAAATTTCCCCAAACCACAGAGCTCTCGATGACGCGTTAGCCACGGTGGATGTGCTCCACGGCATTATCGAAAGAATGGGAACTTTCGGAATCACCACAATTAATCAGATGCTCAACGCTGGGGCTAAGAAGGTGCGACCAAAGATTGAGTCAAAGCAATCCATCTCTGAAGAAGGGCTGTAGTTTCACCGCTATCGACGGCCGCCTCTGCCTTCTTCAGGCCTCGAATAATTCGCTCACGCACGTCAAGATCTTGTTCGCCTTCAAATGCGGCGATAGCGGCAGCAGCATTTAACATAACCGCATCTCGAGGAGCGCCTCTTTCGCCTGCGAATATTGCAAGAGTAATCCGAGCATTTTCTGAAGCATCTCCCCCGACAAGGTCACTTACTGGTGCGCGAGTAATTCCAAAGTCAGAAGGTTCAATGAGATCGCTGCGAATTTCACCGTTGCCGATGCTCAGTATTGAGGTGGTTGATGAAAGAGTGATTTCATCTAGTCCGTCATCGCCTCGAAAAACAAACCCATCAACTCCTCGAGTTGCTAGCACTTCTGCCATTACCAAATGCATTCGATCATCTGCTACGCCAATGGCAGCCGCTTGAGGTTTTGCAGGATTGGCTAGCGGGCCCAAGATGTTAAAAACCGTTGGAATACCAAGCTCTTTTCTAGCAGGGGCCGCAAAACGCATTGCGGGATGAAAAATCGGAGCAAAGCAGAAACCGATCCCAAGTTCAGCAACAGTTCTTTCAACACCCTTTCCATCAAGAGTGATCGCAACACCTAACGCTTCGAGAAGATCTCCCGAACCAGACTTGCTAGATGCTGCTCTATTACCGTGCTTTACAACTCGCGCTCCAGCTGAGGCGGCAATAATCGCTGCCGTTGTTGAGATATTGATGGTGTGGGCTCCATCGCCACCTGTACCAACGGTGTCGACTGCGCGATCTGAAATCGATATTGGGGCGCTATGGGCAAACATTTGATTGACAAGTGCTGAGACTTCTTCAGCCGTCTCGCCCTTATTCTTCAAAGCAAGGAGAAATGACTTTATCTCTGCAACTTCAGCCTCACCACGAAGAATCGTCTCCATGATTGAAGAAACCTCGTTGGCTTCTAGATCAAGTCCATTTTCTAAGCGCTCAAGATATGACTTCCACATGGTGGCTTCACCAACTCTCTCAGGTAGAAGCGGTCTTAGCGAAGAATTATGCCTTGATTCGCGCTATTGAGGAGCGCAATAAATCAGCAACGGTATGAGCCAATGTAAATGGATCAATTGGATGCAGAACATTTGCCTCTGCTCTCGACCATGTTGCTAGCCAGGCATCTTCTTTGCGGGCAGTCATCACAAGTACAGGCGGGCAGTTAAAGAGTTCATCTTTAAGTTGGCGAGCTACTCCCATGCCACCTTCAGGGGCTGCTTCGCCATCAAGAATAAAGAGATCAATTTCGTGATCCCCGCTGCGAGCCTTGCCATCGACATAGAGACGCAGAGCAGGGCCGGTTGCAAATTCGGTTATTGAATGGGGCGCTAGATCTGGGGCCACACGGGTTCCTAGGGCGGCAGCCACATGGGCGCGAACCGTTACATCGTCTGAATAGAGAACGATATTGAGACGGCGTGACTCTTCTTGCGACATAGGCGCACTCTACCGCGAGAGATGGCAGATGCCATGGTGATCCGTTTCACCTCAAAGATGGGCAAATAAAGGGCAGATAGAGCCAGAGAAAGAGGTGAAAGGTTGCGATATCGGGAATAATCGCCTGCATGACAAGCACAGTCTCAAGCTCGGCCTCCGAGCCAGCCTCAATGCATAAGATCTCTAAGCCCAACGTCGTGGCGGTGGGAACAATTGTGTGGCTATCGAGTGAGTTGATGTTCTTTGCAGCGCTCTTTGCAATGTATTTCACAACTCGCGCGGTTCAAGGACCGAGCATCTGGAGCGAATCAACGCATCTACTCAGCATTCCATTCGCAGCGATCAACACCACTGTTCTTGTTCTCTCATCTGTCACATGCCAGTTCGGAGTTTTCGCTGCAGAGCGTTTCCAGAATAAGCGTGAAGGCTCACTCTGGCAGATGAATCGCTGGGGAATGCGTGAATGGTTCTCTCTCACATTTCTTATGGGCGCTTTCTTTATTGCGGGTCAAATCTACGAGTATGCAGTTCTAGTCACTGAAGGTTTAACACTTTCTTCGAACGCATATGGATCTGTATTTTACTTAGCAACAGGTTTCCACGGACTACATGTAACCGGTGGCTTGATCGCATTCCTCATCGTTTTGATCCGTGTGGCTAAGGCCCGTCGTTTCACGCACCAGCAAGCCACCACAACAATTGTTGTTTCTTATTACTGGCACTTCGTCGACGTTGTATGGATCGCGCTCTTTGCTGCGATCTATCTGATTAAGTAGATTGGGATATAAGTGAAGAAGCTTTCTCGCCATCGCCGACATAGAGCTGTTGCACCACTGTTATTGATCTTTGCCCTCTTGGGAATTGGTACGACCTTTCAAGTTGCAGGTGCAACTACAACTTCTCCGTTGACTGCCGAAGAGCGCACCGCCGCGATCGAAGAAGGTAGAGAGATTTTCTTAAGAGGCTGCTCCTCTTGTCACGGACTTAATGCAGAAGGTGGCTCAATTGCTCCCTCTCTGATTGGTGTTGGTGCTGCCTCAGTAGATTTCCAAGTAGCCACCGGCCGTATGCCAATGGCGGATATGAGCCAGCAAGCTATGCGTAAGGCACCTGTATATAACGATGAAGAAGTTGCAGCTCTTGCTGCCTATGTCTCTTCGCTTGCACCAGGACCTGAAATTCCATCGGAAAATATGCTCAACTACGAACGCGATGGTGAAGTAGCTGAAGGCGGAGAACTCTTTCGCACTAACTGCGCGATGTGCCATAACTTCGCAGGCCAAGGTGGCGCGCTGACTCAAGGTAAATACGCGCCTTCGGTAATGGGTGTTGAGCCTGTTCACATCTATGAAGCGATGATCACTGGCCCACAATCAATGCCAGTTTTTTCAGATAAAACACTTACTCCAAAAGAGAAGCTCTCAATCATTAAGTGGATTAAGGCAGCGGAGAAGGAACCACAACTTGGTGGAGTCGCACTCGGTCGAGTTGGCCCAGTAACAGAAGGACTTCTCGTATGGACACTCGGACTAGGACTGCTCATTGGTATCGCAGTCTGGCTAGCAGCGAAGGCGAAGTAAAAAATTATGAGTAATGAAATCGAAGCAATCAAAGATCCAGGTTTGCCTCCGCACAAGTTGCGTCAAACTGATATCGATCCAAAGGCTGCGGACCGGGCAGAACGCCAGGTTGCAATTCTTTTCTTGCTATCTGCTCTAAGTACAGTTCTCTTCATCTTCTCGTACTTTTTCATCTCAACTGAATCTTTCATCTTTATTCCTCTTATGGGCGAGCAGAATGCGCATCAACTCTTCTTAGGTCTTGGTCTCGCATTCTCGCTTTTGTTCATCGGACTTGGCGCAGTCCACTGGGCGAAGACGCTGATGCCAGATACCGAAGTCATCGCTCAGCGCCATGAATTCCGATCACCTGATTCAGATCGCGAAGATTTTGTGAAGACTGCTAAAGAAGGCGCTGCGGCTGCCGGACTTGGCCGCCGCTCATTAATCAAACGAAGCTTGGGTCTTGCCGTTGGACTCGTAGGCCTCTCCCCTATCTTTCTTCTTCGCGATCTGGGTCCAACTCCAGGGGATGAACTCAAGACAACTGGTTGGAAGGCTGGTTCTCGTCTTGTGACAGATCCAGGTGATCGTCCTATTCGTCCAGAAGATTTGGAAGTTGGTTCTGTCGCACAGACACTTCCAGAAATGGCTCCCGGAAAAGATCACCGTTCGCTGAGTGACATTGCCAAAGATGCGGTCCTGTTGATTCGTCTTCGCCCAGAGGAGTTCAATCTCGATGCTGAGCGACTTTCGTGGACTTACGAAGGAATCATCGCGTTCTCTAAAATCTGTTCTCACATGGGGTGCGCGGTAGCGTTGTACGAACAGGGAACAAAGCACCTGCTCTGTCCATGCCACCAATCAACATTCGATGTAACCCGTGCAGCCAAAGTTATCTTTGGACCGGCTGCTCGTCCTCTGCCACAATTGGCCATCACAGTTGATGACGAGGGTTATCTCGTTGCACAAGCACCATTTACTGAGCCAGTCGGGCCTAGCTTCTGGGGGAGATTAAAGTGAGCGCACGCGAAAGAATCGCAGGTAATGTTGCTAACTATGTAGATGAGCGCACTGGTGCTGCTGCATGGATGAAGAAGAATCTCAATAAAGTATTTCCAGATCACTGGTCGTTTATGCTCGGTGAGATTGCGCTCTACTCATTTGTCATCTTGCTTCTCTCTGGCACTTTCTTAACTTTCTGGTTTGACCCATCAATGCGTGAAGTTGTTTATGAAGGTTCCTATGAGCCACTCAAGGGGCTAGAGATGTCTGCCGCCTATGCATCGGCGCTAGATATCTCTTTTGAGGTACGCGGTGGATTATTGATGCGACAGATTCACCACTGGTCAGCGCTAATCTTTATGGCAGCGATCGTTGTTCACCTTCTTCGCGTCTTCTTTACCGGAGCATTCCGCAAGCCTCGTGAATTCAACTGGATCATCGGTATTGGACTACTCACACTAGGAATTGTTGAGGGATTCTTGGGTTACTCACTTCCTGATGATCTTCTCTCAGGTACCGGTATTCGAATCGCGGAAGCGATTTTGCAAGCGATCCCTCTAGTGGGTTCATACCTCTCTTACTTCCTCTTCGGTGGAGTGTTCCCAGGTGAAACATTTATCCCACGTATTTACACCATTCACATCCTCCTGCTGCCTGGCATCTTCCTTGCACTCATCACAGTGCACTTAATGTTGGTCTGGTACCAGAAGCACACTCAATATCCAGGTCCAGGTCGCACTGAGAAGAACGTTGTTGGGTATCCATTGCTGCCGATCTACATGGCTAAAGCTGGCGGATTTTTCTTCATCGTCTTTGGCGTTACCGCGTTACTTGGCGCGGTCGCATCGATCAACCCGATCTGGCTTTATGGTCCATATACACCGGGTCAGATCTCGGCAGGATCACAGCCTGACTGGTACATGGGTTGGCTCGATGGATTAGTTCGCATGTCTCCCCCAATTGAACCTGTAATTTTTGGCTACACGCTCTCCCTTAACATTCTGATCCCAGGTCTGATAATTCCTGGAATTCTCTTTACGGGAATGGCTCTCTATCCATTTATCGAGCAATGGATAACCGGCGATAAGCGTGAGCATCATCTCCTTGATCGTCCTCGCAATGCGCCAAACCGCACGGCACTCGGTGCGATGGCTCTGACATTTATGATGATTGCACTCATTAACGGTGGTAACGACATTATCGCTACCAACTTTGATCTCTCGATCAATCAGATCATGTGGTTTAGTCGTATTGGAATCATCGTTCTTCCTCCGATCGCCTTTGTCGTGACCAAGAGACTCTGCCTCTCATTGCAACGTGCCGATCGAGAACTTGTTTTGCATGGTCGTGAAACCGGTCGCCTTGTCATGATGCCATCTGGCGAATTCGTTGAAGTACATGAGCCAATCTCACCTGAAAAGGCATGGCTTCTTACACAACATGAGCAGAACGCTCCGCTTGAACTTGAAGAGAAAGATGCCCGCGGTGTTCGTCGTCCTGGGCTGCTCAAGTCGAAGTTACGTAAGCGCTTTGCTATCGCTCACGCTGAACAGGTTGCCAAGCCAACAGTTGCAGATCTCAAGGAGATCGAGCACCACTAAGGGTTTGTAACTTCTCGCGCTCTCCCCTGTCTCACCACAAGGGCAACGCCGGCGATGGTGACAAGAGTTCCCAGAGCAGTAACCAGGCCTATCTTCTCTCCAAAGAGGAAATAAGCCTCTACTGCTGTAACCGCTGGAACTAAGTAATACAAAGATGAAACGGAAGAAGCGCTAGAACGAGCAAGTAAGAAATAGAGAATAAGAATTGCACCGATTGAAAGTGCCACGATCAACCAGGCGAGCGAGAAGATAAAGGGAGCGTTCCAGGTAATGGATTCGCCGCCTTCAAAGCTCAGCGCAAAAAGGCCCATCAGAATTCCAGTAGCCACGTATTGCCACGATGTTCCTGAGAGAACTTCAACTCCTGCTCCAAATTTCTTCTGAAGCAAAGTGCCAGATGTTCCTCCAAGCAGAGCGATGAAGACTGCAACTACGCCTGCCGTAGGTAACCCTTGATCCCCTGCGCCTTCTAACTTTGGTGCAATCACTAAAACTAATCCAGCCAGCCCAAGTCCTAGTCCAAACCATTTGCGAGGTGAGAGATTTTCTTGAAAGAAAATTGATGAGAAGATTGAAACTAGTACCGGTTGCAGCGAGCAAATTAACGCTGTGATACCGGCGGGCATTCCTTGCTTTACCCCATAGAAGCACCCACCTAAGTAAGCGCCATGGATTGTCACACCAACTAAAGCGCTCTTACCGATGGTTGGTAGGTCATGAGCAAATCTCTTTGTGATTGATAGTGAAATAAGTGCGAGTAGGACCGAGGCGATCGCCATTCTTACGGCGATAAAGGTAAACGGTGGTGCATATGGAATTCCATAACGGATTCCAGTAAATCCCGTACTCCACAGAAGTACAAAGAGCGCCGGAGCTGTGCGAGTTGTTATCAACCCTCGCATAAAGTTTTTAGCTTAACCAGCGATTTGGCCATCCACTTTGGATTACGGTTAAGCGAATCGGTCTTGTGAACCCACCAGCGCTGTGCCTTGTTGCAGACAGAAGCATCAAAAATCTCAGTGACCTGCGTACTGCCATTGCCGAGATCAACTAACTCGTAGGACCACGTCCATTTCATGAGGTGGCGCCAGGTGATTTTGCGATTCTCTTCGAAGGCAACAACCTCATTGGTGATGCGATACGGCACCTTGATCTTCATCGCCATGCCAAAACGTGAGCCGAGTGATAGGCGGTCAGGTCCTGAGATGGCTTTGTTGATTGTCGAGGAACCGTCAAAGAGAGCGTGGGCTTTAGGGTCTGCCAGGAAGTTAAAAATCTTTTCGGGCGCTGCTTGAATGACAATTCGCGCCGCTGCAGTATCCGGAAAATCTACAGCGAGGATCTCTGCGCGTACCTGCATGATCTGTCTTTAATGCCCGACGCTCATGGAAGGGTCATCCAGTGGTTTTTCATACTCTGTAACCCAACCGATGATGCTAATTACCAACGATGCTAGCGCAATAAGTGTGAGCCACCATCCGATGATGAGTCCAAAACCCATACCGATAGCACTGGCTGCCACAGGAAGTGGCCACCAAGAGTGCGGGCTATAGAAGCCAAGTTCGCCAGCACCATCTGCAATCTCAGCAGTGAGATTATCTGAAGGCAAAACGCTTCCGATTCGCTTCTGCGTAAACCATAAATAGAAGCCGACCATTCCTGCAAGACAGGCTGAGAGAAGCATTCCTGCAATTCCAACAGGTTCTCCGCCGACATACCAATAGATAATTGTCATGATGACATAGAAGACACTTAAGCCGACAAAGAGTTGCCAATTAACCTTCATGCTTAATGTCCTTCGGTCTTGATGTGCGGATGATGAAGATCAAAAGCTGGTCGCTCAGAGCGAATGCGTGGCATTGATAGGAAGTTATGGCGTGGTGGTGGACATGAAGTCGCCCACTCGAGAGAAGCGCCATAGCCCCAAGGATCATCCACTTCAACCTTTGGGCTCTTGCGAGTAATCCAGACGTTGATTGCAAATGGAATCATGGAGAGTGCGAGTAAGAATGAACCGATCGTTGAAATCATATTCATTCCAGTAAATCCATCAGTTGCTAGGTAATCGGCGTAGCGACGTGGGAATCCCTTAATGCCTAGCCAGTGCTGGATCAAGAATGTGATGTGGAAACCAAAGAAGAGTGTCCAGAAGTGAATCTTTCCAAGGCGCTCATTGAGCATCTTGCCCGTCATCTTTGGCCACCAGAAATAGAAGCCAGCAAACATTGCAAAGACCACAGTTCCAAAAAGCACGTAGTGGAAGTGAGCGACCACGAAGTAAGAGGCAGATACCGCGAAATCAAGCGGTGGTGACGCCAGGATGATTCCAGTGATTCCACCGAAGAGGAATGTCACGAGAAAACCCATAACCCAGAGCATCGGTGTTTCGAAAGTTACATGGCCTCGCCACATGGTGCCGATCCAGTTGAAGAACTTCACACCGGTAGGTACACCGATGAGGAAGGTCATGAATGAGAAGAATGGCAAGAGAACTTGGCCACTTGCAAACATATGGTGGGCCCAAACCGCAACAGAGAGAGCTGAAATTGCAATCGTTGCAGCGATCAAACCTTTATATCCGAAGATTGGTTTGCGGCTAAATACTGGCAAGATTTCAGTTGCGATTCCAAAGAACGGAAGCGCCAAGATGTAAACCTCGGGGTGGCCAAAGAACCAGAAGAGGTGCTGCCAGAGCATCGCTCCACCGTTGGCTGGATCAAAAATATGCGTTCCATAAATACGATCTGACTCCAGAGCAAGAAGTGCAGCTGCAAGTGGAGGGAATGCTAGAAGTACGAGAATAGAAGTAAGGAGAACGTTCCAAGAGAAGATGGACATACGGAACATAGTCATTCCTGGTGCACGCATCGTAAAGATTGTTGTAATGAAGTTAACGCCACCAAGAATTGTTCCAAGACCACCGATTGCAAGACCAACAACCCAAAGATCTCCACCTATTCCAGGTGAATAAGTTGAGTTAGCCAGAGGCGCGTAGGCAGTCCAGCCGAATGAAGCCGCTCCGCCAGGTGCTAAGAATCCGGCAAATGCCATGATGCTGCCAAAGAGATAGAGCCAATATGACAACATGTTCAAACGTGGGAATGCAACGTCTGCAGCACCAATCTGTAGCGGCATAATCACATTCGCAAAACCAACAAATAGAGGCGTTGCAAACATCAGCAACATAATCGTTCCGTGCATTGTAAATACTTGGTTGTACTGCTCGGTTGAGATGAACTGCATCCCCGGGCGGGTGAGCTCAAATCGAAGAATGAGCGCAAGAATTCCGCCAATGAGGAACCAAGCAAAGGATGTCATCAAATAGAGGTAGCCGATTGTCTTGTGGTCTGTTGAAGTTACCCACTTAACAAAGTTCTTACCCTTAGTAGCCGGTGCTACTCCTGGAGCGGAGGCAAGCGTTGGACGTTCTGCATATGTTGTCATGCTGCACTCGCCTTCAAGGTCTGAATAAAGTTCTCATAATCTGCCTTTGATACAACTTTCACTGTAAATCTCATGTATGTGTGGCTACGTCCGCACAGAATATTGCAGTACCCCGGGTACTCTCCAATTTTATTTGCAGTAAATTCAATTTGGTTTGTGACGCCAGGCAAATTCTGGATCTGATTCATAAAAGCTGGAACATAGAAAGCATGCACAACGTCACTAGAGGTGATGATGTAGCGGACGCGCTCTCCGACAGGAATTACCAGCGTGGGTGGCTTCTCTGGGGTTCCAGTGACAATCGCCTTCTCCCCCGCCTCTGGGTATCCAAACTGCCATGACCACTGAATTCCATTGACGGTAATTTCGTGAGCAACGTTTGGAGATTTTTCAGTAATCTCGTTCTGCTTAACGGCGGTGAAGTAGAACATGACCGCAATAATGATGAATGGGATTACGGTGTAGATAATTTCAATTGGTACGTTGTACTGAGTCTGCTTTGGAAATTCCCCTTTAGAAGCCTTCGCTCTGTGGAAAACAGCTGGCCACAAAATCAAAATTAAGGTGACTACTCCGACAACACCACCAGCAATCCATGCACCTTGCCATAATGGAAGTGAGATGTCATTGACACTAGTTACACCTTCTGGGAAACCAAGGCCAGAAACTTTTGAACAACCACTCAGGGCGAAAACCATCGGTGTGATGACCAGCCCGAGGCGCAGCGCGCGCGATTTACTCGTTGGGAGCGACATAGGCCAAGGATAGTGGCGAGGAGAGAAGTTCGGAGCCGGTGCTAGTAGCCTTCATCAGGTGGTTCGTGTCACAGGAAATTTCACATCCGAGAATCCTCTATCTGAGATTGTCTCGAAGGCGATCTCTGCTGCCTTTGAGGCTGGCTGGGCCGATCCCAAGAAGTTATCTCAGGTCTCACAGAGAGCCAAAATTTTGCAGAACCAGGCCCTAGAGGCTCTGGCATCAGGTTTGGGAATCCGAGTAGACCAGATGGAGATCGTCGGGGAATCTGAGTTAGCAACCTATCTCTGCATCGCAGGTTTCCTTGATCCCTCTCGCCATCTTTCGGTAGGGGCAATTGATCGAGGCAAGATTCGAGCATTTGCTCGAACTCACCAGAGCCATTCGATTATTCCAGTAGATCAAAACGGTTATTTGGATGTATCGCAGATTCCTGCAGATTCAATTCTTTCTTTGCAGATCGCCAATGGCGAAACAGGAATTCTGCAGGATATTGATCTGCTTGCGACGAAGGCGCAGACAGTAGTTCTAGATGCCACATATTCTGGATCACGTATTGCATTGGGTGATCGTTGGGATGGCGCAATTTTTTCAAGCCAGGCATGGGGTGGCCCATCTGGAATATCAATTATGGCGATAGCGAATTCACAGCAATGGCGCTATCCACTTCCTCACATCGCACCAATTAGAACTCCTGGTGGATATTCATTGCCACTCTTACTTGGTGCAGCTGTAGCCCTAGAGAATTTCGCAGAAGATCGCATCAAGATTGATTCACTCAATCTATATCTGCGTCAGAAAATCGCTTCAGCCTTACCAACCGCAATCCTTGTTGGTGCAAACTCCGAAAGACTCTCTAATTACCAAACGATAATTGTTCCTGGCACCGTCAGCGAAATGCTTGTACGCGAACTAGAGGCCAGCTCTATCTCAATTGATGCGGGTTCTGCCTGCTCGCCGGCCGATCTCGCTCCAAGTCATGTGCTGGCTGCGATGGGGCTACCGACAGAAGGTTCAATCAGAATTACTCTGCGACAAGACCACTCTGAATCAGATATCGATTCCTTTGTGAGTGCTTTAGTGGAAGTGTGCCGCAACTTCTGATCGCGCAGCGCTGCCATAAGCAACTTCGAAGCGATCAAGGAATTCTTGCGGCGTAAAGCTGTACTCCTGCGTGCCCATAGTCTCGATGACGTAGGTGGCTAACAGTGAACCCAGCTGCGCGCAGCGCTCATGAGAGAGACCCCAAGCAAGGCCAGCGACAAATCCACTTCTAAATGAATCGCCAACTCCGGTTGGATCGACCTTTGCTTTCTCTTGCGGGCAGGTGACTGTGATCGTTGGGGTATTTCGCCCTTCAACGCGAGAGCCTGCTGCACCGAGAGTGACTACGCGGTAGTTAACTCGGTCGAGGATCTCATCATCGCTCCAACCAGTCTTTTGAATCGCTAGCGCCAATTCATATTCATTTAAGAAAAGATATGTCGCCCCATCAATAAGAACCTTAATTTCATCACCTGATAGTCGGGCCATCTGCTGGGATGGATCAGCCAAAACAGGAATTCCCTTTGATTGAGCAACTTGTGTGTGGCGCAACATTGCCGCCGGATCATCTGGCGAGATGACAAGAAGATCGAGCGTGCCTTCTTTATCCATAATTGGCTGAAGCTCAATATCGCGCGCCTCAGACATCGCGCCAGGAAAGAATGAAGCAAATTGATTGTGCTCAGAATCTGTTGTAACTGTAAAGAGCGCTGTGAATTGCGTTGTTGAGACAAGTGCATGGGATGTATCAACGCCATGGCGGGTAAGCCATGCGTTGTAATCCGGCCAATCTTTTCCAACTGCTGCAATCAGAAGTGGCTTATGTCCTAGAACGCCAAGACCGAAACAAATATTGGCCGCACATCCCCCGCGACGGACTTCTAAGCCATCAACTAAGAATGAGAGCGAGATTTTCTCAAGCGAACCGACAACGACAGAGTCGGAGAATTTTCCTGGGAAAGTCATGATGTGGTCGCGACCGACCGATCCTGCGACACCTATCTTCATAGGGCGAGAATCTACAAGTAACTAGAAGTAAATGTGGGGATTAGTTGAAAGAATCACCGCAGGCACAAGAACCCTGCGCATTTGGATTATCAATCGTAAAGCCCTGCTTTTCGATCGTATCCACGAAATCAATTGTTGCACCCATCAAATATGGATCGCTGAGCTTTCCAGTGATTACTTTGACTGTGCCAAACATGCGAACAACATCGCCCTCTAACTCACGGTTATCAAAGAAGAGTTGGTAGCGCAGACCTGAACATCCACCAGGCTGTACCTCAACGCGTAGGTAGAGATCATCAGCGCCTTCTTGTGCCAAAAGTGCTGCAACCTTGGCTGCTGCCCCATCGGTGAGAGCGATGCTGGTGGTGGTCGATGTTGTGTCTTGTGTTGTCATGGGGAAAGAGTACCCGCGTCACTTCGCATCTGCGACTTTTATAGGTGAGAATAGAGCCATGTCATCTTCTACCGTGACCAACCTCCTACTTCTAGGCAGCGGTTCAGACCCGCTTTCTGAACGTGGAGTGACCTGTGCTGGTGAGATTCCGGCGGCGAGTGATCCAGATCTAGTTGCTCGAGCCCGCGCCGCCCGCGCCGCCCTTGGTGATCGCGCAATCGTTCTAGGTCATCACTATCAACGCGATGAGGTTATCGAGTTTGCAGATATCACTGGAGATTCATTTAAGTTGGCACAAGCCGCTCAAGCCCAGAGCACCGCTGAGTTCGTAATTTTCTGTGGAGTGCACTTTATGGCCGAGAGTGCTGACATCCTCACTAGCGATCGACAGAAAGTAATTCTCCCTGACCTAGCTGCTGGTTGTTCCATGGCCGACATGGCAACAGCTTCACAAGTTGATGAGTGCTGGAAAACTCTGACCGAATTAGGAATTGCAGAAAAAACGATTCCTGTCACCTATATGAATTCATCCGCTGCAATCAAATCATTTACAGGCGAACATGGTGGAACAGTCTGTACATCTTCAAATGCACAATCTGCAATGCAATGGGCCTTCACTCAAGGTGAAAAAGTTCTCTTTCTTCCCGATCAACATCTCGGTAGAAATACCGCAGTCAAGAGCCTCGGGCTTTCGTTGGAAGATTGCGTTCTATGGAATCCGTGGAAACCCATGGGCGGGCTCACTGAGAACGAGATTAAGAACGCAAAAGTCATCTTGTGGCGTGGTCACTGCTCAGTACATGGACGATTCTCTAAAGAATCCATCGATGATGTCCGTTCTCGTATTCCTGAAGTCAAGATTCTCGTTCACCCAGAGTGCACGCATGAAGTAGTGACCAATGCCGATGTAGTGGGTAGCACTGAATTCATCATCAAGACCATTGAGGCTGCGCCAAAGGGCAGCGCTTGGGCTATTGGCACCGAGTTCAATCTAGTTTCGCGCCTTGCCAAAGCTCACCCAGATAAGTCGATTGTCTTTCTCGATAAAACTTTATGCTATTGCTCGACTATGAACCGCATAGATCTCCCCCATTTAGTCTGGGCTATGGAATCTTTAGTCGCCGGCCACATCGTCAATCAAATCTCGGTCGATGCCAAGGTAAAGAAATTCTCTCAACTAGCACTTGAGCGAATGCTCGCTCTATAGTCCCCCCATGAGTAACGAATCTCCAGATCAAAAGAGCCCTCAGAAGAAGGGGCGGCCAACTCCTAAGCGCAAAGATGCAGAGTCGGCTCGCAAAGTTTCATCCCTTGCTCCCGCCCGTTCGAAAGAAGAGAAGGCGCGCCAAAAGTCTGCAGCACGCGCAGCACGAATGGCACAACGTGCCGCGTATCTTCGTGGTGATGAGAATGCACTTCCATCACGTGACCGCGGACCAATCAAGAAATTTGTAAGAAACTACGTTGACTCACGCCGTTCAATTGGTGAGTACTTTCTTCCAGTAATCGGCATCGTTCTAGTTGTCTCTCTCATACCAATTGCTGCAGCCGCCGTCATCGGCGTCGTTCTGATGTACACAGTTCTCTTTGCATCTGTTATCGATGGCGTACTTCTTGCACGAAAGATCAAACGTGAAGTTGTGGCTCGCTTTCCTGACGAATCACCCAAGGGTCTGGGAATGTATGGCTGGCTTCGTTCAACGCAGATGCGCCGCATGCGTGCACCAAAACCTGGCGTGGCAGTAGGAGAAAAGTTCTAACTACCCCTAGGGTAGGCAAACAACTTAATAAGAGTTCTTTTGTAGGGGAAGTTCGGTGAAAATCCGACGCTGACCCGCAACCGTAAGAGTCCTTGTACTCGTAGTCGGATTACCTACCTAAGAACATTGACAAACACCCGCCGAGGTTTGCGGGGCGTAGTCCAAAGTAAAGCGTGTATTCGCTATTTCTAGGAGCTACCCCTGTGAGACTCTCACACAATGAGGAGCTCCAGATAAATGAAGAAGAAATTCGCGGTCATAGCCACGCTGGCTTTACTCGCCGCAACTATAACTCCTGCACAAGCATCTTCCACCGGTTATCGCTATTGGGGATACTTCCAAGCAGCACCAAAGGCGACGACGTGGACTGCTGCAATGACGGGCCCAACTGTTGATATTGCAGATGGATCGGTTGAAGGTTGGGCATTTACTTTTTCAAGTGAAGCCATTCCAGATGCCACATCCCCTTCAGTGCTTCCAGACTTTCAATCAATCTGTGGAAAGACCCGCGCAGTTGCAGGAAAGAAGAGAATTGCAATCGTTATTGATTTCGGTGCGGCATACCTTGCACCAACCGGAGAGAAGCCACTAAAGACGGTAAAGCGCTGCATCACGATAGATAAAAAGGCGCAAGGCATCGATGTTCTTGGCAAAGTTGTCCGAGTTCGTGGCGATAAGTCAGGGCTGATTTGTGGCCTAGGTGGATATCCGCGTAAAGAATGCGGCGTAGAAATTCCAACACCATCAGCGCTAGCTAATAAGTAATCCTGACGTAGATGAAGAAAACATTCCATCCACTTACGTGGTGGTGCGGTGCGATCGCAATTGCTATTGCGGTTTCAGTTGCCCATCACACCGCCTTCAATCTGGCGGTTGTGGGTGGAATGTGTTTCATCGTTTATCGATTAAATCGCAACGCAATCGATCAAAGTCCCTGGTCTAGAGGACTTTGGTTTGCGCTGAAGATCGCTGCGATCATCATCGTGATTCGAACCTTTATTGGAATTGCAATTGGGGTCCCGATACCTGGCAACACTCTCTTTGAATTGCCAATAGTTGATCTTCCAGAGTGGATGGCGGGGATTCGAGTCGGTGGCGCAATTACCCAAGAGCGACTCACCTTTGCTTTTGCAGAAGGTGTCCAGATCGCAACCCTCATTTGTATCTTTGCCGCTGCCACTTCCCTGACATCTCCTCATCGACTTCTGCGTCAGATGCCTGTCTTCATCTACGAATTTGGAGTCGCACTCGTTATCGCCACCTCTGTTCTTCCACAATTGGTAACAAGTGCGACAAGAATTAAGAGCGCCCAAAGAATGCGCGGTATCCAAAGAAGAGGTTGGGCGGGTGTGGCACTCCCCCTCCTTGAAGAATCTCTCGCCCGCTCTTTGGATTTAGCCGCTGCCATGGATTCGCGTGGTTATGGATATTCACGTAATCGATCACGTTATCGCAGAGAGAAGATGCTGCCGCATGATCTGAGCGTTGTTCTCTCAGCCATTGCTCTCATTCCTTTTTCATGGGTCGTATTTGCATGATTACCTTCAATAACGTTTCGCTGATCTATCCACACTCACTGCATACAGTTTTTGAAGATCTCTCCTTCACTATTGAAGAAGGTGAGATGGTCCTTGTTATCGGAGCCACCGGATCTGGAAAGTCTTCGCTCTTGCGACTTATTAATGGTTTGGTCCCGCATCACACGGGTGGAATTCTGGCGGGAGATATCTCTGTCGACGGGATTGCAACATCTCTTACTAAGCCAGGAGGTCTCGCCCACCTCATCGGCATTGTTGGACAAAATCCTTCCCACGGATTTGTGACAGATACCGTTGAGGAAGAACTGGTCTTTGGCATGGAAGCTCTCAACTTCGCACCCGAAGTAATGCGCAAGCGAGTTGAAGAGATTCTTGATCTGCTCTCTCTTGCTCACCTACGTTCTCGCTCTATCGCAACACTAAGCGGCGGTGAACAACAACGAGTTGCAATCGGTAGTGCGCTGGTGATGCATCCGAAGGTTCTGGTACTTGATGAACCCACTTCAGCACTTGATCCAATAGCTGCAGAAGAAGTGTTATCTATTCTTCACCGACTCGTCCATGATTTAGGACTGACCGTTGTTATTTCAGAACATAAGTTAGAGCGGGTAATTGGTTTTGCCGATCGCATCATTGCTATTTCGGCAGAGGGCAAGGCTGAGATTGATATTCCAGAAGAAATTCTAAAGAGATCACCGATCGCTCCACCTATCGTTCATCTGGCACGCGCACTCAACCTAGATTCTGTCGGCACCAGTGTGCGAGAAGTGCGTCGAATGACAACTCATCTTCGTGACTTCACTCCACTCGTTGCACAGTCCAGATCTGCCACCGGTGCGAGCGTTGTAGAGATAGAGAAGATTTCACACTTCTACGGAAAGAAAGCAGCCCTGCGAGAGGTTTCGCTTGACTTTAAATCCGGTGAAATCACAGCCGTGATGGGCCGCAATGGTGCTGGAAAGAGCACACTCTTTAAATCAATCGTAGGTTTTCATAAAGCAACAAGTGGGAAAATCAGAGTTCTCGGCCAAGACCCAACAGAGCTCCAGGGTCGCCAACGTCTATCAACAATCGGCTTCATTCCCCAAGAGCCAAGTGATTTATTGATTCACTCATCCGTTGCGAAAGAGTGCTCGGCCAGTGACCGTGATAACGGATTAGAAGAGGGTTCAACATTTGCATTCTTAACTCGCCTGACGCCGACAGTTAATCCTGAAGCACACCCCCGAGATCTCTCAGAGGGCCAGAGACTTTCACTTGTTCTGGCGCTCATTCTCTGCAGCGCACCAGATGTTCTCGTTATGGATGAGCCCACCAGAGGTTTGGATTACCAGGCGAAGTCGCTTTTGGTAGATACCTTGGTTTCATATTCTCGAAATTTAGGTAAGTGCGTCTTGATTGCCACCCACGATGTTGAATTAGTTGCAGAGGTAGCCGATCGCGTAGTTTTTCTGGCAGATGGTGATGTTGTGGCCGATGGCCCAACACTTGATGTTCTTCTCTCATCACCGGCATTTGCGCCACAAGTTGCAAAGGTTATGTCACCGGCACCATGGCTTACTGTTAAAGATGCCCTACGTGGAATTGCAGAAGCAACTGGCAAGGATTCGCTAACGTGAAAAGAACAGCCGATGTCTATCGTCTCTCGCGTCAGTCCAAGATTGTTCTCGCCGTTACATCAGCGATTGCTCTAGCTGGATTTCTATGGCCATTCTTCTATGTTGGAAATCTGCATTGGATTTTTGTAGTTGCAATTGCAGCGTCGGCTTTCCTTCTCGTATCTGAGGTTGGTATTGGATCGATAGATGCCAAATCAATTGCACTTCTCGGAGTGATGAGTGCATTCATCACTCTATTGCGACCGCTAGGTGCAGGCGCCGCTGGACTTGAACCTATCTGGTTTGCACTGATAATCGCAGCACGTGTATTTGGACCCTCTTGGGGATTCCTCTTAGGAGTTACCTCGATGACAACGTCGGCACTCCTTACGGGTGGCGTTGGCCCGTGGCTTGCTTATCAAGTTTTTGCAGCGGGTTGGATTGGTCTTCTAGCAGGAGCACTTCCTCAAAAACTTGCTGGAAAATTAATTCGAGGTGTAACAGAGAAAGCCATGCTTATTGTTGTTGGGATATTCGCATCATTTGCCTTTGGAATTTTGATGGACTTGCAATTTTGGCCATGGGTATTGGGTTCTGAAACTCAACTCTCATACATCCCTGGTGGCGATCTAAACGAGAATCTCTCTCGTTTTATTACTTTTCACTTTGCATCCTCTATGGCGTGGGATATTCCACGAGCAATTCTCACATCGGTCTTGATAGTTGTGACAGCCACACCATTTCTAAGAGCGCTACGTCGTACTTACTTTAAGGCCGCTTTCCTAACTCCGATTGAGTTTAAGAGCGCGGTCAATTCCAAAAGTTAACGGACGTGCGATGGAACAAATGGGAAATCAACGATTGTGGCAGTTGAGGCCCGTCCTCGAATGTCGATTGCTACCTGATCGCCAATAGTTAGATTGGTATCCACTAGCGCCAGAGCGATGCCAACACGAAGTGTCGGTGAGAAAGTTCCACTAGTTACCAAGCCCACGTTCTTTCCAGAATCGTCCTTTAACTCCATGCCTGCGCGGGGAATCCCTCGATCATTGGATTTCAAACCGCGCATGCGACGAGCAGGCCCTTCGCTTTTCTGTGCCACGAGTACTTCGCTACCGTGAAAAGCGCCCTTCTTCCATCCGATTGCCCACGTTGCACTCGCCTGCACTGGTGAAATCTCAAGTGAAAGTTCGTGGCCGTGTAGTGGGTATCCCATCTCGGTACGTAACGTGTCACGGGCACCAAGACCGCAGATAGCGCCACCCTCGGCTAGAACGACTTTGGCACAAATATCCCAAACAGATTCGACATCACCGCGTTGTGGCAATATTTCAAAACCGTGTTCTCCTGTGTATCCAGTTCGGCAGAGAATGACATCTGCATGACCAATACGCACATGTGAAAATGCCATGTAATCCATCTCTGGTTCAACGCCAAGCTCCTTGAGCACCGCAGCTGCGCGAGGGCCCTGAAGTGCAATCACACCAAAATCTTCATGGAGATTTTCAACGACGATCCCTGCTGGTGCACTTTCTTTGAGCACGCGGACCACATCAGTGGTATTTGACGCATTTGGAACCAAGAACAAATCCGTTGCGCTATTGCGATAGACGATCAAGTCATCAATAACGCCACCATCTTTATTGCAGAGTAGTGTGTACTGTGCTTGCCCATCTGTAATGCGATGTAAATCGTTTGTAAATACGCCATTGAGAAATTCGAGTGCGCCTTCCCCGCTCACGCGAGCTTTACCTAGGTGCGAGACATCGAAGAGCCCTACGCGTTCACGGACTGCCGCGTGTTCAGCTAATACGCCCGCCCCTGGATACTCGATCGGCATCAACCAACCACCAAAATCAGCCATCTTCGCATCAAGGGCGAGGTGGCGACTGTGCAAAGGTGAATTTTTCATCCCATCAACCTACACTTACGGCGCTAGGAACAGGCAGTAGGCAACCCCGAGAATCTCGAAAGGCATGTGTGACTTCGACTATGACCGCACTCTCTCTTACCTCCGCTCTTAAAGATGACATTCTTGTTGTCGGTCTCGCGCAAGGTCCCGCCACTCGAAAAGGTGGAAAGCCAACTCTGATCATTGAATCCGGAGATCTCGCACTCGATGCCAAAAGTTTGGAAGAGATTCTCGGCGACATGGGGGCAACCGGCAAGACGGATGAAGTCATCAAGATTCCGGGTAACTCTGTTCGCCTACTGGTTTTTACAGGTTTAGGAAAAGCATCATCCAATTATGGCCACGAGCTTCTTCGCCGTGCAGCCGGTGCTGCGGCCCGCACACTCTCCAATCAAAAGTCTGCGACCTTTGCACTGCCTGCTCTCAATCTTGAGGGTGTTTCGGCAGTGGCACAAGGTGCTGCATTGGGTGCGTATCTCTTTAATGAATTCCGTAGCGATGAAGTGGTTACAAGTAACTCATCCCTTGCCGCAGCGAAGATCTTCACACCGCATGCCGCGAAAGCTGAATTTAAGGAAGTTATTGCAGAGGCATCTGTGATCGCCCAATACACATTCTTAACTCGTGATCTCATTAATACTCCGCCAAGTCATCTCAATCCCGCATCGTTTGCAGATCGAATGAGCGCAGAGGTGAAGTCGGCAGGCGGAGCTCGTGCAGGTTTATCAATTACCGTGATGACTGAGACAACTTTGAAGAGTAAGGGTTACGGTGGAATTACTGCCGTGGGCCAAGGTTCGGCTAATCCCCCACGTCTTGTTCGCATTTCGTACACACCAACCGGCAAGGTAAAGCCAGCAAAGCGTTACGCCTTTGTTGGAAAGGGAATTACCTTTGATAGCGGCGGACTCGCGCTTAAGCCCGCACTAGGCATGGAGGCAATGAAGTCAGATATGAGCGGCGCTGCTGCTGTCTGTGGTGCCGTCTTAGCAATTGCTGCTCTTAAGTTACCAGTCGCAATTGATGCGTGGGCACCTTTGGCAGAGAACATGGTCAGCGACAATGCAACCCGACCAAGTGACATCATCACAATTTATGGTGGAAAGACTGTAGAGGTTCTTAATCCTGATGCAGAAGGTCGCCTTGTTCTTGCTGATGCACTGCAACGTGCACAAGAAGAGAAGAATCTTGATGCAATTTTTGATATTGCGACTTTGACTGGTGCTCAAGTCGTTGCACTTGGAACACGTACGAGTGCTGTGATGACAAATAACGAACCACTCTCTGCTGCGTTTCTCGCTGTAACAGAACAAACCGGTGAGCAGTTCTGGCCAATGCCACTTCCAACAGAACTCCGCGCATCTCTAGATTCACCTGTTGCAGATCTTGCGAACATTGGAGATCGCATGGGTGGAATGCTCGTCGCAGGAATTTTCCTTAAAGAGTTTGTCTCGGATGAACTTCCATGGCTACACCTCGATATTGCAGGTCCTGCATATAACGATCGGAGCGCCCACGGTTACACCCCAGTTGGTGGAACAGGCATTGGAGTCCGCTCTCTGGTCGCTGCGGCAAAGGCCCAGATCTAACCTAAGTCGACGTGCACGGCTGGCGTTATCTCCCTCTCATTATGTGAGTTGAGCCCACTGCCAGTTAGTCATTGAGCGTTCAGACTGGCAAGATATGGGTATAGGTCTTGCGGTCAGGTGAGCAAAGGAGAATATCTTTCGTGTCTAACGTTGATCTCGTTGTACTCGGTGGTGGAAGCGGCGGATACGCAGCGGCGCTACGAAGCGCTCAACTTGGACTCTCTGTTGTGCTGATTGAAGCCGACAAACTTGGCGGAACCTGTCTTCACCGCGGGTGCATCCCAACGAAGGCTCTTCTTCACGCAGGTGAAGTTGCAGATACAGCGCGTGACTCATCGCATTTCGGAGTCAATACAACTCTAAACGCAATCGATATGAATGGCGTCAATTCTTATAAGGATGGCGTTATCACCAAACTTCACAAAGGACTTCAAGGGCTCGTTAAATCCCGCGGCATTACATATGTTGAGGGCTACGGAAAATTAGTTTCACGAGATACCGTTGAAGTAAATGGAACTCGCTACACCGGTAAGAATGTTATTTTAGCGACAGGCTCTTATGCCAGAACTCTTCCAGGTCTCGAAATCGATGGAAAGCGCGTCATTACATCTGATCACGGTACAAAGCTTGATTACATTCCTAAGAGCGTCATCGTTTTGGGCGGAGGCGTCATTGGATGCGAATTCGCATCAGTCTGGAAGTCATTCGGATCTGACGTGACAATTATTGAAGGCCTGCCTCACCTGGTTGCCCTCGAAGATGAATCTTCATCCAAGCTCCTTGAGCGTGCATACCGCAAGCGCGGAATCAACTTCGAACTCGGAACTCGCTTTAAGTCACATACTGTCACCGCCGATGGAGTTACCGTTGAGCTTGAAGATGGCCGCACCTTTAGCGCCGAACTTCTTCTGGTCTCAGTAGGACGCGGTCCAGTTTCTGCAAACCTTGGATATGAAGAACAAGGTATCTCGATGGATCGCGGTTATGTGCTTGTCGATAACAAATGCCGCACGAACGTTCCTGGTATCTGGGCAGTCGGTGACCTCATTCCTACTCTTCAGCTCGCACACGTTGGATTCCAAGAAGGAATCCTTGTTGCAGAAGAGATTGCTGGGCTCAACCCACGTCCAATCAATTACGACGGTGTTCCTCGCGTAACTTATTCAGAACCAGAGGTTGCATCTGTTGGACTTACAACAGCTCAGGCGAAAGAGCGCGGCCATGATGTTGTCGAACTCAACTATGACTTGGCAGGAAACGGCAAGGCGCAAATTCTCGGAACTTCTGGATCGATTAAATTGGTTGCCGAAAAGAACGGGCCTGTACTTGGAATACATATGGTTGGTTCACGAGTTGGTGAATTACTTGCCGAAGCACAATTAATCTTTAACTGGGAAGCAACGGCGGCAGATGTTGCTCCGCTACTTCACGCACATCCAACAATGTCTGAAGCTATGGGCGAAGCGCACATGGCTCTAGCCGGCAAACCGCTTCACGCACACGGATAAAGGGAGATCACCAATGACATTCTCTGTAAAGATGCCAGCACTCGGCGAGAGCGTAAGCGAAGGAACAGTCACGCGTTGGCTCAAGGCTGAAGGCGATCACATCAACGTTGATGAGCCACTCCTAGAAGTATCAACTGACAAAGTTGATACAGAGATCCCTTCTCCAGTTTCAGGAACACTTTCAAAGATTCTTGTACAAATTGATGCAACAGTTCCAGTTGGTGCAGATCTTGCAATCATCGAAGATGGCGCTGCAGCTCCAGTTACTGCACCCGTTGCTGCCGCTCCAGTAGCAGCACCTACCCCACCACCAGTTGCGGCTCCAGTTGCGGCTCCAGTTGCTGCACCCGTTGCCGCTGCACCTGCGGCTCCTGCCGCTGCACCTTCTACAAGTGGAACAATTATTACGATGCCGGCTCTCGGTGAGAGCGTCAGCGAAGGAACAGTTACACGTTGGCTAAAAAATGTTGGCGATAGCGTTGCTGTAGATGAAGCGCTCCTTGAAGTTTCAACAGATAAAGTTGATACCGAGATTCCATCACCAGTTGCTGGAACACTTATTTCAATCGACGTTGCCATCGATTCCACAGTTCCAGTAGGTGCCCGCCTTGCCGTTATCGGTGGCGCAGGCGCAGTTGCAGCACCCGTTGCTTCACCTACACCACCACCAGTTGCAGCACCTGTTGCTCCAGTAGTCGCAGCCGCTCCGGTTGTAACTCCCCCACCAGTTGCAGCACCTGTTGCTCCAGTAGTAGTTGCTCCGGCTGCACCAGTTGCACAGCCACAAGATTCATATGTCACTCCTATTGTTCGAAAGCTCGCGTCTGATCTGGGAGTAAATCTTGCATCGGTAAGAGGAACAGGTATCGGCGGACGTATTCGCCGTGAAGATGTAGAAGCTGCTGCTAAACCAACTGCTGCCGCTGTGGCAACACCATCAGCGCCATCTGCTCCACGGACAGCTGCACCAGTTGCCGCGTCACCACTTCGCGGAACTACCGTAACTATGTCTCGACTCCGCAAAGTTATCGCTGCTCGAATGGTTGAATCACTTGCGGTTTCAGCACAGTTGACCACAGTGATCGAAGTGGATGTAACAAAGATTGCACGACTTCGCGATCGTGCTAAGGCCTCATTTGAAGCACGAGAAGGTGTCAAGCTCTCATTCCTTCCATTCTTCTCAGTTGCTGTCTGCGAAGCGCTCAAGCAACATCCAGTACTTAACTCTTCAGTTGAAGGCGATCAAATCATTTACCACGGTGCAGAGCACCTCGGTATCGCAGTTGACACTGAACGCGGATTGTTAGTTCCAGTAATCGCAAATGCTGGTGACCTCAACATGGGTGGCGTTGCTCGAAAGATTTCAGATCTGGCAGCACGTACGCGCGATAACAAGGTCAATCCTGATGAACTCAGCGGTGGAACATTTACGATCACCAATACAGGTTCACGCGGTGCGCTATTTGATACCCCAATCATTAATCAGCCACAGGTTGCAATCTTGGGTCTTGGCGCAATCGTTAAACGTCCAATGGTTGTTCGTGGTGAAGATGGCGGAGAGACAATTGCAATTCGCTCCATGGTCTATCTCGCACTCTCATACGATCATCGCGTTGTCGATGGCGCAGATGCAGCCCGATTCCTTGTAACTCTCAAAGATCGTCTCGAAGGCGGTTCATTTGAGTCTGATTTAGGACTCTAATGTCTGCACTTCCTCAGCGTATTGCCGTTACTGGCGCATCCGGTTTGATCGGAAGTGCCTTGGTTGGCCATCTCAAAAGTGAAGGCCATACAGTTCAACGACTTGTACGTCGCCTTCCTGTCTCCCCTGATGAAGTGCAGTGGGATCCAACAACAGGGTATGTCGATACCGATGCACTTGCTGGCGTAGATGCAGTAATTCATCTTGCCGGTGTTGGTGTCGGTGATAAACGCTGGAGCAAGAAATATAAAGCGCAGATTCTTAACTCTCGACTTCTTGGAACAGAGGCAATCGCAAAGGCTGTTGCTGAGGTTAAGCCTCAGGTTTTCATTAGCGCTAGTGCGATTGGTTGGTATGGAGAATCGGGTAATCGTGCCGTCGTGGAAAGTGATCGCGCAGGAGATGATTTTCTTGCTGCTGTCTGCCGCGAATGGGAAGCTGCAGCCGATATCGCTTCTCCAATTCGAACAGTCAAACTTCGCACTGGCTTGGTTTTAGATCCAACCGGTGGCGCGCTCGGAAGGATGCTTCCGCTCTTTAGATTCGGACTTGGTGGAAAACTTGGGTCAGGAAAACAATGGTGGTCTTGGATCACTCTGCACGATGTTCTCCGCGCAATTACCTTCGCACTTGAAAACCCAATTGAAGGTCCTATCAATCTGACATCGCCAAACCCAGTAACAAATCAGGAGTTCACTGCAGCCCTTGCTCGCGCCCTGCATCGCCCGGCTCTATTTCCGGCCCCTGCATTTGCGCTCAAGGTTGCTCTTGGTGGGTTCTCGTCAGAGGTATTGGGTTCAAAGAAAGTAATCCCACAAAAACTTATCGACGCGGGATTCACATGGGATTACCCACATGTGACATCAGCTCTCGATGCTCTTATAGAGAATTAAGTAACTCAAGGGCTGCAAGCCGCCCAGATGCAAGTGCACCATTTTGAGATGCTGCACTTAAATAATCTCCCGCACGCCACACACCCGGTTTTACATAGAGCGATTGTGCCCGTGCGTGGCCAGGTGGAAAGAGTGGAAGTGCGCTCTTAATGTCGTACTTAGCAACAAGTTCCCAAGCCGCTGTATCAACTCCCCACATCAGAGCGAGATGACGTCTAATTTCTGATTCTGATGCATGTCCTAACGATGTGCTGGAGAAGAGAATTCGATCAGCAGGGGCACTCAAGGGCAGCAACTTAGAGATCGCAATTGAATTCACAATCGGACCACGCGCCAAACCATCTACACGTAACGTTGCATCACATGCAATGGCATCTGCTGTGGAGTGAAACCAGGTCGTGCAACTAACGCTCTCTCCTACTTCCTCAATTTCAAGCAACTGCGCAGCCGTTGTCTGATCGGTAGCAACAATAATTGCGCGGGCAGAGATCTCGCCTTTGGATGTACTTAATTCAAGTCCAGAGATGGCGTTTACTTGCACGCCAGTTTCTACTGCGCCAATGTGCGCCGCAAGCACTCGCGATAGTTCGCCGGCACCATTTGCCGGTAATCCCGGTGCTCCACTGATAAAACTCTTGATGATCTCTCTGCCACTTACAGAATCCACGCGAACAGGTTGAGTTAAGAAAACTCCTGTCAGGAAGGGCTTGAGCACTCGTGTGTAGAGATTGTTACAGCCTGCAGCCATTAACTCACTCTCAACATTTGAGCCATGAGCAGAGTGTGAAAATAGATACTTCAAAAACGAGATTTTCTCTCTCATGCTTCCTGATTGGCTACGGAAAGCCGAAACGAGAAATTTTCGCGGATCTCCAAGGCGGACGGCTGAACCATCGAGGGCAATATCAACTGCACGCGGTGCGTAGGCAAAATCTAACTTATGAACAATATTGAGCGCCTCTAGTTCAGGGTATTTCGCATTTATCAATTGAAATCCGCGATCAAAGCGATATCCGTTAATTTCATCGGTTTGTACTCGACCGCCGAGAGTTGCTGAGGCTTCCAACACACGTACTGCAACACCTGCATCAAGCAGAGTTTGCGCCGCAGATAAACCAGCCAGCCCCGCGCCAACGACTATGACAGGCAGTGAACTATCGGACACTTATTGCTCGCGCCTCTTCGATAATTTCCGCAACGCGCAGCGCATCGCCGAGAGAGACAGGTGCTGCAGAGCCACTTTCAATCGCAGCTTTAACCAAAGTGTAAAAGGCTGCGTAATTTCCGGAGACGCTCTCCAAAGGCAGAACTTCACCACCCTTGTGAATTGCTGCTGTATTTGTCATTGGCTTTGACCATACGCCGCCAAAAGGAATCTCGCCTGCTCGAAGTGCATCTTCTTGCGGATCAAGCTCATCAATTACAAGCGCTCCCTTGGTTCCCAGCAAACGAACGCGAGGTCCTGGTGCACCACTTACCGCTGATGCAGCGAGATATGAATCGACACCTGAGTCATGACGCAATACAACAGTCACATCATCATCAGCCCCACCACGAATAGAGCGAACGCTAGCGCTTACAACTTGTGCTGGTCCGAAATATTCAAGAGCGGTAGAGATTAAGTGCGATTGCAAATCAAGAAGTAGCCCTCCGCCTTCCTCCGGTGAGAGATTCTCGCGCCAGGATGCGAGATTACGTTCGGGGCGAAAACGTTCGAAACGTCCATCAAAGCGGAAAGGTGTCCCTAACTCCCCTGTTGCTAACAACTTCTTTATTGTCAGGCTATCGCTATCCCAACGGCGATTGAAAAATGTTGTCAGAAGAATTTGCTTCTTTTCAGAGAGCGCAATCATCTCCTTCACTTCAGCCACAGAACGTCCCATTGGTTTATCGACAACTGTAGGAATTCCTCGTTCCAGCGCTGCCAGAGTTTGTGGAAGATGGGCGACGTTGCTCGAAGCAATAACAACAAGATCAAGGTCGGATTCTAAGAATGCATCGAGTTCAGAAAAAATCTGTACCTGCGGAAAATCACTCTTGGCTTGTGCGATTCGATCAGGGTTTGAAGTCAGTATCGAGGCAACTTCATAGCCGCAGCCTTTAAGTAAAGGCGCATGGAAAACGCGACCTGCTAAGCCATATCCTGCGATTCCAACGCGCATGAATTAGTTCACCGACTCCTTAGCAAGTTTTGAAGGCCACCAGACCTTAGGACCAATATCGTGAACTAGTGCAGGCACCAAGATTGAGCGAACAATGATCGTATCTAGGAGAACTCCGAACGCCACTGCAAATCCAAGTTGAGCAAGGGGCACTAGTGGCAATAAACCAAGGACGGCAAAGGTTGCAGCTAAAACAATTCCAGCTGAAGTAATAACCGCTCCTGTCACCGTAAGACCCTTGATAACACCGGCACGCGTACCGATCTTGAGTGATTCTTCACGAACGCGAGTCATGAGGAAGATGTTGTAATCGATTCCGAGTGCGACCAGGAAGATAAAGGCAAATAGTGGGAAGGAATTATCGCCACCTGGGAATCCGAAAATGTGATTAAAGACAAGGGCACACACACCCAGAGTTGCAAAGTAGGAGAGCACAACGGTGCCGAGCAAAAGAATTGCACTCAAGATGCTTCGCAGAAGAAGTCCAAGAATCAGCGTGATGACCAATAGGACGATTGGAATAATTGTGCGGTTGTCTTCAGCGTTTGCAGTTCTTACATCAAAATAGACCGCACTTGTTCCACCGACTAACGCAGAAGGATCTACTGTCTTAGCAATTCGCCTGATCTCTGGAACATCATTTCCAGCTTCAACGCTATCCGGAGCGCGATTTAGTGTGAGATTAAGAATCACCTTGCCGTTAACTTCAGCGACTTTCGGTTCAGGTTGGCCAGCAAGTGGTAGGCCAGCTAATTGTGGGCTTACATCAGTGACGCCTGGAGCACTCTTAAGAGCTGCTGCCATCTGATCAATTTTTGATGCTGAGAAAACTACTTGAGTGGGATCCCCCTCACCACCGGGAAAGTGAGTTTCTAGCTTCTTCTGACCGACAACAGATTCAGGATTTCCAGTAAAGGTATCGATAGTTCCAAGACCATCTGTCTTGAGAGTTGTTGATGCGAAAGCAAAGAGAAGCAATACAGATCCAGTGACAACCCACGCCTTGCGAGGGTTGCGCCCTACTGAGATACCTACCTTTGCCCAAACTCCAGTCATTACATGATCGTCTCCATCATGAAGTGGTTTGCGGGGCCAGAAGATCCAGCGACCAAAGATCAACAAGAAAGCCGGTAGTAGAGTCAAAATTGTAAACATCGCGCAGACGATGCCGATAGCGCCAACTGGCCCTAGACCTGCGGTGTTCGATAGTTGGCTAAAGAGAAGAATGAGTAGTGAAATAGCAACAGTTGAGCCTGATGCAAGGATTGGTTCCCAGACACCTTTATAGGCAGCCCGCATCGCATCAAATCTGCTTTCGTGAAGATGCAACTCTTCTCGATAACGCGCTATCAAAAGCAGTGCGTAATCTGTCGCCGCACCGATGACCAGGATCGAGAGAATTCCCTGTGATTGTCCATCCACATCGATAATGTCATTTTTTGCAAGGAGATAAACAATTCCACCAGCAAGAGTCAGGGCGAAGAGCGCAGACAGAAGCGGAATGATCCACAAAATTGGTGAGCGGTAGACAACGATCAAAATAACTGCGACTACGCCGAGAGTTGTTAGTAAGAGAGTTGAGTCGATCGTGCCAAATGCTGCAAAGAGATCACCAAAGAGGCCGCCGGGACCCGTGACATATGAGTCGACTCCATTGGCTTTTGCAATCGGAGCGATGTCCTCGCGGAGCGCTTCCACGATAGCCGGGAGCACTGGTTCGTCATTTGGAAGAACTTTGCCGAGAGCAGTGCCGTCAAGTGGAATATTGGCAAGAATCGCAGCGCCATCTTGCGATGGGAAAGCAGTGATCTGCTGTCCGGGTGCGATGTAATCAGAGATCTTCGCCGTGGTTCCACCGAGTGTGATCTCACCTACCTTTGCAAGGTGAGAGTTGATCGCTGCAAATGTCGCAGCATCGCCCTTGCCTTCAAAGAGAATCAGTGTTGGAAATGTAAAAGAATCTTTATCTGAAAAAGTGGCGATAACTTCTGATGCTTGTGTCGCTTCTGCGCCTTTGGGAAGAAATGATGAATTGTTATTCTCTTGGACCGAAGTCAACTTTCCAAAGAGCGGTCCGAATATTCCAGTTACCAAGAACCAGGCGATGACGACCAGCATGGCGATTGCATATGGCTTACGGTTCTTTGTAGTTGCTGTTGACACGGTTATTAGGGCCTTTCGTGGGTGCGCGCAGTGCGGATTAGCAAGAAGGCAAGCCTACCTTTAGGCTGGGGCTGTGCCAGTTGCCGACTCAGCGATCTCACACTCTCCCATAGCTCTCAAGCGGGCTGGTGTGATGGAGTATTTGGATGCTCTCGAATTGCAACGTTCGCTTCATAATGAAATAGCAGATAATCAGAGAGAGAACACACTTTTATTGTTGGAGCATCCATCCGTCTACACCGCGGGTAAGCGCACCCAGGATCATGAGCGCCCTCAGGATGGAACACCAGTCATTGATGTAGATCGCGGCGGAAAAATCACGTGGCACGGCCTAGGTCAATTAGTTGGCTATCCGATTGTTCGACTTGCAAAGCCAACTGAGTTAGTTGGATTTGTGCGCGAAATCGAGACCGCCTTGATCGCTACTTGTTCAGAACTTGGCCTTGCGGCCACACGCGTTGAAGGACGATCAGGGGTCTGGGTTGTAGATAACAAGGGCGAACGCAAAATAGCGGCGATCGGCATTCGTGTTGCACGAGGAGTCACCATGCATGGATTTGCACTTAATGTTGAGCCAGATTTGACCCCTTTCCAGGCGATTATTCCCTGTGGGATTGAAGATGCAGCGGTCACATCTCTTGCCATCGAACTCGGCCGTAGTATTAGCCTCGAAGAAGTTCTACCAATCGTTGAAAAGTACATGTATGAATCCCTAGCAAAGGTGAGCCGATGACAACACATTCTGATGATCGTAAATTGTTACGCATCGAAGCTCGTAATGCCGAAACCCCTATTGAGCGCAAACCTGAGTGGATTAAGACGCGAGCAAATATGGGTCCTGAATACACGCGACTTCGTACTCTTGTAAAAACTGAAGGGTTGCATACCGTCTGCCAAGAAGCAGCATGTCCAAACATTTTTGAATGCTGGGAAGATAAAGAAGCAACTTTCCTTATTGGAGGCGATCGCTGCACACGACGCTGCGATTTCTGCAATATCGATACAGGCAAGCCGCTTCCGATTGACCGCGAAGAGCCACGCAAGGTTGCTGAATCGGTAAAAACTATGGGGCTTGCATACGCCACCATCACTGGAGTAACTCGCGACGATCTCGAAGATGAAGGTGCCTGGCTTTACGCCGAGACGATTCGCAAAGTTCACGAATTCAATCCTGGCTGTGGCGTAGAAATGTTGGCACCTGATTTCAGCGGTAACCCAGATTTACTCAATCTCGTCTTTGATGCAGCCCCTGAAGTCTTTGCACACAATCTCGAAACAGTCCCGCGAATTTTTAAGACCATTCGCCCTGCCTTTACCTACGATCGCTCATTGAACGTCATTACTCAGGCGCGCGATTACGGCCTGATCACTAAATCTAATTTAATTCTTGGACTTGGTGAGACCCGCGAAGAAATTTCTCAGGCTCTCGTTGATCTTCGCGCGGCTGGCTGTGACTTGATCACAATCACCCAATATCTGCGCCCCACAATGAAGCATCACCCAGTTGAACGTTGGGTAAAGCCAGAAGAATTTGTAGAGCTTGCCCAGGAAGCAACCGAGGCTGGCTTCCTCGGCGTAATGAGCGGCCCACTAGTGCGCAGCAGTTATCGTGCCGGTCGCCTCTATCGCCAAGCAATGGAATCCCGAGCCAACAGTGGTTCCAAGTAAATGGCAGATCTTGTCTATCCCCCAGTCGTTGTAGTTCTCAAGACTTTCTGGAAGTACCTCGGCCTTCGCTTTGACTTTGAAGGCGATGAAAACATTCCTCGCCAAGGTGGAGCAATCCTTGCGATGAACCACGTCGGCTATCTCGATTTTGCACTAATCGGCACTGCGGCTCTACCAGTTAAGCGTTACGTGCGCTTTATGGCGAAGAAAGAAATTTTCGAAAACAAAATTGCTGGCCCTTTAATGCGCGGAATGCACCACATCAGCGTTGATCGTTCGAGTGGTTCCGCTTCATTTGTGGCAGCCCTTCGCGCACTTAAATCCGGAGAGATTGTTGGCATATTTCCTGAAGGAACAATCTCAGTCAGTTTTGAATTGAAAGAATTTAAATCTGGCGCAGTGCGTTTAGCCATGGGTGCCGGAGTTCCAGTCGTTCCCGCTGTTGTGTGGGGTTCACAGCGCATATGGACCAAGAAGGTCAAACGAGATTTAAGGCGAAACAAATATCCGATCTCTGTCACGTTTGGTAAGCCGCTCTACTTTACAAAAGACGATAACGTCGAAGAGGGTGAGGCCCAGCTTCGCGCTGCAATGCAGGCTCTGCTTCTTGATGTGCAATCTCACTATCCAGATAGCCATGAAGGTGCGCGTTGGGCCCCGGTCCGCCTTGGTGGAACAGCCCCCGCTCCCCTAAACTAACGCTCATGTTTAAGAAGAAGAAGAAAGAGCCAAAGATCCGCGAACCACGCTTTAAAGCGATTCGTGATGCCTATGCATTGACCAAGAGCGTTAAGCCATGGATCGGAAGCGTTTTGGCGCTGATTTTTGTTGTCGTCCTTGCAGCAGGAATTGGAATTGGCTTTGCAGTAGGTCATCCGTATTACTTCGGATTCATCTCACTGCCACTCGCACTTCTTGCTTCGCTCTTTGTCTTCTCTCGCATCGCACTTAATGCAAGTTTTGCCAGCGTTGAAGGACAGATGGGCGCCGCCGCTAGCGTCTTGATGGCTATTCGCAAAGGATGGACAACAACTCCAGCAGTTGCAGTTAATAAGAGCCAAGATATGGTCCATCGCAGCGTTGGTCGTGCCGGAATTGTTCTTACTGCCGAAGGTTCCTTTGCAACGCGCCAACTCCTTCAATCAGCACGTAAAGATGCTGAACGCTTTGCTCCAGGTGTGCCGATCTATGAAATTTGGGTTGGAGACGGCGAAGGTCAGGTACCTCTTCGCAAATTGCAGAAGCAGGTTTCAAAGTATAAGAAGACACTCTCTGCGCATCAGATGAGAGAAGTGCGCGCTCGCCTTAAGGCGGTTGGTGGAATGTCTCTGCCAATGCCAAAGGGGCCAATGCCAAAGAATGTTCGCGTTCCTAAGCGATAAATTCTTAACGAGTCTTTACAAGAACGGTGTTGCTTAGCCGTTCATTCACTCCACGACCATTCTGGTCGAAGGTGATCGCAGTAATAATCAAGACAAGTAGCCCCGTTCTAATCAGGGCTTGAAGTGGCGTTGGCATACCGCCATCTGAAAAACGTACAATTTTGAGCCCAACAATGCGATGACCAGGGGTGGCTCCCCCAAGTGCTGCGAAGATCAGATACTGAGCTGTGAAGACAAGGAAGACCACCGCCCCCATGGAGGGCGCTCCAAACTCGACAAAGAATCCGATTGCGATGGCATATGACATCAACCAGTCGATCAGGACGCCGAGCATCCGCCGCCCTTGGCTCACCCGTGGATATCTGAGATCGAATTCGGTCATGGCCTAAGCCTATCTGAGCCCCTGCGGCAGGGGGATGTAACTCATTTAACAAGGATGTAACACGGCGATGATGCCATTTTTACTTGGTGGATCTAGGGTTAAGCCATCTCAGAGAGCCTCAGAGCCGAGCGTCTCACAGCGATCACAAGAAAAATCGGAGTACTCCATGTTTAAGAATGCGCAAGAAATCTTTGCTTACATCAAGAAAGAAGATGTAAAACTTGTTGATGTTCGCTTTACCGATCTTCCAGGAATTCAACATCACTTCAACGTTCCTGTTGAGTCATTTGATGAGGCTGTCTTCACTGATGGCTTGATGTTCGACGGCTCTTCAATCCGTGGATTCCAATCAATCCATGAGTCAGATATGAAACTTCTTCCAGTTCCAGAATCTGCCTACCTCGATCCTTTCCGCCTCGAGAAAACTCTCATCATTATCTTCTCTGTTCACAACCCAACAGATAACACCGCCTACTCACGCGATCCTCGCGGCGTTGTTAAGAAGGCCGTTGATTACCTGAAGTCAACCGGTATTGCAGATCAGGCATTCTTTGCACCAGAGGCTGAGTTCTACGTCTTTGACGCAGTTCGCTTTAAGACAGGTATCAATGAGGCTTACCACCACATCGATTCATATGAAGGTGCGTGGAATACAGGCATCGTTGCTGATCCAGATGGAACTCCAAACCGTGGATATCGCACACGTATTAAGGGCGGATATTTCCCAGTTTCTCCAACAGATCAATTTGCGGATCTTCGCGATGAAATGGTGATGGAGCTCGGTCGTGCAGGTCTTCTTGTTGAGCGTTCACACCACGAAGTGGGAACCGCTGGACAGATGGAGATCAACTACCGTTTCACAGACATTCTTACTGCAGGTGATGAACTGATGAAGTTCAAGTACATCATCCGTAACGTTGCATGGGAAGGTGGCAAGACAGCGACCTTTATGCCAAAGCCACTCTTCGGAGATAACGGTTCAGGTATGCACGTTCACCAATCACTTTGGAAAGATGGCAAGCCACTCTTCTTCGAAGCAGGAACTTATGGCGATCTTTCAGATATGGCCCGTTGGTATATCGGTGGACTCTTGAAGCACGCTCCATCGCTTCTTGCATTCACCAACCCAACAGTGAACTCATATCGTCGTTTAGTTCCGGGTTATGAAGCACCGGTAAACCTTGTCTACTCAGCGCGTAACCGTTCAGCATGTATCCGTATTCCAATTACAGGATCAAGCCCAAAGGCAAAGCGCATCGAATTCCGTTGCCCAGATCCTTCATCAAATCCATACCTAGCATTTGCAGCAATGTTGATGGCAGGTATTGATGGAATCATCAACAAGATCGAGCCACCTGCTCCAGTAGATAAGGATCTCTACGAACTAGAGGGCGAAGAAGCTCGCGCGATTCCTCAGGTTCCGGGTTCTCTTGATGCGGTTCTCGATAGCCTCGAGAAAGATCATGCATTCCTTACACAGGGTGGTGTCTTCAGCGAAGATCTCATCTCAACATGGATTGAATGGAAGCGTAAGCAAGAAGTTGATTACGTACGTCTACGTCCACATCCAGCAGAGTTCGAGCTCTACTTCGATATCTAAAAGTATCGCGTAAAACCCCCGTCAGTAATCTGGCGGGGGTTTTACTCATTCGAAAGAACCTCTCAGATAGACTCGCACTATGGCTCGCAAGATCTCCCCACTCAAAGATTTCCTTCATAAGGAATCTTCCTCGGGTGCACTACTGGTCCTTGCCGCCGTTCTCGGCCTAGCCATTGCCAATTCTCCAATCTCCGATCGCTACTTTGATTTCCTTGCTTTAGGTTTTACTCTCGACAGCGGACTCTTGTATCTGAAATTAACCGTTCTCAAGATCATTAACTACGGATTGATGACAATCTTCTTCTTTGTCGTCGGTCTTGAAATTAAACGAGAACTGGTCTCCGGTCATCTCTCATCAGTAAAGAAGGCAGCGATGCCATTCATCGCAGCCATCGGAGGAATGGCACTTCCTGCCGGAATTTATCTTGCAATCGCCGGTGATGTAGCCCCTGAAGGATGGGCAGTTCCGGTTGCAACTGATATCGCACTCGCCGTTGGCTTGCTTGCGATGATGGGGCCAGTTGTCACGCTCTCGTTGCGATCCTTTCTTTTAGCCCTTGCAGTCATCGATGACATCGGAGCGATCTTGATTATCGCTCTCGTTTATTCAAGTGGAATCGCATTCTCATGGGTGCTCGCTTCATGTGGCTCAGTACTTCTCATTCTTGCCCTTAAGAAAATGAACTTTACTTCAGTATTCACTTACATTCTCTGCGGACTTCTCCTTTGGTACGGCCTTTATCGCACTGGTGTTCATCCAACTTTGGCAGGTGTCATTCTTGGTCTGCTCACTCCCTCAAACGTTAAGGAAGATAGCGATCTTGAGGATATTGATGACGGATCGATCTCCTACATTGAGTATCTGCAGGTGAAGTTGCATCCGTACTCATCGCTGATCATCGTTCCGATTTTTGCAATGGCTAATACAGGAGTCGTCATCACTGAAGATTCACTCCGGGCTGCAACTTCTTCAGTTATTGCTTGGGGAATTTTCTTAGGCTTAGTTATCGGAAAACCACTCGGAGTTCTCGCCTTAGCGTTAGCCGCTTCAAAGGCGCGGATTGCCGATCTTCCTGAAAATGCCAATATCGGGAAACTGGTAGCAACCGGCAGCGCGGCTGGAATCGGATTTACCGTTGCGCTCTTTATCGCAGATCTAGCATTTGAAAATCAGGAGCTACAGAACATTGCAGTTGTTGCGGTAATTGCAGCATCGATTGTCAGTGCGCTGTTAAGCACGCTGATTTTTAAAGCTTATCGATCCAACCCCAAACAGAACTAGCACCCGAGTGGCCGACGAGAAAAATCACCACAAGGCTTACCAGGCTTGAAATAACAAGTGCGATAGATGTAAGTCGTCTTACCGTGGCGTTACCGATTGATGAACCTGCTCGATCCATTCGCCAACGCAGATAGATCAGAGCGACCATAGGTAGCGTTACTAAGGGAGCAATCTCGCCAAGCTCTGCATGCTTCTCGACGTTCTTATCTAGAATCTCAGCAAATGCTTCCCCGCTCATCTTTGCCAGAAATACGCTTACCTGAGCAACGAGAGCAAGAATGAGAATCAACTTGCCGTGGCGACGAGAAAAACTTGGTAGGTAGGACATCACCAATGCGCCAACTGCAACGAGTGGAATAAGTACTACTGCCGAATGCACCAACAGCGGGTGTAGTGGTAAACCGGCAAGCGCTCCAAGAGGCTCTGATGCTATGAACATATGGATATTTTAGTCCAAGAAGAAATCTAGGAGGAAATCTGTCGTCCCAGGAACCACTGAATACTTCTCAAGATCTGTGATTCCAACGCTAGCAAGCACTTCATCATCGACGTAGAAGTTTCCTGAATGCTCCTTGGCATCACGATTCAAAATGACGTAGGCCGCATCGGCAAGAATTTCAGGTGTTCTACAGGTGGCAGTATCTATGCCAGGAATCATCTGCAGGGCTGCAGTATCGATTGCTGTACGAGGCCAGAGTGCATTGACTGCGATGCCAACACGTTTGAACTCTTCTGCCATACCAAGGACGCACATCGACATTCCATATTTAGCCATTGTGTAGGCGACGTGATTCTTAAACCACTTCGCCTTCATTGACAGTGGAGGCGACAAGGTAAGAATGTGAGGATTTCGACCTTCGGCCGCACTTGCCTTCAGGTGTGGCAGCGCAGCTTGTGAAGTAAGGAATGTACCTCGCACATTCACATCGAACATCAGATCAAATCGCTTTGCTGGAGTAGCAAGAGTTGGTGTGAGGTTGATGGCGCTTGCATTATTGATCAAAATATCAATCCCACCGAATTCTGCGGCAGTTTTTTCAATCGCGGCAGCGATCTGCTCTTCATCACGGATATCACATTGAATAGGTAGGGCTACTCCCCCGGCGGCCTCAATCTCTTTAGCAGCGGTAAAAATTGTGCCAGGCAGTTTTGGATTTGGATCGGCAGTCTTTGCAGCGATCGCAACTGATGCACCATCTGCGGCAGCACGTAGCGCGATGGCTAGACCAATGCCGCGAGATCCACCAGTAATGAAGATCCTTTTACCTTGTAGGTTTCCTGAGATTGTCATTACTTTCCGCCCTTTTCTTTTTCAGCAGCCTTCTTGGCCATGAAATTCATAAATGCTTCCATCGCTTCATCGGATGTAAGAGCCATGGCAAAGAGTTCAAACTCTGCCTTCATCACCGCCGCAACGGCATCGTGCTTACTCGCCTTGATCAAAGCCTTTGTATTAATGATTGCAGTGGGAGGTTGTGCGGCAATCTGTTGAGCAATCTTTAGCGCGCTGGTATAACAATCGCCAGAGATTTCGGCAACGAGCCCCATTTCCCGGGCAGCTTCTGATGAAAATGACTCACCGGTCATAAAAATCTTGGCAGCTCTTTGGTATCCGACCAGAGCAGGAAAGAGCAAACTAGATCCAGCCTCAGGAACCAATCCGAGTGAAACAAATGGCATAGAGAATTTAGAGTCTGGGTCGGCTACGACAACATCGCAGTGCAGCAACATTGTGGTGCCCACTCCGATTGCATTTCCCTTTACGGCAGCCAGGAGAGGTTTGGGAAATTCTAAGATTGCACCTAGAAATGCAGCAACCGTTGAATCTTCTGAAGTTGGAGGATGATCCATAAAATCTCTAATGTCATTACCCGCTGTGAAGTGATCACCTTCGCTAGTCAGGATGACTGCCCTTACAGAAAAATCCCCGGCTGCCTCATTGAGCGCTCGAGCCAGATCTGCATACATATCCCTGGTGAGAGCGTTCATCTTTTCGGGACGATTGAGAGAGAGGCTCAGAACACCTTCCGAGAAAGTGTTGGTGATGTTACTCATGGGTAGAGGTTACTACGAGAACGTATGAAACCGGACGTCATTCAAAGAAAACGCCCGGTCTGCATAAGCAGGCCGGGCGTTTTTATTACCGAGAGAGTGTGTTTTTAGCGATCAAGAGTTCCAGCGATAAACGCTTCTGTCTTGACGTGTGCCTGCTCATCTGTGTACTGAACAGGTGGGGTCTTCATAAAGTATGAAGATGGTGAAAGTAGTGGGCCGCCGATCTTGCGATCCATACCAATCTTGGCACAGCGTAGAGCGTCAATGATGACACCAGCTGAGTTTGGTGAATCCCATACTTCTAGCTTGTATTCAAGGTTTAGCGGCACATCGCCGAAGGCGCGACCTTCAAGACGGACATAAGCCCACTTGCGATCATCGAGCCATGGAATGTAATCAGAAGGTCCGATGTGAACGTTCTTCTCACCCATGTCGTGATCAAGCTGTGAGGTTACAGAGTTTGTCTTTGAGATCTTCTTTGACTCAAGGCGATCGCGCTCAAGCATGTTCTTAAAGTCCATATTTCCGCCAACATTGAGCTGGTAGGTACGGTCTAGGTGAACTCCACGATCCTGGAATAATTTCGCCATGATGCGGTGTGTGATGGTCGCACCGACTTGGCTCTTGATGTCATCGCCAACGATAGGCACGCCAGCATCTTCGAACTTCTTCGCCCATACTGGATCTGATGCGATGAAGACAGGAAGAGCGTTTACGAATGCGCAACCGGCATCAAGTGCGCACTGTGCGTAGAACTTGGCTGCAACTTCTGAGCCAACTGGTAGGTAGCAGATGAGAACATCTACTTGCTCTTCCTTGAGGACAGCAACAACATCAACTGCTGCTGCCGTTGATTCTGTAATTGTCTCGCGATAGTAGCGACCAAGACCGTCGTGAGTTACTCCACGGAGCACTTCAACGCCTGTCTTTGCTACATCGCTAAATTTAATTGTGTTGTTCTCGCTTGCCCAGATTGCATCAGCAAGATCTAGCCCGACCTTCTTCGAATCAACATCGAAGGCAGCAACAAACTTTACGTTGCTGATGTGGTAGGCACCGACTGTTGCGTGCATGAGACCAGGGATCTCTTGATCTGCAGCGGCATCCTTGTAATAGGTAACACCTTGTACCAATGAGTTGGCGCAGTTTCCTACTCCAACGATGGCAACACGGATGTCACCTTTTCCAGTTGTGATTTTCACTCTATTTCCTCTCGGTTTTGATCATGTCTTCAAGCCAGGCGATCTCTCGCATAGCCGATTCCAACGAATGGCGGCGCCACTCTTCTAGATATTTATCGATACCCGAAGGCGAGCGCTCGAGTTCAACTCGAAGCATCTCTGCCTTCTCTTGAAGTCGACGGTGACGCCCTTCAAGAATTCTTATTCTGTTCTTTGTTGATGTTGGGCTAAAGAAAGCGAAGCGAATTTCAAAGCCATCGTCTTCCCATGCCTCGGAGTTAACGCTTTCGGCCAAATCAACGAAGCGGTCTTCCCCAGCCTTTGTGATCGCATAGACAATTCGGGAACGCCGAGATCCAGCCTCTGCCGTCGTCTCTTTGATCAACCCAGCCTCAAGCATTCTGCGAAGCTGTGGGTATAAGACAGAGAACGAAAGGGCTCTAAATGGACCGAAGATTGCGCTAATGCGTTTGCGCAGTTCGTAGCCATGTAGAGGGCTCTGTGAGAGCAGGCCAAGGAGAGCAAACTCCAACGACTCTGCACGTGAGCGCATCGCTCCTCCTAGCTAATGTGGGTATATACCGAGCACTATATATCGATTCGATATATCGGACGCTATTCAATCCGAAATAGGCCCTCGAGGCAACTCTGAGCAGTTTTCGACTCGCCGAGGCCTACTAGAGGGTTCACTAGGAGTTAGTTCTACCCTCATTACTGGTCATCCTGGCCTGCCACATACTCGTATGGGGTATTCACGGCTTTAGAGGAAGGAAATCTACGTGTCACTATTCACATGGAAACTCCATGGCGATGGCTCATCGATCAAATCGGGAGAAGTTGTAGCCCCCGATGAGCGTCTGAGCTGGCCATTTACCATCGGCCTTGGCTTGCAGCATATCGCCGCAATGTTCGGAGCCACATTCCTTGTTCCAATTCTTACCGGCTTTCCCGCCACGACCACACTCTTCTTCTCTGGCGTTGGCACACTCCTCTTCCTCATCATTACCCAAAATAAAGTTCCGAGCTATCTCGGATCATCCTTTGCATTCCTCGGTCCAATCTCTGCTGCCATGGGTGCAGAAGGTGGCGGGATGGCAGGAGCTCTCGGTGGCATCGTCTTTACCGGAGCGCTCTTAATTCTTGTAGGTCTTGTCGTTCGCGCGGCAGGTATTGGCTGGATCAACACAATGATGCCGCCGATCGTTACTGGCGCAATTGTTATGTTGATCGGACTCAACCTTGCACCAGCGGCTAAGAATAATTTCCAGGGTCTTATCGGCGGAAAAGTTGTTGACCCAAATGCGACCATGATCGGAATTATCACTCTGGTTTCAATTGGTCTTCTCACTGCTTTCTCTCGAGGCATCATCGGTCGAATTAGCATCTTCCTTGGTCTTGCAATTGGTTACATCACCGCATTCGCTATGGGTGATGTCAATACGGATGGAATCAAGGCAGCTAAGTGGGTTGCAGCACCAGCCTTTGAAACTCCAACATTTAAATTCAGCATCATGATTCTCTTCCTACCTGTGGTTCTTGTGCTTATCGCCGAGAACGTAGGACACGTCAAGGCAGTTGCTGCAATGACAGGAAAAGATCTTGATGACCAAATGGGTAACGCACTTATGGCAGATGGTGTTGCAACGGCACTTGCTGGTGCAGGTGGTGGTTCTGGTACAACAACGTATGCAGAAAACATCGGAGTAATGGCATCAAGCCGTGTTTACTCAACAGCTGCATATTGGGTCGCGGGCATCGGAGCAATCCTGCTCTCACTCTCCCCTAAGTTTGGCGCTGTCCTTGCGGCAACTCCAATGGGAGCACTCGGTGGTGCAGGAACTGCGCTCTTCGGAATGATCGGAATTCTTGGTGCACGAATCTGGGTTGATAGTCGCTCAGATTTCTCAAATCCAATCAACCTCTTAGTTGTTGCATCAGCGATCATCATCGGTATCGCTGACTACTCATGGACAAAGGGTGACTACACCTTCACAGGTATCGTCAACGGAACTCTAGTTGCTGTGATTGGTTACCACCTACTTCACGCCATCGCCAAAGCGCGCGGGAAGTAATCTCAACACTGTAAGTAACGCTAGGGCCTCGGAAGATTCTTCCGGGGCCCTAGTTTTTTATCTCTATGATGTACAAGTGAATTTCTTGGGGTTAGTGATTCCGACGCGAATCGGTGAATATCTCATCGCCGCCATCGTAATTATCTTGGCGCCCGGGCCAAGTGTTCTCTTTGTTATTGCTCGAGCGATCGCTTGGGGTCGCAGAGTTGCCGTTCTTACCGTTCTTGGAAACGCCTCCGGTGCACTCGCACTCTCAGTCGTTGTAGCCCTTGGATTTGGACCACTTCTCTCGCGTTCAGATCTTCTCTATGCCGCAGTGCAATGGGGCGGCGGCCTCTATCTTCTCTATCTTGGTATTGATGCCTGGCGTAAACGAGCTGCACATGCAGCCGATATGAGTAACGCCGTTGAGACAACTGAACCTACGCTCTGGCAATGTGTTCGTGATGGATTCTGGGTGGGCGCACTTAACCCAAAGGGAATTGTCTTTTTCGCAGCGGTGCTTCCACCATTTGTTGATAAAGAGCAAGGTCGTATCTCTCAACAGCTTGTACTCATGGGAGTCATTTTCGCCGTGCTTGCTTTCTTCCTCGATTCATCGTGGGGGCTGCTGGCCGGAACTGCGCGCACTTGGTTGGCAAATGACACCAAACGCTTAATCTTGCTACGCGCGATGGGAGGAATCGTGATCATGATTTTAGGAATTCTTGTCATTGCAACTGCTGCCCGTGATTTAATCGCACAATGAGCCAGAAGAAGATTACCCGCCCTGATAAACCAGCCAGAGATACGATCGCACCATCTGATCTCACATTTGGTCTATCCACGTGCAAGAGATGCCTCTGGATTAAGTATTGGTTTAAAGTCACAATGCCTGGGCAATTTCCTCTAGTAAAGCCTTTGGCAGATGCGCAGGAAGAACATTTTCGTAGAGCCGCAATGCAAGATTTAGATCCATCACTTCCTGCCGGAATTGTTAAGCAATGGGGACAGTGGGTTAAATCCGCGCCCCTTGTTATCGGCGGACGACAGACAACCTGGAAAATTCTTGGTATCTACGATCTTCTTGCTCATTATGAAGATGGCTCTGTTGGAATTATCGATTGTAAAGTTTCGGATTCCGATCGAGACAATGGCACCTTTTACGCGCCGCAGTTAGAGGCTTATGCCCATGCCTTAGAAAATCCAGATAAAGGTAAGCCCTTCCCAGTAACTACGATGGGGCTACTTGTATGGAAACTCAATGGCATTACAGAGACTGCCGATGGTGCGCATGGATTTGGAGTTACCCAGCACTATCTCCCCGTTGAAAGGGATAGTGAAAAATTCCAAGAGCTTCTCGTTGAATTGCTCAATGTCATCGAGGGAGAATTTCCCGATGCTGGACCGGAGTGTCAAACCTGTAATTACCTCATCCAACGCGCAGAACTGGAATCGCGTTAGTTACTCGGACTCTTCATCCGTTTCGCTCTTACTTGATTTCTTCGCTTTAACTGCGTATTGATCAACATACTCTTGACCGGAGAGCTCTTGAATGCGATTCATAATCTGATCAGTGACTTCGCGCAGATAAGCCAGATCAGTTGAGTCTCCATCAAAGTACATTGGTTCGCCGAATGTCATGCCTACTCGCTGAATATTTGGAATGACCTGGCCAGTGGGCTGGATATTTTCAGTATTAAACATTGCAACCGGAATAATCGGAGCGCCGGATTCAATGGCTAGGCGGGCAATTCCGGTCCGCCCCTTGTAGAGACGTCCATCAGGTGAACGAGTTCCTTCAGGATAAATTCCAAGACACTTTCCCTCAGATAAGACTTGTAGGCCTGTGATCAAAGCCGCCTCACTGCGACGTCCACCAGAACGGTCGACCGGAACTTGGCCCAGTGCGATAAAAGTTAACTTCTTTAAAAGACCCTTAGGTCCTGGTGAAGTGAAGTACTCACTCTTTGCAAGAAAGGTCACCTTGCGAGGGACAACCAGTGGCATGAAAATTGAATCGCTAAATGAGAGATGGTTCGAAGCGATGATCAGCGGTCCGCTCGCTGGAACATTGCGAAGCCCCTTCACCTTAGGGCGAAAGAGGATCATCAAGAAAGGCGTCAAGAAGGCGCGCAAAGTGCCGTAGGGCAGATTGTTCATGCTCATAATTTAACCCCTTTTCTACTCAATTGGCGAAGTTTGTGCGAATATAAAGCATGACATCTGCCTCCGATGACGCCCAGAATCCGGGTAAAGATGAGAAAGATCTCATTGACGAGAAATTTCAGGCACTTGTCGCAGGATTATCACTTGATGAGAGTTCTCCATCAACCTATCTCGATGAGTTGGACCGAAGTGTGGAAGAAGAGCGCTTTACTCCCCCAATACCTGAGAAAACTTCTCGAAAAAAATTCTTCGAAGATGGCATTAAGGCATTTAAGAAGTGGAAAGATAACCCTCGCTCGGATAATTCGGGCCTAGATGATGATGGAGCACAAGTATGAGTACAGATTTTCGTTGGGGAATTCTTGCTAGTGGTGGAATTGCACAAGCATTTGCGCGAGATCTTTCGTACTTCAATAACCACATCGTTGCCGCGGTTGGCTCGCGATCTAAAGAGAGCGCCGATGCCTTTGCAACAGAATTTCCTGGATGCGTTGCTTACGGCAGCTATGAGGAGTTAGTTAACGATCCAACTCTTGATGCGATTTATGTCGCTACACCTCATCCATATCACGTGAGCAATACTGTGCTTGCCCTCAATGCTGGAAAACCAGTTTTATGTGAGAAGCCATTTACTATCAATGCAGCAGAAGCAAAGCAGATGAAGGCTGCAGCTGATGCAAATGGTGTGGCACTCATGGAGGCAATGTGGGCACGATTCTTGCCTCACATGCATAGAGTGCGCGAGATTTTGGCATCTGGAGTTCTCGGTGATATCTGGGCAGTTGAAGCAGATCACGGACAACGTCTTTCAGATTATGCCAACCCACGTCACTGGGAACCTTCCCTTGGTGGTGGTGCGCTCCTTGATCTTGGCATCTATCCAATTTCATTTGCTCATATGGTTCTAGGTAAGCCTGATTCGATTACTTCATCTGCAACCTTTACCGATAAGGGAGTAGATGCGAGTTCAACGGCGATCTTTAATTACAAGAGCGGTGCACAGGCAATTCTGACCTCAAATATGATGGTCTCGACCCCATGTCGAGCAACAATTTGTGGAACGTTAGGCAAGATTGAAATCGATCGCACTTTCTACAATCCAGCATCAATGCGCGTAATCATGCACGACGGAACAACTACTGAATATCCAACTGATTACAAGGGCCATGGCCTTCGTGAGCAGGCAAAGGAGTTCGAGCGCGTAGTTCGCTCCGGTGCAAAGAATTCACCCATCCTTACTCCCGATGAGAGCATTGAGATTATGGGTTCACTCGATGAGATTCGCCGCCAGATCGGCTTGATCTATCCCAGCGAAAAGTAAGTAGAACTACAAGCGGGCTAGATCTGCAACGCCCACTAACCCTGCTTCGTTACCGAGTTCAGCCGGAACAATATCTGGATACGGATGCTTTCCTGCAAAAGGCATATGTCGCATCATTGACTCACGAGTTGGTGCCAGCAAAATCTCGCCCGCCTCAACAACTCCCCCGCCGATGACAACGCGTGTGGGATCCAAAATTACGCAGAGCGATGCGATTCCTGCGCCAAGAAAATGTGCCGTTGTATTAAATGCTGCCAACGCAACAGGATCACCACTCTGAGCAGCCTCAGTAATGTGTTTACCCGTTAATCCGTCCAGTGTTCCGTTACCTAGAGCAAGTAAGTTGCGTGCCAGTTCAGGGGTTGCGCTAATTGCTTCACGTGCATGACGCATAAGAGCGCTACCGCTGGCATATTGTTCAAAGCATCCACGAGCACCACATCCGCAGAGGTGACCTTCCGGAACCACTCGCATATGACCAATCTCAGCTGCAGTTCCAAATCCTCCGCGATAAAGATTTCCGTTTACAACAATTCCACCGCCGATACCTGTACCCACGGTGACAATAAGAAGGTGATCATGGCCGCGACCTGCACCGAAGGCGGCTTCTCCCCACGCTGCAGCGTTGGCATCATTTTCAATAACTACCGGAAGACCGAGTAACGCTGTTAACTGCGCATCAAGATCGACACCATTCCATCCTGCGATATTTGGTGTTGCGAGCATTGTTTTGCGATCAGATGAGACAAAACCTGCTGCAGATATTCCTACTGAATCAACGGAATATGAAGACATCAATTCGCGAGCAACATCTGCAATAGTTTGAGTTAAAGCGGTACCGCCCTCACGCGGAGTGTCTCTGCGCGCATCGATGAGAATCTTTCCCGATTCGTCAACAACTCCGCCGAGCACTTTCGTGCCACCGACATCAATTCCTATTGTGTAGCTCACTAGCGCAATTAACCTTCGCAGTGCTCTTTGAGTTGAGCAAGTGCTTGATCAATTGTTGTCTTCTCCTGCTTTGTCACCATCATTTGAGGAATCGGCATTGATACGCCAACTGAAAGTTCATAGGTAACTTCTGTTTCATCACCTAGATCCTTGAGAATATATGCCCCATCCATTTTGGTAAGCATGTTGGCATCTTCGAGCTCGAACTCCAGACGTGCGGGTGCGCCATCCCAGTTATAGGAAAGGCTTACCTCGTCTTTGAGTGCACCGGCTGAGATGGTCAAGGTTGCACCCGTGACACGTCCGCTTTCATCCCGCTCAGAAACTTTGACTTTTGTTATGGAATCTGACCACTCGGGGTACTTCTCGAGATCGAAGAGAACCTCGCTGACGTGGCTGATGGGTGCTTCGATAACAATTGTTGATCTGCTCATATCGCTCATGGCCCAAGGTTACCCCGAGAAATCTCTTTCTGGGATCTCCCATTTTTGTGATTCCCCCGATAGCGTTTGCCCATGAGCGAATATTCAGTTAAACCACTTGTCCCTGTAGCCACAGAGGGAAACCTCACTGAACTTATTGCACATCGTGCATGGTTTGAACCAGAGCGAGTAATCATGTCCCGTCCTCTTGGTGACGGATGGCAGCCAGTTACAGCTCGTGAAGTCGAAGCAGAGGTTCGAGCAACTGCTAAAGGTTTAGTTGCTGCTGGAATCAACATCGGTGATCGCGTTGCGATCATGGCGCGCACTCGATACGAGTGGACGATTTTGGATTTTGCGATCTGGTTTGCAGGTGGATGTGTTGTTCCAATCTATGAAACATCCTCAGCAGAACAAGTTGATTGGATCTTGAGCGATTCAGGTGCCGTCGGACTGATCGTTGAGACTCCAACTCATCGTGAGTTGGCTCAGACCGTTCTACCTTCACATACAAAACATGTCTGGACAATGACTGATGACGTTCTCTCGGTACTTGCTCGTGCGGGCGCACAAGTCAGCGATGACGAGATTGATCGTAGACGAAACTCACTAAGCCCAGATACTTTGGCGACTTTGATCTACACATCAGGAACTACTGGAAAGCCAAAGGGCGTTTCACTTACACACGGAAACTTCCTTTCTGAGTGTGGAAACGTTGTGCAAGGCGCTTCAGATCTATTCCTTAAGCCAGGTGGCTCAACGCTGCTCTTCCTTCCAGTAGCACACGTATTTGGTCGCATGGTTCAAATCGGTGCAATTACAGCCGGTCTACACCTGGCACATTGCAGCGATCCAGTTGGTCGACTCTTACCGGATCTTCAATCTTTTAAACCAACTTTCGTTCTTGCAGTACCTCGTATCTTTGAAAAGGTCTACAACGGCGCCGAAGCAAAAGCAGAAGCAGCTGGCAAGGGAAAGATCTTCAGAAAAGCCGCTGCCATCGCTATTGAGTACAGCGAGAATATGGATGCTAAGAAATTCAATCCGCTACTTTCTATTAAGCATGGCCTTTTCGACAAGCTGGTCTATTCAAAGATTCGTGCGAGCTTAGGTGGCGCGGTAGAGGCAGCGATTTCAGGAGGCGCACCCCTTGGTGTCCGCTTAGGTCACTTCTTCCGTGGTGCTGGCGTCACAATCTACGAAGGTTATGGATTGACTGAGACAACAGCTGGTGCAACTTTGAACATCACCGGCAATATTGAGATTGGTTCTGTGGGACGTCCAATCCCAGGAACAACAATCAAGATCGCTGAAGATGGCGAAGTTCTCATTAAAGGTCCAATCGTGATGCGCGGATATTGGCAGAATGATCAAGCAAATAGCGAAGTCTTTGAAGGAGATCGTTGGTTTAGATCTGGTGACCTCGGTCGACTCGATGAGAACGGTTTCCTCTACATCGTTGGTCGCAAGAAGGAATTGATCGTTACTGCAGGCGGAAAGAACGTAGCCCCAGCAGTTCTAGAAGATCGTCTTCGTTCTCATCCATTGGTAAGCCAGTGCATGGTTGTCGGCGATAACAAACCATTTATTGCAGCTCTTGTCACAATTGACCCAGAGATGATTAAGGGATGGATTGCAACCAATAAGAAGGATGGCGCAACGATTGATGTCTTGCGCAATGATCCCGATCTTTTGGCCGTTATTCAGACAGCAGTTGATGAGGCGAATAAGGCAGTGAGTAAGGCTGAATCAATTCGCAAATTCACTATCTTGTCTGAAGACTTCACGATCGCAGGGGGTCAGCTCACCGCCAAGCTCTCAGTTAAGCGCCATGTTGTAGCTCAACAATACGCTGGCGAGATCGACGCTCTTTACGCTAAAGAATAAGGAGCGTATTGATCGTGGCGCAATCCCCCAGAACAGAGATTGCGCAGGAACTTCATGATGGCATCGCGCAAGATCTAGTTGCACTTGGTTTTCAACTAGATCTTGTCCTTGCCGCGCCATTAACGCCAGCATTGATTCGCAATGATGTTCGCACAATTCGCTTTCGAGTCTCTGAGCTGATCGAAAAGGTTCGAGATGAGATTTATGACCTTAGGTCGCAGGCGAAGTTTCATAATCAACTCCTTGAGGTTGTTACATCTATCTCGCCTGCCATCGAGATATCTGGTGAATTGCAGGCTCTATCCGATGACGAGGAACAGCTTTTAATTCGGGTAATCCCGGAGCTGCTTCGAAATGCTCATCTACATTCTGGGGCTAGCCAGATTCAACTCACACTTAATTCAGGTGAAGATGGCGTCATGGTAAAGATTTCTGACAATGGCCATGGTGGCGCTAAGCCCACTACCGGTCGTTATGGAATTTTGGGATGCATTGAGCGCATAGAAAGCCATGGCGCATCAATTGAATTCGATTCTAGAGAGGACGGAACGACCATCACGATTACTCTGTGAGTGCATCTGTTCTCATCATCGATGATCACCCGCTTGTTCGTGAAGGAGTAAAGCGATCGCTGACAGGCGCAGGATTTAACTGTGTAGGTGAAGCGGGCTCTCTGAAGGAAGCAATTGCGATGATCGCTCTACACAATCCCGATGTCATTACAGTCGACCTCAACCTTCCAGATGGCAATGGCCTAGAAATCATAAGTTGGGCGAGAAAAAATTCTGCCTCACTTGCAATCATTGTTTTGAGCCTCGATGACGACTTAGATCTCGTCTCGGCCGCCTCTAGGTCCGGTGCACAAGGGTTTATCTCTAAATCAGAGAGTGCGGATCACTTAATCTCTGCCATCAACTCGGTGCTCACTCAACCAACGCTATTCATCAGCAACCATACTTTGGCTCTTCTCGGACGTGAGAGATCTCAAGATCTTCTCTCAGCAAGAGAACGAATGGTGCTCACACACCTGGGCGGTGAATTAAGTATCGCTGAAATTGCAGCGGCGATGTTTATTTCACATGCCACTGTAAAAAGTCACTGCGCAACTATCTATCGGAAACTTGATACTCACTCGCGCAGAAGTGCTGTAGCGCGAGGAAAAACTATTGGCTTACTTTAAGCAGCTCGGCAAAGCGCGATGACCAGATATCCCAGCGCCACTCTTGAATGATCCACTGTCGACCACGAATTCCCATTGCCTTAGATCGATCGATATCTAAAAGAAGTTCAGCGGTGGCAGTAGCAACCTCTGCAGCGCTTGTTCCATCGATGACTACCCCGCTCTCACCTTGAAGAACGGCATCAGGTGCGCCACCAGAATTTCCAGCAATGACAGGTAATCCGCAGGCACTTGCTTCAAGATAGACAATGCCAAGTCCCTCAACTTCCAACCCAGCTAATCGAGATCGAGATGGCATAACAAAGAGATCGCCTATGCATATGTAGCGCGGTAAATCTGCATATTGAATGCGCCCAATAAAGGTAACTCTCTCTTGAAGACCAAGTGATTTAACGCGAGTCTCTAAGTAACTTCGATATGGACCTTCACCGATCATCAGGATGTGAGCATCGGGAACTTGCTTAATGATTGCTGGCATCGCCTCAATCAATACGTCTTGCCCTTTGCGATGTACAAGTCGACCCACGCTGACAATTACCTTTTTATCGCTCAAGCCAAGTTCACTTCGCAATTGAGTAGCATCCTGCGGGGAGAAATGGTCGGTATCGATCCCAGGTGCAATCTTGACCATCGATTGGGAAGCACCCGGTGTTACTGACTTCACAATCGCGCTGCGGGTAAATTCACCGAGATAAGTTAAATGATTTACATTTCGTGAAATTCTCTTCATTGCCAAAGTAAATGGCCACACTTTGGACCACCACACTTCATGGCCATGCGTAAGGGCGACAATGTGCTTCACACCCGCTCTTCGTAGCCCCTTCGCTAAGAGCCCAAGTGGCGCAGCTGCACCGAAAAATACAGTGGAGATATTTCGCTCGCGCACGATCGCATTAACGCAATAGGCAACTCCTGGTGTTGGCAGAAGTATCTTTGCCTTATCTCGGATGACTTCTACGCCAAAGTTTTCGAACCACTTTTGATCATAGGATTGGCTGTTCTCTTGGGCGCTGGTGTAAACAATTACCCGCGAATGAGGGAGTCTTTCGATCAATCCGATGACAAAGGTTTCGATTCCACCGGCACGAGGACCAAAGTCATTTGTAATGCAGAGGATTTTCTCCACTAGAAACGGCGCGCCCCAACAAATGGTTTCCTGCCTAGATTGCTAGCACTTGCCACTTTAACTCGAGATCCTGAACGAGGTGCATGGACCATCTTTCCACCACCAAGATAAATACCAACGTGAGAGACAGGTCGTCCGAAGAAGACGAGATCTCCGGGCTTTAACTGACTTCTCGGAATCGATCTACCCATTCGTGACTGTGCAGCCGATGAATGTGGGAGCGATACTCCTGCTGCTTGGAATGCGCGCATCGTTAATCCTGAGCAATCCCAATAAGTCATTCCAGCGGCACCAAAGACATATTTGTCACCGATTTGTTTGAGAGCATATTTAAGCGCAACACCAGCTCGCCCTGATACACCTGCCGCTGATTTAGCTTGTGCTAGCGAGCGCTTTTGATCCGCATCTTCTTCCTGTTGGGCAAGGCGGGCTAAACGTTCACGGTCTTCCTTCTTCAACTTTGCAAGAATGGATTCGGCTTCCTTAAGTTTTGCAGTCGCCTTGGCAGATTCTGCTTCAAATTTCTTCTTCGCCGCAGTCACCAGCGCCAACTTGTCATTGACTGTCAGTGAAGTGGCGGTCAATCGCTGCTTCGCCGCTTCAAATTTACGGAGTTGAGTAGATTTGCTTCGCGTGATTGATTCAAGAGATCCAGCCGCCGAGAGATAGAGCGCGGGATCGCTGGAGAAGAGAAGCTCTAGGCTCTGCCCCAACCCACCGTTCTTGTACTGCTCTATGGCGATTACACCCAGGGAACGAGAAAGTGTCTCTACAGTTTTGCCTTGAACAGCTTCGGCGGCCTGGATACCGGCAAGTTGCTTCTGAAGTGAAGCCAACTTCACTTTGGCTTCCTGAGCACCCTCTGCCGCCGCAGTGGCATCTTCCTCAAGGTCGCGAACCTTGGCCTGCACCTCAGCTAGAGATGGTGCGGCGTAGGCAGTCGATGGCAGGCAGGCGGCAATGACGATCAACGCGAGGCCGATCATCGCAGTTGCCTTCTTGCCACTCACCAGATGCATGTAGCAAGGCTAACCCCCCTTTGCGCTCAGCCTCAACTCAAATTGAGCGTAGAAGTCTGTCAATTCGGTGAGATTGCTCCCTTATGTGAGCTCAATCCCCTATCTGCCTACCCAAAATTCTCCCCTTCCAGCGATAGCCTTCCCGCCATGAGCGCAGTGGCAGGTAAGGGACAGGTAATCGCAACTCTGGTTGTAGGTAGCGATGGCAGTACTGCAAAAGATGGATCCTCTCGCGGCGTCACATCTACTTTGGATCGCGCTCGCTTTCTAGAGCGTCGTCGCCATGTTGATGCGATTTTAATCGGTGGAAATACCGCGCGTACCGAGCCTTACCGAAAAACTCCCGTCCCAGTAGTGGTGATCTCGACATCGATGATTAACGCTCTGGCAGATAACCGCCAGGCATATTGGTGGAATGCATCTGCTTCAGAGGCGCTGGAGCGGGCTCGTCGCCTCTTCGGTCCGACGATCTTGATAGAGGCAGGGGCGTCAATTATTAATGAACTTATCGCAGCAGGTGAAGTTGATCGGCTGGAACTCAGCGTCACGCAAGTATCTGGCGGAGAAGATCGAATCGATATTCAAGGGATGCTCTCACATTTTGCGCAGGTAGAAAATGTAACCGAGGGCGAAACTATTTTTTATACAGCAACCCGTCAATAGCTTTATTGGAAGGCTGCGATAAGCGCAACGCCAAGAACTGCACTGACAATTCCAGCGTATTGCACTTTATGTAAACGCTCACGCAGAAATATAAAGGCCAAGAGCGCAGTCATAATTGGGTAGAGTGCACCAAGCACATTCGCCAGAGAAACTAATCCCTTTGTTGTTGCAACACCTAAAATCAAATTTGCACTGAAATCTGCGACTCCAATAAAAATAAGCAACGGAATGTTGGCTTTACTCATTCCGCCAGTGCCACGAAGACGGACCAAAATTCCAACGCTCACCAGGAAGGTGGCAGCGCGCATAGAAACCATGGTCATCAGCGCGCTCGATTCAGAACCTTCTGCCATAAATGCTAAACATGCACCAAAGCCGAGAGCTGCACCGAGTGCTAGTACAACGGGTTTAAGAGGCAACCCTTGTGAAACTTCCGGACCGCTTGCCATAAATGAACCGAGAAGCGCGAAGATAACTCCGATAGTGACTAGGGTACTAAAGCGCTCATCAAGAAAGAAGACTGCGTAGAAAAGAGGGACGAGTGCACTCATTGCACTTATCGATGAAACTACTCCCATGCGACCTGTTGCTAGCGCGCGATAGAGACAAATCAAACCTATATATCCGCAGAAGCCGGCAGCAATTCCAGGAAGAAGATAACCCTGGCTCCCCAAAGCCTGAGCGCTCCACGCACCTGATGCTGTTGCAAGAACGACACCAAAGAAGAGACCAATGATCTGCGTGACAGCAAGCACTGCAGTCGGAGGAAATTTTTTACTCAGATTTCCTGCGTGATAATCAGCGGCTCCCCAGAGTCCACTAGAAAAAAGTGCGAGTAAGGCTGCCATGGAGCAGAAGATAGCGCAGAATCGGTCCAGCCTCCCGCACGTGAGTGCATGCCCAATTTAGAATAAAGCAATGGACACCGCTGGCTTTAATCGACTGATTGAAGTCCTACGAACCGCAACTCCTCGTAGCGAAATTATTCTCGAAGAAGTTCCACCTCCACAGAAGTTAGCGACATACTCATTTGCCTTCACTGCAGATGTCACTAACGGGCTAATCGGCGATGCCGAGGATGATGTCGCAACCGGAAGATTTGTTCTATTGCATGAGCCTGGCGGCCAAGATACGTGGGAGGGTGAATTTAGATGCGTCACCTTCGTCAGCGCAGATGTAGATGCAGCGATGCAAGAAGATCCACTTCTACCTGAAGTCGGTTGGAATTGGCTACTTAAATCTCTAGAGAATTTCGGTTGCTCATACAGCGCTCCATCGGGCACCGTTACTCGTGTATCTAGTGCATCCTTTGGCAAACTCTCCCCACGCAATAACGAATCTGAGATTGAGATTCGCGCATCCTGGACTCCAGTACTTAATCAAGGCGAAGATGTGGGTCAGGTTCTGCTCAACCATGTCATGGCATGGTGCAACCTCATTGCTGAAATTTCCTTCTTGCCGCCAATTGCAGATGGTGTCGCATCGATTACTAAGCCTCGTAAATAATTTAGCGCTATGACAGAAGAAGAGCGGATACCAACTCCACTACTTGTGCCTTCAGCAGGCTTGCCTGAAGTTATCGACACAGAGGAATTATTCAGAGATGCAATAGCGCAGTTATCCAAAGGCAACGGCCCCTTTGCACTCGATGCCGAACGTGCCAGCGGATATAAATTTAGCGCGCGCGCCTATCTCATTCAGATCGCCCGAAATGGTGGAGGGTTGCACTTACTCGATCCAATTCCATTTGGACCAGGGCACCATCTCTTTGCTGAACTAAATAATCTCCTTGCAACCGATGAAGTAATTCTCCACGCCAGCACGCAAGATTTGCCATGCCTGCGTGAGGTTGGAATCAATCCGGTTCGACTCTTTGATACAGAACTCGGTGGGCGATTAGCAGGGTTACCTCGAGTTGGTCTTGGCCCACTATTGGAATCTCTCCTCAGTGTTTCTCTAGCCAAGGAGCATTCAGCTGTTGATTGGTCGACAAGACCTTTACCAAAAGATTGGCTGAACTACGCAGCGCTAGATGTCGAACTACTCGTTGAGCTGCGGGATGAAGTTGATGCGCTACTTGAAGCGGCAGATAAATCACATTGGGCGGAGCAAGAATTTTCAGCAATACTCGCCGCTCCCCCATCACCTGCCCGAGTTGATCCGTGGCGCAGAACTTCAGGCATGCACCACATTAAAAAGCGGAGACAACTCGCTGTTGTTAAATCATTGTGGGAGTCACGTTACGAACTTGGGAAAGAACTCGATGTTTCACCTGGTCGCCTACTTTCTGATGCCGCAATTTCGGCGATCGCCGTAGCTGTTTCAGATGAGTCAGTATTTGAAAATAAGAAACACCTCGAAAAAGTTTTGCGTCCAATTGGAGTGCGTGCACGATGGTTAGAGCACGCACCGCGTTGGATATCGGCAATCGCGGCAGCCCGCGCACTTGCCGAGGACGATCTGCCACCGGTTCGAGCAGCAAGTGATGCACTTCCTCCAGTGAAGGTTTGGCGCGAAAAATACCCACTGCGCTATGCAGCTCTTACTCATGCCCGCCACAATCTCTTGCTTCGAGCCGAAGAACTTTCGATCCCGCTCGAGAACTTGATTTCACCTGAACATGTACGCCGAATCTGTTGGAACTCCCCTGCGGGTAGCGTTGATCAAGCACTTGCAGAATTGGGCGCTCGACCATGGCAACGCGAAATTGCAACGCCCATTCTCGAACTCGCGCTCTTAGAGAAAGAACCTTTAGAAATTCCCCAAACAGATCAAGAAGAATCTAGCGATGAGAAAAGTATCTAACCGGTCCCACATGCTCTAGATAGACCTTTTGACCTACAGTAAATTCTGCTGGCCCTGCAACGCGCGCTCGAATGATCGTGCTTGATCTCGTTAAATCAATTGTCAGCATCGCATCGTGTCCATAGTAATCAATATGTTTCAGTACACCTTCTTGACCATTGCCAATCTCTTTCGAGACTCGAATCTCTTCTGGTCGAATCACCACATAGCCTGATTGGCCATCAGCAGATGAGCTTTTACTTATCGAGAGTGGGTAATCGATAACACCTAAAGCAGATTTGAGGGCAGGAAGAGTTAATACATCACCAGTGCTTGCTGCAGTCTCTGCGGAGTTGGGTGCCTCATAAACTTCTTCGGGAGTTCCGCTCTGTGCCACCTGTCCGCCACGCATCAAAATTACGCGATCAGATGAGACAAGAGCCTCCTCGCGATCATGGGTAACCAAGAGCGCCGTCGATCCAAGTGAGCGAAGCAGCCCAATTACTTCCGTGCGTAATTCATCACGGAACGCCGCATCAAGTGCTGCAAATGGTTCATCGAGAAGAATCAACTTTGGCTTTATCGCTAATGCGCGCGCAAGTGCAACTCTCATCTGCTGACCACCTGAAAGTTGATAAGGCATACGATCTTCTAGGCCACTCATTCCAATGAGCGAGATCATCTCTGCTGCTATCTGAGAGATTTCGCTCTGTGAATACTGTTCACGATCTAGACCAAAAGAAATATTTTTCGCCACCGAAAGATGCGGGAAGAGCGCACCTTGCTGGGGAACATAGCCAGTTTTACGTTTGCTTGGTGGCAGTACAACGGATGAAACTCCAACCAACTGTGAACCGAATCGGATCGTCCCGGCGCTAGGTTGAATTAATCCTGCAATTGCACGAAGAAGTGTGGTTTTTCCACATCCTGACGGTCCAAGGAGTGATGCAATTTCGCCTTCAGCGAGATCAAGTGAGAGGTCTGAGATAACTTCGCGATCACCGAAATTTACAAAGAGATGAGAAACGCTGAGTGAGGTCATTTAAAGAAATCTCACCTTCTTCTCGATTTCATTCCCTACTACTTCTCGATTACCTGTACCAGGAAGAGTCAGAATAAATGTTGGAACAGCTGCTATTGCGACCAATATTAAGGCATAGGGAGCTGCCTCATTAAATCGACTGATAGAGGCAGCGCTCCAGATTTGCGTTGCCAAGGTATCCATTCCGGTAGGTCTGAGCATGAGCGTTGCTGGAAGTTCTTTCATCGCCGTCAGAAAAACTAAGAGGATTCCCAGCGACATGCTTGGAAGTGCGATCGGAAAGACAACTTCAGTTGCAATTTTCGATTTGCTCTTTCCAAGAGTTGCCGCAACTTCTTTGAGTTGTGGCGAAACAAGTGCAAGTGAACTCGATGTTGAGGCTACAGATTTAGCTAGGAATAGAACTGCGTAGGCAAAGGCAAGCAGATATATGGATTGGTATAGGCCACCTAGGCGAGATCCGAATGAAACTAGCGCCAGTCCAACTACCACTCCAGGCAGGGCATGTGAAATGAGAATTGATCTCTCGGAGAAAGTTGTGAATTTACCTTTACCTTGAGAAATCAAGAAAGCCAGTGGGAGCGAAAGAGCAAAAGCGATCATCGCACCTAGGGCTGCAACACCGACGGTTGATGCGGCCGCTGCTACTAAATCGTTAAGTTCCACAGCGCTCGGGTTTGCTAAGAAGCGAGAAATCAAAACGTAGAGTGGAATAACTACAGCGCAGACTATGTAACCCATGAGAACGCTCACTGTAAAGATGGAGAGAGCTGATCTATCTATGCGACGGATTGAGTTTTGAAAACCCTCATTACCTCGAGTCTCGAATTCTCTACCTTTCAGGCGTGTTTCAAAGGAGATGAAAACTGCTGCAGCAAGAAAGAGAAGAATTCCAATAATTGATGCTGCTCCGCGATCATATGAAGATTTAAAGAGATTCTGAATTGAAACTGTCAAAGTCTCTACATTAAGTAGCGAAACCGCTCCGAAATCACTTAACACATAAAGACCTGACAAGAGCGCTCCTGCGCTAACGCTACGTCGAACTTGAGGCAAAATAATTCGAAAGAAAATCGCTATCTTCGAAAGACCAAGAGAGCGACCTACTTCGATCAAGGCAAGATCAATCTTTTGAAAGGCAATGAAGACAATCAGGATCATGTACGGCATGGTTGAGAGTGCGAGGATAAACGAGGCGGCCCAAAGGCCTTGCATTGATGGGAAGAGCGCTATCCAGGTATAGGTAAAGACATAAGAAGGAATCGCAAGAGGCAAGATTGTGGCGACTAGAAATAGTCTTGGCATCGGGATCTTCACATAGTGCAACCCTGCCGCAATGGCAGTGCCCAAGACAATATTAACGAGAACAACAATTCCCAAAAGAGAGAGTGTGGATCCTAGAACTTCTAGCGTTTTTTCGCGCGTGAGGAGCACAATTATCTGCGATCCGCTCTTTTCACTTGCGCGGATAATTAGATAGAGAAGTGGCTGCAAAATGAGAATCAGAACAAGTGCAACCAGCGCCTTTAACCCAAGAGCGTTGAGTTTAGGCTCGGTTTTCACTGCACAGCTTTCTCACTACAAAAGACCTACCTTGATCAGCAGATCTTGAGTTCTTTGAATATTAACAAGTTCACCAAGATCAACTAGAGGTGAACCAAGGCTCATCAAATCTGGAAGATCTTGAGGAGATTGGGTACCAGGAATCAGGGAGTACTCGTGCGTCTGCTTAACAAATGAATCTTGGATAGCCTGCGAGGTAAGGAAATCAATGAGATTTTGGGCAGCCTCTTGCTTCGCACTTGTAGCCATGATGCCGGCACCAGAGACGTTGACAAGATTGCCGATATCTCCAGGATTAAAGAAACCATTCTTTACCTTGATAGCTCTACCGAGCGCAGTTGAAACTTCCCATAGGTAATAGTGGTTAACCAGACCTAGATCTATCTCACCTTTATCAATAGCCTCAACGATTGCGCTATTTTTCAAGTAAATCTTTGCATCATTCCGCTTGAGATCGCTTAGCCACTTTTGCGCAAATGCCTCACCCTTTTCATTGATTAAGGCAGTAACAAATGCCTGGAAGGAAGCGTTGCTCGGTGCAATACCGATCTTTCCGCGATAAATACTTTTTGTAAGATCTGTGATCGATAACGGAAGTGTCGTTACCGCTTCTGGGTTATATGCAAAGACACGTACGCGACCTGTAACACCAATCCAGGAACGATCTTCTGCGATGTACTGGCTTTCAATTGATTGCCCTACGGATGAAGGTAACTGTGCGAATAGTCCCGCCGCTGAAACTGCTCCAAGCGAGCCAGCATCTTGAGAAAGAAAGAGATCTGCCGGAGAGTTCTCTCCCTCTTCCAGAATCTGTGCCGCCAACTCGGCTGAATCGCCGTAGCGAACGTTCAGGGTTAGCCCCGACTCGCTCTCCCAGCGATCCAAGAATGGAGCGATGAACTCTTCTGAACGGCCCGAGTAGATGGTCAGCTCTTTTACTTCCTGGTTAGCGCTCTCTGACTGCGTTGCGACCCAGGTGAGTGATCCAATTACTAGAGCAAGGGCTCCAATAGATGCTGCCAAATATGATTTCTTCACATGTCCCCCATGGCTAGAAGACTATTACAGCAGCCTGAATTACGCAACAAAAGTGTTGCGTAATTCGTCACAGCCCCTCAAGAAGAGTCGCGCCACTTTCTTTTTGTATTACCGACCAGTAACCTAGAGCCAACTTCACTGTCATGAAAGTTGGAAAAATGGCTAATTCAGCATCTGTCGTCCTAGTTGACGCGGTTCGCACCCCCTTTGGAAAAGCTGGCTCGCTCTATGCCGGAACGCGCGCAGATGATCTGATGGTTCGAGCAATGCGCGGACTCCTTGAGCGCAATCCACAACTTCCACTCGACCAGATCGATGATGTTGCAATCGCTGCTGCAACACAGACTGGTGATCAGGGAATGAATTTAGGTCGTAGCGCCTCGCTACTCGCAGGACTTCCAAATACAGTGCCGGGATATTCAGTGGATCGCTGGTGCGCCGGTGCAATGACAGCTGTTACAACGCTGGCTGCATCGATTGCAATGGGTGCAAACGACATTGCAATTGCTGGTGGAGTTGAACATATGGGTAACCATCCAATTGGTGATGGTCTTGATCCCAATCCACGTTTTCTAGCAGAACGCATCGTTGAACAAGATGCGCTGGCCATGGGCGCAACAGCCGAGCGCCTGCATGATCGCTTCCCACATTTAACAAAAGAGCGTGCAGATAAGTTTGCCCTCGCCTCCCAAATGAAGACAGCTCAGGCTTACGCCGATGGAAAGATCCAACGCGATTTGATTCCAACTGCCGCGCGAAGTGCCGAACTAGGTTGGGGAATTGCAACCGTCGATGAACCACCTCGCCCATCAACAACTCTTGAGGGTCTGGCATCGCTTAAGACTCCATTTCGTCCCGCTGGTCGCGTGACTGCAGGTAACTCATCTGGTCTTAACGATGGAGCAACTGCTGCAATTCTTGCCAGCGAAGCCAAGGCAATTGAATTAGGGCTGCCAATAAAGGCGCGCATGGTTACCTTTGCATTTGCTGGAGTTGAGCCTGAAGTAATGGGTTATGGACCAGTTCCATCAACCATCAAGGCGCTTAAAAAAGCTGGCTTAACAATTGCTGATATCGGTGCATTCGAAGTTAACGAGGCATTTGCAATTCAAGTTTTGGCATTTCTTGATCACTTTGGAATCGCAGATGATGATGCTCGCGTAAATCCATATGGTGGCGCAATCGCTGTTGGACATCCGCTTGCATCATCAGGAATTCGCTTGATGCTCAATCTTGCCCGCACCTTTGAAGAAAAGCCTGATGTGCGTTATGGAATTACCACTATGTGTATTGGTCTTGGAATGGGCGGAACTGTCATCTGGGAGAACCCACACTTTGGAAAGAAGGCTTAACTCATGACAACTATTTCTCTTCCAGAAGGTGCTCCTGAAGAAGTAGTCACCCACGCACTCGTACGCGACGTCGATCTCACCGCCTTTGGCGCAACAGGATCACTCGCTCTGATCACTCTCGATAACGGACATGATCACACTCGTCCAAATACCTTTGGCCCACAATCACTCATGGCACTCGATGCTGCAATCACAGATGCAATTTCTCGTAAGCCAACGGCAATTGCAATTACTGGTAAGCCATTTATCTTCGCTGCAGGTGCTGATCTCTCTGCGCTCTCATTTCTTACCGAACGTTCCCAAGCGGTTGCTATCGGAAAACTTGGGCACGATGTCTTCCGCAGATTTGATGAGTGCGGAATTCCTACCTTTGCCTTCATCAATGGGCTCGCTCTCGGTGGCGGACTTGAAGTTGGCTTGCACTGCAAGTACCGCACACTATCTGCAACGGCATTTACTGGACTTCCTGAGGTTTTCTTAGGTCTTGTTCCAGGATGGGGCGGGGCAACGATCTTGCCTATGCTCATTGGTCCAGAGAAAGCAGTTCAAGTAATTATTGCTAACGCACTCAATAACAACACCATGATGAAGGCGAAAGATGCCTTGGCACTCGGTGTTGTCGATAGCGTCTTTGAACCTGCTGACTTCCTTGAAAAATCAATCGCTTTCGCCGCATCTGTTCTCAACGGTTCTAAGAAGATTGAACGCACAGATCACAGCAAAGATCCTGCTTGGGATACAGCCCTTGCCACCGGACGCGCAATTGCGCTGAAGAAATTTGGTGGCGCAGAGATTGCAAGTCCAATGAAGGCGCTAGAGCTCATGGCAGCATCTCGTACCTCATCTCGCGGTGCTGGCTTTGATGCAGAAGATCAGACACTTGCTGATCTCACGATGTCTGATCCGCTACGCGCATCTTTATATGCCTTCAATCTCATTCAGAAAAAGCGTAAGAAAGTTGAAGGTGCACCTAAGGCGGCACTTGCGCGCAAAGTAGGCAAGGTTGGCGTTGTCGGTGCTGGTCTTATGGCCTCTCAACTCGCTCTCTTGCTTGTGCGCAATTTGAAGTGTCCAGTTGTAATGACAGATATTGATCAGGAGCGCGCAGATAAGGGCGTTGCCTGGGTGAAGAATGAATTGGCCAAGCTGGTTGAGAAGAAGCGCATGAGCGCAGAATCTGCCGGCCGTCTCTCACTTCTTATCTCAGGATCAGCCGATCAGAACGTCTTTGCAGGGTGTGATTTCATTATTGAAGCAATCTTTGAAGAACTCTCACTCAAGCAGGAGCTCTTTAAGAAGTTAGAAAAGATTGTTTCGCCTGAGTGCATTCTTGCGACCAATACTTCTTCACTCTCAGTTGAGCGAATGGGCGAAGGGCTAGAACACCCAGAGCGCGTTGTCGGATTCCACTTCTTCAACCCCGTTGCGATCATGCCTCTTCTTGAGATCGCTCGCACCTCTAAGACTGATGATGCGACAACAGCGACGGCAGTTAATATCGGCAAGGATCTCAAAAAGACCATGATCATCTGTAAGGATGCTCCGGGATTTGTCGTCAATCGTCTTCTCACTCGCTTTATGGGTGAAATTACGGATGCAGTGGATGAAGGAACTTCACCTGACGTTGCAGATAATGCAATGAGAGCAATTGGATTTCCAATGTCTCCCTTTGAACTACTTGGCCTTGTTGGCCCAGGAGTGGGTCTACATGTTGCTGAAACGCTTCACGAAAATCTCGGACCGCGCTATCGCATCTCCCCTACGATGCAAGCAATGGTTAAGGAAGGCATCAAGACTTTCTACATCAAATCTGAAGATGGATCAGTTGTTGCAAACCCTGCAGCACTTGCACTCATTCACAAGGGCGATTCACCATCAACTGCAGAGCAAGTACGCACACGCGCACTGAAGGCGCTAGCTGAAGAGGCGCGCATGATGCTCGATGAAGGCGTTGTCGCAACACCTGCTGAGATTGATCTCTGCATGTTGATGGGCGCTGGCTGGCCAATGCACTTAGGTGGAATCTTGCCGTACTTAGATCGCGAAGGAATTAGCGATTCTGTCTGCGGTTCTCGTTTTCATCCTGCGGGAGTGGCATCTCTGCCTTCAAAGTAGAGCTAGACCATTCCACAATTTCACGGGCAATGTTCTGTGAAGTGATACCGAGATCGCTCAATATCTCTGAGCGCTTTGAATGCTCGATAAAGGTGAGTGGCACCCCAATTGAGTGAATTGGTGTTTCAAGTCCTGCACTTCTAAACATCTCGGAGAGCGCACTGGCAATGCCGCCGTGTGCAATTCCATCTTCGACAACGACAACGCTCTTATAGCGATCAGCCATTGTGATCAATGATTTAGGTAGTGGCTTCACCCAGCGCGGATCAATAACTGTTACTCCAACGCCTTCACGATATGCCTGAGATGCTGCCTCAACAGCCATCGTTGCCATAGCGCCAACGCTGATAAGCAGTACGTCCGCGCTCTCACCGCGATAGAGAACATCAATTCCATCGCGACGTTCAAAGGCTGGAATATCTGCAGGTACAGCGCCCTTTGGAAAACGAATAACAGATGGCGCATCACTAATTGAAATCGCTTCTCGAAGAACTTCCTTGAGACGTGCGCTATCTCGCGGTGCAGCTAGATGCAACGTTGGAACAATTCCAGTCAGCGCCATATCCCAAATACCGTGGTGGGAAGGTCCGTCATCGCCAGTAATTCCCGCGCGATCAAGAACAAAGGTAACTCCTGCCTTGTGCAGCGCAACATCTAACAGCAGCTGATCGAAGGCGCGATTAAGGAATGTGGAGTAGACAGCAACAACTGGGTGAAGACCGGCAAATGCCATGCCAGCAGCGCTGGTTACAGCATGTTGTTCGGCAATTCCGACATCTATCGTGCGCTCAGGAAATGCTGCAGCAAATTTATCAAGGCCGGTTGGGCCAAGCATCGCTGCAGTAATTGCCACGACGTCGGGACGCTCTGAGCCAATTTCAACTAACTCATCAGAGAAGACTTTGGTCCATGAACGTGCGCTCTTCGTAACTGGCACTCCAGTTGCTGGATCAACAACACCGACAGCGTGGAACTTCTCTGCCTCATCTTCGATCGCTGGTTGATGGCCGCGACCCTTTTCAGTAATGACATGAACCAAGACTGGCTCACCAAATTGTTTAGCCTGAGCAAGTGCCTTCTCTAGTGCGAGAAAATCATGGCCATCGATTGGGCCGAGGTATTTCAAACCTAAATCTTCAAACATTCCTTGCGGGGCAACAATATCTTTGATCCCCTTCTTTACTCCGTGGAGAGTTTCATAGATCGGTGCTCCCACTACTGGCGTCTTGTGAAGAACTTCCTTGCCCCAGTCGAGGAAACGTTCATAGCCCTGTGTGACGCGCAAAGTAGAGAGATAGGTCGCAACGCCGCCAATGGTTGGTGAATATGAACGTTCATTATCGTTAACGACAAGAACTAAATTACGATCTTTTGCCGCCGCAATGTTATTGAGGGCTTCCCACGACATACCGCCGGTGAGCGCGCCATCGCCCACAACTACAACGACGCTGCGATCGTTCTGACCGGTGATTGAGAAACCACGAGAGATTCCATCTCCCCATGAAAGCGCAGTCGAGGCATGAGAGTTTTCAATTACGTCGTGTTCGCTCTCGCTGCGATTTGGATATCCAGCAATTCCACCGCGTTGGCGCAGTAGATCAAACTCGCCAGCACGCCCGGTCACGATCTTATGAACATATGACTGATGGCCGGTGTCAAAGAGAACTACATCGCGTGGTGAATCAAAGACGCGATGGATAGCCATGGTCAGTTCGACAACGCCAAGGTTAGGACCCAGATGTCCGCCAGATTTTGAAACCTTCTCAATGAGGAATGTACGAATCTCTTGCGCCAAAGAGATCAGCTCTTCTTGGCTCAAGCCCTTAATATCATCAGGGCTTTTAATTGACTCGATCACACCTGCAATTCTAGATCACCCAAGCAATTGACGTAGGACGAACTGCATAATTCCACCATGGCGGTAATAATCTGCCTCACCTGGAGTATCAATTCGGACCTTAGCCTTAAAGGTAATCGCGCCAGCGGTGACTGTAACTTCCTTTGGCACTCCCCCTGTATTCAGGGCGGTGATTCCAGAGATAGCAAAGGTTTCATCGCCCTTGAGTCCAAGAGTTGCAGCAGTCTGGCCTTCAATAAACTGCAGCGGAAGAACACCCATTCCAATCAGGTTAGAGCGGTGAATGCGTTCAAAGCTTTCTGCGATGACGGCGCGAACTCCAAGTAGCGCAGTTCCCTTTGCCGCCCAGTCACGTGAGGATCCTGAGCCATACTCCTTACCCGCAAGAATTACGAGTGGGATACCAGCTGCTTGATACGCCATTGATGCGTCATAAATTGTTGATTGCGATCCACCATCAAGATAATTGCGGGTGAAGCCACCTTCAACGCCATCGAGCAATAAGTTCTTTAGGCGGATATTTGCAAACGTTCCACGAATCATTACTTCGTGATTTCCACGGCGAGAGCCATATGAGTTGAAATCATTACGTGCAACGCCGTGGGCTTCTAGGTACTTACCTGCTGGAGAATCTGCCTTGATATTTCCTGCTGGCGAGATGTGATCTGTTGTAACAGAGTCACCCAAGATTGCAAGAACACGAGCACCTGAAATATCGACAACAGGTGTTGGTTTAGCAGGCATATTCTCAAAGTATGGAGGCTTGCGAACGTACGTTGATTGCGCATCCCACTCAAAAGTGTTTCCAGTTGGAGTATCCAATGATTTCCAACGGTGATCGCCATCAAAGACGCTTGCATAATCTTTAGTGAACATCTCTGAAGAGATCGAAGCATCGATAACTTCTTGAATCTCTTGGGCAGATGGCCAAATATCTTTGAGTAGAACTGGGTTGCCATCCTTGTCATTGCCAAGTGAATCATTCGCAAAATCATGATTCATCGTGCCAGCTAGTGCATATGCGACTACAAGTGGAGGTGAAGCCAGGTAATTCATCTTTACATCAGGGCTAATTCGACCTTCAAAGTTTCGGTTTCCTGAAAGAACTGCTGAGACAGCAAGATCATTTTCATTAATTGCCTTGCTGATCTCTACTGGCAAGGGACCTGAGTTACCGATGCAGGTGACGCAACCATAACCTACGAGGTGAAAACCGAGCTTCTGCATATAGGGAGTCAGTCCGGCGCGATCATAATAATCTGTAACAACTTTTGATCCCGGAGCTAGCGTGGTCTTTACCCATGGCTTTGAAGTAAGTCCCTTTTCGACCGCTTTTTTTGCAAGCAGGGCAGCACCAATCATCACTGATGGATTAGATGTGTTTGTACAAGAGGTGATCGATGCAATAACAACATCACCATTCTTAACTGTCGTCTGGTGTGCTCCAACCTTGGCTGGGTATGCCGACTTTCCAGTCTTTTCAGTGAAATACGTTGGCAGAATCTTTTCAAATGCACTCTTTGATTCAGAGAGTGAGATTCGATCTTGCGGACGCTTTGGTCCTGCAATCGATGGGACAACAGTTGAGAGATCAAGTTCGATATGTTCTGAAAAACGTGGTGATCTTGCAGGATCGTGCCAGAGTCCTTGAGCCTTAGCGTAAGCCTCGACAAGTGCCACCTGATCTTCATTACGTCCGGTAAGTCTTAAGTAACGCAAGGTCTCTTCATCGATTGGGAAGATTGCGCAGGTTGAGCCGTATTCAGGACTCATATTTCCGATCGTTGCACGGTTTGCCATCGGTACGCTGACAACGCCTGGTCCATAGAACTCGACGAACTTACCAACCACTCCATGCTTGCGAAGCATCTGAGTAATTGTGAGTGCAAGATCCGTTGCAGTTGTTCCGATAGGCAACTCACCGCTGAGTTTGAATCCAACAACGCGAGGAATCAACATCGATACAGGTTGGCCAAGAAGAGCCGCCTCGGCCTCAATTCCACCAACGCCCCAACCAAGAACACCGAGACCGTTGACCATTGTCGTATGTGAATCGGTACCCACCACGGTATCTGGGTAAGCGCGCAAGACTCCATCGACCGTGCGAGTCATAACAACTCGCGCAAGGAATTCAATATTTACTTGGTGAACAATTCCTGTTCCCGGTGGCACAACTTTAAATTCATCAAATGCGCCTTGACCCCAACGCAAGAAGCGATAGCGCTCACGGTTACGCTCATATTCAATATCTGTGTTCTGCTCAAATGAGTCGCGAGTTCCAAACAAATCTGCAATGACAGAGTGGTCAATGACAAGTTCGGCTGGTGCAAGTGGATTTACCTTCGATGCATCCCCGCCTAGTTCAACAATTGCCTCGCGCATGGTGGCAAGGTCGACAACGCACGGAACACCGGTGAAATCCTGCATGACTACGCGCGCTGGGGTGAATTGGATTTCGGTATCTGGCTCGATCGCTGGATCCCATTGAGCTAACGCTTTGATGTGTTCGGCGGTGATGTTTGCGCCGTCTTCTGTACGTAAGAGGTTCTCTAGCAGAATCTTGAGGGAGAACGGAAGGTCAGATGCGCCTTCAAGTCCATTGATATCAAAGATTTCAAAATCTTTGCCGCCGACGGTGAGATTTTTCTTTCTTCCCAATGAATTCTTACTCATGGGGTCAAGATACCGCAGTGGGCGTAAAGAGGGCAACGCACTCGATGTGATGCGTCATCGGAAAGAGGTCAAATGCACGTACCTTTTCAAGGGTGTAATTGGCATCACGTAAAAGAGCGCTATCCCTGGCTAGTGCAGCTGGATCGCATGCCACATAAACGATTGCTCGTGGCTTGCAAGCCACCAGACTCGCAATCACATTCTTCTTTGCACCATCTCGAGGTGGATCAAGAATTACTACATCAGCGTGAGAAAAACGTGGAAGAATTTTCTCAACATCGCCGGTATAAATCTTTACATTCGCTGCACCTGAGAAATTAACTGCCGCATCGGCTGTTGCGCTTCTACTTCCCTCAACCAGATCAATTCGACCACTCGCACCAATTGCTTCGTGAAGTTGTAGTGCGAAGAGTCCCACTCCACCATAGAGATCTAGTACATGATCACCAGAGCGAACTTCTGCAAACTCACGTACACAATCCACAAGGACCTCGGGCGCATTCACATTGCTCTGCCAGAATGAATCAGGACTTACTTGATAGCTCTTACCGCTTACTGTGAAATTTTGAATCTTCTCACCTTGAATAACGTCGCCAGCTACGAGTCGAGAAGAACCATCGGTAGCTGCACTTACTTGGATACGTGCCCCAGGCTCCCACTTCTGGGATTGAATCTTCGGATATTCAATCGTGGGATGAAGTACTAAGCAGTCATCAATTGCCATGATGGTATTTGTGCGAGAGGCGTAAAAGCCAGCCCTCCCCTGCTTGTCGCTTCCAATCGTGGCCTGTGTGCGCCAACCCAGGGACGGTGAAACTTCTTCAACTGTTACCTGGATATCCATCTTTGCGATTCGAGCAAACTGTTCGGTGATTACATCTTCCTTAAGCTTTCGCTGGGCAGAAATTTCTACATGTTGGAAATCACAACCACCGCATCCATTGCGATTGGCATATCGGCATGGTGCTTCAACCCGATCCGGTGAGGCTTCAATCACCGCGACAACATCTCCACGATTAAAGGAAGATCCAATGCTGGTAATCGCCACATCAACAACTTCACCCGGTAAGCCATGTCGAACAAAGATCACTGCGCCTTCGTGGCGGGCGATGAAGTGTCCACCATGGGCAACTTTTTCGATCGTCACCCGAATTATCTGGCCCGCAGAAAGGACGGCGCGAGGCGTGGATGTCATAAAGGTAAGCCTAAGGGGGTAAGTTATGTCCCGTGCACGTAGTCATCATGGGTTGCGGTCGAGTCGGTTCCTCTTTGGCGACCGAACTTGAAGAGCTAGGCCATACCGTCTCAATCATCGACCAATCACGTGAGGCATTCCGTCGATTAGGTCCAGATTTCAAAGGTCGCACTATTAGCGGCATTGGTTTTGATAGAGATACTCTCCTTGAAGCAGGTATTGAGACAGCCGATGCCTTTGCCGCGGTAAGTAATGGCGATAACTCAAATATTTTGGCAGCGCGCGTTGCCCGTGAAACGTACGGTGTTGGCAATGTAGTTGCTCGTATTTATGATCCTGGACGTGCTGAGATTTATCAGCGTCTAGGTATTCCAACAGTTGCAACAGTTATTTGGGCTACCGATCAGATTATGCGTCGTCTGGTTCCAGAAGGTTCTCGTAGCGAATGGCGTGATGCCACCGGAACAATCGAACTTGCTGAAGTGCATCCTCATGCCGACTGGCTTGGTCAGCCCATCACATACATCGAATCATCAACGACAGCGCGCGTTGCATTTATTACACGCCTTGCCGAAGGTTTAGTACCGAACGAGCACACAGTGCTTCAGGAGGGCGATCTTCTCCATATGATTATTGAGACTGCGCGCGTTGCTGAAGTTGAAGCGATTTTGGCTAAGCAACCAACGGAGACCTCATGAGAATTGCAATTGCTGGAGCGGGAAATGTTGGACGCGCAATCGCTCGCGAACTTCTTGATAACGGTCACCAGGTTTTGCTCATTGATCGCGATCCTAAAGCGCTCAAGATGGACTCTGTCCCTGATGCCGAATGGTTGATGGCAGATGCATGTGAAATTACATCTCTAGATAAGGCAGCACTCGGTAGCGCCCAAGTAATGGTCGCAGCAACCGGTGATGACAAAGTCAACCTTGTCGCATCACTACTTGCAAAGACCGAATATGGCGTTCCTCGCGTAGTAGCCCGAATTAATCACCCGAAGAATGAGTGGATGTTTGATTCATCATGGGGCGTCGATGTTGCTGTATCTACTCCGCGCATTATTTCAGCCCTTGTTGAAGAGGCTGTAAGCGTCGGTGATGTGGTTCGCCTCTTTAGCTTTAGAAAAGGGCAAGCAAATTTAGTTGAACTCACCTTGCCGGATTCATCAAGTTGTATCGGTAAAACTGTAGAAGAGATTGAACTTCCACAGGATGCCTCACTCGCTGCGATCGTTCGCGATGGTCGAGTATTTGCTCCGAGTGCAGCCGATGTATTTAGCGCGGGTGACGAACTGCTCTTCGTAGCATCTGCTGCAGCAGAAGATCAGATTAAAGATTGCTTTATTAAGAGTTAATCTTTCTCTTCCTGCGGCGGAATAGTCGTTGGAACATTTCTAAGCACCAACCAAGAACCGTAGACCGTTGCGAAAAATAGCGGCATACCCATTGCTAAATTGACGGCACCCAGAAGATTTACATTATCTGAGAGATAGATCGGATACTGCACGACAAGGCGACCAAAGAAGAGCCCAACCCAGATCCAGCTGGCGCGAATGTAGGCAGCTTTTCGCGCTGGATCTTTTCTCCAAGCAAAATTTTCACCGAGAATTGGCCCTAACATCACTCCGAGAATTGGCCATCCCGCAACATTTGCAATCAGATAGACGAACCCATACCCAAGATTGGTCAGCATCTTTGGAACGAATACGTCGCTTGGATTACCTGTTCGATTAGCAAACCATGCCGAAATGAGCGTTCCAATAAATCCCGAGAGCGCGTGCTGAATCGTGTCTTTCATAACAAGGCGAATGATTGTCAAGATGGCAGAGATGATGATTGATGCAATTAGTGAGTTCCAGAGATCTTTTGTGATGTTAAAAGAGATGAGAAAAACTAGTGCAGGAAAACCTGCATCGATCAGACCTTTCTTGCCACCAAAGGCAGAGAGGACCTTCTCTTTATCTCCAGGATTCTGACTCATGAGCGACCTGTCGATCCAAAGCCACCAGTGCCGCGACCTGAGCCAGGAAGATCGTGCACCTCAACAAATTCAGCACGCTCGACTTTCTGAATTACTAATTGCGCGATGCGATCTCCGCGTTTAAATGAAACAGATTCGTTTCTGTCGTGGTTAATCAAAATGATCTGTAGCTCGCCTCGGTAGCCAGCATCAACTGTGCCAGGGGCGTTAACCATAGTGACTCCATGTTTAATTGCCAGACCTGAACGCGGATGGACAAGTGCGACGTAACCATCGGGAAGTGCAATAGCAATACCTGTTGGAACTAGCGCCCGCTCCCCCGGTGCCAAGGTGATATCAATGCGAGAGACGATATCTGCTCCCGCGTCCCCTCCTTTGGCATAACGCGGCAGTGGTAATTCCGGATCTAAACGAGTGATTAATACCTGCACTGAACTCATGGGTTGATCTCAAATTCAGGATCGACAAAGGCGAGTAATTCTGGTGATTTCTTTATGTACTCAAGATAATCGGCAGGAGCGTTAGACATAAAGTGACTCATCGGAACTATGACAAAGAGCGCTGCAGCACGTACAGCAATATCTCCATCAGGGCCGTTGAGGCGACCAACCGCTTCGGTATAGACCTTGCGCTTTACCTGACCTGTAATTTGAGCAGAGATGTGAAGCGTCGTTCCAATTGGAACTGGTTTCATAAAATCTGTTTCTAGCCGTCCCGTCACCGCTGGAGAGCGAATAAGCCACATCAGTTTTCCAAGCGCTTCATCGAATGCAAGTGAGAGCAGACCACCATGGGCAAGACCTGGCGCACCCTGATGATTTTCCGTCACAGTAAATTCTGCAGTGAGATCGAGTGCGGTTCCTGCGTGAGCAACAAGATGTAATCCGGTGGGATGTAATTGACCGCAACCAAAACAATGTCCAAAGTGCGACGGAATCTGTGTTCCGACGGCAGGAGCTAAGGGATGTCGCTCAGGAAGGATGGCTCCTTCGGGTGGTGTTGTGCTTGCCACTCTTGTCATGGCTCCACTTTACTCTCCCGATCTTCCTATACGGTATCGCTATGAGTGAGAGATTAATCAATTTTCGTGAGGTGATCCGTCCACCTCTCTGGTTGATGGCATTTATCTACTTTCTCGCCCTCTCACTCGGGATCGCAATTTGGGCGGCCATGAATACGATGGCTGCGGTAATAGTGATGGCACTCTTAACTGCAGCCACAATTTTGATCTACTTCACGTCATCACTTGTCATTGAAATTGATGAGCATGAGCTGCGAGTGGGCAAGGCACACATCGCCAAGAAATTCTGTGGTGAAATTAAAGTCCTAACGCCTGCGCAGATGTCATTGCAGCGAACTCGCGAGGCAGATCCTGCCGCGTATTTAGCGATTCGATTCTGGACTGCTCACGGCGTGAAGATTGAAGTGAGAGACGAACGTGATCAAACTCCGTATTGGTTAGTTACCAGCAAGCGTGGAGATGCTTTAACCCAAGCCCTTAAAAATAGTTAAGCGCATTCCTTGCAGACAGCCTTTGCGCCTTCACCCTTGGAGAGCTGGGTAATGTGGTGAATCAAGAAACAGCGTGAACAGGTGAACTCATCTTCTTGCTTAGGTACAACTCGAACTGAGAGTTCTTCACCTGAGAGATCGGCACCTGGAAGCTCAAGATTTTCAGCAGCCTCTGCCTCATCAACATCGATCTGACCAGATTGTGCGTCAACGCGTTGAGCTTTGAGCTCTTCTAGTGATTCTTCGTGAAGCTCTTCATCAGTTTTTCTGGGCGTGTCGTAATCGGTTGCCACGTTCTCATCACCTCGCTCTCTATATCTTGATCATCTTGATCATCTTTATCGCTCGCGCCGGAAAGTTCTGGCCACGGGCGCATCATGGCCCATAAAGGGTGGAATAGACAATGTAACCGCGGGCGTGTCGGATTTATTCCCCAGATGTGCTTGGAGTAACAACTGCTGCGATCGCCTGCGAAAGTCCAGCGTCAACTCTGGCATGAATATGAGTGCCAGCCTCCACATAGACCTCAGAGATGATCTCTCCATGTTCGTGAACTGCGCTGACGAGATCTCCTCGATCATAAGGAATCACACAATTAATTTCTACCTGTGGGTGGGGAAGCGATTTTTCAATTGCATGAAGAAGTCCTTCGATTCCAAAACCTGTACGGACAGAGAACGCATATGCATTCTTCTCGGTGCGCAATAGATTCATCACAACTTCTGGATCTGCAATATCAACTTTATTAATGGCGATTATCTCTGGGATATCTTTTCCACCAATTTCATCGATTACCTCTCTGACAGCACGTATCTGTTCAGATGGATCAGGATGAGAGCCATCGACAACGTGGACGATCAGATCTGCACCAGAGACTTCTTCTAGCGTTGATTTGAAGGCATCAATGAGTTGATGTGGCAGATGTCTAACAAAACCCACAGTATCTGTCAGTGTGTAGATGCGGCCCTCAGGGGTCTGGGTCTTTCGAACCGTTGGATCAAGAGTTGCAAAGAGCGCGTTCTCAACTAATACCCCGGCATCGGTCAATTTATTTAAAAGCGAAGATTTACCAGCATTGGTATATCCGGCGATAGCAACTGAAGGAATATTGTGTCGTCTGCGCTCTTGCCTCTTGGTATCGCGTGACACCTTCATCTCAGCGATTTCGCGGCGCAATTTAGCCATCTTGTCTCTGATGCGACGTCTATCTGTTTCGATCTTCGTCTCACCAGGTCCACGGCCACCGATACCAGCACCACCTGCAGCGCGACCACCAACCTGGCGTGAAAGAGAATCTCCCCAACCGCGCAATCTCGGAAGCAGGTAGGCAATCTGAGCGAGTTCGACTTGGGCCTTTCCTTCTCGACTCTTTGCATGCTGGGCAAAAATATCCAAAATAAGTGCGGTGCGATCTACAACTTTTACCTTTAACTTATCTTCGAGCTGTCGTAGTTGTGAAGGCGATAATTCACCATCGCAAATAACTGTATCCGCACCAGTTGATCGAACAACTTCTTTGAGTTCGATTACTTTTCCAGAACCAATGTAAGTGGCAGGATCAGGTTTATCGCGGCGCTGGATGAGTCCTTCCAAAACTTCAGAACCGGCAGTCTCTGCGAGGGCTTTTAATTCGGCGAGAGAGTTCTCTGCACTCTCAATTGACCCTTCGGTCCAGACTCCAACAAGTACGACTCGCTCAAGTTGAAGTTCTCGATACTCTGCCTCAGAGATATCTTGTAACTGTGTAGAAAATCCTTTGACGCGACGAAGCGCTTGTCGTTCTGAAAGTTCTTGCGCCGCACCGTGATCAATCTCTTCCTCAGAGGCATCGTATTCTGCAGCTGCTCTTGCACTCTCGCGTAATAATTCTTCAAATCGAAGTTCTCTCTGATCTGGCGTCTCACTCATCATATGGCGAGATAACTTGTAACGTCGTAATCCTTGATCAACTCAGCTGGTCCGGTCAAAGTCGCATTGGAATGTCCATCAATATCTACAATCAAAGTTCCACCTGGGGGCTTGATGATCCAACGTGCCGGCAGCTGACCACGCGTATAGATCGTGGCAGCCAATGCCACCGCACATGTTCCTGTGCCACATGATCGAGTCTCTCCGCTGCCCCGTTCATGCACTCGCATGATGAGAGTGTCTGGAGATTCAATCTCCACAAATTCAACGTTCACACCTTCTGGATAAACAGATGCGGGTGTAACAACAGGTGCCGTTGCTAGTGAACCAACCGCATCTAAGTCTTCTAGGAAGGCAACTGCATGAGGATTTCCTATGCTGATGTGTCGCGCGGAAAATTCTTGACTATTTACTGCAACATTAACTACATCGCCTTCATCGCTGACCTGTCCCATGTTGACGGAGATATCACCGTCTGCTGGAACGCGTAAAAATTTCGCACCATCGCGAGTTTGGATTGGAAAAAGTCCTTCTCCTTGATGCCCATTTGTGACCAGGTAGCGAGCCATCACCCGAATTCCGTTACCGCACATCTCTGCGATGGATCCATCTGCATTTCTATAATCCATAAACCACTTGCCATTGGGGCGAGTAATTCGAATAACGCCGTCGGCGCCAATCCCGTTGACACGATTACAGATGTTGGCCACCTGTTCTGAGGTCAGATCAATCTCTTCCTTTGGATCAAAGATAATGACAAAGTCATTCTCAGTGCCGTGGCCGTATGTGGCAATTACAGGAGTATTCATATCGCTATGAGTTTATCCGTGTCAGGATTTTTTCGAGACGATTTTCGTAGTGCCCGAGCCAATGAAGTCGATGATCACGAGAAAACCAGGTGTCTTGGCGACGAATGTATTGCCGAGTCACTCGTTTAGTCTCTTCTCTAGCCTCATCAGATGTCAGTAGACCATCCATCATCGCAAGAACTTGGGCATAACCGAGTGCTTTCTGTGCCGTGACACCTTCGCGCAATCCTGTGACAACTAATCCTTCAACTTCTGCGACAAGACCCGCCTCCCACATAGCATCGACTCGATCGCTCACGCGGATATCAAGGCTCTCACGATCTTGGCTTAGCCCGAAGTGGAGTGCATCTGGATATCGAGAGCTTTCTTGTCGTGGCAGATTGGCGGTAAATGGTTGACCGGTGATCTCAATAACTTCCAACGCTCTCACAATACGTCGCGTATTTGCACGATCAATAGCAAGGGCTGCAGCGGGATCGAGTTTTTCAAGTCGCGCAAAGAGTGCTGCTGCACCTTGTTCGATCGCTTCTAGTTCTAGGCGAGAGCGAACAACAGGGTCAGTATCCGGAAAATTTAAATCATCAACTATGGCTTTGATATAGAGGCCAGTTCCACCAACAATAATTGCATCTTTACCGCGCTGATGAATGTCATCAATTGCAGTGCGCGCTGCTTCTTGATACCAAGCAACAGTTGAATCTTGGCGGACTGAGAGCACATCAAGAAGATGGTGTGGAATTCCACCACGCTCTGGAACCGATAATTTCGCTGTGCCGATATCCATGCCTTCATAGACTTGCATGGAATCAGCGTTAACGATCTCTGCACCGATTTCCTTAGCCAGCGCTACTGCAAGGTCGCTCTTTCCGGTAGCTGTTGCGCCACAGATAATGATGGTGCGCATCTAAACCTTAGCCTTGATAACAGATGGAATTCCCAGCATTACTCCTGTCGTTGGCGCACTCTCTTCTGTGCGACGAGCATGGGCATCTCCCCCGCGAGTTTTTTGGTATGAGAGTTCTCGTCCAATTAAGTAGTGGGCAGATGCATCGGTAATTTCGACATCAACAAAATCACCTGGGCGCGCAAGACTTGAATTATCAAAGTGCACTAAACGGAAATCCTCAGACCGACCTGTAAGTCGAGATTGCGCTGCATCTCTCCTACCTTCAATTTCAGTGACCAAAATCTTATGCGCAGTTCCAATTGCCTCTTGATTTACTGAAAGCGAAATCTTCTGTTGATGCTCGTGTAGTCGCGTATATCGCTCTCCAACTACCTCTTCAGGTACTTGGTTAGTCATCTCACCTGCCGGCGTTCCGGGGCGAATCGAATATTTATAGGTGTAAGCGGCTGCAAAGCGAGCTTGGCTTGCAACATCTAGCGTTGCTTGGAAATCACTTTCTGTCTCGCCTGGAAATCCAACAATGATGTCTGTAGTGATCATGGCGTGAGGTATCTGAGTACGGACTCGATCCAAAATACCTAGGTAGCGATCACTTCTATACGACCTACGCATAGATGCCAGGATTGAATCTGAACCAGATTGCAATGGCATATGAAGGTGGGGCATGACTGTTGGAGTATTTGCCATCACTTCAATGACATCATCAGTGAAATCTCGTGGATGTGGCGACATGAATCTCAAGCGCTCAAGACCATCGATAGCAGCAACTTCCTTAAGAATCTTTGCGAATGCTCCTCGCTCGCCCAAGCCAACGCCGTAGGCATTTACATTCTGGCCCAACAAAGTTATCTCGATAACTCCTTGTTCTACCAAGGCTCGCACTTCAGTAAGAACATCGGCCATCGGACGATCTGTTTCAATTCCACGAAGGGCTGGCACGATGCAGAAGGTACAAGTGTTATTGCAGCCCACTGAGATAGAAACCCACGACGAGAATGCCGAAAATCGTCTCGCAGGAAGTGTGGATGGGAAGTGTTCGAGAGATTCAAGGATCTCAATCTGTGACTCCTCTTCAATGCGCGCTCTCTCCAATAACACTGGAAGCGATCCCACATTGTGAGTACCGAATACAACATCTACATAAGGCGCTTTTTTAAGAATGATCGCCTGATCTTTCTGAGCAAGACATCCACCCACTGCAATCTGCATTGCAGGATTTTCCTTCTTAATCGGTGCCAGGAAAGAGAGATTTCCGTAAAGTTTATTATCGGCATTTTCACGAACTGCACAGGTATTAAAAACGACAATATCCGCCTGTGTTCCGGTCTCGGCTGGAATAAACCCTGCTTCATCGAGTAGTCCTGCGATTCGTTCAGAATCATGGACATTCATCTGGCAGCCGTAAGTTTCGACTGTATACGTTCGTGACATAAGGGTGACTCTAAATATCTAGGATTTTGTATGAAAGATCTGCGCGATTAACTACGAGCATCTGGCCATTAGTCAATGGAGTCCAATCATCATGGCCCCAACCAGTTGATGCCACTTTGATCGCACCATTCTCTTTTGCAAAACGAAGTTCGTAGTGGAACGGGACTGTCCACTCACTCTGTTCTGCCACATTGAATTGGCAGACTGCGATCAAGAAATCTGGAGTAAGCGTAATTGAATTAATGGCCGAGTAATCAGCGGTGCTTGCAATTTCCTTAACTGTTGAAGCAATTGCTTCGATAAGGCCCATGCTCTTGGCGGCAGTCAAAATCGCAAAGAAGTAACGCTCGCTATCAGTAGTCGAGGTGACCTGCCCCAGAAGATCTGCATCAACTAGATGTTCGATACTCGAAGCCGGGCGAATGGTTCCGTTATGCATAAATGAGATATCGCCATGAATAAATGGGTGATTATTTGAAAGATCTACCGTCAACCCTTTAGATGCAAGCCGAAGATGGACAAGAGCGCCATCTGTCGGTTTTGATGAAGCGACTTCAGCGAAAAGTGCACTTTCAACGGCTGGAGCTAAATCGCGTTCGCGTTCTTGGACTCCGCCAATAGATGCACAGGTTGTTACTCCCCACCCATGTTTATGCTCTTTCGAGAGCTCCACAAAATCTGAGAGAGTTGGACCCACGATTGTTGCAAGGGTCGCAGGTTCGGTTGAGGCATAGGCTAGTAATCTGCACATAGCCCTAATCTACCTTGGAATGCGTATTGGTTCCTGCCCACGGGCGATGAGACGCTCAAAATGAATCTCGCGCTTTTCATTAAATCGCTGTGCATCGGCACTTGCTGACTTAAGGAAGGCGGCAAGCTCTTCTCGCGCAGCAAGACCATCACCAGTCAGATCGGTACGTTCGAAGACTCCCCATGCACGCAAAACTGGCGCAATTACTTCATCAAGATGCTGCTGCAGATCATAGATTCCAGCCAGCGCAATCTGTACCGCCTTACGACCGAAGCCAGGCATATTTGCTCCCGGCATATCAAAGTTTGTAACAACATCGGCAATTGCACGCATTGCTGCATTTGGTTCTAGTTCTAGGGCACTTGCCAATAGGTTGCGATAGAAGATCATATGTAGGTTTTCATCAAGTGAGACTCGCTGCATCATTGATTCTGCAATCGGATCATTTGAAAGTTTGCCGGTGTTTCGATGCGAAATACGAGTCGCTAATTCTTGGAATGATACGTATGCGATCGTGTGCAACATATCGTTCTCATATGGAGTCTGGTACCCCAAAGACATATGGGCCATTCGTAGATCTTCGAGTTCGTAAGGATCCACTCCACGCGTTGCCATGAGGTAATCGCGAATCACAATGCTGTGTCGAGCTTCTTCCGCTGTCCATCGTTCAATCCAATTACCCCATGCGCCATCTCGACCCATAGAAATCGCAATTTCGGTGTGATAGCTCGGCAAGTTATCTTCGGTAAGCAGATTAAGAATAAGAGAATCTTGGGCAACTGGAGTCAGGCGAGAATCTTTCGCTTCCCATGCATCGCCATTGAGAGGCCCTGCATAGTCACGGCCTTCAGACCATGGGACATACTCATGTGGATACCAATTTTTTTGGACACTTAAATGGCGGCTAAGTTCGACTTCAACAGTTGGTTCTAGATCGCGAATAAGACGCGATTGGATCGCTGCGGAGTCGTAAGTCATACCCACAACGTTACGGCAGTGAGTGTGTTACTCACTAGTTACTGTTCGTGTTTTTGCGCTCTTCTGCCTGTGATGCGCGCCATGCAGCAATTGCTCCGTGGTTTCCGCTGAGCAAGATAGGTGGAACTTCTAACCCCCTCCACTCTTGCGGACGAGTGAAATTCGGATATTCAAGATAACCCTCTTCATTATGTGACTCTTCAGCCAGCGAGAGTGGATTTCCAAGCACACCAGGAATTAGTCGAGTGATTGCTTCAATTATCACCATAGATGCAACCTCACCCCCTCCGAGTACGTAATCTCCAATGGAAACTTCACGCACTTGAATGTTGCGCTGTTGATATTCAGGTTGGCTGTAATGAATTCGCACTCTGTCATCGATGCCTTCATAACGACCGCAAGCAAAAATTAGGTGAGATGCCCGAGAGAGTTCTTCGGCCATCTCTTGGTTAAAACGTCGCCCTGCCGGAGTTAAGACAATAAGCACCGCTCCATCATCAATAACAGTGTCAATGGCTTTGCCCCAAACATCTGCCAACATCACCATTCCGGCTCCGCCACCATATGGAGTGTCATCAACTGTGTGGTGAGTGTCAGAAGTCTGCGAACGAAGATCATGCACGTTTATAGAGAGCAGGCCACCATCTTGCGCCTTACCCAGAAGTGATAACTGCAGAGGTGCGAAGTAGTCAGGAAAGATTGTAATTGCATCGATTTTCATAACATCTGCCCATCGATAATTGGTGGAATAACTGTAAGTCGTTTCCCTGCGATATCAACGACTGGAACAAGAACGCGCACAAATGGAATGAGGACTTCTCCACTTTCACCCTTGATAACAAGGACATCTTGGCCAGGCAGATTGAGAACTTCACTTACCTCACCTAAAGTGCTGCCATCTTCTAGCTCAGCTCGACAACCAATGAGTTGGAGTACGTGATAATCATCTTCATCTTCACCAGGTGCATCAATATCCACATCGGCATATAGAAGTACGTCACGCAATTTTTCTATCGCATTTCGATCCGCGTAACCCGCGAATGAAAGAAGAAGAATTCCGTTATGCACCCGAACTGAATCAACTACAAGATTGCCGTTGCTATCTGTCTCAAGAGTTGCTCCGAGAGCAAAACGGGATGCAGCATCATCTGTACGAACTTCAATTGTCGCTTCACCCAAGATTCCATGGGCACGACCAATGCGCCCAACATTTAGGCGCATGACATGAGTTTTCTTAACGAGCCTCGTCAGTATCGATGAGATCAACACGAACGCTACGTCCAGCAAGAGCGCTTACAACTGTGCGAAGCGCCTTTGCTGTACGACCGTTACGACCAATGACCTTACCGATATCTTCAGGATTAACACGAACTTCAAGAGTTGTACCTCGACGATGTGTCTTCTCCTTGACGATGACATCCTCAGGATTATCTACAATCCCTTTAACAAGATGCTCGAGAGCTTCGTCAATCATTGTTACTCAGCTTTTTCTTCTGTAGCTGCTTCTGCTTCAACAACTGGGGTTTCAACAACTGCTTCAACCACAGCTTCTGCTTCAACTACTGGAGCTTCAACTACAGCTTCTGGTTCGGAAACTTCAACAACAGGGTTTGCCTTTGCAGCAAGCTTCTCTTGTGCCTTCTTCTTCAAAGTTGTTGCGCCTTCTTTTGGCTCATCCATTGCAGATTTAACTGCAGCTTCATATGCAACGCTCTTGTGTGGCTTAGGGGTTGCAAAGCGAAGTGTTCCTTCAGTTCCTGGAAGACCCTTGAACTTCTGCCAATCTCCTGTGACCTTAAGAATTGCCTCTACAGCCTCAGATGCTTGTGCGCCAACGCCTAACCAGTAGAGAGCGCGCTCTGAGTTCACTTCAATAATTGATGGCTCTTGTCCTGGAACGTAGCGACCAATCTCTTCGATTGATAGTCCGTTACGTGCCTTACGTGAGTCGGTAACAACGATGCGATAGAACGGTGTACGAATCTTGCCCATGCGCATTAAACGAATTTTTGTAGCCAAAGCAGTGGTGCTCCTAAAAATATGTGTTCAATCTTGTAGCTGTAGCGGGGTGCCCAGCGCAAAGATCCAACGATGGATGTGGATGTTTCGGGGGTAGAGGGCCCCGTCACAGGAGGCCAATCTTGCCATGTGAGCCTCTCGATCCAAAATCA